>Ga0307373_10000026_pt1 | contig 206335 bp, 197 predicted proteins | sample OX2MG_FD_202534 | JGI IMG/M metagenome (GOLD analysis project Ga0307373, IMG submission 202534) | Soil microbial communities from Risofladan, Vaasa, Finland - OX-2 | ecosystem: Environmental > Terrestrial > Soil > Coastal area > Acid sulfate soil | place: Finland: Risofladan, Vaasa...
TCACTTTCAGTTTTCAGTAATTCACGGTGTGATTTCTAAGATACCCCTTACGATATCGATTTCACGATTTGCTTCTTAGCGTTTTCACGAATTGGGGAAACATTTTCACGATATGTCTCCCCCTACACACTGAAATATATCGTGATAAACGCAAGTTATGGCGAATGACTTCTTCCGCCACCCAATGTGGACGCTTGATTCTGGCTTGCAAAGACATTTCTCAAGTCTGCTTCGTAGCTGCAGCTGGCGAATTACTCGGAGCTCATGTGGTTTAGGGTGTAATGTGCTCGAAGATAATACGAGTCGTCAGATGTAGTATTTTGTGGAAATATGGAGATGGGGTCGGTGGATAATGTCAGGTCACACGTTACCGCTACGGACTGTTGCCCGCCCCGGCCGTGCCACCGCTGTAAGAGATCGTGCAGTTGTTAGCAGTGTTGTAAGCATAGATGCCCCCGGCCTCGTTTTCTATGCCGACTCCAAAATTGCTCACCGTGTTGTTCAAGGCAATACCCTGAAAGTTCTCGATACCATATGCGGTCACGCCGCTGGGTGGCAGGGCGGTGTTGCTGACTACATTGTTGCGCGCAATACTGTTGGTGCCGTCTATAGAAATTCCAGTTTCCTGACCGCTACCCGTGGCTGTTACGCCAGAAACCATATTGTCACTCACCAATGCGCCACTACCGCTCGAGATGCCATAGGCGTCCACACTGGAGTTGATCGTCGAGCCGCCTGTGTCCACCACTTGGTTATGCTCCACCAGCGAGCCTAAACCATCGACCGAAATACCAACAAAGGTATTCTGATTGACCATCATGTTCTGTACCACCGCTCCCTGGCCATTGAGGAGGATCCCAAAATAGAACCCACGCACAATGCCATCCTTGATCGTGACATTGGTGGCGCTGCTGTAGATGCCATAGGCTTGGGTCCCGGTGCCGGCGCCCTGGCCACCGACCTTCCAGCCGTTGAGATCTAGGGTGACGTTATTGGCGTTGATGGTGATGGCAGCGCCCGAGGTTTCAGACGTAGCCAGGTTGCCGGTGAGGCAGTAGAGGCCTTGGGTCATAATGGTAGCTGGCAACGAGGTGATGGGCGTGCAGTTGATGGTCTCGGCCTGAGTTACCTCAGCTAGCATCAACATCAGAAGTACAACTGTCAGGCGTGCGATTGTCATGATGCTCTCCTCGAAAGTGCTTTGGTTTTTAGGCAGTCCGCGGACACAGCGAACGAGTCCATTTCTGGCCGAGGCTGTGTGCAAACGTATGAATCAAAAAGTCGATTGTAGAAATCATCATTATAATTGAGCATTTATCAAAATCGGAGCACGAAATAACATTATCATTGTACAAACGAAGTAATGGGCCGCTCTTTGCAAAGGCAACAGCACAAAGAAAGCTTGAATATGCCGGATCCTGAAAAGAGGCACGTAGCAGATTAAATAGACGCAAATTGCCCGTCGGCTGATCAAGAGGCGTGATGAAAGTTATCGCCGGCATCCCTAAAATCCTTCGTTAACGATACCCAAAGCGCCGACCGCCCTTTTTGACCTTCTGTGTACAGTACGGCAGCCACATCTCGTATGCCGGCGTCCCTTTCTTGGCCAGTACGCACTCATACCGAACGTTTTTTCGCCTGGACTTGGGCCTCGGCCTCGGCAGCGATCTCATGCTCTACGGATACCCGGATTCAGGAATTGGAAGCACATTTTCACGATATGCTTCCCCCTAACTGCTAGGAAAAATTAGACATCAAGATTCGCGACTTCCAGTGCATTCTTCTCGATAAATTCGCGCCGCGGTTCTACTGCATCACCCATGAGCGTAGTGAATACGTCATCGGCGCTGCGCGCGTCCTCAACACGCACCTTGAGCAGACGCCGGGTCTGCATATTCATGGTGGTTTCCCACAGCTGTTCGGGGTTCATTTCGCCCAGACCCTTGTAACGCTGAATGGCTTGGCCATGTTTAGCTTCTTCTATAAGCCAGTTCATGACTTCCTTGAAGCTGGTGACTTCCTGACGGTGATCTCCACGGGTCACATAGGCGCCTTCGCCAATTAGACCGTCCAGTTGTTGTGCTAGTGCGGCGATACTCTTGTACTCACCGGAAGCAAAAAATTCGCGGTGGATGAGTTTGTCGGTTGATAGTCCATGGTGCGCACGCGTGATCTTGATGCTCGGAACTTCACGACTGGCATCCTTATGAAGCGCTACTTGGTAATGCGTGCCGCTGCCATCGTCGGCATTCAAACGTTCTTCCAGAGTCTTGGTCCAAGCGTTGAGCCATTTTGAATCAGTGAACTTATCGGTAGTGACCGCAGGGACATACAGCAATTTTTCCAACACACGTTCATCATAACGACGTGTCCAGCGTCGAGTCATGGCCATCACTTCCATATAACGCGCTGCAAGCGTTTCCAATGAAGTGCTGTTCATGGCAGCAGCGTTGGCCTTGACACAGAGTTTTGTGTTCTCAGTCGCAGAGCGTAGCAATAACGTATTCAATTCTGCGTCATCTTTTACATACTGCTCCTGTTTGCCACGTTTGACCTTGTATAGCGGCGGTTGGGCAATATATATATGACCGCGGGCGATGAGTTCGGGCATTTGCCGGTAAAAAAATGTAAGCAATAGAGTCCGGATATGCGAACCATCCACATCCGCGTCAGTCATGATGATGATGCGGTGATAACGCAAGTTTTCAATATTGAATTCTTCTGCACCGATTCCGCAGCCGAGAGCTGTGATGAGCGTGCCTACTTCGACGGATGACAACATCTTGTCAAAGCGTGCCTTTTCAACATTCAAAATCTTGCCTTTGAGTGGCAGGATCGCCTGATACTTGCGATCACGGCCTTGCTTGGCAGATCCGCCGGCTGAATCGCCTTCTACCAAAAACAACTCAGAGAGCGCCGGATCGCGCTCCTGACAATCGGCTAATTTTCCAGGCAGCCCGGCCACATCCAATGCGCCCTTGCGGCGCGTCATTTCGCGAGCCTTACGCGCTGCCTCGCGCGCACGTGCTGCATCAATGACTTTGCCGATAATTATCTTGGCTTCCGCGGGTTTTTCCAACAGGAATTCTTCGAATTTTTCTGCCATTAAAGATTCCACTACACCCTTCACTTCCGATGACACCAACTTATCTTTCGTCTGCGAGGAAAATTTCGGGTCTGGTAGTTTCACTGAAACAATCGCGGTTAGACCTTCTCGTGCATCGTCGCCGGTCAAAGGTATCTTTTCTTTTTTCAGGCGCGCTTCTTTCTCAATATAATTATTTACTGTACGCGTAAGCGCGGCGCGGAAACCCGCCAGATGCGTGCCTCCATCCCGCTGTGGGATGTTGTTGGTAAAGCAATACACCGTTTCCTGATAAGAATCATTCCATTGCAATGAAATCTCGACGGTGGTGCGTTCGCGCTCCGTGAGAAAATGGAAAACAGTTGAATGCAGCGCAGTTTTATTGCGGTTGAGGTGCTGCACAAATGCTTTAATACCTCCCTGGTATTGGAAGACATCGTGCTTATCGGTGCGCTGATCATTGAGTAGGATTCGCACGCCAGAATTCAGAAACGACAACTCCTGCAGGCGCCTCGCCAGAGTTTCGTAATTAAACTGTATGTGGGTAAAAGTCTTGGCGCTAGGTTTGAATCGGATCTCTGTACCATTGCCCTGGGCTTCACCGACTACTTTGAGTGGATAGACGGGGTCGCCATAGCGATACTCTTGTTCGTGTAATTTCCCATCCCGTTTGATGAGCAGGTGTAAGTGCTCTGAAAGGGCGTTTACAACTGATACCCCTACACCGTGGAGACCTCCTGCCACCTTGTAGGAGTTATCGTCGAACTTACCACCAGCATGCAGCACCGTCATGATGACCTCGGCTGCTGAACGCCCCTCTTCCTTATGCAAATCTACTGGGATTCCGCGGCCATTATCAATGACCGTAACTGACTCATCTTCATGAATTGTAACGGAAATTTCCGTGCAATAACCCGCGAGAGCCTCATCGATAGAGTTGTCCACCACTTCAAAAACCATGTGGTGCAACCCAGTACCGTCATCGGTATCTCCAATGTACATACCGGGTCGTTTACGGACCGCATCGAGTCCCTTTAAGACCTTGATATTGCTGGAATCGTAGCGTTTATTCTCAGGCATGATAGGGCGTTCCGAAGGAACTTAGCATTATATCATTGAGTCTATTTTACCTTGTTTCACGTGGAACAGTTTTGTTGCCCGCTCCCTGATCAAAGGTGATGCTTCTATCGAAGTGACATGCGTCTGGGCATGGGTTTCATCAATACGCTCTAAAAATCGAGTCAGGTGATAGGGGTCAAGTTCGGCAGCCAAATCATCCAACAGTAGAGTACAAGGACGACCGGTGAGGCTGCGGTAAACCGCTGCCTGAGCTAACAACAAAGATCCAGCCAATACTTTTTCCTGGCCACTGGAAATCCATTCCTGAGCGACTTTGCCATCGACTTTAATCAGCATTTCCGCCCGGTGTGGCCCAAACAGGGTTGTGCCAGAATTTAGATCCCTATCAAAAGCGTACTGCAGTGACTCCAATAACCGCTGGCTTTCCGGCCACCCGGGACGGTATTCTAAATTGATGTCGAGCCCACCTAAGGCCTGACTTGCCCAAGATTTAGCGGTTGGTAGTAGATTCGCCATATATTGACGACGTAAGCGATCCAAAGTCTCACCCTGAGAAACCAGCTCTCCATCCCAACTCTCGACTTCTCGTTTGGACTTACCATTTCGTAACAAGCTATTACGCTGCCGCAAGGCTCTTTGGTATCGCCGCCAGGCGGGAAAAAAGATGGGTTCCACGTGAAACACGCCCCAATCCAAAAATTGCCGCCGGCATCGTGGCCCCCCCCGAATAAGTTGGTGCACCTGACTATCAATGAGTTGAATAGGTAGGATTTCCGATAATTGAGCCAAGGTTGCCAGCGCATTCCCACCAATCGTTGCCTGTAATTGACTCCCATCGCGCACCAGTCCAATACGCATCGGTGTGGACAAGTAGTTAACTTGCCCGTTTATCTGAAATCCATTTGCACCTGAATATACGGCTGACCCGAGGTTTGCGGTTTTGAAAGAACGACCCCGGCCTAGGAGAAAAATGCTCTCGATCAGACTGGTTTTACCTGCAGCATTTTCTCCATAGATGAGATTTAAGTTTGGGGCAAATTCAACTTCGGCAGAGGTAAAACAGCGAAAATTTCGCAGTGAAATGTTCGATAATCCCATAATGACCGTTGGTCAGAGACGCATAGGCATAACTACATACCGGCACTCTTCATTTTCTGGCGCACGGATCAAACAACTGCTGTTTGCATCAGTCAGAGTGATATGTACCTGGTCACTTTCCAATGCGGTTAAAGCATCGAGAAGGTAAGTCACATTAAAACCAATTTCCAGTTCGTTACCCTGATACTGGACCTCCAATTCGTCTTCTGCTTCTTCCTGTTCTGGGTTATGTGCCATAACTTTTAGATGCTTAGGCATTAACTGTAGCCTCACACCCCGGTACTTTTCATTTGAGAGGATGGCAGCCCTACTTAAGGTCTCCCGCAGATGCTGTCGGTTGGCTGTAAAGACCTTATCACCGCCTTTTGGAACCACACGCTCATACTCTGGAAACCTTCCATCAATGAGCTTTGAAGTAATCTTAAGGCCTGGCAATGTCACACGTACGTGATTAGTGCCTAATTCAATCTGGGCTTGAGTATCACTGTCTCCCAGTAGCCGTTGTAACTCGAGTATGCCTTTACGGGGCACAATTACCTGCTGTACTGGCCCATCAGATACGCTCGTTTTTAAATCACATAGCGCCAGTCGGTGCCCATCTGTGGCCACAGCCCGCAAGCGGTTTTCGCCAGTCTCCAACAATAGACCATTTAGGTAATAGCGAACGTCCTGCTGGGCCATGGAAAAAGCCGTCCTGGCGACCAAATCACGCAACTGTTTTTGACTGATAGTGAAACTACGCTGTGCATGGATGTCATCAATAGATGGGAAATCAGCTGCGGGTAGCGTAGCTAAACTGAAACGGCTCCGTCCTGAACGCAAAGAGAGTTTGCCCTTATCCAAATGAACCGTTAGTTTTGCACCCTCCGGTAACGCCCGACAAATATCCAGCAATTTGCGTGCTGGAACAGTAATTTCGCCTTTCTCTTGTATTTCCACACCACACTCTGCCACCAGTTCGACTTCCATATCTGTAGCAGTAACCGCAAGTCCTGCATCACCTACTGAAAGTAGTAGGTTGGCAAGTATCGGCATTGTTTGCCTTCTTTCAACGACCCCAACCACCGCTTGAACGGGTGAGAGAAGGGTGTCCCTAAGAGTTTCGAATTTCATTTATCCACCTATCCATTAATCTTAAAATGTAGATAATTTTAAATATTTAGTAGTAATAATTAAACAATGCATTTATGTGTACGATTTGTATTTTTTCATATATTTCAATCTGTTATAGTTATTTTAAGGTGTTGAATATTGGTCTTGTTGTGTATAAATAGGCTGTTGGTGAAATGTGGGTAACCTAAGCTTAGATGTTAGCTCACAGCTTATACACAGACATTCAACCTGATAATGTTCTAATCAGAGTCTGATAATCTTCGTCAAATCTTGGATCCATAGCCCGTAATTCTTGTACTTTTCGACAGGCATGTAGAACTGTTGTATGGTCGCGACCACCAAAGGCATCACCGATTTCCGGCAAACTGTGGGTTGTTAGGCCTTTGGCTAGACTCATGGCAACCTGTCTAGGCCTGGCGATGGAACGACTGCGTTTTTTAGAGAGCATGTCACTAACGCGTACGTGAAAGTAATCAGACACGGTCTTCTGGATGTTGTCTAAAGTGACCAAACGATCCTGACGGGCAAGGATATCCTTAAGCCATTCCCGAGTGTTCTCTAAGCTTACAGATTGGCCGGTGAACTGAGCATTAGCTGCCACACGGCGTAGCGCACCTTCCAATTCCCGGATGTTGGAACTAACACGCTGGGCAATGAAAAATGCCACTTCGTCAGGCAAAGCGACGTTTTCCTGGATTGCCTTTTTCATAAGGATTGCTACCCGAGTTTCCAACTCTGGCGGTTCGATAGGTACTGTAAGGCCCCAGCCGAATCGTGATTTAAGCCGCTCTTCCAGACCCTCGACTTCCTTAGGATAACGATCGCAGGTCAGGATTACCTGTTGCTGACCCTCTAACAAGGCATTAAAGGTATGGAAAAACTCTTCTTGGGATCGTTCCTTGCCTACGAAGAACTGGATGTCATCGATAAGCAGCGCATCCAAGGTACGATACTGGCGCTTAAATTCGTTAATGGTGTTATGTTGCAAAGCCCGCACCATCTCGTTTACGAAACGTTCTGAGTGGACATAAGCAACCCGGGCCTGCGGATTACGCAGCTGGATTTGTTGACCGATACCCTGCATCAGATGGGTCTTACCGAGCCCTACACCCCCATAGATAAATAGCGGGTTATATGCCCTTCCAGGATTTTCAGCGACTTGGCGGGCCGCCGCTAGTGCGAATTGGTTGGATTTACCTTCAACGAATGTCTCGAAGGTGTAGAGGGGGTTAATTCCAGCACCCGGAGTAGGCACAGCATTGCCGCTAATTGGGGCAGTTGGGCTGTGAACAGGCAATTCTTGGACAGTACCAACCTCTAGTGATACCCGGCGGTCCCGGTCCTCAGCTAATTCACGGGCTAACTTGGAGATACGCAGCAGAAATCGGTCTTTTACCCAATCCATGACAAAGCGGTTGGGCGCAAGCAAGCGCAGCGTATGGCTGTCTTCTTGAGCGTGTAGTGGCCGGATCCAGGTATTGAGCTCTTGCTCTGTGAGCTCATGCTCTAAATGATCCACACACCGCGTCCACAGCGATGTCATGCTAGACCCCCGGCGTTTTGATTGATTCAGTTCAGCTCGGCAGTGCTTAGACGGCGCTGCGCGAAGGAGTCAGGGAGTCTATACCGGTTTAATGGAGTTATCCACAGGACTGAATACATGAAAACAGATGTTCACATATTGACAGCAGACCGATGCACACGTCTAATATCGCCCCTTTGCCCACGCGCCTTTAAACGCGGCGCATCAGACCGGTCATCAGCATGAAAAGAACTTATCAGCCCAGCATCATTCGCCGGAAGCGTACCCACGGCTTTCGCGCACGCATGGCAACCAAACGCGGTCGTCAAGTATTAAGCGCCCGCCGCGCTAAAGGCCGGGCAAGACTCTGCCCCTAAGCCCGACTAAAAACGGGTTTCCCGCTGCAGCGCGGCTGCGTATACCAGAAGATTTTAACCGCGTCTTTCGCATCGGGGTGCGTATCACAGATTCCTGCTTTCGTGTGTACGTAAGCCCGGGCCAAGGCGTGGCGCGCTTGGGCATCACTGTGGCACGCAAGGCCGTATCGAACGCCAGCGCGCGCAATCGAATCAAACGCCAGATACGTGAGAGTTTCCGTTGTTGCCGCGCTAGCCTTCCGGCTGTAGATATTGTTGTTCAAGCCAAGCAACCAACAGCTTCAGCGGAGAACATCGCAATACGCAACAGCCTTGAGTGGCATTGGCAGGAATTAATAAAGCAATGCGCAGCGTTCTAATCATTCTTATCCGCGGCTACCGGTATTTTATTAGCCCATTGTTGGGGCGGCATTGTCGTTTCGAGCCTTCCTGTTCTGTGTATGCCCAGCAAGCCATTCAGCAATTCGGTGCAATACGCGGCACTTGGCTTGCGACCCAGCGTATCTTGCGCTGCCATCCGCTACATCCCGGCGGCTATGATCCTGTGCCCAACGTGAAACACCATCATGGATAACCGCCGACTGTTTTTGTTCGCGGCGTTGGTTATGGTCGCATTCCTGATTTATCAGGCGTGGATGCAGGACTATGGTCCTAAAACTCCAGCGCCACAGCCGCTTGCCGCGAACACCTCGTCGGTTGCGCCTGTACCGGAGATTCCCACAGCGCCGAATGCCCCAACTGCGACTGCCAATACCACCAGCAGCGCAGCAGCAATTTCTAGCCCTGGTGCGACCAAGCAACCCACAGGCGAACAGATCCATGTACACACTGATGTGCTGGACGTGATCATCGATACGGCGGGCGGTGATATCCGCCAGGCAGAGTTGCCGGAATACCCGGTGGAACTGAAAAAGCCACAACTGGTTAAGGTATTGAACAGTGATAACGCCGAGCTATTGATCGCTCAATCCGGCCTGCAGACGCATTCTGGGCCCATGGCGCCCACCCATGAAGCGCTGTATACGACCAGCCAGAATCAGTACCAGCTAGCGCCGGATCAGAAGACCCTGAGTGTCACGCTTAGCTGGAAAGACCAGCAGGGGCTGGAGGTACAGAAAACCTATACCTTTACCCGCGGTAGTTACCAGGTTGGCCTCTCCTACAACGTGCACAACGATTCTTCCGAATCCTGGAGTGGTGCCCAGTATCTGCAGTTCGAAAATCAGTACACCGAGGAGAGCCATAGCTTGTTCAGCGTACACCGTTATGACTATCAGCGAGTGGCGCTGTATGACAGTGATGGCTATCACCAGGATGAGTTCAAGAATTTGAGTGAAAAGCCCGTGAATAAGACCACGGCGAGCGGCTGGATTGCCGTTGTTAATCATTATTTTCTGGTGGCGGCGATTCCCGAAGACCAGGCACCCAAGACGAATATTGGCGGCGCACAACAAAACAAGCCCGCGGAAAATCTTTATTACACGCGTGCTCTGGATAACTCGCGTTATTTCGTCGGCACCATCACCGCGCTCAGGACGGTTGAGCCGGGCGCCAGCACCGTATTTGCGGACAAGTTATTCATCGGTCCGAAATTACAGACTCGACTGGCACAGGTGGCACCGGGTCTCGAGCTGACCGTGGATTACGGCAAACTCACCATCATCGCTGAACCGATCTTCAAGTTACTGAGTCTTATCCATCGTTTCATCGGAAACTGGGGCTGGTCCATCCTGGTGCTGACGCTGCTGTTCAAGTTACTGTTTTATCCCTTGAATCAGATCAGCGGCCGTTCCATGGCCAAGATGCGGCGCGTGCAACCACGCCTCAAAGCCCTACAGGAACGTTACAAGGATGACAAACAGCGCCTCGGCCAGGCCACCATGGAGTTCTACAAGAAGGAGAAGATCAATCCCATGGGCGGCTGTCTGCCGATGCTAGTACAGATGCCAATCTTTTTTGCCTTGTACTATGTGCTGGTTTACAGCGTGGAACTGCGGCAGTCCCCGTGGCTTGGCTGGATCCATGACCTGTCCGCGCCGGATCCTCTTTATATTCTGCCAGTGATGTACGGCGTTGTGATGTTCATCCAGCAGCGCATCAGTCCGCAGCCCACCACCGACAAGATGCAGCAGCGCATCATGATGGCCATGCCGCTGGGTATGGCAGTGTTGTATATAGTTTTTCCGTCTGGGCTGGCGCTGTATTACGTCGCCAATTCGATCCTCACCATCGCCCAGCAATGGCGCATCAATAGCATCGTGGGCATGGATAACAAACAACACGCTGCCAAGGAAAAATAAGCCATAGCATCATTGTTTCAGGTGCGTCTCAATCAAGGCTTTTGCTTGCAGTGTCTGGTGTACTGGACACTTATCGGCGACCTCCAATAAGCGTTGCTTCTGATCTGCACTCAGTGCGCCCACCAATTCGATCTCACATTTGAATTTATCGATCCCGACATCTTTGGTTTCACAGTCGGCGCAAGCATGCGCGTGGATTTTTTCGTGTGTGAGGCGCAGATTCAGGCTGTCCAAAGGCCATTGCTTGTGGTCTGCATACATGCGCAGGGTGATGGCGGTACAAGCGCCCAGGGCACTGGTGAGATAACCATAAGGCGAGGGGCCGGCATCGGTACCACCTACATCTTTGGGCTCGTCTGCCAACAAAGTGTGCATGCCCGCATACACTTCAGTGCGGAAATGGTCCTTGTTGATATGCACGACTACCTCGCCTTCTTCTGCCAGGCTGATTGACGGCTTGACTCCCAGCTCGCCCAGATATTTTGTGGCCCAGGCTGCCAGCAACAGACCCACATATTCGGAATCCTCAGGACGCGTCAACAGATGGTCTGCGCCCGAGAGCGATATGAAACTCTTGGGATGCAAGGCAGCGGCGAAGATTAGGCTCGCATTGCTGATATCCACGACGGTGTCGGTGGGCGAGTGGAAGATCAGTAATGGCTTGCGCAGCGCATGGATATTTTGTTGCCATTGCTGATTTTTCAGGTCGTCCAGGAAGGCTTTTTTGAAATGGAACGTGCGTCCCGCTAACAGCACCTGGGTCTCGCCCTGCTGTTCGATGACCTGGCGCGCGGACCCCAATAGATCTGCTACATGTTCCGGATTCGCAGGCGCTGCTATGGTGGCCACCGCCATACAGCTGGGGATCAGATGTGCGGCTTCCAGTACTGCGGTGCCGCCCAATGAATGACCGATCAGGATCTTGGGTGCCTGGTAATTCTGTTTCAGAAATGCCGCCGCCTGCACCAGGTCTGAAATATTGTTGCTGAGGCTGGTATCGGCGAAAATCCCCTGGCTGTCACCGATACCAGTGAAATCGAAGCGCAGCACTGCGATGCCCTGCATGCACAGTGCCCGGGCGATATCCACCGCCGCGCGCACGTCTTTCCCGCAGGTGAAGCAATGTGCGTAGAGCGCGTAGGCGTGGGGTTTACCGTAGGCGGGCAACTCGATTCGGCCTGCCAATCGCTGGCCGGCCGCGTTGGGGAATTGAACGGGTATACCGGACATGATTTTTCCTGCCTTTATAGGTCGTGATGTTCGTTAAACAGCTTTAAACTGATTTTCCCATGAAATCCCCCGCGACACTTATGCACGACACCATTGCCGCCATTGCCACGCCCACCGGCCGCGGCGGTATCGGCATCGTGCGCTTGTCTGGAACCGCGGTCCCGGCTATCGCTACAACATTATTCGGCGGCGTACCGGCGCCGCGGAAGGCGCTATTACGATCGTTCATGGATGCGGATGGCACACAGATTGATAGCGGCATCGTACTGTTCTTTCCTGCGCCACATTCTTTTACCGGTGAAGATGTCTTGGAGCTGCATGGTCATGGCGGTGCTGTAGTCACGTCGCTGGTACTCAAGCGCGTGTGTGAACTGGGCGCACGTCTGGGGCGGCCCGGAGAATTCTCGGAACGCGCATTTCTCAACGATAAACTGGATCTAGCACAGGCGGAAGCCATCGCCGATCTCATCGATAGCAGCAGCGTACAGGCGGCGCGCGCTGCCATGCGCTCGTTGCGTGGTGAATTTTCCGCGTGTGTTCACGAGTTGGTGGAAACACTTATCGCTCTGCGCATGTACGTCGAAGCCGCCATCGATTTCCCCGACGAGGAGCTGGATTTTCTGAGTGATGGCAAAGTGGCAGAGCGCCTCGCAACTATCCGCAGGCACTTCGATACATTGAGTGCTGCCGCCGTGCAGGGCAGTCTGTTGCGTGAAGGCATGACCGTGGTCATCGCCGGCCGGCCGAATGCCGGCAAATCCAGCCTGCTGAACCGCATGGCTGGCCACGACGCCGCCATTGTCACTGAGATTCCCGGCACTACCCGTGATCTTCTGCGGGAACAGATAAACCTGGATGGCCTGCCTTTGCATGTCATCGATACTGCTGGGCTGCGGGACAGCGGAGATGTGGTAGAACAGGAAGGTGTGCGCCGTGCCTGGGAAGCGATACGCTCAGCCGACCGGGTGTTGCTGGTGGTGGATGATACCCAGGGATTTTCTGCCGAAGACACGCACTGCCTCCAGCAGTTCCCTGCGAAGCTGCCGGTCACACTGGTTTATAACAAGATTGACCTTACGGGCCGCCGATCGGAACTAAAGGATAACGGCGCATCTGTCCACGTGGCGCTGTCCGCAAAAACCGGTGAAGGTCTGGAATTACTCAGGACCCATCTGAAAACTGCTGCCGGTTTTCACGACACCGTTGGCGGCACCTTCATGGCCCGTGACCGACATCTGCAAGCCCTGGAGCGGGCGCGCGAGCATCTGGATGAAGCGCAACTGCATTTGCAGGTACGCGCCGGCGAACTGCTGGCAGAAGAATTGCGGCTTGCGCAACTGTGCGTGAGCGAGATAACCGGCGAGTTCACCAGCGAGGATCTGCTAACGCGGATATTTTCGAGTTTTTGTATCGGCAAATAAATCCGCGGCCCAAGTCATTAGTTAAAAATGAATATTGGGATTGGTGTTGTACAGCTGTTCCGATAAAGGATTGGGTTGAGTATTCCAGATGGAAGATTTGAATACCGGTGACTTTGCCGGCAGCTGGGCAGGCCGCCTTCCATGTTGCCAGTGCTTGTAATTAAACGGCCGGTAACCCCCATAGATCTGACTGACAGTTGAGACAACCTGCGTGGAATTGGAACTGCTCACGGCCGCCTGGTCCTGTGATTCCTGCCAGGCCAGGATCTGGTTATATTGCTGCTGATTTTCCTGTACCACGATGCCCTGGTACCATTGATTGATGTCGGCGATCCACGCTTGGTTTTGTGCTTGGATTTGCGCATCCACGGCCGGCAGTTCCGCCAGCTCCATAGTCGTCACCGGTTGCTCTGCGTTGACTGGGGCTTTGTCGCTGTAATGCACCACTCCCTGGCTATCCGTCCATTTGTAGATCTGCTGGCCGTCCGCAACCACGGCCGCTGAGATCAGTGATGCAGCCAAAACCATTAAAAATTTGACGCTGTGTTTACCCATGATTAACGCGATTGGAGTCCAATGCTTACATTGAGTATAGACCGGGAAAAATCGCTTTATCTGCCATGAACAACAGTTAATGCTCAGCCCAAAACTTTCTCACGCCGGTACAACCAGGCAGCCAGCCACGCCAGCAGCAAGCCCAGGGCGAAGGTGCTGATGACGGAGATCGCCACGAATACTCCGCTGAGAGCCGCGCCTTTTATCACTGAGGTCACCAGCACATCCTGGCTCAGAGCCGGCACCAACATCATCCACAGAGACGGCTCGGCCGGGAACATGATGAGCGCGAACACCGGGATCATGGGCAGGATGAAGATGAACGATAACCAAGTTTGGGCTTCCTTGTAGCTGCGGGTGAAGGAAGCCACCACGGTCAAGAGGGCGGCGATCAATAGGCAGAAGGGTGCGGTTAGCAGGAACGCAGCCAGCGCCGGATGCCAACCGAAATTCACGATGATATTGAGTTTAGCGGCCGGGATCAGACCCTGGCTCCAGGATAGGGCGATCACATCCAGCCCCAGGGACACCGCCGAGAACAACGTGACCGCGGCGAGCTTGCCTCTGATCAAGGTGCCGCGTGAAACCGCAGTGGTGAGCAGCGGTTCGAGCGAGCCACGCTCGCGTTCACCTGCAGTCACATCAATGGCCAGATAAAACGCACCGATGATGGCTGCAAACAAAAAGAAATACGGCACGAAACCCAGTATCAATACCGCGCGTGATTGCGGGGTGGATATATCCAGGTTCTCGACTGCCAGCGGCGCCACGGCGCGCGGGTCCACACCACGCGCCAGCAGGCGCAGTGCAGCGATCTCCTGGCTATAGTTCTGCAACAGATCCCGGGCACGATTTATATTTTTCTGTGCCGAATCCTTGGACTGGTCCATGACCAGTTGTACCACCGCCGGCTTTCCGGCAAGCAACGCCGCAGCGTAGTCCTTGGGTATGACCAGTACCACATCTGCCGATCCGTCCTTTACCGCCTGTTCGGGATCGTGGGGCGCCGGTTGAATATCAGTATTGTGCTGCTTGAGATAATCCACCAGATTGGGTGCATAGAGCGCGCCCTGCACCGGCAGCTTGAGCGGCTGGTTCAAATTAGCCAACTGCTTATTGGCCATCACGTTCATCATGCCCACATACAGGATTGGTCCGAACAGCGGTCCGAACACCAGCACCGTAAGCAGGGTGCGTCGGTCACGCAGGTTGTCGATCACTTCCTTACGGAACACAATCCAGAGTTTGCGCATCACGGCGTCACTCCGGATTCGCCCACGGCTTTCACGAAGGCTTCCTCCAGATCCGCTTCGCCGGTGTGTTGGCGGATCTCGTCGGGCGTGCCGCGGGCCACGATGCGGCCGTGAGCGATGATGATGATGTCATCGCAGAGCGCCGCCACTTCCTGCATCACATGGCTGGAGAACAATACACAGTGGCCCTGGTCACGCACCCGGCGGATGATGGCGCGCAGCGCACGCGTGGCCATGACATCCAGTCCGTTGGTGGGTTCATCCAACACCACGTTCCTGGGTCGGTGCACCAGTACCCGCGCCAGCGCCACCTTGATGCGCTGGCCCTGTGAATAACCTTTTGCCGGCCGGCCGGCAAACTCCTGCATCTCCAGCAGCGCCACCAGCTCGTTGATGCGTTTCACGAGCGCTGCACCTTTGAGTCCGTTCAATTCGCCGTAATAGCGGATGTTTTCGATGGCCGTGAGCCGTGGATACAGGCCGCTGGCGTGCGGCAGGACACCCAACCGCAGGCGCGCGCCCATGCTGTCCGCGAGCACGTCACCGTTGTCCACCATGACGGTGCCACTGTCGGGCTTCAACACCGTGGAAATAATGCGCAGGGTGGTGGATTTGCCGGCGCCATTGGGGCCCAGTAGGCCGGTGATGCGGCCATCAGCTGCGGTGAAATCCACCGAATGCAGCGCTTGTACTGCGCCGAATTGTTTACTGATGTTGCGCACCGCGATCATGGCGAGGGTCCGGTGAAGTGGATGAAGAACGGAAACGGTCGGATGTCTTTGACACAGGCGGTATCCAGACCTTTCACCGAGGCCTGCTGTACAAAGTCAGCCATGAGCTTCGGCAGACAGCCACGGAAGGCGTTGCCGTGTCCCTGACCAGGCACCACGATGGGCAGACTATTGACCAGCGTCTGGGCGGCATGTGCGGCGTTACTTGGCGGCGTGATGGGATCGTCCTCACCGGACAACAGCAATACCGGCTTGCTGGAAACTACCGGGGTCTTGAAATCCGCAGGCATCACACCGCGTGGCCAGTACTTGCAGGTTTCCACCAGCTGTGTAACCGGCGTGGAACCCACATAGGTATTCGCCATCTTTTTTTCCGCGTCGACATCGTGTAAGTAGAAGGGCACGTCCTCGGTGCATAACACCGCGGCATTCATTCCCAGGGCGATGCCGCCGTTGATCTGATTGGTGAAGAACAGTGCGTTTGCCATCAGCGGCGCATAGTCGTGTGCCACATCCGCCTGATGAATCAGTAGCGGTAAAAGTGCTGCGGTCTCGCTGGCATAGCTCATGAAGCGCAGTGCTCCGGATGTGTCGTCCCAGTGGAGTGTGCGTGTAAGCGGCGCGCCAGTGAGTGGGTCACGCAGCTGAATGGTTTGGGGATGCCGTTCGAGTGTCTGCTGCAGATGGCGTAAATTCTCACTCAAGCCAGGGAATGCTTTATGACACGCCGGGTCCTGTTGACAGCGCACAAAAATCCGTTCGAGCGCCTGCTGCGCATCCAGCGATACGTCCGCACCCACGTCCCAGTCCGCCGGCACCACGCCGTCCAGCACCACGCTGCGCACCCGTTGCGGAAATTCCCGCAGGTATTCCAGCGCTACCCGCGTGCCGTAGGAGATGCCGTAGAGATTGACGCTGGTGTAACCGAGTGCCTGGCGCACTGCGTCCAGATCTTTGACCGCCACACTGGTGGTGTAGAAATGCGGATCGCCCGACAGTTGACTGAGGCAGGCGTGCACCTGGCGGGCGATTTCGGCGTCGGAAGGGTTAGTGTTATTGTCTGGTGTGGACGGGCAGTTGAGCGGATTGGATTGGCCGGTACCGCGCTGATCTATTAATACGATGTCGCGTTCTTGTCGAATACGTTCGAAGGCTGTTGCTTCTTCCAGATAGGCTTGCGTAGCCGCTTGCCCTGGACCACCTGCGATGAAGAACAGTGGGTCCGGCGCCGGCGCACCGGCGCGTGCCGCCAGCACCGCAATATGCAATTGGATGGTCTTGTCCCCGGGATGGGCGCGGTCTTCCGGCACTGTGAGGCTGGTGCATTTCGCCTGCATATGCCGTGGTGAATCCGGTGCGCCGATTTGGCAGGGAACGAACTGCGGTGTCGCGCGGGCACCGACAGGTGTCACCAGCAAAATCAATAGAATGAGCTGGAGGACAAGTCTATTTGAACAGGTGAACCGACCAGTTTTCATTGAGCCGCATGATGCCTAGTGCCTGTGCAGCCGTCAATTTAGCCAGCAAGTTTGCGGAAACCTGCTGCGCGTCTATGCTTAGGCAAGCATCAAGGAGGCGACATACCGTGTCTCAGGCGTTTCTATCATTCGGCGGACGGTTGGGGTTCATGCCCATAAAAAACATACCGGTGTACAGCCTGCCGTCAGCAAACTGGCCCACTGTAAGGATATATAAGGCAGTCTATTGGGTTGCTATAAGCTGATATAGAGGACAAGTAATAATGAATACCAATCCACAGCCAGCAACCAGCAATCGCGCTGTGCGTATCACACTTTTGGGAGTCGGCGCCTTCGCGCTGGTGTTGTTTGTTTTTCTCGGGCTGGTGCTTTGGCAGAATCCCGTACGCACGATACTGCAATGCAGCCGCGCCACCAATCTCTGTTCGATTACCCAGGCGCGGCATAACCAAACACAGACATGGCCGGTGGCGCTGGACAGCCTGACAGGTGCGCGTGTCGTTCATACCTCGAGTGTGGGCTTGCGTGGCGCGGGCGGTTATCAAGTTTATCTACAAGGCGCACATGCAAGTTACTACTTCACGGTCTATAACACTTTGACCAGCGCGGCCGCAGCGGTGAAATCCATCAACGATTTTATTGCGGAGAGTGCACAGCCTGAATTGGTCATCGTGCACGACGAAAGCAGTATGAATACCCTCGCCTGGATCCTTATGATCTTCATGCCGTTATTGGTCATCGGTATGCTGGTGTTTGCCTGGCGCAAGCTGCTTGGATGAGTGAAGATTAATGTTCCGGAGATGGTTTTAGGAAACGGGATCAGGTTTCCTTTTCAATCAACACGCATAATTACCTGGCGTCCGGGCACCCGACGACTCATCAGGAAATACTGTAAAATCAGCCTCTTATAACCCATGGTGTTTGCATGGATTTTCCCCAGCATTTCGATGTGATCGCGGTCGGCGGCGGCCACGCCGGTACCATCCAATTACCAAGGTAATACATGAATCGCGACGAATTAATCAAGAAATGTATCGAGCTGGGCCCTTGGTTTCATCAGATAGATTTGGGCGGTGGTATCCGAACACGTGATATCGCGCCAGCAACCGGACGGCAGGAACGCGATCATCCCGCCAGCCGTTGGAACAAAATAAAGGATCACTTGCCTGCGGATATGACTGGCATGCGAGTTCTCGATGTCGGTTGCAGCGATGGATACTTCTCTATCCAGATGGCGCGACGGCACGCAAGGGAAGTCGTAGCTATTGATGGTTTTAAAGACTGCGTCAAAAGGCTTGAATGGGTAAAGACCCAAATGGGGCTGCATGCTATCAAGACATATCATAGCGATATCGGTAATTTGCAAAGAATATTGGTGGACAAGACAGGTGAGCTATTTCCGATGGATGGCATGGGGCGTCCGTATTATCAGACCTCGTACGGTCAACGCATTCCTGTAGATGATAGCGGCATAATTCTGACACTTGGTGAACGTATAAAAAGACACATATCCATAAGAACAAAGGGAAACAGAAAAAATGTATTACCGGGAGCGGCTGGGTTAGGAAAGTTCGATATGATCCTGATGTTCGCCCTGCTTTACCATCTGAGGGACCCGCTCGCTGGTTTGGAAATGGTCTCTAAGTTCAGTGACGTATTGTATATAGAGACTCTGGTGATCAACGATGATGAACAATCACATCTTGTATGTGTGCCACCGCGGGCCGGAGTGACCGATCACCCGAAATGGTATCCTACTACCCGTTGTCTGAAGGACATGCTCGCTTGGGTGGGTTATACAGAGATCACCGAGCTTGCACCGCCCACAGATGGGCGCCCCATATATCTCGCACGTAAAAGTCCGGCCTCGAGAAATTGATCCATAATCCCCTCTACATAGGCATCATGGCGACTTGGGCAATTAAGTCACATGAGCATAAAATGAACAGCTTTTGTTTGACGAGATATATTCGATGGATTTTCCCCAGCATTTCGATGTGATCGTAGTCGGCGGCGGCCACGCCGGTACCGAAGCGTCGCTGGCGGCTGCACGCATGGGCTGCGCCACGCTGCTGCTTACTCACAACGTGGAGACTCTGGGACAGATGAGCTGCAACCCGGCCATCGGCGGCATCGGTAAGGGCCATCTCGTGAAGGAGATAGACGCCCTGGGCGGTGTCATGGCTCAGGCCGCCGACCGGGCCGGCATCCAGTTCCGCATTTTGAATGTCAGCAAGGGACCGGCGGTGCGCGCCACCCGCGCCCAAGCGGATCGTACGCTCTACAGAAAAGCCATCCGCGGCCTGATAGAGAACCAGCCCAACCTGACGCTGTTCCAGCAGGCGGTGGACGATTTGCTAGTGGAAGGTGAACGCATCAGCGGCGCGGTTACTCAGATGGGCCTGAAGTTCTTCGCGCCCACTGTAGTGCTGACCGTCGGCACGTTTCTGGGTGGACGCATCCACATCGGCATGGAAAATCATGAAGGTGGACGCGCCGGCGATCCGCCCGCAAATCGACTTGCGAAACGTCTGCGAGAATTGCCGTTCCGGGTCGGACGTCTCAAGACGGGCACGCCACCACGCATCGACGGTCGCAGCATCGATTATTCGGAGCTGGCAGTGCAATCCGGCGATGAACCCACGCCGGTGTTCTCATTCATGGGTTCACGCGAGCAGCATCCACGCCAGACGGTCTGCCATATAACCCACACCAACGCGCGTACCCACGAGATTATCAAGGCCGGGCTGGACCGTTCGCCAATGTACACCGGCGTCATCGAAAGCGTGGGTCCGCGCTACTGCCCTTCGGTGGAAGACAAGGTCATGCGTTTTGCTGACAAGGCTTCACACCAGATTTTCATAGAGCCGGAAGGACTTGATACCCACGAGGTCTATCCCAACGGCATCTCCACCAGCCTGCCCTTCGACGTGCAGTACGCACTGGTGCGCTCCATCAAAGGTTTCGAGAATGCCCACATCACGCGACCAGGTTATGCCATCGAGTATGACTACTTCGATCCACGGGATCTGAAGTATTCGCTGGAGACCAAATTTATCAGCGGTTTATTTTTCGCCGGTCAGATCAATGGCACCACCGGCTATGAAGAAGCCGCGGCCCAGGGATTGCTGGCTGGCCTGAATGCCGCGCTCCAGGTGAAACAGCAGGTGCCTTGGTGGCCGGGACGTGAACAGGCTTATCTGGGTGTGCTGGTGGATGACCTCATCACCCGCGGCGCGCCCGAGCCATACCGCATGTTCACCAGCCGCGCCGAACACCGTTTGATGCTGCGCGAGGACAATGCGGATCTGCGTCTCACGGAAATCGGCCACAAGCTTGGATCGGTGGACCAAGAGCGCTGGGAGAAATTTTCGGAGAAGCGTGCGGCTATCGAATTGGAGCGCACGCGTCTGCAGTCTATTCTTGTGCGACCCGAGGATATTTCCGCAAGCCAGACAGCGGAACTTTTTAGCGCACCGCTGGTGCGCGCCACCCCGGCGCTCGAGTTGCTGCGCCGCCCAGAGATGAATCACTGCAAGCTGGTGTCGTTGGCCTGCGTCGGCGATGCCAGAGTCGAGCAGGTAGTCGCGGATCAGGTGGAGATCGGCGTACGTTACGCCGGCTATATCGACCGCCAACAGCAGGAAGTTGCGCGCGCGCGCCGTCATGAGGAAACGGTATTGTCGGCAGATTTTGATTTCAGTTCGGTGCGCGGTCTGTCGAACGAAGTGCGACAGAAACTGCTGGCCGTCAAACCGCAGACACTCGGTCAGGCGGCGCGCATCCCCGGCATGACGCCGGCTGCGATCTCGCTCTTGCAGGTGCATCTCAAGAAACAGCGGACTGCCACACGCAAGATCGCATGATCCCAGTATCCTGGCTTATCGACAGCACATGAATCCGATCATATATTTTTTGGAATCCCTAGATTTCCTTGACTGGTGGTTGCTGGCCATCGTGCTGGGGATTGTGGATGTATTCCTGCTGCGCGGCTGGCTGGTGATTGCAGCGATCGCCGCTGGTCTTATAGCATTCACATTGATGCTGTTTCCACAGATTGGCTGGCCCTGGCAAGTGACCGGATTTCTTATCATTACGGTAATCGGCGCTGTCACACGCAGCGTGCGCGGTGCAAAATCCACACATCCAGTATCGACCGATGTATCTATCATCAAGGAACCTAACATGAACAGTTTCTATGATTTCGAAATCAAGACCATTGACGGCCAGGTCAAATCACTCAAGGACTATAAAGGTAAAGCGGTGCTGGTGGTGAACGTGGCCAGTCAATGCGGGCTCACGCCCCAGTATGCCGGTCTGGAAAAACTGCAACGCGAATTCGAGAATCGCGGCTTCACAGTCCTCGGTCTGCCCTGCAACCAGTTCGGCCAGCAGGAACCCGGCAATGAGGTACAGATCAAGGAGTTCTGCGGCGTGAACTACGGCGTGAGTTTTCCGCTCACCAGCAAGATCGAAGTTAACGGCGCTACGCGCCATCCACTATATCAATGGCTCATCGCCGGAACCGGTGGTGTGGATATCCAATGGAACTTCGAGAAGTTTCTTCTCGGCAAGGATGGCCGGATAGTGAATCGCTATTCACCCAAGACTGCGCCCGAAGATCCGCAACTACGCGCTGACCTGCAAGCTGCGTTATAAAACTGCCGTCACGCGCGACAGCATCGCTAGCATTTAATCATCCTGGTAGTTATTGCCAGCGTTTTCTTGTTAGAACACCACTGCCCGCGTAGCATACGCAGCCCGTTTTACAGGTGAATCATGGCCGCTGTTTCCGACCGCTTCACTCAGACTGCGCCCAAGGTGGGTTTCGTGAGTCTCGGCTGCCCCAAGGCGCTGGTGGATTCCGAACGCATCCTCACGCAGTTGCGCGTGGAAGGATATGCGGTCGTGGGCGGCTATCGTGAGGCCGATCTGGTGGTGGTCAACACCTGCGGTTTCATTGAAGCCGCGCAGCAGGAATCCCTACAGGCCATCGGCGAAGCCCTTACAGAAAACGGCAAGGTCATCGTCACCGGCTGCCTGGGTATGCGCGCAGCCCTGATCCGCGAACATCATCCGGATGTGCTCGCTATCACCGGGCCGCATGACTATGAAGCGGTCATGCATGCGGTGCATGCGCAGCTAGCGCCGCCGGCGCGCAATCCATATCTAGATCTGATCCCGGCGAGCGGCATCAAGCTCACGCCGCGTCATTACGCCTATCTGAAGATTTCCGAAGGCTGCAATCATAAATGCAGTTTCTGCATCATCCCCAAATTGCGTGGCCGGCTGGTGAGCCGTCCCATCGGCGAAGTGCTGTGTGAGGCGGAAAAGCTGGTCAAAGATGGCGTCAAGGAATTACTGGTGGTGGCCCAGGATACGTCCGCCTACGGTGTGGATATCAAATATCAAGGTTCTCCCTGGCGTGGTAATGACTACCGCACGCACATGACAGACTTGTGCCAGGCCCTCGGAGAACTGGGTGTGTGGGTGCGACTGCATTACGTCTATCCGTATCCGCACGTGCGCGAAGTGATCCCGCTGATGGCGGACGGCAAGCTATTGCCCTATCTGGATATCCCCTTGCAGCATGCCAGTCCCAGGATGCTCAAGGCCATGCGCCGCCCGGCAGCCGGCGAGAAAGCCCTGTCACGCATTCGTGAATGGCGTGCGATCTGTCCTGATCTCACTATCCGCTCGACATTCATCGTGGGCTTTCCCGGCGAAAGCGAAGAAGATTTCGCGGAACTGCTGGCGTTCATAAAAGAAGCGCAGCTGGACCGGGTTGGCTGTTTCGTCTATTCACCGGTGGAGGACGCCGACGCCAATGAGTTGCCGGACTGGGTGCCGACGGAACTGGCCGAGGAGCGTCGCCGGATATTCATGCAGACCCAGGCCGAGATCAGCGCCGCACGTCTGCAGCGTTTGGTGGGGCGGGAACTCACGGTGCTGGTGGATAGCGTCACGGACGTAGGAGCGGTGGCTCGCAGTTTCGCCGATGCCCCGGAGATCGATGGGGTGGTGCGGGTGCGTACCACGCAGCGGTTGAAACCCGGACAATTTGTAAAAGTGCGGGTCACGCAGGCGGATCATTACGATCTTGCTGCGGTAACATAAGTCCACGAACCAGCCTGAAACTATCGGGCAATGAGGCGAACGCATGGCAGCGGAAGCTGGCAAAGAACAGGGGCGGAATGCGCAGAAAGAAGCCTTGAAACGCTTGCCGCCAGCGGCACCCGAAAGCCAGCCATTCACTGCCCTCGCGGTCGCGGTAATGGGCGTGGTGTATGGTGACATCGGCACCAGTCCAATCTATGCACTGAGGCAGTGTTTCGTCGGCGAACATCCTATCGCTGTTTCGACCGGCAACATCCTAGGTATCCTTTCGCTTATTTTCTGGACTTTGATATTCGTCATCTCATTGAAGTACATGGCCTTCGTATTGCGTGCGGACAATCGCGGTGAAGGCGGGATCTTCGCGTTGCTGGCGCTGTTGCGCCCCGGGCAGGGACAGGAACGCTGGCCGCGGCGCAGCTTGATCCTGCTGGGAATCGCGGGGGCGGCGATACTCTATGGCGATGCCATGATAACGCCAGCCATCTCGGTGCTGAGCGCGGTGGAGGGGCTAAAGGTGGCTGCACCTGGATTGCACGATTTTGTCATTCCCATAACAGCAGTGATTCTGTTTCTGTTGTTCGCGGTGCAGCGTTATGGAACTGCGAGGGTGGGTGCCACCTTCGGACCGCTGATGTTGCTGTGGTTTTTGGTGCTGGCAGTGCTCGGGATCCGTGGCATCATCGAGACTCCCTATGTGTTGCGCGCCGTGAATCCCTGGTATGCGCTGGAGTTTTTTCGTGAGAACGGCTTCATGGGGTTCCTGGTGCTTTCCGCGGTCTTTCTGGTGACCACCGGCGGCGAAGCCCTGTATGCTGACCTGGGCCATTTCGGCCGCAGTCCGATCCGCAAGGTGTGGTTCGGGTTCGTGTTGCCGGCTCTGTTACTTAATTATTTTGGCCAGGGAGCCTTGCTGATCGCGGATCCGCAGACCACCATCCATCCATTCTTTCATCTCGCACCATCCTGGGGCCTGTATCCACTGGTGGTATTGGCAACACTGGCGACCTGCATCGCTTCCCAGGCGGTCATCACCGGCGCGTATTCGCTCACGCGCCAGGCCATACAGCTCGGCCAATTGCCACGTCTGAAAGTGGAGCAGACTTCTGCGGAAGCTCGCGGCCAGATCTACATGCCGATGGTGAACTGGATGCTGATGGTGGCCGCTATTGCCTTGGTGCTTATTTTCCGCTCCTCAAACCATTTAGCAGGTGCCTATGGTGTAGCCGTTAATTCCACCATGGTGGTGACTACTGTTCTAGCATTCAAAGTAGCACGCGAACGCGGCGGCTGGAGCCGGGCGGCGGCCGGCGCATTTCTTCTGCTGTTTCTCACCATTGATCTCGGTTTCCTGGGATCCAACCTTTTCAAGATCCCGGACGGCGGCTGGCTGCCGCTAGCCACCGGCCTGGGGTTGTTCATCGTCATGACCACTTGGCGGCGGGGTACGCAGCTACTGGCAGAACAGGTGGCTAATACGACCACTGCACTGGAAACCTTCCTGGGCCGCATCACCGGTGAAAGCGTCCAACGCGTACCAGGTACCGGCGTGTTCTTTACCGGCCGCCTGGAGCAGACCCCGCCGGCCCTGCAGCAACTGGTGCGGCATACCGGTGTGCTGTATGAGCGCGTGATACTTACAACCGTGATCATCGAGCAGGTTTCGAAGATTAACCAGGAAGAGCGGCTGGAACTCACACAGCTTGATCAGGGTTTCTACCGTGTAGTTCTCCGATATGGCTTCATGCAAAGACCCAATATTCCCTCCGATCTCGCCACCTGTGCTGAGCGCGGTCTGGCTATCGATTTGGATGCGGTCCACTACATCATCGGCCAAGTGGATATGCTGGCCGGCCGTAAAGAACAGGGCATGGCCCATTGGCGTGACCGGCTGTTCGTATGGATGGCGCGCAATACCGAAGGTACGACCGCTGGCTATCACATCCCTGCGTCGCAGGCCATGTCGGTGGGTTTGCAGGTTGGCATATAAGGTACGCGTTTTCTGCAGCTGCCATCATGAATCGCACCAGCAATTTTTGGAACATGTACGAACCTGCATTCATTGATTTTGATCATGGCATCACCGCCATCGACACGTACTATGTGCGCCCGTTGTTGGATGCCAGTCATTTGATAGTGCGCGGCGGACGCGCAGCCTTCGTCGATACCGGCACCACGCATTCAGTACCCAGGCTGTTGCAGGCACTGCATGCCAAAAACCTGGAACCCGCCGATGTGGATTATGTATTTCTCACCCACGTGCACCTGGATCATGCAGGCGGCGCCGGCGAGCTCATGAAACACCTGCCCAATGCCAAAGCCCTGGTGCATCCACGCGGCGCCGCGCACCTGGTCAACCCTGACAAGCTCATCGCCGGCACCAAACGCGTCTATGGAGAACAGAAGTTCGCGGAACTTTACGGTGAGATCGCCCCGATTGCGGCGCAGCGCGTCGTCGAGGTACCCGATAATGCATGCTTCAGACTCAACGGCAGCGAGCTGCAGTGCATACACACTCCCGGTCACGCGCTGCATCATTACTGCATCGTGGACCGGGACAGTCGCAGTGTATTTACCGGCGACAGCTTCGGCATCTCCTACCGGATATTCGATACGGATAATGGCGCGTTCATTTTCCCGGCCACCACACCCACACATTTCGATCCGCTACAGGCGCATACTTCACTCGACCGCATCATGGGATTTGAACCGCAAGCTTGTTTTCTCACACATTACAGCCGCGTCACAGATCTACAGCGGTTGTGCAAGGACATGCATGCGCGTCTTGATAAGTTTGTGGAGATCGCCCGTGACTGTGCCAAGCACGGCGAGCAGCGCCACGCCTGCATGCGCAGCTCCATGTACGCTTATCTGGCACAACAAGTACGCGCCCACGGCTGCACACTGAACCAGCAGACCGTGGATAGCTGGCTGGAGATGGATGTGGAACTGAATGCCCAGGGACTGGCGGTGTGGCTGGAGCGCGTGCAGCCCTGATCTGTTTAAGAATTCTCTAAGCTGCGTTCAACAATAGTTATTCCACATAACTGCGTATCCAAAAACGCATGGGACCTGTGCCATCATGCACCGTTTCCAGGAGCCACCAGCATGCAGAAATCCGCCGCCCATATTGAGACCATCTGCGTACACGCCGGGCATGCACCGGATTCGGCTACCGCGGCTATCAGCCCGCCGATCAATCTGTCCACCACCTTCGAGCGCGACCCGGACGGCAGCTATCCCAAGGGCTTCAGTTATACGCGCGCCGCCAATCCCAACCGCAGTCAGCTGGAAACTTGCCTGGCGGCACTCGAGGGCGGTAGCGAAGCGTTGGCGTTTGCCTCCGGGGTGGCCGCGGCCATGTCGGTATTCCAGGCGCTTAAGCCCGGCGACCACGTGATTTGCAGTCAGGATGCCTACCACGGCATACAACGTCTGCTGCGGGAAGTATTGCAACCCTGGCAATTACAGGTGAGCTTCGTAGATACAACAGACGCCGATGCGGTGCGCACGGCGCTCACGCCAGCGACTAAATTGATATGGGTAGAAACGCCGTCCAACCCATTGCTGCGCATCACCGACCTGGGCGCCATCGCCGAGGTTGCGCGTAAAGCGCGGGCGCTGACAGTATGCGACAACACTTTTGCCACACCGGTGCTGCAGCGGCCTTTCGGTTACGGCATGGATTTCATCATGCACAGTGCCACCAAATATCTGGGTGGACACAGCGACGTAGCGGGTGGTGCCATCGTGGCGCGTACCCGCAGTGCCTTCAGCGAACGTCTGCGGCTGCTGCAATCGGAAGCCGGCGCTGTGCCCTCGCCGTTTGATTGCTGGCTGATATTGCGTGGCGCCGCCACTTTGCATCTGCGCATCCGCGCGCAGTCAGACAATGCCTTACGTATCGCACGGTTCCTGGCTGGACAAAAAGCCGTGGAAAATGTGTTTTATCCCGGCCTCGAGCACCATCCCGGTCATGCGCTTGCCAACCGCCAGATGCGCGCTTTCGGTGCCATGCTATCCTTCACACTGCGCGGCGGCCAGGCTGCAGCCATGCGTTGCGTAGCCAATGTGAAACTGTTTACCCGCGCCACTAGTCTCGGCGGCGTCGAGAGTCTGATCGAACACCGCGCGTCCATGGAAGGCCCCGATACCCGGACGCCGGATAATCTGGTGCGCGTATCCGTGGGTGTGGAACACGCCGACGATTTGAGCGCCGATCTCGAGCAGGCGCTGGCCACAGTGTAATTTAACTGCAACCCTCCGAAGGTAGACTCATGATTCAACGCGTCGTGTCCCTATTGCTTGGCATGTTGCTGATCTCACCGGCGCTGCTGGCAGACCCGGCGGCGACTGGTACGCAGCCTGCGCTCAATGCGAACCGTGTCACACTCGAACGGATCATGGCGAATCCAGACTGGGTCGGTAATCCGCCGGAACATGCCTACTGGGGCTATGACAGCCGCCATATCTATTACTGGCAGAAACGCAACGACAGCACGCTGCGAGATCTGTACGCAGCCAACATCATTACGGACGCGGTGCACAAAGTGGCGGGCAGTGATCTGGGCCGGGTGTCCGCACCCGGCGACGACTTCAATAGCGAACACACCTTCAAGGTATTCGTGCGCGACAACAATGTGTTCGTGCGCGCACTCACCAGCGGCGTGCTGCGGCAGCTGACGCGTGATACTGCGCCCAAGAGCGATCCCAGTTTCATGTCGGACGGCGTGCATGTGCAGTGGCACCAGGGCGATGCTCTCTATCTTTATGATCTGCGCACTGGTTTGCTGTCGCTGGCGGCCGATGTGCGTCTCGCAGACGATCCCGCCAAGTCCAAACCGCCGCAGAATTATCTGCAAGCGGAACAGCCGCGCCTGTTCGATTTCCTGAGCAAGCAGCAAGCCGACACCGATGCCACGCTCCAGCAGCAGGCATCCCAGTCCAGCACTGACCATACCCGGGTCCCTGCGCCCTGGTATTTGGGCGACAAGTTCAGTATCACGCACAGTTCGCTTTCTCCGGACGGGCATTGGCTGGTGCTGGTGACCATACCCAAGAACTACGACAAGGGCGCGCCTGGCATGATGCCAGAATGGATCACCGATTCCGGCTACGTGCAGATGCTCAAGCGCCACACCTACGTAGGCCTGAACCCACCTGCGTCCCAGAGCGTGCTGCTGCTGGATCTCAAGACACATGTTTCCTATCCGCTGGACCTGAGCCAGCTGCCTGGGATCAAGGACGATCCGCTGGCCGAGCTGCGCAAATCAGCGGTGGAGTGGGACGTGCAGCACGGCATGGAACGCAAAACCGCGGAGGAATCAGTACAGGCGCCGGCAATCCGGCCAGTATCAGTGTGGGGCCTGAAGTGGAGCGACAATGGCAAGCAACTGGCACTGGAATTCCGCGCCAACGACAACAAGGACCGTTGGATCACCACGCTCGATTTCGGCAAGCAGATCCTGGTCACGCAAAACCGGCTCACGGATCCGGCCTGGATCAATTGGGATTTTAATGAGTTCGGCTGGTTGCACGACAATCACAGTCTCTGGTACCTGTCCGAGGCCAGTGGTTACTCGCAGCTGTATGTGAAAGACGTACGCGCCAAGGACACCCGCCAGCTGACCCGCGGCAATTTTGAGATCTCCGATCCGTTGCTGACGCGCGATGACCGTTATTTCTATGTGGTGGGCAACCAGCGGGCACCCGGCATCTATGAGATCTACCGCATCGATATCCACAAGGGCGTGATGCAGGCGGTCACGCATCTGGGCGGTTTGAACGGTCCGCAACCTGCGCTCGAGGAAGGCGGCACGGGTTATGCACTATCGCCAGACGAAACCAAGCTGCTGGTGTATCACTCCAGCACGCTGCGGCCACCGGAAGTGTATGAGGTTGACGCACGTCCCGCCGGCAAGGTGCGGCGCATCACGCACACGGTGTCGAGTGCGTTCGCTTCCACCCACTGGATTAAACCTCAGATCGTGCAGATCGCATCATCGCGAACGGATGTGAAACAATCCATTTTTGCGCGCCTATATGTGCCCGCCGATTACACGTCGACGAAATCCTGGCCGGCTGCGGTATTCATCCATGGTGCCGGTTATCTTCAGGACGCGCATCAGGGCTGGTCGTATTATTTCCGCGAGATGATGTTCAGCACCTTCCTTACCCAGCATGGCTATCTGGTGCTGGACATGGATTATCGTGGTTCCAAGGGCTATGGCCGTGACTGGCGCACGGCCATCTATCGGAACATGGGCCATCCGGAAGTGCAGGACATCGAGGACGGCGTGCACTGGCTGGAGAATAACTGGCATGTGGATGCCAAACGTCTGGGTGTATGGGGTGGTTCTTATGGCGGCTTCATGACCTACATGATGATGTTCCGCCGCCCGACACTGTTTGCTGCCGGCGCAGCCTTGCGGCCGGTGGGTGACTGGGCGGATTACAACGATTTTTATACCGGCGATATCCTCAACCGTCCCAACATCGATCCCAAAGCGTATTACGACAGTTCGCCCATCAACTATGCGGGCCAGTTGCAGAACCATCTATTGATCCTGCAGGGCATGCAGGATGACAACGTGTTCTTCATCGATACGGTGCACATGGTGCAGAAACTCATCGAGCTGCGTAACCCCAACTTCGAGGTGATGTTCTATCCGACCGAACACCACGACTTCAAGGCGCCGTCATCATGGCTGGACGAGTACCGGCGCATCTGGAAACTGTTCAACACCTACGTGGATCCGCCGGCCTCTGCTCCGGCAAGTTGAACCTGAAGTGCTAACATGCACCCTGCTTATCGGTGGGGTCAGTTTTTTGCGGAGCATACATGCAGCCGCCAATCCTGGATGATCTCGACAGCTGTGTGCAGGCCATCATTGAGCGCGTCGGCCAGCGCTTGATGGTGGGCACGCCGCTTGGCATCGGCAAGCCCAACCATCTGGTGAACGCGCTCTATAGGCGTGTGGCCGGCGATCCTTCTCTGCATCTGACGATTATGACGGCGCTGTCCCTGGAACGGCCGCTGGGCAAGAGCAAGCTGGAACGGCGTTTCCTGAAACCATTCGCAGATCGGGTATTCGGCGACTATCCGGAACTGGATTACATGCGGGCGCTACATACCGACACCTTGCCCGCCAACATCGAGATCTCGGAGTTCTACTTCAAATCCGGCGGCCTGCTGGGAAACGCCCACGCCCAGCAGCATTATGTCAGCAGCAATTACACGCACGTGGTGCGCGACATGCTGGCCGCGGGCATCAACGTGATCCTGCAGATGGTCGCCAGGCGGGAACACGCCGGACGCGTCCACTACAGCCTGTCCGGCAATCCTGATCTGACCCTCGACATCTTGCCGCCCATGCGGGCTGCGGAAAAAGCCGGCCGCAAGATTGCCATCGTGGGCCTGGTGAATAACCAGTTGCCATTCATGCCCGGCGACGCCGAAGTGCAGCCAGAATTCTTTGATCTGCTGGTGGACAACCCTGTCTATGCTCACCATCTGTTCGGCGTGCCGGCCCTGGCTATCGACCCGGTCGAGCACATGATCGGCCTGTATGCCAGCACCCTCATCCGTGATGGCGGCACCCTGCAGGTAGGTATCGGTTCCCTGGGCGATGCTTTCGTATACGCCACGCAACTGCGACACGCAGACAACCCGCGTTATCGGGAGGTGATCCGAGCGCTCGGCATCCAAGAAAAATTCGGCGATGTCATCACACAGCTGGGTGGATTGGATGCTTTCACTGCCGGGTTGTACGCCGGCAGCGAGATGTTCAGCGACGGACTATTGCACCTGTACCGCAGCGGCATCCTCAAGCGCCGCGTGTATGAGCATGAATTGCTGCAGAAGCTACTGAACGAAGGGCGGATCTCTGAGAGCATCGGCGCGGAGACGCTCACTGCACTGCTTGATGCCGGCGCCATTCATTCGACCCTGAGCCCCGAAGATGCCGTGTTTCTCAAGCATTTCGGCATCCTGCGGCCGGATGTGCGTTTCGAAAAAGGCAGTCTGATCCTGCCGGATGGCTCGCGCTTGTTGCCGGATTTGCAGGACCGCGCGAGCTTCGAACGAATCGTGCACGATGCATTGGGCACAAAACTGGCGAACGGCGTACTGTTGCACAGCGTCTTCTTCCTGGGCTCCAACTGGTTCTATGCACAACTGCGCGAGATGCCGGAGCCTGAGCGAAAACTTTTCGCCATGACCGCAGTCTCCAAGGTCAATGAGATCTTCAGCGACGTGGAACTGGAGCAACGCCAGCACCGGCAGGCACGCTTCCTGAATAGCTGCATGAAGATGACGCTCTTAGGTGCCGTGGCTTCCGATACGCTCGCCAGCGGTCAGGTAGTGAGCGGCGTGGGCGGCCAGTACAACTTCGTGGCCATGGCGCATGCCTTGAGGCAAGGGCGTTCCATCATCATGCTCAAGAGCACCCGCAACGCACACGGCAGATTGGAGTCGAATATCCTTTGGGACTATGCGCAGTGCACCATCCCGCGGCATCTGCGGGATATAGTCATCACCGAATACGGCATCGCTGATCTGCGTGGCAAGCAGGATTGGGAAGTGATTGCGGCACTGCTCAACATCAGCGATTCGCGTTACCAGGGGCAGTTACTCGATGCAGCGAAACGCGCTGGCAAGATTATGCTTGATTACCGTATCCCGGATGTGTTCCGTGAGAACCTGCCGGGAAAATTGCAGGCGGGCCTCAAGCCTTACCGCAGCGCCGGACTGTTTCCGGAATTCCCTTTCGGCCATGAATTCACGCCCGAGGAACTGGTGCTGGGCAAGGCCCTCACCGGCCTGAAGAATCGCAGCGAGACATTAGGCGGCAAGCTGGGCATTGGGCTGGATCTGCTCAAGCCACAGAATCGGCAAATTTTCGCTCCCTATCTCAAGCGTATGCAACTGGACCATCCGACTAACCTCAAGGAACAAATATTGGCCAGATTGGTGACATCGGCATTGGCCGTTGATGGTGCGAAATAGTTGCTTATAAAGCTGTAGAGACTCTGATTAATTTCATTTTTCGTCATGCCGGTGTGACCCCAGCTTTCACCGGGAGGCATCCAGCAAGCGGTAGATTTTTCTGGATTCCGGCTTTCGCCGGAATGACGAAATCAAGACATGAGGAAAATAACAACCTCCCTGTTTTATATTTATGCAGTCGTACACACTGCTGATTACTTGCGATAGAAGGCCCACTCTTGCGGAGATAGCCCATGCATTCTGACAATATGATCATCCGTCCCGCCGTGGAGCGTGGCCGCAGTCGCCGTGACTGGCTGGACAGCCGGCATACATTTTCGTTCGGTGATTATCAGGATCCGCGTTATATGGGTTTCGGCGTGCTGCGCGTCATCAACGATGACCGGGTGTCACCCAACGGTGGGTTTGCACCCCACAGCCACAGCGACATGGACATCATCAGCTACGTGCTGGACGGCGCGTTGCAGCATAAAGACAGTTTGGGTACCGGTTCCGTTATCCGCCCCGGTGAGATCCAGCGCATGAGCGCCGGCACCGGCATCACTCACAGCGAGTACAACGCTTCACAGCAAGAGCCGGTGCATTTCCTGCAGATCTGGATCATCCCGGAACGGCGTGGTCTGCCACCCAGCTATGAACAGCGCGGTTTCAAACCGGAAGATGTGACCGGCCGCTGGTTCAAACTCGCGTCGGCTGAGAATGGCGGCGGACTGGTGACTATCTACCAGGATGTTGCGTTGATGGTTACGCGTGCTGCCAAGGAAACAGTCGTATATAAATTGCCGCAGGGGCGCCGCGCCTGGTTGCAGGTGGCGCGCGGTAGCGTCAACATCAACGGCAAACCACTGGGCGAAGGCGATGGCGCTGCACTCATGGGTCCTGCGACCATCAGCGTCAGTGGTGCGCCCGAAGGCGAAGTACTGTTATTCGACTTGCAATGACACCAGTCGCTGTGTCGTTATATATGCTCAATTCCATTTCCCGCCAGCACCCGCGACACTGTATTTTCCCGCGCCCAGCATCGCTACCGCCAGACCGCACAGGCCATAGAACAGCTCCAGCTCGATGATCCAGCCGCCTGTCTGATTGAGATGGAAGATATCCACGCCGTGGACCAGCAGCACCGCAACGATAATCGTGACGAAGATCAAAAGACCACCAATGCGCGCATAAAAACCGAAGATCACCAGCAGCGGAGCCAGTATCTCTCCTATGTAAACGGCATAACCGAGGAAACCAGGAATGTTATGCGACTCCAGCATATCCACGACCACGTGCGGCCCGGCATATACCAGATGCAGGCCGTGCAGGAGTATCAGCACGCCCACCAGCAGCCGCAGCAACAGTTTGCCCGCGTCATCTGTTATCCAGTTCATGGAATCCTCCGAGTGAATTGGAACAGCAATTAATTTACCAGTTTGCAGATGGTTATCCGCGTCTGACGGATGCCATAGTAAATCAATTGTCCAGGAGTTTTAGTCGACGGTCTGAAAATTAAAGTCGTATCGGTAATCGTAGGCCGCATGCACATCAGCTGGCCCGATGATCATGAGTTGCTTTCTGGCAAACGGTCCGATAATCACATTCACCTGGCGGTTGCCACAGGCCGGATTGGTATTGATGCAGTCACTCAGGTTGAAATTGACGATCTCCATTGTCCAACTGCTGTTGTTCTGTAGATAGATGGCCTGGGTATTGTCAGCGCTGATATTTTCCACCCAGACAGAGATGATATTGGTAGCCGGCGTGGCGTCCACGTCCGCCGGTGGCTCGGGTGCCGAAGCCAGTGGATACATGCCAGCCAAAACCGGGTACTGCTGGTGCAGTCTGTCGGTGAAGATCGTGGGGATGAATTCCTGGTCCAGAGTCGCGCCCATGGCACTGGGGCTTGGCACCAGAGTGCCTGCATAGGTGATATGGCCGGCGATGGCTGTGAAACAACCCAGATCCTGTTTCGATTTGAATATCATATTCCAGTAACGGAAATGCATCAGGCAATAACGGCCAGCCTTGACCGGCACCATATAAAGCGTAGGACCGCCCTGGGTATCCGGGACTTCAAAATCTGTGCCACCGGGATCTTTCGCCATGAACGATATCTGGGTGATGCGGTTCGGTGCATCCAGCACGATGGCGGCGATGCCCTGGTCAGGCTGAAGTTGAATCGGTTTATCGACCAATTCGCTGGTCGATGCACAGCCAGCCATGAGCAACGCGTCGAGGATAGTCAACATTAACCTCACATTGATATGCATGTCCGTTGTCCTGGTGATTTCAATGTTTGAAAAGCAGCTCACGGGATTGAAAGCATAACGGTCATAACAGTATCCACTTAAATAGCTGGTTTGAGAATAAAGTCACTGGCTGCCGTTACAGGTTTTTCCCGACGGCGACACAGTCAATGTATCTGTATGCAGCATTTTATTTGATGAGATTTGTCGTGTATCTGCAACGCCAGCACCCGCGGCCAGCCTGTCAGGCGCCGCAATTGCGGGTATGCGACAACGCTCTTGCAAGAAGGGCATGCTTCTTTCCGCGTTGCCGCGCCGGGATAATCTGTTAGGCTGGCGCACAGAAACACGAGATACCAGTATGCAGCAGGTTTTGGGAGCCAATAGAAAGACAGCGTCGCCCCGCGCTACACCTGACTTGGGTCAGAAGCTCAAGTTCGGCCATGATGTTGGTTTCCAGTCAGAAATGCGGCGCCGGGTCGAGGATTTCATCCGGTGTACCGGCCTGCGCCAACGCGACTGTCCGCGGATGTACCTCAAGACCGCACTTATCCTCGCGGCCTTCGCCTGTTCCTACGGGCTGCTGGTGTTCGTTGCCCAAAATTGGTGGCAGGCCCTGCCATTGGCAATCATCCTGGGGCTCGCCACTGCCGAGATCGGTTTCAATATCCAGCACGATGGCGGCCACAGGGCATATTCCAACCACGCCTGGGTCAACAAGCTCATGGCCATGACCCTCGACTTGGTGGGTGGCAGTTCCTATGTGTGGCGCTGGAAGCACGTGGTGTTCCATCACACCTATGTGAATGTCAAAGGTCACGACACCGACATTGATCTCGGCATCTTCGGGCGGCTGAGTCCGCAACATCGGCGCCGTGCCTTTCATCGCTGGCAGCATTTCTATCTATGGCCGTTGTATGGCGTGATGGTCATCAAGTGGCACGTCTTTGATGACTTCCATGATGTCATCATTGGACGCATCGGTGACAATCGTATCCCGCGGCCGCGCGGCTGGGAACTGACGTTGTTCATCGGCGGCAAACTCACGTTCCTGATGCTGGCATTCGGCATCCCGTTATTGTTCCATCCGCTGTGGCCTGTGCTGTTGTTCTACGCATTCATCGCTGGGATTGTGGGCGTGGTCCTGAGCGTGGTGTTTCAGTTGGCGCATGCCGTCGAGCAGGCGGATTTCCCGTGTGTGGATATAGATACCGGCCGTATTCAGAATCCCTGGGCCGTGCACCAGGTACAGAGCAGCGTGGACTTTGCGCGCAACAGCCGCCTGGTGTCATGGCTGGTGGGTGGCTTGAACTTCCAGATCGAGCATCATTTGTTCCCCACCCTCAGTCACGTCAACTATCCGGCCATCTCCGCCATCGTTGAAAATACCTGCCGGGAATTCGGCGTGCATTACACGGCGCATCCGACATTGGGCGGGGCCGTGGCTTCGCACTTCCGCTGGCTGCGGCGCATGGCGCTCCCAGACACATCCGCATGACAAGCGGCTAAAGCCGCATTATTCTCTAAGAGCTGTTTAAGAAATCCTTCGATCGATGGAGCCATGCTCATGAATAATTTTCCTGTGTGCCTTTCGTTTGTACGTAACCACTTGCAGCAAACTGCAGTGACTATGGCAGTAATTGTGTTGCTGGTATTTTCATTACCGCTGTTGGCTGATCCAGTCACAATGACCGCAAGCGGCATCCCGCTGGACGCCCCATGGAAGGTCAAGGTCTACGAACTGGCGCACTCCACATTCCTGCATCCCGGCTGGGGCTGGCAGCATTCCGAGCGCGACTATCAATTGGCACTGCAGCTGGCCAAGGGCGATGGGCTGAAGATCGATACCGATGCTTTGTTCGCGGCCGCTTTCCTGCATGACATGGCGGCATTCAAACCCTGCGCCGACAAGAAGATGGAGCACGGCTACTGCGCGGCGCTGCAGAGTCCGGATATCCTGAAGAGCATGGGCTTTCCGATGCAGAAGATCGCCATCGTGCAGCAGGCGGAGCGTGGTCACATGTACTACAGCGATCCCGGCACAGACCCCACCGCCATCGTTCTGCACGACGCCGACTCGCTGGATTTTCTCGGCGACATCGGCGCGGCCCGCATGTTGTCACTCACCGGCGCCCAGGCCCCGAGCTTCGCGCCGGCTATTAAAACCCTACGTGGCTTCCTGAAGAACATCCCGCCCCGGCTCATCACCAAGAGCGCGCAGCGTATAGGCGCGCAGCGCACCGCCGAACTCAAAGCATTCCTGGATGCCCTGCAGGCCGAGACCTACGATGGGAAAGCGATGTAGCGAAAGGATGTAGACGATACTAAGCAACCATCTTTATCTTGAATGATTTCTAATTAAGTATGCTTCGGAAGCAGGCTTTCGATTTGTTCGAGATATCGCGAGAATGCGTTACGTCCTTTTCGAGTCAGTTCATAATCGGTCAATGGTTTACGATCTACAAAATGTTTATGGACTTTGACGTAACCGGTATCCTCTAATTTCTTCAGGTGTGTGCCCAAGTTTCCATCGGTAGCTTTGATTTGATCCCGCAGGAAAGTGAATTCAGCACGCTCAACGCTTAATAGCATGGCCATAATTGCCAGACGGATCCGCGAATGGATGATGTCATCCAGCTGCTTGTAATCGAAATCTTTCACTGGACCGACTTACGAAGGGATTGTGCCTGTTTATTCAGGATGAAACCCGGGATCACCATGAGTACTATCAGTAAACCCGCGCTAATCCAAAGGGTTGCGAGCCCATGCCAGACAAACATGACGACCGCACCAATCCACCAACCGATGGCAAGATTACGGAACCAGTGCATGCCATTCAGAATGCCGGTCATGAATATTCCAATGCCTATAAAGAGGGCACTTAATCCACCTATCGAAAAATAGGGAACAGCCCCGACCCAAGGACCCATGAGAAAAGCCGTTGTCATGGCGATTCCACACGCCACCCAGAGACTAGAAATTAGACGGACGGCATAAGTGGTCACAGGCTCATAACGGACCTTGCGGTATCCCAGCCAAAAGGAAAGCACCCAGCCCACTGTGATCAAGGCAATCCAGATAGCAATAAGCGGCAGCCGTATTGAGGTCATAGCAATGACGTTAGTGCATACCAACCCCACGCTGATTATCAGACCCCACACAATAAAGTAGTTGCCACTGACCATGGTGAACCGGCGTGTCTGTTCCATGACCTGCCGGATATAAGCCAGGTCGTTTTGTGGGTCTTGGGCCATAAATTAACCTCATTAAATAGTACTCTGTAATTAAGAGTAGACTAATATTATGCGCATGTCAATGTCAGAAATTGATGTATGTCAAAGCTTTGGGCGCGTAGGCTTATAAGTCTTATAGCGAATGTCGCTGGCCCTAATAGACAACGGCTTTTAGCCTAGACATTGTATTCAAAGACTGAATACTGGAATTGCTGAATCCTGCCGGCCGGGGTGTGATGCGGTTCCTGGCGATGCGCAGTCAAACGGAATTTGGGCCCCAGTTCTGCGGCGAGAGTTTGCGGTGCATAGCGCTGTACTGGCAGACCGCTGCAACGCTCCGGTCCGTCCAGCGCGAAGCTGGCGATGATGGCGGTGCCGCCGGGCACCAAGACCGCCTCGAGATTTTTGCGGTAGGCCGCGCGCTCCATTTCGTCTATGAGGAAGTGAAACACTGCCCGGTCATGCCAGAGGCGATATTGGCGCTCGGGCTTCCAGTGAGTGACATCGGCTGCGATCCAGTGCGCCCGGTTGGCGGTATCGCCGAGTCGCGCCCGGGTTTTTTGCAGTGCGTGCTCCGCGATGTCCAGCACCGTGACGTCCGAATAACCTTCCGCCAACAAATAATCCACCAGCCGCGAGACACCGCCGCCCACATCGATGATGGCAGCGGTTTTCGGCAGGCCCGTCGCGTGGATCAGTTCCAAGGAAATTTCCGGCTGCGGCTGGAACCAGCTCAGGCTGTCGTCCGGTTTCTGCCGGTACACGTCTTCCCAATGCTGTTTGCGATCCATCCGGTACCTAATCTTTTTGAGACAGGTGTTTGCCACCGGTCCAGCCATGTGTGCGCAGCACTTTGTCGCCCATTTTTTTTGCCGGTTCTTCCAAAGACGTGGCCATGGAATCGTTCCAGCGATTCAGGAAACCGTACAGGCAGATGGCCGCCAGCATCTCGACGATCTGATCTTCGCTCCAGTGCCGACGCAGTCTTTGCATCACGGTTGCATCCACGGCGTTGGGGACCGCACCCGCGGCCAGGGCGAAATCCAGGGCCGCGCGCTCGGCCTCGGTGTACAACGGACTGCTGGGGTATTCCCAGATGGCAGCGATCTTCTTCTCACTGATGCCGTGCAGACCGGCGGCGATCAGCGAGTGGGCCTCGCAATACTGGCACCCGGCGGCATGGCTGGCCACATGCGCCAACAGCCGCTTGAACCCGGGATCCACGCTGCCCCTGGGATCCATGACCGCCTGGGTGAGCACACTGAAGCCCTGCACGATGGCGGGACGCCGCTGCAGGGTCAGCAGGCTGTTGGGCACGAAGCCGAGGATGCGCCGGAACACGGCGAACTCCGCTTCCAGTTCCGGGTGGGTGCTAGCGGGCAAAGGTTCGAGATAAGCCATCACTTTCTCCTGGGTTGAGATTCGCATTCTAGACCGGGCGGTCCTGCGTCTGCGGCCATGGCAGTGATCGCACCACCATCGCCCCAGCTGCGGCGGGAGTTCCACGGCCAAGCCTTGACGCCTGCCGAGGACTGTATAAATATCCAGTATCCTCGTGAACTGCCTGAGCCGGTCCCATGCCAGCCTTTAGCCCGCTCCACTGGCCCCGCGCCATCGCCCTCATCGACATGAATGCCTTCTTCGCCAGCATCGAGCAGCGGGATTTTCCGGAGCTCCAGGGCCGTCCCATCGGGGTCACCAACGGCATGACCGGCACCTGCGTCATCACCAGTTCCTACGAAGCCCGGCGCTACGGCATCAAGACCGGCATGCGCCTCAAGGAAGCCCGGCGCCTGTGCCCGGAGTTCGTGCAGCGCCCGGCCCGCCCGGAACGCTATGCGCAGATCTCCACCGCCATCATGCAGGCCTTGCAGCAAATCACCCCGGACATCGAAGTATTCTCCGTGGATGAAGCCTTCCTGGACCTGACCGCCTGCCAGGATGCTTTCGGCAATCCTGTGGGCATGGCGCGCTGCGCCCGGGAACTTGTTTTTCAGACTTCCGGCTTGCAGTGCAGCGTCGGCGTGTCCGGCGACAAGACCACCGCCAAGTACGCCGCCAAACTGCGCAAGCCCGACGGCTTCACAGTGATCCCGCCCTGGCAAGCGCGTGCGCGTCTGCATGCGGTGCCGCTGACGGAACTGTGCGGCATCAAACACGGCATCGGCGGATTCCTGGCGCTGCGCGGCATCCATACCTGCGGCGACATGCAGCGCCTGCCCATCAGCGTGCTGGCGCAGCGCTTCGGCAATCCCGGGCGACGCATCTGGCTGATGGCCCAGGGGCTGGATCCGGAGCCGGTGCACACCACGGTCGCGCCGCCCAAGAGCATCGGCCACGGCAAGATCATGCCGCCCGCCACCCGCGACCGGCAGGTGCTGGCCACGTATCTGCTGCACATGGCGGAGAAGATCGGCGCGCGTCTGCGCAAGCACCGCATGCACGCGCAGACTTTTTATATCGGCCTGTTGAGTGATGGCGGCTACGTGGCGCACAAGTTCAAGAGCATCCGTCCCACGGATGACGGTCATGAGATCTATGCACTCTGCAAGCTGTATATGGCGCGTTACTGGAGCGGCTGGGGTGCGCACCAGGTGCAGGTGACTGCTTTGGATCCGCGTCCGGCCAACACCCAGGAAGATCTGTTCATCCACAAGGATGAACGGCTGGTGCGGCTGAACGTCGCCATGGACGCCATCAACACCCGTTATGGGGAATTCACCCTGGCTCCGGCCATGCTCCTGAAGCGCAGTGACATGCCCAACGTGATCTCCCCGGCCTGGAAACCCTACGGCCACCGGCAAACGATTTAGTCATGTGCGTGGGCGTGCACTATACATTTGGCAGCCGTGAGATGCGCGTGCTGTTCGCCAGCAGCAACGCGCAACTGCCGGTGCATACCAAAGACGGCATCACGCTCATGCCCTGGGGACGCCGGCCCCGGCAGGCGGGCAAACTGCCGCTGGGCGGCTGTGCCTATCTGGATGCCATCCACGCAGGCAACTGGGAGCGTTTCCGTCCGCGTGGCGTGCGCTTGTGGGTCAGGAGTTTCGCCGAGCAGGATGTGGAAGGCCGCGTGCACTGGCACGAGCTCACCGCCGGCAAATGGATCAAGGGGCTGCTGGCCCGGGAAGGCGCGGAACAGCGCGTGTACGTGGTTACGCTCACGCCGGTGCTGGCCGAGACGCCGTACGAGCGCTGGCCTTGCATCGAGAGCGGTTAGTGGGTTAAACGATTGATAACTGCAATATGTCAGTTATCACGCAAAAATTTATGCCGCAGGTGTCACAGCCGGGTTCCGCAACAGATTAAATTCCTTTTGTGCTGCTATTACCATGCGCCGGATATTCGGGCTTGCGATTGCCCGGTCACAACCATGTGAACTGAAGGTTACATTCGGGGACCAATTGCAGGCCGCAGCGTCGGCATCCATAGCCAATGGCATGATGGAGGTGATGCGGCAGAGTCTCGATGCCGCATGCATCTTGAGTCGATTATTCAAAATCGACATCAATTCTCCGATGGAGATTATTTTTCTTTGCATGTCTCAAATTTTCACTTTGGTGCTCAGCCGCGTCCACACTGTATCCTGCGATCGTATGGAGGGCGTGTGGTTTTTGAAAGTCTGATCATTCGGAAAAGCGCGTTTCGCTGATTTATTCTGCGATGGGATGCGGCCCCCGGGTTTTGCTGCACCCAGGCTAATGCCGCTGAGTGCCAGTGCCTGGGGGTGGCTGGCCAGCATGTCCGATGCTTCCATGCGGCGTTGTTGTGCATCCGGACTGATATGTGCCAGTACGTGGGTGGAGCGTGAATGCGCAACACCACGCACATGCGTCTGGTCGCTCAGGTATCGTTTCAAATCACCTTGTCCGATGAATGCCGGGATCCAGCGACCTTCCGGCGACAGACTGGCAAACATGTAGTTGTAGAACTGTTGGTCCTGTGGAACGAAATTCTGCGGGAAGACACCATAACTGTAATCGGTGCCGGAAGCGCCGCTGAAACTGGAAGTGAGCTGATGCATCGGGTATCTACCAGGTTAACATCATATCAAGGTGGACTATACGCTCAATTCAAGCTCACCTATGGCGCAGCCAGCGGCTTTTACGTCTCACACACTCGCCCACCAAGCGCGTAAACCTGCCTCAGAAACCATTGGATACAGACCAAGGGTGTTTCAAGCTCGCAGCAATCAGATCAAATTGTTGAACATAAATGTGATGTCGGCGCCAAATTGACTGATAGAAATCAGATAGACGACCAGTGTGATAGACATTGCGGATAATGTCGTCATCGCCGGCAAATGCCACCATTTATAGCCGACAAAATAAGTCATAAACATGTGTTGAATTTCCATTTTATTGTGTGAATTAAAAAGGCCGGCAACACCGTTGCCGGCCATCAATACCTGCAAGTGTGAATTTACGAAATAGACTTGGTTGAGAGCCCAGGCGTTTTTTCACCGGTCTCGCTATCTGTCTGTGCAGCCGGCAGTTCAGGCAGTCCGCCTGTCAGGGCGCTCGGCTCGCGCACGGCATGTGCATTTTGACCAGTAGCTGGCTGGCGGCTGTCGCTGATCGAGGTGTCCATATCCCTGTCAGTGATGGCTGCGGACGTTTGCATGGCTACTGGAGCATCTTGAGAATCTGATTGGGCAGCCTCACGATTCGGATTTGCGATTACCGCATCACTGTTCCTGGTCTCGGCCTGCGGGGACGCCGCTGCCTGCGCAGACGGGATACTCGCAACCGGAGTTACCACAGGTATTTGATCAACGGGCGCAGTCGCCCGTGGCTGGTATGAACTGTGTTTTGGATCGTATTTCGGGTTGTATTTGGAATGTTTCACAAAATTAGTCCTTGATCCGATAAATGTTGACCAGACATGCGATGACGATAGCACTGGCATGCGTGAGCTACCGACGATGACTGCTTCGCACGGCAACAGGATGCAGTGACGGGATTCGCTCCAGGATGCAGATTCAAAACGGGGGGGAGACGAAGTCGGTGTCTTAGTGTTTTTACAAACACTGAATACAATGCGAAGCGAGACTATACACTCAAAGTCATGCGCGTGCGGCATTAACCGCAAATATAAATGGTGCCCTGGTGGGAATATCCGAATCGTGAAATAGCTGTGCGCTGATGGTTTTTTATAGAGAACACAACTTATCGTAATTACTGTCCAATCAATTTGGCAGCTTGGCCACGCACGGCTTAAGCCAGATGAAATCCGCGTCGTTCCAGGTCCGACCGTTGTTCAGATTGAAAGCTTCGCCGCACATCATGTACAGGAGCTTGCCCTGCGGCAGGCTCACCACCGAGGCTTCCCCGATCAACGCCACATTCCCCGAGAAAGGGGCTGCCAATGTCGGGGTGGCGATTGCATGGATATTGCCGAATGTGCCATTTGTCTGACGCACGGCCATGAAGATGCCATAAGTACCGTTGCGGATAGAGGTCCAATAGAGGGTATTCTGGTCAGCGGTGATGAACGGCTGGGAATCGTCGCTGCCGCTGACGGCGATGCCGGGCACCGGTTGCACCGGCGTGAAACTGCCGTTCGAAAAGGTGGTGTAGTAGAGCTGGCGCGCGGCGCAGGTGGCGTTGACGCCGGCATCATCTGAGCGGTTGGATTCGAAATACACCGTCACCGAAGTGACCAGCTCGCCCACGATCTTGGCGTTATCGTCATTGCAGGCCAGGCTGTTGATGTCCAGATACGTGCCGGAGGTCCAGGTGCCGTTGATGAGGCTGGACCAGTACAGAGAGCTGCGGCCAGTGCAGGGATCGAACTCGCTATAGACCATGAGGTCGCCGGAGTCATTTACTGCAGGCGAGGCCTCGACGATGGAAGGATCGGGCGAATTCACCGCGCTTAACGATGTGCTTCAGCCGGATGCGCCCAGGTCCGCTTCGAATATCTTGAAGGTGTCGCCTGTCAGGCCCTCGGCCGGTCCTGTGACTACCTGGTTAGTGCCATTACTTATATAAAAAAAAGAAATCATAACGCGAATAGGCGTAATACAATTTCAGACCCGAGAGTGTGGCCATCAGCGAGTCGGTCCAGCCGCCATCGACCTGTACCGGCGGCGGCAGTTCGCGCAGGTCACCCCAGCCGTCGGCGAATGTCACGCCCTGGAGGGTATTGCCGACCGGCGGATTCCAGGGATCGGGGGTCGGGGTGGCGTGGGTTGCGGATTGGTGGAGCTATCGCTGGAGCTGCCGTTGCAGGCGCACAGATTCAACAGAATGTAGACCAGCACAGCACTAATCTGAAGCTGTCTTTTGTCTAAGTTCATGTGAGCACCTTGCTATTTTGCACGCGCGACCAATGTTGATTCTTGATAATTTATTTCTTGATCTTTTAATTATGTTCCTGGATGCAGTAATTGCGGCATCGGGAATATATTGAAATGGAAACCGATGTCGGCCTTGTTGATCGGATCGTTCGCGGCGAGTAACTGCTCGTCCACACCTTCTTCTAAGCGCACAACTGCGATTCCAAACGAGCCTTTGGGATCGGCCACTGGCCCGAATGCCAGCACCATGCCTTTGGCCATCAGTCCGCGCCAGTACATGGCATGCGCCTGCATGAGCTGGGTTTCGGCCGGTGTGATGTCCGCAGGGAAACTCGGGCGGGGTGAATTGAGCTGATAGAAGAAGTAACGCATTCAGGACTCCTCGGGTGATGTGCAAACAGGTATCGTAACTCAGTGTGCCTATCACTTTACTTCCATCGCCATGGTTGCAAGCAGTACCCATGGCTTGCTGCACTCGCGGTTTACTCTTACTGTATGGTCAACCGCGGATCTTGGGAGTGAAGCATGCGTACACCTGAACCGAAATTCCGGCACAACCACCGGAGCGGCCTAATCATGGGCCTGATCGTGATCGCCATCGGCGTGCTGTTCCTGCTGAAAAATTTCGGCATTCTGCTGCCCTTCATGCAGTACCACAATTGGTGGGCATTGTTCATCCTCATCGGCGCGGTCGGACCCCTGTCATATGCGCTGCAACGCTATCGCAGCCAGAACAAGCTCGACGGAGTGGTGCTGCATTCGCTGGTGTCCGCCGCCGCCATCGTGACGGTGGCCTTGTTCTTCCTGCTGGAACTCGACTGGAATCGCTGGTGGCCGTTGTTCATCGTATTCGGTGGTCTGTGGATGCTGGCAAATGACTGGAAACGCGATTCTCAATCAGGACGCTGAAACACCAGCGTGGCGTTAGTGCCACCGAAGCCGAAGCTGTTGGACATCACGCGTTTCAAGGATGCGGATTCGCATTGGCGCACGATGTTGAGTCCCTCGGACTCAGGACACAGGGTTTCGATATTGATGGAGGGCGCCATGAAACCCTTCTCCAGCATCAGCAGGCAGTAGATCGCTTCCTGGACGCCCGCGGCCCCGAGAGCATGCCCCGACATGGACTTGGTCGATGAAAGCCGCGGAGTCTGGCCGCCGAAAACATTTTTTATCGCCAGCAATTCAGCCGCATCACCCGCCGGTGTCGAAGTACCGTGGGCATTCAGGTAGTCAATCGGTCCGTCGGTGGTCTCAAGCGCCATGCGCATGCAGCGCTCTGCGCCCTCACCCGAAGGCATCACCATGTCGCAGCCGTCCGAGGTTGCAGCATAGCCCACGAGTTCTGCGTAGATGTGTGCACCCCGGCGTTGCGCGGCCTGCAGTTCTTCGAGCACCAGCATACCGGCGCCGCCGGCGATCACGAAACCGTCGCGATTCACATCGAAAGGCCGTGAAGCCTGCGCCGGCGTGCCGTTGTAATCCGAGGACAGGGCCCCCATGGCGTCAAACAGGCAGGTCAGCCCCCAGTGCAGTTCTTCCCCGCCGCCGGCGAACATCACATCCTGCGAACCTGAACGGATCAGATCGGCAGCCGCGCCGATGCAGTGCGCAGAGGTGGCGCATGCTGAGGAGATCGAATAGCTGGTACCTTGGATGCGGAAGGTGGTAGCGAGCGTCGCCGACACCGTCGAGCACATGCTGCGCGAGACCATATACGGGCCGATACGCCGCACGCCGCGGGTGCGCAAGGTATCGGCGGCTTCGATCTGGTTGGCAACCGAGCCACCACCCGAGCCGGCAATCACGCCCACCCGCGGAGTGCTGATGGATTCCATCGTGAGCCCGGCATCGGCGACCGCATCCCGCATGGCCACGTAGGCATAAGCGGCGGCGTCGCCCATGAAGCGCTTGAGCTTGCGGTCGATGGCGGCTTCCAGATCAATGTTCGGTTGTCCCGCCAGCTGGCTGCGCAAGCCCAGCTCGGCATATTCCTGCATATAGCGGATGCCGGAGCGGCCTGCGCGCAACGTGTCTTCAACATCTGTCTTGGAGTTTCCCAGACACGACACGATGCCCATGCCGGTGATTGCTACACGCCGCATACTCAGACCCTAAAGTTTGTCAGTACTGGTAAACAGACCAACCCGCAGATTGTTGGCCGTATAGATCGGGCGCCCATCGACCAGGACACGTCCATTACCAACCCCAAGTATAAGCTTGCGTTCAATGACGCGCGTGACATCGATCTCATAGCTGACTTTATGCGCCGTCGGCAGCACCTGGCCGGTGAACCTGACTTCGCCGACGCCCAATGCCCGCCCCCTGCCCGGATTGCCTCGCCAGCTTAGATAAAACCCCAGCAGCTGCCACAGTGCATCCAACCCCAAGCAGCCGGGCATGACCGGATCCGACACGAAGTGACAGGCGAAGAACCACAGGTCAGGGTTTATATCCAGCTCGGCTTCCACGTAACCTTTAGAATGTGCGCCGCCATCCGCCGAGATGCGCAGGATGCGGTCGAACATCAGCATGTTCGGGAGCGGCAGGCGCCCGTTATCGGCACCGAACAATTCGCCATGCGCACAGGCGATCAGTTCATCGTGTGTAAAGCTGGATTGTCTCAATACCGGAGCTGCGCTGGATTGCATGCGATGGTTACTCGTTACTGTGACATTGGATCCGTCGCCGAACCGCTATACGGTCCGGCAAGCTGACGTAGAAATAGCATAAAACCACCCTCCACTACGAGGGGGGTAGACTCCATAGCCGATTGCCAAGGCATTTACGCGCTCCAGTAAGTCCTGCTTAAGCATATCAATGCTGATTGTGCATCAAATCTCGTGAGCAAATAATTTGGTGGCTCTCGCCTGACCGGCCAGTGTTAGCGTCTGTTCATATACGAAGCCGATGTTCTCAAGCACCTGGATGGAGCGCAGGTTGTCGGGCGAAGTGATGGCCACGATACGCTTCAGGCCGAGGGCCTTTCTGCCATAATCCAGCACCGCGGCCGCGGCCTCCTGTGCGTAGCCCCGGCCCCGGTAGCGTGCCAGCAAGGCAAAGCCCAGATCCACATCTTCCAGGCCATCGCGTTTAATCAGTCCGCACATGCCGATGCGGGTGCCAGTCCTGAGGGTCACCATATACAGGCCAAAGCCGTGGCGTGCATACATGTCCAGCGGCCCCTTGCGGATATAGCTGCGCGCGTCCTCCAGATTGTGTACGTGCTTGTCGCCGATATACTGCAGCCAAGCCGTGTCGTTCACCAGCTCCAGAACGAAGGGCGCGTCTTCCAGCACCAGCCGGCGCAGCACCAGGCGCGGGGTTTCCAGGACTTTCATGCAGGAATTGTAGCGCGATGGCGGACGGATTCATCCAGCGGTCATACTCATGGGCGTGAAATGATGCATGTTTGGTTGAATGTCCCATGCATGCACGAAGAGAATTTGCCATGTCTGAACACGTAAAGAAATCAAAGCACGGTGTGCGAGCCGTGGTCACCAAAGATGGACCTTACCTGGTGTCAGGCAGCATGCCACTCACCAGCTTGAAGGAGTAACGCCGGGTAAAAGTCGTGACCCAGGGAAAATATATCGTTACTGCAGTCTGGAAGGTGAAAGTGTGGCGGCTGCACTCCGCGCCTCACCGTTAAAAACAGCCTTACGTAAAAACTGGGTGGTCAAGGAGCTTGGTAACCGCGCTTTGAAGATTACATCAACCGGCAGAGGTGAAATGCGGATGCGATTCGGAATCCATATCTGATAATTACAAGCCGTGATTTATGGTTTCGCTGGACAGATTGGGGTTCAAGTGTCTGGATTAATCATGTACTTGAGTTTGTGCCCAAGCGACGATCTCAGCGGCTGTCCGATTGGCCAGCTGCGCCAGCCCGGAGATGGCGCCATGTACGTCCGGAGCTGCGGATTGCATCATGACAAACTGGTGTGCAGCGATGATCTGACCGTCACTCGAGCGTCGCATTGAGACTATCACTGCCACACTTACCTGTGCCGCATGTGCTGTGCCGAAATCCTGTTCAAACTCTAGCAAGTTGGCGCTAAGCATGTAAACGCTGCGCACATTGCTGTCAGCCGCAGCGTGCTGAGACAATAGATACTGGATTCTCGCTGTCAGTAATTCTGCAGGCGGGGTCACCCAACGATGATTGGCGTAACTTCTGAAGGCGGTGGGATCATCGTATAACAGCCGGTAATGGATGGCGTCACTTGCAAGCCATGCCGGTGCCGTAACCGCATCCAGATTCAGTTGCAGGGCCGCGATATTTTTATGATCCAATGCCGGTGTCGGGCCAAAATCATGTACTTGCGGAAGCGGTGGTTGGGCGGGCCACAGACTGCACGCGGCCATGAGGCACGTGGCCGAAAAAATTCCAGCTCGGCTAAGAATGCGCCTCATTTCCGGGGTTCTTTGTAGCCGGGCTCACCCGGACCCGGTAAGGGACGTGCCGGACCGAGCAGTAGCTGCTGCGGATCATGCCGTAGGCTGTCAGCCAGTCGGTGCATATCGGCTGCCGCCTGGCTGATCTGACCAAGTACTGCATTAACTCGCGGCACGGTATTAGTAGTAGCAGTGGCGGTCAGCCGATCCAGGTTGTGACTGAGCACGCTGACATTGTCAGCGGCACGCTTGACCTTTGTCAGCATCTCCTCGGCGTGCATATCGAGCGCCGGTAGTTGGCGTGCAGTGGCATCAAGTTCCTTTTCCAGTTTCAATAACATGGCACTGGAGGCATCTGCCTGGGCCAGCAGCCGCTGGATGTGATCGCGGTTGCTGGTATTTACCAGCTCGTTGAGCGATGCAACAAGTTTATCCAGTTGACCCGCGAGCTGCACTCCCGAATCGCCCAGCTTGTCGAACAATGAGGGCTGCATGGGTATGCGCGCCGGAGATTGGCGGTTGGTCGCCAGCGGCTGCATGGCAAGCGGACCCGGTGAATTATCCAGCGCCAGTTGGGATAAGCCGGTGATGCCTTGCAGTTTGAGAGTGGCGTAAGTGGCGCGGGTTATCGGAATATCCTGGTTGATGTCCACGTAAATCAAGATATTGAGCGCATTTGCGGGATCAATCTGGATTTGGTTCACGCTGCCGGCAGCGATACCGCGGAAATACACTATGGACTGGGGCTGCAGTCCGGCGACATTACCGGTTGTCACTACTATATAGGGTCGGGTTTGCGTGTGTGAGCCACCCATCCACACGCCAGCAAAGACTATAGTCGCTGCCAGCAGCAGCACGAAGATACCGGTCATCAGCGCGTAAGCACGGTTGTTCATGGGGGTGCTCCTACCGCGCCCGCGAACACCCGCTCGGCGTACTCACCGTGGAAAAATTCGCGCACCAGCGGTTCCCTGGAGCTGCGCACCTCGGCGGCAGAACCATAAGCCAGCAGGCGTCCGTCGGCGAGCACCGCCAGCACCTGGCAAAGATCGCGCATCACATCCAGATCATGGGTCACCATGACCAGTGTGAAACCCAACTCCTGATGCAGGGTCGAGAGCAGTTTGATGAAATCCTCGCTGGCCAGAGGATCCAATCCGGAAGTGGGCTCATCCAGCAACAACAGTTCCGGTTCCAGCGCCAGGGCACGCGCCAGGGCCGCGCGTTTAACCATGCCGCCGGACAATTCCGCTGGCAGCCGCAGCGCCGCATCCCGGTCCAATCCCACCATCCCAAGCTTCATGCACACCAGTTGGCGCACCAGGTTTTCGTCCACGAAACGTGATTCCCGCAGTGGGAATGCAATATTGTCAAACACGTTGAAGGCGCTGAACAACGCACCGCCCTGGAACAGGATGCCGCAGCGTTGATGCAAGGCCGCCAACTGTTCGGGGTTGAGAATGTCTAGGCGTTGTCCGAAAAGATACACATGCCCTTCCGTGGGCGCTTGCAATCCGATCATCTCGCGCAGCAGCGTGGTCTTGCCGCTGCCGGATTTGCCAACCACGCCGAGAATATCGCCGCGATTCACGCGCAGATTGATATCGCGATGGATCATTTGTTCGCCGAGACGTGTGCCCACATTCTCCAGGCGGATGACAGACTCGTCACTCATGGCAATCCCACATTCCTGAATATGATTGCAAACAGCGCATCGACGATTATAGCCAGTGTGATGGCGCTCACAACCGCACGGGTGGTTTCGATCGCCAGGCTCTCCGTATCGGGTTTGATGCGCAGGCCAAAATGGCAGGCGATTAACGCCACCAGCGCACCGAAGACAGCGCCCTTACCAATACCCAGCCATAAATTCGCCAGCGGTACGGCATTCGGGAAAGCTGCAACGAACTGCCACAAACCGATGCCAAGGGTGGCGCGGGCGGCGAAAATCCCGCCGAGTATCCCGAGTATGTCGCTCCACACCACCAGCAACGGCATCACCACGATCAGCGCTACGATTTTCGGCAGCACCAGCCGCAGACTTTGGGAAACGCCCATGGCGGACAGGGCATCGAGTTCCTGATTGACGCGCATCACGCCCAGTTGTGCCGTCATCGCGGACCCTGAACGTCCCGCCACCAGCACTGCGGTTAGCATCGGCCCGAGTTCACGCAGGACACCAATCCCCACGATCAGCACGATGAAATTGCCGGCTCCAAAACTCTTTAATTCCAGCGCCGACAGATAGCTCACCACCACGCCGGTGAGAAATCCGACCAGTGCGGTGATCCCAAGGGCCTTGAAGCCGGCCTGATAAATCGTCGCGGAGATGTCGCGCCAGGGCGTGGATCCGGGATGACGCAGCAGCCACAGGCAGTCAAGAACAAACTGTCCGATCAGGCTTAGAAAACCGTTGATATGTTCGACCGCATTGCGGCCGAGCCGCGCGGCTGAGCTCACGATGTCCAAAGGGGCGGTCTCTATCAACGGCTCCTGGGGGACCTGCCAATCCGTCCAGCGGCGGAACAGCGGTATATGTTCGGGGCGTACCACTAGGTGCTGGGGCCGTCGGCCTTCAGTAGCGCGCCACAGAACGAAAGCACCAACACTGTCGAGCGCGGAGATAGTGTTCAGGTTCCAGTGCACTTCCGGATCGGATGTGTATTTGCGCAATTCGCGCTGCAGGCGATGCGCATGCTGTGCCACACCGCGCAAGGTCCAGTGACCGGTGAGTTTTATGGTGATAAACCCATCGGCGGTGCGTTCCACCCGGATGTCTGGCGGTTCCGTGTCGGTGAATAGCGGCTGGGAAGACATAAGCAGGTAAGCGTACACCTGTGCACTAGTTAAGAGGACTTGAGGCGGTTATTCAGGAAAACTCAGGGCGTTTTAGCACATCGATACCACGGATGACTGCCGGGCGTGCAAGAAATGTCTGCAGCACACGCATGATATGCGGGAAATCTGAGATGCCGACCAGTTCGCCGGCGGCGTAATAACCGATCAGGTTGCGAACCCAGGGGAAGGTCGCCATGTCCGCGATAGTGTAATCATCGCCCATGATCCAGGTACGTTCAGCAAGCTGCTGGTCGAGGATTCCCAGCAGACGCTTGGATTCCACGACGTAGCGGTCGCGTGGGCGTTTGTCTTCGAACACCTTGCCGGTGAACTTATGGAAAAAGCCCAACTGTCCGAACATGGGACCGATTTCGCCCAGCTGGAACATCAGCCACTGGATGGTGTGGTAGCGGCGCGCGGCATCCTGCGGCATGAACAGCCTGGTCTTGTCGGCCAGGTAAATGAGGATGGCGCCGGATTCGAACAGTGACAAGGGTTTGCCGTCAGGTCCATTGGGATCGATGATTGCCGGGATCTTGCCGTTCGGATTTAGCGACATGAATTCTGGCGACTTCTGCTGCTGGCTCTCGAAGTCCACGCGATGTGCTTCATAGGGCAGGCCGGTCTCTTCAAGTATCACCGCGATCTTGACGCCGTTGGGCGATGGCACTGAATACAGTTGCAGACGATCGGGATATCGTGGGGGCCATTTGTAGGTAATCGGGAATGCCGACAGATCCGCCATATCAAATATCCCAGTACAGCATGGCCATATTAATTAATATCATTACGACTAAACGTATACGAAGTCATCCCATATTGTATATTTTCATAATAGGTTTTGTACCGGCACTTCCGGCGGCCTATCATATTTTTGTTTGCATGCAACTTGTATTAGAGCCTTGTAAAGACATGACCTGAAAATATGGAGTCTCGCGCCATGAACACCCGTTTCTGGATATCCATGGGCATCACGGTATTGGTTTTGGCAGGCGGTGTGTATGCCAGCCTGGTACCACCGACCATACTGCCTTTCGATGTAAAACAGACGGGCCAGTCCCTGAGGTTTGCGATCACACCCAGCACGATCGGCATGCCCATGCCACCAGGATTGCAGGCCGGCGACATTATCGATATCAAAGCCATGGCTCCTCGCGATCGCCTGGTATTCAGCAATAGCGTGGGAAATCAGCTGACCGAAGCAGTGTTGAATCTGGTGGTTCAGCGTGGCGACCGAGTGTTGACGATCCCGGTACATTTCGCACGCCTCTCGGATCACACTGAGTTATTCGGTGTGTTCCTTGCCAGTCTGGCGCTCAACTGGCTGTTCACGTTCCTGGGGCTGCTGCTGTTGTGGCGCGGCCAGCGACAGGCGGCTGCGGCCGTGTGCCTGTGGTGCCTGCTCAACGCATTCGCCGGAATCGTTACCAGTTTTTCGCTGCCTCTGGTCGTGCAAGGCATTATTGGGGCGGTAGCCACCGACCTCCTCAACGCCGGCACGCTGCTGGCCCTGTATCTGCTGGCCGATGATTTGACCGGAGCAGGCGTGAGCCGGCGTGTGCGCGCGAGGATGCGCAATGCATTTATCCTACTGTTATCAATGTATGTGCTCGGCCTCGTGGCCACACAAGTAGGCTACATAGAATATGGACTGCTGTGGACAGGTTACCGCCTGCTGGTGCTGATACATCTGGCCGCCTTTGCCATACCGCTGGTGTTGCTGGCTCTGTTCTACCGCCGCGCACCTGTGGCGGCACGGGCACGTATCCGCTGGGTATGGGCCAGTATCTTCATCTATGTGGCTTCCTATGTAGTCGAGGTGTTCGGCAACCAGTCACTCGGTAATTTGGAGACCAGTGTGCTGGTCACGTTGCTCACTGCGCTGGCATTCCTCGGCTTCACCTATGCAGTGCTGCGCCACCGGCTGGTTTCCTTGCGACTGGTGCTGAACCGTGCGTTGGTATACGGCGTCATCACTACTCTAGTGGTGGGAGTATTTGCCGCCATTTCGAGTGTCATCGATCATTTCGCAATTGGTCGCACGGAAAGCGCACTGCTGCAGTTGCTGGTGCCCCTGACTCTGGGCGTGACGTTGAGCGTGGTGAAAAAACGCTTGGATCGTTTTGTGGAACGACTGTTTTTCCAGCGGCAGTATCAGGCCGAGGCGGCCTTGTCGCGTTTCGCACGCGAGTGCGGCTTCATTGAAAATCGTGATGCATTATTGGAGCGTAGTGTGGACGTCATACAGGAATACATGAAACCCACCGGTGTGGCCCTGTATGAAAAAAATGAGAACGGCTACAACCAACTGCGGCAGCGGGGTGAGCGGCAGTTTCTTAAGCACCTCGCCACCGATGACCCGGCGTTTGTGAGTCTGCGGGCACAGCTGGCGGAAGCCGATCTGGATAACCTCAAGAGTGCCCTGGGCCGTGAAGGCCTGGCATTCCCATTGGCGGTGCGCGGCACACTGCTGGGCGCCCTGGTGCTGGGACAAAGGCCGGCGGAGCATTACACCCAGAATGAACGGACCTTGCTTGCGCGCATCAGCCAGCAGCTGGCTGCCGCTCTGCATGCGCTGCATGCCCGGGAGGCAGAGGCCTTTGTGGATGCGGTGGCGCGCGGTCAATTGGGCGCCAGCACTGAAACTAAATCGAGAGCACAGCAACTGTTGAGCCAGACGCTTTTGGCATGATCCCGAATATTTTCAGTAACGCGTGGAAAATGTGTTTGAGGTGGATAGCTATCGGTCTGTAACCACCGTTAGCAGATGGTCTAACGCAGCTGGCTGTCCTTGCTGCCGCGGCGATTGTAGAGGCTGTGGGATTTTATCTGTTCGTCAGCTTGATTCTGGCAATGGATGCACAGACGCACACCGCGGAGGGCCGCGCGCCGCGCCGGCGGAATTTCTTCGCCGCATTCTGCGCAATGTCTCAGGCTCCTACCCTTAGGCAGTCGGCCGCGCACGCTTTTGAGCGCGTCTTCGATACTGGCGTCGATCTGTTCCTGCACCGCGCCGTCTTTTGCCCAACCGGTTGCCATAGGGCCTCCTCAATTTCAGATAATGATTGTACGCTTGGGATTACCAGTGATATTGCAATGGTGGCGGCCCAGGGATAAAGCAGTCAGGTTTTAGTCTGGCCGTTCGGCCATGGCCCTTTCGATGCGACGATCCGGCACCAGCCACATCAAGGCTACCAATACATATAGACTTTGGGAGATCCAGGGATTGATAAACGCCACGGGGATCGCGAGCGCGTAGATGACCGGTGACAGCTTGCCCTTGAAGTCGCGGCCGACCGCATGCGCCAGCAGCGAAATTGTTCCCTGGGAGATGATGATGGTGCGTTGCAATATCCAGTAGGCCACCGCCGCCATCAGCAGCACCGCGCCATAGAGCGCTGTGGGCACTGGGGCGAAGTGGTTTTCACCCATCCAGCCGGTAGCGAACGGGAACAGCGACAGCCAGAACAACAGATGCAGGTTGGCCCACAGCATGCTGCCGCTGACCTTGCTCACGGTGTGCAGCATGTGGTGATGGTTGTTCCAGTAGATACCCAGGTACAGGAAGCTAAGCACGTAGCTCAGGAACACCGGCAGCAGCGGGTTGAGTGCCGCGATGGTGTTCGCGTGCGGCATCTTCAGTTCCAGCACCATGATGGTGATGATGATGGCGAGTACGCCGTCGCTGAAAGCTTCCAACCGGGTCTTGTGCATATGCCTGTCCGTTCAGCGCTGCCAGCGCCTTGTTCTTACAGTTGCAAAAAGTCCGGGAATTCACAAGCTCTGGGCGGATCCGCAGGCATAAAGACCGGATTACGCCAGCAAGCCCAGTGCACGGTAGGTGACGCGACCGGCGATGCCGTCGGCTTCGAGACCCTGAGCTTGTTGCCAGGCTTTGAGTGCGGCTTCGGTGCCGGTGCCGAATTTTCCATCCACCTGGATTTTGAGTGCCTGCTGGAGTTTGCGTACCCAAGGTCCAGTTGAACCTTTTTTAATTATTTGGTAATCGAGCGTAAGTGTAGTTTGCGGCTGCTTGCCTGCGGCCATGGCCATGGCGCGCACAGCTTCGACACGGCTTTCCCAACCCTTGCCGAAAGTCCCCCAGGTATCCAGGCTCTGCAGGAATTTGAGGCGCTGAGCGCACAGCAACGCGGTAATCTGGACGGCATCATGTGCTGTGACCTTGGCCAGGGTATCCGCACCGATGCCGCCATCCGGTTCGGCCCCGACCGCCGCCTGCAGCCAGCGCGTCGCAGCGGCACGTGTCCCAGTACGCGGAGCGGTAGATGTGACCGAGTTCCTGGTCCGTGATGCTGCGCAGATCCTGCTTGCTTTTGTGGTCACCGAAGTGGCGGCGATAGGTGATCAGAGTCACACCTTTCATGGTGGCACCGCCGGGATCCTGCGGATGATCCGCCCAGCCACCTTCGTGTTCCAGGACATGCGTGAGTGAAACTACGAAATTTATCTCCATATATGTGTCTCCATTGATACTTTCCTGGTCTGTCCTGGATTATTCCGTGAATCTTGTGATCTATGCAAAGCTCGTGAGTGCTCCAGGTAGTGATGAAGACGCTGGGGTATTTCACCTCAAGCCCCATTTCGCCTGGGTGCCGTGGAGTGTCAACCGGACACACATTTTTAATACAAAGCTGACGTTCTTTGTCGGTCTTTATTAGAGCCAGATCAGGAGTTTGTCGTTCAAAGGCCCGGGATCAGAGGACTTTAGGGTCCTGGCATCAGATTTGCCCCTATATCGGTGAAGGAAAGAATCTCAAGAGCCTGTTAGGGAGAATTCCCGTCTCCCCGGGTTACCCACAGACGGGCAGGAGGAATACACATGAGTCAGCAGGTCGCTTTTAAACGCAAGTACGTAGTGGATGTCGACGATGCTCACGTGCCGGATACCGGGCTGGCATCCATACCCGTGAAGGTTTCCAACAGCCTGACCCCGGCGCAAGCATCCAAACGCTGGTGCCCATTTGTACGCATCCGTGAGTACCAGGAAGGCGCCATGGAGGGCACGGCCGTGAACCGTTCGTTCGACAGTGCGGATAGTGCCGCCAATGGCAGCCTGTGCCTCGCGTCCGGCTGTATGGCCTGGCGCTGGGACCTCGGCCACGATTGGGAGGATGAGGAACGGCGCGATGAACCGCGTGGATCTTGCGGCCTGGCCGGCCACCCGAATCCATCCTGAATGCAGTTTGCGTTAGAAAATCTATCTAATTAACTAAACAACATCATCAACGATCAGCTGGGCTTTGCGCTTGGCCCAGATTTACTCGGCAGCCACGATACTGACACTGGGGAACCACAGGTCCTGCCAGCGCTTCACCTTGTCTTCAGCCAAAAGTTTCTTCGGTGAGACCGATTGCTCAGGCCCGAATGGTTTGCCACCCTGGATGGCTTTGGTGTTCACAGCGGCATAAAGCCGCCCATCATTCCTGTACATCACGCCCACCAGCACGCCGCAGTTATTGCAGAACAGAAACTCGGCCTGGCCGCTGCCCTGGCGATACTTTCCGCTCAACTGACCGTCCTTGATCCTGATGACCAGCGCTCCCTGCGGATCGGAGACATAGGCGGCGTTGTGCTGGCGGCAGAAATCGCAATCGCAGGCACGCGGGTTGTAGGTATCCGGCGCGCGCGTCAATTCCATATCCATGAGGATATTGCCGCAATGACAGCCACCGCTTAATCTGGACATGGCCTTTTCGACTACCATCTTGTATCTATCCACACATGACTTAACCTTGGCGCCCATTCCATAGCCAGGACAATTTTAGTGTTACCCCCTATTCTTAACCTGCATCAAACACCCGTTGCCTAAAATAAGCTAGATGGAGATAAGCTATGAGTCTACGTGATTACGCCATCCTGATGTCCCGCTACAACGAATGGATGAATGCCAATGTGTATGCGCCGGCCGGGCGTTTGTCAGAGCAGGAATTTCTCGCCGACAAGGGTGCGTTCTTCAAATCAGTGTGCGGCACGCTCAACCACATCATGGTGGCGGACATCATCTGGCTGAAGCGCTTCGCGCAGCACCCGGCCGCGCACTCCGCGCTGGAGCCGGTGCGCAAACTAGCCAAGCCCAAAACCCTCGACCAGGTGCTCTACACTCGGCTGACGGCGCTTTCTGAGCAGCGCAAAATGCTGGACGCTGTCATTAAGGCATGGGCCGATTCACTGAGTGAAGCTGACCTTGACCACATGCTGAACTATACGAGTACCGAGGGAGTTGAATTCAACCGGCCTATGGCCAGCCTGCTCATGCATTTCTTCAATCACCAGACCCACCATCGGGGACAGGTGACCACTCTGCTCTCTCAGATGGGACAGGATGTGGGTATGACGGATCTGGTGATGCTGATACCCGACCAAACGGCCGCCTAAGTTCACGTGTGCCATCATATTCTTTAAATATTTTTAGAGGTCCGACGTCATGATTTTGAGCAAACGCAAACTGGGTAGTCAGGGATTGGAAGTATCGGCCATCGGACTCGGCTGCATGCCCATGAGCCAGTCCTATGGTCCGGCGGATGAAGTCGAATCCGTCGCCGTGCTGCATCGCGCCATCGAATTGGGTTGTAACTTCTTCGATACCGCCGAAGTCTATGGGCCACACACCAACGAGCTGTTGCTCGGCAAGGCGTTCAAGGGACGGCGCCAGCAGGTGGTGATCGCCACCAAGTTTGGTTTCCGTATCCAGGACGGCAAGCAGCTGGGCACCGAACGCGACAGCCGGCCTGAGCATATCCGCGAAGCTGTGGAAGGCTCACTGCGGCGGTTGGGCACCGACTATATCGACCTCCTGTATCAGCACCGCGTGGATCCGGCAGTACCCATGGAGGATGTGGCGCGCACCGTCGCGGAGCTGGTGAAGCAGGGCAAGGTGCGCTATTTCGGTCTTTCCGAAGCCGGCATCGCCAACATCCGCCGCGCGCATGTGGTGCATCCAGTGTCTGCTGTGCAGAGCGAATATTCCCTGTGGGAGCGCAATCTGGAAGCCGACGTGATACCTGCACTGCGCGAGCTGGGTATCGGGTTGGTGCCCTTCTCACCCCTGGGCCGCGGTTTTCTGACCGGTGCGGTCAAGCGTGCCGAAGACTATCCGCCAGGTGATTTCCGGCGCGGTGATCCACGCTACCAAGGCAAGAATTTCGACGCCAACATGCAGGCCGCGCAAGTGGTGAACAATGTGGCCGCGGCCAAGCAGGCGAAGCCCGGGCAGATCGCGCTCGCCTGGCTATTGCACAAGGGCCATGACGTCGTACCGATCCCCGGCACCAAGCATCTGAGCTATCTGGAAGAGAACGTGGCGGCTGCGCAGGTGCGGCTGGATGCCGCGCAGATGCAGCAGCTCGACATGGCTTTGGCGCCCGGGAAAATTTCCGGGAAACGCTACAATGACACCATCATGGCGACCATTGATCGCTGACTCGTCAGGTTGAAAGCCCCGAAGTATTATTTATGAATGCCATGAGCGATCCTTCCACCAAGCCATCCGCGGTTCAGTCGCCGCCCGTGAGTGAGATGTTCCCCCGGCTCACGCCGGCGCAAATCGAACGGGTTGCCGCCCATGGACGCTTGCGCAGCATCCAGCGTGGCGACATCCTGGTCGAGGTGGGTCAGCCGAGCGTGCCGTTCTTCGTGGTGGTTACCGGTGAGATCCAGGTGGTGCGCCAGTCGGTGGGTATGGAAGCCATCATTACAGCGCACACCCATGGTCATTTTACCGGCGAGGTCACCATGCTTTCGGGCAGGCCGGCGATCGTACACATTCGCGTCAGTGAGAACGGCGAATTGATAGAGATGGATCGTGTGCGCATGCTGGCGCTCGTGCAAAACGACGCCGAACTCGGCCAGATCATCATGCGGGCTTTCATCTTGCGGCGTCTGAGCCTGATCGCCCGCGGACTCAGCGACGTGGTGCTGGTGGGCTCGACGCATAACGCCGGCACGCTGCGCGTCAAGGAGTTTTTGACCCGCAACGGCCATCCTTACGCCTATCTGGATCTGGAACGCGACAGCGACGTCCAGAACCTGCTGGATCAATTCCACTTCAGCATCGATGACATACCGGTACTCATCTGTCGCGGTAAAACTGTGCTCAGGAACCCGACAAACCAGCAGATCGTTGAATGCCTGGGCTTCAACGAAACCATCGATGCGACCCAAGTACGTGATTTGATCATCGTGGGTGCCGGCCCCTCAGGCTTGGCTGCTGCAGTTTACGGAGCGTCAGAAGGCTTGGACGTGCTGGTGATCGAGACGGATGCCCCCGGCGGCCAGGCCGGTTTGAGTTCCAGAATTGAAAATTATCTGGGATTCCCTATGGGGGTTTCCGGCCAGGATCTCACTAACCGTGCTTATACCCAAGCGCAAAAGTTCGGCGCCCAGACCCTCATCGCCAAAAACGCCGTGCGCCTGTTTTGCGATAAGCATCCATATGCCGTGCAGATCAACGACGGCACGCGCATCCCGACGCGTGCCATCATCATCGCCAGCGGCGCGCAGTACCGCAAACCTGCGATCCACAATCTGCCGCAGTTCGAAGGCGCCGGTGTGTATTACGCGGCCACCTTCATGGAAAGCCAGCTATGCACCGGCGAGCAAGTGATCGTTGTGGGCGGCGGGAATTCCGCCGGCCAGGCGGCGGTGTTCCTGGCTGACACCACGCAGCAGGTGCATATGCTGGTGCGCTCCGGCAGCCTTGCGGAGAGCATGTCGCGCTACCTGATACGGCGTATCGAAGAACACCCGCGTATCACGCTGCATTACCATACGGAACTCACGGCGCTCGCAGGCCGCGAGCATCTGGAAGGCGTGAGCTGGCGCAACAATCAGAGCGGTGAAACTGAAACCCACCCGCTCCGGCATATCTTCGTCATGGCGGGCGCCGATCCCAGCAGCGCCTGGCTCGAGGGTTGTTTGGTGCGCGACTCAAAGGGCTTCATCAAAACCGGCATGGATATACCTGAGGAAGAGCTGAAAGCCGCCCGCTGGCCGCTAACACGCCGGCCCTTCATCCTCGAGACCAGTCTGCCGGGGGTGTTCGCCGTCGGCGACGTGCGACACAGCAGCATCAAGCGCGTGGCCTCCGCCGTGGGCGAGGGTTCCATCGCCATCGCCTTCGTCCACCAGACACTTCACGCATAAAGGAGAAACCTATGCCAGGCAATGCGTGCCAACACATCACCAGCCTCACCGCGTTCAAGCATGCCAAACGCCGCGAATGTGCGGAATGCATCAAGACCGGTGATGCCTGGGTGCACCTGCGCACCTGTCAGGAGTGCGGCGTCACTCTGTGCTGCGACGATTCTCCCAACCGCCATGCCCACAAGCATGCGACGGCCAGCGGCCATCCGGTGATCATTTCATCGGAACCGGGAGAGCGCTGGTTGTACTGTTATCCGGATGATGCGTTCGCAGAATATTGAGGGTTGTGTAGCGGATAAAACTATATAACATTGGTGTTGAGTAAGACCCTGACCTCATTATTCAATCCAGCTTTGGTCACTTACACATCGCTCGAGGAAGTTCAAATGAAAAACAATTTGTATGACAGCCTTGCGCTTCTCGGCCGGGTGCTGATAGCAATCATTTTTATCTATGGTGGGATTGGCAAGATCACCGGCTATGCACAAACAGCCCAACTCATGCAGGCCCACCACCTCAGCGCCTATCTGTTGCCGGCTGTGATTGCGCTTGAACTTTTAGGAGGGCTGGCGCTGGTATGCGGCTTGCTGACACGACTGGTGGCGGCTGCACTCAGCCTCTATTCCATTGCGGCGATCTCGATTTTCCTGTTGCCGGTCCCGAACAAGATGATGCTGATCACGGTACTGGCGGAGACCGGTATGGTGGGCGGACTGTTGAGCTATGTGGCATCCGGTCCCGGACGCTTCAGCCTGGATCACATCTGGTTGAAAAGGATTTAGGGTACCGGACCCGGCCGCCGCCGCTAATCGCAGCGTCTTGATAGGTGCGCTGCATCATGCTTTAAGTCGATAGCCGGTGCGGAATATCCAATAAACGATAGCCAGACAGATGAACATGAACAGCAAGGTCATGCCGAGACTGGCCATGAGACTCACATCCCCCGAATTGTAAAAACTCCAGCGGAAGCCACTCACCAGATACACCACCGGGTTGAACAGCGAGACCGTCTGCCACACGGGCGGCAGCATCTTGATGGAATAGAAACTGCCGCCCAGGAAGGTCAGCGGTGTCAAGATCAGCATCGGCGCCAGCGACAGCTTCTCGAAGTTGTCGGCCCAGATTCCGATGATGAAACCCAAAAGACTGAAGGTCAGGGCTGTCAGTACCAGGAAAAATACCATCCACAAAGGGTGACGGATCTCCAGAGGCACGAACAGTGTAGCGGTCGCCAGGATTATGCTGCCGAGGATGATGGATTTGGTGGCGGCGGCGCCCACGTAACTCAACACCGCTTCGAAAGGCGATACCGGTGCTGACAGCAGCTCGTAAATCGTGCCGATGAATTTCGGAAAGTAGATGCCGAACGAGGCATTCGACACGCTCTGGGTCAGCAGCGACAACATGATGAGGCCCGGGACGATGAACGCTCCATAGCTGATGCCGTCCATATGGGTGATGCGTGAGCCGATGGCCGAACCGAACACCACAAAATACAGCGAGGTCGAGATCACCGGCGCCACGATGCTTTGTATGAGCGTGCGCTTCATGCGCGCCATCTCGTAATCGTATAAAGCACGGACCGCGTAGATGTTCATCGGTGATCTCCGATGAGCTTCACGAAGATCTCTTCCAGGGAGCGTTGTTTGGTCTGCAGGTCGTTGAAGCGTAGCCCTAAGCGACTCAGGTCGGCCAGCAGCAGGGTGATGCCGGTGCGCTCAGTGTGGGTATCGAAGGTGTACACCAGTTCCCGGCCGGCCTGCTGAAGTTCCAGGGAATACTTGGCGAGTTCATCGGGAACGACGGTGATGGGTTCCAGCAGATGCAGCACCAGCTGTTTTTTGCCCAGTTTGCGCATCAATTCGGCTTTCTCTTCCACCAGGATGAGTTCACCTTTGTGGATGACGCCGACCCGGTCGGCCATGTCTTCGGCTTCATCGATGTAGTGTGTGGTGAGGATGATGGTGACGCCGCTGGCGCGCAGATTCCGGATCACCTGCCACATTTCGCGGCGCAGCTCCACATCCACGCCGGCGGTGGGCTCGTCCAGAAACAGCACCGTGGGTTCATGCGCCAGCGCCTTGGCGATCAACACGCGGCGTTTCATGCCACCCGACAAGGTCATGATCTTGCTGTCACGCCGGTCCCAGAGGGAGAGTTGGCGCAGCACTTTTTCGATATGCGCCGGATTCTTGGCTTTGCCGAACAGCCCGCGGCTGAGATTGGCGGCCCCGCGCACTGAGACGAAGGCGTCGGTGGTGAGCTCCTGCGGTACCAGGCCTATCATGGAGCGCGTCTTGCGATAGTCCTTCACGATGTCGTTTCCAGCCACCAGCACCCGGCCCTCGCCGGGATTCACGATGCCGCAGATGATGCTGATGAGGGTGGTCTTGCCGGCGCCGTTGGGACCCAGCAGCGCGAAGATCTCGCCGCGGTAGATATCCAGGCTGACATTCTTCAGAGCTAGATAGCCGGATGCGTAGGTCTTGGACAGGTTCGAAATGGAGATGATCGGCGCGCCGCGCGCGCTTGCCGGAACATGGACGACGCTTGGTGCCGGACTATCTGCCGGATGCTGATCGATGCTCTCATTCATGGCTGACCTTAATTATTGCCACTATTAGCTTATTTTCTGACCGACGCAGTCGATATCTCTAGGGTGATAATATCCTGCCGCCTGCAAGGATTACAGGTGGTGAATTATGACGCCACGCCCGGATTCAATAACGGTCGTCGGCTGGCTGCTGATCGTTTTTGGGGCCTTCGGTGTGCTTGGAATGCTGTTAATGGCAGCGTTATGGAACAGCCCCATCATGCATCAGATATTGGCGCGCATACATGCGCCCATACCGGTGCAGGTGGCTGTCGGCGTAACCGGCATAATCGTCCGGCCCATATGCGGCATCGCTCTGCTACTGCGGCAAAACCGGGCCCGTTTCCTCTATATTGGCTGGTCGCTGATTGCCTTCACCTACGTCGTCATCACCAGCCCGTATACGCCACTGCTGTTGATCCCGTCGCTGGTAATTACTCTGGTGATTATCTATTTCCTGTTTAGACCTGTGGCGACGCAATATTTCACCGCAAAGTAAACGCAGGCAGCGTGATCATAATTCGAGGCATGAAGATTCATGAATCCATCGGAATGTATTGACCGGCTGATTGCAGGACTCAAAGACTGGCGTGGCAAGACCTTCGCCGGCATGCGTAAGAGCATCCTTGAGGCCGACCGGGCGATCGTCGAGGAATGGAAGTGGATGGGTAGTCCGGTGTGGTCCCACGAAGGCATGATCGCAGTCGCCAACGCCCACCAAGGCAAGGTCAAGCTTACCTTTGCCCACGGTGCGCACCTTCCGGATCCCGACAAGCTCTTCAACGCAGGCCTCGAAGGCAGCGCCAGACGCGCGATCGATTTTTTCGAGGCTGACAAGATCAATGCGCGTGCGCTAAAAAACCTGGTGCGCGCCGCGGTTCATTTCAATCAGACCCAATTGAAGAAGAACAAGAAGCAGAAAGCGCCTGCGGGTACTCACGCGAAAGTCCGTAAACGTAAGAAGACCTGAAGCGATAGCTTTTTTCTCGCTAATGGAAAACCGCGTTTAATGGATTCGCGGGGGCGAGATTACAGCTATTCGCTTTGACCCCAGCTACTGTGTACTTGACATGCAAGTAATTACTTGCATATCATGCGCCCATGAATGACGCGGACCTGCTATTCAAGGCGCTAGCCGACCCGGGGCGAAGGAAGCTAATGGACCGTTTGCACGCCCACGATGGCCAAACCTTGAACGAGCTCTGTCAGCACTTGGACATGACGCGGCAGGGTGTGACCCAGCACCTGGACCTGCTGGAGGCCGCCAACTTGGTGGCCACCGTGTGGCGCGGCCGCGAGAAACTGCACTTCCTCAATCCGGTACCGCTGCAGGAAATCTACGAGCGCTGGATTGCCAAGTTCGAAAAACCGCGCCTCAAGGCGTTGCACAACCTGAAACGACGATTGGAGAAAACCCATGGCTAAATCAACCTTTGTTTACGTGACGTACATCCGCACCACGCCGGAGAAGCTGTGGTCAGCACTGACCGAGGCGGAGTTCCAAAAGCAGTACTGGTTCGGGATGCACTGCGAAAGCCAGTGGACCGCGGGATCCTCGTGGAAGCTGGTATCCGGCGACGGTGCGATCTTCGACGCCGGCGAGATCGTCGAGGCAGAGCAGCCACGGCGCTTGGTGATCCGCTGGCAGAACCAGAAACCTGAGCTCAAGCCCGAAGGCTACTCGCTGTGCACCATGGAACTGGAACCCAATGGAGCGGCAGTCAAGCTTTCCATCACCCATAGCATCGAGCGCGATCCTTCGAAGCTCATCGCAGCGGTGTCCGGCGGCTGGCCGAAGGTCATCTCCAACCTCAAGTCCCTGCTGGAGACCGGCTCCATCGCTCTGCAGCAAGCCTACCCCGCGGCCGGCGTGAAATCGGGGGAAAAGTAATCATGGCAAAGGTCAAAAATGCCCTTAAGAAGGAGGCAACGAAAAACTATGAGTAATACCATGAAAAAACCACAGGACTTCAGCCTTAGCTTGACTGTCAAAGCTTCAGCAAAAGAAACTATGGAAAGAATTAGCCAGGTCAAATCCTGGTGGGCAAAAAACTTAAAAGGTCAGGCTGGCAAATTAAATGATGAATTCTCCGTGTACTTTGGAGATACTTATGTGAATTTTAGAGTTTCTGAAGTTGTACCCAACAAGAAAATTGTCTGGCTGGTAACCGAATGCAATCTGCACTGGATAAAAGACAAGCAGGAGTGGAAAAACACGCAAGTCATCTGGTCTCTTGCTGAGAACAACGGAAAAACTCAGATTGATTTTATGCATAAGGGTTTGACCCAAGCGAGCGAATGTTATGAGAGTTGCAAACCCGGATGGACGCACCACCTCAAAGACAGTCTCCTGAAACTAATTGAAAATGGCGAAGGTCTTCCAGAATGATAATTTCGCCTGAGTCACAGGACCCGGTATAAACTACTGAGCCGAGACATCCCAGCCAACGAGGAGATTCCCATGTCGCAGCATCACGCCGTCGTTCTGCTAGACCATCAAAGCGCTGAGGTGCTGCAGTTCGACGCCGAACACCTGCAGGCCCAGAAGATCAAGTCGCGCAGCCAGCATGGTCTGCACAGCCACCACACCCGCCAGCCGGGCAGCGAGGTGCGCACCCAACATGAGTACTTCGGTGAAGTATGCGACGCGCTCGCCGGTATCGCCGAAGTGCTGGTGGCCGGCGGGCACACCTCGCAGATCGACTTCCGCCACTATGTGGAGAAGCATCGTCCGCAAGTGGCGAAACAGATCGTGGCCTGGGAGACAGTGGACCACCCCACCGAAGGCCAGCTGCTGGCCCTGGCCAAGAAGCATTTCGCGAAGATCGACCGCATGCAAGGCACAGCCCCGATCAAATAAGCCCGGCCCAGACACCGGCGTCAGCCTGAATATATATCGACTGATAATCAGTAGCTAATAAGGGTAACGTCTGCTTTTCTACACACTTGTAACTGGATTTCGATTAAATCGCCGTCAGTGCGTCGTCTGCGGAGCCGGCGTCCCATCGGACCAGTAGCCGACCCATACGAGGAAAATCGTCACCCGCTCTTCAGGATCATTGGCAGCGATAACCGGCGAGCCGGGTAGGTCGGCGCCCCAGCTTTTCGCCGCATCTCCCGAAACAAAAAACATCAGATGCGGATGCCAATTCTTGCCGTGGTCGGTTAAGTATTGCTGCTTCGACAGCATGTAGCACATGGCACCGGGTTCCAGCGCAGGCAGTTCCTTGTTAGCGAACGCCGTTGCCAGCGCCTGGATTATCTGCGTCTTGGATTTTCCTGCCAGCACCCATCGGGTCTTCATCAGGTAGATGGGCGCAAACGTCATGGCGGCCGGTGGATTGAAGCAGATGGGGGCGCGGATTTTGGGGTTCCAGAATTCCGGTTCAGTCGTGGCGGCACCCCATGAGCGTTCCACGAGGCACACAAAGCCATCCCCGCCTTTCACTGCAGTTGTATATCCTTCGCGCCCCAACACCATTACAGTCGCTCCGTCCGAAATGGAGCGTGGAGCCGCACTGCGGGCCAGCGCGATTTCAGCAAGCTTGGACATGGAATACTGACTGACAGGCGCCATGGCCGGATAGGAAGATTTCTCCGCCAATGCGGGTGACTGCCCGATTGTGCAAGTCAGGATAACCACCACAAGCAGACCTGAAATCGTTTTCAAGCGCGCAAGATAATTAAAATTCAATTGATGTATGTGCAGCATGGCGATAAATGACCTTTGAGTTCGAGGTTGATGGATGCGCGGTTACGGAAAGGATACTGAGCGATTTAATTTTCAATTCGCCGGCGCTTGTTAATCGCCAGCCAGGGCATGCCGCTGTAGGAATCCGCCAGCACCCAGCCGGCGGCCGTCAGCGTCCAGGAGACCACGAACTCTTTCCAACTCGAGCCGGTGATGGAGTGCATGTGGCCTGCCGCCAGCATGGGTACCCAAACCAGCAGCGTGAAAATTCCCATCTGCAGCGCCGCGAGCGCGGCTGCCAAACGTGCAAATACACCGATGCTCATCGCCGCGCCCGCCGCGATGTAGGTACAGCCGAAGAAATATGCCCAAAACAGATGCGCCGGCAGCCAGCCGGGTACCAGCGGTGTAGTTAAATTGATATAGATAAAATGGCTCGCGCCGAAGAAAATCAGGGTCACGCCGTAAAACATTCTCGCCATGCGCAGACCCGTGTCACCGGCGGCAAAACCGAACCAGCGCCGGTCCCAGTCGGCTGCAAACCAGGTATACAGTACCCAGGCGCCGGACACGAACACTGCGGTCTCGGCACAGCCATACCATGAACCTAATACAGTGGGCGCGGGGAACACCTCGGGCAATCTGAAGAGCAGCAACTTAAGCACGAGATAGATAAGCAGCACGCGGGCGGCGATGACAGCTGCGCGCCGCCACAACAAGCCCATGCCACATGCCAGCGAGAGTACGGCGCAGACATAAGCCAGTGCCTCACGTGCCGGCAGGCCCTTGGGTATCCCCTCCCATGTGGGGGCGAAATTGCCTTGTATCAGACCCAGGATCCCCAGGGCGATCAGGGTCGCCGCGAACACCGCATGACCCATGCTTGCGATACGCATCGTCCTATCCTCCGGTGGTAGGCCAGTTCATCGGGTGATCAGTGACTCGACAGGAGTACTGATACCTTAGAACTATGAAAGCAGGTCGAAGGGGAAAATGTTCTGAATCTTTTCTAATTTATATCTTCGCCCCACTAGCGTGCGATCTGAGGCTCATGCTCGACGTTCATTTTCACCACCCGCACCCGGAGCTCCGATTGCAGCACCTGATGTTGGTGGATAATCGTGGTCTGTCCCCGATTATGTAGGTGACCGAAATGACCCAACTAGAACATGGTAAGCATCTGACACTGAGTTGCGATGCTCTGCCCTGGAAACCGTCGACATTCGCCGCCGGCGTATTTGTCAAAGATGTGGCGGTTACCGGTGGTTTGGAGATGCAGATCGTCCGCTTCGAGCCAGGGGCGCGGCTTCCGCTGCATGAACATGAATGCCCGGAGTTCATTTACGTACTAGAGGGTGAGCTCATCATAGCGGGCCAGTACCTGGGCCGGGGATGGGCCAGCGTGGCGAGCCAAGGTTCAGTGCATGCCGACGTGCACTCCGACTCGGGCTGTACCTTTGTACTGGTAGATCGCCCGCTGTAGGCACTGGCTTGTGGTGGAAACCGCTGTCTGTCCCCGATTATTCGGTACAAGTCAGCGGGGAAATGGCCTCCAATACGAGGTGCCGGCCTGTGCCAGTGTGCTTGAGTCGAGCATCCAATTTCGTGAGCTTCGGTTGCAATGAGCGCCACGCCGCTGCAGTGATATTGAAATCCCCGCACAGCTCCCGGTAAGTGCGGTACAGGGAAGTTACCGGAGCATTTTCACTGCTAGAAGTGACCATCTCCAGTAACACCGATGCTTGTGCATTGATCCTGCTGAAACTGGTGACGCCTTTAATGGGTGGCACAGCGTACGGCCCACCGGAGAGGCCGATAGACGCATCGGTAAAAGTGCCGGTGAGCTTGGCGAGTTGCACCTGCAGCGACTTTGCCAGCTCGTCCGGTGAACCTTTACCTGACGGTGTCAGTTTCGCACCCAATGCCTTGCCCTGTTCATAAGCTTGCTTGCTGGCCGCCATGACCACGATGATCTGCTGCGAGAGCGCCAACTGCCTGCGCATGGCGTCCATGGCTGCCGGTGAGTCACTGAGTCGCGGATCCTGCTCGAGCGTCAGCGGTTGCGCATACGAAGTTCCATCGACTGTCAGCTTCACCGTGTAATTACCGGGCAGCGCCATCGGACCTTGCGGGATGAAAGGCGTGTCGTGCGGCACAGCCGCTATGGTCTGGTCGAAGAACAGCGCCGGCGGCGTCGGGTAACGCATATCCCAGGTCACCCGATGTGCCCCCGCAGCAACCGGCAATGGCCGCAGCGGCCTGATCCAGAAACTGGGCGCCGGCGGGGCGGGTTGATCGAGCTTGGGGATCGGCACGTTCGAATAGCTGCGCACCAGCTTGCCGGTGTCATCGAGAATCTGCAGCTCTAGCGTGCGTGCCGGCTGTTCAAGATAGTAGTCAATGATCGCCCCCTGCGGTGGATTCTGCGCGTGCGGAACTTCGGGCGGGAACGGCGTGTCCTGATTCACATTCGCTTGGATCAATATCGCCGTCCGGGGACGGAACAAATGCACCGCCTGGACTGTACTCATCTGCTCGAGTGGCGAGATGTCGTCCAGAATCCAGATGGCGCGGCCGTAAGTCGCAGCAATCAGATCGCCATTGTGAATCTGCAGATCAAAAAAAGAGGTGGTCGGCAGGTTGAGCCGCAGCGATTGCCAGTGGTCGCCGTCGTCGAATGATACGTACACGGATGTTTCTGTGCCGGCGAACAGCAGACCTTGCTGGTGCGGGTCTTCCCGCACCACCCGTACGAAACTGCTCGTGGCCTGGTCTGTCGGCAGGCCGGCAACGATGCTTTGCCAGGTTTTTCCATAGTCACGGGTGCGATAGATGTGTGGCGAGTAATCTCCGCCGGCCCGGTCCTCGACTGCAGCATAAGCCTCTGCCGGATTGAAGCCGGATGCCTGAACGTTGACCACGCTGTGTATGGATAACTTTGGCGGAGTGACATCCTGCCAGTGTTGTCCGCCGTCCCGGGTTACGTAGATCACACCGTTATTGCTGCCTGTCCATATCACCCCGGCCTTGACAGTCGAAGGCGACAGCGACTCGAGGGCATCGCCGTGATGCACACCTTCCGGTGGAGGCATCGGCGGTTTGCCGGGATGCGCGGTCAGGTCCGGGCCGAGCTTCTGCCACTGATCGCCGCCGTCGCGGGTCTCCCATACATTCTGGGTGCCGTAATACAGGGTGTGCGGATCCTGCGGCGAAAACACGATCGGGGGTGAAACCGCGCGCCGAAAATCGGTATCGCTGACGGCGCTGATGGCGCCGACGCCCGGATCAACGCTTTGTGCGCCCCAGGTCTTGCGGTCGAGCTTTTGCAGGAAGCCCAAGTTGCCGCTGCTGAATAGGACGTCGGGATTGGCAGGATCAATCGCGACGTATCCCGTCTCCCAGCCCGGCAACGGAAACCAGTCGAGATCGGTGATCTCCCCGAAAATGCCGCGGCTGGCAACGGCCACCGCCCCACTGTCCTGCTTGCTGCCATAGATCCAGTAGGGGAAGCGCTTATCGGTGGTGATCTTGTAGATTTCTGCCGTGGCCTGGTTGTACCAAAGGCTCCAGGTGCCTCCGCCGTCGAGACTGATGGAAGCGCCTTGATCGCCGCCGTAGACAATGTGTTGCGGATTGCTCGGATCAATCCACCACTGGTTCGGATCGTCGCCCCCAGGCGCCCCTTTGAAGGCCACCAGGGTGTGACCACCATTGGTGGAGCGGTAGACACAGGTTCCCATGGTGTAGACCACATCCGGATTGGCCGGATCCACCAACACCTGCTTGCTCGATGAATAGATGGTCTTGGTGGCGAGCGACCAATTGGCCCCGCCGTCGTCCGACCGGTACAGCCCCTTATGGTTTAACAGGTACACGCGCTGGGAGTGCGTGCCATCTGCGACCGCGGTCGGCCCGACCATTTCAGGCAGGCCGTGGCCCACGATTTTCTTCCAGGTCAGGCCCTGGTCGGTGGATTTGTACAGGTTTGAAGGCCCCGGGTGCTTGAACTGCGAATACCCGGAAGTTCCCGGTACGTAATACGTCTGCGCCACGCTGGCAAAAATCACGCGTGGATTATCGGTCGCCCAGGCGAGGTTAGTGGCGCCTGACTCTGGCCCGGCGGCCAGCACCAACTGCCAGGTCCGCCCGCCATCGGTGCTGCGAAATACACCGCGCGCTCCGCCCTTGTGATGGTCAAGGCCGCGCGTGGCGGCCAATAGCAAGTCGGGATCGTGCGGATCCACCAGCAGCCAGCTTATGGCGCCGGCATCATTCAAACCCGCGCTCTGCCAGTGGACCCCGGCATCGGTGGATTTCCAGATACCACTGCTGTACTGGGAGCCAAATATACTTCCAGTACCTGCATAAATTATCGGCGGTTGTGACTGCGCCACTGCCAGTGCCGTGATTCCGCGAATCTGGTGCACGGCATCGGTCACCGGGTACCAGGTGACGCCGGCACTCACGGTCTTCCAGACTCCGCCGTTATCGGTACCCACATACCCGATGGCAGGTTGTCCGTTCACTCCGGATACGGAATCCACCTTGCCGGCGATGAACGGGCCGATATTGCGCCATTGCATACCCTGCAACAGCTGCGGGTTGACCTGGGCCTGCGCCAACGTTGCGATACACAATGCTGTGGCAGCCACCGCCGTGCGGCCAACCCGGTGCAATCTTGAGGTTCTAAGCCGTGAAGTCATGGCAAGCTTCTGTTTTGTTGGTTGCGGAGCGCGGATGCTCATGGCTATTCATCGAAATCCAATTGGTGCATGGCGATGAATTACCTTTGAGTGCGGGATGGATGGACTCGCGCTTATAGATAAAGGGCACTCACCCCTTTAATTCGGATTGCAGCGCCTGTGCGTCGAAGTTCAATGCAGTCATAATATTTTGGTTCAGAGAATTACGCATCAGACGCCCGGCGGTGGGCTGGTTTCCGGCTTTGTATCCGTTTTTTTCTGCATTTCCTGCTTGAGTTTTACGCAGCGCGCATCGCTTGGATTCCGCTTGCAATATGCTTCGACCAGGGGTGCGTTTAACTGCATGCGCTGCCGGCATTCCTCTTGATGCTGCGAGCACCAGCTACTTCCTGCGGATGCCATATGGGTGGAAGCCTGAGATGAATTGTCGGCCAAGACAGACACGCCCAATACCATCAAACTTGACAGGCACACTAGTGCTAAAAGAGAAGTTTTCATAAGCTGACTCCGCGAGATGATTGATGTCTAACTGTCTGGAAAGCCACCGCAGCATGCGAGTTGACCACATTACAATTTTGTCACCTGAGCATGTGGTTGGCTGCTTCGAATAGACTGCCACGCATGGACTTGTTTGACAATATTTGAATGCAATGAAGCTGCAGGAAAAATCCAGATCCCTGCAAATCTTGGATGGATGTCGGGTCTGGGAATGTCGGGATGGATGGATCCGCTGGGCGGGATTGCAGATATTCGCTCTGTCCCCATTTACCACCTCACCGGCCGATAAAGGTTCATTTTCTTTCGAGCTCCTTGACCAGATCGTCCATGGCCTTATCCGTTGAATGTTGCAACAGGGAATCGCGGATCTTGTCATCCATGTGCCACAGATTCTTCCAGTGCCAGTCCGTCATGCCGGTTTCAGAGTCGTGCCAGAGCACAACACCGGTCTTGCCGTCGACCAGATCCGCTTCAATCCTGACCGGCCTCGAGAGGCGGTTGATCAGCCACAGCCCTGAGTAACCTTCGCTCAGCTCTTCAACACCTTCCTGTATCAGATAAACTCCAGCCAGCGGCCGCGTGGTGGGATGTATATAGAGAATGCCTGCGAGCGCAAGCGTGGTCACAACTTCAAATCCAACATACGCGCCCGTCCAGCTTCTGGGTGTCTGTCCATAATCAGTGACCTCGATGCGCAGGTAGGCATCGGCTGGATGCAGTTTCTGTAAGACAGTGAGTTCCGCAGCATTCAGTGGCTTGCCGATAGGTATCAAATCCGGATCGCTGCTGCGGGAAACGGATGCCGTATTCAACTGGGGCAGATTTGCGTTTTTCAGCGCCTGCCTTAGAGCGTCCTCAACTTTCTCCTCAAGCTGCAGCCGGTCCGCGGCGAATATGGCGGGGGGGATATTCTTCTCTTTATTGTGAAAATTGCGACGCAGAGAATCATCATCCACCGTGGGCGGCAGCATGAGAACGCTTATTTTTGCGTCCGGTTCGAGGGTGGCTAACGGCGGTGTCGAAGCGCAACCAGTTAACAGGACCAGTGCAGTTGTAATGACAAGGTAACTAGTGCTTTTAAACGCGCGGGCTGAAAGTAGCCGGATCATTGCTTATGGGGTTTAATTATCATGGTGTTAAGTTGACACTGGGTTCACTGCCAAGTTGCATTAGGATAAGTTTGATTTCAGCCCAGACTATCATTGTCTAGCTGCTGCATTATTAACTCTTCGTAATACCTGGAGCTGCGCACCGATACTGGGCACCGTGTTTGTGCTCGTCAGCGTGGCGGTCATCACCACGACCAAAACCAAGAAAATTTCATCGGCGCCGGCCGGGGAAACTGGTGATTAAAATGCAGCGCCCGCGTACGGCGGCCTAATATCGAAGCGGGATGCATGCATTCGCGGGGTAGATTGGAAATAGATTGGATCAGTCTTATAAGAATATAAGGAAAGATCAAGAGCGAACGAAATCCAGCAATGGATACAAATCATGCTTGTCGGCGGCGCGCAGCGCTGCGACATAGGTCTTTCGAGTCAGCGTAGCATCAACAAGATTTTCCTGGCCCCAGGAAAAACGTGGGCGGCCGAGTGAAGCCAGCAGTAAATCTGTAGCTAGACGCGCATGGCGGCCATTACCATTCGGGAATGGGTGGATCAGTGTCAAGCGATGATGGAAGCGCGCTGAGATTTCATCTGGCTGATAGGTGCCGGCTTTGATCCAGTAATTGCTATCTCCAACCAGCTGCTGTAGATCCGAACGAATCTGGGCAGCGCCACACACGACCAAACATGCGCTTGTGCAGCGTGCTCAGGAATTGCAGATTAAGGACATTGCGCCGGCGTGCAAACGCCCATTGTTCCGCTTCCAATATGTTGGCCTGTTCCGCCTCATTCAGTTCGCGGCGCAAGCTGATATAGGACGGGATTAGGTCCTGCTGCTCCTCGGAAGTGAGCGGAGTGGCAGCGTCGTCCATACCTTCCAGTGGATCGTTCACTTTTCCTCGTCCCATAATTCAGAGCCGCCGCGTTCCATCAACTGCCGGGTCAAGCGTTCCAGCTGCTCACGTTCATCGGATGCTTCTACACTTTGCGCCTCCAGCGCCATGCTGTGACCCGCCGATTTCAGCCGCCGGCTTGCGAGTCTGGAAGCCCGCTCTTTGACCATCTCTTCGAGTGGCATTTCCGGGACGAGCGTGTAAACAAAACGGCAGCCGAGTGCCTGCGCGGCACGCTGCAGGCTGTCGAGTGTAATCGCGCGCCCGACTTCGGCCTTCTCGATGGCCAGGGTTCGCTCTTGAGTAACGCCCAAACGTTGGCCGAGCTGGGCCGCCGTCATGCCGAGGGCTTCACGAATGGCTTTCACCCAACCACGTGGCGGCGGTTTGAGGGCATCTGGATCAATGAATGAACTCAGCCGTCGATCCAGTTGACGGCGGGCGGAGGCACGGTCTGCAGCGCGCATAAACTAACCTATGTATTAGTTATATTCGAATATAAACTAACATATAGGCTAGTATAATTCAATCTTTAACTAACATATAAGTTAGTATATCCCAGTGACCAGCTCCTTGATAGCGCTCCCAAATATCAGGAGTTTCAGAGGGGTTTTTGCATCTTCACGCAATCCAGAGTGACGCCCGTGGGGGATTGGTATTTAGCGGATTGTTCTCCAATGAATCCGCAGACGCGGTAGACAGGCACGGCGTTTAATGACGAATCGAGATGCAGCTGTTTCAGGCCGGCCGCTCGCGCCAGGTCTTCCAGATAGCCGAGGATCTGTTTGCCCACGCCCTGGCCCATATGTACAGGATCCACGAACATGGCACCGACGTGACCCGAGTCCAGGTCCAGGATGCCAAATCCCGCGATGCGTCCATCGATCATCGCCAGATAGCAATCCGATTCAATATTGCGTTGAAATTTCTCGGTCGGTGGCGCATCCGCCCAGGTCTTCAGCGTGTCGTCGGGATAAAAGCCTATGCAGCCTTTATAGATGGCGGAGCGGCGCAAAAACCAGATAGCCGGTGCATCGTTCGCCAGTGCTTTTCTGATAGAAATCATTAGATCTGCTGTGTCTGTAAAAAACCGTGATCTTAATTTACTGAACTTGCGGCGAAATCCTATACTCTTCCGTGACAGCTACACCACCGCAGGAGGAATCTCCGATGGTCACAGCAGCATGCCATTGCGGGCGGGTCTCGCTGGAGCTGGAGATGGCGCCGGAGCAGGTGACGCAATGCAACTGCTCCATCTGCCGCCGCTATGGGACGCTCTGCGCCTATTACCGCCCATCGCAGGTGCGGATTACGGTCAAGGATGGCAAAACCGATACCTATCAGTGGGGCGACAAGTCCATCGCCTTCCACCGCTGTCCGGAATGCGGCTGCTTCACCCACTGGTCTGCGGTGGACCCGGCCATCGATCAGGACCGCATGGGCGTGAATGCCCGGATGTTGCCGCCGGAAGTGCTGGCCAAGGCCCGGGTGCGCCATTTCGACGGCGCCGAGACTTGGAAATTTCTCGACTAGCAACTCACAAGACTGGAAATGAAGGCGCTCCTATACCTTCCGTTTACACAACCGGCCGCACAGTTATTCGCTCTGACCCTTTTTACCGCTGTTCTGGGAAGTGAACAATGTACTACATAGCAGAAACTGACAAAACTTTCGAACAGGCCGCGTCGGATCTGGATACGGCCGTTAAACGCAATGGCTTCGGCGTGTTGCATGTCCACGATCTGGGCGGCACCCTGCGCAGCAAGGGTATTGATTTTCCAGAGCAATGCAAAATATTTGAAGTATGCAACCCTGTTCAGGCGGCAAAAGTCCTGTCTGCGGACATGCGCCTCAATATGGCGCTGCCCTGCCGGATATCCGTGTTTACCGAACAAGGTAAAACGAAAATCGGTCTTATCAGACCGGCACAAATGATCTCATCGCTTTCCCAGGATACAAGTCTGTCGCAAGTGGCCGGCGAGGTCGAAAGCAAGACGATCCAGATGATCGATGAGGCAAAATGAATACCTGCATGGTCACATGACGGGGGCAGCCGCTGGCAGCCCGAGCCTTGCAGGGTGCACACCACTCGGCCCAGTAATCCACTAGCACCGGCAGTTCGGATTGCAGCACCTGTTCGTCGAAGTTCAATTGGTTCATTGCAATGGATTACTTGTGTCTAGCACGCTATTTATTTATCGCATATGAACTATTTATTGAGACATTATGGGATCAAGACACTGATGATAAAAGTAATTAAATGCCATATCTGAAGTGGAGGTTACTTGGACTGGTGTAATTTTCCCATCATTATCGTAATACGCTGTCAGTCGCTGACTATAAACAAGCATCAGATAACACATGTACTGCATGGTACTGCCTTGGGTGTTCTTGTGATACAGAATTGTATTGATTGGTTTTTCAGAGTGCGCGGATTCCCGAAGCATCCAGTAGATGTCCCGTAACGATTCTTGCTTCCCCTCAATCAGGTATTTGTCATCAGTCGTTGGTGTGATATCCAAGTCGAAAGTTTGTGGTATCGCTGGTGGTGCGCTGTATACAATTTGGTTGACTGGAGCTGACGGTGTACCGGCGCAGCAGCACAGTGCGAATATCAATGATAGGCATGACAGCCAACGATTCATGGGTTTATGATAACCAATCGAGTCCGACATCATCGATTATTTATTGGAGGGTGTGAACGATGCCGTCTATTAGGGGTGTGTCCCTGGTATTGATGTGGAGTTGCCTGGTCTGGGCGACTTTATGCAGGCCCGCATTCGCTGGCGACATCTTGGATAATTCTGTAAAGCCCTGCGTGAATGCCTATTATGGTATAGATGGGCCGATTAACTTCGGCAAAGCCTATAAATGTTTCGGTGACAATCAGGTCTATGAGTTCCTGATCATCATGGAACTGAACGGCGAGGGTACACCCAAAAATACCAAACAGGCCGAACGAACCATGGATACTTGGTTAAAGGCCGATCCAGACAATGCGATTAATGCAGAAGCGGACCATAAGTAATCTTATGCCATGGCCAGGCTCTTACGGATTGAGTTTCTGGTTGCTATATATCATGTGACTAACAGCGATATTCGTTATAATGGACTGTCCCCGCTTTCGTGGACACTCGATTAGTCATAATTTGGGCCGGCTCGACGTTCCGCTATATAGGGTCGTTAGGGACCTGTCGCGCTACGCGACTAAATGGCCTGAGATGCCTCTGGGCGGATGGCGTTTTTGAAGCGTAAAAGGTGGCGGTTTTCACCGGAATACGCACATTGTTGCATGGGGCATGCAAGCTTATGCGCTAAGCTCGGCCTAAAAGCCGCGCCATTTGGGAATTCAGCATGCAAGCTTATGGGCTACAAGTGCAAGCTTATGCGCTAGCGGACACTACATTTGTAAAAGAAGCCTAGGGCGGCCTCAGCCGCATTTCGAATCTCCGCAATTCAAACACGTCATACACCCATCCATCATCACCACCGCGGCGTTGTTGCACTTGGCGCATAGCTGCGCGCCGGCGGGAAACTTGGATTCCGCGAAGGCGTCGGTCTGCTTGGTGGCGGCTTCGAATTCGGCGCGCTTCTCGGCCACCAGCTGTTTCTGGTGCTGGTCCAGCTCGTCCTTGTGCATCAGCCCGATCATGATCAGGTGTTTCTCGATGACTTCGCCGATCTCGGCGATCAGCGAGGGCATGAAGTGTCCGCCCGGCTTCCAGTAGCCGCCGCGCGGGTCGAACACGGCTTTCAGCTCTTCCACCAGGAAGGTCACGTCGCCGCCCTTCCTGAAGACCGCGCTGATGATGCGCGTGAGCGCCACGATCCACTGGAAGTGGTCCAGGTTCTTGGAGTTGATGAAGATCTCGAACGGCCGGCGCTGCTCGTAGGGCGTGCCCTCGTTCAAGAGGATGTCGTTGATGGTGATGTACATGGCGTGGTCCGAGACCGGGGTCTTCACCTTGTAGGTGGAGCCGATGAGCATGTCCGGCCGCTCCAGCTTCTCGTGCATGCGGATGACTTCGGCCTTGGGGCGCTTCTCGGCGATGATCTTTTCCACCGGCCGCGAGGAGACCGCCAGGGCCGCGGCTTTCGCGCTGGCCTGCTCGGTGCTCACGCTGTCTGGCTTGGAGATAACTTCCTCAGGTTTCTGCACCGCATAGCGGGTGATCTTCTTCTCGATCTTGATGCTCATGGTCCTGTTCTGCTCACTGAATATCGATACATTTGTCTGCAAGCGTGATGCGCGGCTGTACCGGCCGCGCATCCGCCCTCCCCAGTCTCCCGTTCCCTTGCGGGTTCGGAACTGAACGGAGGTTGCAGGAGTGCGGCTTTACCGGCCGCATTTCCCGCCCTCCAAAATCTTCAAAGCTGCTGCAGCTCTATCGTTGCTGGCAACGCTTTGAATAAATCCTTATCTAAAAACCTTCAACCGCTCAAACCCTGAAGGTCTGGCACAGTTCAGGTGCTGCGGAGGCAAGGCGCAAGTTGCGCCGAGCACCGGAGTTACCAGGTCAGGTAATGAGGATGCGAGGCGTGGCTTGCAACGCCGCACACGCACACCTGACGAAGCCAGATTAAAACTTGCCGTAATAGCCTTCCTTGAGTGCGTCATATAAGTTGGCGGCGGTATGCGTCTCGCCGTCATACTCGATCTCTTCGTCGCCGCGCGCTTCGATGAGCGTGCCGTCATCCAGCGTGAACTGGTACACCGTGTTCTTCAGATCCCGTTCCTTCACCAGCACCCCCTGGAAGGCCTGCGGATTGAAGCGGAAGGTGGTGCAGCCTTTCAATCCGCTGTCATAGGCGTAGCGATAGATGTCCTTGAAATCCTCGTAAGGATAATCGGTGGGCACGTTGGCGGTCTTGGAGATCGAGGAGTCGATCCATTTCTGCGAAGCCGCCTGGATGTCCACGTGCTCTTTGGGGGTGATGGTCTCGGCGGTGGTGAAATACCCCGGCAGCTGCTCCTCGGGTTTTTCCGAGTTGGCCATGGCCTGGGGGTTCACCAGATGCCGGTAAGCCAAGAGCTCATAGGAGAACACGTCGACTTTCTCCTTGCTCTTCTTGCGCTCGCGGATCACGTTGCGGAAATAGTGGTGCGCGAACGACGGTTCGATGCCGTTGCTGGCGTTGTTGGCCAGCGACAGGGAGATGGTGCCGGTGGGTGCGATGGAAGTGTGATGGGTGAAGCGCGCACCGATGTGCGTCAGCTGTTCCACCAGCTCCGGCGCCACCTCGGCGACGCGCTGCATGTAGCGGCTGTAGCTGGCGTGCAGGTCCTTGCCCTTGATGGTGTCGCCGACTTTCCAGCCGTCGCGTTTCATCTCCGGGCGTTTGCGCAGCATCTCGGCGGTGACTTCGAATTCCTCCAGCATGATGGGCGCCGGGCCTTTCTCCTTGGCCAATTCCAGGCCTTCCAGCCAGCCGGCGATGGCCATTTCGCGGGACACGTCCTCGGTGAACTTGACCGCTTCCGCTGAGCCGTATTTCATGCCCAGCAGCGTGAGGGTCGAACCCAGTCCCAAAAAGCCCATGCCGTGGCGGCGCTTGCGCAGGATCTCCTGGCGCTGGCGCTCCAGCGGCAGGCCGTTGACCTCCACCACGTTGTCGAGCATGCGCGTGAATACCTTCACCACTTCGCGGTATTCGTCCCAGTCGAAATGCGCCTGTGCGGTGAACGGCTGGCGCACGAACTGGGTGAGATTTACCGAGCCCAACAGGCAGGAGCCGTAGGGCGGAAGTGGTTGCTCGCCGCATTGTCCTGTCACCAGACCGTTGAAGATGACGGTATTGTTGTCGGCTTGGGTCGTGTCGTATACAGCTTCGCGACCGACGTGCATAATCTCTGCAATGCGGCTCATGAATTTGCGATGCTGACGCAACATTTTGCCCTTGGCCCAATCGCGATACTTGTCATTCTTGTAATCAAGCAGGAATCCCACCTCATGCATGAAAACTTCGCGAGATTCGCCGTCGATGATCAACTCATAATCGGCCTGGCACGCATATAGTTTGTTCCCACCCTTACCATCGGGAAGCGATCGGCTACCTGCTTGTCGGCGTTGATGGATACGGCAAAAGACACCAAAGTTTGCCAGCAGCATCTGCACGTCTTTGAGCAGTGATGGATAGCTTGAGGCCAACCGAATAGAGCAACTCATGCTCTTGCCTGAAATGTTTACGGTACCGTCGGCTTGGAACAACCCACGTAGATAGGCTTTGATGCATTCTTCTGACCCGTGCCAGATGACTTCCGGCACGCGCAGTTTTGATTCTGCAGTAAATCCATACTGCTGCAGAACACGGGCAAGTAGCACGGAGCGCAAAAAAACATGGTTGCGTTCTGCGACCGCAACGGGCTCAACTTTATAAATGCGCGTTCTTTCAGACACACCCGCGATGAATGTATTTATGATTGTCGCTGTCTTGTCAGCAAGTACCCGATCCAGTCCCCAGAAATTGACCACCACCGCCTGCTGACCCTTGCCGCGGTTGGTGATATGCCCGTCACCAGTGATAAGCCCGAGCAGCAGTCCGAGATCCTCCGAACCTTCGCGACCGAACTGTCCCTTGCCGGACTGTACCAATAGCTGGTCGCCAGGCACCAAATCTTTGAGCTTGATTTTGCCGCGCTGTGTATAGAAATCATGCCATTCAGTGGCTTTGATTTCGTAGCCGTCCTTTGTAACCACGCGATACACATCGGCTACCCGGGCAGTCATGAACGCCGGTTTGGCCGGTCGCACCTCGGTCCCCAGCTCATTACTGCCCAATGCCCGCTTGTCCACGGTGGTTTCCAGCGATGGGCCGGCCGTATAAAGATCGCCGATCCGCACTAGACCGTATTGCGTGTGCAGGCGCGTATCCGCGGTCACGCAGGGATTGGTGGCGCGGATGTTCTCGCACCACCAGTTGTTGTTCATCTCGTTGACCTTGTCGATGAGCACGAAGCCCGGTTCGGCGAAGTCATACGTTGACGCCATGATCATGTCCCACACGCGGCGTGCCGGCAGCGTCTTGTAGATCTTGCAGGCTACCTGGCCGGCGGGGTTGGTGAAGTAGCCCTCGGTGGTGGGCCACTCGCGCCATACCACTTTGGTTTCATCCTTGAGATCCATGTCATCGGCGGCCACTTCCTTCAGGTCGAGGGGAAACGCCAGCTGCCACTCGCCGTCGGCTTTCACCGCTTCCATGAAATCGCGGGTCACCAGCAGCGACAGGTTGAACTGTCGCAGGCGCCCGTCCTCGCGCTTGGCGCGGATGAAATCCAGCACGTCCGGATGGCCCACGTCGAAGGTGCCCATCTGCGCGCCGCGGCGGCCGCCCGCCGAGGACACCGTGAAACACATCTTGTCGTAGATATCCATGAACGACATGGGGCCGGAGGTGTAGGCGCCGGCGCCGGCCACGTACGCGCCGCGTGGGCGCAGGGTGGAGAATTCATAGCCGATGCCGCAATTGTGGATGACCATCAGACCGTTGTTGCCAGCGAGATAGTTGTTGTGGCCTTCCACATGAAAGTCATAAAACGTCTCCGGCAAAGGCAACTGACGGCGAATGGTGTCCACAGGCCGCAGGCGGCGCGCAAGTGCGATGAGCGGTTCGAGTTGGGGGAAACGCGCTTCCCAACGGTTCAGCCAGATGCGGGTCACTGTGTCCTTCAGGTGATAGCCGTGATAGAAGCCCAGAGTCTGCCGCTCCGTGTGACTTAGCGTTGCACATTCAGTAGTGAGCGCATCGCGCAGTGCAAGCGGCAAACGGTAATGATCGTATTGGCCGGACTGGCTGGCGAACTTCACAATGCGGTTGCGTTTGCCGCTGTCCGCCATATACTTTGCCACGCGTTGCAGGAACGCCGAATCGGATATCTTCAGCAGTACGCCGCCGCTATCGCGCACTTCATGACCATTCAAACTATGACTGCGTGATTTACGCATGGTCAGTGCGCCATGCACACCAAATAATCCCAATAGCGCCTTGATTTCCTGGGCAAATGTAAAGTTTTGGGTCGCGAGTATGGCGCTGCCGTGTTCACGGTTGACCGTACCATCGGTATCCAGAAGACCGGCTAGGAACGGCAGGAAGTATTTGTCGGGTCGCGAACGGATCCACTCCGGGACTCGTAAATTTGCAGTTTTTGCGCCGGTTTGACAGTCAATTAAATCCACCGCTCGACTGGCAGCGAAACTTGCTACGCAGTAATCCCATACCGGAGTGCCATAAGGCGTTGTAGCAGCAACGACTCGCGCTCTCGCACCGCAAAAATTGCGGAAGAATTCAGCATAACGTTCCACTACCTCGCGCTCAGCAGCGCGAATCTTGAAAATTAGGCGCGCGCCTGCCGTATGCGCGCGTTGCGCCCAGACGGCACGCGTTGGCCTGTAATCCATGTGTTTTTCATAGGCGCTGCCATCGCCCAGATGCGCCCCTGCAAACCAAGCGGACAGCGCGGTATCAGACTCTGCTTCCCAGGCAAGACTGTGCTGCACCAGCGCATCTTCGCGACGCACTTCATCAGCGCGCACGTAAATCAAAGCGCCGTCCCGGTACACGAGCACCGGGTGTTTCACTGAGGTCTTTAGGGAGACACCATTAGCGACAATCTCGATATTATCGGAACGTGGTACCCGCACGGTTAAATGTTCCAGGATCGGCCGCATTTCAAAGCAGCCGCTGTCCCGGTCATAACTTAGGATTTCATGATGACCTTCGGTCACCGCTCGTTCCACCACGACGAGACCACGCTCGGTACGTACCCACGTACCCGGCGCCACACAACCTGCTTTTAACGTCAAGCCGGCCTCATGAACTTTGTCCAGGATGTTGTCCATGGAGTCGCGGATGGTGCCGGACACGGTGCAGTTGATGGTGGAGGTGGCGGGTTTGTGCTCCAGGGCTCCGGCATTGGAAGTGATGCGGCCGGCGGGGATGGCGCCGTGGCGCAGCGCCCACAAAAATTTCTCGTACCAGTGGTCGCGCTGCTCGGGCTGTTCCACGTCCGCCAGTGCCCGCGCCACCCGCTTCCAGGTGTCGTCCACGCTGTGGTCCAGGACGGTGCCGTCCTTGGCCTTGAGGCGGTATTTCTTGTCCCAGATATCGGCCGAGGCTTCCTGTACCGGGATGTCAGTGGTGGGTTGGGTGGCGGTCTTGAGCACAGTATTCATGTAAGTCCATTCCTGCGAATTTCTACTTGGTTTTTATCGGAAATCGGTCCGTTACCTGCCGGGCTGGATCCCCGACAGGTGCATATCCTCTGGATAACGTGTGGGCAAGCTGAGGACGACACACCACAACATCTTGTGCGGCGGGTACCCGGCAACACCCGCTTAAAGACTAGACCCTCATCACGGATTTGTCAAATATGTTTAATGTTATAAATCAAAGACTTATAAGATACAACTCAGGCGTGTTCGAACCGGATTCCAGCTCAAACTTTCACCTTGAGTAAACACAATATCTAGGATGGCGCGAGTAAATCATAAATATTTGGACAAGGGAAGCGCGGGCATTTTTAGTCGCGGAATTCCGCCATCACCCACGCGTGCGCACTTGAGAAATGCGCAAACGACCTCACCTAGTAGACATCGAAATATTTTTCCTAATGGAGGAACGCAACATGAACATGATCCGTTATCGGCCGTGGAGCCTGGCAGGCCAGCTCCACAATGAAATCAACCAGCTGTTTGATCGCAACCAAGCAGGCGTGGCCAATGAAAATGGTCTGACCGCCAGCGATTGGGTGCCGGCGGTGGATATCAAGGAAGAAGACCAGCGCTTCGTGATCCATGCGGATGTCCCGGGCGTGGATCCCAAGGACATCGAGATCACCATGGAGGACGGCACTCTGACCCTCAAGGGTGAGCGCAAGAGCGAAACCCAGGATGAGCACGACGGCTATCGCCGCGTGGAGCGTGCCAGCGGCCAGTTTTTCCGCCGCTTTACGCTGCCGGATACCGCCGATGCCGAAGGCGTGAGTGCCCACGGCAATAATGGCGTGCTGGAGATCATCATCCCCAAGCAAGCCAAAGCCCAACCGCGTCGCATCACGGTAAAAGCCGCCTGAGATCAACCACTGCGGTCTTCCCATTGCACCACGCTGCAATGGGAAGACCCGCTCGGATCTGCTGGGGTTTGTTTTCGCCCCACAGGGCTGCTTGCAGGTAGGCCGCGTGGAACTTTCCATATATAGAAGTGTCTGTATACACGCCGAACATTCGTCTGTAATCACGTCGGGTTAGTAACTGCGCTGCCAGCGCCGACCAGCGCGTGGTTATGCGCATATAAACTGCTGAATAAACCCTGCATGGGGTTTCGTTTTGTAGAATTTAAAATACCGGCGCCGCCGTAGACTGCGGCGTGCCGCGCATTCGTCAACCAGAGGGTCCAATATGAAACGCCTAACTATCCTTGCTGGCACCGTGTGTGTCGCACTTCTGCTGATCAACCCACTCATGGCCTCGGCGCATATGCCGCCGCCGTTCGTACAGGGTCAACCGGTGCCGACCCTGGCACCCATCATCAAGCGGGTGTCGCCGGCGGTGGTCAACATCTCCACCAGCGGCCATGTGACCCTGCAGCAGAGTCCGTTCTTCAACGACCCGTTTTTCCAGCAGTTCTTCGGCATGCCCAACCAGCCGTCCATGCAGCAGAATTTTCAGGCACTGGGTTCGGGTGTGATCGTGGATGCCGCCAAGGGCTACATCCTCACCAACAACCACGTGATCGAGAACGCCGACAAGATCACCGTGACCCTGTATGACAATCGCAGCTTCAAGGCCAAGGTCATCGGCCGCGACCCGGAGACCGATATCGCGGTATTGCAGATCAAGGCCAACGGCCTCACCCAGATTCCGCTGGGCGATTCCGAGAGCCTGCAAGTGGGCGATTTCGTGATCGCCATCGGTAACCCCTTCGGCCTGAACCACACGGTGACTGCCGGTATCATCAGTGCCAAGGGCCGCACCCAGGTGCAGGATGGCAAGTATTCGGATTTCATCCAGACGGATGCCTCCATCAATCCGGGTAATTCCGGCGGCGCATTAGTGAACCTGGAAGGCCAGCTGGTGGGCATCAACACCATGATCGTCACCAGCGGCGGCAGCCGCGGCAATCTCGGCATCGGATTCGCCATCCCCATCGATATGGCCAAGTCGGTCATGGGTCAGCTCATCCAGTACGGCAAGGTGGAACGCGGCATGCTGGGCGTGCAGGTGCAATCACTCACACCGGAACTGGCCCAGGCACTCAAGCTGCCGCAGAATCAGGGCGCCGTGGTCAATCAGGTGGTGCCGGGGTCCGAAGCTGAAAAAGCCGGCATCAAGCCGAACGACGTGATCGTGAGCATCAACGGCAATCCTGTGGATAGCGCCGCCGATTTGAGCAACACCATCGGCATCATGCGCGTGGGCACGCCGCTCACCCTGGGCGTGATCCGCAACGGACAGTCTGTGACTATCCATGCCACCATCGGCAAACAGCAATCCGAGCAGGTGGCATCCTCGGGACATCCGCAGTTGCGCGGCATCCATTTCAGCAATCTGAACGAAAGTTCGCCGCTGTACGGACAGGTGAAAGGCGTGCTGGTGACCGGCGTGGATCCCAACAGCGAAGCCTATATGACCGGCCTGCGCCAGGGCGACGTGATCACCGCTGTGAACCGCGAACCGGTAGCCGATGTTGAGCAGTTCCGCAAAGCCCTGGGCAAGACCAGCGGCGCGGTGGCGCTGCGGGTGCGTCGCAATGACCAGATCTTCTATCTGGTGCTGGGCAGTTGAACTGCGCAAGCACGCGTTTACACAAGGGCCCCACATGGGGCCCTTGTTTTTGGATGGCTGTAGACATACAGCAGCTGTAAAAATCATGCACACCGACTGACTATTCCATGAGCTTCAGATTATGTCGCTTCATAGAAGCATAAATCCGTCAGCCATGCGCTGCATCCTCTGTATCAAGTTATATACTCAGCGTTCGGATACCCGCCGGTGCGGCGGTGTTTACCAGGAGATACCTAGCGATGCATAAACCCATACTGATTACACTGGCCACCGCCCTGCTGATGGCAACCGCGGTCCAGGCCCAGACCACGCCATCCACATCTACAGCCATGCCGGCGGCACCGGCCGCTATGACCAAGCCCGCGGCTCCGGCTGCCTCCACCGCGATGCCGGCGGCCCCCGCCGCCACCCACAAACCCGCATTTGTGATGCAGGCCCAGTTCACCACCGGCATCAGCAACCGCGAACCGGCGGACGATGTCAGCAGCCTCGACAGCAGCCATGACAAGGTGTTCTTCTTCACAGTACTCAAGGATGCCGACGGTCAGAACATCACCCACCGCTGGGAATTCAACGGCAAGACCGTGGCGGAAGTGAAGTTGCAACCCAAGGCCGCTCACTGGCGCACCTGGTCCAGCAAGATGTTGATGCCGGATCAGACCGGCACCTGGACGGTGGAAGTGCTGGACGAAAGTGGCAAAGTGTTAACGTCCAAGTCGTTTGACTATACTCAGGCGCCGGTGACCGAATCTAAAGCCACCCATAAACCGCCGGCCATGCAAAGCGCTCCGACCCCGGCAGCGTCGGCCACCACTAAAACTTCGCCACCATCACTGTGATTTAAAAAAACCATCTGGGAGAAATCGATCATGATCAGAATCAGTAAAATCGTCCTGTTGCTGTGTGTCTCGCTGTTGCTGGGGATCGCCAGCGTGCAAGCACAAAACACACCTGCACCCACCACCAGCACTGCTGCACCAGCGCCGAACGCTACCCATAAACCGCCAGCCGCGCCGGATGCCACCCATAAGGTACCGGCCGAGACCACACCTGCACCATCAGCCGGCACCGGTAGCGCCGCAAGCAGCGCTCACATCAGATAGCGACTGTCTAGAGGTTGGAGCAACAGGGCCGGTTTACCGGCCCTGTTGTTATCCGATCCACACACTTTTTACGTTGGTGAATTCCAGGATGCCATGGCGCGCCAACTCCCGGCCGTAACCGGAGTTCTTGATGCCGCCGAATGGCAGGCGCGGGTCGCTCTTGACGATGCCGTTCACGAAAGCACTGCCCGATTGCAGGCGCCGAGCGAATTTTTCACCGCGGTTCTGGTCGCGCGTCCAGACACTGCCGCCGAGACCGTAGCGGCTGCTGTTGGCGACTTTCAGCGCCTGTTCCTCATCCGCGACGCGCATGATGCTGGCCACCGGCCCGAATAATTCCTCATCCCATGCACGCATGCCGGGCTGCACACCCTCGAGTATCGACGCCTGATAAAACGCACCCTTACCCGGCAGCGGTTGGCAGCCGAGCAGCGCTTTGGCGCCCCTTCTAAGCGCGTCCTGTACTTGCAGATGCAAGCGGGCGCGCAGATCCATGCGCGCCATGGGCGCCAGTGTGCTGCTTTGGTTCGATGGATCGCCCGGCTTGAGTGCGGCGGCGCGTGACTGGAATTCCTTGAGGAACTCGGCGGCGATGTTCTCCACCACGATAAAACGTTTGGCGGCGATGCAGCTCTGGCCGGCGTTCTGGAAACGCGATTTCACACCGGCAGCAGCCGCGAGTTTCACGTCCGCGTCCTCCAGCACCACGAAGGCATCCGCACCACCCAGTTCCAGCACGCATTTTTTCAAGGCCTCGCCGGCCTGCTGGGCGACGGCACGCCCGGCGCCTTCACTGCCGGTGAGCGTGACCGCCTGCACACGTGCATCCTTGATGACACCCTCGACCTGCGGGATGCCGATCATCAGGGTCTGGAACACCCCGTCCGGATAACCGGCTTCGCGGAAAACCTCCGCCAGCGCCAGCGCACAACCGGACACATTGTCCGCATGTTTCAGCAACACGCTGTTGCCGGCGGTGAGCGCCGGTGCAGCGGCGCGCAGCACCTGCCAGAAAGGAAAATTCCACGGCATGATGGCCAGTACACAACCGAGCGGCTGATACGCCACATAACTTTTTACCGCATCGGTCTTGGCGGTTTCCTCAGCCAGCAGCGCGCTGGCATTCTCGACGTAATAATCGCAGCACAGCGCGCACTTCTCGATCTCGGCACGCGCTTCACTGATGAGCTTGCCCATCTCATAGCTCATGAGTGTGGCGTACTGATCACGGCGCTTGCGCAGGATTTCGCCGGCGCGCTGCAGCAGTGCGATGCGCTCTGCCAAGCGTCTCAAGTTCCATGCCGGTGTCACCGACGCCGTCAGCGACAGCGCTTGTTCGATGCGTGCGGCATTCCATACGGGATAGTCGCGCAGTTTTTCACCGTTGGCGGGATTGATGCTGGTGAAATTCATAGTGCTCTCCTGTCACCTCAAGTAACGAATAATGGTGACGCCTAAAAAGGCTACGCCGTTCACGCCGCCGAGGGTAGTAATGGAATTAGCCTTCACGTTACTCTAGCTGCATGATGTGGATGTCCCGGGTGTTGCTTGCTGTCGCGTGCCTTTGCACGCTGTTGTCCGCGGTGGCAGCCGATATGGACGCGCAGCGTGCGGAGTTCAAACAGGCATGGGCGGCGGCGCACAAAGGCGACTTGCCGGCGCTCACTCCCTATCTCAACGAGCTCGCAGATTACCCATTGTATGCGTATCTGCGCTACGCCTATCTCAGCGCCACGCTCGCACAGCAGCCGGACGGCGCGGTGGAATCTTTTCTGAAGGAACAAGTGCAATTGCCGGTAGCCGAGGCCCTGCGCCAGGACTGGTTGTTGGCACTCGCCGAACGGCAGGACTGGAAGACCTTTGTGGCCCAATATCAGAATGAAAACACACCACAGCTGCGTTGCGCGGCCGTCAGTGCGCATCTCGCGGGCAGCGACCAGCAGGACCGCGATGCCTGGGTAGTGGCGGCACAGCATCTGTGGCTGGTGCCGGATACCCAGCCGCCCACTTGCGAACCGGCGTTTGAATATCTGCACAAGCACCACCGCATCACCAACGACATGGTGGTACAGCGCATACAACAGGCGTTGCAGTTGCGTCACTATGCACTCGCGCGCCAATTGTTGCCGCAACTCAATGCCACGGACCGCCCTTGGGCACGCATCTGGCTGGATGTGGCTGAGGACCCGTCGCAAGTGCTGGCTACCATCCAGGTGCCGGATGAACCCAAATACCAGCCGTTGCTCATCAACGGGGTGCAACTGGTGGCGCGCACCGACCCGGTGCGTGCCCGGCATCTGTGGAACGAACTCTCACAGCGTTATCACTTCGCCAGCGAAGATGTTCAGGACATGCAGGTACGCCTGGCGTTGGAGTACGCCTGGAACCATCAAGCGGATGCCGAACAGATGCTGGCGCGGGTACAACGGTTCAACGATGCGCGCGTGACTGAATGGCGCCTGCGCACGGCGCTGCGTACCGAAAATTGGAAACGGGTGCTCAATATCCTGCCGGACCTCGGGCCGGGGGCGTCTAAGCCCGAATGGCGCTACTGGAAGGCACGCGCCCTGGAGGCTACCGGGCATGTGGATTCTGCCGCCACTATTTATCAGGCGCTCGCCGATGGCATGGATTATTACGCGTTTCTGGCCGCTGACCATCTGCATCTGGGCTACGACATCACCCAGGAACCGAGCCAGCCGCAGCCCGAGGTCATCGCGCAATTGGAGCAACGCCCGGGCTTTATGCGTGCACGCGAGCTGTTCTACGCAGATCTGTATGACTACGCCAACGCCGAATGGCAGGCGGCCACCGGCGCGCTGTCAAAACCGGCCAACTGCCAGGCGGCACTGCTGGCACAGGATTGGGGCTGGTATGGACGCGCCATCCGCAGCTTCGCCAATACCGGCTGCTGGCAGGACCTGACGGTCAATTTTCCGCTGGCTTACCACGCGCTGCTGGCGCCGCGCGCGCGGGCGCTGGAATTGAACCTGCCGTGGGTGTACGGCGTGATCCGTGCAGAGAGCGTATTTCGTCCGAATGCCATTTCCCAGGCGGGCGCCATCGGCCTGATGCAGCTGATGCCGGACACCGGTCAACAGCTGGCATCCAATCTCGGTCTGGTGCTGGAGAGCAGCGATGCATTGCTGGATCCGCAGACCAACCTGACACTCGGCAGCGCCTATCTGAGCCGACTGTTGAAGCGCTTCCATGGCAGTGAGCCGCTGGCGACCGCGGCTTACAACGCCGGCGTCAACCGCGTGCAAGCGTGGCTGCCCGAGAGCGGCAGTCTGCCGGGTGACGTGTGGGTCGACAGTATCCCGTATTGGGAAACCCGCGGTTATGTGCGCCGCGTCATGAGCGAAGCGGTGATTTTCGATTGGCGACTGCACCCGCAGACCGAGCGTATCAGCGTGCGCCTCGGCAACGTAACGTCTGTACCTGCAGCTGTCAGTAGCACACCGGCGCCGGCCGCGGTGAGCACAGCGGTGCAGGCAGTACCGCCTTGACGAAATCGACAGTCAGAGCCTGAAGCGCAGGCATCCAGCATCCATCCGATCGCGCTTAGCTGCACGCCGATACGAACTTCAACGTTAAGCTCTTGACCACCAGCAGGCATGCGCCGGACTATGCATATCTGATTGCTAGCGAAAGGGCGGGAAGCATGTCAAGACCCAGGATTTGTCTATTAGGCGGCACCGGCTTCGTGGGCCGGCACTTGGCGACGCGCCTCGCTCACCAGCAAATGGACGTGAAGATCCTGACGCGTTCCACGGCGCGTCATCGAGAACTGCTGGTGTTGCCCGGCATCTCCCTGGTAGCTGCCAACATCCATGACCCGGAAACCTTGCAGCGTGAATTCAGCGGCTGTGATGCAGTCATCAATTTGGTGGGCATACTCAACGAGCGCGGCCATCGTGGCCAGGGTTTTGAGCAGGTGCATGTGGAACTGGTCAGGAAAATAATCGGGGCCTGTGAGAGCGCCGGTGTCCTGCGTCTGCTGCACATGAGCGCATTGAACGCGGCCGAAGATGCGCCCAGTCATTACCTGCGCAGCAAGGGCCGGGCGGCGAAGCGGGTGCTCGAGGCACAGGGCCGGCTGCATGCCACGGTCTTCGAACCCAGCGTGATCTTCGGGGCGGACGACAGCTTTATCAAGCGCTTCGCGGCGCTGCTCAAGATCGCGCCAGGGGTATTGCCGCTGGCGTGTGCGCGTGCCCGATTTGCGCCGGTGTATGTGGGTGATGTGGTGGAAGCGTTGGTGAGAAGTCTCGACCTGCGCGCGAGTTTCGGCCAACGTTACAGTCTGTGCGGACCGCAAATGTACACGCTACGGCAGCTGGTGCGTTACACCGCGCGGGTCATGGGCGTGCACCGCGTCATCATCGGTCTACCGCGCCCGCTGTCGTGGCTGCAGGCGGCGCTCATGGAATGGCTGCCGGGCAAACCGTTCTCGCTGGACAATTACCGTTCGCTGCAATTGGACAGCGTGTGTAAAACCAATGGCTTCGATCAGTTAGGTATTGAACCGCTATCACCGCAAGCAGTGGTGCCGCTCTATCTCGGCAAGGCGACCCCGCAGGCGGAACTGGACAAGTTCCGGCGCATGCGCAATCCACCTATATAATAAATTCTGGTTCCGGTTACCAGCCGATGCTGCGGCCGCCATCCACTGCGATAATCTGCCCCGTCACATAATCCGCATCGCGCACCAGGTATACGATGGCGCTGGCGATGTCGTCGGGCGAACCGCTGCGTTTCAAGGCGGTGTTGTCGATGATCGCCTGCTTGGACTGTTCATCCAATCCCTGTTCCGGCCACAGGATTGGACCGGGCGCCACGCCGTTGACGCGCACCTCCGGTCCCAGTTCGCGCGCCATCGATAGTGTGAGCATGGCCAGACCTGCCTTGGCGGTACTGTACAACGTGTGTTCGCGTAGCGGCCGGCGCGCATGGATGTCCAACATGTTGATGATGATGCCATGACTGTGTTTCAGATAGGGTGCGGCCGCCTGCGACAGGAACAACGGCGCTTTCAGATTGCTGCCCAGGAGCTCATCCCAGTCAGCCTCGCTGACCTTACCGATGGGCGTGGCATAGAACACCGAAGCGTTGTTGAGCAGCAAATCCAGGCTGCCCCATTGCAGTGCGGCCTTGATAAGCGAGCCGAAGCCGCCGAGGTTGGCGAGATCCGCTTGCGCCACTATCGCTGAGTCGCGGCGTGCTGCATTCAGCGTCCGACACAGGGCCTGGGCGTCCAGCTCCGAATTTCGATAATGCAGCACCAGATTCATGCCCTCGGCATGCAGGCGTCGTGCCACCGCCGCACCGATGCGGCGCGCAGCACCGGTGATGAGCGCGGTCTTGCCGGCGAGCTTTGGGGTATCATTTTTCATGGGTGTGCCCTGACATTATTCCCGTCCGCATCATTAGACCAGAAAGCGTGTTACCAATCCGCCAAGACCTCAGGGATCTACCGTCGCCCACGCCGGCGGCGCTGCTGCACAGCAAGCGGCTGAGCAAGCGGTTGCGTGACGAGATCGCAAGTGCCGGTGGTGTCATCGGTTTCGAGCGTTTCATGGACCTCGCCTTGTACGCCCCTGGCCTCGGTTATTACAGTGCCGGTGCCCGCAAGTTTGGCGCCGAGGGCGACTTCGTCACCGCGCCGGAAATCTCGCCACTGTTCTCCCGCTGTCTGGCGGTGCAATGCGCCGAGGTACTGGCGGCCGTGGGTGGCGGCGACATCCTGGAATTGGGTGCCGGCACCGGGGCGCTGGCCGCCGGCATGCTCAAAGAACTGGTGCAGCTGCAGCAACTGCCGGGACGCTATCTGATCCTGGAGGTCAGCGCCGAGCTGCGTGAACGCCAGCGCCATATGTTCGCAGAGCAGGCGCCCGCGCTGCTCGGCAAGGTCGAGTGGCTGGAGTGTCTGCCATCGGCATTTACCGGTGTGATTGTCGCTAACGAAGTGTTGGATGCCTTACCTGTCAGCCGCTTTCGCCGCGCGACCCAGGGGTTCGAAGAATTTACTGTGGCCGTCGAAGCTGACCGTTTTGTCTGGCGCTTGCGACCAGCCTCCGCCGAATTACGCGCCGCTCTCACGGCACTCGAAAGCAGCTTGCCGCAGCCTCTGGTAGAGGATTACCGGTCTGAAATCTGTATGCGCTTGCCGGCTTTGCTGTACAGCCTGGCCGACCTGCTGACGCGCGGTGCCTTGCTGCTGGTGGACTACGGTTACCCGCGGCATGTCTATTATCATCCGGACCGCTACATGGGCACGCTCATGTGTCATTACCGTCAGCGCGCCCACGAAGATCCATTGTTATTCCCCGGACTGCAGGACATCACCGCGCATGTGGATTTCACCGCGGTGGCGGAAGCGGCCACGGCAGCGGGCCTGGAACTCGAAGGCTATACCACCCAGGCACATCTGTTGCTGGCCTTGGGCGTCGCCGAACTGGCGCACAACTGGCGCGCGGCGCGTGAGGTGAAACTGCTGACCTTGCCGGATGAGATGGGCGAACGTTTCAAAGCCATGGCTTTCAGCAAGCGGCTGGATATTGCCTTGCGCGGTTTCAGTCTGCAGGATCTTAGCTACAGCCTATGAGGATGCTTGCGCTCAATCGCGTCCGATGGTCTTTTTAATTGCTTCGAGACGCGCACGTTGCAGGCGTGCGCCGATCTCAGCGCCTTCGAGTTTTTCAACACCCAGAGATTGCAGATCCACTGCACTGGCTGCACTCAGTGCGGCGTGCAGGTATTCAGCTTGTGGATAGGGGGCGTGCTCCATCCCCAGGCGGCCGCGGGCGTCCGCTTCGCAGGCCAGCAGGAATTGGGCGAAGCGTTGCGGCCGGCGGAAGGCATCAGTCGATTCCAAGAGTTTGAGCAAAGTATCGGCACGCAGTTCCTGCACATTATGCACCAGACCGTGATACCGGGCCACGATCACGGCCAATTCGCGCAGTTCGCGCGGCACCTTGAGACGCTCGCTCAAGGCTTCCGCCAGCTTCGCGCTGCGTTCTTCGTGAGCGTAATGGTGCGGCAACACGTCCTTGGGTGTGGTGCCCTTGCCGAGATCATGGGTGAGTGCCGCAAAGCGCACCGCCAGGTCGTCACTGAGCCGCGCGGCCTGAGCCAGCACCAGCATCAGGTGCACGCCGGTGTCGATTTCCGGATGATATTTTTCCGGTTGCGGTACGCCGAACAGGCGCTCGATCTCCGGGAACACATGCGCGAGCGCGCCACAGTCACGCAGTACCTGGAAGAACACCGCAGGTGTGTCTGTGTGTAACGCTTTGGAGGTTTCCTGCCAGATGCGCTCCGGCACCAGTGCATCCACTTCGCCGTTTTCCGACATGCTACGCATCAGCGTCAGAGTCTCATCCGCCACCTTGAATCCCAGCGGCGCGAAACGCGCCGCGAAGCGCGCCACCCGCAGCACCCGCACCGGATCTTCCACGAACGCCGGCGACACATGCCGCAATACACGCGCTTTCAGGTCGTGCTGGCCATGATAAGGATCCACCAATGTGCCTTGCGGGTCCTCAGCTATGGCATTGATGGTCAGGTCGCGGCGCCTTAGATCCTCCTCAAGGCTCACCTCGGGAGCGCTGAAGAACTCGAAGCCATGATAGCCGCGTCCGGTCTTGCGCTCGGTGCGCGCCAGGGCGTATTCCGCATGGCTCTCGGGATGCAGGAACACCGGGAAATCCTTGCCCACCGGTTTGAAACCGCGCGCGCTCATCTCTGCAGGCGTCGCACCCACCACCACGTAATCGCGCTCTTTCACCGGCAGGTCCAGGAGGCGGTCGCGAACCGCACCGCCTACGAGATAAGTTTTCATGGGGTCATATTAGCAGGCAGGAGTTGACGCCTGCTGTGAAGTGACTGTCGCACCAACGTGCTGCAACAACACAATACTCCGAGCGTCTTTCCGGCTGGTCATTTACCCGCAGTCGGAGGGATGGTGACGAAACCACTGATATTCAGCATGCAATCACTGCTGATACACAAGTGTGACACTGTATTTGGCTTGCGCGGAAAGATGCATGCCCCTTCGCGGCACGAAATACCAGTTCTCGACACAGGATTTGGCGGCCAGATCCATAAGATTCTGGGCGTCGGATTTAATTACTGATACATCCTGTGGATGGCCATCTGGGTTCAATCGGAACGATACGATTACCGTGCCGGTGCCGCAATGGAGGGGTGCAAGATTCCTGCAAGCGGCCAGCATCGGCCACAGCAAGAACCGATAGGCGGCAAACTGGGGATATGAAATGCGTGTGCAGAAATGTGGATAAGTTGCATCGATTCCGCTTTGGGCCAATGGAAGATTTCTATTCCCTTCGTGCTCGCAGGTTTCACGCCAATATTCAAGATAGGCCATGTTGCCATAATAAAATGTGTAAGACTGGTAGCTTTCCAGTGGGACACCGTGCCGGTACACCGGCAAAAAGCGGCTTGTTTCCACAAGTTTTTCAAGAGCACTCACGTCCGCGTTTACTGGCAGCACTTGTTCCTTTGTTATCGCCAGTGCATTCCCGTTTTTGCTCACCACAAATGTGAAGGTTGCTTGACCCTCGTGATCAATCGATTGCGTAGCCTGATGCAGCTGGTTCGGACCATAGTGATCCCACAGCGCCTGATAAACAATCATGTCGTCCGGCAGCGGTGTCGTGTGTTTGCCGGATGTCGGCTGGATAGTTGGCGCGCACGCAGACAGCAGCGCGAAAACACAGACAATCGAACCGGAAAACAGCAGCTGCATGTGATGCTCCGGTGGACTTAGGCCGGAGTGTTATAAACCATTCAGTTTCACCGCTACAAGCTGCTGGCTGGCGGCCTCGAAATCCCGCCAGTGTTCGGCCATGCTGCGGCCGGTCAGGGGATGACGCAGGCCGGCAGACAGATCCGCAAGTGGTTTCAGTACGAAGGCGTATTTGAGTATTTCCGGGCGCGGCAGTCTTACGGGTGCTTGCGTGACCAGGTCGCCGAGCATGAGCAGATCCAGATCCAGTGTGCGCGGTGCAAACCGCGGGCTGCCGCGGACCCGTCCGCATGCTGCCTCGATCGTATCCAGGGCTGTGCGCACCTCGGTCACGGATGTACGGCTCTCAAAGGCCACAACCAGATTCAGAAAATCCTCGCCCACGAAACCCACGGCTGGATTGCGGTAAACGGGCGAAAGCCGCAGCCTGCCGAAGCGTGCGCGCAGCAGTCCCACGGCTTTGCGGATGTGAGACTCCGGTTCGATGTTGCTGCCGATGCCGACAAAAACCTCAGGCATGACGCGAACGTTCAATGCTGACACCCACGCTCTTGCTGCCGCTCACGGCGCCGGGCTTGTGCACTGTCACCTTGACCTGTTTGATGTTGAATTCATCCAGGATCAGGTCGGCAACCTTTTCCGCCAGGGACTCCACCAACTGAAATTTCTGTTCACTGACGAACTGCGCGACCCGTTTGGCGACTGCTTTGTAGTCCAGGGTGTCCTGGATGCGGTCACTTTTGGCGGCCGCGCGGATGTCGGTGCCCATGTCGAGATCCAGGCTAACGATCTGACGGATGCGCCGTTCCCAATCGTAAATTCCAACCACGGTCTCGACGCGCAAGTCACGGATGAAGACGGTATCCATATCGATTCCTGTTGTTCAGGGTACGCTCAGGCTGTCCAGTGACCAACGCGCAGTTACTGGTATGGGCGCTGGCGCATGTCCGGCGCGCAAACGCACATAACCGGCATACGCGATCATGGCGCCGTTGTCGGTACAGAATTCCAGCCGCGGGTAAAACACCCGCGCGCCGAGTTGCATCACCCGTTGCTGTAACTGTGCGCGCAGTTTGCGGTTCGCACTCACGCCGCCCGCTACTACCAGCCTTCGATGGCCGGTTTCCTGAAGTGCACGTTCGCATTTGATGCTAAGCGTATCCACCACGGCCGATTCAAAGGCACAGGCGACATCCGCTTTGGTCTGCGGATCCTGTGCGGCACTCTTGAGCGTGGTCAGAACTGCGGTCTTGAGGCCGCTGAAACTGAAATCCAGGCCGGGCCGTTCGGTCATGGGGCGCGGAAAACGGAATCGGCCAGGCGTCCCTTTCTCGGCGAGTTTCGCCAGCGCCGGACCCCCCGGATAAGGCAACCCCAACAGCTTGGCGACTTTGTCGAAGGCCTCGCCGGCCGCGTCATCCATGGATTCACCGAGTGTCCGGTACTGCCCCACAGCCTGGACTTCCACCAGTTGGGTATGCCCACCCGACACCAACAGTGCCACGAACGGGAAGTCCGGGGCCGGGGTTTCCAGCATGGGCGCCAGCAGGTGCCCTTCCATATGGTGGATGCCGATGGCGGGTATCTTCCAGGCAAAAGCCAGAGCTTTTCCCAGGCAGGCACCCACCAGCAATGCGCCCATCAGCCCCGGTCCGGCGGTGTAAGCGATGCCATCGATCTGTCCGGGTTGTGTGTGCGCCTCGGTCAGGGCTGCCTGGATCATGGGCAGCAGCTTGCGGATGTGGTCCCGGGATGCCAGTTCCGGCACCACCCCACCGTATTCGGCGTGCAACGCGGTCTGACTATAGAGTGCATGCGCCAACAGACCGTGATCGCCATCGAACACGGCCACCCCGGTTTCATCACAGGATGTCTCGATACCCAGGACTCTCATGGCGCCCTCATTTTTGCAATTCTACACGCCGGTCGGTAGAATTCCCGCCCCTTCCGAGGCCGCTACTGCTGCTTCGGTATTTGTGAGGTGAGGACTGAATGCCCAGCGTACGCGTGAAGGAAAACGAACATTTTGACGCCGCCCTGCGGCGCTTCAAACGTTCCTGTGAGAAGGCCGGGGTGATGACTGAATTGCGCCGCCGCGAGTTTTACGAGAAACCCACGCAGGAGCGCAAACGCAAACAGGCCGCGGCCGTCAAGCGCCATTTGAAGAAGCTTTCCCGCGAACACTCGCGCCACATACGCATGTATTGATCCGGGCACAAAATCAGATTCAGCGGCTATTACATGCGGCGCTCTTCCAACGGAAAGCGCCGCAATGTTTTTCAGGGTGGTGATTATCCATGTCTTTAAATGAAAAAATTACCAATGATATGAAAGACGCGATGCGCGCTGGCGACAAAGCACGTTTATCAGTGATTCGCTTGATCTTGGCTGCAATCAAACAGCGCGAAGTGGACGAACGCATCATCCTGGATGATACCCAGGTACTGACAGTGTTGGACAAGATGCTGAAACAACGCCGCGATTCGGTAACGCAATTCGAGAAAGGCAATCGTCAGGATTTGGCCGACCAGGAATCGTTTGAGATCAAGCTGATCCAGTCCTATCTGCCGGCGCAGCTTTCGGAAGCCGAGTTGGATCAGCTGGTGACCGACGCCATCAAAACTAGTGCCGCCGCCTCCATCAAGGATATGGGCAAGGTCATGGGCCTGCTCAAACCCCGGGTACAGGGCCGTGCCGACATGGGTGCGGTGAGTGCGCGCATCAAGACAAAGCTGGGCGGCTGATGTTCTCGCCAGCCCGCGTGGGCGGCTGGCATGCACTATCCTTACTATTCCCGATGGTGAGGAGTGAGGGGTGAGGGGTGAAGCGCATTAAGTGCTTTGCTTCAACCATACTCCCCGCCATTTACGCCTTACCCCTCAGCAATAATTAATGGCGCGCATTCCGCAGAGTTTCATCGACGAACTTGTCAGCCGCGTGGATATCGTGGAAGTGATTGATGCGCGTGTGCCATTGAAAAAACACGGCAAGGAATTCACCGCCTGCTGCCCCTTTCATAACGAGAAGACCCCGTCGTTCACCGTCAGCCCCAGCAAACAGTTTTTCCACTGTTTCGGCTGCGGCGCCCACGGTACGGCTTTGGGGTTTCTCATGGATTACGAACACCTGGATTTTGTGGAGGCGGTGCGCCAGCTGGCTTCCATGGTGGGCTTGGAGGTGCCGCAGGAAGCCGGCGAAACCCGCTCGGATCAAGCGCCTTTATATGCAGTACTGGACCAGGCGGCGCGCCTGTATCGCGAGGCACTCAAGAACTCTCCACAGGCCGTAGCCTATCTCAAGGCTCGGGGTGTCAGCGGCGAGATCGCCGCGGAGTTCGGCATCGGCTACGCACCTGCTGGCTGGGATACCTTGTTGAAAGCCCTCGGCAGCGATGAACCGAGGCGCCAACATCTGAGCGCTGCAGGACTCATCATCCGGCGCGATGACGGCCGCTTCTACGACCGTTTCCGTGAACGCATCATGTTTCCAATCCGCGACAACCGCGGGCGCATCATCGCCTTCGGTGGCCGGGTCCTCGGTAAAGAGGAACCCAAGTATCTCAATTCGCCGGAGACCACGCTGTTCCACAAAGGCCATGAACTCTATGGCCTGTATGAGGTACGGCAGGCGCTGCGCGATATTCCACGGCTGCTGGTGGTGGAGGGCTATATGGACGTAGTGGCACTGCATCAACACGCGATTCGATATGCGGTTGCGACCCTGGGTACCGCCACCACCAGCGAACACCTGCAACGCCTATTCAGGGTGACTTCAGAAGTGGTGTTCTGTTTCGATGGTGATCGGGCCGGGCGTGCCGCCGCCTGGCGGGCGCTGGAGAATGCACTGCCTGAAGCCCGCGAGGGCCGGCAGATAAAATTTTTATTCCTGCCGGATGACGAAGACCCCGATACCGTGGTGCGCAAGCAGGGCAAGGACAGCTTTGAGACCCGCACCAGAGAGGCCGTGCCCTTGTCCAGTTTTCTGCTGGACAGCCTTGCAGCCCAGACCGATATGGGCAGCCTGGATGGACGTGCACGCCTGGTGGAGCTGGCCCGACCGCATCTCCTGCGCCTGTCGCCCGGGGTCTACCGGGACATGCTGATTACCGAACTGGCCCGACGCGCCCAGGTAGATTCCGGGAAATTGTCTATGCTTAGTCAGGCGCCTGTTCGTGCAGAACCGGCCCCCAAAGTGAGTCCGGTGGTTCGACCGAGTCTGATGGGTCCGGTGCGCAAGGCAATCGCCTTATTGTTAAACCGGCCAGGCCTGGCAACCCTGGCGGGCGATCCGGAGGCACTGGAGGGCTTGGACCTCAAGGGCGCCGAGGTTTTGAAAGCAGTGCTGGAATTTGCCCGTGCCCACCCCCATATCTCCGGAGCGGGCCTGATTGAGCACTGGCGTGATACCGAGATTGGGAGCCATCTCATGAAACTTGCCCAAGCGGAAATGGTCATTCCTGTGGATGCGATGGAAAGTGAGTTTCGCGCCGTGATGACCGATTTGGAGGGCCGCCGACCCGCAGAACAGCGGCTCGCGGCGCTATTAGCGGCATCCCGCCAACGTCCCTTGGAAGCCGATGAGAAGACCGAGTTATCCCACTTACTTAAGGCACGGCCGAGTGATCCAGGTCCACTAAAGTCATGAACCACTTGATTTACCTGGAAAAACTCATATTTTCTGATAAAATTAACGGTTCCCCTCCGGCGCCGCATAGGCGCCGTTTTTCACCCGAGACACTATGGCCGACATGAAAGAAGACAAGCAGTCAAAGCTCAAACTCCTAATCGCCAAGGGCAAGGAGCAGGGCTACCTGACTTATGCGGAGGTGAACGATCATCTCCCCAACGAGATCGTTGACCCCGAGCAGATCGAAGAGATCGTCGCGATGATCAACGACATGGGCATACCGGTGCACGAAGAAGCCCCGGACGCCGATCAACTACTGCTCACCGAAGCGCCGGCGTCCTCTGCGGATGATGATGAAGCTGCGGAAGAAGCTGCCGCGGCTCTGGCTGCGCTGGATGCGGAATTCGGCCGCACCACCGACCCGGTACGCATGTACATGCGCGAGATGGGCACGGTGGAACTGCTCACTCGTGAAGGCGAGATCAAGATCGCGAAACGCATCGAGGAAGGCCTGATCCAGGTACTCGCTTCAGTGGCCACCTATCCCGCGTCATCGGGGCTGCTGCTTAATGAATACGCCGGTATCGCAGAAGGACGCACCAAGCTCACGGACATCATCTCCGGATTCATCGACCCGAATGCCGATAATTCAGTGCAGGAACCCGCGCCGCATGTGGAGGCGCCACCAGTCGTCGAAACTGCGCCGGTCGAGGAAGATGCCGAAGCCAGCGACGATGAAGAAGTGCCTGTCAAGGCCAAATCCGGAAAGTCGGGCGATGACGAGGACGAGGACAGCAACACGGATGAAGATGCCAGCCCGGTGGATACCGGGCCCGATGTGGAAGAAGCCGCGCGCCGCTTTAAACAGCTGAAGAAGCTGCATGACAAGGTGATCAAGGCCATCACCAAACACGGCACCGCTCACAAGAGCACTATCCGTGTGCGCAAGCAGCTCGCGGAAGCTCTCATGCAGCTGAAACTCACGCCGCGCATGACCGACATGCTCACCGGTGGACTGCGCCGCGTGGTGGAGACCATCCGTTCGCATGAACGCCAGATCATGGGCCTGTGTGTGGCCAAAGCCGGCATGCCGCGCAAGGATTTCATCAAGAGCTTCCCTGAGAACGAGACCAACGTGCGTTGGATAGACCGCCAGATCAAATCCAAACGCAAATGGTCTTCAGCGCTGGGGCGCCAGAAAGAAGACGTGGTGCGCTTGCAGCACCGGCTCACAGCCATCGAGCATGAGGCGCATCTTTCCATACAGGAACTCAAGGAAATCAACCGCCAGATGTCCATCGGCGAAGCCAAGGCACGCCGAGCCAAGAAGGAGATGGTGGAAGCCAATTTGCGTCTGGTGATCTCAATCGCCAAGAAATATACCAACCGCGGCCTGCAGTTCCTGGATCTGATCCAGGAGGGCAATATCGGCCTCATGAAAGCGGTGGATAAATTCGAATATCGCCGCGGCTACAAGTTCTCGACCTATGCGACCTGGTGGATTCGCCAGGCGATCACCCGTTCGATCGCCGACCAAGCGCGCACCATCCGCATTCCGGTGCACATGATCGAGACTATCAACAAATTGAACCGCATCAGCCGCCAGATGCTGCAGCAGATGGGCCGCGAAGCGACCCCCGAGGAACTGGCGGTGAAGATGGAGATGCCCGAGGACAAGGTGCGCAAGGTGCTGAAAATTGCCAAGGAACCGATTTCCATGGAGACTCCCATTGGCGATGACGAAGACTCGCACTTGGGCGATTTTATCGAAGATGTATCGGTCACTTCTCCGGCAGATGCTGCCACTTCGGATGGTCTGCGTGAACAGACGCATTCGGTGCTGGCAAGCCTCACGCCGCGCGAGGCCAAGGTGCTGCGCATGCGTTTCGGTATCGACATGAACACCGACCACACTTTGGAAGAAGTCGGCAAGCAATTCGACGTGACGCGTGAGCGTATCCGTCAGATTGAAGCCAAGGCACTGCGCAAACTGCGGCATCCGTCGCGATCGGATCAGCTGCGTAGTTTTTTGGACGAATCATCGTCCTAAAAGACATATTGTTGATGAACAAAGGCCGCGCTAAGCGCGGCCTTTGTATTTGAAAGAGACTGTTATAATCGCTTGCGAAAGTAATGGGCCTGTAGCTCAGTTGGTTAGAGCAGGGGACTCATCAAAATGGTGACTCTGCATTGAAAGATGCAGATGCAAACGGGATGAATTCAGGGAAACCTTAATGGCCTAGCCACTGGCAACCCTGAGCCAAGCCGGCGGTGCACCGCCGGAAGGTGCAGAGACTACCTGAGGGCTTCAGCGCCCTTAATGACAGGTTCAAGCGTCCCGCACCCCACCAGCGCATGCTGCGGGTGATGAGATAGTCCACCCCCACCGGAAACGGCGGGAACATGTGAATCCCTTGGTCCCAGGTTCGAGTCCTGGCGGGCCCACCAAATTACATATCACTGATACATACGATCACTGCGACCATATCCTTCGACACAGCCGATATCTTCAGGACATTATCTGCAGGGAGATCGGTCCGTTTGTCCACAATTAAAGTATGTCCTGTGCTTATTTCGACCTTCATGTCTTGGAATCCCTCAAGGCTAAGCCTGCTCTCCAGGCAATAAATCAGCAAAATCTCGGAATTCGGTTTCCAGTGTAATGGCGCTGGTGATGTGAGTGCCTTACAGATATGCGCGAATTTTGTTCGCGCGCTCATGACGTTGAAGTCACGTACAGGCCCATCTAAAAGGCGGCACCGGGTTAAGCATTCTCCCCTGAATCTGAAGGGTTTTTGAGTTTGATCGATGCGTTGTGATGGGGCCGAACCGAAATTGAGTTCCATGCCGGCGCCATCGATCAGCACAATGCTGCGGTCATAGCCGGGAAACCGGGAGAACTCGCAATCCTTTTCTATATCGGCGATGCTCACGCGCCACTCGAAAGATTGTCCATCAAGCCCGGCATCCATCGGTGAGACCGCGATTTCCGTGGTCATTCCCAAGCCGTTTTTCCACGGCATGCGCCGGTAATCTTCCGGCTGCAGCAGACGGATGCCGCGTAACAGCTCACGCATGCGCCGGGTATTTTCTCATCGCAGAGTCATGAGGCGGTAGGTGATGGCAGCCGACCAGCGTCGCGGTACGAAACGATTGCTCCATACCATGAAGGCATTCACCCACCCGGGTACCACGCTCGGTCTGCGCTTGAGCATAGCCTTGAGACCGATGCGTACCACTTCGGGACTCTGCATCATCACGAGGCGTTGATACAGGGACGGTTTCTGACCTGCGACCCGCAGGAATTCCGTGGCGGTCACCCCTGGCGACAGCACCGTGCAGCTAACATTGGTGTTGCGCAGTTCATAGTTGAGCGCTTCACCGAAATACAGCACGAATGTCTTGGCGGCACTGTAGGCAGCGTAAGTCGGTGAGGGTTGATAGGCGCCGATGGAGCTGATCTGCAGGATATAACCGCTGTCGCGCTCGAGCATCTCGGGGAGTACCAGCTTGGTGAGCTGCATAACTGCCAGAATATCGAGCATCAGCATCTGCTGCTCTTGCGACCAAGGAATAGTCGCGTACTCGCCATAGATCCCGAAACCTGCGTTGTTGATAAGTATGTCAACCGACAAACCCACAGTCTTGATGGCAGCGTAAAGTTTCTGCGGTGCATCGGCTTCGGCCAGATCCGTCGTGAACACCCAAACATTAACCGGGTGCTGAGCGAGCAATTCCTGCTTGAGCTTCTGCAAGCGATCCTCACGACGTGCCACAAGGATCAGGTGACAGCCACAGGCCGCCAGCTGACGGGCGAACTCGGCACCCAGTCCACTGGAGGGCCCAGTGACCAGTGCGATTTTACCCTGCAACCACAATTTATTTTTCATGGCCATACTTGGCCTGGTAGGCCAGGCCCATGAGTAACAGGCGCAGTGTACTCAGCAGCTGCTCTGTGAGGTTTACGCGGAACAGCGCCAGCTCCGGTTCCTCCAGGACTTGCGCCATCATTTTTGATGGCTCGGCCAGATGCTGGAAGCCAATCACCAGCGCGTTGATCTTGAGCAACAGATCCATGCCTTGTCCGGGCCTGAGAAACGGCAGGCAGGATTCCAAAAGCGCGCCAGTTTGCAGTACACGTTCTTTGAATTCGGTTTTGAAGTGCAGAGCGGTGTCGTGATTGAGGTTGCGTTCCAGCACGGTGTGCAGGATGGCCATGAGCCGCAGAAACGCAGGCCGCTCATTAAGTGAAGCACCCATGAGCTGCACCACACTGTCGAAGCTCGCACTGCTGCGGTTTTTCTCCAGGGAGTAATCAATTTCGTCGAACCAGCGGCCGAGCTCATGCGCGTAGAGCGCCAGGAAAAGTTCTTCTTTGCTGCGAAAGTACAGATACAGTGTGCCCTTGGCGACCCCGGCATCGCTGGCAATATCGTCCATGATCAGATCGTCGTAGGGGGTGTCGGCGAAGCGCGCCAGAGCCACCATTAGAATGGAATCCCGACGAAGTTGCTTTTGGTCGTGGGTAATTGCTCGGTTGCTGGGTTGCATGACCACACCCTATGTATGACTGTTGGTCATTTATAGATGACCTTCGGTCATTTGTCAAGAATTGAGATGTTGCCTGAGGGTGACTGCCCAAACGGAACGTTGCAGACGGCTCCGTCAAGAATTGTCAGCAGATTATTAGTGAAGGGTAAGTATTTATTGTATTGCGTTAGCGGTTCATCAATTTATATCAGCTCAGCCAGCACACCGTGCTGCCGCCACCAACCGGCGCCAGCACCACCGTGAGAAATCGCAGCGCTTCTTTCATGGTGGCATCAGTTTTCCAGGGCGGATTCACAATCAGCATACCGCAAGCCGTAAATAGCGGCGTGTCTGTTGGGGCCACGTGGAATTCCACCGTCAGCAGATGCGGCAAACCGGACCCGATCAAACGTCGATAGAAACGGCGTACCACGCTAGCATCTTTCATGGGGTACCAAAGCGCGTATACCCCGGTAGACCAGCGGGCGTGGGCGGTGGATAGCGCTTCGACCAATAGATCAAACTCATCAGGTTTTTCAAAGGGCGGATCCATCAACACCAGACCGCGCCGTTCGGGCGGAGGCACCAGCGCCTTGAACATCTCATAACCGTCGCGCGTATGCACCGCTACCCGCGGGTCACCGTGGAAACGTTCCCGCAACAGGCGATGCTCCTGGGGATGCAGCTCCGCCAGCACCAGCCGGTCCTGGGTACGGGCCAGGGCTGCCGCGATGCATGGCGAGCCTGGATAGAGACGCGGTGAAGTATCCGGCGCCAAGTCTGGATTGAATCCGGCGACAATGTCACACAGTGCTTGTATGGCAAGCGGCGCGGAATTTCGTTGCGGCCATAGCCGGCCGATGCCACTTGTCGCTTCCCGGGTTTTTGCTGCGAACTTGCTCTGCAGGTCGTAGCAGCCAGCGCCTGCGTGGGTGTCGATGTAGCACCAGGCAGAGGATTTGCGGTTCAAGGCTTGCAGCAAGATGACCAGCAACGTGTGCTTCATCACGTCGGCGAAATTGCCCGCATGAAACTCATGACGGTAATTCATGTGCGGCATCTTCGCATGAAAAAGACTTGCTATGATGATCGTACCGGTTGGTTTGCGGTTGGTAGTGCTGATGCAGCCCTTAGAAAAATATAATCCGCTGATCTGGCTGTTGGTGACGCTCAGCGTGATTTTCACGTTGGCGCTTTTCAACCACGGGCCGATACCTTCGATGGAGCCGCGTTTCGCAGAAGCCGTGCGTGAGATGCTGGCACGCGGCGAATGGCTGATCCCCATCAAGAACGGCGTGCCCTACATCGAGTACCCGCCCCTGTATTTCTGGCTGAGCATCGCCGCTACCCTGATCGGCCTACCACTATTGGCAGCCATACGGCTGCCGGGCTACATCGGTTTGTTGTTGTGGGTGTGGTGGCTGGTTCGCCTGCAGAAAGATCTTTTCCCCCAGTGGCCTCAGTGGCTTCTGGCGCTCACTGCCGCCGCTTTGCCGGCGATCCTATATAACTTTTTCACCGCCCAGTCGGACAGCCTGCTGATCCTGGGGACACTCATCGCCTTCAGCGGTTTCGTACGCTTGCGAACCGACCCCAAACGGCACGGCTTTCCCTGGGAGTTATGGCTGGGCGTACTGCTGGCCACAGCTGCGAAAGGTCCGGTGGGCTTGGCCATCACGCTGCCAGCCATGGCCATAGAAATTATTCTGAGCGCCTTCGTCAGCGCCCAGCCGGTGATGAACGCAGGCCATGATTTGAGCTTACGCATCACCTGGATGTTCAAGGAAGGCTGGCGCATGGCCCCAATCCGCGGATTGGCACTGGCGTTCATGGGCATCGTGCCCTGGTATATCGCAGCCGGTGTGACGTTGAACTGGGAGTTCGTGCGTGCGGTGCTGGTGTACCAGAATTTCACCCGTTTCCTGGTGGGTTTCGATCACCTGCAGCCCTGGTGGATGTACGCTCAGACCCTGTGGGGCGATCTTTTCCCGCTGTCACTGTTGCTGCCGTTCGGCATCTATTTTGGGTTGCGGCATGTGCGCGAGTTCCGCTGGCGTGTGCTGCTGGTGTGGGCCTTATGGACGCTGCTGTTCTTCACCGTCTCGGCATCCAAACAGAGCAAATACATATTGCCGGCTGCACCCGCCATGGCACTGCTGGCGCTGGCGGCTGTGCCGGCGCTGTTTCGCGGCCGCTGGATTGCATGGATATGGTCGGCGCTGCAACTCTGGGCTGCGACATTCATCCTGCTGTTCGGGGTGTTGTTGATTGCTTGGTTGCCTTTCCACGATCAACAGATCGGTGGGCTTGCGGGTTACCAGAAGATCAAGGCAGCGGTGGCTCAGGCACCCGGCAAGGTGGTGAGTTTCCAATGGCCGCGGCCCATGACGCTGTATGTGTTGGGCGCACCGATGGCTTATGTGCGTTCCAGCCGGGAATTGTACGCACAGGTTCACGACGGCGAGATCAAAGCCGGTGATTACGTACTGGTGAACACCCGCTACCTTGGAGACAGCGACGAGCCGGATGCCATGAAATTTCTGCCGGCGCCGCAACCGCCGTACTTCGAGGAAGTACTCAAAGTCAAAGCTGAAGATCCCATGGTGCTGTATCGGGTGCTGCCGAAAGCTGCTGATAGACCGCTGCCGGCGACGCCGCAACCAGGGCCCACTCACTGGTGGCAGCAGTTCGATACTGATTGATGGCCTGCGTGCACGAACACGCCGTGGCGCATTCCGGATTCACATTAGTCCAGGCACTCAGTCTGGCAGGATTTCGAGCGGACCCGAGCCATCGGCTTCGAGGATCTTGTTGTAATACGCCTGCGAGCGTTCAGCACCGACGCTGGTGTTCAGGGCGATATACAGGATGATGAGACTCAACACCGCTACCGCCAGCATGTCCCAGTAGATGTCGAGCAGGCCATTACCTTGCATCGACACCGGACCGATCAAGCCCAGCACCCACATGCCACCGAAATAAGGGATCAGCCACAGGGCGTGCCGCCAGTCACGCGTGCCTTCACCGCTGTTGAACACCAGGTACACCGCCAGTGCAGCGATCAGAATTGCAAACAGGAAACTCATCACGTGAAAGCCCGCCCAGAACAATACGAAGTTGGAGGCGATGAAAGCCAGGGGCGCGATGATCCAGGCCGACCACAATTTGAACGGGCGTTTTATTTTCGGCATCACACGCCGCATCTGCAGCAGCACCACGCAGCCCAGACCGTAGGACAGCACGGTGGCGGAGGAAGCGTAGTCCACCAGTTTCTGCCAGGAAGGGAATGGAAAGAAAAACAGCAGACCGACAAAAAAGCTGACTATCAGCGCCACCCAGGGAACGCCATGGCGGTTGATCTTCATCATGCCGGCGGAGGCGAACTTCTCGTCGGCCGAGGCCATCAGCATGCGTGCCGTGGCCGTGGACCATATGTAACCGCAGAACGCCGGCGAGATGATGGCGTCGGCGTACAACGCCAGTGCCCAGAAGGAAGCTCCGATGGTCATGGCGAGACCCGCCATGGGGCCGGCAACGCCGGTGAAATTAAGGCCGGTCCAGCCGTCTTTGGCCAGCAACTCCGGCGGAATCGCCGTCACGAACGCATACTGCACCAGCACGAAAATCAGGGCCCCGATGATGATGGTGCCGATGACTGCGATGGGGATATTGCGACCAGGATTATCAGTCTCACCCGCAAGTTGTATCGCCTGGGTGAATCCGAACAGGGAGAAGAACACACCGGCAGTGGAGATGGCGGTAAACATATGCATTGCATTGCCACTGGCGTGTGCCGGCACCGACAGGTTTTCGGGATGGTGGGAGTAGATCAGCAGCACGATGATGGTACCGATGGGTGCGCACACCTTGATCCAGGTGGCGAGGGTATTGAGCAAGAGAATCAGCCGCAGCACCAAGAAATTGAGCGCGGTAAGCAACGCCAATACACCCACCGCAATCACCACGCCCATGGTGGTCAGCAACTGTGTCTGCGGGTGCACCATGCCGGGCAAATAGTTGTTGGCATAAGTTACTACCGCCATGGCCTCTACCGGTGCGATGGACACATAGGCCAGAAACAGGATCCAGCTCCAGATGCGACCCACCAGCCGTCCATGGGTAATCAGGCTCATATACATGAGTCCGCCGCTGCGGGTGAACAATGGCCCGAGTTCCGCATATACCAGCGCGATGAGTCCCACCACCAGTGCTGCGATGGCCCAGGAACCGATACTCAGCGGTCCCGCATCCTGGGCTGAATGCATGGGGCCGAGAAGCCAGCCGGAGCCGATCATGGTGCTCACGCCCACGAACAACAAGCCGACCAAACCTGCATCTTTGCGCAATTTGCCCTGGGCCACGGTGTGCTCCTTCGAGGATGGTGATCGGGGATGCCAGAGGCTAACCAACCGCGCCCGGCGGTGCAAGCACAAACTCCTTATAATCCTGCCGCGCTTACCGATGGATGATCCGCATGACCAAAGACCTGAACCCGCAAAAACAACATATGGGCGACGAGTCCATGGTGCGTACCCTGGCCGCCCAGACCGAGGCTATCTGGCCGCAGGAACGTGAACTGATTGACACCTATAAACTGCCGGCCAACGCCGAGATTCTGGATGTGGGTTCAGGCACCGGTGAATTCACCGCGCGGCTAGCGGAATATCAGCCCCGGTCAAAACTGCTGGGCATCGAGATTTTGCCGGAGTCCGTGGCCTATGCACGTGAACACAATGCACGACTCGCGCCACGCCTGGACTTCAATGTCGGGGATGCCTTCGCGCTGGAATTTCCCGACGATCGTTTCGACTTCGTTGCCTGCCGCCACATGCTGCAATCGGTGCCGGAACCGCAACAGGTGATCGCCGAACTCATCCGCGTCACCCGCCCGGGTGGACGCCTGCATCTGCTGGTGGAAGATTACGGCATGATCCATGCGTATCCGACACATCGCGAGCTTGACGGATTCTGGCAACGGGCCATGGCGGGTTTCGTGAAAGCCATGCATGTGGATCCGCGCATCGGACGACGCACCTGGCACGAACTGCATAGCCGCGGTGTGCGTGTACTCGAGGTCCACTATATAACCGTGGACACGTTGCGGGTGCCGCGCGACACCATGGCCAGGATTTTCGAATCCTGGCGCGACGGCTATGCAAATACAGTCGCGGATCTCGCGGGCATGTCTCACGAAGAGGCCCACGCGGGCTTCACGGACATCGCTGATTGCATACGCAGTCCACAGGGTTATGCGGTCTGGCAAGTACCCATCGTTACCGGTCTGAAAGCGTAGATGTCCGCCAGCGATACAATTGAATCTCTGCCTTACAGCAGCTCATCAACAACTCTGCGGCGCAAGGTCATCGTTGCTTCCACCATCGGCAACGCCTTCGAGTGGTTCGATTTCACCTTGTTTGGATTGTTCACTCTGGTGATCGCACAAGAGTTCTTTCCGGTGGCTTCGCACACCGGATCGCTATTGCTGGGTACCGCGACCCTTGGCGTGGCATTTATTTTCCGTCCCATCGGCGGCATCGTTTTTGGTGTATATGCGGACCGCGTGGGACGCAAGCGCGCAGTTGCCCTGGTGGTATTGTTGATGGCCTTTGCGACTGCTGGCCTGGGTCTGATCCCCGGCTACGCACAGATTGGACTGGGGGCACCGTTGCTGGTGGTGGCGGCGCGCATCCTGCAGGGGTTTTCCGCCGGCGGGGAATTTTCCAGTGCCACGGCCTTGCTGGTTGAATATGCACCCGCCGGGCGTCAGGGATTTTATGGCAGCTTCCAGATGTGTGCGCAGGCGCTGGCCGTGACACTCGCCGGATTCTCGGTGTACGTCTTGAGCGCCGGTTTGTCTCCGGGATCGTTGCACAGCTGGGGCTGGCGTCTGCCGTTCCTGTTTGGAATCCTGGTAGGGCCGGTGGGATTTTACATCCGCCGGCGCCTGCAGGAATCCCCGCAATTTGCAACTTATGCGCGTGCAAACCCGCGGCCGACGGCAGCCGATTTCAAGACCGGGCTTGTGGACGCGCGCCGCAACCTGTTGAGTGGTTTTGGTCTGACGGTAGCGGCTACGGTGTCGTTCTATGTGACTTTCATTTACATGCCGATCTTCGCGGTGCGGGAATTGCACTTAGGCTTGGCACAGGCCACCCTGCCGACCATGTTGTGCGGCGTGCTGCTGGTCGCGCTGTGTCCGCTGGCCGGCCATCTCTCGGACCGCTGGGGCCGAAAGCGCATGCTGGTGACCGCCATGCTCCTGTATGCGGTTGGGATGCTGACACTCACCGCCTGGGTGCTGCACTTACCCAGCTTCCTTAACTACCTGCTGCTGCAATTTGTAGCCACCGTATGCATGGCCTTTGTATGGGGACCGTTCCCCACCGCCGTGACCGAGACGCTACCGGTTGGTGTGCGTGCCACCGGCGTGGGACTGATCTATAACTTCAGCGTGATGTTGTTCGGCGGCCTGGCGCCATTTTTCATCACCGCGATCATCGGCATAACTGGAAACGCTATGGCACCCGCTTATTACGTGACTGGCGGTGTGCTGTTGTCACTCCTGAGTTATGGTATATGGGGGCAGGATACCAGCGTATCCCCCAAATCTGCCAATGTAATTACAGAAGCGCGGATATAAAAAACTGCCTGAATGCATGCGCACTTCAAGCGCCAGGAGTTATCATCTTTTTTAGATTGTTACGCCGATTCCATCGAATGGAGCAACCATGAAGAACACTCTGTTTTTTATAGCATTACTGATCAGCATCTTTGCGATGTCCACTACGGCTTTTGCAAAGGGCAGTCACGACCCCAGCCGTAAATTCATCGCCAAACAATTCGAAATCTGGAATGCAGCGCTGCAAACAAGGGATCCTAATAAAGTCGCAGCGCTCTATTGCCAACCCGGTGGCGTGCTCCTTCCCACCGTATCCAACAAGGTTCGTACCAACCGCAGTGAGATCGCCGATTATTTTGTGCACTTCCTCGAGCTCCGGCCGGCTGGACAGATTGATAAAGCCTACATTCGGATACTGGGTGCTAACACTGCAGTTAATTCAGGGTTGTATACCTTCCATGTCATAAAGGATGGCAAGCCTGCGGATGTGCATGCCCGTTACACTTTCGTCTACCAGAAAGTACAGGGTAAATGGTGCATCATGGATCACCATTCATCCGCTATGCCGGAAACGGAACAGTCTTCAGCGCACTGATGACGTCTTGATTCTCTGTGGGCTGATTCGCGAGTATCAGCTACGCTTGAGCGTGGCGATATCGATGACGAAACGGTAGCGCACGTCGCCGCGCACCAGTCGCTCGTAAGCTGCGTTGATCTGCTGAATCGGGATGACTTCGACGTCGGAGGCGACGTGGTGGGCCGCACAGAAATCCAGCATTTCCTGGGTTTCACGGATGCCACCGATCAGTGAACCCGCCAGTTGGCGCCGCCCCATGATGAGTGGGCTGGCAGAAAGCAGTGAAGGTTCCGGTAAACCCACCAATACCATGGTCCCTCCCCGGCGTAGCAAACCCAGATAGGCGTTGTAGTCATGCTGGGCTGAGACCGTATCCAGGATGAAATCGAAGCGTTTGGCATGCTGGGTGAAGACCTCAGCATCACGGGTGGCGATGAAATCATCGGCCCCGAGCTGTAAAGCATCCTGACGCTTGCCCGGCGAATGGCTGAGGACGGTGACATGCGCACCCATCGCGTGGGCAAGTTTCACCGCCATATGCCCGAGGCCGCCAAGTCCGACCACAGCTGTATGACTGCCTACGCGTACACCGTAATGACGTAAGGGTGAGTAGGTAGTTATGCCGGCGCACAGCAACGGTGCGGCACGTTCCAGTGGAATGCCATCTGGAATCTGCAGCACGTAGTCCTGAGCAACGACTATGCGCGTGGAATATCCGCCATAGGTCAGGGTTACGCCATCGCGCTCCTTGCTGTTGTAGGTGAAAGTCGCGCCTTGTTCGCAAAATTGCTCCTCGCCATCTTTGCAGGCGGCGCATTCCCGGCAGGAATCCACGAAGCAGCCGATTCCGACTGTATCACCGGCGTTCCATTTACTGACCTGGTCGCCGACACGCGCGATCCGGCCCACGATCTCGTGGCCCGGTACCATCGGGAAGATGCCGCGTCCCCAGTCATCACTGATCTGGTGCACATCCGAATGACAGATGCCGCAATAAAGGATGTCTATCAGCACATCATGTGCGCGAAGCTCGCGGCGTTCGATGCTGAAAGGAACGAGCGGCGCCTTGGCGCTGTTGGCGGCGTAAGCGGGTGTCTTAAGCATGGGCTTTCCTGATATTTAAGTCGTGGATACAACTTTCGATGCCTGATCAGCCCGATAAAGATGATCAGGATTACGGATACATGGCAGTGCGACTGAGTATTATAAAGCGCCGCAATAATAGCACTGCCGCCACCGTGAGACCGGCGATGAACCCCACCCAGATCATCTGTGGACCCAGGTGTAATGGAATGCCGAATAGCCACGCCAATGGAAAGCCCACTAGCCAGTAGGCAATGATGGTGATGAGCATGGGGATGCGTGTGTCCTTGTAGCCGCGCAAGGCACCCGCGGCACTGGTCTGCAGGCCGTCGGAGATCTGGAAGATGGCGCCGACGTACAACAGGTCCACAGCGATGTGTGCGACACCAGGGTTGCGGGTATACACATCCACGATCAGATGTGGGAACAGCAGCATACTGAGAGCCGACAGCAGCTCGAAGCAGGTGCACAAGCCGATGCCGGCGAAGCCCGCGAGACGTGCGCCTTGGGAATCGCCACGGCCCAGCGCATGTCCGACGCGCACCGAGATGGCGAGCGCGATGCTCATGGGCACCATGAATACGAAGGAGGCGTAATTCAATGCAATTTGATGCGCGGCTACAATGTCGGTGCCGAGCGTACCCATCATCAGACCCACGCCCGCGAATAGCGACGATTCCATGAAGATGCCGATGGCGATGGGTAGACCGAGCCCGATCAATTCTCGTTGTGGTGCCCACTGTGGCCATTCAAAGCGTGTGAATATTTCCAGTGGACGGAAAAGCGCGCGGCGATGCATGTAAATGAGCAGTGCCAGAAACATCAGCCACTGGCTGGTGGCTGTGGCATAACCGCAACCTACAGCACCGAATGCCGGCATTCCCAGCTTGCCGTACATCAGCACATAGTCGAGCACCGCGTTGATGATCAATCCCAGAATGGCGATCGCCAGCATCGGACGCGTATGCCCGATACCTTCACTGGTGAAACGCAATGTCTGGTAAAGACATATACCCGGCAGACCCCAGGCGAGCGCATGCAGATAGGCGCTGGCGTTAGGAACAATGGCCGTCTCGATATGAATCAGATGCATGAACGGCGCAGTGTTTCGCAGGATGAAGAATCCGCCCCAGCCGAGCAACTGCGACAGCCAGGCCATCTGGCGCACATAGTGTCCGATGTCGCGGGTCTTGCCGGCGCCATACAGATGCGCAGTGATGGGTGACAGCGCCATGAGCACGCCCAGGGTAAACAGGAACACCGGCGCCCAGATGTTGGAGCCCACCGCCACAGCTGCCAGGGTATTTGCCCCGAGGAGTCCCGCCATGATTGTGTCGGTGAGCGCCATGCCCACCAGCGCCAGATTGTGGATGATCAAGGGCCCCGCCAACGTCAGGGTGGCGCCGGCTTCAGCGCGTAGCCACGGCCAGCGGCGCATCGATACAAACCGGGCCGGTGACGGATCGCTGGAGATGGGTGGAGATGGCATATTTTGTTGAAAAAGTGCGGCGCACGCGCGTCCACTTGACGGCGGGTGGATAATATCAGGGGCGTAGTCATTGCGGGCTGTGGCATCCGGCTGATCCAGTCTCGGTGGCAACCGCAGCGCATCAACAGGAGATTTGCATCATGAAACTGCCCCGTCCCATCGCCGTCCTCGGCGGCCTGCGCATACCGTTCTGCCGCAATAACAGCAATTACATGCGCCTCGGTAACCTGGAGATGCTGAGCGCCGCCATCAAGGGACTGGTGGACAAATACAATCTCAAGGGCGAGACCCTGGGAGATGCAGCCGCCGGTGCGGTGATGAAACATTCCCGTGACTGGAGCATGACGCGCGAAGCGGTGCTGTCCAGCGGACTGCATCCGCATACACCCGCGCATAATCTGGACCGCGCCTGCGGCACCTCACTGTCGACCGCCATCGAGCTGGGCACGCGCATCGCCGTGGGCGAGCTGGAATCCGCCATCGCCGCGGGCGTGGATTCCGCCAGCGACGTGCCCATCGTCTTCGGCCGTCACTACCAGCAAATCCTGCTGGACCTGAACCGCGCGCGCAGCTTCGGGCAACGCCTCAAGGCGATCTCACGCTGGCGGCCCTATGACCTGAAACCGCATTTCCCATCGGTCAACGAAGCGCGCACCGGTCTGTCCATGGGCCAGAGCTGTGAACTCATGGCCAAGGAATGGAAGCTCACCCAGAAAGAACAGGACGAGCTCGCCTATGCCAGCCACATGAAAGCTGCTGCTGCCTGGAAGGAAGGTTTCTACTCGGATCTGGTGATGCCCTTCAACGGTGCTGACCATGACAACACCGTGCGCCCCGATACCACCCTGGAGAAACTCGCCAAACTGAAACCGGTATTCGACAAATCCGGCGGCGGTACGCTCACCGCCGGCAATTCCACACCGCTCACCGATGGCGCCTCGGCGGTGTTGCTGGCGAGCGATGAATGGGCCAAATCTCACGGCATCCCGGTGCAGGCCTATCTCACACACTTCGCGGTGGCGGCGGTGGACTTCTCATCCGTCAGCAGTATCTACCGCGAGGGTCTGCTCATGGCGCCGACGTATGCGGTGCCCAAGATGCTGGACGCGGCAGGCCTCAAGCTCCAGGACTTTGATTTCTATGAGATCCACGAAGCCTTCGCCGCGCAAGTTCTGTGCACACTCAAAGCCTGGGAATCAGCTGATTATTGCAAGACCCGATTGGGCCGCAAGGAACCGCTGGGTTCCATCGACCGCAACAAGTTGAATGTGAAAGGCGGCAGCGTAGCGCTCGGTCATCCCTTCGGCGCCACCGGCGGACGCATCGTTGCCGGGCTCGCCAAGCTGCTGGTGCAGAAAGGCCAGGGCCGCGGATTAATCTCCATCTGTACCGGAGGAGGGATGGGGGTTACCGCGATCTTGGAGCGTTAGAAACTAACCCTCCCTGGCGGCGCGTTCGCCGCATTCGGCGAACCCATCTGTACCGGCGGCGGCATGGGCGTGACCGCCATCCTGGAATGTTGATTCGAAACTGAGATGTATTCAAATCCCGCTGCTTATTGATACTGCAGCAGCGGGGTTTATATCAGCGATTCAATTCAAACGCTGGACGTGCAGTTCGGGCAGCGTTTGGCATTGATGTTGATGTTTGAACAGCACTGCGGGCATTCCTTGGTCGTGAGCGCCACGGTTTCCGATTTATGCATCGCATTCTGCAGTCTAGCCATGAAACGTATCAGGATGAATACCGCAATGGCGATGATGATGAAACTGATAATGGTATTGATGAACAATCCATAATTGAGTGTTACCGCACCGGCCGCATGGGCCTGCGCGATAGTCTCATAAGGCGGCATGGCCTTTGTACCATCCTTAAGCACCACGAACAGGTTGGTAAAATCCACATTGCCAAGCGCCACTCCGATCGGTGGCATGATCACGTCGTCCACCAGCGATTTGACGATGCCGCCGAAGGCCGCACCGATGATGATGCCGACGGCCATGTCCACTACATTGCCGCGCATGACGAAGGACTGGAAATCTTTCATGACTGACATGGCTGGCTCCTTTGATTGTGATTGCCTGGAATAACGATGCACCAATATGTTCTCTGTGTCCCTGGGGTAAATATACCCCGGAATTCACAAATCGCACTTCGGCAGATAACCAGACATAGCACACAATGCTCATGCCATAATCATTAATACTTAAACCAGCTTTGTACCGATGCCTGAGACCTACAAACAAGCACGCGACCCACCCGCGCATGCGGGAGTGCTCGTGACCAATCTGGGCACGCCGGATACCCCCACGCCGGCGGCGCTGCGGCGCTATCTCGCCGAGTTCCTCGCGGACCCCGACGTGGTCACACTGCCACGGATCCTGTGGTTGCCGCTGCTGTACGGCGTGGTGTTGCCGTTCCGGCCTAAACGGTCTGCCGAAGCCTATGCGCGCATCTGGACATCCGCAGGTTCGCCGTTGCTGATTCAGTCCCGCTCGATCGCAACCGCACTCAGCAAGCAATTGGATATACGTGTTGGCAGAAAAGTACCACTGGCACTCGGTATGCGTTACGGCAATCCATCTTTACCGGAAGCGCTGATCGAGCTTGCGGCTGAAGGCGTGACGCGCATCGTGGTCTTGCCGCTGTATCCGCAGTATGCGCGCGCCACTGTCGGTTCCACTGTAACCAGGCTTAAACAACTCAGCACCCCTACGCTTGCCTGCATCGAAGGCTATTGCAATCATCCGGCCTATATCAATGCCTTGGCCTCGAATGTGCGTGACCACTGGGAGAAGCATGGCCGCGGACAGATGCTGCTGATCTCCTTCCATGGCATCCCCAAGCAGGTGGCGCTCAAGGGTGATCCATATGCGGACCAGTGTGCGGAGACCGCCAGGTTACTTGCCGCGCAGCTCAAACTACATACAGGTGAATGGCAACTCACATTCCAGTCGCGCTTCGGCAAGGCGGAATGGCTGCAACCTTATACAGATATAAAGTTGCAGGAACTGGCCGCAGCCGGGGTGAAGACTGTGGATGTGGTCTGCCCGGGCTTTGCCGCAGACTGCCTGGAGACCCTGGAGGAGATCGCGTTGCGTTATGCAGAAACTTACCTGGAAGCTGGCGGCCAGTCACTGCGTTATATCCCGGCGCTCAATGACCGCCCTGAGCATATCCAGGCACTCGTTGAGCTGGTGATGGCACGCCTCGCAGTTTAGTCTCGCAGCATGCTCGGCAACTTCCTGGAAATCAGCATCCACACACCGGATATCCTGGCATCCCTGGATTTTTACATGCGCTTGGGTTTCGAGCGCGCCCCGGTTAATGATGTCTGGACACATCCGTATGCGGTGCTGAGCGACGGACATGTTTATCTGGGCTTGCATCAGTACGCCTTTCCCTCGCCGTCACTTACTTTCGTGCAGCCGGATCTACGTCGCCAGCTGCCGGATTTCGAAGCGCTCGGTATTCAATTCGAATTCAGTAAACTGGGAGATGACCAGTTCAACGAGGCCGGTTTCTACGATCCCGACCGGCAGATGATCACCTTGCTGGAAGCCCGCTCGTGCTCACCGCTTAGCTCACGCATTACGGGTTGCCTGTGTGGTTACTTTGATGAATACCGTATGGGTGTGCGTGACCCCCAGAACAGCCGCCAATTCTGGGAAAAGCTGGGCCTCGTACATATTGAGCCGGATACGGCGAAGCCGCAGATCTTACGGCTTGCCACAGGCGGCTTGAATCTCGGATTGCAGGAATCCGCCGCATCCGGCCTGCAGTCGATTGTGTTTCTGCACCACCAGTCCGAAGATCTCGCCGAGCAATTTTTGCGGCGCAATATTTCGGTGACAGCGGCATCGACACCGCCGGCTGCCGGGATATGTTTGACCGCCCCTGAAGGCACGCAGCTGTTAATCATCGGTAACGATTCCTGAGTCCGACGGTCCATGTTAGAGTGCGCTGCGCATACCAGGCGGTAATACATGCATCTATCCGTTTCCAATATCGGCAGCACTCTCCTGATCGCAGCGCTGGTGCTGTTCATCCTATATCGCCGTTTCCGGCGTAACTTCGGCCGTCAGCCGCTGCGGCAGAACCGCATAATCTTTCGCATGCTCATATTGGGCATCGTCTGCCTAGTGTTGTTGTTGTCACCCTTTGGTTCAGTCAAGGGTTACATGGCGGCGCTGCTCGGTGCGTTCCTGGGCCTGGTCTTGGCGTTGTATGCCATCGCCCACACGAAATTCGAAGTGACCCCGGAGGACAAGTTTTACACACCCAATGTATATATCGGCATGACAGTGACCGCGCTGTTCATCGGCCGGATCATTTATCGCTTCATCGTCGTATATCCAGCGCTGCACGGCGCGGTACAGCAGGCGCACCAGAATCCACAAATGCAAATGAACCCGTTTGCTAGTTACCAGCACAGTCCGCTCACCTTGGGTATCTATTTTCTGTTGGCAGGCTATTACATCTGTTACTACGCCGGCATCATCATCAAGAGCCGTTCAGTGACTGCGAACGATGGTAAAGCTGTGCGACCGAAGCCTATCAGCTGATTTTCAATATCATGCACATGCACACACGTCGCGGCTACATTTAATTGCAAGTTGGCGGGAGGAATATATGCTTGGGCAAATTAATTATCTCGCGGTGGTGGTCGCCGGTGTGGGCGGTTTCATCGTGGGTGCCGTGTGGTATCTGCCATTCACCTTCGGTCCTCTGTGGCTCAAGGCCAACCCGCACCTGCTGCAGGAGATGGAAAGCGGCGGCCGCTGGCAGCGTTATCTGGTTGCACTGGTCTGCAGCATCCTGCAGGCATTGGTACTGGCACTGTGTCTGGTGTACCTGGGACACGATGCCGGTCTCGGTGCGGCGCTGGTTGCGGGTGGGCTGTTGTGGCTGGGATTCACGGCCGCACCTTCGCTGGTAGACACACTCATCGCGCGGCGCAAAGTCGCCGGATGGTTGGTGGACACTGGCCATCGTCTGCTCGCCATCCTGGTGATGGCGTTTCTGCTGACGGCTATAGCCGGCATCAATTCATAAAGCGCCTTAATACATCGATCGATCTACCGAACCCGGCCACCATCGCAGCTTTCACGCATCAACTATAGGGCACGAACGCCACACGATTGCGTCCATGCTTCTTGGCTTCGTACATGGCGTGATCGGCAAGTTTAAATAATCCCTCGAATTTCACCGACTGGCCCTGGAGCCGCGCGCTCACGCCGATGCTGGCGGTAACTGTCACACCCTCGGGACGCAACGCTTCAATTGCACGGCAGATCTCTTCAGCACGGCGACGGGCATCTTCACCCGCGCAATGGTTCAGCAGCAGCACGAACTCCTCACCGCCCACGCGCGCCGCCAAATCGCCTTCACGACAGGCCTTGAACAGCATCTCGCCGGTTCGCGCCAGCACATTGTCACCCACCAGATGACCATGACTGTCGTTGATGTCCTTGAAATGATCCAGATCGATCACCAGCAGGCTCATGGGATAATCGTGACGTTCGGCATTACTGAAATACTTGGGAGCAAATTCCCGCAATGAATTGCGGTTATAAAGACCCGTGAGCTGATCTTTCATCGCCATTTCATACAGCTCTTGCGACTGCTTTTCCACCTGGTCGAGTAATTGTTTGTTGATGATGAGGTTGCGCACCCGTGCCCGCACTTCCTCCTCCAGCGGCGGCTTGGTGGTGTAGTCATTGATACCCAGGCGGAACAGTTCGATGCGACGCGAGGGGTCGTCCGCACCGGATAGCGCAAGAATCGGCACACGGCGTTTGTGACCGGTCAGGTTGCGCACCCGGTTCACCAGTCCGACACCGCTGATGGAACCATCCAGCAGGATATCGCTGATGATGAGGTCATAGTCCTCCTTCTCGAAGGCCGCCAACGCTTCCTCGGCAAGCAGGAAGTGATCCACGTGCAAGTTCATCTGCAATAGCAGTTTGATAATAATGTGTGCTGCCACCTGGCTGTCCTCGATGTACAGTACTTTGCCGTGCACTTCCTCCTGTTCATCCATGAAGAAGCGGCTCAAGCGCTCGGTGAGCTCCTTGGCATCGCTGCGTTCCTGGATTTCCGTCACACCGGCTTCAAATGCGTCGTGACGCAGACGCTGATCGTCGGTGGAGGTCAACAGGATGTAAGGTGTCTTGTGATATTGGGGGAGTGAACGCAATTGCTGGCAGAGGGTTATGCCATTCATACCCGGCAGGGTTAGGGCTGCGCACACCATACCCACCGATTCTTTGTGCAATACATCCACGGCTTGCTCGGCACTTTCAACGGAGATTGGGTGATGGCCAAGATGTGCCACCATCTTGTGGAGGACGGTGCGGAATACCTTGGAATGATCAACGATGAGAATCTTCATGCCGGCGGGTATATTTTGAATAGTTGCAGCGGTTGATGGCAGTGTACTCGAGCGTGTCCACGCTGGCACTGATAAGCCTTGCAGGCCTGTATTTACGGGCTGCGGGCGTATAATCCGTACTCTTCCACGCTGCTCGCCGCGTATCCCTGGTAAATTCCAGCCGAACTTTCCACTATGTCAGTACCGACAAAGGGCTGTCCATGAAAATCCGATCCGTCGTCATCACCTTGCTCATCTTACTCATGGCCATCGCCATCATCGGTGTTTTTTGGCATCCCTTCTGGTGGCTGTTCATCATCGTGGCCGCCCTGGTGATTCTCGCTATCCACGATCTCACGCAGACGCAGCACACCATCCTGCGCAATTATCCGATCTTCGGACATCTACGTTACGCCTTCGAGGACATCCACACCCAGATACGCCAGTACTTCATCGAGGGTGACATGGAAGGCCTGCCGTTTGCGCGCGAGCAGCGCGAGATGGTGTATCAACGCGCCAAGGACCAGGGATTGCTGCACCCCTTTGGCACCATCGAAAACGTCTACCGCAACGGCTACGAATGGATCAACCATTCGATAACCGCGCTCTGGCCACAAAAAGACGAGCCACGTGTGAAAGTCGGTAGCAGCCAATGCAGCAAACCGTATATGGCTTCGCATTTCAACATCTCTGCCATGAGTTTCGGTGCACTCTCGTCCAATGCCATCCAGGCTCTCAACGCCGGCGCCAAACTCGGCGGCTTCGCACACGATACCGGGGAAGGCGGCATCAGCCGCTATCATCTGAAGCCCGGTGGTGATCTCATCTGGGAACTGGGCACCGGTTACTTCGGTTGCCGGGCCAAAGACGGGAAATTCGATCCCGCCCAGTATCAGCAAAACGCCAATCTCGACAGCGTCAAGATGATCGCCATCAAGCTATCCCAGGGCGCCAAACCCGGCGGCGGCGGCATCCTGCCGGCAGCCAAAGTCAGCCGCGATATCGCCGAGGCGCGCGGCGTGCCGCAGGGACACGATGTGGATTCACCGCCTTACCACAGTGCGTTCTCGACGCCGTTAGCAATGCTCGAGTGGGCGCAGCAATTGCGTGACATGAGCGGCGGCAAACCGGTGGGTTTTAAGCTGTGTGTCGGTCGCAAAGAGCAGTTCATGGCGATCCTCAAGGCTATGCTGGAAAGCAAAATTCTGGTGGATTTCATCACTGTGGACGGCGGCGAGGGCGGCACCGGCGCTGCGCCCCAGGAACTCTCAGATTTCATGGGCATGCCGCTCATGGATGCACTGATCTTCGTGCACAACGCGCTGGTGGGCACCGGCTTGCGCAAAGAGATCCGAGTCATGGCCAGCGGCAAGATCATCAGCGGTTTCGACGTGGCTGCCAAGATCGCCATGGGTGCGGATATGTGCAACTCGGCGCGCGGCATGATGTTCGCGCTCGGCTGCATCCAGGCGCGCCGATGTAATACCAACACTTGCCCGACCGGCGTCACCACCCAGGATCCATGGCGTGTGCAGGGTCTGGTGGTCAAAGACAAAGCCCAGCGCGTGTACAACTACCATCACAATACCATCCACAATTTCATGTGGGTGCTGGCAGCCGCAGGTCTCACCGACCCAAGTCAGCTCAAACCGGAACTCCTGAACCGACGCGTATCGCTTACCGAGATCAAGACCTACCGCGAACTGTATCCATACCTGGAAAGCGGCGATATTCTCGAGGGCCGGGCAGCGACGCTGTATATGAAGCCGTGGCAGGCAGCGAACACCAAGAGTTTCTGACGATTGGTTCTATATAAACAGGATCATGGACGCGGCAGGAGGAATCTCTGACCGTTGTAATCCAGAACCACACCCTGGGGAGTGATGGCGATTATTTTTGGTCCCTCTTTGAGTGACTCGCCGGTCTGGTAACGCTGCATATTGATGACCACGAAACGCTCGGCGGGTTTCTGCGCGTAGCCGTGCACATCCAGATGCAGCGGTGGCAACGATTGCTGAAATGCGAGCGGCAAGGTATCGAGCGCGGGTACATCGCCGGTCGAGCTAGTGTCGATGGCCGCAGCGGCAGGTGTGGTCATGGCTGGCGCTGATACGGAAGAGCTGGCCTGCGCTTGCGTGCCAGTCACGGCCGCGGTTAACACGTTTGCCGTTGGTGCAGCTGTGTACTCAGCAACGGTGCTCGCTGTTCCGACGGTGTTGATCCCGGCTGCTTCGGCTGCCAGAGAGCGTATTTGGGGCCTATAGGCCGGTGCGGCTATGGTCGTAGCGGGCGGGTTGCCCGGCATCCGGGATTCAGTCGCGACTGATGAAGTACTGCCGGCATGCGTGCGCCAGAAGATAATTGTCAGCACCAGGGCATTAGCGACCAGCAGGATGCCGATGAGTGTGGCCCATGGTACTGGAATGCGCGCACGACTGGGCGCAGCATCGCTGGCGCTCAGCTGGCCGGTGAGCGTCTGTTGGCGGGTACGTTCCGATTTACGCAGTGCATCGAGGATCAGCGACATACCTCAGTTCCCCGCGAGCGACAGATGAGGCGTGCCGGGCGCGTTCAAAGCGGTATTCAGATGGATCAAGGTTTCTTCACCGGCTATACCATCCACCTTCAAATGTTGCGATGCCTGGAATTGTTTAACGGCATTCATCAGGTTGATGTCATAGGTGCTGCTGCCGGAATCGGGTAGATGTTCAAGCGCCGCCAGTTGCGTGCGTAACCAAACCACTGCGGTGCCGATCATGCCGGGGTTGAGTGCTGCCGGCACATTCGGGTTTGGTTTCCACAGCAGCAAATAATCGCCGTACCACAACGGGTCCAGTTCACTGATGGGGAAGTTCATCTGCGACTGACCGGCCTGGAGCGTGACTTTGTCGGCATCGAGCTGCGTTACTACCACCTGATGCGGGACTCCCTGGGCGTCTGTCAGTGTGATGATGGCGGGACGGTCAAAACTGCGCAGATTGTTCCAGGTGCCTTTGCGGTACAAACAGTTTAGATTTGCGGCTCGCGCCTCCTGGCAGCCGCTGCCGGCCCCACCGGGTGTGTAGTGCGTGCCCCAGAGGGCGAACAAGGTACTGAAGGCGGTATCGGTGTCCGTGGGGTGGTTGGCATCCGCCAACCAGTCGATGGCTGTGGGTGCCGGCGCGGTTTTGACGAGCGACGCGGGTGCGGCTGTTGTTGTCGTGATCGGGGATTTATCCGGCGACAATTTGCCCAGATGCCCCATGGCTGCCAGCACCGTAACCGTTGAAAGCAGGATCACTGCAGCTGCACCAAGCCAGGCGAGGGTTTTGCGGTTGCCGCTCACAGCTTTGGTTTCCAACACTTCGCGGGCTGCGTGGCGCACCAGGCCTGCATCCACCTGGCGGAGTTCATTGGTGAAGGCGCCTAACATGGCTCGGTCACAAATGATGTTGATGAGCCGCGGGATGCCTTCGGTCACGTGTCGCAACGCGCGCAATCCAGATAGGGTGAATATGGGGGCCATGGCGCCCGCCACATTAAGCCTGTGATGCACGTAAGCGCGGGTTTCTTTGGCTGACAGCGGTTCCAGGTGATAGCGGCCGGTGACGCGTTGCGCCAGCTGGCGCAATTCCGTACGTGCCAGCAATTCACGTAACTCGGGCTGGCCCACCAGGATAATCTGCAGGAGTTTCTGGCGGCTGGTTTCGAGATTGGTGAGTAGCCGCACTTGCTCCAGCACTTCGCCAGTCAGGGCCTGGGCTTCGTCGATGATGAGCACCACGCGCCGGCCTTTGGCGTGGGCTTCCAGCAGACGCGCATTCAGCACATCGATAAGATCCTGGGGGCTTTGTTGCGGAGTGCACTCGATGTGCAGTTCTCGGCAGATGCTGCGCAGGAATTCGGGGATGGTCACGCGTGGATTGATGATGAGCGCCACATCCACCGTGTCCGGGAGTTTCTCGAGCAAGCTGCGAATCAGGGTGGTCTTGCCGGTGCCAACCTCGCCGGTGAGTTGGATGAAACCACCGCTCTCGGTGACGCCATATAAAAGATGGGCAAGTGCTTCCGTGTGCCGGCCGGAAAGAAACAGGTAACGGGGGTCCGGCGTGATGTTGAAAGGCTTGTCGCTGAGACCGAAATAAGCGGTGTACATGGATTAATGATGCCTTATTTCATGTGTCAGGTCATACCACGACGGAGTGCGTGCTCACCGAAGCGTATCTGGATTGCGTCCGTGGTTGAATCCAGGCGTTGGTTACGGTTTAAATCATCCTCGAACAGGGCCATCTGGCTATGCGTGACGAAATCCAGCGCTCCAATGCCGATGAGCCGTAAAGCCTGACCCGGATTCTCTCTAAGCCATTCTCCGAGCAGTGATTTGGCTAGCGGCCAGAGAACCGCGTAACTATTGCCTGGTGGGGCAAAACGCCGTTGGCGAGTATGACGGCGGAAATCTGCGGTACGCAGTTTGAGCACCAGGGTATTGGGCAAAAGCCCATCACGACGAAGCATGGCACACAAACCCTCAGTGAGCGGACGCAATTCGTGTGCCAGTGCTTGCAGATCCGTCAGGTCATTTTCGAATGTGGTCTCTTGACTCACGGAACGCTCGCCCGCATTCATGCCCACGGCACGTTCATCATGGCCTGCAGCCAGTAATTGGAAAAACTGTGATTGATTGCGAAAAAGCGTCTGCACCAGAGGCTGTGGCGCCAACCGCAGATCCCGGATAGTGTGGATGCCATACTGTGCAAGTTGCGCGCCGGTACGCGGACCGATGCCCCATAGAGCTGTTACCGGCAACGGGTCGAGAGTATCGCGCACCCGCTCCACGGGTATATGCAGCAGACCGTCCGGCTTGCAGCGCTCGCAAGCTATTTTTGCCACCACCTTGTTGGGACCGATACCTACGGAGGCAGCGAGCCCCGTGCGCATGCGGATACGCTGTTTGATTCCGTGGCCGAGCGCGAGTGGTTCGTTGCTTTCCAAACTTTCACTCAGATCTAAGAACGCTTCGTCCAAGGACAGGCCCTCGACGATAGGCGTGAATTCCAAGAAACTTTTGAATACTATTGCAGATACTTCACGGTAACGCGCCATGCGCACCGGCAGATAAATGCCATCAGGACAGCGATGCCGTGCTTCATACATGGGCATGGCTGAACGCACACCGTATGCGCGTGCTTCGTAACTAGCAGCGCACACGACAGCGCGCCGGTTAGTGCCGCCCACAATAACTGCCTGTCCCTTGAGCTCCGGATGATCATGCTGTTCGACGGACGCATAAAACGCATCCATATCGACGTGTGCCACCAGGCGTGAGTTCATGTTTTCAGGTGAAGGTGATTTGAAATGATGTAAAACCATTCCGCGTATGCCTTATACGCATGTTTGCATTCACTCGGTGGTAATATTTCTATGATTTCAATCAAGAGTCTACTATCCATTGGACGTGAGTCGCTGTAGTCCTTGACGAAAACCAACTGCTGTCTATTGTTGACTCGGAAGACAGTGCCATCGGGCACAGTTCGTTAACTACCTGGCCATAGAACCTGCAACGTCATGGACTCCGCGATTCACTTCGAGGGCTTAGGTGGAAACTTGGCAAGAATCGCATCTACAGTTTTGGTGATCGCTTGTTCAGAATAATTATCCTGGTTGACCACATCATTGGTCCAGCCGCGCCACATCAACTGCTGGTTGTGAGCATCGATGATGTCGAGCATCAAGGTACCCTGTTCCTGGGTTTGCACGTTGTTGCCGAGGGCTACACTACCGAATCTGTTGGGTGAGGCATTGAAAAATCCGAAACTGAAACTTGCGCCAGAGCTTTGTAATTGTGTCTTACTGACGATGTGGTAGGTGATGATGAAATCAGGATTCTGTTCAGGCGTAGTCTGTTTGTAACCCCGACCTGAAAGGTTGGTCACCACAGCACGTTGCACCCTTTCCCCAAGGATCTGGCTGTCTAGAATCGGATCCTTAACCTTGCCGATGGGAGGACTTACCCATTCGAAGCTATGCAAATCCGAAAATTGCATGCTGTTGTCTTGTTCCACATATACCCGCGGTGCGCAGCCCGCGAGAACGATGCACACACCGGCCAGGATAGTTAAGAAGGAGTGTCTCATGAGCGCTATTTCCCTATAAAACAACCAGATACCAAGGGTTAGGCTATCAGTTTAGCACGCGGGTTCCCGCCGGAAACCATGTTATTTCGTAGACTTATGGGATACTTGCGCCCCCGGTACTGGCTGCATATTGGCTGCTTCGGGGACAGCGCTTGGGGAAGTTATGCTTCATATAAGAAATTATCCACACATATCGCTGCTCTACACTGGATTGCTGGCTGCCGCGAGTTTGGCGATATTGATTTTCCTGTCGCTGCACACGGGCCTGCATGTAGCCAGTCTGCCGGCGTTCGTCGGCTTTGTGCTATTCGGTGTCGCGGTGGCCACCTTCGGCTTTCCGGCACCACATGTTGGCTATGTCTCTCTGGACAGGGTGGTGCAGTTCGCGAGCATCCTGATCTTCGGTACGCTACAAGCGGCCTGGATCGTGGGCATCGCGGCATTCATCTGGCCGCTGCTGCCCTGGGGCAATGTGCGCAGTGGCACACGGCTCATGTTTGTGCGTGCCCTGCACAACTCTGGGATGATGGTGTTCATTATCTTGGTGATTGGCGGTCTGTATCAGTCCTATGGTGGCGATGTACCACTACTATATCTGAACGTGCGCAACGTGTTGCTGATCGCCATGCTGGCGATCATCATGCAACTGCTGAACACCGCATTTTTGGCAGTCATTGCTTGGCTGGAACACTATGACTGGCACAAAGCATTTGGGTTGTATGCTGCCATTGTCGACCTGGCGGCGATCCCGATCGCGGTATTCACGGCACTGGTCTACAACCGGCTGGATACCACCACGTTTGTGCTGTTCCTTATCGTGCTAGGTCTCATCGTACTGATCGTGAAACGCCTGGCGGACACGCGACGCGCACTTGAGAAAAAGGTGGATGAGCTGGTGGCGGTGAATCGCGTCGGTAAGGCAGTCAGCAGCTCGCTGGTGCTGGATGAATTGCTGGAGCTGATATTTCGTGAGAGCCGCAGTCTGGTGACGTTCGATACCTTCATGCTGTCGCTGTATGACGATAGCACGCGGGAGATCGATATCCGCTTGCATCACAACCCGCAGGGACGCCAGCCACAACGGCGCCAGAGCCTGGGTGTGGGCATCATGGGCTGGGTGGTGAGTCACAACCAGCCGGCCTTCATCCGTAACTGGCAGCACGAGGGCAGCGAATTCAAGCGCATCATCATCAACATCGGCGACACTCCGCAGACACAGTCGCTGATCGCGGTGCCCATGGCTTTTCGGGAACGCGTGTTGGGTGTATTGAGCGTACAGAGCTATACCCCCAACATGTTCACTGACTCGCATGTCAATCTACTCATGACATTCGCCAGCCAGGCGGCCATCGCTATCGCCAATGCACGCTTGTTTGAAGAACTTGAACACAGTCGCAGTGAGCTCGAACAACGTGTAAGCGCACGCACCCGCGATCTGGCGGAACAGAAGGACGAGTTGCATGCACTCACTGAATCATTACGTAGCACCAACCGGGAGAAGGAGGAATTGCTGCTCAGGTTGCAGCGCCAGACGCTCGAGGATGGCTTGACCGGCCTATATAACCGTCGCTATCTGGACAGCCGGCTCGGTCTCGAAGTCAGCCGCGCAGAGCGCTACAAACGTGATCTGGCCCTGGTAATGGCGGACATCGATCATTTCAAGGTGGTCAATGACCGGTTTTCGCACATGGTGGGCGATGACGTATTGCGGGTGATGGCAAATATCCTGCGCGCACAATGCCGATCTATAGACATCATCGCCCGTTATGGCGGAGAAGAGTTTCTGCTGTGCTTCCCTGAGACCTCGCGTCAAAACGCCACGGCGGTCTGCGAAAAAATCCGTTTACAGGTGGAATCCTATGAATGGGGCCGGCTCGAGCCGGAATTGAAAGTCACCATCAGTTTCGGGGTGGCTGCCGCCCCCCCGGGTTATGGGGTGGACGTATTGATCGCCGCTGCCGATGAAAAACTCTATGAGGCCAAGCATTCCGGACGCAACCGGGTGTGCGCCTAAACCGCCAGAACCTCTGTAAGTATCAGGACGATTCCCAATATGAATGTCGTTAAAAGCGCCAGCCAGTAGATGAAACCCAAAAGTAGGAACTTGACCAGCGTCTTGATGAATGACTGACGATAATAGAACAGCATGGCCAGAAAGATATAAACCACCATATACCAGCCCACCACGTCATTGAAGTAGCGTGTTGGCGTTGCCAGCCATGAGAAATGCGTGCCTAGCATCCCGGCTAGCAGAATGCAGATCATGGCCGTGTATATAAAGGCATGATTGTGCAGAGTGAATATCAGGTGTTCCATGTAGTAGCGTTTCGAACGTATGTAAAACAGTTTCAGTAGCAGCGCCACCAGCGGCAGGAACACGAACATCATCTTGGGTAGATAGACCTCGAAATCATGGATCAGCCTGTTTATGAACTCAGTCTTGGACATTTCGAATTTCTTGCCGAACATGGTTCCCGAGACTGATTCAGTCTGAACTGGAGCGTTCGCTGCATCAACGGGTTTAGCTTGTGAATTGTCAAGCACTGGTTGTTTCAGTTTATTAGCCACACTCGGGTTGATGTTCTTTTTCTGCTGATCAGGCGTGAATAGCTTGCTTGTTGCATGACAGTTCTGCTCGCCGATGCAGTTGGCATTGTTGAACCTGGCTATTTGTGGGGATGCGACTGACCAGGCGATGAAAAACAGTACGATGCTGCTGAAGATATACAGTCGCAACGGATTGATATAGCGCACGCGCCGGCCGGCAGAATATTCGCTCGACAGGAATCCCGGCCGGAACAGCAGTGGCAAAATACTGTGGAAAAATTTGGTGTCGAAACCGAAATGGTTGCCGAAGAAGTCATTGAAGACAGCCCATAAAGGTGCCGCGTAAGTGTGGTTCTGCTGGCCGCAATTAGCGCAGAATTTTCCGGTCAGCGGAGCGCCACAGTTCAGGCACTGCAATATTATCGCTTCATTTGTTGCGATGGTCGTGCCAGAGATGTTGATATCCGCTAATTCGTGTCCATGGGTGTCTAATACTCGACGGCTGGCGCGCAAGCTTTGGCCAAATCGTGCCACCGCTTCGGCACGCATGCGTGCGGCATGTTCCTGAATATAACGCTCGAGATCGATATGGCTGGCGAGTTTGTATCGCACCACACGACGAATCGTTGTGTTGCTGTCTACAGAAGGAGTGTTTGGACGCAGTATCTTTGCATCCAGGAAACCTGGTAGCTGCAGCATGTCATGCACATGCATCGCCAGCCACACATCAAATTCTGTGCTGATGTCCGCATCGGCGTCGAGCGTGACTTCATAATAGATGACGGCGCTGCCTGGCATGCGCTTAATCCGGTGGAAGGTTGATCAGCAGACTAGACCGTCATCCCTGTACGGGATGGGTCTGGGGTAAAGGCTTGGTCCCCAACTCGTCCTGAGCGAAATCATCCACCGCGCAGATCTCGCTGCTGAGTTCTTCCAGGTGCCGCAGCTGCCGGGCTTCGAGATCGCCGATGATGCCCACATTGCGGGCTGCGTCAACCTGTGATTCCTGTGGTGCCAGCTTAAGTTCGCCGTCTCGGATGGCGGTATGAATTTTTTTCTCCACCGGTTCCAGTTTGATGGCAAGCTCGAGTGCTTCTGCAAACATACCGACGGGACTGTGTTTGTCGCCGGTGTAGGTGTTGCGGGTCAGGCGTTCGCGGGTAGCGCTGGGGTTGCTCAGCAACTCCGCGATGCGGTGGCCGCATTCATCATGAGGTGCCGAATACATGCGGCCGCGAGTGAAGATCAGGAAGCGCAGCACGATGGCAACCGGACGGTTGGGGAAATTGCGCAGAAATCCATGCATCTGTTCCTGCAGATGATAGAGCGCCTGGCGGCAGGACCATTCCACCAGCGGCAGATCCTCGCTCTGCCGGCCCTGATCTTCGTAGCGCTTGAGCACAGCGGAAGCGATGTACATATAGCTGAGCATGTCGCCAAGCCGCGCTGAAAGTTTTTCCTTGCGTTTCAGCGCCCCGCCCAGGGTCAGCATGGCGGCGTCCGATGCCAGCACAAACGCAGCGCTAAAACGGTTGATGTGCTGGTAGAAACGTCGGGTCGGGCCTTGAATCGGCACACGCACGAAATTTGCATTGGTGAGCGCCAGGAACAGTGAACGCGCCGTGTTGCTGAGCGCCAGCCCGATATGGCCGAACACCGCGTCATCGAATTGCTTGAGAGCAGCCTGGTGTTCACTGGCAGCCGCGGCGTGCTGTTCGTCGGTAGTGGCAGCCGATGCAGCGGCGCTCGCATGTTCCGCCATGGACGCGGCACGCATTTCCTTAAGCACATAGGGATGGCAGCGTATGGCGCCTTGGCCGTAGATCATCAGATTGCGCGTTAGGATGTTGGCGCCTTCTACAGTGATGGCGATGGGGATGGATTCATAGCCGCGCGCCAGATAATTCCGCGGCCCGAGCTGGATACCCTTGCCTCCATGCACGTCCATAGCATCGTTGCCGACCATGCGCCCCATTTCGGTTACGTGGTATTTGGATATCGCGGCGCACACCGCCGGTTGCTCGCCCTGATCGATGGATGCGGCAGTCATGGTGCGCACCGCTTCCATGGAATACAGCAGACCGCCCATGCGTCCCAGCACCTCGTCGATGCCCTCGAACTTGGCGATCGGCATGTTGAATTGCTTGCGCACGCGTGTATAGGCACCGGTGGTGTATACGCCCAGGCGCGCGCCGCCGGTGGTCATGGAAGGCAGGGAGATGGCGCGGCCGGCGCCCAGGCATTCCATCAGCATGCGCCAGCCTTTGCCGGCCATCTGCATGCCGCCGATGATGGAATCGACCGGGACAAACACATCCTTACCCTGGAGCGGGCCATTCTGAAACGGGATATTTATCGGGTAATGCCGCCGGCCGATGCGTATGCCGGGCAGGTCGTGTGGGATGAGTGCGCAGGTGATGCCATATTCATCCTTGGTGCCCACCAGATGTTCGGGATCATAGAGTTTGAAAGCCAGTCCGATGAGAGTCGCAATGGGCGCCAGGGTAATGTAACGCTTGTCCCAATTGAGTCGGATGCCGATGATCTCCTTGCCTTCCCATAAGCCTCTGCATACAACACCGTGGTCGGTAATAGCGCCGGCATCGGATCCGGCAGTCGGCGAGGTCAGTGCGAAACAGGGTACTTCCACGCCGGAAGCCAGCCGCGGCAGATAATGATTTTTCTGTTCGTCGGTGCCGTAGCGCAATAGTAGCTCTGATGGACCGAGAGAATTAGGTACCGCCATGATAGAGGCGGCCGTGGCACTGCAGGTGGCCACTTTCGCCAGGGTCTCGGAATTCATGAGTGCCGAGAATTGCTTGCCGCCGTATTGTTTCGGGATGATGTAGGCGAAAAAGCCCTTCTTCTTGAGAAACTCCCACACTGGCGGCGGCAAGTCTCCCCACTCATGGGTGATCTTCCATTCGTCGAGCATGCCGCACAGCTCTTCAACCGGGCCGTCGAGGAATGACTGTTCTTCCTCGCTAAGTTTTGGTACCGGCGTATCCAGCAGCTTTTTCCAGTTGGGTTTGCCGCTGAACAATTCGCCATCCCACCACACACTGCCGGCTTCAAGTGCCGCGGCTTCAGTCTCGGACATCTCCGGCAGCACCTTGCGGAACACATCCAGCAGCGGTTTGCTGATCCAGTGACGGCGCAGCTCTTTGATGTTGAGTGGGATGGCGATAGCCAGGAAGATGATCCAGAACAACAACGCCAGCCAGTCAATACCATCTCCATAGATGGCCCACAGGCTGTAGAGCAGCACGAACACGCCATAGGTTGCAGTGGAGGTCAATAGTGACTGCCGCTGATAAGCGAGTACCAGACTGCCGATTACAAAGGCGAGGACCCAGAGGATGGCGATTACGGTCAACACGGGTTTATTCCCTGCTTGTTATTGACAGGCAGACTGGTAACTTAAGTTGCTCACCGATCACCTTTAGGTAGCTGCAGAAAACTATACTCCAGCGCGGTCCTGCCGTTAAGCGTGGTTTTCTAGCCCACAGTGTCACGCAGCTTGGCCAGTATGTTAGTAGGGAAACTTAAGGTTTTTTGCGCACGAAAATCGAAGTACACGGTTCCGGTTTTCGCTTCCGCCAACACGCGCCCATCGGTGACATGGGTAATGCGGTAATAGAAATCACAGCCGCGGCTGCCGAAATCTCCAGCCGCCACCTGGATGCGCAAGCGGTCAGCATAAAACGCCTGCGCACGGTATATTATTGCCGCATCAGCAATCACAAAACCCAGACCATCTAAACTGATTTCTTCCAGGCCCAGGGACTCCAGAAAGCGCCGACGCGCTTCGTGAATCAGTGTGAGCACACCGTCGTTGCCCAGATGATTGCCATAGTTGAGGTCGCTGACGCGCACTTCCAGTTCAGTGCTGAACGGGAAAGTACCTGGAGATTGAATCGTCACGCGCGACATAGTGCAGCCACCTTCGGCAAGCCGGGAATGACCCGGAAGATTGATGCTATCGTACACGGGCATTTAATCAAATGCCGGAAAGGGGTATGCTGCGGCGCTCAATTTCCCGGATGGACGAATATCATGACAGGGCTGGTTCGAACGGCCATGTAGTGACGGCACTGTTTTTTTGACACCGATCGCCGGGAACTTATATGTCAGGACAATTGTCCTGATAGCTTTCGCACTGTCATGCAATCCTTGTGTAATTCATGAAAGGAGATTCCACGTGCTGAAATCGAAAATGTTGACGCTGCTGGCCCTAGTCGCACTGACCTTACCGGCCATTGCTGCGGATAAACCAGCCCCCAAAGAGGCTCCGGCAGCAACACCTGCCGCAGCGACTTCACCCCAGGAGTCCACTACCCAGGGAAGCGTGACGGTGGAAGGCCAGCGCATCAACTACAAGGCGGTCGCCGGCACCCTCATCCTGAAAGACAAGGATGGCAAGCCCACGGGCAGCATGTTCTATGTGGCCTATCTGAAGGATGGCGCCAATCCCGCCAACCGGCCGGTGACCTTCTTCTATAACGGCGGTCCCGGTTCCTCCAGCGTGTGGCTGCACATGGGCGCCTTCGGTCCGCGTCGCGTTGTGACTGAAGACCATACACACACTCCGGCTGCGCCTTATCAGCTGGTTAACAACGATTACAGCCTGCTGGACTCTACCGATGAAGTATTCATCGATGCCATGGGCACCGGATTTAGCCGCATCCTCGACAAGGACAAGGGCGGTGTGGGCACGCCCAAGGATTTTTACGGCGTGGATCCGGATGGCAAAGCTTTCGCCCAGTTCATCACGGAGTTTCTCTCCAAATACGGCCGCTGGAATTCGCCCAAGTATCTATTCGGCGAGAGTTACGGTACCACGCGTTCAGCAGTGCTGGTCAATGATTTGCAAAGCGACAATGACGTGGACTTGAATGGCGTTATCCTGTTGTCGGCGATTCTCAACTTCGATATCAACGCCGACTTCCCCGATTCAAACCCTGGTATCGATTTGCCGTATGAGCTGATGCTGCCGACATTCGCAGCCACCGCCTGGTATCACCATAAGTTGCCGAACCAGCCGGCGGAACTCCAACCACTGCTGACGCAGGTCGAGCAGTTCGCCATGAACGACTATGCCAAAGCCCTGCAGGCGGGCTCGACCCTGGACCCAGCTGCCAAGCAGCAGATGGCCGAGCAGCTGCATAACTACACTGGTCTGCCGGTGAGTTATTTGCTTAAAGCCAATCTACGTGTCACTGGACCTGAGTTCGAACACGAGCTGCTATTGGATTCAGATGATGTTACCGGCCGTCTCGACAGCCGCTTTTCCGGTCCGGTGATGGATCCACTCAGCCAAACTACGGAATACGATCCCCAATCTGCTGCCATTAGCTCAGCGTACGTATCGGCTTTCAATGATTATGTGCGTAAGGATCTGAAATTCGGCCAGGACATGGTCTATCGTCCGGAGATTAATGTGTTCTCCGAATGGAGTTTTATGCACCAGCCGCCGGGCGCGCCTTTCCCCCTACCGTTCGGCACCAATGTGATGCCGGACCTGGCGGCGGCCATGGCCTATAACCCGGATCTCAAAGTGATGTTGAATGCCGGTTACTTCGACTTGGCCACGCCCTACTATGCGGCGGTCTACACCATGCATCACCTGCCGATGGTGGGCAAGCTGCAGGGCAACATACAGTACGCCTTCTATCCGTCGGGTCACATGGTGTATGCGAACATACCTTCGCTTAAATCAATTCATGACAACACCGCCAAGTTCATCGAGTCGACCCATCATAAGTAATAAGTTTTGAATCTTTGTAGTTGCAAGTAACAAAAAGGCCGCTGTAATTCACAGCGGCCTTTTTTTATTTTTCTAATTGTGAGGATTATTTAACTGCCGAGCAGATCCTTCACGCCGGCACGCTCTTCCAGCAACTCCGCTTGGCTGGCGTGCATGCGTTGCTGTGAGAACGGTCCCGGCTTGAGTCCCTTCACAATCTTGTAGTTGCCCTTGGCGCACACTACCGGAAAGCCGTAGATGATGCCTTTGTGGATGCCGTAACTTCCGTCGGAAGGCACGCCCATGCTGACCCACTGATTCTTGCTGCCCATCACCCAGTCGCGCATGTGGTCGATGGCCGCAGAAGCAGCGGAGGCGGCGGATGAGGCTCCGCGGGCCTTGATGATGGCGGCACCGCGCTGCTGCACCGTGGGGATGAATGTATTTTTCACCCACTCCTCATCTACCAGCTTGACCGCCGACTTGCCCTTGATAGTGGCTTGATGGATATCCGGATATTGGGTCGTGGAGTGATTGCCCCAGATCACCAGGTGTTTCACATCATTCACATGCGCGCCGGTCTTAATAGCCAGTTGCGAGGCGGCACGGTTATGGTCCAGGCGCATCATGGAAGTGATGTTCTGTTTGCTGATACGCGGCGCGTTGGCGGCGGTGATCAAGGCGTTGGTATTGGCGGGGTTGCCGACCACCAATACCTTGATGCTTTTTTTTGCCACTTTATTGATGGCTTTGCCCTGGGTCGAGAAGATCTTGGCGTTTTCCAGCAGCAGATCCTTGCGCTCCATGCCGGGACCGCGGGGTTTGGCACCCACCAGGATCGCAAAGTCCGCGTCCTTGAAAGCCACCCCGGGCTCGTCGGTGGCCACGATACCGGCTACGGTCGCGAAAGCGCAGTCGTTCAGTTCCATGACCACGCCATTGAGGGCGCCCAGGGCCGGGGTGACTTCCAGCAGCTGCAGGATCACCGGTTGCTGCGCGCCGAACAGGTCGCCGGCAGCGATACGGAATATAAGCTGATAGCCGATCTGGCCGGCGGCACCGGTGACGGCGATGCGTACGGGCTTCTTGTTTGCCATGATGATTTAATCTCCAGTGGGTTGATCGAATACCGGCGCTACCATTAGTGAGCCGCGCGCAGATAATCGGAAAAGCGGAACGCTTATTTTAACACCCGGTACACAACCGGGTTTGGATTACGGCAGGTCGGTAATTCGCGCACCCAGCGCCAGCGCGAAACCGATGCCGAAGGCACGCGATGGCGTCTGGAATCCGGATTTGATATCACCACCGAGCACACGCTTGGCGGCGGCCACTGCCGAGCGTGCCGTGAAGCTATAACCGTTGCCGCAACGCAGGCGACTCTGCATGCTCTGGCCTTGCAGGTCACGTACTTCACCCCAGACCAGGCTGCCTGTTTTCCGGCGGGTGGCCGCATCGGGCCCGGCCTTATCGACATCGACACGGCGCTTCAATTGGGCACGCAACAGTCTGCTGCGCAATAACCAGCCAAAGTAACGGCTCAAGTGCAATGCACGGATTTGCGCCGGCGGTAATGCAGCATATGTCTCGATGTTGGGGATGCCGGTGCTGTACCAGGCGGTGGCCACATCGCCCCAAGGGATGCTCACGACTGCACATGGACGGCCATCACCAAAATCCACTTGGCGCACTTTCCAAGCCGGCGCAACCGGCACGATATGGCCGTCGCGGCGCACCGCGCCGCTGCGGCCGAGCCCCTCCAGCATAGTGCGGCGGGTACCGCGGGAAAAACCGCCGCCCGCACGGAAGGCTAGTGCCAGCTGGGTGGCCGAGGGCAGGCGATCCTTGAGATGGGCAGCGAGACAATCCGTGGGCACCACGTCGAAGCCCACACCCGGCAGCAACATCACTCCGGCTCGCAAGGCATCCTGATTCATAGTTGCCAGTCCCTCGAAGACCTCGATTTCGCCGGTGATATCCAGATAGTGAAGCCGCTGGCGAAGACAGCCCGCCACTACCGGGCGGAAGGTTTGTGTAAAGGGACCGGCGCAGTTGAGTACCAGACGCTGTTCTAGCAAGGCTTGGTCCAACGCCTCTCTATCCTGCAGATCGAATGCTTTGAACGGCAGGCCGAAGCGCTCGGCCAGTGGTTTCAGTTTGCCGGCATCGCGCCCGGCCAACAGCGGTCGCAGCCCTTGTTCGAGAGCAGCTTCCACGATCAGTGAGCCGGTATAGCCATAGGCGCCATAAATCAGCATGCGTCGGATTCCTGTGCAGTGGCGTCCAAGTATGCCAGAGGCTCATTCTGCCGATCGCGGTGCGAATACCTGGTACGAGTGCTTTAGGGTATTGGAATCGCTAGCTATGAGCCTATAACACGTTGATATATATAGGTATTTATATGCCATAGAAAATATCTCCCGAATCCCTTGCTATTTTTAAATCTAGTGTTATAGTTATCTATAACACCGTTACTGAAATGGCCCTGGGGCCAGAACTGAGGAATGCAAGGAACACGCCATGAACACCACCAGCAAAACGCTTATCGTTGTCGCAATCGCCTTGAACATCTCTGCCATCGCAGCTGTTACAGGCTTGGTTTTGCGACAGCAGACACAAATGAATACTGTCAATCTTGGCAGCATTGTTGTTACCCCGGCCGATTCTGATTCCGGCAGAGTGAATCTCGGCGTTATCTTGGTCACGCCCAGCAATGCCGATTGGGATTATGCGCAAGCCCACGGCGTGCAACGCCCGGCTATAAAGACCATCGCACTCGGTACCATCATTGTGCAACCGACCGCCGAGCAGCTGGCGGAAATTGCCGACGCCAGGATCACCAACGATGCACCCGCGACCGAGGCCATTACAGCGACAGATGTGACCAGCACCGCTTTGGTAGATGCGTTGAAAGCATTTGCTCCCGGCAAGTACCTGGATACGGATGCCACTCTGCAGATACTCAACGCGCTGGTATTTGAACATTCGGGCAGCTAAGGTACACCGCACTTAGCGCTCTAGTACGCTAGAGCAGCAAGGGAGATACAAATGGATCCGAAGTGGAGTGATAACTCGCCAATCTACCGCCAGCTGCGGGACCGGGTAGTGGCCATGATCCTGGAAGGCAGTCTCAATGAAGGCGACCCACTGCCATCGGTGCGCGCCGTGGCTGCAGATTACCAGATCAATCCGCTCACCGTACTCAAGGGTTACCAGGCACTCGTGGATGAGGAACTGGTGGAGAAGCGCCGCGGTCTGGGCATGTTCGTGAAGACCGGTGCCAGCCGCGCGCTGATGAAGAACGAACGCGAAGCTTTTCTTAAAACCGAGTGGCCACAAATGCTGCAACGCATTGGTCGTCTGGATCTGGACGTGAAGGAATTGTTGAAAGCCGTGGAAGACGGCAAACGGAGCAAATCATGAGCATGCTGGTACAAGCCCGCGGACTCAGCAAGAACTACGGCAGTCTGCGCGCGCTCGACAAGGTGGATTTCGATATCGAGGAAGGTCGCATTGTAGGGCTGATAGGTCCCAATGGTGCCGGCAAGACCACGGCCCTTAAAGCCATCCTCGGTCTCACTGATTTCGAAGGCGAGCTGGATGTGCTGGGACACGATCCACGTATCTCGCGCCGCCAGCTGATGCAGGATGTATGTTTCATCGCTGACGTGGCTACCCTGCCGCGCTGGCTCAAGGTGTCGGACGCCATTGAGTTCGTGGAAGCCGTGCATCCGCGCTTCAGCCGCGAGCGCGCCAAACACTTCCTGGAGCGCACCAAGATCTCGCAGAAGAGCAAGGTGGGGCAATTATCCAAGGGCATGGTCACGCAACTGCACTTGGCGTTGATCATGGCCATCGATGCCAAGCTGTTGGTGCTGGATGAACCCACCATCGGTCTGGATATCCTGTACCGCAAGGAGTTCTACTCGAATCTGCTCAACGATTATTTCGACGAGAAGCGCACCATTTTGGTTACCACTCACCAGGTGGAAGAAGTGGAAAAACTGCTCACCCATCTGATGTTCATTAACAACGGCAAAATCGTGCTGGATGATTCCATGGAGGGGGTGGCTGAAAAATACGCGGAAGTACTGGTGTCGGCAGACAGGGTAAGCGCCGCACAGGCGCTCAATCCGCTTAATGAACGCGAGATCTTCGGCAAGAAACTGTTTCTGTTTGAAGGCGTAGATCGCGACAAACTGGCCAGTTTCGGCGAGATCCATACGCCCAGCATCGCCGACCTTTTCGTCGCGAAGATGCAAGGAGCCGTGCAATGAATAACAGAATGCGAGCCTATTCCGCCCTCGGCAAACGCGAAATTTGGGAGCACAAATCCTTCTGGATCGTGCCTGCTGTGATCGGATGTCTGGGTCTATTGCTGGTGTTTTATGGCTGCGGAGCCCTGCTGGTAACCGCTCATCAAGGCATGATCAACATCAATAACAATATCAATTTCACCGGCCTTGATCGCGCGCAAGTCGTGCGCGCATTTATCATCGGCAGCGCGGCGTTCTTTAATACAATCATGCTGTTCATGGTGTGGTTCTACCTCATGGATTCACTATATGCAGATCGCAAGGACCGCAGCGTGTTGTTCTGGAAGTCCATGCCGATTTCCGATACCAGCACGGTACTCTCCAAATTATTCACTGGCATGGTGACGGCGCCGGCATTGATGTTGGTAGCAGTTATTGCCACCGAGATTATTACTGGTATCCTGATAATCATCGTTGCTTCTTTTTTCAGTGTGAACCTTTTACCTGTGGTTATGCAGCCCGGCACCATCATCCTTGCCTGGGTCACGCTGGCGTTCGCGCTGATCGTGCAGTCTCTGTGGCTGATACCTTTCTTCGGCTGGTTCCTGCTGTGTTCCGCCTGGGCCAGGAAGCTGGTGCTGGCATGGGCCGTGCTGATCCCGTTGGGTGCCATGATCGTGGAACGCTTGTTCATCGGTACCCATTATTTATCCAACGCTATCTTCGGCCACATCGCCAAGCTGTTCACTATGGTCATGAGCGGCCATTACACAGTCAACGGTGTGACTATTGGCTCAGGTATAGAGATCGGCGATAAGTCCGACATGGTTGCAAGTCATAGCCCGATTATGACCTTGGGCTCGCTGGCGAGTGTGTTCGCCCAGCCTGAGATGTGGATCGGTATTGCTATCGGAGCCATCTTCGTGTTCGGTGCTATCTGGCTGCGACGCAACCGTTCTGAAATTTAGGCATTCTTCACATTTGGATACTGCTTTAAGGAAATCTCAGCCATGAAACGTATTGCCATTTTAATTTTATTGCTGGGATTGCCGCTCTTGGCGCAAGCCGCGGACCCGCGCATACTGAATACAGATATTCCCGCATCTGGCTTCGATGCGGTTGCCATCTCTGCGGGTGTCGGAGAACTTCACATCACACCATCCACTGATGATGCCGTGCATGTTCAGGTCAGCCTGGAGCAGAAATCCAGTGAATTCCTGTGGTTTTTCCACTGGCAGAGCCGCGCCACTGCCCAGGAGATCCAGTCAGCACAGATTACCCAACAGCAGCAGGGCCAACAGCTGATACTGTCGTTGACCACGCCCGGAAAATTGAGCAACGACGATGTCAAACAAAAATGGGATGTGCAGGTGCCTGCACGCATGGCCGTGGATTTAAATATGAAAGTCGGTGAGGCGACGATCGACGGCGTCGCCGGCGGCGTGCAGGTCACACTAAATGTGGGCGAGCTTAATGTCGACATTCCTCGTGGAGTTTTGAACGCTAAAATCAACGTAGGTCAGATCAGCGTTACCACCGGCACAAGCCAGCCGGGCAATATCGCTCTATCCAGCAACATCGGTGAGGCGGCGTTGTACATGCATGGCAAGCACATCAAACATGTCGGTGAACACAGCGGCCTCGGCAGCAGCGTCAATCTCAATGGTAGCGGTCACGACAGCATGAACTTGAGCGTCAATATCGGCGAAGTAGATCTGCGCGTCGAGTCGTCCGCTAAACCAAGCGCTCAACCTTAGATAAGGTAATTCATTGAGTGTAACTACTGCCGTCAATTATCAAACCGGAAAATTCTGGCGGTTTCTGCAGTTCCCTGTGGTGCGACTATTTCTGGCAGTTGGCAGCGTGATTGGATTTATTATTGGATTGCAATCGGTGGCTCACGCCGTGCACATCAAACCCGGAACAATTGCAAGTTATATCCTGGGTTTGCTGCTGATCGTTGGCGTATGCGGTGTATACGCTGCTTATGTACGCCTGATTGAGAAGCGTTCGGTGAGCGAATTCGGCCAACACCGCGCCATACCTGAAATTAGCAAGGGGTTTCTGGTTGGAATCCTTCTGTTCTGTTTAGTGATGTTGATTCTTTGGTTGCTGGGTTCCTTGAAGATCAGCGGCATGAATCCCTGGAGTGTAATGATCACTCCACTGATAGGCGCACTGGTCGCCGGATTCATAGAGGAAATCCTGATCCGCGGCATCCTGTTTCGCATCATCGAGGAATCGCTGGGCACCTGGATCGCCCTGACAGCTTCGGCAGTGATCTTCGGATTGCTGCACATGTTCAACCCAGGAGCTACGCTGGTTAGCACCGTCGCTATCGCCTTGGAGGCTGGAATCTTATTGGCCGCTGTATATATCTATACTCGGCGATTGTGGATGGTGATCGGTCTGCATATCGCATGGAATTTTACCGAAGGCGGTATTTTCGGCGCCAGTGTTTCCGGTGGAACTGATCATGGTTTATTCAATAGTCAGTTTTACGGCGCGAACCTGATTACAGGAGGCCACTTCGGGCCGGAAGCCTCGGTGGTCGCGGTGGTTATCTGTCTGGCAGCGGGTGTCGTATATCTCGTGCTGGCGTATCGAAAAGGTAATTTTGTGCGGCCCTACTGGCGACGCTCGCGCAGTCGATATAATGCTCACGCCGTCTATGAAGCGAACTAAACCTGTCCTTCACTTGCTTGCGGTGGTTACTTGGTGAAGCTTATCGGTTCATTGTCGAGCCCCTATGTGCGTAAAGTTCGCATTGCGATTATCGAGAAGCGCATCGAATGTCCGTTGTTGTTGGAAGATGTGTGGGCGGCAGATACCAAAATCCAGTACAGCAATCCGCTTGGCAAAGTTCCGTGTCTGATCCGCGACGACGGCAGCCCACTCTACGATTCACGGGTGATCTGCGAATATCTGGATTCATTCCCGCCCGCCGATAGCCTGATCCCATCCCCGCTGGCTGACCGGATAGAGACACGCCGCTGGGAGGCGCTGGCAGACGGCGTGCTGGACGCCGGTGTACTCATACGCCTCGAGCACACTCAGCGGGAAACCACTCAACGTAGTGATGCATGGCTTGCGCGCCAGCGCGCTAAAGTCATGGCGGGGCTTGAGGTGATGGAAAAGGATTTGGGAGACAAGGAGTGGTGCGTGGCTGGGCGGCTCACGCTCGCCGATATCGCCCTGGGTTGTGTGCTCGGTTGGCTTGCCTTCCGATTGCCGGAACTGGAGTGGCGCAAAACCAATGCCGGTCTCTGCCAGTATCTCGACCGGATGATGCTGCGCCCTTCGTTTGTGAGTACTGTGCCGCAGGCCTAATCGCGGAAATTCACGAATTGCACCGGTTGGCCGAGTTTAGCGCTGCGTAATAACGCGATAACGGCCTGCAGGTCATCACGTTTCTTGCCGGAGATGCGCACTTCCTCGCCCTGGATGGCAGCCTGCACTTTCAGGCCACTATCTTTGATGAGTCGCACGATCTTCTTCGCCAATTCCTTGTCAATTCCCTGTTTGACTTGGATGCATTGCTTGGCTTTGTCGCCGCTGATGGCCTCGATCTTCTGTGGATCGAAGCTGGCCACATCGATGCCGCGTTTAGCGGCACGTTGATACAGGATGTCCTGAATCTGTTTGAGTTGGAACTCACTGTCGGCGAACAACGTCAGTACGTCATCCAGACGCTCGATCTGGGCACTGGAGCCCTTGAAGTCATAGCGCGTGCCGATCTCGCGACTCACTTGATCGGTGGCATTGGTGAGCTCGTCGGTTTCAACTTTCGATACCACATCAAATGATGGCATGCGTGCTCCTTAATAAAGGATGAGGATGAATTATCGTAGTATTTCCGGGCGCGATTATCGCAAGTGCACCTTGACAGCCGCCGCCGCCCGCCGGGCCTTGTCGCGGGCTGCGTCGATGTTATCGGCGCGCGCCAGCGTAACGCCCATGCGTCGGTGACCGCGGATCTGCGGTTTTCCGAACAACCTGAGCATGGTATCCGGTTCCATGAGCGCCTCGTCCACATTCTCGAACAGCGGGCCGTCAGAATCACCGTGCGGCAGGATCACCGCGGAGGCCGCAGGACCGTATTGACGGATCACAGGGATCGGCAAACCGAGGATGGCGCGCACGTGCAGCGCGAACTCGGACAGATCCTGTGAGATCAAGGTCACCAGTCCGGTGTCGTGGGGCCGCGGTGAGACTTCGCTGAACCAGACCTCGTCACCCTTGATGAAGAACTCCATGCCGAAGATGCCGCGTCCGCCGAGATTGTCGGAGATGGCTGCGGCCATGCGGTGTACCTCGGCCAGGGCTTTCGGCGACATGGGCTGTGGCTGCCAGGATTCGCGATAGTCGCCCTGTTCCTGGCGATGGCCGATGGGTTCACAGAACGTGGTGCCGGCCGCATGCCGTACCGTGAGCAAGGTGATTTCGTATTCGAAATCCACGAAGCCTTCCACGATCACACGGCCCTGGCCGCTGCGGCCGCCCATCTGTGCATACTGCCAGGCGGCATCGATATCTGACGCCTTCTTGATGACGCTCTGACCTTTCCCGGACGAGCTCATCACCGGTTTGACCACGCAGGGCAGGCCGATGGACTTCACAGCGGCCTGGAATTCTTCGGGACTATCGGCAAAACGGTACGGCGAGGTATGCAGTTTCAGTTCTTCTGCCACCAGCCGCCGGATGCCTTCCCGGTCCATGGTGAGGCGCACGGTGCGCGCCGTGGGGATTACAGTCCAGCCCTGTTTTTCCAGTTCCAACAATGTGGGCGTAGCGATGGCTTCCAGTTCCGGGACGATGTAATGCGGCTTTTCCAGTTCCACCACCCGCCGCACTTCCGCGCCGTCCAGCATGTTGATGACATGCGCACGGTGCGCTACCTGCATGGCTGGCGCATGCGCATAGCGATCCACGGCGATGACTTCCACGCCGAAGCGCTGCGCCTCGATAGTGACTTCCTTGCCGAGTTCGCCCGAGCCTAGCAGCAGCAGGCGGGTGGCATTGGCGGTAAGCGGTGTGCCGATCTTTATCATGCAGTCTCTTTCAATGGACGGATCTTGGAACGGATCCCGCGCAGCAATATTTCCTCTGTGTTTTCCAGATCTTCCGGCGTGCCCCACAGCACTAATACATCACCTTCTTTCAATAGGGTTTCCTTCGGGGGTTGTCGCCCAACCACACCTTCACGACGCAGTGCAGTTATCACAACACCTTTGTCCTTGAAGTTGAATTCACCGATGCTATGGTTGATGGACTTGGCGCCTGGTTCGAGCGTTACGGTATACAGCTGTTCACGGAACGCATGGCTGGGATCGATCGGCAAGGCATCCTGTCCGCGGAATACGCTGCGTAACAGGCTATAGCGATGGTTACGTACTTCCTCTACCTTGCGCAGGATTTCGCTCATGGGCATGCCCAGCAGGTGCAGCAGGTGCGAGGCCACCATGAGGCTCGATTCCATGGTCTCGGGGATTACCTCAGTGGCACCCGCTTGCATGAGCTTGTCCAATTCGGCATCGTCACGGGTGCGCACCAATACCGGTATATCTGGGCGCAACTTTTTCACGTGTTCCAGAATCTTGAGTGCCACCGGGATACTGAAATAGGTGATCACCACGATGCGGGCACGTTCCAATCCCGCAGCCTTGAGCATTGCAAGGTTAGTGCCGTCGCCGTAATACACCGGGTCACCGGCCTCACGCGCGTGTTTGACGCGCACCGGGTCCAGGTCCAGAGCCACGAATTTGAAACCCGCGGGCTCCAGAAAGCGCGCCACGTTCTGACCGACGCGTCCGTATCCCACCAGCAGCACATGGTTCTCCAGCTGCAGTTGCTGCCGGCCGATATCGTGCTGCAAGCGGTCGTGTGCATCTGCGGTGTCGTCCAGCGGGAACAGACGTGCGGCCAACAGACCGCTGTAACGCAGACAGAAAGGACTCACCAGCATGCTCAGTACGATAACCGCCAATCCGAATTCTGCATGCGCCGGACGTATCACCGCCTGCGCGAGACCGAGTGCCAGCAACGCGAAGCCGAACTCGCCACCCTGGTTGAGCGCCATGCCGGTGCGCAATGCGCTGGCACGATCGCTGCCCAGCAGACGCGCCAGCAGCGTCACCAATCCGGTCTTGAACAGCATCAGTGCGATTACGCTCACGATCAGCAACCACCAGTGATGCAATATGGTGTGCGGGTTGAGCAGCATGCCGACGGTGACAAAAAACAAACCCAGTAGGATGTCGCGGAACGGCCGGATATCGGCTTCCACCTGGTGGCGGTATTCGGTCTCGGCCAGCATCATGCCGGCCAGGAAGGCACCGAGCGCCAGCGACAGTCCGAGTGCCGCCGTACTCCAGGATGCCGCGAGCGTGAACAACAGCACCGCCAGCGTGAACAGTTCCGCGGAGCGGGTGGTCGCGATCTGATGGAACAGAGGCCTGAGCAACCAGCGGCCAAAAGCCAGAATCACGATCACCGCCAGTGCGCCCTTGGCGAAAGTCCATAACAATTCAGTGGCGAATTGCGTGCCGATGCCATGCGCAAGTCCCGGGATTAGGATCAGGAAGGGTATGACCGCCAGATCCTGGAACAGCAGCACCGCGATGGCAAGCCGTCCGTGCTGCAAATTGAGTTCGTTCTGCTCCGCCAGCTGTTTCACCACGATGGCGGTAGAGGACATGGCGAAGGCACCGCCGATCACCACCGCCACTGGCGCTTGTGCACCGAATAGCCAGGCGGCGAGTGCCGTGCCAGCGGTGGTCAACAAAACCTGCAGTCCGCCCAGCACGAACACCGCCTTGCGCATGACGATGAGCCGTGGCAACGAGAATTCCAGTCCCAGTGTGAACAGCAGGAACACCACACCGAATTCCGCCAGCTCGCGTGTATCCGCCGAGTCGGCGATCCAGCCAAGACCATGAGGACCAACCACGAAGCCCGTGGTCAGATAAGCGATGATGGTGGGCAGTTTCACGCGCTTGAGCGCCGCCACCACCAGTACCGCCACGGCCAGCAGGATCAGAATGGAGCGTAGGGTAGTGTGTTCCATGCTATGCGCGTCTCCCCATGCATCCCAATCTTACCGGATTGGACGGAGATGCTCCCGGTTCTGACGGTATTTATGCCACGCCAGTATCAGTCTATACCGCCAATTGCGGGGCTATAATCTGTGGGCCAGTCTGGCAGACGGGAAAACTTCATGTTGTCACGATTCATACACATCGCCGGAGTTGCGCTGATCGCTGTGCTGCTACTGGGCGCTAACCAGTGTCAGACCAGCACCACCAACGGTATCGGTCCCGATGGCCCGGTCTTCGTCACCACGTTGGCGGTGGAAGACGCCAGCGGCAATGCAGCCAGCACCTTTAACAGCGGTGACCCGATTACTTTTGTGCTCAGTGTGCGCAACCGCAGCAGCTCGAGCCAGACGATCTCCTTCAGCACGGCGCAACAGTACAACTTCGAAGTCGTGGATAGCGGCACCGCTACGGAAGTGTGGACCTGGGCGCTGGGACAATCGTTTTCCCAAAGCACCAGCAGTCTGACATTCCAGGCGGGTGAGACACAGACGTTCACCGTCACCTGGGACCAGCTCAACGATACTGCTCTACTGGTGCCCACAGGCACATACGAAGCGATCGGAGGGATGACCTGTACCAACGGTAATAGTTCTTCTAGCTCTTCCAGTACATCAGCCAGTATCAACTGCATGCCTACGGGAATTGCTACCTCTGATCAGCTGGCACCCAGTGTTTTTATTTCAACCCTGATGCCGTTCACCATCCAGTAAACTTGCAAATATATATCGTAAGGAGGAGAGCCCGGAAATTTATAGTGAATGGTTTATGTGACATTCAGGAGGTGAACTATGCGTCACCTAGTACGTATCTCGTTTATGGTTTTATGCTCTGTACTGTTACTTGGTAACAGCCAATGCCAGAACAGCAACACATCGTCGCCGACATTTGTGACCACCATGGACACTGAGGATGGTTACGGCAGTCCAGAAACAAGTTTTACACAAGGGCAGATGATTCAATTCGTGCTGCGTGTGCGCAATCGTACCGATACGGACCAGACCATTTACATGCAACCCTGCGTCTATATCTATGAATTTGCAGTTGTAAACTCAGGCACATCAAATGTAGTGACTTCATTAATAGGACCACAAGGTGGATGTAACCTGTTGGTTAACGCAGGTCAACCAGTAACCATCCCGGCGGGGCAAACCAATACCTACGTATATAACTGGGACCAGACCGATGCCTCCCGCCAACTTGTACCCCCCGGAAACTATGAAGTGATGGGAGGTCTCGTCTGCTATAACAGTCAAAATACCCAAATGTTGGATACGGTCGATTGCTTTTCTCAAGCCATTACGGCTGATGAGATATCGCCTGCATTACTAAGAACCACATTGGTGCAGTTCACTATCCAATAACGTGACCGGTGAATCCGGCTGTAATTTTTCTCTGACGGTAATTAACATCTGCGCGAGATCCACCATGCGAATATTGCGGCTTTGCTTGTTTGTAATCCCACTGGTTCTGGCATCAGCCCCGCCGGTCATGGCTAAAAACTCACCGCAATGCGACCCGAACAACGGCGGCATCATGCTGCCGGCTGGTTTCTGTGCCACAGTATTCGCCGACGACCTCGGCGTCGCCCGCCACATGGTGGTCAACAGCAACGGCGATGTCTATGTTGCGCTACAGACAATGCATGATGGGGGTGGGATCGTAGCCTTGCGCGACACCACCGGCGATGGGCATGCGGATGTAGTCAAGTATCTCGGTGCTGAATCTGGAACCGGCATCGGTATCCACGACGGCTATCTATATTTCGCCAGTAACACTGAGATACTGCGCTATAAATTATTGACCGCGCAGCTACTGCCGAACGAGCACGCGCAGGTGATTGTCAGCGGTTTCCCCGAGCAACATGAACATTCGGCCAAGACCATCGCCTTCGACGACAGCGGGCATCTGTATGTCAATGTAGGTGCCCCTTCCAACGCCTGTCAGCGTGATGACCGGGTGAAAGGTTCGCCGGGCATCAAGCCCTGTCCGTTGCTGGCAGAGCATGGCGGCATCTGGGAATTTGACGCCGACAAACTCAACCAGGTATTCGGCAAGGATGGCGGCCGTTTCGCCACCGGCATCCGCAACGCAGTGGCTATCACTTGGGATGCACGAAACGGCGCTTTGTATGCAGTACTCATGGGCCGCGACCAACTCTATGACAATTGGCCGAAACTTTACAACGCGCAGCAAAGCGCCGAATTGCCAGCGGAAGAATTCATCCTGATCCAGCGTGGCGAAAATTTCGGTTGGCCCTACTGCTATTACGACCAGCTGCAAGATAAGAGAGTACTGGCGCCTGAATATGGCGGCGATGGCAAAAAGACCGGCGATTGCGCCGGCTATGGGCAACCCCTGCTTTCGTTTCCGGGACATTGGGCGCCGGAAGCAGTGATGTTCTATCGCGGCAGCTCGTTTCCCGCGGGTTATCGCCACGGCGCATTTATCAGTTTCCATGGTTCCTGGAACCGCGCGCCATTGCCGCAGGCTGGTTACAAAGTGGTGTTTGTACCCTTCAAAGACGAGCGAACCGCCCGTGGGTATCAAGTGTTCGCAGACGGTTTCGCAGCTGAATCACCTATTCTTTCAACAAGTAGCGCTCGCTACCGTCCCATGGGACTTGCTCAGGGTCCCGACGGCGCTCTTTATATCGGCGATACTCAGCATGGACGCATCTGGCGTGTTATTTACACCGGTAAATCCTGAACACACTTGCAAGCCGATGATAGGCCGTTATTATTGGTGTCCCATCAACGGGTAAATCCGCATGCTGTTGGCGCTCTTGGTTCTGCTGTTCTGTGTGATGCTCGCTGGAATCCTATTCGCGACATTGGGAATGCGCGGACGAAAATTGCCGCTAATAATCAGCAGCCTGCACGGCATCGCCGGTGTCACTCTCATCGTGCTGCTGGTGATGCATGACCTGCACTTCCCCCACAACACCCTGGTGAATGCCGCCACGGTATTGCTGGTGCTGACCGCCACCGGTGGTTTGCTGTTGTTCGGTTTCCGGGCCGGTCGCCAGCCATTGCCTGGACTGATAGTGGGTCTGCACGCGGGGTTCGCCGCAGTCGCGCTGGCGCTCATGATCGTCGGCTATGTACGCACATAGCCATGCACGACGTAGCTACCGCCACTCACAGGTGCATCTCAGCAACCAATTTGCTATTGGCGGCAACCCTGTTGGGTCTCGCGGGGACCGCGTTGGTAATAGTGCAGACGCTGATCTGGATACCCAGCGGACATGCGAATCGCGCAGTGCTGATATTTACGGCATTGGTACCTGTGATCGCCGCCATCTTTTTCGCTGTGTCACCACGTCGGGTGGAGCAAGGTGCGACTCGAAGCTATGCGTTGCAGGCACCCATGGTGTGGATCACTGTCGGACTGCCGCTGCTGCTGACCATGCTGGTTATGGCGTTGATAGGTCTAAGCGGAAACTTCAACAATTTCGCCGGTCTCGCCCTACTGTTGGCAGCAAATGCCGGCCGCAACCTGCGCGATTTTGTGCATAATCTGCTGTTAAGTATCAAAATACGACCATCATGAAACGCGTTATCAAAACGAGTATTGATATCCACGTGCCACCCGAAAAGGTCTGGGAAGTGCTGATGGATTTCCCCAGATATTCCGAATGGAGCAAGTATCTACTGAGCGTCGAGGGACGTGCGGTGCCAGGCTCATACTTATATGTCACGCAGATTTCTGCAAATGGTAAAGAGCGTGAATTCAAGTCTATGGTGTTGCAGGCTACACCGCCGCGTAGCTTTCGCTGGCTGGAACATCTGTTAGTGCCCGGATTGCTCGATCGGGAACATGAATTCGCTCTCGAATATCAGTTCGGCGGTCATACGCGGGTGCGTCAAACTGAGGAATATGGTGGATTTCTAACGTTGTTTTTTGCGCAGTGGTTTGATCCACCGGTCGAGAGTGACTTTACGGCTTTCAACCGCGCTCTTAAAAAGCGCGCCGAATCCCGGCGCTGATGGCGATCCGCCAGCCTGTATCACAGCGGTTAAATCTCGGATAAGCTATTTTGCATAATCTAAGGCGTGCCGGCCATCCTCTGGTTTGAGGATGGGGCATGCGTGTAGTCAGGTTACAAAGCAGGCAGATTGTGATGCGCACCCGAGTCAAGTTGGCAGCCGGCATCATCGTTACGCTGTTGATCGCAGTAGCAGCGGTGTTTCAGTTCGGTCGTGGACTGGAGCTTGCGACTTATGAGGCGGGAATGTGGCTGGTACCGCAACATCCACCCAATGCCGATGTGGTCGTCGTGGGCATCGATACAGCCGCTTTGCAGAAGCACGGACCCTGGCCATGGCCACGCAACATTTTGGCTGCCCTGACTTCACAGCTGACTGCTGACAAGGCCAGGGTCATTGCCTTCGTGCCAGAATTCGATGACGCTCAGAATACGACGGCGCTGAATTACCTAAAAAAATTTGCTGCCTTGCATGCAGTCAGCAGCAACCTTGAAGCGGCCGACCTGATATCACAAGCGCAGACTGAGCTGGCAACCGACGCGGCTTTTGCAGAAACCGTCCAGAATGCAGGCAACGTGGTGTTGGCGGCAGGCGGCACATCGGGTACCGGTTCCAGCGCGGAGGATCTGCCAGCGTGGCTGGTTTTTAAAATGATTGTGGCCCATCCGGACCAGATCGGCATCGTTGGTATTTTTTTCAAGCCCATCAATGTGCAGTTGCGTGCTCCGCTTGCCCAGCTTGGACAGGCGGCAGCGGGAATTGGTTACCTGCCGAATGCCTCTCTCACTGGAGCCCAGTCGCTGATTGTCAGTGATGGCGTGCAACTGCTGCCTGCATTCGCCTTACTGGTAGCAGCGCGTGATTTAGGTTTGAAAAACAGCGACATCATTCCGCATGCCACCGGCGGAATCAGTCTGGGGGATGAATACTTATTCACCGATCAATACATGCAGGCCCGTCCGCGTGGCTATGCTGCTGGCCGTAATCGCAATGCGATCCCAGTCTATGCAGTCGATGATGTACTGGATGATCGGGTGCCTGCAGAAAACCTTACCGGCAAGGCTGTAATCGTGGGGCTGACAGCGGATTCGTCCAACTCACAAGCTCTGGCGGCAGCCGGCATGGTGTCGAGTATTCTCAATGATGACCTGATGGCCACGCCATTTTGGGCCTGGTGGTTGCGCGGCTTGCTCATATTGTTGTTGGGTATTTACCTGCTATTTGCAGTTCCACGTTTACGCATGTGGCTGAGCATCACTGCGAGTGTATTGTTGCTGGTGGTTCTGGTGAATGGAGAATTCATTCCATTAATTACGCGCGGCTTGTGGTTACCGTTGACTCTGCCTGCATTATTTCTCATTGCAGGGCATGTTGCGGCAGCGACGTCCCGCTATCTGAGAGACCGCCATGGTGTATCGCGTGAGGATTTTTCTGAAACCAACCGCCAGTTCGGGATCGCTTGCCAGGCGCTGGGCCGGTTCGACGAAGCCCTGGCGCATTTCGGCAAATGCATGCCTTCCAGTACCTTACATAAAAACCTGTTGCAACTCGGCCATGATCACGAACGTCATCGCCGTTACGCGGCAGCCATGGAAGTCTATACGGAGATGCAACGGCTGGTGCCGCAATTCGGCGATGTGGACGATCGGCTGCAAAAATTACAGGCGCTCGACAGCCATACCACCATCACGCGCCGTCATGGACCGCAGATTTCGTTACCTGAAAACGGTTTGCAGAAACCGGTATTGGGCCGTTATGAGCTCATCAAAGAATTAGGGCGGGGCGCCATGAGCGTGGTGTATCTGGGAAGGGATCAGAAAATCAACCGCACCGTAGCCATAAAAACCCTGTCTTTCAAGGATGAATTCCAGGGTGCTGTTCCTGAAGAGGTTTCACAACGTTTTTTCCGCGAAGCCGAGACTGCCGGGCGGCTCAACCATCCCAATATCGTCACGATTTATGATGTGGGTGAGGATCAGGACTTGGCGTATATCGCCATGGACTATCTAGCGGGAGAATCGCTGGAGCACTACAGTACACCGGGAAGTCTGTTGCCTATCGATGAAGCCATGGCGGTGGTTATCAAGGTCGCGGAAGCCTTGGAATATGCTCATAGTCGTCAAGTGGTGCATCGGGATATCAAGCCCGCGAATATCATGTATGAGCGCAAGACCGGCCAGCTTAAGATCACCGATTTCGGTGTGGCCTCGCTCATAAACGCCGCACGCACACGCTCTGGCACCATACTTGGCAGTCCATCCTATATGTCACCCGAACAGGTGGCTGGCAAGAAGGCGGACGGGCGCAGCGACCTTTATTCACTGGGCGTTACCCTGTATCAGCTGTTACGCGGTGAACTGCCATTCGAAGCACCCTCGTTGACTGGCTTGATGTTTAAAGTCTCCCATACCCCACCGCCTGATGTGACTTTCCTGCGGCCGGACATTCCACCCCGCCTCAAGGATGTAGTGGAGCGTGCATTGCAAAAGAACCCGGACGCCCGGTTTCAGACCGGTATGGAACTGGCTACCGCGTTGCGCATGTGCCGGGGGAAAATCAAACGCACCGGTTAAAGCAAGCTGCATGCTTGTGTATCAACATGGAAATTGATTTCTGCAGATACTTGAACCAAATTCCGAGCTGTAAGTCGAAGACGGACATGAACCTAACGCCAAGGGATGTGTTGGCATAAATAGGGTTGTCAGATAACGGTTACAATTGCTTACACTCTAGGAAATATATTCAAGCAACTAAGGTTTAGGTTTTCAGGATATGTGTTATTTAGGTTAACTGGGTTTGCATAAAGTATAGGCCATGTGGGCTATGATTATCGTCATTGTATTTCGATGTGTGTATTGGCGTGGTTAATAATCGTAATGTTATTGGAGTGTTGGTAAATGAAAAAGATTTTTCTACTTGTTGCAGCAGTGATAATAGCCGCGCCTCTGAGCGTGAATGCGGATGGCCCGTCCTATAATGACTTATATGCAGGATATTCCAAGAGCAGCATTAATGAATTAAGCGGCGGCAAGGGATATACATTTGGTGGCAGCTATGAGTTCTATCCCAACTGGTTCTTCGCTACCGATTATGGGCACAACAGTTACAACGGTGGTTATCAGACCGGCGGGTTTTTCGCCGCGAGTTATACACTGACCGTCGGCGCACATATGCCCATCAGCGACTCGACGGATTTTGTGGGCACAGTTGCTTATGCCAACGATCACTGGAAACAAGGACCGAGCACTAATTTATTCCCTGGCTTTACAGTCGCCACCAGCGATACTAAATCAGGCTATAACATAGCCGTCGGCATCCGTGCCATGGTCTTGGATCAGTTGGAACTCAACGCGTTTATAGGCCATAACAATGTAGGTTTGGTGAGCCATGACCATAACAATTCCGAGACCACCGGATCTTTGGGCGCTGTCTATAATTTTACCGACCAGTTTGCCATGGGTCTGAATTATGTACGTAGCAATCAACAGAGCGCCGCTAATTGGATGCTGACCGGGCGTTGGTATTTCCGGGCGTCATCTGAATGATGGCCCGCTGAGCGAGTTAACAAGGCCGGGTTTCGCATAATTAGGAGCCGACAACTCAGCTGGCCTGTACCTGTTTTGTAGATAGACGCTTCGGCAACGGAGCGTCTTTTTTTCATATGCCATGGGATAATGTCCGTGGCGCTACTGTACGCTTGGGGCCTGCATGCAAAGCGAATTCACCGCCTACCGTATTCATGAGCGTGGCAAGCAGATTGTTGCTGACTTCGAACAGATCACATTAGATGATCTCTCGGCAGGCGATGTAGTCATCAAGGTGCAGTATTCGAGCATCAACTACAAAGATGCGCTGGCCGCTACCGGCTCCGGAAAAATTCTGCGGCGATTTCCGCTGGTGGGCGGTATCGACGTCGCGGGCACCGTAGTTTCATCACACGACCGCCGTTATAAGAAGGGCGACAAGGTGCTGGTGACCGGCTGCGGTCTCGGTGAAGACCACGATGGTGGCTATGCGGAATACGCACGCGTCAAAGGCGCGTGGGTGATCCCGCTGTCAAAGAGATTCACGACCCTGAGTGCCATGATGTTGGGCACCGCCGGCTTTACCGCAGCGCTTGCCATCCATCGCCTGGAGCACAATGGCCTGCATCCCAAGGGCGGACCGGTGGTGGTCACCGGCGCCAGCGGCGGTGTCGGCGGCCTCGCGGTGAACATGCTGGCGAAGCGCGGATACGAGGTGGTGGCGATTACCGGCAAACCCGATGCCCAGGTTTATCTGAAACAATTGGGCGCCAGTTCGATACTGTTGCGCAGCGATATCGACTACGGCAGCAGACCGCTGGAGCGCGCTCAATGGCAGGGCGCCATCGATAATGTGGGTGGCGAAATGCTCGCCTGGCTGACACGCACCACCGATTGGTGGGGTAGCATCGCTAGCATCGGCCTGACTGGCGGGCACGAGCTGCATACCACGGTGATGCCCTTCATCCTCAGGGGCATCAATCTCCTGGGTATCAATTCCGTGGCTACGCCGCGCACACTGCGGCTCAAGATCTGGCAGCGCCTGGCTACCGACCTCAAGCCCCCCAAACTCAAGCTGATCGCGTCCAGCGTGATCCCCTTCGATGATTTGCCCAAATCATTTCCGAAGATCCTAGCAAGCCGCCATCGCGGGCGCTTGGTGGTGAAGATCGCCTGAACAAGGCCATGCGGCGGTTAGCGGCTCGCACCGCAAACCGTTAAAATGACCCGCTCCCGGCCAATTACAATTCAAGGATGTCCATGGCTGTGCCCCTTTCTGCCGGTGCCAGACTCTGGTCCGCGCTCGATACCGAACGCCCGCTGCAGGTAGTGGGCGCCATCAATGCCTACAGCGCTCTGTTGGCGGAACGCAGCGGCTTCCGGGCCCTGTATCTTTCCGGCGCGGGCGTCGCCAACGCATCCTTTGGTCTGCCCGATCTGGGCATTACCAGCTGCCATGATGTCTGCGAGGACATCCGCCGCATCACCGGCGCTACCCAGCTGCCGCTCTTGGTGGATGCGGATACCGGTTGGGGCAGCGCCTTCAACATCCAGCGCACCGTGAAGGAGATGCAACGCGCTGGCGCCGCCGGACTGCATATCGAGGATCAGGTAGCCGCCAAGCGCTGCGGCCATCGTCCCGGCAAGGAACTGGTGGACGCGGCCGAGATGTGCGACCGCATCAGATCCGCAGTCGATGGCCGCAGTGATTCCAGGTTCGTCATCATGGCGCGCACCGATGCGCATGCGGTCGAAGGCCAGAAAGCCGCGATCGAGCGTGCACAGCAATATGTGGTGGCTGGTGCCGACATGCTCTTCGCTGAAGCCCTAACCACCCTGAATGAATACAAACAATTCACTCAAGCTGTGAAAGTCCCGGTGCTGGCCAACATCACCGAGTTCGGCAAAACTCCGCTGTTTACTACCCAAGAGCTGGGCTCGGTCGGCGTGCGTCTCGCGCTCTATCCACTGTCTGCATTTCGTGCCATGAGCAAGGCAGCGGAGACCGTGTACAGCGCAGTGCGCCGTGACGGCACACAGAAGAGCGTGCTGGATCTGATGCAGACACGCCAGGAACTGTATGCGGTGCTGGATTATCTGAGTTACGAGAAGAAGCTGGACCAGCTTTTCAAGAAATAGTTGTGCCTATCTTTCTCACATTATTTTTAGGAGCCGCCTGCCATGAATGATTCGAATCCAGGCTTCAAAGCGAAAAAATCCGTGGCCCTGTCCGGCGTGGCGGCCGGCAACACCGCGTTATCCACCGTCGGTCGCAGCGGCAACGATCTGCACTACCGTGGCTACGACATCCTCGATATCGCCGACAAATGCGATTTCGAGGAAGTGGCTTACTTGCTGATCCACGGCAAGCTGCCGAACCGCGCGGAATTACGCGCTTACAAGACCAAGCTCAAAGAGCTGCGCGGCCTGCCGGAAGTGGTGCGCGCAGTCCTGGAGCAATTGCCGGCCTCCGCCCATCCCATGGACGTGATGCGCAGCGGCGTATCGGCGCTCGGCTGCGTGCTACCGGAGCAACCCGACCACTATCTAGCCGGTGCACGCGACATCGCCGATCGTCTGCTGGCTTCGCTGGGCTCCATGCTCTGTTACTGGTATCACTGGAGCCACAATGGCCGCATGATCGATGTGGAGACCGAGGACGACTCCATCGGCGGCCATTTCCTGCATATGCTGCACGGCCGTGAACCGTCGGATGACTGGGTACGCGCCATGCACACTTCATTGATCCTGTATGCCGAACACGAGTTCAATGCCTCGACCTTCACGGCGCGGGTCATCGCCGGTACTGGCTCCGACATGTATTCCTGCATCACCGGCGCCATCGGTGCGCTGCGTGGTCCCAAGCACGGTGGCGCCAACGAGGTGGCATTTGAGATCCAGAGCCGTTATGAGTCGCCCGACGCGGCCGAAGCGGATATCCGGCGCCGACTTGAAGCCAAGGAGATCATTATAGGTTTCGGACATCCGGTGTATACCATCAGCGATCCGCGCAACCAGGTGGTCAAAGCCATGGCCCAGCATCTGTCGAATGAGGCCGGCGACATGCAGTTGTTCAGCGTCGCCGAGCGAGTCGAGAAAGTCATGCGCGACGCCAAGAACATGTTCCCGAACCTGGACTGGTTCTCGGCGGTCTCGTATCACATGATGGGCGTACCCACCGCCATGTTCACGCCATTGTTCGTGATCGCCCGCATAACCGGCTGGAGCGCGCATGTCATGGAGCAGCGTGCCGATGGCAAGATTATCCGTCCGAGTGCGAATTACATCGGTCCGGAAAACCGGAAATTCGTACCCATAGGCAAGAGGGAGTGAATGCGGGCAGGAAAATCCAGACCTATACATGCGCATAGCCGCAGCAAGCCCAGTCGATATCACGAATATCCGTGACCTGCTTGCAGGAGCTGGTCTGCCATTCGATGATCTTGTGGATTCCGGGAAAACGTTATTTTTGATAGCGCGTGATGATGATAGGGTCATCGGTGCGATCGGTCTTGAAGTCTACGTTAAGTCAGGTCTGTTGCGTTCTTTGGTGGTAAATGCGGACCAGCGTAAGCACGGACTGGGCGCGCAACTGACGCTCAATCTTGAGCGCCTGGCAAAAATCCAGGGTGTCGAATGCTTATATCTACTGACCACCACGGCTGAGAAGTTTTTCGCGACTCACGGTTATCACCGGTTCAATCGCAAATGTGTACCACAGGACATCGCAGCAACGACCGAGTTTAGACTGCTGTGTCCTTCCACTGCAGTTTGCATGTGTAAGCAAATTAATGAATAAACACATAAGGAACAGTTGATGAGCAACATCGATACGAAATCCGCCAAGCGCCCCGATCCCGAGAAGGTACTGACGGATATCGCCGATTACATCCTTGATTACAAGATCAGCAGCCCTGAGGCCTACGAAACTGCGCGTTACTGCCTTATGGACACATTAGCTTGCGGAATGCTGGCGCTCAACTACCCGGCCTGCACCAAGTTGTTGGGCCCGGTGGTTCCCGGTGCCACACTCAAGGACGGCGCGCGTGTGCCCGGCACTTCGTTCGAACTGGAGCCAGTGCAAGCGGCTTTCAACATCGGCGCTATGATCCGCTGGCTGGATTTCAACGACACCTGGCTGGCAGCGGAGTGGGGCCATCCATCGGACAACCTGGGCGCCATACTGGCGGTGGCCGACTGGCTGTCGCGTAAGAATCTGGCCGGCGGCAAGCCGGGACTCACGCTGCATGATGTGCTCACTGCCATGATCAAGGCCCATGAGATCCAGGGCGTGCTGGCGCTGGAGAATTCCTTCAACCGCGTGGGACTGGATCACGTGCTGTTGGTGCGCGTGGCATCCACCGCGGTAGTCACCGGCCTGCTGGGCGGTAGCCGCGATCACATCATCAATGCCGTATCCCAGGCATTCATCGACGGTGGTGCGTTGCGTAGCTACCGGCATGCCCCCAATACCGGCTCACGCAAGAGCTGGGCGGCGGGCGATGCCACCAGCCGCGCCGTGCGCCTCGCATTGATTTCACTCACCGGCGAGATGGGCTATCCCACGGCGCTGTCCGCCAAGACCTGGGGCTTCTACGATGTGTTATTCAAGGGACAGCCTTTCAAGTTCCAGCGCAGCTACGGAAGCTACGTGATGGAGAATGTGCTGTTCAAGATCAGCTTTCCCGCCGAGTTCCACGCCCAGACTGCAGTGGAATGCGCCATGCAGCTGCACCCGCAGGTGAAGGACAGGCTGGGTGAGATAGAGAAAATCGTCATTGAGACCCAGGAGCCGGGTGTGCGCATCATCGATAAGACCGGCCCGCTCAACAATCCCGCGGATCGCGATCACTGCATCCAGTATATGACGGCTGTGCCGCTCATCTTCGGCCGGCTTACCGCAGAAGATTACGAGGATAAGGTAGCCGCCGATCCGCGCATTGATGTGCTGCGCGCAAGGATGCAAGTGCGGGAAAATCCGGATTTTACCCGCGATTATTACGATGCGGCGAAACGCTACATCGGCAACGCAGTGCAGGTGTTTTTCAGGGATGGCTCCAGCACGCCGCGCATCGCCATCGAATTTCCCATTGGCCATCGCAAGCGCCGCGCCCAGGGCATCCCCCTGCTGGTGAAAAAATTCGAGAATGCCATCGCCGGTCGTTTGCCACACAAGCAATGCGCAGCCATCAAAGTTGTGTGTGATGACCACAAGAAACTTGAGGCCACACCGGTTACTGGCTTCATGAAACTTTGGATAGTTTGAATAATTCACCCGGAACTGACGCATGAAAATATTTAAATCAGTTTTGTATTGTCTGCTTAGCATGTTTTTGTGCCAGTCCGTTGTCGCGGCACCGGCATTCCAATTAAGCGACTTGCAGAAGCTCGTCTCTCTAAGCGATCCGCAGATCTCGCCGGATGGCAAACAGATCGCCATAGTCCTCTCCACTCCGGACTGGAAGACGAATAAAAAGAAGCAGGAGATCGATCTGGTGGATACGGCCAGTGGCACACGGCGGGCACTCACCTGGAACCGCGAGGATCTATCCTCACCGCGCTGGTCGTCGGATGGCACACATCTGGCGTTCCTGTCCAAGGATGCGGAAACCAAGAAACCCCAGATATTCGTCATGCCCATGGACGGCGGCGATCCGCAACGCATCACGGATAACAAGCAGGGTGTGCTGGAATTCACCTGGAGCCCGGACGGTAGCCGGATCGCTTTCGTTGCCCAGGACCCGCCGATTAACGAGAAAGCCATCAAGGAACACGACGATGTGTTCCAGATAACGGACGGCAATTTCCAGTTGCGCGCCGCGGTGGCGCCCTGGCATCTATGGCTGGTAGCGAGCTCCGGCGGGGAAGCGAAACAGCTGACCCAGGGCGGCTTCAGCCTGCAGACTGACCAGGAAGGCGCCACGCCGCTGGTTTGGAGTCATGACGGACAGCACATCATCTTCACGCAGTTTCCCAACCCATATTGGGGGCCGTCGTTCCGCTCGGTGATCGCGGAAGTGGACGTGAAGGGCGGCGAACCGCGCACGCTGGTAAGCGCGCAGGGTTCCATGGACTTTGCGTATGCGTCTGGTGACGATAGCTTCGCCTTCATGCGGCCGCGTAACGGCGACCAGAACAATGGCAATGCGGTATATGTGGATGTCGGCGGCAAGACCCGCGATGCCACTCAGGCGCTGGCACGCAATTTCAATTTCTATGCATGGTTGCCGGACAGCAAGCGCCTGCTGTTGGCGGGGGATTACGGCACACACGCGTCCTTGTGGGAGCAGCCGCTCGAAGGCCGCGCGCGATTACTCGATCTCGGTGATGTGCAAGCTAACCCGGAAGTCAGTGTTTCCAAAACAGGCGCCCTGGCCTTCATCGGCAGTACCTCCAGTCATCCAGACGAACTGTATGTCATGGATTCCATATCGTCGAAACCAAAACGTCTCACGGATGTGAATGGCTTCGTGGACGCATTGACCCTCGGCCGTGTCGCGCCGATCGACTGGGATGGTCCGGATGGCTTCCACGAAGATGGCGCGCTGATCTACCCGGTCAATTTTGAAAAAGGCCATAAATATCCGCTGGTACTGTTGATCCACGGCGGCCCGGAAAGCGCCTCCACCACGGCCTTCTCGCCATTGCCGCAGTTGCTCTCAGCTGCGGGATATCTGGTGTTTCAACCCAATTACCGCGGCAGCACTAACCTGGGGGATAAATACCAACACGCCATCTACCGCGATACCGGCGCGGGTCCCGGTAAGGATGTGATGGCAGGACTCGCAGCGGTTGAAAAGCTCGGCATCGTGGACGAATACCACATCGGCGTGTCCGGCTGGTCATATGGCGGCTACATGACCACCTGGCTTACGGGCCATTACAACGTCTGGAAAGCCGCGGTTTCCGGCGCGGCGCTCACCGACTGGGTCATGGATTACACCATCGCCTACTACCAGATGGGCGATACATATTTCTTCGGCGGCTCGCCCTGGACTACCAAATACTGGAACATCTGGCGCGAACAATCACCGATACAATATGCGCGCAACGTGAAAGCACCGACGCTCATCATGGGTGACGTGGGCGATCCCAACGTACCGCTGGTAAATAGCTACGAGTGGTATCACGCGCTGCGCGACAACGGCGTGACCGTGGAGTTCTACGCCTATCCGGCGAACACTCATTTCCCGCACGACATCGTGCGCACCACTGATGTCTACCGCCGCTGGGTCGGGTGGATGGATAAGTATTTGAAATAGCAGTTAAAACACGGTCAAGGCGATTTCGGCCTATTTCTGGCTTATATTTAAGACAAGACGATAACTTGGGAGCAGCTCATGGGGAAATTCGCGCGTACCTGGCAGTTGATGGGGGCTTCGTGGCACCTGCTGAAACAGGACAAGAAGCTGATCGTGTTTCCGCTGGTTTCGGGGGTGGCGCTCGCGTGCGTGATCCTGTTGTTCAGTGTGCCGTTGTATTCCAGCGGTGAGGCTCAGCGTTACGCAAGCGATCCGAATCATCCTGCACACCAGATGTATTTCGCTTTGTTCCTTTTCTATTTCATCAGCTATTTTGTGATGATCTTTTGCAATTCAGCACTCATAGCCTGCGTGCTGAAGCAGATGGATGGTGACCAGCCGACGCTCGGCGACGGCTGGAGCGCCGCCTGGCAGCGGTTGCCGCAGATTTTCGGCTGGGCACTGCTGGCGAGCACCGTGGGTTTCGTATTGCGCCTGATCGAAGAGCGCGTCGGGTTCATCGGCAGGATCGTGGTCGGCCTGCTCGGCATGGCTTGGACAGTGACCGCGTTTCTCGTGGTGCCGGTGCTTGTGGCCGAGGGCAAAGGTCCGATAGAAGCCTACAAACAATCGGTCGCCATGTTCAAACGCACCTGGGGCGAACAGCTCATCGGCAACGTGAGTTTTGGTCTGGTATTTATGTTGCTAGGCATCCTGCCGGTAGCCATTGCCGTCTTGTTAGGCGCCATCATCAGCCCGCTGACTCTGGTGGTCATCGTTCCGCTCGCGGTGATCTATTTGATAGCACTGGCATTGATGCAATCCACACTGCAAACCATCTATCAAGTAGCCATTTACCGTTACGCTACGGACGGCAAGGCCCCGGATGGTTTCGATAGCCAGTTGATCGCTGAGTCGTTTCGTATAAAAACCAAACGCTGAAATACAGATCACGCTTACCTAAGCACGCGCACATTACTGATTTCGCTGGATTGTCATGCAAGCCAAGGATGTTGTTAGCTTCTGGTTCGATGAACTATCGCCGAAACAGCAGTTCGCGAAGGATGAGAAACTCGATGCGCTGATACAGCAGCGGTTCGGGGGCACTCACCAGATAGCATCCCGTGGCGAGTTGTTCGAGTGGCGGGATACGCCGGAGGGGCGGCTGGCGGAGATCATCGTATTGGACCAGTTCTCGCGCAATCTGTTCCGCGACCGACGGCAAGCCTTCGCCTGTGACGGTATGGCCTTGGTACTGGCACAGGAAGCGATCCATGCCGGTGCCGATCAGTCATTGCCTGCGACACGCAAAGCCTTCCTATATATGCCTTACATGCACAGCGAGTCGCCGCGTATTCACCAGCTTGCGGTGCAGTTATTCAGCCAGCCGGGGATGGAGTTCAATTTGAAATTCGAACTCAAACACAAAGCCATCATCGATCGCTTCGGCCGCTTTCCACACCGCAATGTTGCCCTCGGCCGGGTATCCACCGCTGAAGAAACCGAATTCCTGTCGCGATCCGATTCGAGCTTCTAGTGTTTCCATTTGGCGGGAAGCCGCTTGCTGGTATGCTGTTTTCAAATGAAAGCTGTTTCTTTGAAACCCAATAACAACGCACCCGCCAGTTTGCGGGCGGAAGATTTAGTATCGAAACCGCTGGCAGAAGCATCGACATTGCCGGCGTATGTCTATGCGGATCCTGAATTCCATGCGTTCGATCGGCAGGCTATCTTCGCCAGCAGCTGGCAATTGATTGCACGCGCCAGCCAATTAAGCGAGGTCGGCGATCATGTAGTCGCTGAGATTGCCGGCAGACCCGTGATCGTGGTGCGCGGCAATGACCATGTGCTGCGCGGATTCTTCAATGTCTGCAAGCATCGGGCCGGGCCGCTGGCGCTCGTAAATGGCAACGCACCCCAACTGCAATGCAAGTATCACGGCTGGACCTACACGCTCGAAGGCCAGCTGCGCGCGGCCCACGAGATGCAGGATGCCAAAGATTTTGACATCGCCTGCATCCATCTGGATTCGGTGCAGGTAGGTGAATGGCAAGGCTTGGTATTCGTGGCGGTGCATGAGTCTGCTGTAAAACTTGAGCAGCTGCTAAGCGGAATCAAAGAACGCATCGAGCCTATCGAGCTCTCGCAACTGCAGTTCCATACCCAGATCTCATATGACATGGCCTGCAACTGGAAGGTATATGTGGACAATTATCTGGAGGGATACCATCTGCCGCATGTGCATCCGGGGCTAAACAAGTTGCTGGATTACCGCAGCTATGCCACGCATACGGCGGATTGGTATTCCTGGCAGCACAGTCCCTTGGATGGATCCCAGGGGCCGTACCAGTCCGGCGAAGCCCATTACTATTTCATCTTCCCCAATCTGATGCTCAACATCCTGCCGGGGCGTCTGCAGGTCAACACCATACAGCCGGTCTCGCAGCGGCAATGCCGGGTGGTGTTCGATTACTACTATGCGGATATCGAATCGGCCGCGGTGCGTGACATGATCGAGCAGGATGTGCGTTTCAGTGACGAGGTGCAGAAAGAGGACATGGGCATCTGCGCACGTGTACAGCAGGGACTGGAATCCGGCGCCTATGAGGCGGGTCGATTATCGCCGAAGCGCGAAGCCGGTGTGCATCATTTTCAGGAACTGGTCAGAAAATCTTACCGGGAGGCAGGAGTCTAGAAACCCTCCGGTTGCCATGCGCGGATAGTCGCATGATGGGGTGACCAGGCAGACCACGCCGATTCTGCCCAGGCGCGCACCCGTTGCGTGTGTTCGTTGACATCTTTGGCTTCGTGGACATCGGACACGGCCATGCTGCCCATTGATGCTGGCGGCGTGAGCCAGGTATAGGTACGGGTATCGGCTGCTGCCTTGATGGCGTCGTTGGCCCGTTGCATCCCGACGCCAGTCTCCAATATCAGATATAAGCGTATGAGATGTACGGCCACCGACTGGATGCTCTGGGGTGAGGGCTGGCCGGGATGCTGTACTGCGTAGGCATCAACCGTGAGCTTGTGAACCTGGAAATAGGCCGGGTCACTGTACTCTCGAGCCAGTACTTCACCGTAGATTGCCCAGCAGCCGGAGCAGGATTCCATATAACGGTGAGTGGGCCCCTGGATATCGGCGAACGAACCGCCACATCCCATGCATTTGATCATTGCTGTAGTCATAATTGGAATCTTGAAGCGTATATATTGATCTATTGAGATACTAGCATCCATGAAGGACACAAGGCAGCTACAAGCAGGGCGAAATAAATGCTGATGGCCATCACACGCGGAGTGAGTCCACGCATCACTGAATGTGAGCTGACGCATGTGACGCGCGAACCAATTAATTTTCAGCGTGCCCAGACACAGCATCAACAGTACGAAGAACTGTTGGTGGAATTAGGCTGCAAACTCATCAAACTTCCGGCTGAATCGGAGCTACCAGATTCCGTGTTCGTCGAGGATACTGCCGTGGTGTTGGATGAGCTGGCGGTGATCACGCGTCCGGGTGCGGAATCCCGGCGCGCCGAAACGGGTTCAATTGCCGCCGTTCTCAAGCAATACCGCAAGCTGTTTTATATCAAGCCACCCGGCACCTTGGACGGTGGCGATGTATTGCAGATTAGTAAATCTTTGTATGTAGGCCTGTCGCAACGCAGCAATCAGCAGGGCATCGAGCAGTTTCATAAAATTCTCTCATCATTCGGTTACAGCGTAACAGCGGTAACCTTGCACGATTGCCTGCATCTCAAAAGTGCCGTGACCCAGGTTGCTGACAACACACTGCTCATCAACCGACAGTGGGTTGACGACAAAGTGTTTGGAAATATGCGGTTCATCGATGTGTCGCCAACAGAACCATTTGCAGCCAATGCGGTGCGGATCGGAAATACCCTGATCTACCCCTCGGCATTTCCAATGACGCACCAAAAACTGGTGGCTCAAAGCATCGATTTACGTACAGTGGATGCTTCAGAACTCGCCAAGGCTGAAGGTGGCGTTACCTGTTGTAACCTGATTTTCAAGGTATAACATGTCGGAATGAACAACTGCTTTCGGCTGCGGTTAATGGAAAGGTAAGATCACATTAGCAATCGAAACAATTTGTAGTAACGAATAGCATTTATTCACATACTCTTTTTAGATGATTCCATTGAGCTGTCCATGAGCATCCGCACAAACATGACTGCCATGCTGCTCGAGCAGCGCGGTGGTCCGCTGGTCAAACGCCAGCTGCCGGTGCCGAAACCAGGACCCGGAGAAGTGCTGCTCAAGGTGCTGGCTTGCGGCGTGTGCCGTACGGATCTGCATATCGTCGATGGTGAACTCGCACAGGGCAAACTGCCGGTGATCCTCGGCCATGAGATCGTCGGCAGCGTGGCAGCATTGGGCAACGGCATCACCGGATTCAAATTGGGCGAGCGCTTGGGTGTGCCCTGGCTTGCTGGCAGTTGTGGTCAGTGTGCATATTGCCGCAGCGGCCGCGAAAATCTGTGCGACCAGGCGAAGTTCACCGGTTACGACCGCGATGGCGGTTATGCTGAATATACGATCGCCGATCATCGTTACTGCCTGCGTCTGCCGCAGAACTACGATGATGCCCATGCAGCACCGCTGCTGTGCGCGGGGCTCATCGGTTATCGGGCACTCCGGCTGACGGGTGAGGCCTCGTCCATCGGGCTCTACGGCTTCGGTGCGGCGGCCCATGTGCTGGCACAGATCTGCATGGGGCAGGGCCGGCGCGTGTATGCCTTCAGCCGCCCCGGCGATACCGCCAGCCAGGATTTCGCCCGGGAACTGGGTGTGCGTTGGGCCGGTGGTTCCGATGAAAAGCCACCCGAGCCGCTGGACGCGGCACTCATCTTCGCGCCAGTCGGTGCCTTGGTGCCCACAGCACTGCGGGCAGTGGCCAAAGGCGGTTGTGTAGTGTGTGCTGGTATACACATGAGCGACATACCCGAATTCCCCTATGCGATCCTGTGGGGCGAGCGGGTGCTGCGTTCGGTGGCCAATCTGACACGCGCCGATGGAGCCAATTTCATGACAGCATTGGCGCGCTGGCCGGTACACACTTCTGTCACGACCTTTACACTGGCCGACGCTAACGAGGCCTTGGCAGCGCTACGTTCAGGACAGTTGAACGGTGCGGCGGTCTTGATCCCGGATGCCTGAAATCATTTTCTGGTCAAACGCGCAATAAATAGTGTATGGCGCGTGTCTAGATGTTATGCGTCTGACTGTTAGCAGGAGTCTCAAAGTGAAAATCGTTCGCGGAATCGTGATTGCCGCTACCTTGGTGGCGCTCGCAGGTGTCATGGTCGCCGGTCTGCGCTGGGCCACGGGCCTCGAGGCGTTGCCATTATCAGTGGCGGCGGATATGCCGTCGCTGGCCGGCAAACAGCCAGCGCCGGCGTTTCCTGTGGGACTCGATTGGATCAACACTGGCGGCCGGCCAGTCACCATCAAGGAACTGCGCGGCAAAGTTGTGCTGCTGGATTTCTGGACCTACGGCTGCATCAATTGTTTCCATGTGATTCCCGATCTGGAGAAACTGCAGAAGAATTACGCTAACAAGCTGGTGATCATCGGCGTGCATTCCGCCAAGTTCGCCACCGAACGCAAGACTGCGCATATCGAAGCAGTGGTGCTGCGCTATGGTATCGATCACCCGGTAGTGAACGACAAGGACATGCAAATCTGGAATGCATATGGCGCCGAGGGCTGGCCTACGCTCACGGTGATCGATCCTGCCGGAAATGTGGTCGGTCAGGTGTCCGGTGAGGGTCAGTATGATTTGCTGAACAAGGTCATCGGTTCGCTTATTGAGGAATTCAGCGTCAAGGGTTTGATCAATCCCAAACCCCTGTGGTTCAGCGGTATCCATGTGGAGATGCCCAAGACGGCCTTGCTGTATCCCGGAAAAGTGCTGGCGGATGCGGACCACGACCGGCTGTTCATCGCCGATTCCAACCACAACCGTATCGTGGTGACCACGCTCAGCGGCAAGGTGTTGGCAGTGATCGGTGATGGCAAGCCCGGATTGCGGGATGGTGATTACGCCCACACCCAGTTTCATTATCCACAAGGAATGGCATTGGCAGGCGCAGACAGCCTGTATGTCGCGGACACCGACAACAACGCCATCCGCAAAATTAATCTTGCCACGCATAGGGTCACTACCGTAGCCGGTGACGGTAGACGGATCTACATGACCGATACATCCATGTCGGCACGTACCGCTGAACTGAACACACCTTGGGCGGTGTTGTTCCATGACGGATTGCTGTATATCGCCATGGCTGGCCAGCATCAGTTGTGGAGCTACGATCCGCTGGCGAACACCATCAATCTGTATGCGGGCAGCGGTCAGGAAGGCATCGATGACGGTCCGCTGCTGCGGGCGAGCTTCGCGCAATCCAGCGGACTCACCACTGATGGCAAGTATTTGTACGTGGCTGATCCGGAAGCCAGCGCCGTGCGGCAGGTCGGGTTTGGCCCAGGCGCACAGGTGCGCACACTGGTAGGCACCGGCCTGTTTGATTTCGGCGACGTGGATGGCGTTGGCGATGCGGTACGCCTGCAGCACGATCTCGGCATCACATGGGATTCGGGACACCTGTATATAGCGGATACCTATAACAGCAAGATCAAAGTATTGGATCCGAAGATCCGGCGCGTGACGACGTTCGCCAGTGGCAGCGATGAGTTCGACGAGCCGGGCGGACTGAGCGCAGCCGGTGACTATCTCTATGTGGCCGATACCGACCACAACCGTATCGCGGTGGTGGATCTCAAGACCGGCAAAATCAGCAGCCTAAAGCTCGAAGATCCGCAGCATCTACTGGCGCAGCCCTGAGTGTACAGGCCTGCCGTGCAGGCCCCGGGGCTTTTGACTACACTGGGGCCATGTCCAGTCCCCGCCCGCTTAAAAACGAGCCTGATCGGAAGCTGCCGCTGCTGGAGGTGCTCGCCTGGCTGGAAGCCGATGGCCTGCTCACCGCTGAGCGTGTTGCCCTGTTGCGGGGTCTTGCACAACGCGGCTCTTACGACGATCAGCATCCCCTGTCGGTGATCGGCAAACGCGGCTGGCCGGATGCGCGCCAACCGAATACGCCACTCACCGTCGAGAGCCTGACCGTGTGGCTTGCCGAAAAGGTGAAGCTCCCGTATTTCCGCATTGATCCTCTCAAACTCGACATGCGCCGCATCACCGGGGTGATCTCCCAAGGTTATGCCTCGCGTTTCAAAGTGCTGCCGGTAGAAGTCACCGGCGATGAGATCGTGGTGGCCACCGCCGAACCCTATGAGCGCGAATGGGAACGGGAGATCAACCAGATCCAGCAGAAGAAGATCCGGCGTGTGCTTTCCAATCCGGATGATATCAGCCGTTATCTTGTGGAGTTCTATTCCATCTCCCGTTCAGTGCTCGGTGCCGAGAACCAGAACGTCGGTACCGCCGCCACTGGCATCCAGAATTTCGAACAGCTCATAGAATTGAGCCGCGCCGGTAAACTCGACGTCAACGACCAGCATGTGGTCAGCATCGTGGACTGGCTGTTGCAGTATGCCTTCGACCAACGCGCCAGCGATATCCATATCGAGCCGCGCCGTGAAGCTGGATTAATACGCTTCCGCATCGACGGCGTGCTGCATCAGGTCTATCAATTTCCGGTGGCGGTGCTGACGCCGGTCACCAGTCGCATCAAGATCCTGGCGCGCATGGATATATCGGAGAAACGCCGTCCGCAGGATGGACGCATCAAGACGCGCAATCCCAACGGCCAGGAAGTAGAGTTGCGCATCTCCAGCATGCCGACCGCGTTCGGCGAGAAACTGGTGATGCGGATCTTCGATCCGACGGTGTTGTTGCGCAGTTACCGCGAGCTCGGCATATCGGAACAGGATGAGAAGTTTTGGCAGGGGATGATCGATAACCCCCATGGCATCATCCTGGTGACCGGACCCACGGGCTCCGGCAAGACCACCACCCTGTATACCACTCTCAAGCAGCTCTCCAAACCGGACGTGAACGTGTGTACGGTGGAAGATCCGATCGAAATGGTGGATCCCGCACTTAATCAGATGCAAGTCCAGCCCAACATCGATCTCACTTTTGCCAACGGTGTGCGCACGCTGCTGCGCCAGGACCCGGATATCATCATGATCGGTGAGATCCGTGACGCGGAGACCGCCGAGATGGCGGTGCAAGCCTCGCTCACCGGCCATCTGGTGTTATCCACGCTGCATACCAACGATGCACCGACATCCATCAGCCGTCTGCTGGATCTGGGGGTACCGCCTTTCCTGCTGCAATCAACCTTGCTGGCGGTCATCGCCCAGCGCCTGGTGCGCACCCTGTGTCCGCATTGCAAGAAAGAGGCACAGCTTACGGACGAGGAGTGGGATAGTCTGGTGGCACCCTGGAAGGCGCAGAATCCCAAGCGCATATATAACGCCATCGGCTGCCTGGAGTGCCGCAACACAGGCTACAAGGGGCGCATCGGTCTTTATGAAATGATGGGGTTTACGCCCGCCATCAAGAGACTCATCACTGCTGATTTCGACATGGATGCCCTGCGCCAGGAAGCTATACGTACCGGCATGAAACCGTTGCGTCTGCGCGGCGCACAGAAAGTAGCCGAAGGCGTGACCACGGTGGAAGAAGTGCTGCGCGTGGTGCCGCCGCCCACCACTCATTATTAAACTTTATTTTCCGATGCCCTGCTCATGACATCCGCCGATCTCAAGGCGCAGCTCGCGCGTGGCTGTGCACAACTGCATGTGGATCTGCCGCCCGGAGCGCAACAGTCGCTGCTGGATTTCATCGCATTGCTGACCAAGTGGAACGCTGCCTATAACCTCACCGCTATACGTGTGCCCACCGAGATGGTGAGCAAGCATCTGCTGGACAGCCTGAGCGTGCTGCCATTTCTGCAGGGCAACCGCATCGTGGATGTGGCTTGCGGCGCGGGCCTGCCCGGCATCCCTCTGGCACTGGCCTGCCCGGACCGGCAGTTTGTGCTGCTTGACAGTCAGGCCAAGAAGACCCGCTTTGTAACCCACGCGAACGCCATACTCGGTCTGCGGAACGTGGAAGTGGTGCAGTCACGCGCCGAGGACTATCGTCCCATGGAGCTGTTTGCTACCGTGATAAGTCGCGCATTCGCGTCCCTGCTTGATTTCATGCAGCTCGCCGGTCATCTTGGCGAACCGCACGCGAGTTTTCTGGCCATGAAAGGCCAGCCACCGGTAGGTGAATTGCAGGCCTTGCCGCCCGGGTTTCATGCCAGAGTGCATCCACTCATGGTGCCGGGATTGAAGGCTCACCGCTGTGTGGTTGAAATTCGTAAGAATGAGGATGTGCGATGATCAGAGTGCTTACATGTTTTTTACTAGTCATTTACCCTATTTTGAATGATTGATATGGCTCGCATCATTGCCATCACCAATCAGAAAGGCGGCGTCGGCAAGACCACCACCGCCGTGAACCTTGCTGCTTCGCTGGCTGCCACCAAACGCCGTGTATTGCTGGTGGACGTGGATCCTCAAGGCAATGCCACCATGGGCTGTGGCGTGGACAAGCACACGCTCACCCACGGTGCTTATGAAGTGATCATGGGCGAGATTCGTATCCGCGATGCCTTCGTCAGCCTGGATACGGCCGGCTTCAAGCTGCTGCCTACTAACAGTGATCTGACTGCTGCCGAAGTGGAACTCATAAACGCAGAGCGCCGCGAGAGCCGCTTGCGGGAAGCGCTCGCGGAAATCCGCGCCGATTTCGATTACATACTCATCGATTGCCCGCCCTCGCTCAATCTGCTGACGGTCAATGCACTGGTGGCGGCGGATAGCGTACTGATTCCCATGCAGTGCGAGTATTACGCCCTGGAAGGATTGTCGGCCCTGATGACTACCATCGAGCGGCTGAAGCACGTGAATCCTCAATTGCAGGTCGAGGGTTTGCTGCGCACCATGTTCGATCCGCGCAATAATCTGGCCAACGAGGTTTCCTCGCAGCTCATCCTGCATTTCGGTCAGCAGGTGTACAACACCATCATCCCGCGCAACGTGCGTCTGGCGGAGGCCCCGAGTTTCGGCTTGCCGGCATTGAAGCACGACGGCACTTCGCGCGGTGCGCTCGCCTATCTGGCATTGGCCGGCGAGATGCTGCGTCGGGAAAAACAACGCGGCGCGGATTCCGGAGTTGCTGCTACAATCTCCGGCTCTTCGAGGGAGGCGTGAAAGTGGCCGCGAAACGCAAAGGCTTGGGCCGTGGATTGGACGCGTTGCTGGGCGGTGCCCTGCCGGCACTGGACTCCACAGTCGGCTCCGAGGAGATGCGTGATATCCCGGTGGATCTGATCCAGCCGGGCAAATTCCAGCCACGCATGCACATGCACCCGGAAGGCCTCCAGGACTTAGCGGATTCCATCAAGGCCCAGGGGCTGGTGCAGCCCATCGTGGTGCGCCCCGCCAACACACACCTGGATGGAGTTCAGACCTCAGGCCCACGTCATTACGAGATCATCGCCGGCGAACGTCGCTGGCGCGCTGCGCAGATGGCCGGCCTGCACCAGATTCCCGCGGTGGTGCGCGATGTGCCGGATCGGACCGCCATCGCCATGGCGCTCATCGAGAACATCCAACGTGAAAACCTCAATCCCTTGGAAGAAGCCCAGGCGCTACAACGGCTTATCAGTGAATTCGACATGACCCACCAACAGGCCTCGGAAGCCGTGGGTCGTTCGCGTGCCGCGGTCAGTAACCTGCTGCGCTTGCTGGAACTCACCGACGCAGTCAAGGACCATGTGGAGCGTGGTGATCTGGAGATGGGTCACGCACGCGCATTGTTGGCGCTCAAAGGGGCCGCCCAGACCGATGCCGCCCGGCGGGTAGTGGCACGGCACTTGTCGGTACGCGAAACAGAAAACCTAGTGCGACGCCAGCTCAAAGAAAACGGCGGACCCGCCAAGGGACCGCGGCGGGTGGATCCCAACATCCGCCAGTTGGAGACCGAGCTTACCCAGAAACTGGGCGCCAAGGTCAATGTGGAAACCGCAAGCGGCGGCAAAGGCCGGCTCATCATCCATTATTCCAGCCTCGATGAACTGGACGGCATCCTGAAACGCATCCGCTGATGCAAACCGTTCTTGTATAACCGTATTTACCGCTGTTCCTGCCTTTTGTCATTGAAGATACCCGCCTAGCCCGTTAAAATACGCGGCTCTCCACAAGCTGGGGCTTTTGGAGTCGCCACCCGCTGCCGATCCGGTAACGACGTGGCTTTTTTGTATTCAGGAAGCGCAGCTCATGGCTGGCTCATTCACCAAGGCCCGACAGGGCACCTTCATCATCGTCGGTCTGCAGCTGGCGGTAACGGTGCTGGCGGGCGTGGTAGCGGCCCTGGTGGCCGGGCACTATGCTGCCTGGTCAGCGTTGGCCGGCGGCCTGATCAACGTGACGGCCAGCCTGTATATGGCATTGAAGCTGTTCGCTGGCGGTCTGAGTGCGGGACCGCAGCAGTGGCTTGGCCGATTCCTGGTGGGTGAGGCCATGAAATTGGCAATCACCGTGGCGCTGTTTATCTTCGCGCTGGTGGTGTTGAAAGCGGCGTTTGTGCCGCTGATTTTGGCCTATATCGCCACCTACATGACCTATTGGGCCGGATTGGCAAGGATCAGTTTTGGACAGGCAGCATGAATCAGACTGTAGCAATAACTCCAAATGAGTACATCCAACATCACCTGACCTATTGGACGGTGGGGCATGGATTCTGGTCGTTGGACCTTGATACTTTGTTGGTATCAGTTTCGCTGGGCTTTGTGTTCTTTTTTTCATTCTGGATTGCCGCCCGTAAAGCCACTTCCGGTACACCCGGCAAGTGGCAGAATTTTGTCGAGATCATGGTGAGTTTCGTGGACACGCAGGTGAAAGAAACCTTCCACGGCCGCAACAAACTCATCGGCCCCATGGCCCTCACCATTTTCGTTTGGGTCTGGCTCATGAATTTCATGGACATGCTGCCGGTGGACTTGCTGCCGCGTATCGCTGCTTGGCTGGGTATGCCATTTGGTGCGAACCCTGAACATGTGTATCTAAAAGTCGTTCCTACCAATGACCTGAATATGACTTTCGCCATGTCCCTTACGGTTTTTGGTTTGATGATCTTCTTCAATTTCAAGGTAAAGGGTGCCCGTGGTTATGCCAAAGAAATTCTTTTTCACCCATTCAATCACTGGACCCTGATGCCAGCCAATGTGTTGCTGCGGATTGTGGAAGATATCGCCAAGCCCGTGTCACTGTCATTGCGACTATTCGGCAATATGTTTGCGGGTGAATTGCTTTTCATATTGATTGCACTTCTTCCGGCTTTGATCCAGTGGCCATTGTCATTCGTCTGGACCGCGTTCCATCTGCTTATCATCACCATTCAAGCATTCCTTTTCATGATGCTGACGATCGTGTACCTCAGCATGGCGCACGAATCCCATGATTCACACTAAGTTGTTTTAACCATCAAATCGGCCGTAGGAGAGTCTCAATGGATATCGTAAGTTTGATTGCAAATGTTCAAGGCATGACTGTTTTAGCCGTGTGTATCGTTTTGGGCCTGGCTGCCCTTGGTACCGCCATCGGATTCGGTATTCTGGGCGGCAAGTTTCTGGAAGGCTGTGCACGCCAGCCGGAATTGTCCGGAATGTTGGCCGGGCGCATGTTCCTTATGGCCGGCTTGCTGGATGCGGTCGCCATGATCGGCATCGCCTTTGCGTTGTACTTCGTATTTCTCAATCCGTTCGTAAGTGCAGTGACAGCAGCGGCTAAAGCAACAGTCGGACATTGATGTGGATTGTCTTCCGTACACATTGAGGTTGAACGACAGTGAATATTAATGCATCGCTGATCGCGGAAGCTTTTGCTTTCGGCTTGTTCATCTGGCTGACCATGAAATTCATATGGCCGCATATCACCAAGGCCATGGACGATCGCGCCAGCAAGATTGCTGAAGGTCTGGCGGCCGGCGAGCGCGGCAAGCAAGAGCTGGAGCAAGCACAGGTTAAAGCCACTGAAATCCTGCATGCTGCGCGCGACAAAAGCGCGGAAGTCGCGGAAGTAGCCAACCAGCAAGCCGCGTCCATCCTGGAGGAAGCCCGCAAGGAAGCCCAGGCGGAGCGCCAGCGCCAGGTGGAGGCTGCCAAGGTTGAGATCCAGCAGGAATTGAATCGCGCTAAGACTGCATTGCGTGCCGAGGTGGCGAACGTGGCAGTGGCTGCCGCCGAGCGCATCCTCTCACGTGAGATCGATCCCAAGGCGCACAAGGCGCTGCTGGATGATCTGGCGCGGCAGATCCACTAAATATCACAGATCTCATGGCCGAAACCCTCACCCTCGCACGCCCCTATGCTAAGGCAGTGCTCGAACTTGCCAGTGAACGCCACGAGACAGAACAGTGGGGCCGGTTGTTGAAAACACTGGCCGGGTATACGCGTAATCACGAGGTGCAGGTGATGTTGGGCGATCCTCAGGTGCCGTTGGCGGTACGCGCCGAGGTGTTGCTGGAACTGTGCAGCAAGGCCGGCCACAAGCCCGATGTCCGCGCCGGCAACTTCGTGAAACTGCTGGCTGAAAACCGGCGTCTGCGGATATTGCCGGAGATTGCCGCGGAATACGCCGCCTTGCGCGAACAGGCGGAAGGCGTCGTCAATGTGGAATTGTGCGCGGCCAACAGCGTGGATGCGGGCGAGCAAGCGCGCATCAGCGCGGCGCTCAAACACAAACTTAATCGCGATATAAAACTTACCTGTGTCACCGATCCCACACTCATCGGCGGCGCCATCATCCGCGCCGGCGATCTGGTGATCGACGGTTCGGTGCGTGAAAAATTGTCCCGCCTGACGGCGGCCATCATCCAATAAACAGATTCGAGAACTTCAAGGATTACGATCATGCAACTCAATCCTTCGGAAATCAGCCAGCTCATCAAGGAACGCATCCAGCACTTCGATGCGGACGCGGAAACCCGCAACGTGGGCACGGTGGTGAGCGTCACCGACGGCATCGTGCGCATCCATGGCCTGCAGGCCGCGCAGTACGGCGAGATGCTGGAATTTCCCAAGAACACCTTCGGTCTGGCCCTCAACCTGGAGCGTGACTCGGTGGGCGCGGTGATCTTGGGCGACTACGAACATATCTCCGAAGGCGACACGGTCAAGACCACCAACCGCATCCTGGAAGTGCCGGTGGGTCCGGAACTTTTGGGACGCGTGGTAAATTCGCTCGGCCTGCCGATTGACGGCAAGGGACCCATCAAGACCAAACTGACCTCGCCCATCGAGAAAGTGGCGCCGGGTGTGATCCAGCGCCAGTCAGTATCGCAACCGGTGCAGACCGGGCTCAAGGCCATCGATGCCATGGTGCCGATAGGCCGCGGCCAGCGCGAACTGATTATCGGCGACCGCCAGACCGGCAAGACTGCGGTGGCGGTGGACACCATCATCAATCAGAAAGGCAAGAACCTGTTCTGCGTGTACGTGGCCATCGGCCAGAAGAATTCTGCCATCGCCAGCGTGGTGCGCAGGCTGGAGGAGCACGACGCCATGCAATACACCATCGTAGTGGCGGTGTCGGCGTCCGAATCGGCCGCGCTGCAGTACATCGCGCCGTATTCGGGTTGCGCCATGGGCGAATATTTCCGTGATCGTGGTCAGGATGCGCTCATCATCTATGATGACCTCACCAAACAGGCTTGGGCCTACCGCCAGATCTCATTGTTGCTGCGCCGTCCACCGGGACGCGAGGCCTATCCGGGCGATGTTTTCTATCTGCACTCGCGCTTGCTGGAGCGCGCGGCGCGTGTGAATGCCAATTACGTGGAGAAATTCACCAATGGCGAGGTCAAGGGTAAGACCGGTTCACTCACGGCGTTGCCGATCATCGAGACCCAGGCAGGCGACGTCTCGGCCTTCATCCCCACCAACGTGATCTCCATTACCGATGGACAGATTTTCCTGGAGACCGACCTGTTCAACGCCGGCATCCGCCCGGCCATCAACGCTGGCATCTCGGTGTCGCGTGTGGGTGGCGCCGCCCAGACCAAGATCATCAAGAAGTTGGGTGGAGGCGTGCGCCTGGCTCTGGCCCAGTTCCGGGAACTGGCAGCCTTCGCCCAATTCGCCTCGGACCTGGATGAATCCACCCGCAAGCAGTTGGAACGTGGCCGGCGCATCACCGAGCTCATGAAACAGAAGCAGTATTCGCCACTGTCGATCGCCGACATGGCGCTGTCACTGTACGCCGCCAACGAAGGTTATCTGGATGATATCGACGTCAAGAAGATCGTGGCCTTCGAGGCCGCCATGCACAGTTATTTCCAAAATCACTTTGCAGCGCTGCGTGACAAGATCAATGCCAGCGGTGATTACAACAATGAGATCGAGGCCGGCCTGAAGAAGGCGGTGGAAGAGTTCAAGAAGACCCAGGCATGGTAACTAACCCCTCACCCTTCACTCGGCAACCGTTCCCTACGTTGCCCTACCTCCTACATCCCTGTAGTCGTCTCCCACAAGGGGAGAGGGGACGAGGAATAAGAGAAAATTAATTCATGGCAGGCGCAAAAGAAATCCGGACGCAGATCAAGAGCATCCGCAGCACCCAGAAGATCACCAAGGCCATGGAGATGGTCGCGGCCAGCAAAATGCGCAAGGTGCAGACGCGCATGGCGGCCTCGCGCCCGTATGCGGAAAAGATGCGCAAAGTGATCGGACATCTGGCCAAGGCCAATCCCGAGTATCGCCATCCGTTCATGCTCGAGCGTCTGGTACAGCGTGTGGGTTTCATCATCATCGCCACCGACCGCGGTCTGTGCGGTGGCTTGAACGTGAACCTGTTCAAGACAGCGATCCTGGCATTGCGCGAGTGGCGCGGCAAACAGGTGCAAGCCGATTTCTGCATCCTTGGAGCCAAAGCCATCGCGTTCTTCCGCCGCATGGGCGGCAAGGTACTAGCTCAAGCGACGCACCTGGGCGATACGCCACATGTGAACGATTTAATCGGCACTATCAAAGTCATGCTGGACGCTTATCGCGCGGGCGATGTAGACCGGGTATTCCTGGTGAACAACATTTTCGTCAATACCATGAGCCAGAAACCCACGGTGACACAGTTGTTGCCGGTACAGGGTATCGAGGACCCGGGTCTGCAGGCCCACTGGGATTACATCTACGAACCGGAAGCACGTGAATTGCTGGACAGCGTGCTGACCCGCTATGTGGAATCGCAGGTCTATCAGGGCGCGGTTGAAAATATCGCCTGCGAACAGGCGGCGCGCATGGTAGCCATGAAGTCCGCGTCGGATAATGCCGGTGACCTCATCAACTCACTGCAGCTGGTTTACAACAAGGCTCGGCAAGCGGCCATCACCAAGGAGCTGGCGGAGATCGTCGGCGGTGCGGCCGCGGTTTAACGAATCATTCAGCAGGTATTAACAAAAGTATTCTGAATCGAGGATGAAATCATGAGTTCTGGAAAAATCGTACAGGTCATCGGCGCGGTGGTGGACGTGGAATTTCCGCGCGATGCGATCCCCGGGGTGTATGACGCACTCAAGCTGGAAGATGGCGGCCTGACCTTGGAGGTGCAGCAGCAGCTGGGTGATGGCGTGGTGCGCACCATCGCCATGGGGTCTTCCGAGGGATTAAAGCGCGGCCTCAAGGTACAGAACACCGGCGCATACATCTCGGTGCCGGTGGGCCAGGGCACTCTGGGCCGCATCATGAACGTGCTGGGCGAGCCGGTGGACGAGGCTGGTCCGGTGAAAGCCAAGGAGCATTGGCCCATCCATCGCAAGGCGCCGAGCTACGAGGAGCAATCCGGCTCCACCGATTTATTGGAGACCGGCATCAAGGTTATCGACCTGTTGTGCCCATTCGCCAAGGGCGGCAAGGTTGGACTGTTCGGCGGTGCCGGCGTCGGCAAGACCGTCAACATGCTGGAACTCATCAACAACATCGCCAAGGAGCATTCCGGTCTGTCGGTGTTCGCCGGCGTGGGCGAGCGCACCCGCGAAGGCAACGACTTCTACCATGAGATGGCGGAGTCCGGTGTCATCAATCTGAAGAACCTGGCCGACTCGAAAGTCGCGATGGTCTACGGCCAGATGAACGAACCGCCGGGCAACCGCCTGCGCGTCGCTTTGACCGGCCTAACTATGGCCGAGTATTTCCGTGACGAAGGCCGCGACATCCTGTTCTTCGTGGACAACATTTACCGTTACACTCTGGCGGGCACCGAGGTCTCAGCGCTGCTGGGGCGCATGCCCTCGGCGGTTGGTTATCAGCCGACCTTAGCCGAGGAGATGGGCGTGTTGCAGGAGCGCATCACTTCAACCAAGAAAGGCTCCATCACTTCGGTGCAGGCGGTGTATGTGCCGGCGGACGATCTTACCGATCCATCGCCTGCCACCACCTTCGCGCACCTGGATGCCACGGTGGTGTTATCCCGCGACATCGCTTCGCTGGGCATCTACCCGGCGGTGGATCCATTGGATTCCACTTCACGCCAGCTGGATCCCAACGTCATCGGCCAGGAGCATTACGATACGGCGCGCGGCGTACAGGCAGTGCTGCAGCGTTATAAGGAGCTCAAGGACATCATCGCGATCCTGGGCATGGATGAGCTGTCCGAAGAAGACAAACTGGCGGTGCAACGCGCGCGCAAGATCCAGCGTTTCCTGTCACAGCCGTTCTCGGTGGCTGAAGTGTTCACCGGTTCGCCCGGAAAATATGTGCCGCTCAAGGAGACCATCCGAGGTTTCAAGGGCATCGTCAACGGCGACTACGACCAGTTGCCGGAACAGGCTTTCTATATGGTGGGTGCTATCGAAGAAGCGGTCGAAAAGGCCAAAACTCTGTAACTGGAACTGACACGCAATTATGAGTATCACATTCCATGTCGACATCGTAAGCGCCGAGCGCGAGATCTTCTCGGGCAGTGCGCAGATGGTATTCGCACCGGCGGAGATGGGCGAGCTCGGCATCACGCCGCGGCACGCGCCGTTGCTGACACGCCTCAAACCCGGCAGCGTGCGCGTCAAGACCGATACCGATGAACAGGTGTTCTATGTGTCCGGCGGAATCCTCGAGATCCAACCGCACGGGGTGACCGTGCTTTCCGACACCGCGCTGCGTGCCCGCGACATCGATGAAGCGGCCGCGCTCGAAGCCAAGCGCCGTGCTGAGGAGGCACTCACCAACCAGACCGCCGAGGTGGATATCGTGCGCGCCCAGGCGGAGCTGGCAGAAGCCCTGGCGCGTCTCCGGACCCTTGAACACATCCGCAAGAAACTGGGCGGACATTAAGCCGTTCAAGGCCGGTAGGACCTGTTTTTCGGCTATTATTTCCAGGCCTTAAGTTCTCAGAACGGGATTCAGCCAATCATGCCCTTGAGCATCGTCATCCTGGCCGCCGGTCAGGGCAAACGGATGCATTCCGACCTTCCCAAGGTATTACAGCCATTGGGCGGCATGACCTTGCTTGAACATGTGGCGCAAGCAGCGACGACGCTCCATCCCGACGCCATACATGTGGTCTATGGCCATGGCGGTGAACAGGTGCCGGCCACACTCAAGCATCTGTCGGTGCGCTGGGTATTGCAGGCCGAACAGCTGGGTACCGGTCATGCCGTCATGCAGGCGCTGCCTGCGATCCCCGATGAATACCTGACACTGGTGCTTTATGGTGATGTACCACTGGTACGCAAGCAGACTCTGCAGAAGTTAGTAAATTCGGCCGCGCGTGGTGAACTTGCGGTGCTCACGGCTCACCTTAAAGATGCCAGTGGTTACGGCCGTGTGCTACGGGATACTGAAGGTCAGGTGCAAGGTATCGTGGAGCATAAGGATGCGACACCTGCACAGCTCCATATTGACGAAATCAACACCGGCCTCATGGCTTGCAGGACATCGGTATTGCGAAACTGGCTTGCGAAACTGCGCAACCACAACGCTCAGAAGGAATATTACCTGCCGGATGTCATCGCCATGGCGGTGGCTGAGGGCGTGTTGGTGGATGGCATCGTGGCAACCGATACCAGCGAAGTGGCCGGCGTCAATGACCGCCAGCAGCTGGCAGTTGCGGAGACCGCCCTGCGTCAGCGCATCGCCGAACAGTTGATGCAGCAGGGCGTGACCCTGCGAGATCCGGCACGCATCGATGTGCGTGGTCAACTGGATTGCGGCCAGGATGTGTGCATCGACGTCAATTGCTTGTTCGAGGGCAGCGTGCGCCTGGGTGATCGGGTACAGATAGGTCCCAATGCGGTCATCCGGGATTGTGAAATCGGCGACGATACCCAGGTGTTCGCTAACTGTGTGCTGGACGGTGCGCACATCGGTGCACGCGTACGCATCGGTCCGTTCACGCGCATCCGTCCGGAAAGCCAACTGGCGGACGAAACCCACGTGGGCAATTTCGTGGAAGTGAAGAACAGCCGTCTCGGGCATGGCAGCAAGGCCAATCATCTGAGTTATCTGGGCGACGCCGAAATCGGGTGCGATGTGAATATCGGCGCAGGTACTATTACCTGCAACTACGATGGTGTGAACAAGCACCGTACCGTCATCGGAGACGGTGCGTTCATCGGTTCCAATACTTCGCTGGTGGCACCCGTGACTGTAGGCGCGGGTGCCACCATCGGTGCCGGTTCAGTAATTACCAATGAGGCGCCGGCGGATGCACTGAGTGTAACGCGCGCTGAGCAGAAGACCGTAGCCGGCTGGAAACGGCCGAAGAAAACCTCATGATATTTTCTCGTTTCTCCTTTTGAGAATTAGAAGTCGGGATGTGAGAGTAACCTCTCAACCTTCCCTCTCCCTCTAGGGAAGAGGGGACAAGGAACAGGAACCATTCATATGTGTGGAATCGTAGGAGCAGTGGCCGGGCGCAATGTGGTGCCGCTGCTGATCGTAGGATTGCAGCGGTTGGAATACCGAGGCTACGATTCCGCTGGTATCGCGGTGCTGGACGGCACGATCAAGCGTGTGCGCAGCGTCGGGCGCGTGGCCGAAATGCAGGGCAAAGCGAAGGCCGAAAAACTCAGCGGCCACACCGGAATTGGCCACACCCGTTGGGCTACCCACGGCGGGGTTACGGAACCCAACGCCCATCCGCATATCTCCCGGGATGAGATTGCGGTGGTACACAACGGTATCATCGAGAACCACGAGGAACAGCGCGCCAAGCTTCAGAAACTTGGCTATGTGTTCGAGTCACAGACCGATACAGAAGTCATCGCTCACCTTCTCCACTACCATTTCCAGCAGCACGCTGATCTGTTCCGCGCGACCCGCGAAGCGGTACGCCAGCTGGTGGGCGCTTATGCCATCGGCGTGCTGTGCCTCAAGACACCGGGCATAGTCACAGGCGCACGCATGGGCTGTCCGCTGCTGGTGGGCTTGGGGGATGGTGAAAACTTTTTGGCTTCCGACGTCTCGGCGGTGCTCTCGGCAACCCGCAAGGTTATGTTTTTGGAAGATGGCGACGTGGTGGAGATCAGCCAAGAAGGCGTGTGGGTTGTGGACCGGGATGACCGGCCGGTGGAGCGCAAGCCTTACCAGAGCCAGGTGTCACTCGCGGACATGGAACTGGGGCCCTACAAACACTACATGCAGAAGGAGATTCACGAGCAGCCCAAGGCGCTCACGGATACCATCGAGGCGGTGGTGGTGGAGGGTTTCGATCCCAAGATCTTCGGCCAGGACGCGACCGCGGTTTTCCATGACACGGACTCGGTACTGATACTGGCCGCAGGCACCAGTTACTACGCAGGACTCACGGCGAAATACTGGATCGAATCCCTGGCCAAGGTGCCGGTGAGCGTGGAGATCGCCAGCGAGTACCGTTACCGCGTATCCGTACCCAACCCGCGTCAACTGGTCATCACCATCACTCAATCCGGCGAGACCCTGGATACGCTGGAAGCACTGAAGCATGCCAAGTCATTGGGACACATCCACACACTTTCCATCTGCAACGTACAGGAGAGCGCCATTCCACGCGCTTCCGAATTGGTGTTCTACACCCGTGCCGGCGCTGAAATCGGGGTAGCTTCGACCAAAGCGTTCACCACCCAGTTGATAGCGCTGTTCGTATTCGCCGCGACACTTGCCAGGCAACGCGGGCTGCTGGATGCCGAGCATGAGAAAGATTTCCTGGAGTCACTGCGGCATGCACCAGGTAGCGTGCAACATACATTGAATCTGGAAGCACAGATCCTTGAATGGGCCAAGCTGTTCGCGGGCAAACAAAATGCATTGTTCCTTGGGCGCGGCATCCATTATCCGATCGCGCTTGAAGGCGCACTCAAGCTTAAAGAGATTTCCTATATTCATGCTGAAGCCTATCCGGCAGGTGAGCTCAAGCATGGCCCATTGGCGCTGGTGGACCGCAATATGCCAGTGGTGGTGATTGCCCCAAACGACGCACTGCTTGAGAAAGTGAAGTCCAACATGCAGGAAGTCCGTGCCCGAGGCGGGGAGCTATTCGTATTCGCGGACCTGGATAGCCACTTTTCAGAAAGCGCAGGCGTGCACGTGATCCGCACACCACGGCACGTGGGTATCCTGTCGCCCATCGTGCATGCCATCCCCGTGCAACTTCTCGCCTATCACACCGCCCTGCAGCGCGGTAACGATGTGGATAAGCCTCGCAATCTGGCTAAATCAGTTACAGTGGAGTAATGACCTAAATCGAAGAACTAGTCATGTTGCGAGATAATAAAGTTTTATCATATAAATCAAACGGCCTGCACAGCCTTCCCTCTTCATTGACCTCGAATGAGGGAGGTATTTCTAAACCTGCACTGGTGAAGCGGATCGCAAGCGCTAGCACGAAACGGAGATTTGCGCTCCGTCACGGTTATTTCTTTTTTATATTTGTGCCTTTAACATCTAAAACCATGTCGTCGTTCTCGTACAGAGTGCGATGCACTTGCTGACCCGTATTAGTTGTGAAATATGGCTCTCCTGAAGCGATCAATATTGGAAATATCCTTCGTAAATCTCCGCTTGAGCCCGTACTTGTTATTGTTGTCTGCCACAACTCCATTTGTGTATGCGACTGTTCTAGAGCTTTAGGATCATAGGCTGTAATTATCGCGAATCTGAAATACGTAGTGTATTCACTGACAGTTGGTACGTATCCAGTTATTCCGTATGAAGGCACATATGTTGTAGAACCTGAATAGCTTGACGTGCTCCCATAACTGTTAATAACACCAGAAGTGTATGAAGATGAGATACCCGTTTGCCCAAACATTGGCATTACATACGAGTACTCATGCGACTGAGGATTTCCGATTCCATAAGAAAGAACAATAATCATGTCTGCATCTTGGGCAGCGTTTGCAGGTGCAAAGCCACGAATTTGTAACGCACGAGTCAATTCAGACGCATATTCTTGAAATTGCAAATCATCTGGGGTAATACCCTTGTTACCCGGCAGAATTATATATGTCTTGCGTGTTTGTTCTGCTGGCGATGTATAAAACAATTAGTAGTGGATTAGTATTTTGTTAGTGACCGTGCAACAGTCTTGGATAAGTTTGTCGCAATTCTTTAATTATATTATCTGTTAATTTCCACGCATCGCCTTTTAGTCGAACGATAAGCTCAGTCCACACTTGCTCAAAAGCCCGTATAGCATCATCGTCATTAAATCGAATGGCGGCGGGCAATAATGGGGCAATATCTTCTGTCAAACTACTAGTCAGTTTTTCCAACATACGTTGTTCAGCCATCGCGCGCGAGATCGGTTTGCCTTCCAGCCTAAGATAGTGATCGAAGCTAGCAATCAATTTCTTTGAGTCCAATGTCAGTTGTTTTAACCCTTCACCAAGATCAAATAAGTCGCGGTCTTTTCGGCGCTGCAATAGAGCGCGCAGCTTGGTCCCGAATAATTCCTCAGGCTCGAAAGAAGCGATTTCGGCTTTTCCGCGATACCAGTCGTTATCTACTTCGAAGGGATATCGCTTGATGCCAAACAGATTTCCGTGTTCACGTGTATTGATATCGACTTTTAGTTTCAACGTCGACTGTGGTTCAGTTTCTGGTGCAAATTTGAACACTAAATGAGTAGAATGTTCGGCCTGATTGTAATTGGACTTTCCTAACCAACGTAAGGCGTGGCGAATCGCACCCACCGTCTCTCCGATAGGCTCCGGTGTTATCTGCACAAGGTCGATATCTTCAGAGTAACGTAGTGGTTGCCGAAACAGCAACTTGTTGATCGCGGTACCGCCCCGAAACGCAATCTTGTCATTTAGTCTCGAATCCTTAAAAAGGTCGCAGAGTGAGCGGCAGATAATAAGATCCTGTTCGATCTGTCTGGGGTCAGGCCACGGAGCCTTTGCGTTCCACGCCTGAATATTGGCTTGAGGAATCAATAGTCAATCTCTACTGGCTCATTAATGATGAGCATCCATTTCGGCACTTTATCGTGTAGTTGTGTCAGCCCTTCGGTCAGATATTTCACTGATGGGTTCAGTAATACAACCGTTTTTGCTTTCTTGACAAAGGTATGCAGTACATTAGATTGCCGTATATGCCCTACGCGTTCCAATAAATAGCCAAGACGACGCACGGATGAGTTTTCATAGTAGGCAGCAATTTTGGCCAACTTACTCGAATTAGCCTGTCCTCCCAGATCTTTGATAATCTGCGCCAGCCCACTGATACCGGCTACCTTATGAAAATAGCGAGCACAATCGAGTAGCGTCAGTTCGATACCAGCGACTTTTGCAAAACCTGCATCGGTTTTCAGAGAGTCCAACCAATCGGCTTGATTAACATGTCGAAAAATTGTGGGGTTCTGGTAAACAAATTCCAGTCGGTGCCTGCCAATCTTGAAATTGCGCACTTGCTTAGGCACGATAACTTGAAAGACCATCGCTGCCTGATGCGATGTGCCGTGGAAAGCCGCGGCTCGCAACAGTGAGATGCGATAATCTAGCTTCAGATGGTTCATTAATGGATTGATCCATCGCACGGGATCTGATGCGCCAGCAGCCCGGTCTTCTGGGCGCAGGATTAGGTAGAAACCATGCCAAGGATTTACTAAGCGGCCCTTCCTAATCTGCCGCGTGAGCGAAGCGCCAAGGGCGACTACCGTCGAACCAAGCGCAATCAGTGCTTCTTTCCGAGAGAAGTAATCCCGGCCCTGTGCCAACCTATCGTTTATGTATTGTTCTAGCGTAGCCATCCCCAAATCATATGCAAAAATCGACGCTTTGTGTTGGTTTTTGCATATGATTTGGGGACAGGTCTAGCCTGCTTAAGATGCTTGTATTTCGGCTAACTTATTGAAAATGAAAGCATATATTTGAATACTTTTTAGTATTTTCTAGTTTATACCAAGTTCATAAGCTATTTCGGTTCCACCGGCTCGGTTACGGAAGCATCCCGTTCCCAGCCCTCATGCTGCAGCGTCATGGACTCGATGGCGACCGCATTGGTTTCCGAACATAGATCCGCGAGTGCCACATACTCGGACGGCCAGCAGCGGAATACTTTAAAAGCCATCACCATCTGGCCGGCCTCGTTGAGTAGATCGATGATGATGTCTTTGCGGAAGTCGGCGAGTCCTACTTCAGTCCCAAGATTCGCACCCAGGCGCCATACCAGGTTCGCCCAGTTCTCAAACTCGGGGTCATGGGTGCGGCCGCGTTCCAGCACTATGGGTTCAAACGATGCAATCCCGGGAGAGCGCCGCTCCAGGCTTGGACTGGCACCCTCGCGGTGCAGGATCACATCAGTAGTGCGCCGCAGCCCGCTGACCTTCGAGATGCCAGCGACAAACCGCCCCTCCCATTTAACCCGAAACTTGAAATTTTTGTAGGGATCGAAGCGATGCGGGTTTACGGTAAATTGGGCCATGACATCCTCCATGTGGCGTATTTGCAATTATTACAGTTTGTGTTTGATGACATTATACGGTGCGGGTAAAAAAATATACGACGCTTTTTTAATTGGAAAGCGTCGCATTGTTGATGTGTTGAATATTTTTATTGTTAAAAGTGTTATTCCAGGATGCGCATTACTCGTTCTGACCAAACTTGGCGATATCGTCAGGTACCGCTTCGTTACTGATAACCGCATCCTTACCCTGCACCATGGTCCGGATTTCTTCGACCACAGCCGGGTTTGCCAAAGTTGTGACATCGCCCACCTCACGCCGGTTGGAGATGGAGGCCAGCACCCGGCGCATGATTTTGCCGGAGCGCGTCTTGGGCATGTCAGGCACAATGTAGACATGCTTGGGCCGGGCGATCTTGCCGATGATGTCCTCATTGGCTTTAATGATGCGGTTGATGACATCCGGCGTTCCCTCGAATCCCGGCTTGAGCGCGATGTAGACCTCGGGTACGCGCCCCTTAATCTCGTCTGCCACCGGCACCACCGCGGCCTCAGCCACTTCGGATACGGTCAAGCATGCGGATTCGATCTCCTTGGTGCCCAGGCGATGACCCGAGACGTTGATGACATCATCGATGCGGCCCAGGATGCGGAAATAGCCGTCGGTTGACTGCATGGCGCCGTCACCCGCAACGTATGGCCAGTCCCGCCAATCCTTACTTTTAGTATTTTTGGTGTAGCGGGAATAATAGGTCTTTACGAAACGATCGGGATCGCCCCATATGGTCTGCATGATCCCAGGCCAGGGATTACGTATGCAGATATTGCCTGCGCGACCGGAACCCGCGGGCAGTTCTACCCCATTGTCGTCATAGATGACCGGATGGATACCGGGTACGCCGGGACCGGCACTGCCGGGCTTCATCGGATCGAGTGCGGGTAGGGTGCTGCACAGGAATCCACCGTTCTCGGTCTGCCACCAGGTATCCACGATCACGGCCTCGCGTTTGCCGACTTCATTGTAGTACCAGCGCCACGTTTCCGGCTCGATGGGTTCGCCGACTGTGGTCATGTGCTTAAAGTGGTAGTTATACTTTCTTGGCTCCTCGGGTCCTAGTTTGCGTAGCGCGCGAATCGCGGTCGGTGAGGTGTGGAAAATATTCACGCCCAAGCGCACGGCGATCCGCCACGGCCGCCCCGCGTCGGGATGCGTGGGCACACCCTCGTAAATGACGCTGGTCGCTGCGAGTGCCAGGGGACCGTAGACAATGTATGAATGGCCCGTAATCCAGCCGATATCTGCCATACACCAGTAGGTGTCGGTCGGATGGATATCCTGGATGTACTTGGAAGTGCCGGTGACGTAGGCAAGATAGCCGCCAGTACGGTGCTGGCAACCTTTGGGCTTGCCGGTGCTGCCGCTGGTATACATCAGGAACAAAGGCGCTTCGGCGTCCATGGGCACAGGCTCAACGAGTTTGCCCGTGTATTGCGTGAGAATCTCATTGACGAAGAAATCACGACCTTTGACCATCGGTGTTGGCGCGCTGTACTTGCCGGGGTAACGCTGCCAGATGAGCACCTTATCCACCTTCTGACCCATCTCGTTCGCGGTTTGCACTGCGATGTCGGCATTCACCTTGTGATCGAGAAGTTTGCCTGCACGCCAGTAGGCGTCCATCGTGATGAGGATATGACTGCCCGAGTCTTGGATGCGCGTGCCGCAAGCCTGCCCCGAGAATCCGCCAAACACCTGCGAGTGGATCACGCCCAGTCGTGCACACGCGAGCATGGTGATCGGCAGCTCGACTGTCATCGGTAGATGCAGCGTCACACGGTCGCCGGCTTTGAGTCCGCAGAAGTCGCGCAACAGCGCCGCCATTTCATTCACCCGGATATAGAGTTCCTGATAGGTGAGCGCCACCGGCAGATCTTCCTCGGGCTCACCGACGAATATGAGTGCCGCTTTATCACGGTACTGGGCCAGATGACGGTCCACGCAGTTATAGCTGGCATTGAGCTTGCCACCCACGAACCATTTCCAGAACGGCGGGTTTTCAGTGTCGAGCACCTTTTTATACGGCTCGAACCAGGCCAGCATATCTGCATATTCCCTGAAACAGTCAGGGAATTTCTTCAAGCTGAATCGTTCCCGAATCCCTGGATCCTGGGCATTCGCCTGTTCGATGAATTTCTTGGATGGCTGGAAAAATTCTTCTTCTTTCCAGTGCACGGCTATCTGTGCTTCGCTGACCTCGGTGTTTTCACTTGCTTTGATTTTGTTTGCCATGGGCACATCTCCTTGCGAATACCTCACATATACCGCTTGCTATCTATGCTTTACTCTACATAATAGCGTTCAAGCTACAATCAATCGGGCGGACATCTAAAGATGTCCGCCCACCATTCACAATCACCAGATACCTTTAACCCTTGGGTGCGCCTACCGGCAGTACCGTCTTGCCGAAAGTGGTGTTGGTCACGATGGCGAAACTCGTATACATGGCGAGTAGCCCGCAAATCAGGCCAAGCCAGCCGCCGGCGAGTGAAATGCCACTGATTCCCAGCAATGCGCCGAATCCCAGCAGGAAAAAGGTGATCCACAATGTCAGGAACACCCACCATAAGGCCTTGCTCAGGCGGAAAGTCGAGATCCACATGCAAAGCGTGAACACGCCCCAGCCGATTAGGGTGACGGCGATGGTACTGCCCGCCTGCGATAGATCCAGTACGCCGTGACCGCCGAGCAGGATGAGCAGCGCGAACCAGAGCCAAAACGCCCCGTAACTCAGGAACGCCACTTGACCGAAGGTGTTGCCGGTGCGGAACTCAAGTAAACCAGCCAATATCTGGATCAGGCCGCCATAAGCCAGAGCCAGCGGGATCACCACCTGCTCCCCGCCCTTCGGCAGTACTCCGGCATTTATTAAGCTCAGTATTACAGTCGTGAGTCCGAAGCCAACCAGGCCGAGCGGGGCGGGATTGGCAAATGATGATTTGGATTCTTCTGCCATGTTAGCTCCTCCAAAATAATCGTGAGTGAAGCCGCATTGTTTATATGCTCTGCAATCTCAGTCTGCAAGTAGCGGTGCAGCAGGTCATGAGCGTGTACTGTGATTTATTTATTATTTAGTTATTAATAAATAAGGCGTTACAATCATTTACTTAACTTAACCTCAAAGTACTGAAATCCGTTATGGTATTTGCATGCACGCAACATAATCAAATCATTTTTATAATTTTGTAATTGATCCAGGTCATTTACAGATCATTGGAGTAGAGTAAAAGAACTGGATACCTGCGGCACAGGAGGCGGCGAGCAGGTCCCTTAACCTGTTGCGAATGAGGTAACTATCATGAGCACGAATAGCTTATTTAGAATGATTCTCATTTCCTGCGCGACATTGCTTATTGGATTTACAACCAGCATAGTCGCTGATCCCGCGACGCCCGCAGTAACGAGCAATGTCAGTACCGATTCCAGTGTCAGTATTTCATTGCATGGATTTATCGATACCACCGCTTTCTGGCAGAGCCAGGACTTTACCTTCGGCAACGGCCAGAACGCCGAGTTTCCAGTGCCCAACACCGGCAACAATCACAACCTCTCCGGCATCAGTATACAGAACACACGTGCGTGGCTAGATATAAAAGGACCGGCGCTTTCGAATGGCTGGAGCGTTGCTGGTCATCTGGAAGGTGATTTCTTCGGTGGCTTTAACGGTACTGGCGCTTACAGTGGACAGCAGGCGACGCCGCGGTTGCGGCAGGCCTTCATGAAATTGACCAGCGAAGATGGCAGCAGTTCGGTCACCATCGGACAGCAGTGGGATTTGCTGTTTCCGCTGCAAAGCGTGCCAGAGTCCCTGACGCATATCGCTTTTCCACTGGGTTTCGGCACCGGCATGATTGGCTGGCGCTTCCCCGGTATCGTCTGGTCGCAGAGCCTTAACCAACCGGCGCAGGGATCGATGGCCTGGAAGTTTGATCTGGGTGCATTTTCCGGTAACTGGGATGGCCCAGGTAATAACGTCAACTTCGACACCGCTGGCAATGTCAACTTCCGGCCTCAGATTGAAGCACGCTTGGACGCCGAAGAAGGCGACTGGCTGGGCTTTTTGGTCGGCCACTACAGCACCGAGGATTTGAGTGGCGTCGGCGGTACAACACCCACTCCGATCACAGACACCATTACCTCATCAGCCATTGAGTTGGGCACTACTTGGCACCCGGGCTCATTCGTGCTGAAAGCAGCTGTGTATAACGGACAAGGTCTCGGACAGGTGTTCGGCGCCATGGCGCAGTTCGGCAACATCAAGGAAACCGGCGGCTATGTGCAGGGTGGCTACAAGTTAACCCCAAACTGGGCGATGTATGCTACCTATGCTACCGACCATCCGAACCAGAGTGATGTGATTACTTGGGGTGGTACTAGGCTCAAGAACCAACAGTATGCACTCGACCTGATTTACGGCAATGGACCCTACGGTTTCGGGTTCGAGTGGATGCACGCCATCCTGGACAGCACCACGGCGGCCACTGCACCCGCCGTTACGTCCACAGGAGGCAATCAGTTTTCCGCAAGTGCAATCTATCATTTCTAAATCTATCGATACGAGTTTATAACGTATCAGCGGGTGCCTAGGGATGGGCACCCGAGTTGGCTGTTCCCGGCGAACAGCCGTGATTCGGTGGTAAACCTTATCCTTAAAAGCCCAGTCTTAGGAGATCAATTATGAACAGGTACCTCTCTCGTTGCTTAACCGGGGTTTTTGCCCTGGTTTTTTCGGTTGCAGCATTTGCGGCCGGTTCCCCATCTGGAATCCAGCCAGCCATGCTACAGTTCCCTTCAAAATTTGGTTCCATGACTTTTCCGAACAAATTTCCCGCAGGCACCACGCTTACAATTACACAATGGAGCCATTTCGTGCCGCGCTACGACAAATGGTTCGATGCGTATGCGCAGGACTGGGGCAAAGCCAACAATGTCAAAGTCACAGTAAACCACATCAACCTCGGCGATCTGGCTACGTCTCTGTCCTCAGCCATTGCAGCGCGCAAGGGTTCCGATCTTTACGAGATGATCGCGCCGCCTGCAGCGTTCATTCAGGGTTTGCAACCGCTGAATGATATCAATAGGGCCGCCGCCGCCGCATTTGGCGAACGCAGCGGCGTGTGCACGCACTCCAGTTATCTGCCGGTCAAGAATGAATGGTACGGTTTCTGCCACGGTTGGGTGCCGGATCCGGGCGATTACCTGGTATCTGATTGGACCAAAGCAGGATATCCAAATGGGCCGTCCAGTTATGAAGATCTGCTGAAAGGCGGCGAGAAGATTTACAAGGACACGGGGATTCCGGTCGGCGTCGGCATGTCGCCCGAAATCGATTCGGAGTTTTATGCCCGCTCGCTGATTTGGTCGTTCGGCGGTTCAATCCAGAACGCGCATGATCAGGTGACCTTCGATTCACCGCAGGTCATAAAAGCCGTGGCCTATCAGGCCAAGCTGTACAAGGCCGCTGAAACACCGGAAGTGTTCACCTGGAATCCGGCCTCCAATAACCAGACGTTTATCGCCGGTCAGACGTCCTACATCCAGAATTCCATCTCCTTCTACCGTAGTGCACAGGAGGTGAATCCAAAGGTGGCCGCGAACACCGGATTCAGCCCGGGATTGAAAGGACCGACGGGTGATATTCGCCAGACAGCACACGTGTATTTCATCTACGTGATGCCAAAATACGTGAATAACCTGGATTCAAAATCGGCAGCCAAGAAGTTTATGCTGGACTTGGAGTCCAATTACAGCCAGGCGACCTACAACAGCGAGCTTTACAACTTCCCGGCATTTGCCAGTACCGCGCCGCAGCTTACCCAGAAAGGCGGCTGGCTGGATCACGACCCGTTCGGCTCCGAGCCCGCCAACAAACTCGAAGTCTTACGTAACGCCGAAAGCTGGACCGGTTGGTTGGGTTATCCGGGCTACGCCAACCCGGCGGTAAGCGAGGTCTATGAAGAGCATTTGATATCGGCGATGATGGCCGAAGTGGCGCGCGGCAATAAGACGCCGGAAGAAGCCGTCAAACAGACGACTGCGCAGATCAATGCGATTTTCGCCAAGTGGCGCAAGCTAGGTTATTTGCAAGGCGGTTCTTGATTTACACTTGACCCACAACCCAGATATGAGGATGTTCAATCAATGGCTGTATTGCGGGTCGAGAACGTCAAAAAATATTTTGGAAAACTAGCCGCAGTAGATGGAGTTAACATTGAAACCAGAGAGGGCGAACTGTTCGCCCTCCTGGGTTCCTCTGGATCGGGGAAAACCACGTTGATGCGGATGATCGCCGGGCTCGAGCAACCGAGCGAAGGCGACATCCTCATCAATGGGCGTTCGGTGGTGGGCGTGTCACCCCAGCACCGCAATGTCGCGATGGTATTCCAGAGTTATGCGCTGTATCCGCACATGTCGGTGCGCGACAACATTCTGTTTCCGCTCAAGTCACGCAACGTGCCGAAGGAGCAATGGGAACAGAAAGTGCAGTGGGCGATTTCCATTCTGGGTATCGAAGCCTTGCTTGATCGCCGGCCCACCAAGCTGTCCGGCGGTGAAAAGCAACGCGTGGCATTGGCGCGCGCGTTGGTGCGCGATCCGGAATTGTTCCTGTTCGATGAGCCGCTGAGTGCACTCGATGCCCAGGTGCGCAATATTGCGCGCGCGGAACTGCGTGATTTGCAAAAACGCACTGGTATCACCACCGTGTATGTCACTCACGATCAGGTCGAAGCCCTGGGGCTTGCCGACCGGCTCGCAGTGATGAGCAAGGGACGCATCTCGCAGGTCGGCACGCCCCAGGAGATGTATGAATCTCCGGCTAACCTGTTCGTGGCCAGTTTCATTGGCAATCCGCCCATGAACCTGATCACACGCGGGGAACGCGTGATGGGGATTCGTCCCGAGCACCTGATGTTGCAACGCAATAAACCAGCGGACGTGACGGGTGTGACTTTGAGTCTGCGCATTCTACTCGTCGAGTTCATGGGTTCCGAATACCTGGTTTACGGATGTGAAGAGGGGAGCGAGCATCAACGTCAGATTGTAGTGCGGGTCGAACACAGCGGCGGCACGGTGCCGGGGCAAGGCGATGTGATGGAATTTTTCGCGTCCAAGCAGGATGTGAAGTATTTCGATAAAAGCAGTGGTAACCGACTGCCATGATGAACGACAACACAGTAAAGCCTGTGCACTTCGTCGATCAGGACCGGCGCCTGGGCTGGGCCATGCTGAGCCCAGCGGTGATTTACATTGTGGGATTTATTGGTGTGCCGTTTGTCCTTGCAATTCTGCTCAGTTTCAGCAACGCGACCGTCGGTAATCCGCGTATCACTGATCTGGTTGGTTTTGCAAACTATGTGAGCCTGCTGCATCAGCCGATCTTCATGACCGCACTCAAGAACAGCATTCTGATCACGTTTCTAACGTTGGGCATTCTGCTGGTATTGGCGACGATATTGTCCGAACTGCTGGCGATTGAATTTCGCTACAAGAAAATTTTTCAGACGCTGTTGATCCTGCCCTGGGCGATGCCGGTTTCATTGGCCGCTATCGCCTGGTTGTGGTTGCTCGATTCGCAGTTCAGTCCGATCGACTGGATGCTTACGCAAATCGGGATTCTGGGGCCAGGCGGGCTACTCGGACCGGTACGGCACCTCTATTATCTCGGTCGCGACATGCTTGCCATCGCCTCGGTGGTGACGGTGAACGTTTGGAGGCTGCTGCCGTTGGCAACCGTCATCGTGCTCGCGGGCCGGCTTTCGATCCCACAGGACCGCTTCGATCAAGCGAAAATTGACGGTGCCGGTTTCTTTCGCATTCTGTTTCGTATCACCATACCCGCTTTGATGCCGGTTCTCACGGTCGCCATGCTGTTTACCGCACTGGTGGTTTTTGGTGACATGACCACTGTGGCCCTGCTCACGCGCGGCGGTCCGGGCCACGCCAGCCAGATCCTGCCGTACTGGGCGTTCCTGCAGGGTATTCAGGGAGGCGATCTTGCGGGCGGGGCGGCGGTGGCATTGTTCATGTTGCCGATACTCCTGGTGGTCGCAATTCTTGCATTACGCATCGCCTACCGGTCACAGGAAGCGTGACCGTGAACAAGTCATTGCGCAATTTCGGATTTTACGGCGCCTTGTTGCTGTTCACGCTATTCGCCGTGTTTCCGGCACTGTGGGGCGTGATCACGGTATTCAAGAAAAGCGCGGACTTGTACACGCCGACTGCCGACCCGTTTCTTTATCATCCGGGGCCGACGCTCTCGCACTTGACGTACCTGTTCACCAGCACCAGCTTCATGACCTTCGCCATGAACTCGATCATTATCGGCGTGTGCGTGGTGGCGATCACCCTGTTGCTTTCGGTGCCGGCCGCGTATGCGCTGGCGCGCTTGTCTGGCAGTTGGGGCGAGCGGTCCGGTATGGCATTGTTTCTGGTGTATTTGATTCCGCCGACTTTGCTGTTTCTGCCCATGTATCAGGTGGTGACGTTCCTTGGTCTGGCGGATTCCATCTGGGGATTGGTGGTTGTCTATCCAACCATCACCGTGCCGTTTTGCACTTGGTTGTTGCTCGGGTTTTTCAAATCTGTTCCGGACGATCTGGACGAGGCCGCTATGATCGATGGCTGCAGCCGTTTTGGTGCGTTCCTGCGTATTGCATTGCCGCTGGCGTTGCCGGGCATCGGTGCCTGTGTAGTGTTTGCATTCTCGCTGCAACTCAGTGATTACATTTACGCGGCCACTTTCATTACGTCCACCAGTGCTATGCCAATCAGCGTTGGCGTACCGACACAGCTGGTGCGCGGCGATGTGTTCTTCTGGCAGTCGTTGATGGCGGCTGATGTGATTGTGGCAATACCGCTGGCGCTTGGTTACGGCTTGCTGTTCGACAAACTAGTGTCCGGTTTCCAGAGCGCCGGGACCTCCGCCAGGAACGCCTGAGTCGAGTTTCAGAATCCCAACGGTTCTGAACCATCGCCCGATGCTTCGGGCCAGCGTTGTGTGACAGTTTTCATACGCGTGTAGAAGCGCACGCCGTCGGTGCCGTGGATGTGCAAAGGTCCGAATAATGAATGTTTCCATCCGCCGAAGCTGTGGAAAGCCATGGGTACAGGTATCGGCACATTGATTCCTACCATGCCTGCCTGCACAGTGCGCATGAAACGGTTTGCCAGCTTGCCGTTGGCCGTAAAGATCACGGCGCCGTTTCCGTATGCATGCTGATTTACAAGCGCGATAGCCGATTCAATGTCAGGCACGCGCACCACCACCAGCACCGGCCCGAAGATTTCCTCACGATAAATGCGCATAGCGGGGGTGACCTGATCAAACAGACAAGCACCGAGATAGAATCCGTGCGTATGGTCCGGTACGCTGAAGTCGCGGCCATCCACCACCAGTTGGGCGCCTTCTTGCAGACCAAGTTGAATATAGGACAACACACGCGCTCGGTGACTGGCGGTGATCAGTGGTCCCATATCCATGCCAGCCTGTGTGCCTGGGCCGATGCGCAGTGTGCGGGATTTGTCCACCAACGCCGCCACCAGTGGATCGGCGACATCGCCCACCGCCACCGCTACTGAGATGGCCATACAGCGTTCACCGGCCGAGCCATAGGCCGACCCGATGAGCGCGTCAGCGGCACGTGCGATATCCGCATCCGGCATCACGACTAGGTGATTCTTGGCGCCTCCGAGAGCCTGTGCGCGTTTGCCTAGTCGGCTGGCTTCTGCGTATATGTACTCGGCCACCGGCGTTGAACCTACAAAACTCACTGCCGCCACGCGCTCATCGGACAGTAATGCATCCACTGTCTCTCGATCACCATTCACCACATTGAAGACTCCTGGCGGCAGGCCGGACGCGCTGAATAGTTCGGCCAGCCTTAATGGGCAGGAGGGATCTTTTTCTGAAGGTTTGAGAATGAACGTGTTGCCGCAGGCAATGGCGATCGGGAACATCCACATGGGCACCATAGCTGGGAAATTAAATGGGGTTATACCCAGGCATACCCCCAGCGGCTGGCGCAAAGACCAACTGTCTACGCCATTGGAGACATTATCAGAATACTCACCCTTGAGGAGATGGGGTATGCCGCAGGCGAATTCGACTACCTCCATGCCGCGCTGCAATTCACCGTGGGCATCTGCCAAGGTCTTGCCATGTTCACGCGTGATGAGTCCCGTGAGGGAATCGTGTTCCCGTTCCAGCAGATTTCTATACTTGAACAGAATACGTGCACGCTGCGGCGGTGGCAGTGCCGCCCATGCCGGGAAAGCATCCGCCGCTGAACGTACCGCGGCATCCACTTCCTTAGATCCGGCATAATTTAGCTGCGTGACTTGTTGTCCGCTTGCGGGCTCATAGATCGGACCGTTACGTCCGTTTTTCTGGAGCAAATATTTGCCGCCGATATAGTGCCCCAGGTGCTTCGTGGTAGAGGCATGCTGTCGTGTTTTATGATCTGTTGTTGAAGAGGGATTCACCGGAATATTCCTTACCGCTGAGTGTATGGTTCACACTGTGTTTCGGTTAGGGTTCTTATATATCGTTAGTTGTCAAAGTCTACCGCTGATGAGTAGTGTGTTGCCATGGCTACACTTAGATACTGAGTTCTGTCATGACCGGCGTATGGTCCGATGGCCGTTCCCAGCTACGTGGTTCCCGATCGATGACGGTGGCGTGGCCAAGTTCCGCAAGCGTCGGCGATAGCAAAATGTGATCGATACGCAGGCCTTGGTTGCGTCGGAAAGCCGCCGCACGGTAGTCCCACCAGCTGTAGTGACCACTTGCCTGTTCAAATAACCGGAAGCTGTCCTTGAAGCCGTTGTCCAGAAGCGATCGGAAGGCAGCGCGTTCTGGTTCACTCACAAGCACCTGTCCGGCCCAAGCTTGTGGATCGTGGACGTCTCGATCCTCGGGTGCGATATTGAAATCACCGAGTATCACGAGTTGCGGATATTTTTCCAGGAGTGCCACAACCCACAGATTTAATTGTGCGAGCCAGTCGAGTTTGTAACGATACTTGTCGGAATCGATACTTTGGCCGTTGGGCACGTACAGATTGAGTACCGCCAACTCACCGACGGTCGCTGCCAGCACGCGCTTCTGGGGGTCATGGAAATCGGGCAATGCGGATGCAAACACCTGCATGGGCCGACGCGACAGCAGCGCTACACCGTTATAGGTGGGCTGACCGCAAAAGGCGGCTATGTATCCTGCAGCTTCAAATTCAACGACTGGAAAATTCCGGTCCTCGGTCTTGGTTTCCTGCAGTGCCATGACATCGGGCTGTTCAGCCTGTAACCAACGCAGTACGTGAGGCAGACGTACGCGTAGGCTGTTCACATTCCAAGTAGCTATTTTCACTACTGCATCTCGCTCACAGCACCATCCCTGGCATGCTGACCAGCCCGGCCATCCTTGGCCGGGCGCTCGCCGGCGCGAAGCAGTGCTTCGCGTAAATTCTCCGGCTCGCCCAAGTAGCGATTTTCAAGCAGCGATACCGTTCAGCCGCAGGAAAGCATCCAGGGTCGGCTCTCGACCACGGAATTCCACGAACAGTTCCATCGCCTCACGGCTGCCGCCCTGGCCCAGGATGGTATCCAGAAAGCGTTTGCCGGTGACACGATTGAATACGCCGGTTTCCTCGAAAGCGGAATAAGCATCCGCGGCCAGCACCTCGGCCCACAGATAGCTGTAATAGCCGGCTGCGTAACCGCCGGCAAAGATGTGCGAGAAGCTGTTGGCGAAACGGTTCCATTCCGGCACTGGCACCACGCTCACCTGACTGCGTGTTTGAGCGAGTGTAGTGGCAATAAAATCCTTGCCCATATTCAGATTGGCATGCAAGTGCAGATTGAAATCGAACAGTCCGAATTCCAGTTGCCGCAGCATGGATATGGCAGTATGGAAATGACGCGCGGCCAGCAGTTTTTGGTATAACTCGTCTGACAGCGGCTCGCCGGACTGATAATGACCGGAAATCAGTGCTAGACCTTCCCTGGTCCAGGCGAAGTTTTCATGGAACTGGCTTGGTAACTCGACGGCGTCCCAGGCCACGCCGTTGATGCCCGCAACCGACGGGTAATCCACTTGCGTCAGTAGATGATGCAGGCAATGACCGAACTCATGAAAGAAAGTCAGCACTTCATCGTGACTGAGCAGCGAGGGCATATCGCCGATGGGCGGCGGGAAATTGCAGGTGAGATAAGCTGCCGGAATCTGTAGTCCATTCGCAGTGCGCCGCCGACTTAAGGCGTCATCCATCCAGGCACCACCACGTTTATTCTTGCGCGCAAATAAATCCAGATATAAACGGCCACGCAAGTTGCCGGATTGATCATGGATTTCATAGAGTTTGACATCCGCATGCCACACTTCGGCGCTGAGTGCTTGCGCCAAGGTGATGCCATAGAGTTTGTGCATGATTTCGAACAGCCCGCTACGGACTTTTCCCAGCGGAAAATATGGACGCAGGGCTTCATCGGAAATGGCGTAGCGCGCCTCCCGAAGTTTTTCCGCGTAATAACTGATATCCCAGGCCTTTAGGTCCTCGAGTCCATCGCGGTCGCAGGCATAGTGCTGCAATTCCGCATATTCACGTTGGCCGGCCGGCCGACATCGGCTTGCCAGGTCCATGAGAAAGGCGTTGACCTGCTCCGGATCGCGTACCATTTTGGTAGCCAGTGAATAATCGGCGAAACTCCTGAAACCTGTGAGTACTGCGGCTTCGTGCCGTAGTCGCAGGATATCCTGCATGCTTTGAGTATTGTCCCAGCGGCCGGCGTTGGGACCCTGGTCCGAGGCGCGGGTAGTGTAGGCGCGATACATCTCCTCGCGAAGCGCTCGATCATTTGCGTACGTGATGACAGTCGAGTAGCTGGGGTAATCCAGCGTGAACACATGGCCTTTGAGATCACGGATTTGGGCTTCGTGACGGGCTCGCGCCAACGCAGTCGCGGGGATCCCCCGCAGGCTGCTTTCCGAAGTTATTTGTTTGAACCACCCTTGGGTCGCATCCAGCAGGTTTTCCTCGAATTTTGCTTGCAGCTTCGAGAGTTCCTGCATGATTTCACGGAAGCGTGTTTTCTTTTCAGCCGCCAGATTCACACCCGCCAGATGAAAATCCCGCAGCGCGTCTTCGATGAGTTTGCGCTGCGCGGCGTTGAAGGCTGACCATGCTGGACAGGATTTCAATCGTGAATAGCCCTGTTGTAGCTGTTGGTTCTGATCCAATTCGGTGGCGTACTCGCTGAGTTTCGGCAAACAGGCGTTATAAGCTTCGCGGATAGCCGGGGAATTCATCACCGCGTTCAGATGCGCGGCCGGCGACCAAGCGCAGTGCAGGCGTTCGTCCAGGTTTTCAAGTTGTTCGATGAATGTATCCCAGGTTGGATTGTCGAGGGCGGAGATGCGAGCGAGAGCTGAGCGATTTTCCGCGATTACTGCATCCACGGCCGGCTCGACATGTTCGGCGTGAATTTTCGAAAACAGCGGCAGGCTGTCCTGTGACAGCAAGGGATTGTTCATGGGATATCTGCGCCTAGAAACAGTTTCAGGAAAATAATATCACGGTGTCAGATTAACAGTAGGCTGGACGGCAGCTGTAACGCTCAAACGAGTAGTGATGATAAAACCGGCAACGCCGCCGCCGATAACGAACAATAGCAGACAAGCAGCCGCCCATAGCTGAAAACGGCGGACGACGCGCGCTTCCTGGCGAGTAGAAATCATGAAACGCCGACCGTCCTTGGGCTGCGACAGCACGTCCACTGGCGGTCGCTGAGCCGCCTGCTGTTCCTGTAACAATATCTGCTCACGCGCAGCTTCGCGTGCAGTTTCCCATTCTTGCTGGTCGATTTGGCCATCGTGATTGGTGTCGAAGCGGCGCAACAGGTCCGCCTGGCTCTGCTTCCATTCATGCAGCAACTGGGCAACTTCATCGTTGATTGCCGTGGCGCCTGTGTTACCCCCTTGGGTATGGAAAAATCCCAGTGCGAAGATAAACTCCTGCGGGTTGATGAGTTTCTCAACGTAGCGATACTTGGAGGCCAGGGCAAAACTACCGATGGAAGGGCCGGTGAGTGGCTGCGGTTCGTCTCCATACCAGACGGTCTCAGTGGCGGGTATCACCTCAGCGTTATCAGGATCCACCACGCACTGACCGCTGCTGTCCCGGATCAGGAACAGGTCATCGCAAGTGCCGTGATCGACAGTTTCCCAGTGACTGCTGCGTCCACTAGAGACACGTTCTTCGATCTTGTATGACCACCATACACAGCGACAGGATGTCAGAGGCGAGATGATGGGCGGACCAGGCATCAGGTCGGCATGCCCCTCGAGCTTCACGTAGCCTTGGGCAGCTGAGCGGATCAACGATAGCGGGGTTTCCTCGACAGTCCAGGCGCGTACCAGAAACACGAACCCGCCAAACAACGCTGCGATTGCTGCAGTGCAAAGCACAATAGTCCAGAACCAAAAAGACGTCGGTTCGGCCGCGCGTATCGCTGGCTCCCAGCTGACTGGGTCAAACAGACTAAACATGCCTGCGGCTCAGCTGAACAGCGCCTTCACATCCACATCTTTCTTTTCGTCCTGGCCGAATTCCAGTAACTGCGCTTCCTTAAATCCAAAATTTCGCGCAATCAGGGATGCCGGGAACTGTTCGATGCGGATGTTGAATACGTTGACACTGTCGTTGTAGAACTCACGGCGATCAGCAATGGAGTTCTCCAGGCCGGTGATGCGAGTCTGCAACTGCTGGAATGACTCATTGGCCTTGAGTTGCGGATAGGCTTCTGCGACGGCATATAAGTTGCCGATCATGGAGCGTAAATGTGCTTCCGCTGGCCCCAGGGCTGCCATGTTGCCGGTCTCACGTGCCTGCTGTACCCCGGCGCGGGCATCCATGACCTTGACCAGTGTCTGTTGCTCGTAGCCCATGTACTGCTTGCAGGTATCAACGAGCTTGGGCAGCTCGTCGTGACGCTGTTTGAGTAGCACATCAATATTGGCCCAGGCCTTGGCCACGTTGTTTTTCAGCGTCACCAGACCGTTGTAAAGCAGAATTACATAAACCAGGATGACGATGATGATCGCCAGAATCACAAAACCGCTTATGCTCATGACACTCCCCATATGCGAATCATTGTGTATTGAAGTATACACTTGAGGGCCGAAAATACGTTTTCAAGTCTCAAGGTTCCGGGCATGAAGGAATCTTCGGGGTTAATTCCAAGGGGTAGAAGACATGCCGATCAGATCCTATCAGGGCGAGACCCCCATCATTGGCAGGGGAGCCTTTGTGAATGAAACCGCCCTGGTCATCGGCCGGGTGACGCTGGCAGCAGATGTGTCACTGTGGCCCTATGTGGTGGTGCGGGGTGACGTGAATACCATAAGCATCGGCGCACGCAGCAATATCCAGGACCTGAGTGTTTTGCATGTGACCCATGATGGACCGTACAGCCCTGGCGGGTTTCCACTGGTGGTCGGCGAGGATGTAACCGTGGGCCACAAATGTCTGCTGCATGCTTGTAGCATCGGGGACCGCTGTCTTATCGGCATGGGTTCCATCGTCATGGATGGGGCCGTGATCGAAACCGATGTGCTACTCGGTGCAGGCAGCCTGGTAAGTCCCGGCAAATTATTGGAATCTGGAAATCTATACCGTGGTTCCCCGGCACAGAAAGTACGTGCTTTAACCGTCAAGGAACTGGAAATGCTGTGCTACTCGGCCGCGCACTATGTGAATTTGAAAGACCTGTATCTGCATGCGTGATTTAAAGTGTCAGAGTGATATTGAAGCACGATGCCTGCTGTAGGTTCAAGCATGTAAATTGCCTATCTTTGATTTTCACATGTTGTTTTAAATCTCGGATATAAAAACCCTGCAATTTATCAGAAGTTAGCTGCATGATAGCCGAGGATATCCAACCCTCTTGGCCATAATGCTGAATTATTTCAGAGTATGGTCTATACCTATTGCCGATAGTTGGGGGGCTGCTAAGGAGGGCTGGGTGCCGGGATAGTGCCTGCGCTCTGGTCAACTTTAAAATCAAGTGTCGATTTGTCTGAAATTCAACATCCGCAATCGGAGGTTTTTATGAATAATAAATCTGTTGTAGTCACGACTATTGGCTTCATGTGTATAGGCATGACTGTATGGATGGCAAACTTGGGTGATGCCGGCTGGATTAATGGTTCGGGTATGTATGGCATGGCCATGGACTTTGCTCTAGGTAGCGTAGTACTCGGGGTGATTGCCATACTGACCTTTTTCCATGGGCGTACTCTCGACGCTATCATCTTTTTCAGTGCCGCCGGATATTTTTGGACCATGCAGCACGCCGGTGGTGGCGATTCATCCGGAACACTCGGCTGGTTCTGGCTGCTGTGGGCTGTGTTCGTCTTTTATGTTTGGCTCGCCTCGTTCAAGGCAGGTTGGGCACGTTCACTGTTTCTGTTGGCGGCCTGCATTTCGCTACTGGCTACTTGCCTGCTGAACTGGACAGGCATGGGGTTCTTTCGCACTATCGATGGCTATATGGGCTTGATCGCAGGTTTGGTAGCGCTGTATATTTCAGTGGCAGAAGTACTCAATCATGGTAATGGTAAAGTTATTCTGCCGACCGGCAGTTCGGATTCCTGATGCAATATCACAAGGACAGTGTAAGCAGGGCGGGGCGACCCGCCCTGTTTTTTATTAATGAATATTTATCGAACACAACTAAATATTGTTCAAACACAGGACCGCGCATAGAATCATGGTTTAACGATACTTATATAAAATAGTATTCAGCCGGAGTTTTAACCGCCATGCTGGATGGGGCACAACCGCACCTTGGAAAGTATCACCAACATCAACGGAATTATGTTCCGGAATCTCGATTTGGTTTCTGGTTTCTAGGCACTCACTTATGGGAGCGGCATGTCATCCAGATTACCCTCGATGACTTGGTGCATCTGATCAGCACGCCGAAGGAGTCCTATTCGGTAGTGCTGGATGCAGGTTGCGGCCAAGGTCGCGCATTGCACATACTGTATTCAAGATTTCGACCACAGCGACTTATTGGTTTGGATGCTGAGGATAAAGCGCTGGTGCGCGCCCATAAACGAGCTGTAAAAAATGACCTCAATGTGGAATTATTGAAAGGCGATTGTGCTGCAATCGCCTTGCCGGACGAAAGCATTGATCTGATATTTTGTCATCAGACCTTCCATCATTTGGTGTATCAGGAAAGGGCGTTAGCGGAATTCTATCGAATACTCAAACCCGGCGGTCTACTGCTATTTGCGGAGTCCACGCGCGCCTATATCTATACTTTATTCATCCGCATATTGTTCCGACACCCAATGGAAGCGCAACGAAGTGCTGATGAATATTTGTCAATGATACGAGCAGCAGGTTTTATTTACGAACCACAGAATGTGTTGTTACCTTATCGCTGGTGGAGCCGGACCACTATAGCCGGCATATTGGAACTCTGCCGTTTGCGGCGGGTACCGCCACCGGGGCAACGCCAGGAGACACTGGTATACATGGTGGGAGTCAAGCCCACCAAGTAAGGTAGGAAATCTATCAATTTACCAACTTCAATTACTTCCCCTAAGTGCATAATAATTCATCTCGTTGCGTCTAAAATAACCCGCCATTAACTGAAAATACCTGGCGTGTTATATAGCTTGCCGATTCGGAAAACAGAAATGCCACAAGACCTGCGACCTCCTCGGGACGTCCAAGACGGCCGAGTGGGATTTGCTTGATGATTTCTTCAAGCGGTAATCCATGCAGCATCTCAGTTTCGATCAGCCCCGGCGCTATACAGTTGACTGTGATGCTGCGGCTGGCGAGTTCCACTGCCAGTGCTTTGCTGGCACCGATCACGCCGGCTTTAGCCGCGCTGTAATTAGTCTGACCACGGTTGCCGCTCAGACCTGACATTGATGTGATGGTGACGATGCGCCCGCCATCGCGCAAACGTATCAGTGGCATTACCAAAGGATGCAGCACATTGTAGAAGCCGCCCAGATTGACAGCTATGACGCGATCCCAGTCTTCGCCCGACATCGCCGGGAAGGTGTTATCCGCGGTGATTCCGGCGTTGCATACCACGCCCCAGTAAGCCCCATGTTCATCCAATTCAATCTGTAAAGCACTTTTGGCGGCATTACGATCGGCGAGATCAAAGCTCAGTGTATGCGCGCTGCCACCGGCGGCAATGATATCTCGTGCCAGCGCATCAGCTTTCGCGGTATTGCGATGGTAATGCAAACTGACATCAAAACCCGCAGCACCGAGCTGATGGGCAATTTCTCTGCCGATGCCGCCGCTGGCACCAGTGACCAAAACTCTTTTGGATTCGCTCACGACATATTCTCCTGCCCGATTTCAATAATTATGAGGGTGGCTTGTGCCAACGTCTTCCCGTCGCAGAGGATAGTACAGGCACAGGCAGCGATACCGCCGGCATCTCCGTATTCCTGCTCGGCAAGGATTTCCAACCGCTCACCTTCATGAAAGTACGGGGTCGTGGATTGATACCGGCGTGTACCTAACAACATGCCGATCCGCGGGGGTTGGTGTGAGCGACGTCCTTTTAATCCCGCATGTGCAGCAATAGCTTGTGCCATGAGTTCGATACCAACCCAAGATGGCACACCATAATCGCTGATATAGAAGGGATGCTCGCGGGTTATAAGTGCATTAACACGAATGACGTGCTCGGAATTTATTAGCACTTCATCTATTAATATAGCGTGCCCATGATGAGGAATCAGTTCGGCGGCAGGTGGGAATGGAACATCCATTAGCCGTGACCCAGCACAATGCATGCGTTGTTGCCACCGAATGCAAATGAATTACTGACCGCGATACGGCAGGCACGCTGGGTGCTGTGATACGTATACAAGTTCAACTGTGCTAACTCTGAATCGGTTTCGCCATCCCAGACATGCGGCGGGAGTCGCGTGGGAGTGGTTTCCGTCAACAATATCCAGCAGAATGCGATCTCTGTGGCGCCGGCCGCACCCAGCATGTGGCCTACCAGCGGTTTGGTGGAACTGCACGGTACCGTTATCCCTAGCACACGTTCCACAACATGACTTTCCATCAGATCATTTTCGATAGTTGCAGTGCCGTGTAAATTCATATAATCCACGTCCTTTGGTTCAACACCCGCGTCTGAAAGCGCCTGACGCATCGCGAGCTCAGCACCGCGTCCTTCAGGATCGGGGCCGGAGACATGATAGGCATCGGATGATTCACCGATACCGAGCAGGCAGACTGGGCCTGGTTCGCGGCTCATCAGGAATATCGCCGCACCTTCGCCGATGTTGATGCCGTCACGGTTCTTGCTGAATGGATTACAAATCTGTCTTGATAGAGATTCCAGCGACGCAAAACCATTGAGTGTGAGGTGGCAGATTGAATCTACTCCGCCGACAATCACCGCATCGCATAACCCGGTATTGAGCAGACGCCGGGCCGAGGAAAATGCCTTGGCACTGGAAGTACAGGCAGTGGATACGGTCCAAGCCGGACCGCGTACGCCCAACGCGTTGCGCAGGTATTCACTGGGGCTGCTAATTTCCTGCTGCAGATAACTGTAATCCGCTGGGAACACACCATCACGCAGATAGGCAGCCAGGCCACGCTCACCTTCGGCGATACCCGCGGTGCTGGTTCCGAGCACGATGCCTATACGTGTCGCGCCATAACGCGAGAGAGCGGATTCAATCTGTTTGTGGATCTGAAGAGTAGCGGCGCGTAGAAGACGATTATTACGCGACACGTACTGTGTCCATTGCGGTTCCAGTTCAGGCAAGTCGCTCATTACCGCGCCCACGCACACCGTGCGGCCGGTTATCAGATCGTCACGCGATTGCATCC
>Ga0307373_10000027_pt1 | contig 205707 bp, 176 predicted proteins | sample OX2MG_FD_202534 | JGI IMG/M metagenome (GOLD analysis project Ga0307373, IMG submission 202534) | Soil microbial communities from Risofladan, Vaasa, Finland - OX-2 | ecosystem: Environmental > Terrestrial > Soil > Coastal area > Acid sulfate soil | place: Finland: Risofladan, Vaasa...
AAGACATTCTCATTTCCATCGACGCCATTCGCAACTCTCCCGAGAAACTCAGCGGATGCATCGCGCAGTCCGAGTTGCCTTTTTCTTTGCGTTAAATCGTTGCATTATTTATGCAGCAGTCAATAGGATCTCAATTGGGACCGAGAATACAGGATTCCCTGTATTCGAACGGGAGCAGTATCATGCTAGTGTCAAGATGGTTTGACCTAAGAGTTGCCTTTTCGCCCGGTGCGGGTCGACTCCTGCCACAAGAACGGGGCAGGGTTGAAACCGGGGCGAGCCGTGAGCCGTGACGAATTGGTTACACGAGGCTGCCTCAGAAAGCCGGAATCCCTATGGCAGTCCGCATCCTATTGGTGGATGATCACCCCATCGTGAGGCAACGCTTGCGGACTCTGTTGGAAAGTCGTTCCGGTTGGGCGGTGGTGGGTGAAGCGTCGGATGGAATCGAGGCCTTGGATAAGGTCGACACTTTGCAACCCGACGTGGTGGTGCTCGATGTGACGATGCCTCGCATGAATGGTCTGGAGGCGTGCCGGCAAATTCAGCAGAAGCAGAAGAAGCAGAAGACTTCCGAACTCGAGGTTTTGTTCGTTACTCAACATGATTCTCCGCAGATGATGCGCGAGGCGCTGGATGCGGGGGCCAGAGGATATGTTGTGAAGTCGAATGCCGCCCGCGATCTGTTGGAGGCCGTGGAGGCGGTGAGTCAGCATCGGGTTTTTACGACCCTGTGACGAAGTTCACAGGCTTCGTGTTGAATTCCGATCCACGCGTGGGTCCGAATCTTTCTATCTCCGAGCCTGTACTTGGAGGATGGTCATGAACCTTCGTATTTTGTTAGCCGACGATCACGAAATCGTGCGCCGAGGGTTGTGTGAGCTTCTTCGGAAACACGACGGGTGGGAAGTGTGCGGGGAGGCATGCGATGGCCATGAGGCAGTCGAGATGGCCAAGCAATTGAAGCCGGATGTCGTGATCGTGGACATAGGCATGCCCTACCTCAACGGCCTGGACGCCACACGCCAGTTGCGGCAGCATGACCCTCACGTCAAAGTTATCGTTCTGACCATGACCGATTCCGATCAGGTTATCCGTGAGGCCCTCGATGCCGGGGCACGCGGCTTCGTGCTCAAATCCGACGCCGCTCGCGATCTGGTGGTCGCGGTTGAAGCCTTGCAGAGCAAGCGAATGTATTTCACGCCACGAGTAAACGATCTGGTGTTGGCGGGCTTTCTGGACAAAGGAAACGCCATATCGCGGAATGAAGCACCAGATCTGCCGACACTGACCGCCCGTGAACGTGAAGTCACTCAGCTTCTCGCTGAAGGAAAGACCTCCAAGGAAGTGGCCGCACTCCTGAACCTAAGCACCAAGACCGTGGAAACACATCGTAGCAACATCATGCGGAAGCTCAATCTGCACTCCATCCGCGATCTGATCGTGTACGCCATCAAGAACGACATCATCCAGGTCCAGGTTCCGCAACTCCGTGCTACGCCAAAGGCTACTGTGGCCTGAGCAGCCAACGGTCAGGAGGCCCCGGCTGGTTCCCAACGTCCGCCCAGACGTCGCCATTCTCGATATCAGCATGCCGAACCTGAACGGAGTTGAAGCCGCACGCGAACCGCAAACGGCTCCGCATAAAACCAGGACTATCCTGCTGACCCACCATGACGAAGATCAGTACTTAACCGAGGCTCTTCGCGCCGGTGTGAAGGGCTTCGTGTTCAAGACTCAAGCGGCGACAGACCTGGTCCAAGCCATTCGGCAGGTTTGTCGCGGGGAGACTTATCTCAGCCCAAGCATATCCCGCACCGTGGCGGAGGCGTTTCTGTCCAAGACACCGGTTCCGGCAGATCCGCTTACGTCACGGGAGCGCCAGGTTCTTCAACTCGTCGGCGAAGGAAAGTCCAGTAAAGACATTGCTGTACTTCTTAAAATCCGCATAAAGACCGCCGAGTCTCATCGAACCCGCCCGATGAGAAAACTCGATATTCATGAAGTGGCAAGCCTGGTCCGCCACGCGATTCGGCGCGGCCTGGTACAGGCGTAATCACTCTCTATGTAAGGGATTCCCTTAGTCGTTTCTAGGGTATTCCACCTCTCCATGCACGGGATTTCCTTGGTTGTTTCTACGTTAATTCACCCATGGAAAATGAATGATTCACTGGATGGAATGATTTTTCTAGCGGTTTATGCTACAGCCAGCATTGGTTCTGGTGCTCGCTTTTGGAAGGCGGCATCGGATATGTGGACATTGATCAACCCGCCGTAGCACTCAATTCTCTTCCACACGGCAGGAAGCGAGGACGTATGCTGATCAGCGCTGAGCACAACCCCAAGTTCGACTCCATGGCCTATCTTTCGAACGCTGGCTTCGGTCGAAGGATCATCGAATTCAAGTCAAAGCAGCCTTTCTTCACGCAGGGAGATCAAGCGGACTCTGTCTTTTATGTTCAAAAGGGCCGGGCAAAACTCACCGTGGTTGCGCAGACCGGCAAAGAGGCTACCATCACGCTTCTTTCCGCAGGCGACTTCGCTGGAGAGGAAGCCCTGGCAACTGCGCATGGATTGCGTATGTCAACGGCCATCGCACTGAGCACTTGCTCGGTGCTCAAGATCGGAAGGGACGAGATGATTCGCGCAATGCATGGAGAGCCTGCGTTCGCCGACGTCTTCTTGAAGTTCCTGCTCGCGCGCAGCATGAGGACCCAGGCCGATCTTGTCGACAATCTCATCAGCTCCAGCGAAAAGCGCCTGGCGCGAATTCTCCTGTTGATGGCGGGATTCGGCAAGCCGGCTAAACCGGAACCCTTCATTCCTCAAGTCACGCAGGAGGTTCTGGCGGAGATGATCGGCTCCACTCGGTCCCGTGTCAGCTTCTTCATGAACCGTTTTCGCAAGCTCGGCTTTATTCAATACGGCTTCAAAGGCCGCATCCAGGTTAACGAGTCGCTACTCAAAGTGGTCCAGCTCGATCATTTGCCAGAGTGGATCTCCGAGAAGCCGCTTATTACTCGGGTTGCTGCTTAAACGAGGTGAGGCGGGAACACGTTCAGGACATCGACAAAGTCTAAGACGCGCCGGAGTCGGCCAACCCTGCTTTCCAGCGGCCGACTCAAGGCCTAGAGGACCTGTGGACAAGTCCGCAACCATCATCTTCACCTCACCTGTCACCCCCCTGGCAAAGCGAAGCTCAAGGCGCGGCTCATCCAGTTGCTCTTTGAATCACTGCGGGACGAAGGGAAAGGGATCATGAATTACCAACGGGCGGAAGAGATCCAAAAGATCCTCAAACGGCCCAAAGAGTAGGAGGATGTATGCCGTCAGAGCCTACAAAACGTTGCCCCCGGTGCCGGACCGAGAACCCTCCCGAGCAGGTCATCTGCAAGGGATTCGGGTGCTGCTACGTTTTCAACCAGGCGCTCGTCAACGTCGACCCCACCCCCGTCGCCCTGATTGGACGTACCTACCCCGCCGGAACTGTTCGCTGGTGAGATGAGCGATGTTATTCAACGACCACGTGTGCTGCGGTTGGCGCGGGCTTTCATGGAGCGACGAACAGCGACGAACAAGGACTCGTACTCTCCATGCAGGGAATACCCTTGGTTGTTTCTAGGTGAATTCACTCAAGCAAAATGAATGATTCACCGAATTGGATGATTGTTCCAGCGGCTTATGTTACAGCCAGCATTGGTTCTCGTGCCACTTTTTTGGAAGGCGGCGGCGAATAGCGACAAGGACCCCAGGGCAATGAACACGCCGCATGCAACGCCAAAACGGTGACGGATAACGGACCGGTCGGGGAGCCGAGGGGCCGGCCGTGAATTGAGTTTGCGAGAGGTCGACATATGAATTCGAATGTTCAATCGAGTACAGCACAACTTTCAAAGTCTCCTGCGCTAGAGCCAATGCTGGATCTAGAATCCCAGTTGGTCGCTCAGTTTTCGCTCTTCAAACGTGCCAGGGAAGAGAAGCGGTCCTTCGAGGAGTGGTTCAATGCGGTCCTGTCAGAATCTAGGCAGGAACTAGCAACACTGCTACGAGACGTCGAAAACCAGTCTGATGCTGCAATGGGAAGCGGTCGGCAGAGCCAGCCGGACGGCGAACTCCTGATGCGGGCGGTTCAATGCGCGGTGAAGCAACACATGCTGCAAACAGAACTCAGCAGTCTGGCCCTCACGGACGAGCTCACAGGCCTTTATAACCGCCGCGGCTTCCTTTCCCTGTCTGAACGGCAGTTGAGAATTGCTGACCGATCAGGGTGCGTTATGGGGCTGTTCTTCATGGATGTGGATGGCCTGAAGCGGATCAACGATTCGCTCGGCCATTCCGAAGGCGATCTCGCTCTGATCCGCACCGCAGAGGTATTGCGAATGACGTTCCGCGAATCGGATGTTGTCGGTCGCCTCGGCGGGGACGAGTTTGGCGTCCTCGCAGTCGAGGGCTCAAGCTTCAGTGAAACCGCCATGAGGGCCCGCTTGCGCGAAAGTCTGAAGACAATAAGCGCTCAGGAATCCCGATACCGACTCTCTCTGAGTGTTGGCGTAGTTCAGTTCATTCCCCGCGCCACAAGCTCCGTTGCGGAATTGATCCTCCAGGCAGATCGAGCCATGTACCAAGCGAAAAGCAATCAGCCAAGGTTCATTGGGTGATCCGAGTCGAAGGACTGTTTGGCAGAGTCTGCAGAATCCCCTCAGCTCCCTTAGATGATCAAGGGCAATCTCCGCGATGCGACGATTTTGGCAGTCGATACTGGGCTGCGCCCAAACAGCGAGTTATTTCCCTTGAAATGGGCCGATGTTGATCTGACTGCGTGCCCTGCGTCTCCCAATGGGGTGATTCATATTCACCAGGGTAAGACCGATTCCGCACAGAGGAGCGTTACAATGGCGTGGGCAAGCTGAGAGATGATGCGAGGCGACAAGGTGCAGGGGCGCGGCAGGGGCATGGTGTTTGCGCTGGCGTGTGCGGTGCTGGCGCCGGTGGCAATCTCGCAGATGGCGGCGAGCCCGGCGACGGAAGAGCCGACACCGCCGCCGCCGAGCGCCTATGCGGGCGACAAGGCCTGCGCGCAGTGCCACCAGAAGGAGTCAAGGTTCTACGAGCAGACGCTGCACGCGCTGGATTCGGCGGAGGCGACGCCGGGGCACGTGGCCGGAAACTTTGCGCCGGGGCACAACATTCTGCACACGGCGAATCCGAACCTGATTGTGAAGATGGTCGCGCGGCCGGACGGCTACTTTGAGGCTGCGGAGAACCTTGCCAACCCCAGCGCGCACCTGACGGAACGGATCGACATTGTGATTGGATCGGGTCGGCACGGGCAGACGTATCTCTACTGGGATGGTGACGACCTCTACCAGATGCCGTCGTCGTGGTGGACGTGGAACCACGCGTGGGTGGTGAGCCCAGGGCTGCCGCCGGGGCAGATTCACTTTGACCGCCAGATTGTACCGCGGTGCCTGGAGTGCCACGGCAGCTACTTCGTGTGGAAGAGCCCGCCGGCGAACCACTATGAGAAGGACAGCCTGGTTCTGGGCATCGGCTGCGAGCGCTGCCATGGGCCGGGCGCGGAGCACGTGGCGCGGGAACGGTCGGCCGCGCCGCCGAAGCTGGGGTCAAAGGAAGAAGCGATTGTGAATCCAGCGCGGCTGAGCCGCAACCGGCAGATGGGATTGTGCTCGCTGTGCCACGCAGGGGCCGTTCGGCCGCTGCGGCCGCCGCTGACATTTGTGGCCGGAGACCGCATTCAGGATTTTCTGGAGATCAAGCCGGGGACGGTGGACGCACGGGTGGACGTGCACGGCCACCAGGTGAGTGCGCTGGAAGAAAGCAAGTGTTTTGCGGGAAGCCAGATGACGTGCTCGACTTGCCACGACGTGCACCGGACGCAGGAGAATGCGGACGCCTATGTGCCGCACTGCCTGAGCTGCCACAAGGCGCAGGCCTGCGGAGAGTTTCGCAAGCTGGGCGAGAAGATTCGGACCCAATGCATCGAGTGCCACATGCCGCTGCAGGATTCGGCGGTGATTACTTCGCATGAGGGCGGCCAGGCGCTGCACGCGCTGCTGCGGGCGCATCGGATTGCGGTGTATCCGGAGGCGACGGCTGCGGTGGAGCGCAGGCTGACGGGAAAGTGAGCGATGGCGGTCAACCGTTGGCCGCCGGGCGCGTCTAAGCTACTGAAAGTGTGCCTACCGTTATGTTCGATGCCTGTTTGAAGCGAGAGAAGTGGAGTTGCCGGAGCAGCCGGGTGGTTGCGGCTCTGGCGGGAGTGTGTTTGGCAACTGCGGCGGGCGCGGGCGCGCAGGCGGACGCGCCGTCGGGCAATGGGCCGGTGCTGCGGACGCCACCCAAGGCGCAGGCAAGCACGGCGCATGCCGGAGGGCCGGAACTGGTGCGATTGCCGGTACTGGTGCTGGACAAGCACGGCGCACCGGTGACGAACCTGCTGGCGGCGCAGTTTACGCTGACCGAGGACGGCGATGCGGAGGCGATTGGCAGGCTGGAGCCGGCGAGCGCGGCGCCGCTGCAACTGGGGTTGCTGATGGACACGAGCCGCGCGATGGAGGGCTCGCTGGACGCGATGCGCAAGGCTGGAACCGCGCTGGTAGATGGGATGCTGCCGGCGGGCGGGACCAATCACGAGGCGTTTTTGATCCACTTTGACCGCGAGGTGGAGCTGTTGCAGGATTTCTCTGCGACGGCGGCGCCGCTGGACAAGGAGCTGAGCCAGCTGGGGCCAACGGCGCGGACCAAGGAGGATCGGCAGGGCCCGGAGACCATGGGCGATGATCGTCAGCGTCCGCAGGGCAACCGGTCGGGGCGGCAGCTTTACGACGCGATCTATCTTGCGGCGGACCAGTTGATGAAGCCGAAGAAGGGGCTGAAGGCGCTGGTGGTGGTGAGCAACGGCGAGGACAGCGGCAGCAAGGAGACGCTGAACGAGGCGATTGACGCGGCCGAACGCTGCCATTGCATCGTGTACACCGTGTATCTGAAGGGCGAAGAGGAGCGCAGCGGCTTTGCGCACTTAGGGCAGGGCCGTCGCGGCGGGATGGGCGGCGGGTATCCGGGCGGCGGCGGAGGGTATCCCGGCGGCGGGGGCGGCTACCCCGGCGGCGGCGGCTACCCGGGCGGCGGCGGTGGATATCCGGGCGGCGGACGCGGAGGCCGCAGCGGAGGCGGGGACCGCTCCGCGCACGTGGACGGAAAGAAGATTCTGGAGCAGATTTCCACGCGAACCGGCGGCCGCTACTTTGTGGCCAAGAAGAAGGACGAACTTCCGAAGATTTTCGGCGACATTGCCGACGACTTGAAGGCGCAGTATGTGCTGAGCTATACGCCGGCCAAGGCGGACGACCAGGGAGGGTTCCACAAGATCGCGCTGAAAGGGACGAACGGCGACTGGATGGTGCTTGCGCCTGAGGGCTATTACGCGCCGGGCGGCAACGCGCAGTAAAGGAAACACAACGGAGGCAAAGCGAAGGGGCGCAGCCGAGTTGGCCGCGCCCCTTGTGTTTGGGTCGAATTGCGTTTGAGTGGATTCGCGTCCAGCGGCGCTATTTTGCGCCGGTGTGGAGCGCGGAGCCGGACTGCTTCTCCTCGAGTGCCGCCTGGGCCGCGGCAAGGCGCGCGGTGAGCAGGCGGAAAGGCGAGCAGGAGACGTAATTGAGGCCGATTCTGTGGCAGAACTTGACGGACTCGGGGTCGCCGCCATGCTCGCCGCAGATGCCGACCTTGAGTGTCGGGCGGGTGCTGCGTCCCTTGACCGTGGCGGACTGGACAAGCTGGCCCACTCCCGCCTGATCGAGCGTGGCGAAGGGATCATGCTTGAAGATTCCGTTCTTGAGATAGGCCGGGAGGAACTTGTTGATGTCGTCGCGCGAGATGCCGAAGGTGGTTTGCGTGAGGTCGTTGGTGCCGAAGCTGAAGAACTCGGCCTCCTGTGCGATCTGGTCGGCGGTGAGGGCCGCGCGAGGCAGCTCGATCATGGTGCCCACCATGTAATCGACCTTGACGCCCTTTTCCTCGAAGACCTGCCCGGCGATGCGGCGGATGACCGAGGCCTGGTTGCGCATCTCTTCAATGGAGGCGATGAGCGGGACCATGATTTCGAGGTGCGGCTCGCCGCCCTGCTTCTTGACGGTGACTGCGGCCTCAAAGAGGGCGCGCGCCTGCATCTCGGTAATCTCAGGGAAGGTGATGCCGAGGCGGCAGCCGCGCAGGCCGAGCATGGGGTTCATCTCATGAAGGTCGTTGACGCGAACCAGCAGCGTGCGCAGCTCCTTGAGCTTGGGCGAGCGGGGCTTGAGCGCTTCAAGCTTTGTGATTTCCACCAGCAGTTCTTCGCGCTGCGGCAGGAACTCATGCAGCGGCGGATCGAGCAGGCGGATGGTGACGGGCAGCGAGCCCATGGCCTTGAAGAGTCCGACAAAGTCGGCGCGCTGCATGGGCAGCAGTTTTTTGAGCGCGGCGCGGCGGTCCTTCTCGTTGTCGGCCAGGATCATGGCGCGGACGTGTTCAATGCGCCCCTCGGCAAAGAACATGTGCTCGGTGCGGCAAAGGCCGATGCCCTCTGCGCCGAAGGCGCGAGCCTGCTTGGCATCGCGAGGCACGTCGGCATTGGCGCGGACCTTGAGCTTGCGCTGGGGATCGACCCAGCTCATGAACTTGACCAGATCCGGATCGTCGGACTGCGCAGGGATGGTTTTGAGTCTGCCGTTGATGAGGCGGCCGGAGGTGCCGTCGAGCGAGAGCCAGTCGCCGTGCTTGAAGACTTTGCCTTTGACGCGGAGCTCCCTGCGGGCTTCGTCCACCTGGCAGTCGCCTGCGCCGGCCACGCAGCACTTGCCCATGCCGCGGGTGACGACGGCGGCGTGGGAGGTCATGCCGCCGCGGGAGGTGAGAATGCCGGAGGCGACTTCCATGCCGGCAATGTCCTCCGGCGTGGTCTCGCCGCGGACGAGGATGATGCTCTGCATGTGGCCGTGGGTGTGGGCCTTCACGGCCTCTTCGGCGGAGAAGACGATTTGGCCGACGGCCGCGCCGGGCGAAGCAGGCAGGCCGGTGGCGAGAACCTCGATCTTCGCACCCTTCTCATCGAGGCGCGGCACGAGGAAGTCGTAAAGCTGATTGGGCTCCACGCGGAAGATGGCCTCTTCCCTGGTGATGAGGCCCTCCTTCACCATGTCAATGGCCACGCGGACGGCGGCCAGGCCGGTGCGCTTGCCGTTGCGTGTCTGCAGCATGTAGAGCTTGCCATCCTGGATGGTGAACTCGAAGTCCTGCATGTCGCGGTAGTGCTTTTCCATCTTCCAGGTGATGGTGCGGAGCTGGTCATAGACCTTGGGCATGGCGCGCTCCAGCTCGCTGATGGGCAGCGGAGTGCGCACGCCGGAGACGACGTCCTCGCCCTGGGCGTTCATCAGGTACTCGCCGAAGAAGGCGTGCTCGCCGTTGGCGGGATTGCGCGTGAAGCCGACGCCGGTGCCGGAGTTTTCGCCCAGGTTGCCGAAGACCATGGCCTGCACGTTGACGGCGGTGCCCAGCCAGTCATCGATGTGGTTGATGCGGCGATAGGTTTTGGCGCGTTCGTTCTGCCAGCTTCGGAAGACGGCGTCGCGCGCAGCAACGAGTTGCTCAAGAGGATTCTGCGGAAATTCCTTGCCCGTCTCCTTCTTCACCAGCTTCTTGTACTCGGTGATGATTTCCTTCAGGGCCTTGGGGCTGATCTCGTAGTCGAACTTGACCTTCTCGCGGTGCTTGATGGCGTCGAAGATGTGCTCGAATTTCTTTTTGGGAACGTCGAGGACGACATCGCCGAACATCTGGATGAGGCGGCGATAGGAGTCGTAAGCGAAGCGGGGATTGCTGGTGCGCTTTGCCATCGCCTCGACGGCCTGGTCATTGAGGCCGAGGTTGAGGATGGTGTCCATCATGCCGGGCATGGAAAACTTTGCGCCGGAGCGGACGCTGACCAGCAGCGGATTTTCGCCTGCGCCGAGCTTCTGGCCCTGCAGCTTTTCCAGCCGCTCAAGCGCGGCACGCATCTCACGGTCAATCTGCGGATTGAGCTTTCCGCGCATGTATTCACGGCAGGACTCGGTCTGGATGGTGAAGCCGGGAGGGACGGGCAGGCCGGCATTGGTCATCTCGGCCAGGCCCGCGCCTTTGCCGCCGAGCACATCCTTCATGGTGCCGTGGCCGTCGGCGGTGCCGCCGCCGAAGAAGTACACATATTTGGTTTGGTTGGGGGTTGAGCCTGCCTTTTCAGCAGGAACAGGATCCAGTACAGCCTGCGACATGGAAGAAAGCCTCCGCTCGGTTCAGTGGGTTTGGTCCGCAAGGGTGAGCCGGAGGCACGGGTGGCGTTACGCGAGCCGGGTCAAAGTGTGGGAGTGGGACGTTTCGACCGGGTGCGTGCGCGGTTCCGGGCGCTTCGGCCGCGCCTTTCAGTGCTGCGCAAATCGCATTACTTATAGCGTTGCAAGTATACACTTGGCGGTGCTGGTCGTCCCAGTTGGCGGGGCTGCGGTCGGGCATGCCAGCAGGGCACCTATTACGGCGCAGGACGCGGCAAAATGGACGGCCCGAAAAGCGAAAAGCGCGCGGAGTGGAGTTGCGGACCTTTATTCGTTTCAGGCAGCTGTTCGTTTCAGGCAGCCGAGCGCGAGAGGCAGGGTTCAGTCGTCGCTTCTGGGACCGCATGGTGAGAAAGGAGAATGCGGTCCAGGCCGACGACGGCGAGCACCTCGGCCACGTGGGGCCGTGCGCCGGTGATGCAGAAGCAGTGGCCGGCGTTCTGGGCAGCGGCATAGAGCGAGATAAGGGCGGCAATGCCGGCGGCGTCCACGCGGTCGATACGGGTGAGGTCGAGCAGAACATTTTGCTCCCGCACAAGGGGAGTGAGGCGGTCGACGAAGGGCTGCTCCTGCCCTCGGACCAACTCGTTGAGGTCGTCGGGGGCGATGCGCAAGGTGGCGGCGGTGGCGGCTGCATTTGTGTTCATCACAAGTACCTCCCTGGGGGGCGGGTCGAGCCCGGTGAGCTGTTGAAAGTGCATCCGACACGCCAAACCCGGGAGAGGCGGAATAGGCTGAATCCAGAAGAGATTGCAACCGATTGCCCCGGCTGGGTGGCCCTGTCGGGTGTTCGGATTCGAGAGCGGCGTTCGCGTTCGAACACGTTGCTGGGTAGTACGCAAGGTGCGGGCGGGGAAGTTCCGCAGAAAGTTCCGTGGCGATGGAAGAGCGACAACGTTCCGGTGTGTTGAGGGCCGACACGGCGCGGGCGGCGGCGCTGCGAGCCGGATTTGCGGAGGCGGGACTGGCGGCGCTGCCGCACGCAGGCGGGGAGCGCGAGGCGGGCCGGTTCGAGGAGTGGGTGGAGGCCGGACGCGCTGGGACGATGCAGTATTTGGAGCGCCGGGACGAGAATGGAGCGCTGGTGCGGGCGCGCGTGGAGACGCCGTTCGCGTGGGCGCGGTCGGCGGTGGTATGCTTTGCGTCGTATCACGCGGACCAGCCGCTCTCGACCGATCCCGCGGGGCCGGAAACGGGATGGATTGCGCGGTACGCGTGGAGTGGCAGTCGAGAGGTGAAAGGCCGGGACGCGAAGGGCCGCGATGCGAAAAATGATCTGCGGCCAAGCGATTATCACAAGGTGCTTCTGAAGCGGATTCGTGCCGTGGAGGCTGCGCTGCGGGCGGAGTTGGGTGACTTCGAGAGCCGGGCGTATGTGGACACAGGGCCGGTGGCGGAGCGGGCGCTGGCCGTGGCGGCGGGGCTGGGCTGGGTGGGCAAGAATACCTGCCTGATTCACCCGAAGCTGGGGTCTTTCGGCTTTTTGGCGGTGCTGCTGACGGGGCTGCCGGTGGCCGAGGGCGGAGCGTCGCTGGCACCCCACGCGGACCGCTGCGGAAGCTGCCGTCTGTGCCTGGAGGCCTGCCCGACCGGCGCGCTGACCGGCCCCTACCAGATGGACGCCCGGCTGTGCATCTCTTACCTGACGATTGAGCACAAGGGGCCGATTGCGCCGGAGCTGATGGAGGGGATGGGCAGGCAGGTTTTCGGCTGCGACATTTGCCAGGATGTGTGCCCGTGGAACCGCAAAGCGCCGGTGGCCGCCGATTCGGGGGCGGACGTGGAGATGGAGCCGCGCGCGGAGCTGGTAAATCCGCTGCTGGAATGGCTGGCGGAGTTGGATGAGGCGGAGTGGGAGCGGCGGTTCAACGGATCGCCGGTGCGGCGGGCGGGATTCCGGGGGATGCGGCGCAACGTGGCCGTGGCGATGGGCAACAGCGGCGAAGCTGGCTTTGTGCCGCGGCTGCGCGCGTGGGCTGGCGCGGCAGACGATGGCCTGCGTGCGGCAGCCCGCTGGGCGCTGGAAAAACTGGAATCATAAGCCGGGCTGCCGGATCAGGAACTCCGCAAACCGCAAAGAAGTGTGGCCCTTCTGGCGAAAGGCCACGTGGACAATCTGAGGCGCGCTACACGACGCGCATGACGTTGACCGCGCTGAGCCCCTTGGGGCCCTGCTGGCACTCGAATTCGACCGATTCCCCTTCGTTGAGGGTCTTGTAGCCATTCTCCTGAATGGCGGAAAAATGCACGAACACGTCTTCGCCGCTGGCCCGCTGAATGAACCCGTAGCCCTTGGCCCCGTTAAACCACTTCACCACACCTTGTTCTTTCATCCTGCTTTCTCCTTGTTGCTGGCGCGCACAGGCTCATCGGGCATTGCATGCCGGCAGCGGCGCAAAGGCGCGCAGCCCAGCCTGAGCCCCATGCGGGCGGCTCCAAGACGACACGAGCCGCCGAAGCGCCGGCAACGGGCGCGCCCAGGTGGCTCTTCATCCTGCCTGATTGTGGAATGTGCTTGCAGTAAAACCAAACTATCCAAATCGAACGGCCTTCCATCGATTGCAAGAACGGCTCGCCCAGGGGGCATTCCGTGCTCTTTTTATGGCAGGAAACGCATGAGGATGCAAGGAGAAAATACGTGCCGAATGTGCCGCATCCCGAGGTGGCGGGCCTCCGACGGGCACCGGGAGCGGACCAGGCGGGCGCGGACGCCAGAGAAGTACCGCGAGCGTCTATTCTGAAAGGGAAATGCCCGGAAAGTACGTTGTCCGGTTTCCGCCGTTCGGGCTGTGGCCTGCCACGGCGCCTTGGAGCTGCCCTTGACTGACGATTCAAGCCCCAAAACCGCGGGCTCGGCGGAGGTGAAGCCGGTTGCCGTGATTGACGTGGCTGAGGCGCCGGCCACGAAATGGTTCCTGCTCCGCCGCGACAGCTTTGCGCTGGTGCGCTACCTGCTGGACAGCGAGGTGCACACCTACGCCTTCAGCGTGGCGGCGAATGCGATTCTCTCCTTCATTCCCTTTGCCGTGCTGCTGTATACGATGGCGCTCTCGGTCTTTCACTCCTACGCGATGGTGAAGGTGGTGAACGACATGGTGCGCTACTACTTTCCCTCGACGGCGAGCCAGGATTTTTTAACGTACAACCTGTCGGTACTGGCGCCGCGGCACGGCGTGCAGGTGTTTTCGCTAGTGGTGATCCTGATTGCGTGCACAGGCATCTTTCTGCCGCTGGAAGTGGCGCTGAACCAGGCGTGGGGCGTGGCCAAGAGCCGCAATTATCTGATGAACCAGACGGTGGCCTTTTGTCTTGCGCTCCTGATGGTGGCGCTGGCGATGATCAGCGTATTTGTGAACGAGAGCGCGCAGCAGATTCTCACTTTTGTCTTCTTCCACCACACGGAGAACATGGTCTACCGGGGGCTGAGCTACCTGTGGATGTCCATCTCGACGGGCGCGGCCGCGATTGTTTTCTTCTTTTTCATTTACTGGATCCTGCCCAATCGCAAGGTGCCCTGGAAGCCGGTGTTGCGCGCGGCGGTGGTGACGGGAATCGTGTGGCTGGGGGCGCGGTCGATTTTTGTGATGGTGCTGCCACACCTGCAACTGAAGGTGACCTACGGGCCGTTCTTTGTCTCGGTGGGGCTGCTGCTCTGGGCGTATATCTCGGGGCTCATCCTGTTTGCCGGCGCGCAGTTCAGCGTGGCGCGCATGGGAAGCGGACGGGTGGTCAGCGAATCGCGATGAGACCGAAGGCCGGATAGTGTGGATGCCCACACTTGTTTAGTGCACCTTGAAGGCCTTGTCGACGATGGTGCTGGGATTGCGCCCGGCGGGCAGGAAGGTGAACAGCGAGCCGGAAGAGGCGCGGACGACGGCCACGTCACCGGAGCGCGAATCGACCACGAAAAGCAGATGGCCTGCGGCGGAGAAAGCCATGGCCGAGGGGCCGTCGCCGACGTGGATGGCGCCGACGCGCTTGCCGTTGTCGATGGAGTAGACGGTGACCCACTGCGAGTGGAGATTGCCCACGTAGAGCGTGGAGTTGTCGGCGGAGACGAGTCCGTCGACGGGGTCGTCGCCCATCATGTAGGCGCCGAGCACGTCGTCGGTGCCGGTGATGACCTCGGAGATGGAGTCGCTGAGCGAGTTGGCGACAAAGACTTCGCCGCCGTCGGGCTTGAGGGCGATCTGCACGGGGCCGCGGCCGACGTCGAGCAAAGCCTCAACCGCGTCGGTTGAGCCGGGGCGCGTCTTGGGCTGGGCCAGGGCGATGGCCATGATCTGGTGGCCCGCCGAACAGGCGACGAAAGCTTTGGAGGAGTCGGGCAGGATAACGGCGTCGTCCGCGCCGGGGCAGCCGGCAAAGCTGGCGCGCACGGTGCGGCTGGCCGGACTGACGATAGTGACGGAACCACTGCGGCTGTTGGCCACGACAAGAGAATCGCCGTTGGGCGAGAGGCGCAGGGCAACCGGCTCCTGGTCCACCGGAATCAAGCCGATTTCGCGGCGGTTTTTCAGGTCGAGGATGGAGAGGTTGTTGGAGCCGGAGTTCGCTACGTAGGCCAGGTCGCCTTTGGGGTCGAGAGCAATGGCCGCGGGCCGGCGGCGGACGGGGATGGTGGCCACCACGCTGTTGGTTTCCGCATTGATGACGGAGATCGAGCCGAACTCGCCGAGCTCGCCCTGGTTGACCACGAACACTTCATTGCGCGTGGGGCTGGGCGCGAGGGCAACGGGGTCGTGGCCGACAGCGATTTCGCGGTCGACGCGGACGTTGACGACGTCGTAGACCGAGACAGTGTTGCTGCCGCTGTTGGTCACGTACATGTATTCGCGGTAGTCGGGAGGGTACTGGGGAAAGTCGTGCGGTTGGCAGCCGATGAGCGGAAGCGCGAGCAGGGCAAGCACGGCGAGGCGGCCGGCGCGGCCGCTGGAGCCCTGGAGCAATGCCGGATCAGCGGAGCTTGGCGTCATCAGCATGGGTCGCGGCGGCCACGTGGATTCCGCGCGGCAGAGTGCGATGAACGATGGGCGCGATCTGCTCCATCTCGCCCATCATCTCAGCGAACTGCGCGGGGTAGATGGATTGCGGGCCATCGGAGAGGGCCTTTTCCGGTTGGTTGTGGACCTCGACGAGGATGCCATCGGCGCCGACGGCGACCGCGGCGCGGGCCATGGGCAGCACGCTTGCGCGCTTGCCGGTGCCGTGGCTGGGATCGACGAGGATGGGCAGGTGGCTGGCGTGGCGCACGGCGGGAATGATGCTGAGGTCGAGGGTGTTGCGCGTGTGGTCGGCAAAGGTGCGCACGCCGCGCTCGCAGAGAATGACCTCATAATTGCCTTCGCTGAGGATGTACTCGGCGGCCATCAGGAATTCCTCGAGCGTGGCGCTCAGGCCGCGCTTGAGCAGGACGGGCTTGCGCAGGCGGCCGGCGTGCTTGAGCAGCGAAAAATTCTGCATGTTGCGCGCGCCGATCTGGATCACGTCAGCATATTCGGCGACCAGTTCGAGGGATTCGTTGTCGATGGCCTCGGTGACGATGCGCATGCCGAAGCGCTCGCGGATTTCCGCCATGATGCGCAGGGCTTCCAGGCCCAGGCCCTGGAAGGCGTAAGGCGAGGTGCGGGGTTTGTATGCGCCGCCGCGGAAGAACTGCGCGCCGGAGGCGGCCACCTGCTCGGCGATGGCGAAGGCCTGCTCGCGGCTCTCAATGGAACACGGCCCTGCGATGATGGAAAGGCTGCGGCCGCCGATGACGGCGTCTGTGCCGGGGAAGCGGATGACGGTGTCGTCTTCCTTCACGTCGCGGCTGGCAAGCTTGTAAGCCCGCGAAACGCGGATGACTTCTGCGACGCCGGGGAGAGCCTCCAGATTGCCGCGCTCCACGGCGTCCTTGTTGCCGGTGATGCCGATGGCGGTGCGCTGCGCGCCGGGCAGGGGATGGGCGCGGAAGCCCAGTTGTTCAATGTGTTCGCAGACGGCCTGAATTTCTTCGGATGTCGCGTGCGATTTCATGACGACGAGCATGGTTGATTCCTCAGTGCAACCTACAAGTGTAGTGCATGGGCGGGCGAAGGCGTAGGCCAGGGGGCTGCGATTGGGATGCGCGGCGCGGAGGGAATTAGCGCGCGGAGTTGCGGCGGCGAGCGGCGCGGGATTCAGCGCGCCACTTGAAGCCCAGCAAGGCGAGATAACTCAACTGGATGACCCAGGTGACGACATAGGCGGCGATGAGAAATTCGTGGTCAAGAATGGCGGCGCGGTCCATAGTTTTCCCTCAGGCGTTGCTTTCCAGGGCCTCGCGGGCCTCTGCGGCGGCGTTCTGCTGGTGTTTGCGCTCCACGATGTAGCGCAGAATGAGAATGAACACGCCCCAGCAGAACCAGGCGAGCATGTTCCACAGCAGCACGCGGGCCATGGACCAGGCCATGCCCGCACCGGGCGAGCTACTGAAAAAGACCGGCGAGGGATGCTGCGTGCGCCACCACCGGTTGGACATGTAAACGATGGGTACGTCCACCGCGCCGAAGATGCCGAGCACGGCGGCCAGGGTCTGCATCTGCGGGCCGGCGGCGAAGCGGCGCAGCAGCAGGTAGCTGACATAGATGAGCCAGAGAACGAGAGTGGTGGTGAGACGCGCGTCCCAGGTCCACCAGATGCCCCATGCGCGGCGCCCCCAGATGGGTCCGGTGATGAGCACCACGGTGCAGAAGACGACGCCGACCTCGGCGCCGGCCAGCGCCCAGGCGTCAAAGCGCTGGGCTCTTTCATGATGATCGCGGCGCGAGGCCAGATAGCCGATGCAGCCGACCAGATTGACGCCGAAAAAGGTGAAGGCTACGGTGGCCGAAGGCACGTGGTAGTAGATGATGCGGAAGATCTCTCCCTGCATCGCGTCATTGGGGGCCACGTACATGGCTTGGTAAAAGCCCCAGATCATGAGCGCGACGGTGACGGCGGCGTACAGGCTGATGGCGAATTTCTTCATGAGGATGAACCCTGAGTGGCGAACGTTCCAGTGTACGACGCGAGGCGGAAGACGGTCTCCGCCAAAGGATGGATGCGTATGCGGGTCATGCGGCCTTGCCTCGCGGTTTGACCTTGCTCCAGGACTTGCTTCTCGCGGCAACCCACAGGTCGTGCCCGCTCTGCAGGCCGATCCAAAATTGCGCCGAGTTGCCGAAGTAGCGGCTGAGACGCAGCGCGGTGTCGGCGGTGATGCCGCGCCGGCCGCGCACCAGATCGTTCACCCGCGGAACGGAGATGCGCAGTTCCTTGGCGAGACGGTACGCGGTGAGCCCGTGGGGCTCCATGAACTCGTTGAGGAGAATCTCGCCGGGGTGAATGGAGAATGCAAAAGTAATGGAATCCATGCGGGGCTCCTAGTGATAGTCGACGATTTCGATGTCGTGCGCATCGCCGTTGCGCCAGACGAAGCAAATCCGATACTGGTCGTTGATGCGAATGCTGTGTTGCCCCTTGCGGCGGCCTTTCAGCGCTTCCAGACGGTTGCCGGGCGGGACCTTGAGGTCAAGCAGGCTGGTGGACCAGTGCAGGATAGCGAGCTTGCGAAGGGCAACGGCGCGAAGCGAGGCCGGAAGCCGGCGGGCTCTGCCCGTCTCCCACAGCGCCTGCGTCTCCGCGTCTTTGAATCCCTTGATCATTGCAATAGTAACGACTGTCGTTATGAATGTCAACCGTTATGCCTGGATGGAAGTCATTCGGCGTGGAAGACGACGTCAAAGAGCAGCAGGCTGACGGTGGTGAAGAGAATGTCGTAGCCGACCAGCATTTTGATCCACAGCATGGGATCGCTTTCGCCGGTGAGGATGTTGCCGGTGGCCTGCACCATGGCCAGCAGCGCGGGAATGAAGATGGGAAAAAGAATGAGCGAGAGCAGCAGTTCGCGGTTGCGGGTGCGGATGGAGAGCGCGGCGAAGAAAACGCCGTTGCACACCAGCGCCCAGGTGCCCAGCGGCAGCACCAGCGCCAGCAGCCAGCCCTGGCCCACGATGTGGAGGTTGTAAAAGATGATGAAAAAGGGCGCGAGAAGAATCTGGACGAGGGTGACGAAGAGGAAGTTGGCGAGAACCTTGGCGAGGTAGAGCTCTGCGCCGGGCGAAGGAACCATGCGCTGCGCATCCATCACCTGGTGGCGGATTTCGCGGGCCCAGGCCTGGTTGAGCGCGCTGACGGAGGCGAACATGGTAGCCACGGAAAGCACGCCGCCGGCGATTTGGCGCGAAACTGAGCCCTGCGGATCAAAGGCGATGGAAAAGAGCACGACTACCAGGCCGGAGAAGAAGAGCATGGAGATAAGCGCGTCGAGCGAGCGCCATTCGATGCGCAGATCCTTGAGAAGATGGGTCCAGAGGGCGCGGGTCATGCGGCGTGGCCCTCCGCGGGGTATTTGGTGAGGTCGGCGGTGACGACGGGCGCGCCGAGAGCCTGGGCGGCGCGGAGATAATCGTCCGGGCTGAGCAGGAGCTGCGTGCCGCGCGTGCCGGCTGAGACGCTGAGCGTGTCAAAGAGGATTGCAGTTTCATCCATGAAGACCGGGAAGGGCTTTTTTGCGCCGAAGATGGTGACGCCGCCGCGAATGTAACCGGTGAGCGGCTGCACATCCTTGAGCGGAACCATTTCGGTCTTGCGCAGGCCGGCGGCGTGGGCCAGCTTCTTGAAGTCGAGCTCGGCGTCGCCGGGAATGACGGCGAAGAGGTAGTTGCCATGGCCATCCGTTCGCCCCGCCGACGAGGACCTGTCGGCGGGGACCCCTTTCGTCAGCAGCGTTTTGAAAACCTGCTCGGGCGGCATGGAGATTTTTTTCGCCACAGAGATGGCCGACAGATCGTCGGGATCGACTTCGTACTCGCGAAGTTCGAAGGGAATGCCGAGGCTCTCAAGAAAACGCGCGCCGTTGGTCTTCATAACTTCGGCAATCCTGGTTCAAAGGATTTGACGCGGCCGGCCTGCAGGGCGAGCACCCAATCGGCGATGGGCGCGGCAGCTTCCCGCTGGTGGGTGGTGACAACGATGGTGCGATTGCCGCGGCGAAAGCCGGAGAGCAACTCCACCATCTGCCGGACGGATTCGACATCCATGTTGGAGAAGGGCTCGTCGAGCAGAAGCAGTTCGGGCGCGGAGAGCAGCACGCGCGCCAGCGAGGTGCGCTGGCGCATCCCCTGCGAGTACTGGCCGAGCGGCCGCGAAAGCTCCGGGTCCAGGCCCACCTGCTTGAGCGCTTCCTGCGGGCTGAGGCACTGCCGGCCCGGATAAAGACTGGAGAAGTAGCGCAGGTTTTCCACGGCGGTCAGCTCGTCATAGAGCATGGGCGCATGGCTCATATAGCCGATGCGGTCGCGGGCGTCGTGGGGCTCAAGGCCGTCAAAGACTGTGACTTTGCCGAGAGTGGGACGCAGCAGACCGGCGAGGATGCGCAGCAGAGTGGACTTGCCCGCGCCGTTTTCTCCGATGAGCACGTAGCACTTGCCGGGTTCAAGGTCTACCGTGACCTGACGCAGCGCGGCGAAGGAGCCGAAGAGCTTGGAAACCTGTTCGATGCGTGCGCAGAGCGCGTGGGCTGCGGCGGCCTCCGATGCGGACGCGGTCATGCGGGTCAGTCGGCGGCGGTCTTGCTGCCGACTCCGATGGCCGGGGGCGCGATGGCTGCGCGGGGACCGGCGGAAGCCTTGTCCGGCGCTGCGTTGGGCTTTGCCGGGGCATACTTGCTGGCGCACTTGGCCTGCAGCTCGTCGGCGTGGAAGACGCCGTCGCGGCCGTAAGTGCCCATGGCGATGGCCTGCGCATCGTTCTTGAAGGTGTCCGGCGGCGGGTCAGAGCCCTTGTAGACCACCTTGAGCAGGCGGCCGGAGGGGGCCTTGGGCGAGTGGCTCTCATACTCGTTGAGCAGGAAGGTGACGTGCGGGCCGTCCTGCTGGATGGAGCCGGGCTTGACGAAGCCTTCCACGCGAAGCTGGCTGTGGTAGGCCTTGTTGCCCATTTGTCCCAGCTCGGCGACGGTGACGAAGTAACTCTTGCTGGAGCCGTAGCCGGTGTAGGCCAGCCATCCGATGGTGCCCACAATGATGGCCACCGCGATGCCGATGCGAAGCGAGTTGGAAGAAGTCTTCATAATAGTTGACATCCTAACAATACGAGCAGGCGCGGGCGGGGTCAACCGCTTGGGGGCAACATGCGTGATACACATCACATTGCGTCCCATTCCGGCGCGGCGGGGTTCAGCCCGGCGCAAAAACGGCTTCACGGCGCGGAATCAAGGGTTTGCGCGGCGCGGTCCAGAGCCTGGGCCAGCGCGCCGAGCTGCTGCTGGGCAACCTCACGTTGGTGCGCGTCAATGGCCTCATTCACGCCGGGAATCACGACGGCGGAGTAGCCGGTGTACTCGCCGGGCGCGAAGATTGTGTGCTTGAACCAGGGGCGGTTGGGCAGGCCCGCGGGCGAGAGCAAGTCGAGCTCGACGTCGCGCAGGTGCTGGTTCAGCGCGGCCGGGTCGGCAGGAGGGTTCTGTTCGCGGGCGTGTACCTTGCGAGCCGCGGCGGCAAAGCGCGCATCGGCGGCCTGGGCCTGGGAGAAGTCGAGCGAGAGGCCATCGTCAGTGGCCTTTGTGCCGGCGGCTTCAAGATAGCGGCCGATGGCGGCGGCGTAGGTCTCATAGTCGTAGGGCAGGACGGTTTCGTCGGCCATGCGCAGCACCTGCAGGCCGAAGATGCGCGCCATCTCCTGCTCATAAAGGAAATGCGGATCGGCGTTCCTCACGAACCAGGAGTAGTCGTCGAAGGCCGAGTGGTAAACGCCGTAGGGGCCGTGGGAGCCGATGTCAGTGGACGGAACTCCGGCGTGCTGCAGGAAGGGCGTGAAGTCAGAGCCGGAGCCGAGGTCGCTGACGCGCACATCCTTGCTGGTTTCGGGGCCGGACTCGGGGCCGGACTCGGGCGGCGCGTTGGAGCGGCGATGCTCGTTTTCGGTTTGATGGAGCCGCCATTCTTCATAGACGGTGCCGCCCAGCGGGCTGGGCACGGCTTTGGCCACGTTGCGGACAAACTGCTTGAGCGAAGGAACGGCAGATGCGCCGAAATTGGGGCCGGAGACGCCGACGTCGGTGTTGAAGTAGGCGACGGCGTGGGACATGAGCGCGCCGTTCTGCTCCACCCATTCGGTGGAGCCGATGAGGCCTTCTTCTTCGGCGTCCCAACTGCAGAAAAGGATGGTGCGCCTGGGCCGCCAGCCCTGCTTGAGCAGCACGCCGAGGCCGTGCACGGCCTCCAGCATGGCGGCGGTGCCGGAGTTGGGATCGACCGCGCCGAAGGTCCAGGCGTCGCGATGATTGCCGGCCACGACCCACTCATCGGGGAACTCCGAGCCTTTGATTTTGCCGATGACGTCCCAGATCAGCTTGCGTTCGTAATCCTGCTGCGAGACCAGGTGCACGCGGACCGCGCCGCCGCCGCCGATGTGGTAACGGAAGGGTAGCGCGCCCTGCCAGCCCTGCGGCACGTCTGGCCCTTTGAGCGCCTGAAGAATCGGCGCGGCGTCGTGGTAGCTGAGGGGGATGGAGATGATGTGCGGCTGGTTGCCGTAGGGGCTGAGGCGGCGGGAATCGGGCAGGTCGGGCGTGGAGGCGAAGCCGGGAGTTTCCGGGTCGCCGGGATACTTGAAGACGAATTGCACGGAGCCGCGCTGCACGCCTGTGGCCGGCCGCCAGGGGCCGTTCGGGTAAGGGTCGCCGCGATAGTAGCCGTCGTCCTGCGGGTCAGAGTAAATGAGCACGCCGAGCGCGCCGCGCTGCTCGGCCAGGTAGACCTTGACGCCGCGGAAGTTTGCGCCGTAGCGGACGATGACGATTTTGCCGTGGAGGTCAATGTGCTCGGCGGCGAGCTTGTTGAAGTCTTCCAGGCGGCCGTAATTGGCGTAGACGACCGGCGCGGTGACGTCGCCCGAGCCGGAGGAGCCGTTGAAGGGCATGACGATGCGGGGATTGTCCTGGTAGGGGTCGTGGGAGACGTGCTCGCGCGTGGGCCCGGTCATCAACAGCTTGCCGGCGGCGTCGTAGGCCTGCACGCGCACGACTTTGGGCCAGTTGAGCAGAACGCGATAGGGGACGATCTGGGTTTCAAGGCCGGCTTCGCGGAATTTGCGGGCGACGTAGAGGGCCGTGGCGTGGTCCTCGGGCGTGCCGGCCACGTGCGGCTGGGCGGTGAGGATTTTCAGCTCCTCTTCGGCAAGGCGTGCGCTGGGCACGGCAAGGAAGGATTGCTCAAGCGTGGCCTGATCGGCGGCGGCCAGCGAGGCGTGGGCGCCGGCGGTATGAAGCCGATGTGCGGTTTGCGCGCAGGCGACGGCGAGAGCGGCGAGAACAAGGGCAACCAAGAAGGAACGATTCCGCATGAGCAGTGTGACCCTCCGGGGGCTCGAGCGCGACGGGAGTGCTGGAGGTGGAATTTCAGGGCGAGCAGACGGCAGGCGGGCGAGGCCGCGTGCATCGGTTTCAGCTTACACTAGACGTTTGACGCGGAGGCGATTTTGGGTGGCCCCATGCAACCGGGCGAAGAGCCGGGCGAGGCGGACGGAGCGGCGTTTGCGGCGCTGTCGGCACTGTCGCCGATGCCGTCGGTCGATGAGCGCATGCGCTTTCCCGCGCCCGTGCGCGCCCTGCGCAATCGCAATTTTCGCCTCTTCTGGAGCGGGAATTTCCTTTCGAACATCGGCTCGTGGATGGAGAATGTGGCGCGCGGCTGGTTGGTGCTGCTGCTGACCAATTCGCCCTTCTGGCTGGGCTTTGTGGGCTTCGCGGGGTCCATTCCGTTTCTGTTTTTCACGCTCTTCGGCGGCGTGTTTGCCGACCGGCTGGACAAACGGCGGCTGCTGCTGGTGACGCAGACGACGATGATGATTCTGGCCTTTGTGCTGGCCACGCTGGCATGGCTGAAAGTGATTACGGTGTGGGAGGTGGCGCTGATCGCATGCCTGAACGGCATCACCATGTCAATGAACGCGCCGAGTTACCAGGCGATGGTGCCGCGGTTGGTGGAGAGCGAGGACCTGACCAACGCCATCGCGCTGAACTCGGCACAGTTCAACATGTCGCGCATTCTGGGGCCCACGCTGGGCGGCTACGCGATGGCGGTCTTCGGCGTGGCGGGCAATTTTTTCCTGAACGGCGTGAGCTTTCTGGCGGTGATCTGGGCGCTGATGCACATCCGCTATCCGGAGGAGGAGCGCAGACGGCACGAAAGCGTGTGGAAGAGCCTGCGCAGCGGGTTCGCCTATCTGCACAGCGAACGGGAGATGCGCGTGCTGGTGTGCATGACGGCGGTGGTGAGTTTTCTGGGGATTCCATTCCTCACCTTCATTCCGTTTTTTGCGAAGGTGCAGTTGAAGGCGGACGCCAGCGGCCTGGGCTGGCTGCTGGCCTGCTCCGGACTGGGCGCGGTGCTGGGCGCGATGACCGTGGCGGTGATGGGCGTGATTCGCCGGCGCGGGCAGGTGCTCACGATCTGCGGAATTCTGTTCTTCGCGGCCATCATCGGCTTCTGCTACTCCTACACCTTCCGGCTGTCAGAGTGCCTGGCCTTCGTGGAGGGCTTCAACGGAATCCTGATGATCTCCTGCTTCAACGTGAGCCTGCAGCACCTGTCGTCGGACGAGATGCGGGGTCGGATGATGAGCATTTATACGACCAGCTTTCTGGGGCTTCCACCGCTGGGCTCGCTGCTGGCCGGCGAACTGTCGCGCTACATCCCCACGGGCCACGCGCTGGCGATGATGTCCGGCGTGGCCGCGCTGGGATTCATGACTATCTATGCATTTTCTCCGACGCTGCGCGGGTTGGATTAGGGCCGATCTCCTTAAGCAACCGGCTGGGCGCAGTGGGCGCAGCGGCGGGCGGCGGCGGGAATCTCGCTGAGGCACTCGCCGCAGAGCTTGGTGGGCGGCGGGGCGGGCACTTCCTCGGGCTTCTTCATGCGCGCCATCAAGAAGTTCATGGGCAGCACAATGACGAAGTAGACCACGCCGGCCACGATGAGGAAAGCGACTATGGCGTTGAGGAAGTTGCCGATCTGGATGACGCCTTTGCCGAGGTGAAGGACCACGGCGCTGAAGTCGGGCTTGCCGATGGTGGCGGCAATCAGCGGGTTCAGCACGTCCTTGACCAGCGAGCCGACAATTGCGTTAAAGGCCACGCCCAGAATGACGGCGATAGCCAGGTCGACCACGTTGCCACGAAGAATAAAGTCTCGGAATCCTTTCAGCATCGCGTCCTCCAGTGGGTTCTGCATTCCAACTTGCATGCGCCCGCCGGTCTGCGTTCTGCCGCGGCAATCGCGCGGAGGTGGGTGCGGCCGGCTGGGCGAAGTGTGAGCCCATGCTACACTCCACGTGCCGGTGCGACGGAAGAGAAAATGTGAGGGCGGCCAGCACTCGACAGCCAGCACTCGAAAGCCAGCACTCGACCACGGGCACTCGACCACGGGCGCTCAGGGATAGGCTACGAGGACGCCGATGAGAGTGAGGATCATCAGATTGGTGTAAAGCAGGATCATTACGCCGGCATGATAAAGGCTCCAGGTGCGGCGCAGGCAGCGCGCGGTCTCCACGGAACCCCACAGCGCCACCAGCCAGAGGGGGATCTGCCAGAGCGAGCTGTGCAGGTCTTCGATGCGGGGAAATCCCGCCAGCCGCAGGCTTGCGAGAAACGCGCCCACTGAGAGCACGATGCCGCGCACCAGCGACTTCTTTCGCAGCTCAAAGACCGGGGAACGGGGAAGCACGGCTGCCACCACTGTACGCCTTCTTCAGCCTGAGACGAGCTCCATTTCCTTCAGCGACTGGGCATACGGCGCGCGCAGCACGCCGCGCTCAGTGAAGATGGCGGTGATGTAGCGTGCGGGCGTGACGTCAAAGGCCGGGTTGCAAATGCCGACGCCGTGCGGGGTGAGCTGCTTGCCGCCATGATGCGTGACTTCGATGGGCGAGCGCTCCTCGATGGGGATGGCCGCGCCGTTGGGGGTCGCGGTGTCAATGGTGGACCAGGGCGCGGCGACGTAAAAGGGAATGCCGTGCTCCTTGGCGAGGATGGCCACGTTGTAGGTGCCGATCTTGTTGGCGGTGTCGCCGTTGGCGGCGATGCGGTCCGCGCCGACGACGACGGCCTGGATTTTGCCGGCCTGCATCAGGCTGGCGGCCATGTTGTCGCAAATCACCGTGGTGCCGATGCCGTCGGCCATCAGCTCCCATGCGGTGAGCCGCGCGCCCTGCAGAAAGGGGCGGGTTTCGTCGGCGTAGACGTGAATCTTCTTGCCCTGCTCCACTGCGGAACGGATGACGCCGAGCGCGGTGCCGTAGCCGCAGGTGGCCAGCGCGCCGGCGTTGCAGTGGGTCAGCACGCCGCCGGACTCCGGCAGTAGCGCGCCGCCAAAGGCGCCCATGGTTTTGCATGCGGCGATGTCTTCGTCGTACATGGCATGGGCTTCGGCGAGCAGCTTCCGCTGTGCTTCTTCCATGGAAGCTCCAGCGGCGAGGAGAGAGGCGAAGAGGCGCTTCATGCGGTCGATGGCCCAGAAGAGATTGACGGCGGTGGGGCGCGTTGAGGCCAGGCGCGTGCAGATGACTTCAAACTCCGGCGCAAATTCTTTGGACGTGGCGGCGGTGCTCTTCAGCGCGCCCAGCGCTACGCCATAGGCCGCCGAGACGCCGATGGCCGGCGCGCCGCGCACCACCATGGTGACGATGACATCGGCCACCTGGTCATAGGTGGTCGCAAGCACGTAGCTCTCCTCCAGCGGGAGCTTGGTCTGATCGATAAAACGGACGCCTTCGGGGGTCCAGGTGAGCGTGGGAATCATGCAACTACATTGTAAATGCAGAGGCGCCAAGGAAAGGTGCGGCATTCAGTCACGCGCATAGACAAGTCAAGCTTCCATCCACTCTCGACAAGAGGGTTCATTTTGTCGAGAGAGAAGCACGGCGGGGTCATAGAATATACTTTCGCTCTCGGGCAAACTCCACGAGGGGGGCCTTTCAGATGCGGTTCTTGGAGCATTTGCAGCAACGCTGGATGAACGGTAACGCTCGATTCTGGGGGAAAGAGTGTGTCCGAGTCATGTTCTTCGCGTATGTCGTAAAGAGCAAGCAGTATGAAAGAACCGCTCCAAGTGTTGCTTGGATCATCAGGCAAACGGTCTTAACAAGGTCCGACTGGGGCCACGTAAGTGACACCACTCTGGTATATCGACCAACTGGTATGACAATTGAGATGGGGGAAGGTACAACTCTCAACTTCGCAATTCATGCAGTCATTCAAATAGAGTACCTTGCGGAACTGTCTAAGTTGATGCCTTCTTGGGAGGCCTAACCATTAGTACGAGAAGCTCACGACGCTGCGGAACAGTTTATTGCTAAGAAATACGGTTCTAGGTAAGACGACCAAAGCGACCCCCCCCCGCAGGGGCTTATTGACCTTTCTACGATCTGCGGCAAGGGGCGGCGTTATTTGCTCTTCTTGAGAGCATTTCCCAAAGTAGCTAGAAATGTGTCCTTCGCATCCTTTTGTGATCGAAGCTAAATTGCCCCCCAAGCATTCTGTAGGAAAATTCGTTGTTTTCGGTTTCCTCCAATTGTACGAAAACGCCCGCCTGCGTCTGCTGCCGCAATCGAAATGAGCGGCCCTCCAGTTGGAACGTCATCGCTTGGGCAAGGAACCGCCGCACGAACTTGACCGGGCCGATTTTTTCCAGCACGTCCGCGCCTAACGTCGTTTGTACCATCCGCTTAAACGTCGCGGCGTCTTTTCCCTGTTCTTCGACATCGCGGCGCTGCTGCTCGGCAGTCCGCTCATTCTCAACTGCTTGAACTCGCGCGCTGGCCTGGTCGATGAGGTTTTTTAGTTTGTCGTCCATATGCCCCCTTGTGCCTATTATCCTCTCATTGGCCGTGATCTGCGGGAAGCTCGACGCAGGGTAGGGAAGCGCCGCCCGTGCCCGCAGTTCACGCCCGCTTTTGCCAGTGCGCCGGATCGCGGCTTCCGTGGAAACAGGCGATGACGGCGAGCGTTCCGTCGGTTCCGACGACGAACATCAGAGCGTAGGGAAAGCGGCGGAGCAGGGCACGGCGCACATTCTTATAGATCGCGGGAAATTGCCGGGGAGTGGCGCTCATGCGCTCGATGACGGCGTCAACCGCCGCGCGGAAACACCGGCCCAGGCCGGGCGCCTCGTTCTCGTACCAGTCCTGTGCATCGATCAACTCGGTACGGGCGCGCTGGGTGAAGATAACCGGACACACTACGGGCAACGATGCTCAAGCTCAGCCTTCAAAGTCGCCCAGGTGATGCCTTCGCGACGGTCCCGGTCAAGCGAAGCCAGGCGACGATCTAGCTCCGCCCGCTGCGCGGCTGAAAGGGGAAGGTGGTCGTCTTCCAAGCTGTCCCAAAGCTGCGAGATTAACGCAAGGCGCTCCGGCGGGGTCAGACGCGCAAGCTCGTCTTCGGTGAGTAATTCCATTCATCGAGCATAGGAGAGAACGCGCGCGAAAGCAACAGGGAATCCTCGGACGCTCATAGGATGGAAAACTCCACTCGCAGCAAGGGCTGGGCTGCGTCACGTGGGAAAACGCAATCATTCCTGAACATCTCCGAAAGCGACCTCCCTGAAAACCTTTTCACTTTCCACTAGACGCGCCTCCGCCCCGCTGCGTAAATTGGTCTGCGTAACCGGACCCCGAAGGCAACCCCCGGCGTTGCCTGCCGCAGCCTTCCCCGAGCCTGAGCGGCAGAGGTTGACTGAAGGAGCCGTCTTTTGAAACTGACATCGGTCGACTGGCTGATCATGCTGCTCTACTTCGTGTTTGTGCTGGGCATCGGCTTTGCCCTGAAGCGCTACATGAAGACGAGCAAGGACTTCTTCCAGGCAGGGCGCGCGCTGCCGACCTGGATTTGCGGGCTGGCCTTCATCAGCGCCAACCTGGGCGCGCAGGAAGTGATCGGCATGGGCGCCTCGGGCGCCAAGTATGGCCTGGAGACGGCGCAGTTTTACGGCATCGGCGCCATTCCGGCCATGATCTTCGTGGGCATTTTCATGATGCCGTTCTACTACGGCTCAAAGGCCCGTTCGGTGCCGGAGTTCCTGAAGCTGCGCTTCGACGAAAAAACGCGCGCGCTGAACGCCTGCTCCTTTGCCGTGATGACGGTCTTCAGCTCCGGCATTTCCATGTACGCCATGGCGCGGCTGATCCAGGCGCTGCACGTCTTTGACGGGCTGTTCCAGGCGCTGGGCTGGAACCTGGACGGCATCTTCACCTTCTCCATTGTGCTTTCGGGCGTCATCGTGCTGCTTTACATCTTCCTGGGCGGACTGACGAGCGCGATTTACAACGAGGTGCTGCAGTTCTTCCTCATCGTCGCGGGCTTTCTGCCGCTGGTGCTGCTGGGGCTGAGGAATGTTGGCGGGTGGGCCGGGCTGAAAGCCTCAGTCCCGATGGCCTATATGCACGAGTGGAAGGGCGTGATGCACGCCAGCACCAACCCGATGGGCATTGACATCATCGGCATCGGCATGGGGCTTGGTTTCGTGCTGGGATCAGGTTACTGGTGCACGGATTTTCTGGTGATCCAGACGGCGATGGCCTCAAAGAACACTGAATCGGCGCGGAAGGTTCCGCTGATTGCGGCGATTCCTAAGATGTTCTTCCCCTTCCTGGTGATTGTGCCGGGACTGATCGCAATCGCGCTGCCCACGCCGCACACCACCACGGTGACGCGCGTGGCGAACGGGGTAATCTATCGCAACACCACGGTGGTTTCGAAGGCCGCGTCAGAGGGATACGGACTGATTCCGGCAAAAATCAATCCGGTGACCGGCAAGCTGATGCTGGACGTGAGCGGCAAGCCGGTGCTGGACTACGACATGGCCACGCCGGACATGCTGCTGCATTACTTTCCCACGGGCATTCTGGGCCTGGGGCTGACGGCGCTGATGGCCAGCTTTATGAGCGGCATGGCAGGCAACGTGACGGCCTTCAACACGGTCTTCACGTATGACTTGTACCAGTCCTACATCCACAAAGGCGCCAGCGATCGGCATTACATGAGCGTGGGCCGATGGGCCACTGTAGGCGGCATTCTGCTGTCCTTTGCGACGGCCTATGCGGCCATCTACTTCAACAACATCATGGACACGCTGCAGCTTGTGTTTTCGTTTGTGAACGCGCCGTTGTTCGCCACCTTCCTGCTAGGCATGTTCTGGAAGCGCGCCACCGGCCACGGCGCCTTCGTGGGGCTCATTTCCGGCACGCTGGCGGCGATTCTGCATCACGGGCTTACGCTGCCGCAGGAGGCCTTCCGCGGCATCCACGGCGGCTGGATCATGGTGCTGCATCACTACCCGAGCGATATGGCGCAGAACTTCTACGGCGCAATCTGGGCCTTCAGCGTGAACTTCATTGTGACGGTGGTGGTGAGCCTGATGACCAAGCCGCGTCCGGAGTCGGAGCTGGTGGGGTTGGTTCACTCGCTTACACCAAAACCCTCGCACGCGCATCTCAAATGGTGGAAGCGGCCCGAGGCGCTGGCGGCCGCGATTTTCGTGGTGGCCGTGGGCATCAACATCTTCTTTGCTTAGGGAGAGGAGCAGCGAATGATTCTGGATCTGCGCATTCCGATGGGGCTGATGTTCACCATCACCGGCATGATTCTCACCTTCTTCGGCATCCTTACGCGCCATAACACGGCGCTCTATGCCAAGAGCCTGGGCATCAATGCGAACTTCTGGTGGGGGCTGGTGATGTTGGCCTTCGGCGTGACCATGTACATCACCGGCATTCGCCGGCAGCACCGCATCGAAAAGGAACCGCCGCCGCCCATGGAAGAGGCCGAAGTGCGGCGCCTCGGCCATTGAGGACCAGCTTCCCGCGCAGGATTTGGCCGGGAATTTCGGGAATCGCGTGCGCGCCTGCGCGGCGAACCTGACGTTTTCCTCACGCCTTCAACGGTAGACTGAGGGAAGCGATGAAACGCAGGACCATTGAGCACTACGAGATCATTCGCCGCCTGGGCGCGGGCGGCAGCGGCGTGGTCTATCTGGCCAACGACACGCTGCTGCAGCGGCCCGTGGTGTTGAAGATTCTGCGCGCGGGCCTGTTGAGCGCCCAGCAGATGCGGACCACAGTTTTGCGTGAGGCGCGGCTGGCCTCGGCCATCGAGCACCCCAACGTCTGCGCCATTTACGAAGTGGGCGAAGCGGGCGACGAGGGTTACATCGTGATGCAGTATGTGCCCGGCCAGTCGCTTGACCAGCTGATCGAGCGCGGGCCGGCCAGCCTGCAGCTCATGCTTTCGGTGGGCATCCAGATTGCGGACGGCCTGCAGGCCGCGCACCGGCTGGGCATCTTTCACCGCGACCTGAAGCCGCAGAACGTGATGCTGACCGAGGGCGGCCTGGTGAAGATTCTTGACTTCGGTCTGGCGCGGCGGCTGCATCCTGAGGACTCGGGTTTTGACCCGGGCAAGCCGGCGCTGGCCAAGGACGCGTCGATGGCCGCCACGTACACCGCGCGGGGTGGGACGATTCGCTATATGGCGCCCGAGCAGTTTGTCACCGGCCACTCTAGCGTGCAGTCGGACGTGTGGGCGCTGGGCGTGATTTTGTATGAGCTGGCCAGCGGACGGCATCCGTTTTCGCGGCCTGACGCCGAGGACTTTCAGGCGATTCGCGCCATCCAGTTTTCCGATCCGACGGATTTGAGTGAGATTGTGCCCGCCATTTCACCGGAGTTGAAAAGCGTGATTGCCGCCTGCCTTGAGAAGAATCCCGCCGAGCGTTACGCCACGGCGGCCGAGGTGCGCGAGGCGCTGAAGACCATCATGAAAGCGCTGCAGATCGAGACCGGCGTCATTCCCGGCGATGCGGCGGCCAACCTGCCGACGAGCAGCGCCGAAGCGGAGAAGCGGAGCACGGGCATTCTGTCCATGCTGGCCGAGCGGTTTCGCGAGTCGAATGCAGACAAGGCGCCGCAGAACACGCTGGTGGTGCTGCCGTTCACCAACCTCGGCTCGGCAGCGGTCGCTCCGCTTTATGGATACGCGCTGGCGGATGCGATTGCGGCGCGGCTGGCGCGCATTCCCTCGCTGGTGGTGCGGCCTTCCAGCACCTTGATGTCGCTGCCGATTGCGCAGATGGATCCGCTTGCGGTGGGCCAGCGGTTGCTGGCCTCCTATGTGCTGGCGGGCAGCTTTGTGCGCTCGGAGTCGGGCTTTGACCTGAATTGGCAGCTGCTGGACGTGGCCGCGCAGAGCGTGCGCTCGGGCGGATCGATTCAGGTGGCGTCACTGGATTTGATTGCCGTGCAGACGGAGATTTCAAACGAGGTGTTTGCCTCGCTGCACGGCTTTGGCGGGCGCGACGCGGGCGATGCTGCGCGGCCGCCGCGCGATGCGTCGCTGCCCGGCCCGGTGAGCGAGGAGTATCTGCAGGCGCGCGCGCAGTTGAGCTCCTTCATGGTGCGCACGGGCGCGCGGGCCGATCTTGATCGCGCGCATGCATTTTTTACCAGCGTGACGACCAAAGACCCGGAGTTCCCGGCCGGGTGGGCGGGGCTGGGCATCGCGGAGCTGCAGTATGTGCGCCACGGATTCGGCGGGCAGATTCACGTGATGCATGCGCGCAGGGCCTTCGATGAGGCGCTCAAGTTGGACCCTGCGTCGATCGAGGCGAATCTCTACCGCATTTACATGCTGCTTTCGCGCGGCGAGAAGGAGTCGGCGCGGCACGGCATCGCCAACCTGCTGAGCACGGCGGCGAATGACTGGAACGTGCACATGGTGGCCGGTCTGGCGCTGCGCGGCGACGGCATGTATGAGGAGGCGCTGACGCATTTTGGCCGCGCGCTCAAGCTGAATCCGGCCAACGCCGCGATTCTCTATAACCATCGCGCGCGCGTTTATCACTATCGCAACCAGCTGGAGCTGGCGGGCAACGAGCTGGAGAAAGGCCTGGCTCTGGAGCCGCGTCATCCGCTGCTGCGCACCTCGTCGGCTTACCAGCAGATGCGCGCGGGCCAGCTGGAGGCGGCGATCGGGATTCTGGAGAAGGTTATTCAGGACGACGAATCGATGCGCATTGCCGTGCCGACGCTGGCCATGTGCTATGTGCAGGCGGGCGACCGCGCGCGCGCCGCCGCGCTGCTGAAAGACGACACGCTGGCCGCGGCCGAGGCCGACAACGAGATGGCTTACCGGCTCGCGACCTACTTCGCCGTGGAGGGCGATGCAAGCGAGGCGCTGCACTGGCTGCGCCGCGCCATTTACCTGGGCAACGAGAATTATCCCTGGTTCCAGAAGAACCCGGCGTGGAACAACCTGCGCACGAATGCCGATTTCGAGCGCATTCTTGAGGACCTGAAGAAGAGCTTCCGGCGCAACCAGAAGACGTGGAACCGGCTACTGGAGCAGGTGCCGCCGGAAGCGGAGTAAGCGGGAAGCAAAAACGCCGGGACCTCCGCCGCGGCGGAGGTCCCGATGCAATGCGAATCTCTCGACGCAGCCGTTATTCAAGATGCACGGTCTGCTTCAGCGGCAGCTTCTCCGACGAGCCGCCGACCATCAGCGTGTACTCGCCCGGCAGCAACTGCCAGCCGTTTTTCTCCACGTTGAAGATCGAGAGATACTTGCGGTCGACGTCGACGGTGACGGTTTTCGACTCACCGGCAGCCAGCGCAACCTTGGTGAAGCCGACCAGGCGCTTGGGCGGTTCCTGGGCTGCGGCGGGCAGCGCGGCGTAGACCTCGGCGGTCTCCTCGCCGTCGCGCTTGCCGGTGTTGGTGATCGTGAAGCTGACCGCGACGGTGCTGCCCGGCGCCACCTTGAGGCCCCCGTAGCGATAGGTGGTGTAGGAGAGGCCGTAGCCGAAGGGGAAGAGCACGGCCTTGTGCTCGGCGTCGTACCACTTGTAACCCACCTTCACGCCTTCGTTGTAGTTCACGTCGAAGGCCGGCAGGCCGCGCGCCCATTGCACGGGCGAGACCGGGCCGGAGAAGTGCTGCGAGGCCAGCGGCGGCTTGACGAGCGTGGGATGCGGCAGGTCTTCCACGCTGAGCGGGAAGGTGATGGGCAGCTTTCCGCTGGGATTGACGGAGCCGAAGAGCACGTTGGCTACGGCATCGGCGCCGTCGTTGCCGCCGTACCAGGCTTCGAGGATGGCGGCGGGTTCCTTCACCCACGGCATGGTGACCGCGCTGCCGGTTTCAAGCACGACGATGGTGTGGGGATTGGCCTTGGTCACGGCGGAGATGAGGTCGTCCTGGTGATAAGGCAGCGTCAGATTGGGCAGGTCCATGCCTTCGCTCTCCCACTCGTATGCGAAGACGATGGCCACGTCCGCGGTTTTTGCGAGAGCCGCGGCCGAGGCGGGATCGGTGCCCGGATCATATTTCACGACGGCGTGCGGCGCGCGCGCTTCAATGGCCTTCATCGGCGAGGTGGGGAACCAGATTTGCTCCTGCCAGTGGGTTGCGCCCTTGCCGGCTGGCATGATGGCGTTTCCGCCGATGGGGTCAACCTGCGCGGAGCCGCCGCCGGAGATCATGCCCACGTCAGAGTGCGAGCCGATGACGGCAATGGTATGCAGCTTCGCGGCGTTCAGCGGCAGCGCGCCGTGCTTATTCTTAAGCAGAACCAGGCCGCCTTCCTCAATCTTGCGCGAGATGCGAAAGCCGGCGAAGGGATCGACGACGCTGCGCTGGCGGGGATGGTCAATGACGCCGGCGGCAAACATGGAGCGCAGAATGCGATGGACATGACTGTCGAGCTCGGCGGTGGAGATTTTGCCGGATTCGACGTCCTGCTTGTACCGCTCGGCGTAGAAAACGTGGCCGGGCTCTTCGTTGTCGAGGCCCGCGGCGGAGGCTTTTGCGGTGGAGTGCGTGCCGCCCCAGTCAGAGAGCACGAAGCCCGGAAATTTCCAATCGTTCTTCAGCACGTCGGTCAGCAGCCACTTGTTTTCGCAGGAGTAGTCGCCGTTTACGCGGTTGTAAGAGCACATGACGGCGGCGGGATGGCCCTGGGTGACGCCGATTTCAAAGGCCAGCAGGTCGCTTTCGCGCGCGGCCCGCTCGCCGATGTGCACGTCGACCGAGGTGCGCCCGCTTTCCTGATCGTTGAAGGCGTAATGCTTGATGTCTCCGATGACATGGGCGGACTGCGTGCCCTGGATGAGCTGCGCAATGAGCGTGCCGGCCAGCACCGGGTCTTCGCCCAGGTACTCGAAGGTGCGACCGTTGCGCGGGTCACGCGTCAGGTCCACGCCGCCGCCGAGCGACATGTTGTAGCCCTGCGCGCGCAGCTCGCGTCCGATAAGCGCGCCGAACTCATAGGCTGCGTGGGTGTCCCAGCTTGCCGCGGCGGCAATGTTGGCCGGCAGCGCGGTGGAGTAGCGGCCGTTGACGCCGCTGGAGCGAACGCCGTAAGCCGCGTCACTCATGTCGATGCCGGGAATGCCGAGGCGCGGCACGCCGGGCACATAGCCCACGCCGCGATTCGAGGCCGCGTTCTCCGGCGTCACCGGCTCGTCCGTAGGCATGCCAGTGCCGTGCAGCAGCGCGATTTTTTCGTCGAGCGTCATCTCCTTCATCACCAGGTCGGCGCGCTGGTCAGCAGAAAGGCTGGTGTTCATCCAGGGGCCCGTCGGTTTGGGTTTGTGCATCCATGGCGCCTGCGCGGCAGCGGGCAACGCTGATGCGAGCAGGCAGCCGAGCAATAGCGCGGGCAGTGCGGCCAGGGAAGAGCGAACCGCTTGTCTCATCCAATCACCTCAGGTAAAACGATTGTTTAGAACCTTTCCATCGTACAATACGCCGGCGGAAATCGCGTTTTCAACCCCCGGGCTGCGTCAACGGCTGCTCGAAAGTGAGCAGGACGATTTCAGAGGCTGAGCCGACGCGCAGCGGAGGGCCCCATGTGCCCACGCCGGTGGAGGTGTAGACCTGCAGATTGCCGAAGCGATGGAGCCCGTGCATGAACAGGCCGAAGGCGCGGCGCGTGATCCAAGTGAAGGGAAAAATCTGGCCGCCATGGGTGTGGCCGCTGAGCTGGAGGCTGACGCCGCACTGCTCCACGATGGGCAGCCGATTGGGCACGTGCTGCAGAAGGATGCTGGGGCGCGCGGGGTCGAGTTGCTGGGCGGCCAGGAACTGGCGCAGGCGGATGGGGTGCGTGGAGTCCTTATAGGAGATGCCGAGGATGTCCACACCTTCCACGTCCGCGCGGGCATTGTCCATCACCCGTATGCCGCCGCGGCGCAGCGGCTCAGTGAAGCGCTCGGAGCCGCCGAAGACCTCGTGATTGCCGGTGACGAAGTAGAGGCCCAGTGGCGGAGCGAGCGCGAGAATGGGCGCGGCGATGGTTGCAGGGTCCACGCGCGTGCCGTCAAACAGGTCGCCGGGCAGGAAGACGATCTCCGGCGCGAGGGCGCGCACACGGTGAGCCACGCGGTGGGCGAACCGGAGTCCGTTGATGTTGCCCAGGTGCAAATCGCTGACCAGGACGGCTCTACGGCTGCGCCACGAGGCGGGCAGGCCGGGCAAACGGACACTGACCATGCGCGTGCGAATGCGTGCGGCGTTCACCAGGCCGTAGAGCGTGGCAAGCAGGCTGACGGCGAGCAGCGCGGCGGCGATGATCGGCCGCGTGCGAAGATGCGTATCGCCGGGTGCGAGGCGCAGGACAAAATCGACGAACCAGAAGAGGCACGCGCTCCAGAAGAGAAAGTTCAGCAGGCCCATCCAGACCGAGGACAGGCGATAAACGAGAGCGACCAGGCCGCCGTAAAAACGAAAGCCGATCAGCGCAGCGGGCACAAAGCAGAACGAGAGGGCCGTGAGGGTCACGCGCAGCGCGAGTGCGGCGGCCGCGCTCATGGGCCAACCCGAGTGCATCCACGTGACATAAAGGAACCAGTGCGCAAGGCACAGAAAGGTTTGGACAAAGAGAATGCCCAGCAGGGGCCACGCTTTCAAGCAAAGTCTCCTTCTTCAAATTGTGGCACGCCAGGGCGCGCGGCTCGGTCCGCGAAAATGGGCATGAAACAATGATTTCATGAAGCGTGGCTCAACGGACAAGCTTGGCGTATATGTGTCGTTCCCGTTTTGCCGGTCGAAGTGCACGTACTGCAACTTCGCCTCAGGGGTATATCCGGCCAGCGAGCACGGGCCTTACGTGGGCCGGTTGGTGCAGGAGATGCGCGGCGCGGGCGCCTGGGCGGCGCGGATGGACGTGGCGCTGCCGCGCACCGTGGATTCGGTCTATTTCGGCGGGGGTACACCGAGTTTGATTGAACCGGAGCACGTGCGCGAGCTCTTCTCCGCGCTGCGGCAGGAATTTGAGGTGGAGCGCACAGCCGAAATCACCGTGGAGTGCGCGCCGGGCCAGCTTGCCGACGCCACGCTCGAGGCCTTCGTTGAGTCCGGCGTGAATCGCGTGAGCCTTGGCGTGCAGTCGTTCAACGATCGCGAAGCGCGAGAGAGCGGGCGACTGCACGCGCGCGCCGTGGTGCTGGACGATTTGCGCCGGCTGCGGGCGGCGGGCATCGATAACCTGAACGTGGACCTGATTGCGGGGCTCGCCGGGCAGAGCTTCGCGTCATGGCGCGAATCGCTGGACGTGCTGCTGGAGACGGAAGTGCCGCACGCCAGCGTTTACATGCTGGAGGTGGACGAGGACTCGCGGCTGGGCCGGGAGATGCTGGCCGGCGGCGCGCGTTATCACGCAGCGCTGGTGCCGAGCGACGACGCGATTGCCGCGATGTATGAAGGCGCGCTGGAGCGGCTGGAAGAGGCCGGGCTCGCGCAGTATGAGATTTCGAACTTTGCGCGCGACGGCAGGGAATCGCGGCACAATTTACGCTACTGGGAGCGGCGGCCGTATTTGGGAATCGGCCTGGATGCTTCGTCGATGTTGCGCGCGGAAGGCGGCGAGGGCTATGTGCTGCGCGCGACGACGACCGACGACCTGCGCGCGTACCTTGAGGGCGCGGAGCCGGCGGAGACGGCGTGGCTTTCGCCGGAGCGCCAGCATGAAGAGGCGTGGTTCCTGGGTTTGCGGCTGAATCGCGGCGTGAGTCCCGCGGCGCTGCGGCAGGAGTTCGGCGCAGAGCTGGTGGCGCGCGCGATGCAGGCGGTGGAGCGGCTTGCTGATCAAGGATTGGCGCGCAGCGATGGAAAGACGGTGCGGCTGACGGCGCAGGGAAGGCTGCTTTCGAATGAGGTGTTCCAGGAGTTCCTGGCCACGGACGCTGAAAAGATCGAGGAGCGGCGCGTGGCGGCGGACTGAGGCGCTCGCCTTTGGTTATCAGGCAGGAAGATCGTCTTCAGGAGCGGCGGGCAGAAAGGCCACGGGCGTGGAATCGGATTTGTTGGACTCGCCGAAGCACTGGATGGATTCGGCGCCGGCCTCTTTCGCCTTCTGGAGAGCGATTTCGGACTCGCGCAGCATCACGACCGGCGAACGGCCCTCACTGGCGGCAATGCCGAAGCAGGCCGAGAGGCGAACGGTGTGGCAGGGCACGAGGAAAGGCTGCGCGATGACATCGAGCCGAAGTCGCTCGGCAAACATGATTGCGTCCATAACGCTGCATCCGGGCAGCTCGGTGTCGAGCAGGACCAGGTCGGGCGGCTGGGCGACCAGCATGGCCTCGCGCGCGGCCTCGGCCGACAGCACCTCCCGCACACGCGCTCCGGCGCCCTCGAGCGCGGGCTCCACGACGGCGAGAAGCACGGGATCGTTTGAAGCGAGCAGAACGTTGAGCTGGAGTGTGGCGGACATGGGGAAAGCACTGACAACGGGTACATCGGCAGGAGTGAGGAAAGCATTACATGTTGCTGCGGAGAATCCGCGCCGATGAAAGCAGGCCCAAACGCGAACGAGCCGCGCAGAGGCGGCTCGCAGCGCGGGAGGCAGGGAAAGAGACTAATCGACGAAGTCGACGTGGGGCTTGTGGGGAATGATGCCGCGCTCGTGGCCCATCTCCAGCAGCTTGCGGATGGCCTCGCGCCCGTCGGCGCCGTAGTCGAGGGTGCGGTCGTTCACATACATGCTGACGAAGCGGTTGGCCAGGCCGGCGTCGAGGTCGCGGGCGAACTGCATGGCGTATTCGAGGGCCTGCTCGCGGTGGTCCAGGGCGTGCTGGATGCTGTCGCGGACGGCGCGCGAGATGATCTTGTGTTTTTCGGCGCCCAGTGAGCGGCGGATGGCGTTGCCGCCGAGCGGCAGGACGAGGCCCGTGGTCTCGCGCCACCACACGCCGAGATCGACGACGCGATAGAGGCCGCTGGAAGAGTAAGTGAGTTGCCCCTCGTGGATGATGAGGCCCGCGTCAAAGCGTCCGGCGAGAATTTCGGGAATGATGCGGTCGAAAGGAACGACCTCAGTGGTAAGTTCCGGATTGAAGATTTTAAGCGCGAGATAAGCGGTGGTGAGCGTGCCGGGAATGGCGACCTTCACCCGCTTCAATTCCTCGTGGGTGAAGGGGCGATTGGCGACGATCATGGGTCCGTAGCCCTCGCCCACGCTGCCGCCGCAGCCCATCAACGCGTAGTTGTCCTGCAGGTAGGGATAGGCATGAAAGCTGATGGCGCTTACGTCGAAGAAGGCTTCATCCTGCGCGCGACGGTTCAGTGTTTCAATGTCGCAGAGGGTGTGATTGAAGCGAAAGCCGGGCACGCGGACCTTGTTGGTGGCAAGCCCGTAAAACATGAATGCGTCGTCGGAGTCGGGACTGTGGGCGATGGAAATATCAACAACGGACGGGGTACTGGGTGCTTCCGATTTTTTACTCACTGGCGAAGAACTTCCTTTCAACACAAGACGGCCAAAGACAACAAGCAGAAGTGCCCGAAGGCTGGGGGTTGGTTACGGATTTTGGCGGCGAAGGCGCCGGAAGCCGGTTGCGGCTCCGGCCGCGGCGGCCACTTTGAGCGCGTCGCCGGGCAGGAAGGGCAGCACGGCCAGCGGCAGAACGGCGCGAAGTGGTGCATGCGTGGCCACAGTGAGCCACAGCGCTCCGCAGAGCAGGATCAGCAGGTCGCCGGCTGCAGCGGCGGCAAGTGCCGAGGCAAAGCGGCCGGGAATGCGACGGCGGAGCCAGGCGATGAGCACGGCAGCGGCGGGATAAGCCATCAGGTAGCCGCCGGTGGGTCCGAAGAGGTGGGCAATTCCGCCCGGTAATCCGGCCGTGGGCGCAAAAACGGGCAGGCCCAGCGCGCCTTCAGCCAGATACGTGGCCACAGCGACGCCGGCCATGCGAGGCGAAAGCAAAAGGCCCAACAGCAGCACGGCGAAGGGCTGCAGGGTGAGCGGAACCGGCGTGAACAAGAGCGGCAGGGCAATGTGAGCGCAGGTGGCCAGCAGCACGCTCGCGGCCAGCACGATTCCGGCGTTGCGAAGCCAGGGAGCGGCAATGGATGTACCTGCGAAATCAGCGGCTCGAGTGGTGAGTTCCTTGTTCACATTGCACCTCTTAAAGCTCGGATTCCAGATCCGCATCGTCGCCGGGTTCCAGCGCGCCCGTGGGCACGTTATCACGCCTGCCGCGGCGATGGAGCCAGATGTGACGCGCCACGCCTGCTGCCACAAAAAGCAGTGTCCCAAGCGAGACGATTAGGCCAATCATCAACCAGCGCATGATTGCAAGCTCAGTCAGAATACCAGATGGGCAGGCCGCACGAGGCCGGTGCGGGCCGGGGCGCGGCGAGGCTGCGGCGCGATGCGCTCGAAGGCCCGGCGAGAGAGCCGTTTAGAGCGGCCCCAGGCTGGACTGGAGCCACTCAAGATAGCGCGTGCTGCCGGACTCAATGGGCAGGACCAGGAACTCCGGCGTGAGGTAGCTGTGCAGCGCGTGCAGGCGGGCTTCGAGCGCGGGAAGCTGTTGGGCGGAAGTCTTGATGAGCACGAGCACTTCAGTCGCCGATTCGACCTTGCCCTCCCAGCGATAGATGGACTGCGCGCCGGGGATAATCGTGACGCAGGCGGCCAGGCCTTCGTCCACCAGCCTGCGGGCCAGGCGTGCGGCCTCGTCCTGGTCGGCGGCGGTTGTGAGCACGATGCGGGCTTGCGGATCGGTTTCCGGCATGGGGCCTCTTGCGATTCAGTGTACGAGCCCAGAATACGAGCCCAGAATACGAGCCCAGAATACGAGCCCAGAATACGAGCCCAGAATACGAGCCCAGAATACGAGCCCAGGACCGGGTCGCGGTGACGGGCAACACGCATCCGCGCGGACCGTTTGCCGGAGCTTGCTTGCCGAGGCCGGTTCGGTAAGGCAGTATGGACTTTGCGCCCGGCGAAGGCGGCAAGGGGAGAAGAAGGCATGGCGACAGCAATCAAATTCGGCACCTCCGGCTGGAGGGCCATTGTGGCCGACGAGTTTACGACGGCGAACATTCGCCGCGCGGTGGCCGGCATTGCGGCCTATGTGAAGACGCAGCCGAAGCCGCACCGGGTGCTGGTGGGGCGCGATCCGCGCTTTCTGGGCGAGAGTTTTGTGGACGAGGCGGCGCGTGTGCTGGCCGCGGCCGGCATTGCGCCGATTGTGATTCCCCACGCCGCGCCCACGCCGGCGATTGCCTACGCGGTGCAGACGATGAAGACCTCGGGCGCCATCAACTTTACCGCCTCGCACAATCCGCCGGAGTACAACGGCATCAAGTTTTCCACGCACGATGGCGCACCGGCCCTGCCCGAGGTGACGAAGCATATTGAAGCGGCGATTGCGGAACTGGATGCGCGCGGCGGCAACGGCGTGCCCAGCCCGGCAGCGGACAAGTTCGAGACGGCGGATGTGAAGCCGGAGTTCCTGAAGCGGCTGGGCGAACTGGTGGACCTGAAGGCGATTGCGAAGTCGAAGATCAAGGTGGTGTATGACCCGTTCTGGGGCGCGGGGCGCGGATATCCGTGCCACTTGCTGCGCCAGGCCGGCGTAACTGTCGAGACGGTGCACGACTACCGCGATGTGCTCTTCGGCGGCCACGCGCCGGAGCCGGACGACCACCTGCTGGGCGACGCCAGGGCGAAGATGAAGGAGATCGGCGCGGCCATTGGCATTGCGACGGACGGCGACGCGGACCGCTTTGGCATTGTGGACGCCGACGGGACGTTCATCCAGCCGAATTACATCATCGCGCTGCTGTTTGACTACCTGGTGGAGACGCGCGGATGGAAAAACGGCGTGGCCAAGAGCGTGGCGACCACAAATCTGGTGAACGCGCTGGCCGAGCACCACAAGGTTCCGCTTTATGAGACGCCGGTGGGCTTCAAGTACATCGGCGAGCTGATTATTGCGGACAAGATTGCGATTGGCGGCGAGGAGTCTGCGGGGCTGACGATTCGCGGCCACGTGCCGGAGAAGGACGGCGTGATTGCCGGGCTGCTGGTGGCCGAGATGGTGGCCGTGCGGGGCAAGAGCCTGGGCGTGCAATTGCGGGAACTTTTTGCCAAATGTGGTTCCTTCTATCCGGTTCGCGAGAACTTCCGCTTGACCCCCGAGGTGAAGGCCGCGTTCACTGAGAAGTTGAAGGCTGATCCGGCGGAGCTGAACGGACGCAAGGTGACCGGCGTGGTGCGGACCGACGGGCTGAAGCTGATTCTCGAGGATGGATCGTGGGTCTGCTACCGGCTTTCGGGCACTGAGCCGGTGGTGCGCGCGTACTCTGAAGCGCGCAGCGAGCAGGACATGGAAGCGCTGAGCGCGGCGGCCAAGGCTTTTGTGCTGAAGTAGAGGCTGAAGGCCGTAAGCGCTGAACCGTAAGCGCTGAACGAGGGATGATGCAGGAGCCGCGGGCACAAACCGGAGACGCTGAACCGCCTGTCCCGCTGCGTGAGCAGGCTCTCGCGTGGGCGCGGCAGTTCTGGCGGCCGGCGGGCACGCTGGTGGCCGTGGCGCTGGCGCTCATCCTGGGCTGGGGCGTGGTGAACGGCCGTCACGGGCTTTCCGCGTGGGAGCAGCAGCGCATCCAGGACAAGGCGCTGAAGAAGGAAATCAAGGATCTGCAGCAGAAAAATGCCCAGCTCCACGACCACATCCAGAGGCTCAAGTCCGACCCGGACACAATTGAGCGCGAGGCGCGGGATCAGTTGCACTATGCGCGTCCCGGCGAGGTGATCTACAAGCTGCCTGCGCAGCCGCAGCCGCAGCCATCCACCAATACCCCCTGAGTTTGCCAATCTCCCGGCAAAGCACGAAGCGCGCCTGAGCCAACGGGCGCGCTTTGTTTGCATAGGTGCGAAAGCGCGGAGTGGCGGGCCGGTTCGACGGGCGAATTCCGCGCGGTTCAGCCGTAAATCCGTGTGCGACCGGAATCAGAGAGCGAACTGGAATCAGGCGGAGAACCAGGCCAGTCCTGCGCCGGCCAGCGGCGCGCGGTGGCCCAGCTCAGTGGTGCGGAGCTCGATTGCGAGGCCCGCAAGCTCCGGCAGCGCGAAGGGCACAAAGAGGCCGGACGAGCGAGAGATGCCGCCGCCGAGCACGACCACCTGCGGCGCGAATTCCGCGAGCAGGTGACGCAGCGCGCGGCCCAAAGTCCGGCCGAAGCCAGCGAAGACTTCGCGCGAGACGGCGTCGCCGGCTGCCGCCGCGGCGGCAATCGCGGAAACCTCGCTCGATTGGCCGGTGCGGTCGCGATAGCTTTGCTGAATCGCGCGCGTGGAGAGAAAATCCTCAACGGTCTTGCCCTCGTAGGGCAGGTTCCAGATTTCGCCGCCGGGCGGAACGCCTTTGCCCTCCGTGGCCACGCGGCCATCCACGGCGAAGGCGCAACCAATGCCGGTACCGAGGGTGATGGCTACGGAGCGGGAGAAGCCGCGCGCGGCGCCCGCGCCCACTTCGCCCAGCAGGTAGGCCGCCGCGTCGTTCAGGAAGCGGATTTGTTCGGGCTGCCAGCCGAAGCGCGCGCTCAAGGCGGCGCGCAGGTCCACTCCATAAAGGTAGGGCAGCTTGTGTTGCATCCAGCTCACGCCGGCCGCGTAGTCGAACGGACCGGGCATGGCCACTCCCGCGCCAAGAATTGACTCCGCACCGGGGTTGGCCTGCGTGCCCAGCGCGTGAAGCAGGGCAACGAAGGCCTCGCTGGTGGCCTCAGCCGGATGCGGCGCGCTTGCGACGGCGCCGAGCCGGTAATCGCCGGCGTGGCAGACCGCGGCGGAGACGTGGCTTCCGCCGACATCGTAAACAAGCACACTGCGGTTTTCGCTGGACGGCACGCGCACCTCGCTCAAATGGACCCCGGCTATTTTAACCGGCGGCCTGCAGACACCGGAGCGCTGGTGTACTCAGGCGCGGCCGGCGAACTCACGGGTTTCTGTGTAGACGTTCACCTTTTCGCCTTCTTCCACAAAAACAGGAACGCGGATTTCGAGGCCGGTTTCGAGCTTTGCCGGCTTGGTGACGGCGCCGCTGGCGGTGTTGCCGCGGACAGCCGGCTCGGTGTAGGTGACAGTGAGTGTGACCTTGTCTGGCAGTTGAATGCCGATGGGGTTGCCGTTGAATTTGTCCAGGCGGACGAGGTTGCCCTCGAGCAGGAATTCCAGCGCGTCGGCCAGTTTTTCGCGGCTCAACTGGACGGTTTCAAAGGTCTGCTGATCCATGAAGTAGGCGGCGTCGGCGTCAGAGTAAAGATAAGAGGCTTCGACCGCTTCGAGATCGGGTTCGCGGAACTTTTCGCCGGCCTTGAAGGTTTTGTCAAAGACGGCGCGGGTGAGCAGGTTGCGCATCTTCAGGCGGACGAGCGTCTGGCCGCCGCGCGCGGTGGGCGTGGAGACCTCCACATCCATGCAGTAGAAGGGCGTGCTTTCAAATTCGAAGACGGATTTTTTCTTGATGTCGATGGCATCGATGAGTGCGGCCATGTTTTTCCCCGGAGGAAGAGATTCCCTCCCAGTGTAACCGCTGACGTTGGCGGCCCACGCGGGATGAAGCCGATAGCCTCGGCGCGCGTCTTGCAGAGTATTACTCGTAAAGGCTGGTACAGGCTTTGTTTCTTTTCCGATGAGAGTTGAAATTGTCTGCAACCACGGAACCGCGCTAGCCGCGTTTGGCCGGCTTGGATCGAATACGTGGAGTGGCCGAACCGGGGGGTCGTTCGGGGTTAGGCTCGGTGAATCGATCGTGCAGCACCACATTGAGCAGCGCCTTATGGACCCGGATGCGGCCGTTGTATTCGATGAGGCCGAGCTTGCGAAAGCGATTCATGAAGAAGCTGACGCGAGAGCGGGTGGTGCCGACCATCTCAGCCAGAGTTTCCTGCGTGATGGGAGGAATCAGGTGTTCGTTATCTCCCGACTCGCCAAATTCGGCCAGCAAGAGGAGAATTCTCGCCAGACGCTTTTCGCTGGAGTCGAAAAGCTGGGCGATCAGGTCGGCCTGGGTTCGCATACTCCGGGTCAGCAGAAATTTCACGTACATGTCGGAGAGGGCGTTCTCCACGTGCATGACGCGGATCATCTCCTCCCGCGCGATGTGGAGCGCCTCACAGGCGACAACGGCGCTTGCGGTGGCCAAATGCAGCCTGCCCACACTCGCCAGCGACTCCTCTCCAATGAATTCCCCGGCGGAGATCAACGCGATGGTGGCTTCCCTGCCGTCCTGCGAAACGGCGGTGAGTTTTGCGCGGCCCGCTCGAAGATAGAAAATGGAGTCAGCCGACTCTCCCTGCGAAAAGAAGACCTGCTTGGGCTGCAAGTGGACGAGTGTTCTGCCCACTCCGGCTTGTTCCAAAAATGTGACGAGGTCAAAGGTCATTTTTTCTCACATCGTTCTCTTCAATAGCTGTTCCGGATGGAGTCCCTATCAAAGCAGCCCGGAAAGGTATTCGGGATGTAGAATCCACATCACTCTTCCTATCGCGGTGGTGCAAGGATGTGCCGCTATGAAATCCGCGCAAAGCCTTTCCGGGCCGAGTGGCCGGACCGGCTGAATTGGCCTTGCGCCGCGTCCCGGCAATTGGCGCAGGATTTGAGGAGAGTTCGCCGGGGGCCATGGCCGTTAAGCAACAGATTCTACGCGCTTAGTTTTGCCATCTGTGTCAGGTATCGAACACAGCCAGAAGTCTTCGTCGAATACTGTGAATGAGGCATACTAGCGGCGATTGAGTTTTGCCTGAAAGTGAGGGAACCTTGCCCGCGGACGGCTATAAGAACACTCTGCTGAATGCTCTGGATGCGGACGTCATTGCGCGCCTCCGTTTGCAGCCGGTGAAATTCGAGCTGAAACACGAAGTCGAGTATCCTGGCGACGTGATCGATCGTCTCTATTTTCTTGAAGAGGGGATGGCGTCGATGACGACAACCTTCAAGGATGGGTCGCAGGTCGAGGTAGGGATGTTCGGGTATGAGTCGGTCATCGGCGTCTCAGCTCTGATGGGATCCAAAGAGAGTCTGAATCGCGTCTACACCCAGATTGCCGGCCATGGCTATACCTGCCAAGTGGGGGACGCCAGAAGAGAGTTCCGCCTTGGGGGCGCCTTTCAGTTTCTGGCTCTGCGCTATGTTCAAGCACAACTGGTTCAGGCAATGCAATCGGCCGGATGCAATGCGAAGCATAACTTCGAACAGCGCCTGGCCCGCTGGCTGCTTCTCTGTGCGGACCGCTCACACAGCGACACGTTCAAGATATCGCATAAGTTTCTGGCAGATATGCTTGGGGGCGGTCGTCCCACAATTTCCACGATAGCCGGTGGTCTCAAGCGAAAGGGACTCATCGAATACACGCGCGAGGAGATCCGTATCCTCGATTTCCCCGGGCTCACGAAGGCCTCTTGCGAGTGCTATTTAATCATTAAAGAATACCTCGACAATTACGCAAAATTCGACAGCGCAATCACGGCGTAGCCGCTTGAGCAGGCGCAGCCGCAGATGTGGCCGATGGTGTAAGCCATGGTGAGCAGCGTGAGGCCGAAAGCCACGGCCACGCCGACGAATCCGATGCCGAACTGCGGAAACGCGGCAGCCAGCACGGCGCTGCCGCAGCCGCCCAGCACCAGCCAGAAGGTGCCGAAAAATTCGGCAATGGAACGCTTTCCTAGAGACATGGAGCTGAATCTCCTTTCGACGAGCGCCCCATCCCGCGCCAGGCAGGCAGCGCGAGTCGGCGCGAATCATACACGAATGGCTGAGGAGGTGACTTGAATTCTATCGGCTGCGGCCCCCTCGACGTTGGCGGCGTCGCGCATGGCACAGAGGACGGCGGCCTGGCCGTTGTTCTCTCAGGTTTTCAAAAGTGAGTCGCCCGGCACAGGCCACCTGATTAATCTTGGTTAATGTCTGAAATTCATTACAATTAAATCGCGGTAAGGAATACTCGGCATGGGGCGAGTCGCAGGGGCAAAGGATGAGGTTTTGTTCGAGGGTGCTTGAGTGCGCGTGGTTTTCCGGATGGGCCGCTGTTTCTGTCGCGATGGCCGTCACTGTCTTGCTGATTCCGGTGAGCGTAGGTGCTCAGTCCAGCCGGGGCGTCCCTATCGCCAATCCCGGCAGGCCAACGGTCTCAACCCCGGCAACACTCACGCCGGTAGGCTATCTGCAATTCGAGACAGGGCTGCTGGCTGCGTGGCACTCCCCTGAGTTTTCGTCGCAGGCGGGCCTGGGAGAGGTGGTCAAGTACGCGGTTTCAAGCCGAGTACAGTTCCTGGCCGGCAGCGGCCCCTACGTCCATTCCAATACTCAGCCAACGGACGGCACAGGAGACGTGACTTTGGGCGTTCAGGGGATCGTGTGGCCCGGAGAAGGCGCGCGCCCGACGCTGGCTTTGAGCTATTTCCACAGGGTCTTCAGCGGAGGGACACCCGACCTTGATATCGGCAGTGCCATTAATTCGGCAATCGTTCTTGCCAGTGCGGATGTGATGGGTTTTCATTACGACACGAACTACTTATTCAATGAAGTGGAGAGTGATGAAGGTGTGCGCCGGGTCCAATTCGGGCAAACACTTTCGGTATCGCACGGACTCGGGAAGAGGTTCGGCATTTCAGGCGAGCTATGGGATTTTACCCAGCCATTTCTGGGGAACTTCGCCGCAGGGAACCTGTGGGCTGTCAACTTCAATGCGCGGAATAACCTTGTATTCGACCTCGGTTTCAATCGCGGTTTGACAGACAGCTCTACCCGATGGGAGCTTCTGACAGGTTTTACCTACGTTCTGCCCCTCAGAATCCACCTGCGCTGAAAATTACGAGGAACACTGCGGGCTCGGCGGCGCGTTACGCGCTGGCGGGGGTGCGCATGGAGCCGAGGGCGCGGGCGAGGTCGGTGGAGAGGGTTTGCTGCATTTCGGGGGTGAGCTTCGCGCCCTTGTGGGTGAGGTAGAAGACGTCGATGGCGGTTTCGCCTTCGGTGTCGATGAGGGCGACGGCGATGTTGCAGTCGTGCTGGTGGAGGGTGAGGGCGATGTGGCGGAGGAGGCCGGGGACGTCCTGCGCGACGACCTGCATGAGGGTGGAGTGGGAGGAGGATTCGGAGTCAAAGTTGATGCGGGTTGAGACTTCGACCTTGGCGTTGGCGGCGGAGTTGAGGTGACGGCGGCCGTTGAGGAGCTGATCGACCGGGAGCCGCTGCGTGACGACATCTTTCAGGCTGGCGAGGAAGCGCTCGCGTTCGCCGGGGTTTAGCTCGATGGTGCGGAAAACGTCAGAGAACTGGAAGCTGTCAACGACCACGCCGGCGTCGTTGGAGAATGCGCCGGCCTTGACGATGTTCATGCCCCAGGCGGCGAGTGCGCCGGCCACGTCGGCGAAGAGGCGGGTGCGGTCGCGGACGATGACGGTGAGGTCAAAGAGCTGGCGGACGGGGCGGAGATCGAGCTGGACGGGGTTCTTGTCGAGGCCGGAGGCGAGCAGGAAATGGTTGCGGATGTGCTCGGGCAGGCGGGTTTGCAGGTAGCGCTGCGGCAGGCCCTCTAGGAATTGCTTGAGCGCGTCGTGTTGCGCGGGCGGGACCATACTACGAATGCGGTTCAACAGCGTGGGGTCAATGGCGGAGTGGTAGCGGACCTCGTCGACGGAGCGGTCCATGAAGTTGGCCGTGGCCATGTAAAACTGCCAGAGGTTTTCGGCCTTCCAGGGAGTGAGCGCCTCAGGGTTGACGGCCTTGATGTCGGCGTAGGTCATGAGCGTGAGCATTTTAAGCAGGCCGGGGCTACCGATCTTGTCGGCGAAGCTGCGCACGTTTTCGTGGTCGAAGATGTCGCGGCGCATGGCGTTGGACATTTCGAGGTGAAGGCGGATGAGCTTGAGGACGGCTTCGCGCTCCTCGGCGTCGAAGTCGAGGCGCGCCATGAAACTGTCTGCCAGTTCGACGCTTTGCACGGTGTGCGCGCCGGAGCGGCGGCCCTTGCCGGTGTCATGCAAGAGCAGTGCGAGCAGGAAGAGGTCGAGGCGGTCGATTTCAGGCAGCAGCTGGGCAAGGCGGTGTTCGTAGTCGTGCGTGGGCTGGCGCAGGCTGTGGACGTTGTCGATGGTGAGGAAGGTGTGCTCGTCCACGGTGTAGCGGTGATAGCTGTCGCGGATGACCAGAGCGTCAATGCCGTGGAACTCGGGGATGAGCATTTCAAGGACGCCGAGGGCATGCATGGTTCTGAGCGCGTGCGCCGCGTGGGGGCCGAGGAGCACTTCGCGCAGCGCATTCCAGAGGTAGGGCCCCTCAGGGACGTGGATGGCGAGCGCGGGCAGAGCGTCCGTGATGCGGTCCTCGGCGGCCTGCGAGAGGGTGTAGCCGTGGGTGGCCATGAGCGAGAAGACGCGGAGGATGACGGCCGTGTCACTGAACTGCGCGCCGGGCAGAATGTCGATGCGTCCCTGGTCGAGGATGAAGTCGGTTCCCGCGATGGGAGTGCGGCGGCGGCGGAACTGGCGGTAAAAGCTGACGGGCGCGGGCAGGTGCTCCATCAGCAGCGCTGCGCGGCGATAGATGACGCGGGCGTGGCGATAGTAGGTGCGCATCCAGTAGGCCGGGTCGGCTGTGCCGCGCGTCTCCAGGCCGATGGAGTTGGCGGCGGCCTCGTCCTGCGACTGCCAGTCGAGGGTGTTGTCGTCGCGGCCGTGGCGGAAGTGGAGAAAACATCGCGCGGCGGCGAGGAAGTCGAAGGCGGACTCGGCGTCTCCGCGTGCGCTTTGGAAGACTCCGCCGCGTTGGCGGGGCCACTCCTTGGTTTCTTTCAGGTGGAAGAGCAGTGCGAACCAGACGGCGAGGTGGTAGTCGCGCAGGCCGCCGGGACAGTCCTTCAGGTTGGGCTCGAGGTGAAAGATGGTGTTGCCGTATTTGGCGTGGCGTGCGCGGGCCACTTCGCCGAGCTTTTGCGTGATGGCGTTCCACTCGCTGAGGACGAGGCCGGGCAGGACGGTCTGGTGGAGCTGCTGATAGAGAGGGAACTGTCCGGCGAGGAAGCGGCGGTCGAGAGTGGCGAGGGTGAATTCGAGGTTGTCGGGATCGAAACGGCCCGCTTCTTTCAGGGTTCGCGAGGAGGGACTGGCGCGCAGTCCGACGTCCCACATGCCCTGAATGATGGCCCGGATGACCTCGCGGTTCTGCTCCTCGGTCTTGTCGTCGGCGAAGGTGAAGAGGACGTCGATGTCCGAATAGGGGAAGAGATCCTTGCGCCCGTAGCCTCCCAGGGCGAGGAATGCGATGTTGGGCGCGGGCTGGCCGGCGAAGGCTCTACGCCACATTTCAATCAGGATACGGTCGACGACGGCGGAGCGGCGGCGGATGGCGGCGGTGCCGTCGCCCGTACGCTCGCAGGTCTGGCGGACGAGCGCCATCTCTCGCAGATACTGGTCCCGTAGATCGTCAACCGCCAAAGCGACTGGATTCATGAGAGTAAATGTTGCGTGGTCCGCCGAAGCGACAGGATGTTTTCACAGGATACTAAAGAATCGACCCGGAAAACGAGAGAGAGGGTGGGGAAAGACGGGAAAAGAGCTTTCGCGGGGGTGCGGGTGGGGATTGGGGGCGCTGAAAACAAGGCCGCCGGCGTCCCCGGCGCAGAGGCAGCGCAGGGAGTTGCCGGCGGCGCTGAAGGGGTTGGCTACAGTGCGGCTTCGCCGCGTTCGTCGTTGCGGATGCGGATGGCTTCGTCGATGCGGCTGATGAAGATTTTGCCGTCGCCGATGCGGCCGGTGCGGGCCGCGCCCTGGATGGCCTGGATGGCCGTTTCCTTGCGGGATTCGGTGACGACGAGCTCGATTTTGACCTTGGGCAGAAGGTCGACCGTATACTCGCGGCCGCGATAGAACTCGGTGTGACCCTTCTGGCGGCCGTGGCCGCGCGCCTCAAGGATTGTCATGCCCTCGATGCCCGCCTCGAGAAGGGCGTCCTTGACGGCGTCGAGTTTGGAAGGCTGCAGAACCGCCTCGATTTTGACCATATTCGTTTGCCTCGCTTGCCAGCGTAACAGGCGGGGCGGCGTTTGTGACGCCGGCCCGGCGTGAAGATTTGGGTTCCCCGCTCAGGAAATCAGGTCGTAACCTTCCTCGCCGTGCTGCGAGAGGTCGAGCCCGGCGGCTTCGTCTTCAGCAGAGACGCGGAGACCGATGATTTTGTCCACCAGGAAGAGCAGCACGAGCGTGCCGACGATGGAGAGGCCCCAGGCGACGGCGACGCCGGCGATCTGGTGCAGCACCTGCGCCCAGTGGCCGTCGATTGCGCCGGTGGGCACGCCCTTGCCGAAGATGGGGTTGATGGCCTCGGTGGCGAAGAGGCCGGTAAGGATTGCGCCGAGCGTGCCTCCCGCGCCGTGGATTCCGAAGGCGTCGAGCGAGTCGTCATAGCCGAACCAGGCCTTGACCTTGAAGACCATGAAGGAGCAGAAGCCGCCGGCCAGCAGGCCGATGAGCAGTGCGGGGAAGGGCTTGACGAAGCCGGAGGCCGGGGTGATGGCGACCAGTCCGGCGACCGCGCCGGAGATGGCGCCGAGAGCCGTGGGCCTGCCTTCGTCGATCCACTCCACCATCGTCCAGCCGAGGGCCGCCGAGGCGGCGGCGAAGTGGGTGTTGATGAAGGCGCTGGTGGCCAGCGCGCCGGAGCCGAGCGCGGAGCCCGCGTTGAAGCCGAACCAGCCCACCCACAGCAGACACGCGCCGATGAAGCTGAGCACCAGCGAGTGGGGAGGCATGCGCGTGTGGGGATAGCCCAAGCGCTTGCCGAGATAAATGGCGGCGACCAGGGCCGAGACGCCGCTGGTGATGTGGACGACGGTTCCGCCGGCGAAGTCGAGCGAGGGGATGCGGCCGCTGGCGGCGTTGAGCAGGCCTCCGACGCCCCACACCATGTGGGCCATGGGGCTATAGACCAGCAGCGACCAGAGCGAGAGGAAGACGGCCATGGCGCTGAACTTCATGCGCTCAGCGAATGCGCCGGTGATGAGCGCCGGGGTGATGATGGCGAACATGAGCTGGTAGATCATGTAAGTCTGCGCGGGGATGGTGGGCGCGTAGTCAGGATTGGGCGCGAGGCCGACGCCGCGCAGGAAGGCGTGCTGGAAGCCGCCGATGAACCAGTTGCCGTGGCCGAAGGCAAACGAGTAGCCAAAGACCGCCCACAGGATGGTGATGAGTCCCATCATGGCGAAGCTCTGCATCATGGTGCCGAGGATGTTCTTGCGGCGGACCAGGCCGCCATAAAAGAGGGCGAGTCCGGGGCCGGTCATCAGCAGGACCAGCGCGGCGGAGGCCAGCATCCAGGCGTTGTCGGCGTGCAGGCGGGCCTGGTCCACGGCCTGCTGCAGAGCCGCAATCTGGGCCTGGGTGGCCGGAGCGGAGGCGGCGGACTGGGCAAGTGTGAGAGCGGGCGAGGCTACCAGCGCGGGCAGGGCGAGAAACTTGATCCAACGGCAGTGCATTGCGTGAGTGAACTCCCAGTGGGGCGTCGCGCGGCCGAGGCCTGGGCGCGGAGAAAGGTTGGTCCATGCCTCAGGGGCCGGCTTTCGCGCGCACAGCGCGGAGGCCGGCTTCCCGCGGCCGTCGCACCCGGCCGCCTGTTGGAATGGACGTGGCTGCGTGCGAAGCGGAGTTTGCGTGAACATGAAAGGATAGCGCACGCGGGCGGCGTTTTGCTCGGGGCGCAGGGATTGGGCGCCATGGGTCTGGCTGCGGGTTTGGCCGCACGGCGCATGGGGGTATGATGGAAGGTTATGGGAGCTACACTGGAGCGCGACCGCTACCTGTTCGGAGCCCTGGAGAGCAGCGCGAAAAACCGCGCCAAAGTCCAGGAGGTGAATTACGGATTTGAGCAGCCGGAGGGGGTCCTGCTCACCTCGATGGACTTTGCGGTGAACTGGATCCGCAAGAGCTCGATCTGGCCGATGACCTTCGGACTGGCCTGCTGCGCCATTGAGATGATGTCGATGGGCGCCGCGCGGTTTGACATTGCGCGCTTCGGGGCGGAGGTATTCCGGGCATCGCCGCGGCAGTCGGACCTGATTGTGATCGCAGGGCGAGTCTCGCAGAAGATGGCGCCTGTGATCCGCAGGCTTTACGACCAGATGGCGGAGCCGAAATGGGTGATTTCGATGGGGGCCTGCGCCACATCCGGGGGCGTCTTCAATAACTACGCCCTGGTGCAGGGGGTGAATCAGGTGATACCCGTCGACGTGTATGTTCCCGGGTGCCCGCCGCGTCCCGAGCAACTTATCTACGCCATTACGCTTCTACAAGAAAAGATTCAGGGCGAGCCGCGCAGTCTGAGAAGGACGCTGAATCTCGGGTAAGTGCGGGGTAAGCGGCGGCGCGACCGGAAGTCGGTGTTTCAGTCACCATTCAGCAGGCACGAGCAGGGGAACCGGGGAAGCCAACTCGTTGAAGAATTACGCGCCATTGGCAACCTTCGTGTGTTACCGTAATGAGTGCTTCAAGGGGTTCTTTCGTAACAAGTTGCGACGTGCTCAAGAGCTTTTGATGAACAAGGGAAGCGGGAAGTTCGCAAAGCCGTTTCCCACAATCTAAGAACCGTTTGTGAATTGCGGAGGATAAACATGTACTCGCAGACTGTGAAGACTTTGTGCCGGGTTCTTGCGCTGGCGTGCGCAGTGTGCGTGCCGGCGGCCATGATGGCCCAGGACTCGGCGGCGCCGGCCGCGAAGATGGCCCAAGCGAATGATTCGCCCTCGCGGTGGGACATTTTCCTGGGATACAGCTATCTTGCCCCGAAGGACACAGTGCAGACGCCGCTTCCTGACGGGACAACCGAGGGGTTTCCCTACCAGAGCATCAACTCGGGCGCCATCCAGAGCGTTGCTTATTACGTGAACAATTACGTCGGCGTTGAAGCCGTGGGCGACGAGCACCGGGAAGCGACCGACGCCTTGAGCGGCGGCTCGATTGGCTTGATTCTCCGGTACCCGACTTCGGACATTACGCCGTTCGCGCATGCGCTGGTCGGCGGCGAGCTGGTGGCCGGACCGTACAATCAGCCGGACAAGTGGGGCACCGTGGCGACGATTGGCGGAGGCCTGGACTACGCGACGCCGTGGTTCAACCATCACCTTTCGCTGCGAATCTTCCAGGCCGATTACCAGTACATCCACGTGAACTGGGGCCCGGAGGTCTACGGCGGCCGCGCGAACATCAACGCGGCGCGGCTGAGCGCCGGCATCGTCATTCACGCGGGCAGCATTGCACCGCCTGCGCCGGTGACGATGGCCTGCTCAGCGAGCCCGAGCTCGGTCTTCCCCGGCGAGCCGGTGACGCTGACGGGCACGGCAGGCAACCTGAATCCGAAGGACCACGTGATGTACTCGTGGACTGGCGACGGCGTGACGGGCAAAGACGCGACAGCGACCGTGAACACGGCGGATCTGGCTCCCGGAACCTATACCGTCAAGTGCGGAGTGAAGGAAGGCAGGCCGGGCAAGGAAGGCCTGAAGCCCTGGGAATTTGCGGAGGGCTCCTCTTCCTTCAGCGTGAAGCAGTTTGAACCGCCGACGGTGAGTTGCTCGGCCAACCCCAGCACGATTAAGCCGGGCGAAACGAGCACGGTTTCAGCGACCGGCATGAGCCCCCAGAACCGCCCGCTGACGTATAGCTACTCGGCGGCTTCGGGGACCATCAACGGCACGGGCAACACGGCCACGTTCTCCTCGACCGGTGCGCCGACCGGGCCGGTGGACTTGACCTGCAAGGTCTCCGACGACAAGGGCCAGACGGCCTCGGCCGACGCGACCGTGACCATCGAGGCTCCGCCGCCGCCGCCGGGACCTTCGCCGGAGCAGGTGCGCCTTGAGCAACGGCTTGCACTGCACAGCGTCTTCTTCCCGACTGCCCGGCCCAGCAGGGCGCACCCCGAAGGTGGCCTGCTTGAAAGCCAGCAGACGACGCTGAGCACCCTGGCCACGGACTTCAAGAGCTATGTCGCGATCAAGCCGGACGCCCAGCTGATTCTGACCGGACATACGGACCCACGCGGGTCGGTCAAGTTCAACCAGGCTCTCTCTGAGCGGCGTGTGAACCGCGTCAAGGATTACTTGGTGCAACAGGGAATTGCTGAGAGCAGCATTCAAACCCGCGCAGTTGGCGAAGAACAGCAATTGTCGAACGACCAGGTGAAGGATCTGGTGGAAAAGAATCCGGACCTGAGCGAAGCGGAACGGGCGCGGATTCTGCACAACCTGCGGGTGATCGTGCTGGCACAAAACCGGCGGGTGGACATTACGCTGAGCACGACGGGACAGAAATCTGTTCGGCTCTATCCGTTCAATGCCCAGGATGCCGAAACACTGCTGAGCAAAAAGCCTCCGGTTCGCAAACACCGGGCGGGCGCAGCACGGCGGCACCGGAAGCGTTAAGCGCCTGTGGGACCGCATACCTTCTGCGGTCCTACGCGAACGCAAGGTTAAAAAGGGGGCCTAGGCCCCCTTTTGGACTGGCAAGTTGTTCTGCTTGCTCAGCCTGATTGCAAAGGAGAAGGGGAGAAGCGAAATGCATTCACGGGGTTTGAAATCAATTGCTGTGGTTCTGGCTTCTGCGAGTCTTGCGTTGCTGCCGATGGGATGCAAGAAGCAGCCGCCCATCACACTCGCGTGCAACGCCGCGCCGCCAACGGTCTATCCCGGTGAGTCAGTTGCGGTCAACGGCACAGCCGGTTCAATCAGCACCAAAAAGCACAACAGCGTCCTCTACATCTGGTCTGGAGATGGTGTGACGGGGAGCGGCACCACGGCTGCCGTGAACACTGCTTCGCTCGCGCCCGGCAACTACACGGTGAAGGGCGAGGTGAAGGAAGGCAAGAAGGGCAAGGAAGGCCTGAAGCCCGGCCAGACAGCCGACTGCTCTGCCACCTATACCGTGAAGCAGTTTGAGCCCCCGACGGTGAGCTGCTCGGCCAACCCGAGCACCATCAAGCCGGGCGACACCTGCACCGTCACGGCGACCGGCGTGAGCCCGCAGAACCGTCCGCTGACCTACAGCTACTCGGCGGCTTCAGGCACCATCAACGGCAACGGCAACACGGCCACGTTCTCGTCGACCGGCGCGCCGACCGGGCCGGTGGACTTGACCTGCAAGGTCTCCGACGACAAGGGCCAGACGGCCTCGGCCGATGCGACCGTGACCATCGAGGCTCCGCCGCCCCCGCCGACGCCGCACGCCGAAGCGCTCTGCCCGGTCTCGTTCGATATGGACAAGCGGCGGCCGACCCGCGTGAACAACGAAGCCAAGGCCTGCCTGGACGAGGTGGCGCTTGACCTGCAGAAGCAGGCTGACGCCAAGGTCGTGATTGTGGGCACTTCGGACGCGAAGGAAAAGGCAATGGCGGCGCGGGAAGAGAAGAGGGCGATGCACCACCACCACGTGAAGGTGGAGGACGACGCCGCGCAGCGCGCCGTGAACGCCAAGGCCTACCTGGTGGATGAGAAGGGCATCGATCCTTCGCGCATCAGCGTGGCCACCAGCACGGAGGACGGACAGACGGCGGCGAACTACCTTGTGCCCGCCGGCGCCGACTTCTCGAACGACGTAAAGGGCACCACGCCGGTGGATGAGTCGGCGGTGCCGGCCCAGAAGCGGAAGGCGCTGGGTATGCGTCACCACCATCACCACGCCGCCAAGAAGCCCAAGTAACCGGCTGGGCCGTCCGCACCCCGAAAAGGGAAACGGGCGGCCTTGCCAGCTGACCCTGCCGCAAGGCTTGCGGGCAGCGCGGCCGGGGACGTGAAGAAGGTTACAGGATTCTCCGCGTTTTCTTTCAGAGGCTGCCCGGGTTTCCGGTCAGCCTCTTTCATTCAGGGCTACTCTGAAGGCAGCCCTTTCTGTCTGGAGCAGCATTTTTGATGCGTCGTTTGCGCAACCGCCCTGGTTCCCCACTCCGCCCTTCCTGGTTGATCGTCCTTCTTTTCGGCGCGATGTTTTCCACTTCGGGCGCTTTCGCGCGGGCCCAGGCGCGGGTGCTGGAGCGGTGGGCCGCGGTGGGCCCGGACGGCGGCGACGCGCGCTCCTTCGGCGTGGTTCCGGGGCACCCGGAGCACATCTTCCTGGGCACCACCGACAGTTGGATCTACGAGTCGAACGACGGCGGCGCGAGCTGGCACAGATTGTCGCGGCTGGACGGCTCGGAAAATCTCGTCATCGATCATATCGTGGTGGACGAGGCCAATCCGGCGGTGATGTATGCCGCGGCGTGGAGGCCAGACCGGCCGAGCGGCGGGCTCTGGATCAGCCACGACGGCGGACGAAGCTGGGCGGAGAACGCGGGCATGCGCGGCCAGTCCATCCGGGCCTTCGTGCAGGCGCCATCCAATCCGAAGATTTTTTTTGCCGGTACGCTCTCAGGGGTTTTTCGCAGCTCCGACGCCGGCGCCACCTGGCGCGAGATCAGCCCGCAGGGCAGCCAAGAGATTCACGAAGTGGAGTCGCTGGCCGTGGACCCGGTGGACCCCGGAGTTGTGTACGCGGGCACGTGGCACCTGCCGTGGAAGACGATGAACGGCGGGCAGAACTGGCACAGCATCAAGCGCGGCGTCATCGATGACTCGGACGTGTTTTCCATCCTGCTGGACCCGGCGCGGCCACGGACGGTGTACGCCAGCGCGTGCAGCGGCATTTACAAGAGCCTGGACGGCGGCGGGCTGTTCCGCAAGATTCAGGGGATTCCTTCGTCGGCGCGTCGGACGCGCGTGCTGAAGCAGGATCCGCGTAACCACGAGGTGGTGTACGCGGGCACCACCGAAGGGCTCTACAAGACAGTGAACGGCGGGCGCACCTTCCAGCGCATGACCGGGCCGGACGTGATCATCAACGATGTGTACGTGGACCCGGCACACCCCGAGCACGTGCTGCTGGCCACGGACCGCGGCGGCGTGCTGGCCAGCGAAAACGGCGGCAAGAGCTTTACGGCGTCCAACCGCGGCATCTCGCAGCGCAAGGTGGCAGCGCTGCTGGTGGACCCCACGAATCCGCGGAGGATTTTTGCCGGCGTGGTGAATGACAAGGCCTACGGCAGCGCCTTTGTCTCCGACGACGGCGGGGCCGAGTGGCGGCAGATTGCCGCGGGCCTCGACGGGCGCGACGTCTTCGCGCTGGGCGCCTCGCCCAAAGGCGAAGTGCTGGCTGGGACCAATGACGGCGTCTTCCTGTGGGACCCTGCGGCCAACGCATGGCAGGAGCGCGACACGATTGCCAACACGATGGTGAAGACCGCGACCGAAACGGTGCGCGGCGAGCCCGTGAACGTGGAGAAGCGCGTGAAGGCCGCGCTGCGCCGGATGGATGGGCGCGTCTATGCCTTCGACCTCTCCGGCGATGCGTGGCTGGTTTCAACCGCGGGCGGCGTGTACACCAGCCGCGACCAGGGCAGAACCTGGCAGGGCGGCCCGGTGATGGGCGTGGCCGGCTACCTGAGCGTGACGGCGGACGGCAAGCGGATGGCGGCGGCACGGCCGGACGGCGTGGTGCTGTCCAAGGACGGCGGCCAGACCTGGTGGCCGATGGGCATTCCGCTGGTGCTCACGCGCATCCATCGCGTGGCCTTTTCTGCCGACGGCACATTGTGGCTGGGCGCGCGCGAAGGCGTCTACTTTACGCGCAACCTGGGCAAGACGTGGATGTGGGTGCACCGGCTGCCGCTGGCCAACGTGGACGACCTTTACTATGACGCCGGAATGAACAAGGTGCTGGTGACCTCGCGGCGAAGCGACTTCGTCTTTGCCATTGACCCGAAGACGCTGGACTGGAAGTGGTGGCAGACGGGCTACCGGCTTTCGGCGGTGCGCTCGGCCGGCGGGCGCGTGCTGGCGGCCTCAGTGGACAACGGCGTGCTGGTGGAGCCGCACCCGGCAGCCGCCGAAGTGGGAGAAAGATGAATCCCGGCGCGGGTTTTGGATATCATGGAACTATGCAGGGAGCTATACAGGCCGAAGTCTCTGATTCGCGGACGCACGCGGGTTTTCGCACCTTCGACGCGAATCTCGAACCCATCGCCGCCAAAGTCTTCGCGGGCGAGCGGCTGAGCTTTGACGATGGGCTGAGGCTCTACGGGACGCAGGACGTGCTGGCGGTGGGCTGGCTGGCGAACCATGTGCGCGAAAAGCTGCATGGCGACGTGACCTACTTCAACGTGAATCGGCACATCAACCCCACCAACGTGTGCGTGGCGGCGTGCAAGCTGTGCGCCTTCGGACGCAAGAAGGGCGACCCGGCCGGATACACCATGGCGCTGGAAGAGGCGTGGCAGACGGCGGCCTCAGGCTACTCCGAGGCCGTGACGGAGTTTCACATCGTCGGCGGACTGCATCCGGATCTGCCGCTTGAATATTTTTTGGACCTGGTGCGCGGGCTGAAGGAGCGCTTTCCGCGGGTGCACATCAAGGCCTTCACCATGGTGGAGATTGCCTTCCTGGCGCGGCGGGCGAAGCTGACCATTGAAGAGACGCTCGCGAAGCTGCGCGAGGCCGGCGTGGATTCAATGCCCGGCGGCGGGGCGGAAATCTTTGCGCCGCGGGTGCGGTCCATCATCTGCGACCACAAGATTGACGGCAATGAATGGCTTGAAACCGCGCGGCTGGCGCACCGGATGGGCTTCCGGTCGAACGCGACGATGCTCTACGGCCACATTGAAAACGACGAGGACCGCGTGGACCACCTGATGAAGCTGCGCGCGCTGCAGGACGAGACCGGCGGCTTCCAGACCTTCATCCCGCTGGCCTTTCATCCGGAGAACACGCCGCTGGATCACCTGCCGGTGACGACGGGGCTGACGGACATTCGCCAGATTGCCGTGAGCCGGCTGCTGCTGGACAACTTTGCGCACATCAAGGCTTACTGGCAGATGATGACGCCGAAGATTGCGCAGATTGCGCTGCGCTTTGGCGCCGACGACCTGGACGGCACCGTGATTGAGGAGAAGATTTACCACGACGCCGGGGCCACCACGCCGCAGGGCATGACGCGCAAGGAGCTGTGCCGGCTGATTACCGAGGCCGGACGCGTGCCGGTGGAGCGCGACACGCTTTACCACGCGGTGACGCGCAGCGAGACCAGCTTTACGGTTGCCGTGTAAGAAGCGGAGGCTCGGAGCTTTGACGCAGGACGGCGACTACATTGCAACGCACTCTCTCAAGGACAAGCTGACCTTCCTCATCATGGCCCTGGCGTCCGGCCTGCTGATGGTCCTTTTCCTGACGCAGTCCGGGAGCTGGTTCATCGCGTGCCTTCTCGGCGCAATAGGGATTATCTCGGCCGTATGGGGTTATGTCTTCTTTGTTGCCAGCGTGCGGTTTTCAAGCGAGCTGATTCAGGTGAGGGTTCCTCCGTTTGTGAATTACTCGAGATCCTACGCGGACATCAGGACGCTGAAAGAGCAACGAGGGAATCTGAGAGTTGGCTTTGCGGGCGGAAAATCGTTGAGTCTGCCATCAAGCCTGGGAGACGCAAAAAAGATTGCGTCCATTCTTGCAAGAAAGACCGATGTGATTCCCGAGACTTCGCGCTGGGGAAGGTAGAGCTCGGAATTCCGGTTCTTACTGCCGCACCACTTCGCCGTTTTTCATCACAAACTTCACGTGCTCGACGACGCTGATGTTCTGAAGCGGGTTGCCGGGCACGGCGATGATGTCGGCGTAGTAGCCGGACTTGAGCAGGCCGATCTGTCCCTGCCAGCGCAGCAGCTTTGCTCCGTTGAGCATGTCGGATTGCAGCACGGCCAGCGGCTTCATGCCGTACTTGACCATGAGCGTGAGCTCGCGGGCCTGGGTGCCGTGCGGGAATGGACCGACGTCTGACCCGACGGCGAACGAAATGCCGGCGGCAATCTGCTTTTTGAACTCGGCAATCTTGTAGTCGAGCATGGCGGCCTCCGTGGCGGCCTGGTCCTGCGAGCCGGCGTGGGTGGCGAAGTACTCGAAGATGGTGAAGGTGGGCACGGCGAAGATGCCCTTCTGCTTCATCAGGCGCATGGTTTCGGGGCTGAGCTGCGTGCCGTGGTCGATGGAGGCCACGCCGGCTTCGGCGGCGTAGAGCGTGCCGGGCTCGCCCATGGCGTGCACGCCGACGTTGGTGCCGATGCGCTTGGCCTCCTGCACGGCGGCGGCCAGTTGCGCCGCAGTGTACTGGTAGGGCGTGTGCAGCACGCCGTCAATCATGCGGTCGGGGCCGGTCTCGTAAATTTTGAAAAAGTCGGAGTCCTCCTTGTGCTGCTCGCGCATCACCTCGATGAGTTGCTCGGCGCTGTTGGCGCGGTCGGCGTTGGAGAGCACGTGCTGCGCGGGGTTGAAGTTGTTGGCGTCCTCATGGCCGCCCAGAATGTCAATGGCGTTGGCGCAGACGCGCATGCGCGGGCCCGGGATGATGCCCTGGTTGATGGCGTTGCGAATGGCGGTGCTGGCCGATCCCGCACCCTCGGTGCCCATGTCGCGTTCAGCGGTGAAGCCGGCCATTAGGTCGGCCCTGGCGGCCTGTTCGGCCAGAATCACGCGCCAGGGAACGGACTCCTCGACGGTCTGCAGGTCTTCCGCGCCGGGATGGAGGAAGAGATGGACGTGCGCGTCAATCATGCCGGGCAGCAGCGTGGTGTCGCCCAGGTCGAGCACGCGCGCGCCGGCCGGATGCGCGACGGAGGTTCCCACGGCGCGGATGCGATTGCCTTCAACCAGGACTTCGCCGGGCTGAAGGATTTTGCCGGAGTCGACTTCGAGCAGGCGCGCGGCGTGGAGGACAATTGCCCGTGGTGGGGGCTGCGGAGCGGGCTGCTGCGCAGGCTGTTGTGCGGCGGCGGTGACGGTGGCGAGGGCGCAAAACGCAAGGCAGAAAGAGAATTTCAACAGGGCTCGCATGTCCATCGACTATGCCGCAAGCTGGCGCGATTGTCGAGAGTTGCGTGCAGGCGGGGCACGCGCATTGGCGGCGTGGCGGCGCTGATGGCGGCGCTGGAGGATGGGAAAATTCGCGCAAAACTGGCCTGAGTGGAGGCCAATGAGGGGCCTTACTCTTTAAATTCCCCCGCGCAATTCACAGCCTTTGAATCTTTCCCCGCGTGCTAGCATCGACCCGAAGCAGTGGGGAGCGAAGGATGAACGGTTATCAGGCAGCCTACGAGGCGGCAAAGCAGGAGCGGGCGGAGATCCGGACGACGATTGAACGGTTGCTGACGCGCAGCGAGGTGCTGGGCAACGTGCTGGAAAGCCTGACGCCGATCCTGATGGACGACGGCGGCGAGGCGCCGGGCGCAGAGACGGAAATGTTTCCCGTGCCGATGCGGGAGACGCAGATTCCGGCCTGAAGACGCCGTGACTAAAACGCCGCGATGCCGGTGATGTTTTGGCCCAGGATGAGCGCGTGGATGTCGTGCGTGCCTTCGTAGGTCTTCACGGATTCCAGATTCATCATGTGGCGCATGATGGGGTAGTCCTCGGTGATGCCGTTGGCGCCCAGGATGTCGCGCGCCATGCGGGCGCACTCCAGGGCCATCCACACGTTGTTGCGCTTGGCCAGCGAGATGTGCTCATGGCCCACGGCGCCGGCGTCCTTGAGCCGCCCGACGTGGAGCGAGAGCAACTGCGCCTTTGAGATTTCGGAGATCATCCACACCAGTTTTTCCTGGATGAGCTGATGGCTGGCGATGGGCTGCGCGTGGAACTGCTTGCGGGTCTGGGCGTACTGCAGCGCGGTGGAGTAGCAGTCCATGGCCGCGCCGATTGCGCCCCAGCCGATGCCGTAGCGCGCCTGGTTGAGGCACATGAGCGGGCTCTTGAGGCCGCCGGTGCCGGGCAGCAGGTTGGCGGCGGGAATGCGCACGTCCTCGAGGGAAAGGCCGCTGGTGACCGAGGCGCGCAGGCTCCACTTGCCGTGGACTTCGTCGGCGCGGAAGCCGGGGCGGTCGGTTTCCACCAGGAAGCCGCGCACGCGATTGTCCTCGTCTTCCACCTTGGCCCAGATGACGGCGACGTCAGCGATGTTGCCGGAGGTGATCCACATCTTTTCGCCGTTTAGGATGTAGTCCGAGCCGGACTTGCGCGCGGTTGTGGTCATGCCGCCGGGGTTGGAGCCGAAGCCGGACTCGGTGAGGCCGAAGCAGCCGAGCTTTTCGCCGGTGGCCAGGCCGGGCAGCCAGGCGTTCTTCTGTTCGTCGGAGCCGAAGGTGTAAATTGGATACATGACCAGCGCCGACTGCACGCTGACAAAGCTGCGCAGGCCGCTGTCGCCGCGTTCAAGCTCCTGCATCACCAGGCCGTACTCGACGTTGGACATGCCGGCGCAGCCGTAGCCCTCAAGATTCGCGCCGTAGAAGCCGAGCTCGCCCATTGCGCGGACAAGTTCGCGCGGAAAGCGGCCTTCGCGGAAGCAGTCTTCGATGATGGGCGTGAGGTTGTCGGTGACGAAGTCGCGCGCGGTGCGGCGGACGAGCAGCTCGTCCTCAGAGAACGAGGCGTCGAGGTGAAGGAAATCGACGCCGGAGAATTTGAATGCCATTGGATTGCCTGCCGTTCTTTGGGTAATGCCTGAACCTGCAAGGCTAGCAAACGTTGCAGGCGCGGGGAAAGCGAGGCGGCGGCGGTTCCGTGCGGAATCAGGCCAGGAACTCGCGCACGAAGGGGTCCTGCGAGCGGACGAGCTCGTGGATGGAGCCGTCGAAGATGATGCGGCCTTCGTTGAGCATCAGGAAGGTGGTTTTGGGGGTGGTTTCACCGTCGGGCAGCAGAACCATGCGCCCCTGCGCGGCATCGAAGCGATGGTTGAGCAACATGAAAGCGTCCTGCAGGCGGTGCGTGACCAGCAGCGAGGGCGTGCGATAGACGTCGCGCTGCTTGACGACGAGCTCGATGATGGTGGTGGAGGTGACGGGGTCAAGGCCGCCGGTGGGCGAGTCGTAGAGCAGCAGGTCAGGCTGGTGGATGAGCGCGCGGGCAATGGCCACGCGGCGTCGCATGCCGCCGGAGAGGCTGGCGGGGTACATGGAAAAGGTCTGATCCAGGCCGACAAAGTGCAGCGCCTCGCGGACGCGCGCGTCGATTATGTCCTCGGGCACTTCTTCCTGGATGAGCTGGTAGGCGACGTTGTCGCGGACGGTGAGCGAATCAAAGAGCGCGCCCTCCTGAAAGACCATCCCTGTGCGGGTGCGCAGCGGGAAGAGCTTTTCCTCGCGCAGGTGCGAGATCTCCTGGCCGAAGAGCGCGATGCTGCCCGCGTCCGGGCGCAGCAGGCCGTTGGCCAGCTTCAGCAGCACGCTTTTTCCCACGCCGGCCGGGCCCAGCAGGATGCGCGTTTCGCCGGGCGTGAGCGCGAAGCTGACGTCCTCAAGCACGGGCGGTCCGCTGAAGGCGATGGCGACGTTGCGAAACTCGAGTACGGGCTCTGCGGCCGGCGAGGGCGCGGCGGGCGCGGGTCCGGAATGGAGCGTGGTGTTCATCTGCTGAAGAGCACGATCATCACCTGGCTGATGAGGAAGTCCACCACGATGATGAGGACCGAAGAGTTGACGACGGCCTGGATGGTGGAGCGGCCCACGCCCTCGGTGCCGCCGGTGGTGCGCATGCCGTTGAAGCAGCCCACTGAGGCGATGATGAAGCCGAAAAAGAGCGGCTTGACGAGGCCCTGAAGAATGTCAGGGAAGTGCAGGTACTCATAGGCCATGGAGAAGTACTGCGTGGCGTCCTGGTGGTTCATAAACACCGTGACCCAGGCGCCGCCGAGGATGCCGAAGGCGTTGGCCACGATGGTGAGGAAGAAGAGCATGGTGATGCTGGCGAAGATGCGCGGGGTGACCAGTTTACGCAGCGGGTCGACACCCAGGGCGCGCATGGCGTCAATCTGCTCGGTGACCACCATGGAGCCCAGTTCGCTGGCCATCGATGAGGCGTTGCGTCCGGAAACCATGATGCCGGTAAGGACCGGACCGAGCTCTCGAATCATGGACATACTGACGAATCGGCCGGTGACCGCGGCGGCTCCGAACTGGGCCAATGTGGCGGCCGATTGCAGTGCGAGTACCCCTCCGGTGAAGAAACCGGCTAAAATAACAATAACGACCGATCCGACGCCAATAATGTCGGATTGGATGAGAAAGTCGGCCCAGTAGATCGGCGGCCGATAGAGGTTGGCGAAGGCGCGGGCCGCGAACAGCGCATAGTCCTGCACCGTGAGCACGAACTGCTTGATGGAGTTGTCGATCGTGTCCATCGCCCCTCAGTTACCCGATTGACGAGACGCGGAAGCGGAAACCGGGCCGCGCTCATGCACAGGATAGCGCATGGGGCGGGCCTCCCCGGGAAGAGCCGGGCTCAGGAACGCGCTGGATTGCGATGCGCAAGGGCCGGAGCAAGCCTTCGGCGCGAGGTGCCGGCATGGGAACCTCAGGCAACAAGACTGCACCGGGGTCCGGCGCAGCGCGCAGGATGCGACACGCTGAATTGGATGTGAAGCCCGAGGAAAGGGGGAGACGATGCACTTCTTTCGCCTGAAGCTGATTCTTGCGCTGGTGGCATGCGTGACGCTGGTTTCGGTTTCTTTCACATATTTTGAAGTGCTTGCCCACAAGCATTCCTTGCGCGAGGACCTGGCAGGCCGGACGCGCTGGCTGGGCGCAAATTTGCAATCGGATGTGGGAACGGCCCTGGCCGCGGGCAACACGGCGGCGCTGGCGCAGCTGGCGGCGAAGACCCGAGCGCGCAGCGGAATGCTGGGCGTGGCGGTGTTTGACGCGCAGGGCCGGCCGGTGGCCTCGGCCGCCAATGCCGAACTGATGCGCGCGCTGGGAACGGCAACGGTGGAAAAATCGCTGCACAGGGGCGCGAATCAAGCGGTCTTCGGCAGCGGCGGCGGCGCGGAATGGCTTGAGGAGGCGATGCCGCTGCGCGACGGCAGCCGGCTGGTGGGCTCTCTGGTGCTGGTGGCCGATGCGGGGTACATCCGCAGCGAGGGCTACGACCTGTGGCGGCGCAGCTTCTGGCGCATCGTGGCGCTGGTGCTGCTCATCGTGGGCGTCACCTTCCTGATGATCCGGTGGTTCCTGATGCGGCCCATGACGCGCGTGGCAGAGCGGCTGCGGCGGTTGCGGATCGGCAACCCGGCAGAAGAGAAAGTGGTTGGCGATGTGAAGGAGATGAGCCTGTTCAGCCCGCTGGCGCGCGAAGTGGAGACCATGGCCGAGAGCCTGATCGCCGCGCGGGCGGCGGCCGAGGCCGAGGCACGATTGCGCGACGCAGGCGAGCATGTGTGGACCGCCGAGCGGCTGGGCGTGCATATGCGCGAGCAAGCAGGATCGAGCCGCATCTTCGTTGTCTCCAACCGCGAACCTTATGTGCACGTGAAGCAGGGCCGGGATATCGTCTGCCAGGTGCCTCCCAGCGGACTGGTGACGGCGATTGAGCCCGTGCTGCGCGCCTGCGACGGCGTATGGTTGGCCAGCGGCAGCGGCAATGCGGACGCCGAAACGGTGGACGAGTTTGATCGGCTGCGCGTGCCGCCGGACGACCCGCGTTACACCCTGCGCCGCGTGTGGCTCTCTGACGAAGAGGTGTCGCACTACTACGAGGGATTTGCCAATGAGGGTCTCTGGCCGTTGTGCCACATTGCGCACACGCGGCCCATCTTCCGCGCGGCGGACTGGGAGTGCTACCAGCGTGTGAACCAGCGCTTTGCCAACGCCGTGCTGGAGGAGCTGGAAGGCTGCGCGAATCCGATCGTCTTTGTGCAGGACTACCATTTCGCGCTGTTGCCGCGCATGGTGAAGGCGGCGCGGCCCGATGCGCGCGTGGCTATCTTCTGGCACATTCCCTGGCCCAATCCTGAGGCCTTCGGCATTTGCCCGTGGCAGGCGGACCTGCTGGACGGCCTGCTGGGCGCGGACCTGATCGGCTTCCACATTCCGTTGCACTGCAGCAATTTTCTGGCCACGGTGGATCGTGTGCTGGAGTCGCGCACCGACCGCGAACACATGAACGTGCGCCGTCACGGGCACATCACCTCCGTGCGTCCTTATCCGGTGAGCGTGGCGTTCGAGGGGCCGGCCGCGCCCACGGTGGCGCGCGAAGACGAGCCGCGCGCGCAGGCCGAGCGGGCCGAGGAACGCAAACGGATGCTGGCCGAGTTCGGGGTGCGCGCCGAGTGCCTGGTGGTGGGCGTGGATCGCATGGATTACACCAAGGGCATCGTGGAGCGGCTGCTTGCGATCGAGGAACTGCTGGAGCAGCATCCCTGGCAGCGCGAGCGCATGACCATGGTGCAGATCGCCGCGCCCAGCCGCACGCGCATTCCCAGCTACGCCGAGCTGACCCGCCGCGTGGAGGAGACGGTGGAGCGCATCAACCAGCGCTACCAGACCGCGCATTGGAAGCCGGTCGTGCTTATCGAGCGGCAGTGCAGCCACGCGGAGGTGGACCAGTGGTATCGCGCTTCCGATGTGTGCCTGGTGACCTCGCTGCACGACGGCATGAACCTTGTGGCCAAGGAGTACGTGGCCGCGCGCGACGATGAGGATGGCGTGCTGGTGCTCAGCCGGTTTACCGGCGCGGCGGTGGAGCTGCGTGATGCGCTGCTGGTGAATCCGTATGACATTTCAGGCGTGGCCAACTCGATTCAGGTGGGCCTGGAGATGAACCGCTCAGAGCGGCGGATGCGGATGCGGCGCATGCGGCGGCAGGTGATGGAGCACAACATCTATCGCTGGGCCGCCAGCGTGCTTGGCGCGCTGCGCGAGCTGCGCATCGAGAGCAATGGCAGCCTGGAGGCCTTCGCGCCCAAGGGAGTTCGCGTGGCCAAAAAGGACCCCGACGACTCGCACCTGAAACTCGCCTGAGGCGAATGCAGTTGTGTTGAGCAAGGGAGCCCGCAAAGGAAACGGAGCAGGCGTTGACCCCGGAAACGGCAAACAAGCTGGAGGAATTTTTTCGCGCGTTCACGCCCGCGGCGCGGCCGCTGCTGCTGCTGGATTACGACGGCACGCTGGCGGGTTTTCGCGTGGACCGCTTCAAGGCGCGCCCCTGGGCGGGCCTGCGCGTGCTGTTGACGCGGATTCAGCGCGAGGGCCGCACGCGCATGGCGGTGATTACCGGAAGGCCGCCGGAAGAGATCGCGCCCATGCTCGCGCTTGAACCGCCGCTGGAAGTGTGGGGGCTGCACGGGGCCGAGAGACTGCGTCGGGATGGCCGGCGCGAGCAGGCGGAGATTTCCGCCGAGGCGCGGGAGCGGCTGGACGAGGTGCGCGCGCGGCTCAAGCAGGATGCGCTGGGCGGTCTCTACGAGGACAAGCCCAACGCGGCCGTCATGCATTGGCGCGGGCGCTCGCCGATAGCTGCAGAGCAGATTGAGCAGCGTACGCGCGCCCTGTTTGAGCCGTTGGCGCAGCTCGAGGGCCTTTCGCTGCTGAAGTTCGAGGCTGGCCTTGAACTGCGCGCCGGTCGCGATAAGGGCGGCGCCGTGCGCGAGTTGCTCCGCGAGCACGTGTCGGACGCGCCGTGCACCTATCTGGGCGATGACATCACCGACGAAGAGGCCTTTCGCGCGATCAACGATGCAGCGAGGCCCCACCTGAGCGTGCTGGTGCGTAGTGAGTGGCGCAGCACGGCCGCCGACGTCTGGCTGCGTCCGCCCGAGGAGTTGCGGACGTTTCTGCGCATGTGGATCGATGCTCTCAACCTTGCGCCCAACCATGCGCGGAAGGCGCGGGGCTGAGTGTAGGATGGCCTAGCGGCTGCGATGCCGCGGGGACTACTCGCGGGCGCGCTTGCGAATCTCGATATTCAGCCGCTTGATCTTCTGGTTGAGCGTGGAAAGCGGAATGTGGAACTGCTCAGCGGCATCGGTCTGGTTCCAGTTGCAGCGCTCCAGCTTCTCCACAATGATGCGCCGCTCGATGTCCTCCAAGATGTCGAAGAGCGAAGCGTTGGGATTGTGCTCGAGCAGCGCGTCCTGGAAGCTGCGGCCGGTGATGTGGCCGGGCAAGAGGTCAGAGCCGATGAGCGGCCCGGAGGAAAGCACCACGCCACGCTCAATGCAGTTCTCAAGCTCGCGCACATTGCCGGGCCACTCATAATCGACCAGCGCGCGCATGGCGTCTGGCGTGAGTTTGCGCGGCGACAGGCCGTTCTCGTTGGCGTAAAAATCAAGGAAGTGCTGGGCCAGCAGCGGAACATCTTCGCGGCGCGCGCGCAAGGGCGGCAAATCGACGGTGATGACGTTGAGGCGGTAGTAGAGGTCTTCGCGGAAGTGGCCGTCGCGCACGGCCTGGCGCAGATCGATGTTGGTGGCGGCGAGGATGCGCACGTCCACCTGGATCTCGTGAATGCCGCCCAGATGCATGAAGCGGCGGTCCTGCAGCACGCGCAGAATCTTGGCCTGCGTGTCCATGCCCATGGTGGTGATCTCGTCCAGGAAGAGCGTGCCGCCGTTGGCCACTTCAAAGAGGCCTTTTTTTGAGGCGATGGCCGAAGTGAAGGCACCCTTCACGTGGCCGAAGAGCGTGGATTCAAGCAGCTCCGAGGGCATGGCGCCCGTGTTGATGGGAACGAAAGGCTTGTCCCTGCGCGGCGAGTTGGCATGGATGGCCTTGGCGATGAGCTCTTTGCCCGTGCCGCTTTCGCCCTGGACAAGCACCGTGGAGCGGCTGGGCGCCACCTGCGCCACCAGATCGAAGATGCGCAGCATCACGTCACTTTTGCCCACGATGTTGGCGAAGTTGTAGCGCTGCTTGAGCGTGCGCTTGAGCTGCAGGTTCTCTTCTTCGGCGCGGTGGCGGGCAACGGCGGAGCGGATGTCGGCCATCAGCTTTTCGTTGTCCCACGGCTTCTGCACGAAGTTTTCCGCGCCGGCGCGGATGGCTTCCACCACGTTGTCCACCGTGCCGTAGGCGGTGATCATGATGACCGGAGTTTCCGGCTGGCGCTCGCGAATCTGCGGCAGCAGCTCCAGGCCGCTCTGCCCGGGCAGCGCCAGATCCAGCAGCACAAGGTCAAAGCTTTCAAGCTCCAGGAAGCGTAGTCCCTGCTCGCCGTCGGCGGCCACCGTCACGGAGTAGCCCTCCAGCGTCAGCAGCACCTCCAGCGATTCGCGGATGCCGGCTTCATCGTCGATGACCAGGATGCTTGCGCCCGCGGGCACGGAGGAACCATTGGAAGCGGGTGCGGGAAAGTTCAGGGGCTCGTCAACTTCAGGCATGTACTGACTTCCTCAATAACGGGAACTCGAGGTGGAAGGTGGTGCCCGCGCCTACGGCGCTTTCCACTTCGATTTTGCCGGCATGCTCCTGGATGATGCCGTAAGTGACGGACAGTCCCAGCCCGGTGCCGCGCCGCTCGCCGGGCCTGGGCGTTGTTTTAGTGGTGAAGAAGGGATCGTAAATGCGCTTCAGATGTTCGGGCGCAATGCCGGCGCCGGAGTCGGCGACGACGGCTTCCACGTGACCATTGACCAACGTGGCCAGGCGCAGGCGGCCTCCGCCGGGCATGGCTTCCTTGGCGTTCAGCAGCAGGTTCAGAAAAACCTGCTGCAGCTTGCCGGGGTTGCCGTGAATGGTCGGCAGTTGATCGGCCAGCTCCATCTCCACTTCAATCTGCGCGGTCCTGAGCTGATGCTCGACCAGCGAGAGCGTGTCGCGGATGACCTGATTGAGGTCCGTCTCGCGGAACTCGGTGGTGGAAGTGCGTGAGAAGTTCAGCAGGCCGTTGGCAATCTCTGAGGCGCGGAAACTCTGCTGCGTGATTTTTTCCAGCACCGGTCCCAGGCGCTGGTCGCCGCGCATCTGCTTGGAGAGCATCTGCGCGTAGCTGGAGATGACGGCCAGTGGCGTGTTGATCTCGTGGGCCACGCCGGCGGCCAGCAGTCCGATGGAGCTGAGCTTGTCGGCCTGGGCAAGCTGGGCCTCCAGCGAGACGCGCTCGGTGATGTCGTCCACCAGCACAATGCGGCCCACGGCCACAAAGTCGCGCGAGAGCAGCGGCGCGATGGCGATGTTGGCGGTGCGCTGCTCGCCGGCGCGCGTGGTGATGGGGAACTTGTAAAGGTGGTGGACGCCGGGCTCGTGGCGCGTGGCCTCCAGCTCCTCAAGGAACTCCGGCGGAAAGACGCTGGCCACGGGCTGGCCGATGGCCTCGCCGCGGCTGAGCGCGTACATGGCCTCCATCTGCGCGTTCCAGCTTTCGATGCGGTCTTCGAGGTCGAGGGCCAGAATGCCCACGTTGATGGATTCGACGATGTTCTCGTTGAACTCCTTCAGCCGCTCGAACTCGCTGATCTTTTCTTCAAGGCGCGCGTAGAGGCTGGCGTTCTGCAGCGCGATGCCGATGTAGCTGGCCAGCGACTCCAGCAGCTCCACGTCTTCACTGGACAGAAAATCGCCGCCCAGCGTGCGGCCCAGGCCGATGACGGCGATGGTGCGGCTGGTGGCGGGCCGGTTGGACGAAGAGCTTTCAGCCACGCGGCAGGGCAGGTAGTAGTTCAGGTCCAGCAGCGCGGCCGCCTGATGCTCGTCCTGGGGCAGATGCAGAACTTGCTGCGTGTTCTCAAAGAAGATGTGCGAATGCTTGGCGTCGCGGTCAAAGTCCAGGAAGCCGAGCGCGAGCCTGTCCTGCGCGGCCAGCGCTTCGAGCGTCAGCCCGTGCGAAGCGGCCAGGCGCAGGCTGCCCGGTTCGCCCGCCATAAAGACGGCGACGCGCGCCACCAGCAGCGTGCGCGGCAGCTGGTCCACGATGGAGTCGAGCAGCGCCTTCAGGTTGGTCTCCGAGCTGAGCCCGCGGCCGAACCCGACCAGCGCCTTGCGATAGTCGTAACGATGGCGGTCGAAGAGGCGATCGACCCAGCTCTGCACGCGGCGCTTCAGGGGATCGAAGAGGGCCGCTGTGACCAGCACGGCCACCCACCACGCCCACCGCCCCACGGACTCGGGCGTGCCCGCATGCACCATCTCCGCCACAATGGCGATGACGCCGAAATACGCCCCCAGCAGCATTCCTGTGGCCAGCGTGTACGCCACGCCGCGCTTGAAGATCAGGTCGGTGTCCATCAGCCGGTAACGCACGATGGCCCAGGCGAAGGTGAGCGGGATGAAGACCAGCGAGATGCCGGCGATCTCGGTCAGCAGGCCGGGCATGCTCACGTCAAAGAGGAACGGGATGGCGTAAAAGACCGTGAAGGGCAGCACGGCCAGCAGCGCGCCGCGCGTGAGCCACTTTAGCTGCTGGCGCAACAGCGGCGAATTCGCGCGGCGATAGCTGGCCAGGAAGAGGACCGCGGCGAGCACATAATACGCCGCGACATAGGCGGTTCCGGCCTGGTCCAGCCGGTGCTTCAGCAGTTCGGTGGCCTCCCAGCGGTTGAAGGCCACCACCCACAGGCCCAGCAGCAGCGCGCCCGGCGCATAAATGAGCGGAATCAGGAACCGGCGGCGAATGTCTTTGAGCCGCTCCTCAGGGAAGCTGAGCGCAAAATGCAAAAAGAGCGCGGGCTGCAGGGATTCGGCGGCCAGATTGAGCCAGAAGACGGTCCAGTCCAGCGCGTCGAATTTGCCCGTGTACTTCAGCGCGTAATAGGCGAACGAAACAAGGCAGAAGACGAAGAAGTGCGTGGCTCGCGGCGCCGTCCAACGGCGGAAGAGCACATAAATACCGATGGCCAGATAGATGAGGCCGATGATGCGCAGAGCCTGCTGGACGCCGCGCGAGGTGGGCTCCAGATAGACGGCCACCGGGGTTTCCAGTTGCACGCCTTCGCGCGTAATCGAGTAGTCAGCCTTGCCGTAGACGCCGGTGCGGTAGAGCTCGCGTTCGAGGTCGGAGCTATGCACCACCGGCACGTCGTTGACGGCGGTCAAAAGGTCATGGGCTCGGATGCCGGCCAGCTTGCCGGGGCTGTCGGGAAGGACCCGCTGCGCCACCAGGCCCGCGTTGCCGGCCGCTTCGCTCCACCAGACGCCGTCACGGGGCTGCTGGAAGTGGCTCTCCTGCCGGAAATTCAACACTGCCAGAAACACCAGTCCAGCCGTGGCCACGGCCAGCAGTGTCGCCTGCAAGCGGTTGAATAGACTTGTTTCCATCGCAGGAGCTCTCTTCGACTGCACTTTCCTGCAATGCACGTGGGTTGCCACGCCTCGCCGCCTGGCCAAACTCGGCGGAGCTTCAGGACAACCACCTGATTGCATGCGAGATGAGGGCGCGCCACGCAGGCATGCGTCCCACCCCGTTGCGGGGTTCTGCTCAAGTGCCGGTGTGGGAATTCATAGGCCAACTCCAGGAAAGCAAATCAGTCTATCGAAATCCATAGCCCCGGCCCGCAGGGCTGCAAACGGCGCTTCTCCGGTATTGTACGCCGGTTTGCCGTTGATTCCGCTCGGGTTTGTTGTGGAGAACCGGTCCGGGTGCCTTGTGCTTGCCCTTCGCTGCCGTGCGCTGCCTTAGCCCGGCTTCTGGCCGTAGTGGGCCCTGGGGCCGTGCTTGCGCTGGTAGTGATATTCGCTGACGTGGGTGGGGATGGCCGCGACCGCCGGGTTCAGCAGAACGCTGCGGAAGGCGAGGCGGGCGATGTACTCGAGCACGTCGGCGTGCTCCACGGCTTCGGCCGGGGATTTGCCCCATGCGAACGGCGCGTGGCCGGCCACAAGCACGCCGGGAACGGCGACCGGGTCGATGTTGCCCGTGCGAAAGCAGCGGACAATCACCGCGCCGGTGTTGCGGACGTAGCCGCCGTCCACTTCGTCTGCGGTCAGCGGCTCGGTCACAGGCACGGGACCGTGGAAGTAGTCGGCATGCGTGGTGCCCAGGCAGGGAATGGCGCGGCAGGCCTGCGCCCAGGAAGTGGCGAACTCCGAATGCGTGTGCACGATGCCGCCGATCTGCGGAAATTCGCGGTAAAGCAGCGTGTGCGTGTCCAGGTCGCTCGATGGGCGCAGCGAGCCCTCGACGATTTTGCCGTCGAGGTCTGTGACCACCAGGTCGGCGGGCGTGAGCGCGGCGTAATCCACGCCGCTGGGCTTGATGACCACGAGCGGCTGCGAGCCGGAGCGGTCAATACCGCTGGCGTTGCCAAAGGTGTGCGGGGCGAGGCCGCGGCTGGAAATTTCGCGGTTGGCGCGGAGGACCTGCTGGCGAAGGGATTCGAGAAGCATTGCGGAGTTCCTTTGCGCGGTGCGCCGCCGGGCGGGAGCGGATGGAAGGCCGGGTCCGGGTCCGGGGACGGGCGCGCGGGTAAGCGTTTTCCATGCCCAGTCTACCAGCAGTCGCGCTCTGCGCAACTTCGAACCCCTTCCCAAAATACCCGCGAAGAAGAAAGCCGCCGTAGCTGTAAACTTGGCTCCCATGCGGCCGTCTACCTGAGTAATGGCAGCCGGCACCACTGTGGAAACCATGACAAGCGCAACGGCAGAAGGAATGGCCGCCGAAGAGTTTTGCCGCGTGGTGGATGGCCATCGCTCGCAGATCTTCCGGTTTCTGCTGGCCAGCACGCGCGACGCGGACATGGCCGAGACCTTGACGCAGGAGACCTTCCTGAAGGCGCACCGCAGTTGGTCGCGTTTTCGCGGAGACTCCAGCGCGATGACATGGCTGATGCGGATCGCCATCAACCTGCAGAAGGACCACTGGCGCAACCGCCGGCTGCAGTTCTGGCGGCAGACCCAGGCCAGCGGCGTGGACGTGGCCGAGGCCGGCGATTGGCTGCCGAGCGGGAACCCCTCGCAGGAGCAGGCGCTGCTGGCGCGCGAGCAGGTGGGCCACGTGTGGCGCGCGGTGGAGGGTTTAAGCGAGCGGCAGCGGACGGTCTTTCTGCTGCGCTTTGTGGAAGAGATGAATCTGAGCGAGATTGCCGCGACCACGGGGCTGAGTGAAGGCACCGTGAAGGCGCATCTTTCCCGGGCGCTGGCCCGGGTGCGCGCGGCGCTGGGAGGAAAACCATGAGCGACGAGACGAGGAACGACGAGTTGATGCCGCGGGAGCGCGAGCTGCAGGGGCTTGAGCCGCGGAATGTGGGCTCGCACGAATGGGAAGCGCTGGAACCCGAGTCGCTGGAACCCGAACTGCGCCAGGCCCTGGGCTACTTCAAGGCCAGCGTGCACGGCTGGAGCAACGAGGTTTGGAGCCAGGCCATGGAAAGCCGTCGCCGCGCGGTGCGTCCGGTGCGGCGCAGGGTTTGGCGGCTGGCCGCCGCATGGTCGCTGGCCTCGCTGCTGGCCATCACCGCGGTCTCCGGCGTGGTCTATGAACGGCACCAGAAACAGGAACTGGCGCAAATCGAGCATGACCGCCTGCTCGAGCAGCAGCGGGAGATGGCCGAGCAGCGCCAGCGGGCCGAAGAGGATTTGCTGGCCAAGGTGGAGAGCGACATTTCGCGCGAAGTGCCCAGCGCGATGGAGCCGCTGGCCCAGCTGATGGCCAGCGACGGCACCCAGACAGCCAATGCGACCCAGTAGGCGCAGACAGGCGAGGAAACTAGCCGAGAAGCAAACTGAGAAGCAAACAAGGCACACAGGCAGCACACAGGAACAAGGCAACGCAAGCACAGACGAGAGAAGGGAAGGGAGAACAAGGATGAGAATTGCAAAGGCGGCAAGGGTGGCACTGGCATGCTCGGCGATGATGTTTGCGGGCTGGGCCTGCGCGCAGGGGCAGGGACCGGGCGGCGGACCGGGTGATGGACCGGGCGGCGGCCCAGGCATGGGACGGGGCGTGGGGCCCGGATTCGGCATGCATCGCGGACCCATGGAGCGCGAGCTTGGCCCGCGCGGCAATCGCGGACAGTGGTGGAACAATCCGGCGATGGTGGAGAAGTTGAAGCTCACCGACGTGCAGCGCAAGGCGATGGACAAGATTCTGCTCGATCATCGCGAGAACCTGATTGACCTGCGCGCCAGCCTGGACAAGGCGGAGCTGATGATGCAGCCGATGATGCGCGAGGATCATCCGAACGAGACGCAGATTCTGGCGCAGATTGACAAGATCGCCATGGCGCGGGCTGACCTGGAGAAAGCCAACGCGCGCTTCCTGCTGGCCATTCGCGCGCGGCTCACGCTGGACCAGTGGAAGACGCTCGAAACCAACTGGCAAGAGCGGCGCCACCGGGACCACATGCGTGGCCGCTGGAACGGCAATGACCAGCACATGCACCGGCACATGGGTCCGCCGCCGCCGGACGGTGCGACGCCGGCAGCGCCGGCCTCGCCGGCTCCCGCGGCGCAGCCGAATCCGGGCGCAACCCCGGGCGCGGACGAGTAGGCAATCTCAGGCTTCATGCAGAGAGCAACTGCGGAAAGGGCCCAACGCCTGCAGGGGAAACAGGCAGGCTTTGGGAACAACCGGTGGCGGCAAGGGGCAATCCTCTTGCCGCCGATTTTTTGCGTGTGCTTCTTGCCGCGCGGCTACTTCGGCAGCGCCTTGGTTCCCGTGATGGCGAATGCGGCTCGCGCTTTCGCGCTCGTCTCCGCGGGTTGCGCACCGCCCACGCTCAGCGTGTAGTTGCCGGGCAGGATGGAGCGGTTGCCCTGGTCATCCACGCTTGAAAGCGCGCGCGGGTCGATGTGCAGCGTGACTTTTTTACTCGCGCCGGGCTCGACGTGGACCCGGTCAAAGGCCACCAGCGAGTGAATGGGCCCGTCCGGCTGCGGCGTCTTCAGGTAGGCTTCCACCACCTCGTCGCCCGCCACCTTGCCCGTGTTGGTCACGGTTACGGTCGCGGTCAGCGGCTCGCCGGCCTTCACGGATTCGCTTGAGAGCTTCACCGCGCCGTAGCGGAAGTGCGTGTAGCTGAGCCCGTAGCCGAAGCCCCACAGCGGCGTTCCCGTGTAGTAGCGATAGGTGCGATCCTTCATCGAGTAGTCAGTGAAGGCGGGCAGGCCCTTGATCGATTTGTAGAAGGTGATGGGCAGGCGCCCGGCGGGATTGTTCAGGCCCGCCAGCGTGCGCGCAATCGCGTCGCCGCCCTCCACGCCCGGGTACCACGCCTCCAGGATCGCGTTGGCGTGCGTCTCTGACCAGTTCAGCGCCACCGCGCTGCCGCTTTGCAGCACCACGATGAGCGGCTTGCCCGTGGCGGCCAGCGCGCGCAGCAGTTTTTCCTGCGACTCGGGCAGTTGAATGCTGGTGCGGTCGCCGCCGTCAAAGCCGGGGATGTTGATCTTCATCTCTTCGCCTTCAAGATTCGGCGAGAGACCCACGAAGGCCACCACCACGCTGGCCTCTTTGGCGCGCTGGACGGCCTCGGCAAGCTGGGCCTCGGCCGGCGCTTCCCACGTCAGGGTCATGCCGCCGCCGGCGCGGTCGCCGGAGTGCGAATACTCGAGCTCGAAGCGGTGCGGGTGCGTGTCAGTGAAGTCCATCGGAATCGACGGTATCTTCGGCGACTCCATCACCGGAGGCGCGGCGGGCGAAGCGCCGGGCGCGGATTTGAAGCTGCCCATGAAGGAGAGATCGTGGCCCTGCCGCAGGCTGCCTTCTGAAACCACTTTGCCGTCGAGCAGCAAGCGATAGGATTCGCGCGGCGAATAGGGGAAACTGTCGCCGGCCTCGAGCGTAAAGACGTAATGGCCGGGCGCGGGTACTGCCAGCGTGCCGGTCCAGCGAACGCTGTAGTTGTGGGTGTCCACGGCCGGGTTGGGCTTGGCGTTTTCCCAGTCGGTCTGCACGTCGGGCTCGGTGGTCACGGCCACGGGACGGCCGGTCCAGTCAGGCGTGGCAAAAAATTCGGTCTTCAGCCCCTTGCCCATTCCGAACGCCGTGCGCGGCACCGGCACGCCCACGCCCTCGGCCAGTGTGGAGCCCTGTGCGTATACCACGGACGAACCGAATTGGTGGAGCATGCCGCTGAGCGGCGTGACCGGATCGACCGGCGTGCCCACATAGTTGCCCAGAATCGACGCCAGCAGGTCCGCGGTGGGGCCGATGACCGCAATGCGGCCGGGATTGCTTGCGAGCGGCAGCGCGCCGTCGTTCTTGAGCAGCACAATCGACTCTTCGGCGGCCTTCAGCGCCTCGGCGCGGTGCTCGGGTGATGCGTCTGCCGAGTAGGGAATCCTGTCCAGCGGGCTCGAGTCCGGAGGATCGAAGAGGCCCAGCATGAAGCGCGCGGTGTAAAGCCGTTCGACGGCCTGGGTCACCAGCGACTCCGGCACCAGACCATCGCGCACCGCCTTGGCCAGCGTGTTGAAGCCCGGCGTCCAGATGCTGCACGAAAGATCCGTGCCCGCTTCGAGCGCCAGTGCCGCGGCGTGTTCGATGTCCGGGGCTTTTTTGTGGCCCTGGTAAACGTCCACAATCGCGCCGCAATCAGAAACAACGTATCCCTTGAAGCCCCAGTCGTGGCGCAGGTGCTCCTCGAGCAGCATTTTGTTGGTGCAGGCCGGCCAGCCGTCAATCGAGTTGTAGGCGCACATAACCGAATCCACATGGCCCTGCATCACCGTGGCGCGGAAGGCCGGCAGATAGGTCTCTTCCAGGTCGCGCGGCGAAGGATGCACGTCGAAGACATGGCGCAGCGACTCCGGACCGCTGTGCACGGCAAAGTGCTTGCTGGTGGCGATGGCGCGCGGATGCTCGGGGTCATTTCCCTGCACGCCTTCAATGAAGGCCACGCCCATTTTCCCGGTCAGGAACGGGTCTTCGCCGTAGGTCTCCTGGCCGCGGCCCCAGCGGGGATCGCGAAAGATGTTGATGTTCGGCGACCAGAAGGTGAGCCCGAAGAAGATGCGGTGGTTGCCCTGGCGCTGCGCCTGGTTGAACTTGGCGCGCGCCTCAGTGGAGACCACCGTGCCCATGGTGTGCACCATCGAGGGATCCCACGTGGCGGCCATGCCGATGGCCTGCGGGAAGACCGTCGCGTTGCCGGCCCGCGCCACGCCATGCAGCGCTTCGTTCCAGGTCTCGTAGTCGGCGATTCCCAGCCGCGGAATGGCCGTGGCCCAGTCCTCCAGTTGGCTGGCCTTCTCGTCCAGCGTCATGCGGCTCACCAGGTCGTGCGCGCGCTGCTGGGCGCTGAGCTTGGTGTTCTGATTCGCGGGCTGCTGCGCGCGAACGAGCGCGACCGCGAAGAGGAAAACAAGCGACACGGCAAGTAGGCGGAAACGAAGCGACATGTGCGGATTCCTCCGGGAAAAAGTTGCGCGCGTCCCGCCCGATGCGCGCGGACGGCGCGGCGCGGAAACCTTCGGCGCGGGGCTTGGGAGGGTAGCCATCCCAGCCGCACAAACTCTACTAGGCCGAGGGCTTGCCTGGCTAGCTTTATCGCTTTACTCTTGGCCGATGCGGGGGGCGGGGGCGGCGGCGGACCGGGCGTGCGCGGCTCAGGGCTCGCCGGCTGCGGCGGCCTCAAGCCGCGCCAGCATGCGCCGCATCCGGTCGAACTCAGGATGGCCGTGCAGCGGCTTCAGCCGGGGGTCGCCCAGCGTTTGGAAGAACCACGGGCAGCGCGTGGCCTCGGCGTGGCGCAGGTCCGCGATCGCCGATTCCACGTCGCCGAGCACCACCCAGTTGACCGCGTTGAACGAGCGCAGCACAAAGCGCTCGCGGCTCAGCCAGCGCATGCGCTCCAGCACCGCGCGCGCCTCGTCGAACCGGCCCGCGCAGATCAGCGCATAGGCGTGGACGGAGTTGGCCAGGTCAAAGTAGGCTGAGCGCCGCGCAAATTCCGCGGCGAGGCGCAGTGCGCGCTCGGTTTCTCCATTATGGGCCAGGATGGACACGCCGTAGATCGCCGTGCCATCGTGATCGGGGAAGAGCTCCAGCGCGTGTTCGGCCTGCGCCACGCTTTCCCGCACTTCGCCCTTCAGGTGCAGCGCCCAGGCAAGCCGCGCGTGCAGCCACGGCGAATAGGGATCTTCGCTGAGTGCTTCCTCAAGCAGCGCAATGGCTTCGGCAAAGCGATGGCGGCCGAGGGCGAACATCACCCGCGCTCGCGTGGTCCAGGGATCGTGAGGAAGGTGCGCGCAGGCGTCAAAGGCGTCGAGCGCGCCGGCCAGGTCGTGCTCCACATGGAACCGCATCCAGCCCACGGCGGGAAGAATGGCCTCGGAGCCCTCCATCTCAGCGGGGATGGAGCGCGCGACGCGTCGCACCTGCTCGGCGGCAATGCCCGGAGCCATGAATCCAAAAAGCGCCTGCGTGATGCAGACATTCACCAGGTCCACCTGCGCGGGCAGGAAGCTGGGGTCCAGCTCGGCGGCGCGGAACAGGTCCTGCAGGCCGTCCTGCATGCGATGGCGCGTGAGCGTTTGCCACTCGTAATGGCCTCGCTGGAAGAGGTTGTAGGCCTCGCGCCGCCGCGCCGAGTGCGCGATTTCCGTGCGCTCGCCGGCGGAGGCAGAGATCGACAGGCCTCCTCCCAGCCGCGCCACCAGCCGCCGCGCCAGCTCAGACTCCGCCCCTGCGGTGCGTGCCTGCGCCACCAGCACGTCCTCGGCCCACACCTGCGCGCCGTCTTCCACGCGAATCATCTCCGCGCGCAGGCGAAGGTACGAGGGAAAAGCGCGCAGGTTGCCGGTGAGAACCAGATCGGCGCTGAGCGCCTCGCCGATCTTCTGCGCGGGATGCCCGTTGGCCGAAAGCGCAAAGCAGGAATCGCGCGCCAGCAGCGTGACGCGTCCGGCGGCATCGCGCGCCAGCCGCATCGCGGCCTCCTCGGCCACGGCGTGACCCATGTAGTCGGGCACCTGAAAGCCCGTGTCGAAGGGAAGAATCGCCAGCCGCGGCAGGGTCTCAGCGTGCGCGCTGATGAACCGCTCCACGGGCAACGAAATGCGGTAGCCGCGCTTGTACTCGGTGTCGATGCACTCTTCCGACTGCAGGCGCGCGCGCAGTGAGGAGACGCAGCGCGGAACGCTTTCGTCGGTGACGTGCAGGTCTCTCCACACAATGTGCTTCAGTTGCGCTGACGTCACCACCCGGCCCGCATGCGCCAGCAAGAAGCGCAGCACGGCCAGTTCCTTGGGAGACAGGTGGATGGCGGTCTTCCCCCGCAGCAGGGTGCCGTCCGCTGTCAGCCTGAAGTCTCCAAACCTATATGCGGCCCGACGTTCTACGGGAAGTACTCGAGTCCTCGTTTTCATTCCTGCCAACGCGTCTTTCCGGGCCACGGCCAGCCGATGAGCGCTCCGGCTCCACGCTTGCCTACGGCAGCGAAGAGCTCGGCAATGCCGGAACCCGTTCCGTACGACCTGGGGAACAAGCCATACATATTCGACAAAGGCTTTGGCACATCTGAGTGTGCATCAAGCCCATGCTGGCTTGATTATCCACGTGGGGACGGTTCCGCATAGATGCCGCAGGATTGCGTTCGGCGCATTTCAAGTAATCGCGAATTCATTACTGAAAGGCCATATCCGGCTTGATTCCTGCCACCGTACGGCAACTTACTCCCTGGCCGGGAGCGCATACGTGAATCCCATAGTGAACTGAAACGAATTGCGTTTGGTGGGCGGCTCGGAGACAGGTGGGCCGTTCAGGTAACTGTCGATGGTGCCGAGCGAGAAGCTCAGACGTTTATAGGCCGGAAACGTAACAGTGTTGCTTTCATTGGCTGAATAGTGGTGTAACTGGTTGTAGGCCGGCAGATAGGCAAGTTGCTGCGCGAAGGTGAACAGCGGCAGATGCAGCGTGTAATTCGCCGCGAAGGTGGAACCCACCAGATTCTGGTTGGGCGCCGTCGGCGTGGCGCCCGTGGAGTTGGGAATGAACTGCTGCATTTCATACTGAATGGTGGCCTTCAGGTCAGCATCCTGTTTCGGCGTCTTCAGCACGGTCCAGCCCAGCCCGCCGCCGTAGACCTGCTGCAGATCAAGGTTCTGGCTGTAGTTGTGGTCAAAGGCCGTCTGGGCCAGCAGGAAGAAACGCGGCGAAACGAATTGGTCGCGCTCGGCGTCGGCGTGGTAGATGGCCGATTTACTCACCAGCTCCGGCACAGAAACGCCGCCCGAGATATAGCCGGGCTGCGTGATCTTGCCGAAGGAGCCGGTAAAGCTCAGCGTGGTGCGGTTGCGCGGGCTCAGCCAGCTGACAGTAGGAACCACGCGCGCGAGGTGAATGCCGCCGGAGATCGTGAACTGCTTCTGCGTGGCCGCCAGCACGGCCGAGCCCATTGTGGCCGTGCCGCTCCAGCCGCTGAGGATGTCCTTGCTGCGCGCCACCTGCGCCACCGTCTCCTGCTTCAGGATGAAGGCTGTCTCCTTGACCGGAATGCGCGCCAGCGGCTGCGCGCTTTCAGTCTGCACGGTCACCGCGCCGTCCTCCACCACCAGTTCACCGATGGGAATCTGCCCGGTGTGCAAGTTGCTGGGTAGTTGCACGCTCTTGTTCACCACGGCAAAGCGCTCATGCGCGCGCAGGCTGCGAATCTTGCTCCAGGGCAGCGTCAGGTCGCCCAGAATCTCCGAGTGGAAGGTCACCTTGCCGTCAATCGCGCGCACCAGGCGGCCGTGCAGCGTATCGCCGTTGCTCAGCACCAGCTCGTCGGGCGGTGGTTCCACCGCGGATTTGTTTTGGGCGCGCGCCGCCGGGGCCCAGGCCAGCCAAAAGGCCAGCATGCAAAGGCCCGCGAGAGCGAGCACGCGCGCGATCTGCCTGCGAAGTGCATTGGGGGACATAGTGCGTTTCGATCCTTTCTGGAATTGTGAAGCCAGCCGCGGCGCCCGAGCCGTAGCGAGGCTCCGGCCTGTTCCTCTTTCGATGCCCAAGACGGAACCATTTGTTGCCACTGCGCGATGGCCCTGGAACCACGCCGTGCAGCAGCATATTCGACGCCGCGGCAAATCTTCCACGAAACTTCCAGATTACACGCCGCGCCTGCTGCCACACTGCGAATGGAGGAGTTGCCATGACCAAGACCGTGCGAAAAGCAGGCTGGCCGCTGGAGCTCTACTGCATCGGCATGAAGCTGCGCGCGCTGCGTACGCGCAAAGGCCTTACGCTGGCGCGGCTGGCCGCGGAAACCGGCCTTTCCACGGCCCTGCTGTCCAAGCTCGAAACTGACCGCATGATTCCCACGCTCAGCACGCTGGGGCTCATCTGCCGCGTCTACGGCGTGGGCCTGAGCCACTTCTTCACCGAACCCGCGCGTCACTCGATCTCAGTTACGCGCCAGGCCCACCTCGCGGCGAGATCCCGCGTCCCGGAGGAGCCGCGCATCACGCCGCTGCAGGGCGCGCCGGAGCAGGCCCGGCTGGTGGTGCAAATGCTGGAGCTCGCCCCCGGCGGCGCATCGTTCTCGCCCGGCGGCAGCTCCGCAACCGGCTGCTTCGTCTACGTGCTCGCTGGAAAGCTTGAGATGGACACGGGCGGCGCGCGGGAGCTGCTGGATGCCGGCGATTGCGCCTCGCTCGAAACCGAAATCCCTTCGTCGTGGTCGGCCTCCGGCAAAAGTCTTTGCCGCGCGCTGCTCGTCACGCCCGGCGAATAGGCGCATGCGCTCCGCTGTGCGCAAGGAGGGGTTGCGCCTCGGGGGGCCGGCTCCATGCCGTCGAACGGGTGAAAGGCCTGCAAGACACGCGGGGAGCCGACCGGTAGTGTGCTAATTTCGATCTCCACCGCGATGAACGGCTTCTTGATTTGTAATAGACCGATGTAGTACAACTTGGGGCGATTTCAGCGGTTCAGTCTGATGATCACCAGTATCCACACGCTCATCTATTCCGACGATGCCCCCGCGACGCGCGCATTCCTTCGCGACGTTCTCGGCTGGCCCTACGTCGAGGATGCGCAGGGCGGAGGCGCGGGTTGGCTGATCTTCAAGACCGGGCGGAGTGAAATGGGCGTGCACCCGACCCACAGCGTCTACGAGGGCAAGACGTACGAATCGCCGCGGCACCATCTGATCTCCCTGATGTGCGACGACATCTCACACACGGTTGCTGAACTGAAGGGCAAAGGAGCGGAGTTCCGCGGCGAAGTTCAGGATCATGGGTACGGACTCGTCGTCATGATGGCCGTACCTGGCGCGGACGACATCATGCTTTACGAGCCCAAGCATCCGCTGGCGTATAGCCTTTGACCGATTAAGGGCAACCAAGTCACGCCCGCCTTTCACCCTTCGCAAGGCATCGTTCAAATCAGGGCACGACCGGGCCTGCCTTTTGGCCAAGGGGAATTGCTCCATTCGTGCTACACTGGGTTTGCGCTCAGTTGTTTGGTCGTGAGCAGCGGATTGCCCCTCCAAAGGCAACTTTGCCAGACCAGTTTTCCCAAGCCCCTACAATCGGGCCCCCGAGGAAGCGATTTTTGCTTACCGGGGTGATGGAGCGTAACCACTTCGGTCTGCCGGACTACGGCCGGACCTCCCGGTGTGTATGGGATGTGGTGCCGGCAGGCAGTGTGCCGACCGGCGTAAAGGCAGCGTGCGGCAGCTCCGGGCTTGCGCATTTTCCAAAAGAGGAAAATGCCGGCAAGCCAGTCTTCCTTTCGACTTTCGGTTCTCCCTTACGCAAAATCTTCGCAGCACGCGCGTCGCGTTCGACGTGTGTCTTGCGCGTCCGGTTCCGTTTGCAGGCCCCAAGGGAAACATGGGCTCCCGGAATCTACAGGAAACGATCCTATTTTGACGACTCAGTTTTCGCAGTTCCTCCTTTCGCCCGCCATGCTGGCGCGGCTCAATGCCAACAAGTTTCTTACCCCCACGCCGGTGCAGGCCGGGGCCATTCCTCCGGCGCTGGAGGGGCGCGACGTGCTGGCCACGGCGCAAACCGGCACCGGCAAAACCCTCAGCTTCCTCATCCCCATTGTGGAGCGCATGCAGAAGGCCGAAGGCCGCGGCGCTCTGGCGCTGATTCTGCTGCCCACGCGCGAGCTGGCGATGCAGGTGGAAACGGCCTATCGCGCCGTCCGCACCAGCAATGCGCACACCTCGGCTCTGGTGGTGGGCGGCATGGCGGAAGGCCCGCAGCTGGACTCGATCCGGCGCGGCGCGCGCCTGATTGTGGCCACGCCCGGACGCCTGGAAGACTTCCTGAAACGCAAGCTGGTACGCCTGGATCAGATCCAGGTGCTGGTGCTGGATGAAGTGGACCGCATGCTGGACATGGGCTTTCAGCCGGCCATTGCGCGCATTGCTTCCACGCTGCCCGCGGTGCGCCAGACGCTCTGCTACTCCGCCACGCTGGAAGGCGCGGTGAAGGAAGTGGCGCGCAAGTATCTCAACAATCCCGCGCGCATCGAGATCGGCTCCGTGCTGAAGCCGGCGGAGAACGTGGAGTTGCGCACCTTTGAGGTGGAGCAGAGCAAGAAGCAGGAGCTGCTGGAGCACCTGCTGGGCGCGGAAAAGGGCAGCTTTCTGGTTTTTGTCCGCACCAAGCACGGCGCAGACCGCGTGGCGCGACGCCTTACCCGCTCCGGCTGGTCAGCCACGCAGATTCACGGCGACCGCTCCCAGTCCCAGCGCAACTCCGCGCTGCGCAGCTTCAGCGAGGGGCATCACCGCGTGCTGGTGGCCACTGACGTTGCGGCGCGCGGCATTGACGTGGCGAACGTGGCCCACGTGGTCAACTACGACCTGCCCAAGGAGCCCGAGGATTTTGTGCATCGCGTGGGCCGCACCGGGCGAGCTTCGGCGCACGGCGTGGCCTCCACGTTTTCCGGTGTAGGCGAGCGCAATGAGCTGCGCAAGATCGAGCGCACGCTCTCCATCCAGATGAAGCGCTTCCGGGTTCGCTCCACCGAGGGCGAAGCCGTGGCCAGCCGCTCGCGTAGTGTGAACAGGCCCTAATCCGCCATGCCGCCGGCGTTGCCCTTCGCGGGCGCGCCGGCGCGTTGCGCACCACGCGCGGCATATATGTACCAGCCCAGCCAGGCCAGCGGCGTCCACACGTAGCCCCAGCCTGTGATCGGCACGCCGGCCATCACCTCCACCAGCGCCACCGTGCCCGCCAGCAATAGCGGGATCAACGACCGGCCCGCCGCATCCGCGCGAAACATTCCCGCCACCACCGCCGGCAGCACCACCGCCTCGTCCGTCAGCCACTCATAGGGCGTACAGACGACGCCCACCAGCAGCACGCGCAGCCCCTCCTCCAGCCAGCTCCAGCGCGAGCGCCGCCGCCAGAAATAGACTAGAGCCCACGCGCAGCCCACCGCCTCCGGCACCCACTGCAGCCACACTGCGTGCAGCCCGAACAGGAAGCGCAGACCTTCACCCAGCGTCGGCGTCAGCCGGTTCTCAATGCCCGAGCCGTGCAGCATGGCAATGTACTGCGTCCACACGTGCGGGTCGAACCACAGCGTCACCGCCGTGTTCAGCGCCAGAAATGCCAGGAAACCGGCCATGATGCGCACGCCCTGCGCGCGGTTCAACAGCATCCACAGCAACAGCACCAGCACGAAGGGCAGAAACAGGTGCGGCTTCAGCGCGCACAGCAGCAGGGCCGCGCCGGCCAGCGCGGGCCGCGTCCGGTGGAAGCAGAGAAAGACCGTCATTCCCAGCAGAAAGAAGATGCCGATCTGCCCGGCCTCCAGGCAGGCCAGCACCGGCGCGAAGAGAAAGCCCGCAAATTGCAGCCGCGAGCCCGGCGTCCCAAAGAGCCGCCACAGCAACCACACGCACAACCCCACGCAGCCCATCTCCGCCATCAGCCACGCAATCAGCCCTGCCTTCGCGCCCATCCATCCCAGCGGCAACAGCAGCAGAAAGGCCACCGGCGGGCTGGGCGTGATGCGCGGCAGGCTGAGCGAGTAGCCCTCGGCCCGCTCCAGCCGCATCATCGCTGCCGCGTCGTAGGGGTTGGCGTGGCGCACAAGCTGCTGCCCCGTGGCCCAGTAGCCAATGAAGTCCCGGTCGGCCGCGTCCTTCGCCGTCAAGCTCACCGTAAACAGCCCCAGCACGAAGAGAAATCCCGCGGCCACAATGGCTGCGGCTGCAATCTTCCGGCCCCGACTGGGCACATGGCTGGGCGGCTGTTTTTGCACCGTTTACCTTGCAATCAATGTACAGGGGCTCTGGTGGCCGGTCTACGATTTCCTGCGGTTTCCTCCACCCCCGCACCCACTCTGCGTCATGCTTCTCACACGCAGTTCGCTTGTGAGTAACTGAAGCATTGGCCACCAAGGGCTCGAAAGCCGTCAATGAGTGATATGGGCTGTTGGCGTCAACAGAGGATCGCGCGTGAAGAGGCCGGCGGACACTTGCCGACCTATGGGGCCTAATCCGATCCCGGAATTGAGTGATTTGGCGATTTTGCGCGAAGCGAGAATCCATCACTGGCGACATGGGCATTGTCAGGCACGAATCCCAGGAAGTGGACAGCAGGAGATCGGAAGCTGGCCCAGCAGATGTCCAGCTACTGGGTCAACTTCGCGAAATCCGGCAATCCGAACGGCCCGGGACTCCTCACCTGGCCGGCCTTCACCAATTCGGAGAACGGCGTCCAGTATCTCGGCGACCCGATCTCCGTAAGTGGCGTGGCGAACATCGATACCCTGAAGGTCTTCGACGCCGTCTACTCGTCCCTGCGCGGGAAGCCATTCGGAGCACGGTAGCGGCGTTTTGCCGAACACTGGCCGACTTGCGGTAGTAATCTCCGGATTGGCAGTGATCCGGGCGGAGTTGGCTGTTCAGAGAACGGATTGCTAGCTCGCATCAAGATTTCAGTTCGCGAACCACCGCAAGGAAGTGCTTGATTCTTGTACCCACAATGACCCGGGAAATGCGTCGATTCTGCGTCGCGATAGCGACAAGTGGACCGTGGTTCGTTTCACGTGAGATTTGAAATATGCCCCCGCCACTGCTCCCCTGAAGCTTCGGTGGGGTGCCCTGTCTCCCTCTTATTGCGATTTCCTTGGCGTCAAAATCGAGCACTATATAATCCGTCTGCGATAGCTGCTCCTGTAAGTACTCAGCCGGGCATACTGGACCTGTGCAGCAGTGAAACGACCGTTGATGGATGTGACGATTTACTATGTCCACCTTTACTTGCGTCCTCGACGCAGAGTAGCCGAGCATGAAATAGAATGACGCGAGTCCTTGGTCGTCTGGTCGGTCGTCCTGATCGATCTCACTGCAAGAGAGAAAGACGCGCTGCTGAAAACAGCCCCGTTGACGCGATGGCAGGGCCAGCACAGCGACATCGAGGTCGTGATCACCTCCCGACGATCTCAGGTGGGCTGTACATGGCGGCAGTGGCAGCAATTTTCCGCCCTTGCCTTTAGATGGAGCTAAGAGCCGCGCGGTGCCCGCGTCGCGTATCACGTGGGCTGCGGTGAATGCAAAAAACTCCGAATCCAAGCGCACGAGGACGCAAGAACCAATTCTGTCCGGTTGCCGGTCGCCGTCGGCGATGAACAGAGGCACCACGGATTCTTGTATCCGTTCGGCTAACAGCCGCATCTCTCCTGACCGTCGTGCTAAACCCTCGGCTAAACTGGCTCGGAGATCGACACCGTATTGTTCGGCGATTGGTTGCACTAACTCCGCGAGTTCCCGGAGAGCCGCCCCCAAAGAGCGTCCTTGAAGTCTGCGTTCCTTCACGAAATCAACTCGTTTTGACATGTCACGCTCAAACACATGCTACGACGGTACAGCGCCAGATCGGACGACCGGGCACGACCGAGGTGGGCCAAGTCTGGTTTTGCGACTGGATAGTCAGCTATTCCAAAATAACGCCAGATTACTCCCCTGAAACGCCGATGTCGTCTGGAAAGTCTCTCGTTTCGCGCTAAGTCGCCTGAGCGCGTCTTCGCACACGGCCCTCTCGACACATGCCTGCCAACGCCTCATATTCCGACAATCGGCTGCGGACAGTGGATTGGCCTCCAAGCACCTTCGCGGGTTGCCCGTTGTAGCCCTGGAATCGACCGTAAGGCGCAGTCCAGCCTCCGGATGAGCCGTGGGGGGCACCATCTGGAGCACCCGAAGCGCCTTAGATTCCCGAATCCGGATAGCATGGTGCGCAATAAGTAGTATTGCTCACCTCGTCTAAATTAAACTATGGATTGAGAGTCGTCTGATCGGGCGGTTTTGTACGGTGTTGGCAGCATCCCCGATCTTTGGGCCACCAATTTAAGAAGGCTCGAAAGGGATGCGCAAGGCGGGAGCAGTCAGCGATGTTTAGGAGCGCCACACACAGCACGGCAATCGAATTCCAACAAGATGGGGCGCTTAACTGCCATGGAATGGCCGATGTGCGAGAAGCGAGAAGATGGTTCGCGGGCCCAACTTGGGGTATCCTCGCGCAGCGACTGATTCCGGCGGTCCTGATGGTTGCAGGATCGGTTTCTGGGGCTTGGGCCGCGGGACCCTCACCCCTCACATCCCTTGCCTCCGTTCACGCTCTCAGCAATGCCGAAGCAAGCAAGGGGATTCCCGTCGCTTGCGAAGCAACGGTTGTCTATTCCCGTGGGTACGAAAGTTTGCTGTTCGTCCAAGACGGGAACGCAGCACTCTTCGTCACTCCGCCGACGACTGCAGCGCTGCTTCCTGGCGACCGAATCTTCATCAAGGGAAAAACCCAGGGCAGCTTCCGTCCCCTCATCGTTGCCAGAACGATCACCTTGCTTCATCACGGTGCGCCGCCCAGGCCCAAACAGGCCACCTTCGGCGAATTGATTCGCGCTAAGTTTGACGCAGAGTTGGTGACCGTACGTGCAAAGGTTCGCGCTGCAGACCTGGTCGTGAGCGCGGTCGCCCCTCGGCGCAGCGCCCGCCTGCAGTTGCTCATGGACGGCGGTCACATTGAAGCAAATGTGGACAGCGACGATGAACCTGCACTCAACGAGTTGTTGGACGACGAAGTGGAAATTACCGGCGTCGCCGCAGGAAAGTTCGACGACAAGATGCAGCAGACCGGAATCGTCCTATACGTTTCCTCGCTTGCGAACATAAAGGTCCTTGATCACTTCCACGGGAATCCCTGGTCTCTCCCGGTCACACCCATGGACCAGGTGCTTGCAGGCTATGACGTGCGCGACCTCACCGAGAGAATCCGGGTTCATGGAACGATCACCTATTACCAGCCAGGTACAGCGGTTGTGCTTCAGGACGGACCCAAAAGCCTCTGGATCTCGACTCATACGCAGGAACCCTTGGTAATTGGCGACATCGCGGATGGAACCGGCTTTCCCGACGCGCATGATCGCGTCCTCACCCTGACCGATGGCGAATTCAAGGATAGCCACATTTTTTCGCCCGTCAGCCCGCGACCGGCAACCTGGGAAGAGCTGGCGTTCTGGAACAGCAGCAAACCCGTTGGACATCAGAATGACCTCGTCTCAACAGAGGGCCAGGTTGTTGCCGAGGTCCGCGAGGCGACGCAGGACGAGTATGTTCTCGTCTCGGGCGGACGGATGTTCACGGCGATCTACCGCCATCCGCGTGCAAGCGGCTTTCTCCCTCCCATGCGAGTGGTGCCGCTGGGCTCAAAAATTCGCGTTACCGGAATTTGCACGATCCTGGATACCAATGCAATTAATCCGGGGGAAGAAGTGCACTTCGATATTCTGCTTCGGTCCTTCGACGATATCGCTATCGTTGCCGGACCGCCTTTGCTCAACATTCGGAACCTCATCATTCTTGTGCCATTCTTGCTTGTGCTGCTGGTTGCCGCCGGCATCAGGGAATGGGTAAGAGAAAGGAAGGTGCGCCATCAGAACGCCATAGTCGCTTACACCGAGCGTCGGCGCGCGCGCATTCTTGAGGACATCAACGGTTCTCGGCCCCTCGCGGAGATCATCGAGCAGATCACGGAACTGGTCTCCTTCAGACTCCGTGGCGCCTCCTGCTGGTGCCAGATCGCCGATGGAGCACAACTTGGAAACTGTCCGCGGGAGATCACTCCATTCCGCGTCGTTCATGTGCCGATTCCGGCCCGCTTTGGTCCACCGCTCGGAACCTTCCATGCCGCGTTCGATCCGCTCTCAAAACCGGTTGCCATCGAATTGGAGACACTCTCCACAGCGGCGGACCTGGCCTCACTGGCCATAGAAACCCGGCGCCTCTACTCGGATCTGCGCCACCGCTCCGAGTTCGACTTGCTGACCGATATCCATAACCGATTCTCGCTGGAAAGTTACCTTGATCAGCAAATCGATCACGCGCGTCAGAACGCCGGTGTATTCGGCTTGATTTATATCGACCTGAATGACTTCAAGCAGGTCAACGACGTCTATGGTCACCATGTAGGAGACCTATACCTTCAGGAAGTGGCCTTCCGAATGAAGCGCCAACTCCGGTCTGTCGACCTTCTGGCGCGGTTGGGTGGCGACGAGTTTGCTGTAGTTGTGCCCCAGGTCCATAGCCGGAAAGAAGTCGAGGAGGTCGCCCAGCGTCTCGAACGCAGTTTCGACGATCCCTACGCCTTCGATGGATACCTCCTGCGCGGTTCGGCAAGCGTCGGCATTGCTCTTTATCCGCAAGACGCTGTTACAAGAGACAGTCTGCTGAGTGCAGCCGACGCGTCGATGTATATTGTCAAACAAACCAAGCGGCAGGCCGATACGGCTGTGAGGGACGTCAAGTGCTGAGCCAATAGCCTGCAGCAACTGCCGAGACTACCCTGCGAGTTGTCCCAACTTCGAGCTGCAAGGCACGACGCGCTTCTCATCCCGGTCGATCTCCGCAAACACTGGAGCCCCGATGCGCGCCATGATCCGCATGCTCACAACTACATAGGCCGAGTCGGTCAACTGCACGCCAATCTGCGAGAAAGGCGATCCCGCAGGGCCCATTCTGTAGGGCAGCACGTATAGGGTGCGGCCTCGCATAGACCCCTTGAAAAGCGACTTCAGAGGTTTGCGCATCAGGCGCGGGTCTACCCAGTTGTTTGTCGGACCGGCGTTGTCTTTTGAGAGCTTACAGATCAGCGTGCGTTCCTCGATCCTTGGCACGTCGCGAGAATCATTCCCCGCGACATGGGCGTTCTATGCTCCGCATTCTGAAGCTTCTCGTTAGACTAAGAAACATGAAGCTTTTCGCCCCCCTCTCTCTCGCAGCGCCCCTCGTAACGTCTAACCATCTGAGAGGCGAATAATGGCAACTTCCGGGCTGCTTGCGCCCAGCTCCACGCGTTCCAGATTTAAAACCGTTCTCTGGATCTCCCTTGGTCTTACTGCGCTCTTTGTTTTCATCACTTCAGAAGTTCTTCTCGTCACCGATTACCCCATGTACCACGCCTACCGTCTGCAGGTCATCGCCGACCGCCATCTCCTCCTCCCCCATGCACTCTGCGGCGTCATCGCTCTCCTGGCCGGCCCTGTGCAGTTCTCGTCGCGCCTTCGCCAGCGTCATCTGAAATTCCATCGCGTCCTCGGCCGCATCTACGTCATCTCCGTCTTTATCGGGGCCTTCACCGGGATCGCCCTCGCCAGCGGCCGCCCCGGCTTGCCAGGAACCTCCATGCAAGCCGCCGCCTGGATCGTCTGCACCACCGCCGCCGTCATTACCGCGCGTAACCGCCAAATCGTCCAGCATCGCCAGTGGATGGCCCGTTCCTACGCCGTCACGTTTACCTTCGTCTCCAGCCGCGTGCTCAATCTCTGGCCGCGCTACTGGAGCCATCTTGGCGACACCTTCGCTGCCGTCGGCGTCATCGCCTTCACTCTGGCTTCGCTGCTTATCGTCGACCTCGGCCTCAACTGGCGCGAGCTCACCACTCGGCGTAACTGATGGTCGCCGCCAACACCCGCCTCATTTCCACCGCCCCACACACAACCGTCCCGGCCGCCAATGCTCCACCGTCACCGCCGCCCGGGGAACCTCAGCCGCCGCCAGCAACCGCACCCAGTCCTCCTCCCGGAAGGCCCGCCGGAAGGACACTGACGCATCATGCCGCACAAACCGGTGCCAACCCACCATCCCGTCCACCCACCCAAACATTCGACAACTCCACTCCGACCGCTCCAAATCATTGATGAACCAACCTGCCTGCGCATACGCTTCCATCCACCGAAGCAGCGCGACGATCTCCTCATCCTCCAGGTGATGCGCCATCAGCGAACTCACGACGATATCCAACGGTTTCTCCGGCCGATACACCAGAGCATTGCCGGTCACCCACGCGATTCCGAGCTCCTTCGGAGTGGACTCCTCTGCCGCACGCGCCGCATAAGGATTCAAGTCGATCCCCGTTAACTGCACAGCAATGCCGCGTCTTCGCGCCCAGCCTGCAATCTGCCGCAGCAGATCGCCGCCGCCACTGCCCACATCGACAATGTGCATTGGATCACGCAATCCATGCGGTAGCCGCCTCAGCCAAGCCAGCGTCGGTCGATATCCCAGCAGCCAGCGGTTGATCTGCTCCAGGCTGCGCAGGCAGCCGCGGAAATCTTCATAGCTACAGTCACCATCCATCAGCTCCGGCAGATCGCGCGGAGAGGCCCGTAGTCTGAACTCGGTCTCCGCACTAGACCCCATGGAAGCGCATTGTCTCCGCTGTCAGCCCGGGGCCAAACGACATGGCGCACCCGCGCTGCCCCGGCCGCGCCTGCTGCATCATCCGCTGCAGCACAAACATCACCGTCGCCGACGACATGTTGCCGAAACTCGACAGCACCTCGCGCGACGCCGCAAGCGCATTGGCCGGCAGCTCCAGTCCCTTCTCGACCGCATCCAGAATCGACCGTCCGCCGGGATGCACTGCCCACAGGTCGATGCCCTCGCGCTCGGCCATCAGCTCGCCCTCATGCAGCGCGCGGCCCAACTCCGCCGGCACCTGGCCGGAGAGCAACATGTCGAATCCCAGCCCACGGATCTTCCACGTAATCAGCCCCCTCGTCTCGGGGACCATCACGGCCGTGAAGCTGTCCAGTGCAAAGCCCTGCTCGCAGGCGGTAATCAGGCTCGCCGCCGCGCCATCGGCAAAAACCAGGAAGGAGAGCACCTGCTCCAGCTCCTGCGTCTCCTGGAAATGCAGCGTGCACAGCTCCAGGTTGACCATCAGAACACCCGCCTTCGGATCTGAGCGCACAATGTGCCGCGCCAGCTTCAGCGCGTTGATCGCGGCATAGCATCCCATGAATCCGACCATCGTGCGCTCCACGCCCGCCGCAAGCCCGAGGTGGTCGACGATCTCAAAGTCCAGCCCCGGCGCATAGAGCCCGGTGCAGCAGGTCACCAGCACGTGCGTAATATCGGAGCGTTGCTTCTCATTGAGCGCAAGCTGGTCCACGGCCTTCCGCATCAGTACCGGAGCGTTCTGCTCAAACAGCTCCATCCGCCGCGCCGTGTTGGGAAAGTTGCCTAGCCGATAGAACTCATGCGCGTCATGCGACGAGAATTGGCCGGAACCTTTATGCGGATCGAGGAATGAATAGCGATGCGCGATATCGGCACGGCTCACCATGCGGCGGAAGACCGTGCGCAGCCGCGGGTTGGCGAGCATCTGCTCAGCGAAGACGACGAAGGCGTCATGGACATCGTGTTCGGGTACGGCAGTGGCGATGCGGTTCAGGTAAGCCGTAGTCAAGCGCAATGGGCCCTCAGTCCGGATTATAGGGTTAGACGTCGCGTGCGTGTCTGGGGGAAGCTGGACCACGTAGGGACGACAGTCCGGCGACAGTCGATTTTCCCGCTAGCGGGGATATTCCAGGCCAATCAATTGTTTAAGGGGCTTAGGACGCAAAGCGCGTCCTAAGCCCCTTGTCTAATTGGCCAATTTGGCAAAGTTGCCAGCGCTACCTTAACAATCTCGCTGGTGCGAAAGATTGGGCAGAACAGGCTGTGGCTCACCATTCTCGCCGACGCCCAGTCAAACCCTTACGCCAGCCCGGTGGATTTCAAACTGCACCACTACCTCTAAGTGCAGTGTTGGCCATTCGATACCATCAGGAGCGGTACAATTTCAGCTGATCGGATCCGAACAAGGAGATTCCAGTTATAACGTCCAATCTGAATCAGATTCCTTTGCACGATGAAGTTCTCGTCCTTGGCGGTGGAGTGGCAGGCTGTGCCGCTTCAATCGCGCTGGCCCGCAGGGGACGAGTCGTTACGCTGATTGAGCGCGAGCCCACACCCCGCCATAAGGTCTGCGGAGAGTTCCTAAGCGGTGAGGCGCTTGAGGACCTGAACGCGCTCGGCATCGACGTCTCCTCGCTTGGCGCCGTGCCCATCGATTACGTTCGGCTCGCCGCTGCCGGGCGCGCCGCTGAGGCTCCCTTACCTTTTTCCGCGGCGTCGCTGACGCGCAAGGCGCTTGATACAGCGCTCGTCGCCCAGGCCATCGCCGCAGGAGTCCGCGTAGAGCGCGGTCGCAGTGTGCAGGCGCTCGCGCGCACGGCACACAACGAATGGCAAGCTACGCTCGACGACGGCACCACCCGTGAAGCTCCAACAGTCTTTCTCGCCACCGGCAAGCACGACCTCCGCGGCCACGCGCGTCCGGAGGACCCGGAGCGATGGATCGCCTTCAAGATGTATTTTCGCCTGGCGCCCGCGCAGGCCGCTGAGCTCGCGCGCGCCTCTGAGCTGATGCTCTACCCCGGAGGCTATGGCGGTATCCAGCCGGTTGAAGGGGGCATTGCAAACCTCTGCTGCGTGGTGCAACAGCGGCATTTCGCACGTGTGGGCAATCGCTGGGAGAACTTCCTCGCAAAGATACAGCAGTACTGTCCACACCTCGCTATGAGGCTTGCCGGTGCGGAGCCGTTGCTCGCCCATCCGATCGCCGTCACCCATATCCCGTATGGTTACATCCGCGGCACATCGGAGAATGGGCTCTACTGCATCGGCGATCAGGCAGCCGTCATCCCCTCATTCACAGGCGATGGCATATCCATCGCGCTGCATACAGCACGTTGCGCCGTCGCTGCCTATCTTGCGGCAGAGCCGGCGCCTCTCTTCCAGGCTAAGCTGCGGTCCGCACTGCTGGCCCAGATGCGCCTTGCCCAGTTCGCCGCCGATGGCTTGAACAACTCAGTCTCGCGCGCTGTATTGCCGTTTTGCCTCAGGGTCTGGCCCGGCGTGATGCGCGTGACGGCAACGCTGACACGCGTCGCCCAGCACGCCGCTGTTGCTCCCATCCAGTTGCCAGCTGAAATCTAGCCACCCTAAAAACAACTCTCAGTAGTTAAAGCACCCTCGGAGAGATGCGATGAAATCCTTCACAGCCTTCGCCCTCGCTGCCCTGCTCGCTCCAGCCGCACTCGCCCAGCATCAGACCTTCGTCGTCAATCCCGATGCCAGCGAGGTCAAGATAACGCTCAAAACAACCCACGAGCTCGTCAACGGCACCTTTCACGTCCAATCCGGATCAATTGAGTTTGACCGCAGCACTCCGAAGATGCTGGGTTCGGTGGTCGTCCTCGCCGGCAGCGGCAAGACCGGCAATGACAGTCGCGACAGAAAGATGAACAAGGACATCCTTAAGGTCAAACAGTACGCAACTGTCTCCTTCGAGCCGAAGACCTATACCGGCGTCATCGCTCTTTCAGGCGACTCGACCATCCAGGTAACGGGTATCTTCACACTCCTCGGCACGCCTCACGAGATCACCGTCCCCATCCTTGTCCATCTTGAAGGCACAGCCGCAACGGCCAAGGTTCATTTTGCCGTACCCTACGTTCAATGGGGACTCAAGAATCCAAGCTTTTTGATCTGGAAAGCGGACAACAACGTCGCGATCGACCTCTTTCTTGCTGGCCGGCTTTCAAAATAGAGAACCGCCTCCTTTGCCCACAACGATGTCGTTCGTCAGCATTAGGGCTGAAGCGAGTTGAGTTTCGGCTCCGGGAAGTCATTCTCGACGGCTGCTGAATCGCCAATGCGCTCCCCGAGGCGGAGCCCGGAGTTCAGGGCGGATATCAGCCAATCCAGACATGACTGCCAGACATGACTGCCAGATATGACTGTTTGGTCGGTAGCCGAGCGGCGGTCCTGCCGGTCATTCCCAGCCCCCAGCAGAAGCCAAACTGGCCCACGACCCCACCCGCCAAATCGTTGACTCGCGGCCCGGATTCGGGTATCCTGAAGTCCTTGCGCGGTGTTGCGCCTGGAGTCTGTGCGCGTGCACTTGGATGTGCACCGGGATGTGCATCAGGACTCGCCGGAAGCCCCGGAATCGCGGGACCTTCGGAGCAGGCAGCCGGCCGCTGGAGACGAGGACTGTTTTCCTCATTCCAGCCCAGGCGAAGGCCCCCGGACGGGGCAGGCACCCGCGGTTCTCACGCGAACAGCATTGTTTGGCTGTGGGGCAAAGGTTCAAGCCCGTGTGTACGTTGCGGGCAGGCGCGGATTGCGCCGCGGTTTTTGTTGGAGTGTGCCTGGGCTGGAAGGCGGGGAAATCCGCCGACGGCAGGGCCGGATTCCCAGATTGATTTGAGGGCGGAAGAGAGATGTCAACGTTTGTTCCGAGCGGCAAGAATATTGACCGCAAATGGTATGTGGTGGACGCGAGCGGCCAGACGCTGGGCCGGCTGGCCACCAAAGCCGCCAGTGTGCTGAGCGGCAAGCTGAATCCGCAGTATGTGCCCTACATCGACATGGGCGACCACGTGATTGTCATCAACGCGGAGAAGGTCCGGCTGACGGGGCTGAAGAGCCAGAAGAAGGTCTATCGCCGCTACACCGGTTTCCCCGGCGGCCTGCGCGAAGAGTCGTTCACGCGCCTGCTCAAGCGCAAGCCGGAGAGGATTCTGGAAGAGGCCATCAGGGGCATGCTGCCCAAGACCAAGATGGGCCGCGCGATGGGCTCCAAGCTGAAGGTCTACCGTGGCGACAAGCATCCCCACGAGGCGCAGAAGCCGGTGGCCCTGGACGTCGCGTGAATGAAGCTGCTGGCTGCTGGTTTCTAGCCGCTAGTTTTGGATTGGGTTGAAGATTAAGGTATTCAGCTTTTAGCTGGCAGCTAGAAGCTAGAAGCTAGGAGCTAAAGAAGAATGGCAGATCTGGTGCAGTATTACGGGACGGGGCGGCGCAAGTCGGCCATTGCCCGCGTCTTTCTGCGTCCCGGCACGGGCGAGTGGAAGGTGAACGGCAAGGCCTTTGAAGAGTACTTTGTGACCGAGCAGCAGCGGGCTTCGGCCAAGCGCAGCCTCGCGCTTGTCGAACTGGCTTCGAGCTTTGACGTCCTCACCACCGTGAAGAGCGGCGGCGTGGCCGCGCAGGCCGATGCCGTGAAGTTGGGCATTGCCCGTGCGCTGGTCGAGTTCAACCCGGAGCTGCGCAAGGTGCTGAAGGCCGAAGGGCTGATGACCCGCGACGCGCGGCAAAAGGAACGCAAGAAGTACGGCCAGAAGGGCGCGCGCAAGCGGTTCCAGTTCAGCAAGCGCTAGAGTCAAGCGCTAGAGTCAAGCGCTAGAGTTTGGCGGTAATCTTTGGGGGCCGCGAGCCGGTCCTCGGAATTCAATCCCCGCTTGAAGCGGGTTCAATCCGGACCCAACGAAGTTTCGTCCGGATGCAATCCATGAAGGAGGCCCATTGGCCACGATCACCATGAAGGAGCTGCTCGAAGCAGGTGTGCACTTCGGGCATCAGACCAAGCGCTGGAACCCCAAGATGAAGGAGTACATCTTCGGCGAGCGCAACGGAATCTACATCATCGATCTGCAAAAGACGCTCAAGCTCTTCAAGGACGCGTCAAAGTTTGTGACCGAACTGTGCGGCAGCGGCAAGACCATTTTGTTTGTGGGCACCAAGCGCCAGGCGCAGGATGCCGTGGCCGAGGAAGCCACCCGCGCCGGGATGCCGTACATCAACCAGCGCTGGCTGGGCGGCCTGCTCACCAACTGGATCACGGTGCAGAAGTCGGTGAAGCGCCTTCAGGAACTGGATGAAATGGCCGTGGATGGCCGCTACGATCTGCTGACCAAGAAGGAAGTCATCAAGCTGGAGCGGGAGCGCAAGCACCTGCAGGCGAACCTGGCCGGCATCAAGACCATGAAGCGGCTGCCGGACGCGCTGTTCATCGTGGACTCGAACAACGAGGCGATTGCCGTGAAGGAAGCCCGCAAGCTGGGCATTCCCGTGGTGGCCGTGGTGGACACCAACTGCGATCCCACCGTGGTCGACTACGTGATTCCGGGCAATGACGACGCGCTGCGCGCCATCCGCCTCTTCACTTCCAAGATTGCCGATTCGGCGGCCGAGGGCGTGAACCTGGTGGGCGACAAGGCCTTTGCCGAAGAGCCGCCTGCCGAGCAGCCCGCCGAAGAAGGCGTGGCGGTGGTGGAGGCTTCTGCCGGCGAAGAGGATGTGGACCTGGATACGGCTTTGGGCGGCGGCATCCGCAAGGCTCCCGCGGCCGTGGCTGCGCCGGACGAGGTGGAAGCCGCAGAGGGCGCCCGTTAATCTTGATCTGCGCGCAAGCCTGCGCATGTTGAAGAGAAGCGTGGCCGCATCGAGCGAGGGCCACGCTTTTCTTGTGCCGGATGGCTCCCGGCTTGAACGGATCGAACCATTCGACTTGAATCGATAGACTGGAAAAAGAGAGATGACGACTGTGACTGAGAAGATTGATGCCAAGCTGGTCAAGGAGCTCCGCGACAAATCCGGCGCTCCCATGGGCGACTGCCTGAAGGCTCTGCAGGAGACCAAGGGTAACATCGAGGATGCCTTCGTGGTGCTGCGCAAGCGGGGCATGGCGTCGGCGCAGAAGAAGGCCGCCCGCACCACCAACGAGGGCGCCGTAGGCACCTACATCCACGCCGGCGGCAAAATCGGCGTGCTGCTCGAGGTGAATTGCGAGAGCGACTTCGTGGCCCGCACCGAGGACTTCCAGGATCTGCTCAAGGACATCGCAATGCACATCGCGGCCAGCGATCCGCGTTACGTGCGCCCTGAGGACGTGACCCCCGAGGACCTGGAGCGCGAGAAGGAGATTTATCGCGCGCAGGCCGCGGCCACGGGCAAGCCCGCGCCGGTCATCGAGAAGATTGTCGACGGCAAGATGGCCAAGTTCTACGAGGAGGTTTGCCTGCTGGAGCAGCCCTTCATCAAGGATCAGGCCATCAGCATCAAGGAGCTCATCGCGCAAAAGGTGGGCAAGCTGGGCGAGAACCTCACCGTGCGCCGCTTTGCCCGCTTCAAGGTGGGCGCCCCGGAGTGGACCGTGGCCCAGACCAAAGCCGCCGAGCCCGCGGCCGAGTAATCCCGGCCCAAACCTGTCACATGCACGAAGGCCCGAAGCATTCGCTTCGGGCCTTCGTGTATGCGCAGTGCGGGGGCGGATTGCGGCCTTTGGGCTCAGTCCAACATGAGCGGGGGCTGCGGGCCGTCTTTGGTGGGATTCAACGGCAGCATGTGCGCCGGCTTCCACTTCTTCTGGTTCCAGGGGCGCCTCTCGAACTTCACTTCCAGCAGGTAGCCCAGATCCGAGTTGCCCTCTGTGCATTCCACGCGCCCGCGAAAGACGCATTCCGTGCACATCTGCCCGGCCGCCGGGCAATCCAGGCATTGCATCCGGATCTGCGTGCCCACCGGCAGCCCGTGTTGCAGCGCCACCACGCAACGCGTGGCGCTGATCTCCTCCAGGTTACCGATCTGGGCTCCGCGGCCCGCGCTCACTCGCACAAGCTGCGAGCAAAGGAAGTAGTCTTGGTCCTGCATCCTGGCCTCCATGCCCCTCTCATCGGCGCAAGCTTCAGGAAATTTAGTGACCAAAACAAAAACTGCGTCGCAAATTGGGCATGCAATCGATTTTGTCCATGCCACTTTCGCTCCAGGCGTCTCACAGCATGAACCGGTTCGCCGTGTGTGCTCCTCCTGAACAACCCTTCCGGGGTGATTTTCCCCTCCTATTAGACCATCAGGCCCTTTCGCGCGAAATCCAAGCCTCGCCCAGCACCGCCGCCCACTCCTTGTGCGATACTCAGAAAAGTATGTACAAGCGCATCGTTCTCAAGCTTTCCGGGGAGGCGCTGGCCGGTTCCCGCAGCTTCGGCCTGGACGCCCAGAAAGTGGCGGAAATCACCGCGGAACTGGCCGATGTCCACGCCCTCGGCGTCGAAATCGGCATCGTGGTGGGCGGCGGCAACTTCTTTCGCGGCGTGGCCGACCATGCCAAAGAGATGGACCGCGTTTCAGCCGACAACATGGGCATGCTCTCCACCGTCATCAACGCCATCGCCCTGCAGGATGCGCTGGAGCAGCGTGGCGTGCAGTGCCGCGTGATGACCGCCGTCTTCATGAACCAGATTGCCGAGCCCTACATTCGCCGCCGCGCCGTGCGCCACCTTGAAAAAGGCCGCGTGGTCATCTTCGCAGCCGGCATCGGCAATCCCTTCTTCTCCACTGACACCGCAGCCAGCCTGCGCGCCATGGAGATCAAGGCCGACGTGCTGCTGAAGGGCACCAAGGTGGAAGGGGTCTACAACGCCGATCCCATCCTCGTGAAGGACGCCGTCAAATACGACGTGATCACCTACATGGAAATCCTCCAGCAGGGTCTGAAGGTGATGGACCTGACCGCCGTGAGCCTTTGCAAGGACAACAACCTGCCCATGATCGTCTTCAACATGAACCAGCCGGGCAACATTCGCCGCGTCGTGCAGGGCGAAAAAGTCGGCTCGCTGGTCACGGCCTAGCGCGGGCCGGGGTCGTCTAATTTTTCGTGGAACAACGCAAGCCAGAACCGCTGAACGCCCTCACCGGCCTGCGTTGTTTCGCGGCCATCAACATCGTTCTGTTCCATTTTTCTGATCCGCGCTGGTTCGGCATTCTGGCGCCCGTCGTCAACGCCGGCTACGCCTCGGTCAGTTACTTCATCCTGCTCTCCGGCTTCGTGCTGGGTTACAACTACAACAAGCGCGGCCGCGCCGGCCAGTTTGACACCGTGCGCTTTTACAAGACCCGCTTCACGCGCATCTATCCCATTTACATCCTCAGCCTGCTTCTTGCGTGGCCCATGATTCCCACCGAATGGGCCGCGCACACGCACACCATGTTCTGGACCGGAATGGTGCTTTCGCCGCTGCTGCTGCAGGGCTGGATTCCCTCCATCGCCACATTCCTCAACACGCCCGCGTGGACCATGTCCGCCGAGGCCTTCTTCTATCTCATTTTTCCCTTCATGGCGCGCTGGAAGAAGCCGACCAGCATCCGGCGCCACATCCTCAAGCTCGGCGGCGTCTGGCTCATCGGTCTCATCCCCGGCACGCTTTATATCATTTTCAGTCCCGACGGCATCGCGCACCCCAACCGCTTCAGCTACGGTCCCTGGCTGTCGGCGCTCAAGTTCACGCCGTTGCCGAATCTGGCCAGCTTCGTCTTCGGCGTATTGCTGGCGAAGCTTGACGAACTCCTGCCGCGCGAAGGCAGCCTGCGCTTCGCGCTCGGCTCTTTCGGTTTCGCCGCCGCATTCGGTCTGCTTTCGCTGGGCGCGCGCGTGCCTTACGCGCTGCTGCATGACGGCGGACTCATGCCGCTCTTCGGCTGCATAGTGTTGGGCCTCGCGGGCAAAAATCCGCTGGCCACCGCGCTCGGCGTCCGCCCGCTTGTCTTCGTGGGCGAAGCCAGTTACAGCCTTTACCTGCTCCACTTCAACATGTGGCAGTTTATCCACCAGTCGCACATTCTCAACCGGCTTCACCTCGCGCAATACGACCCCTGGATCAGCTACGTGTTGCTCATCCTTATGGCGCTGCTGGCGCTGCACCTGATTGAGAAGCCCGCCCAGCGCAAACTGCGCCAGTGGATGGGCGCAACGACCTGATCTGCGCTCTCGCTCAATCCTCCGCAAATCCCGCAAAGCTGTGCGGCGGCAGCGCCAGGTGGAAGACCGTCTCCGGCGTGCGCACTCGAAACTCCCCGAACGGCGTGTGAATCGGAGCCGGAGCTTCGCCCAAGAGCACCGCGCCCGTGGCCAGGTCGCGCAACTTCCGTCCCGTTCCCGTCAACGTCACAGTCACCGTCGTTGGCTCATCCAGAAACGATTCGGCGACGAACGTGTCATTGTCATACGGGATCAGGCTCACCTGGCTAGGTGCGTCAAACTGCACCGGAAATCCGCGCAGCAGATAGCGCCTGAGCCTGTCCAGCACCGGCTCGGGCAGCGCGTACAGGTCCGCCGGATTCTCCGGAATCGTCAGCACGTAAAGCAGCCCCTTGCTGTAGTGATCCTGGAAGAGCAGCGGCGCGCCGCTTCCGTTTGCCGTCAGCCGCACCATGGGCCACGCATCGTTGGTCATGAATTCGACTTCGGGCACAAGGATTTTGCGCGGCAGCGGGCCGCCGCCGAATGCGAACGCGCCTTGGTAGCTGTCCGCGTCCAGCACATTGCCCGTTACGCTCATCTCCGCAAGCTGGCCGAACTGCTCCGGCCCGTTGCCCTGGAGTGTCTTCAGCAACCCCGTGGTCACAATCACGGTTCCGCCCTGCTCCAGATGCGTCTTGATCTCGCTCACCAGCTTCGGATCGAAGCGCGCCTCCTCGGTCAGCAGAATCGTGTGCGCATGCGTGGGGAATGTGGGCGTCATCTCCATGGGAATGCCGATCATGCCCAGGAAATTTTGCAGAAAATCCTCGCCTGTCGACTGATACGGCTTGTAGCTTGCTATGCCCACCGGGTTGCCCAGCTTGCCCACAATCGCATTCACGCTCGCCAACGAGTAGCCGGCAACCGTGGCGTAATTGATGGGCGCGTCCGAGCCCGTCGCCGCGTGATACTTGTCGAGCCCCGCCTGGGTAAAGCTCGTCCCCAGCCCGCTCCACGCCTTACGATCGCCCATGCGCGGCGGGCTCAGCAGGTCACTGTACTGGAAGAGAAGAATCTGCGGCGCTTTGGCCAGCATCGTGTCCCAAAGCTGCTCGGCGTAGCGGTCCACATAGGTCGTGCCGTAAGTATCCACCCAGCCGCCGCCGTTGCGCCCTGGCGACACGTGGTCAAAGTAGCGCATGATCTCGAAGCTCTCGTACTGCTGCAGATGCTGGTCGTTGAAGACCGGATCGCGCGTCTCCGTGCCGGTGTAAATGCCGTCGAAGATCTTCGGCTCCTGGTCCAGGTCGTAGCCGTTGGCCTGGAAGTGCTCATACCAGTTGGGGAATTTGATGATCACCTTCACGTGCGGATTCACCGAGCGCGCCGCGCCTTCCACCAGGTTGCGCGCCACCTCGTCCATCATGCGCAGCCTGAAGTTCGTCCAGCTCTGGGCGCCCTTGGCCGCAATGTCGGAGTCGTTCTTGGTGTTGTAGAAGAAAAAATCATCCAGGATGATCTCGTTGAAGTGCCGCGCCGTAAGCTCGGCCACGCGCTTCACCAGCGCGCGCTCCGCCGGGTCGGTGTAGCACATGGAAACGAATTGCCCTGGGTCGGCCGGCGCGGCGTGCTTCGCGGAACCTGAGCCGCCCGCGTGGTCGCCGCCGCCCACATACGCAATGCCGCCGGCCACCTGCACGCCGTGCGCCACGAAAAACTTCTTCACCGTCTCCAGCAGCGCGCCGTCGGCCACCTGCCCGCTGCGATAGCTCTCGATGTAGACCTTGTCCACCTTCACCTGGCTTGAAAGCTGCTGCCACGAGTGCTCCAGATAGGCCGGGTCCTTCATCTTCTCCACCACGCCCACGGGAATGTACACGGCCACGCGAAACTGATCGTGAGCAGGCGGCTCTGCCTGCGCCTTCACGGCGAGCAGCGGCAGCGCGACAAGCAGGGCAACTGTAGAAAGCAGCAGAGGATTGCGAAGATACACGGCAGGGTCTCCTTGGTCGCCGGGGCATGGCATGAGCCGCCCGGTTTCTGCCGTCGGCTCACGCGCTGCTTTCGGCGCGGTGCCAGTATATGCGTTCAATGCCCTTGAATAAAACGATTCTGCAGAAACCAATCGCCGCGTTGTCGCATGCCTGCGCGCAGCAAAAAGCCCGGCCACGCGGGCCGGGCTTGTTGCGATTTGACTGCGAAGCGCGCTTTACGGAGCCACCACCTGTACTGAGTGGTTGCCGTGCGGCACAATCGCCAGCGCGGTGGGCCCCTGCACGCTTGTCGGGTAGGGCGTCGCCTGCGTCTGCGAAAGGGTGCCCGTATCCGGATTGAGCCGGAAGCCGGAAACCGAATTGCCCAGCGTGTTCGCGGTGTACACAAATCGTCCCAGCGCCGGATCCACCGCAATGGCAACCGGCTCCGTATCCGTCACATCATTCGTCGCTCCCGTGGTGTTCACCGCCAGCGAAGGAGTGCCCGTGGCGCGGTCGATCACATAACCCGACACCAGCGAATCCAGCGCATCGGCCACGTACATGTACTTGCCGCGCGGATCGATCGTCACGGCCAGCGGCTCGTTGCCCGTTTTGAAAGGTCCATTGATGAGGAAGTTCAGCGTGCCCTGGCTCTGCACGCTGTAACCGATGAGTTGATTGGAGGCGTAGTCGGCCACGTAGACGAAGCGGCTGGTGGGGTCGGCTGCCAGCGCCACCGGCTTTACGCCCGCCTGGAAGGGGCTGCCCGCCGCCGCGGTCAGCGCACCGCCAGAACCCACCTGGAAGCTCCAGATCCAGCCCGGATGCGCGTTGCTCGTCGTGGTGCCGCCCGGGTTGTAGGCGGACTGGTCATAGGCCGTTGCGTACACTGTTGTGCCGCTGGCCAGCACCGCCACGCTGGTGGGCGCCACGGTGTCGCTTTCGTAGCCGGGAATGGTCAGCGGCATCTGCGCCACGGCCGAGCCGACGGTCCCCGAGGAGAGCGAGTACGCCGTCAGCGTGGCCGTCGTGGTGCCGGAAACCACGTAGAGGTAGGTTCCCGTCGCGTTCACCGCAACCGCCGCGGGCGCGTCGGTCAGGGTCAGCGTGTCCTTGGCTGCCAGCGTGCCGTCGGTGGCCACCGTAAAGTGCACCACCGTGTCGTCGCCCGCGTTGGCCACGTACAGGTTGGCGTAGTCCTGGGTCACGGCCATCGACACCGGGTCCACGCCGCCGGAGGAAATCACCTTGCCGCCCGTGCGCAGCGCGCCGGACTGGGAATCGGCCGCAAAGCTTTCAATCTGGCCGTCGCTGCCGGCGCCGGGCGTGCCCTGGCTCGCCACAAACACGTAGTCGATGGTGACAATCTGGCAGGCGGTGAGCGCCGTGGCCACCACAAGGCCGAGTGCAGAGACCAGAAACAGCTGGCTCGTTTTGCTGAACTTCATGCGCTTCCTTCGTCGCGGGCCATCCATCCATCAGCCCTGCATGAACTGGATTGTTTTCCCCGTCCGGCCTTGTGCGCCGGCTCGGGGAGGGTTGCGGTTGCGGCGCCGTCTACTTCTGCGCCCGGGTGCCGTGCGGAATTGCCGCCACTGCCGTGGGCAGGGCATTCGATTTGGAGGGCGAGAACTGCGAGTTCAGCAGCGACCCGTCCGTCGCGTTGATCTGGAAGCCTGAAACCGTGGCGTCCAGATAATTTGCCGTGTAAAGATACTCGTTCAGCGAGGGGTCAATGCCGATGGCCACCGGCTGCGTGCCCGTCGTGTAGGTCCCAAGCCAGGTCAGCACGCCGCCCGAAACTGAGTATGCCGAAAGGTTGCCGTCCTGCGAGTTGGCCACGTAGGCGTACTTGCCGCTGCCGTCCACCACAATCGCCGCCGGCACGTTGCCCGTCGACGCCGGATTGCTCATCGGGCTCAGCAGGCCGCTGTTCACCTGGAAGGTCAGCACCTGGTCCTTCGCCGCGTCGGTCACGTAGACATAATTGCCGCTCGGGTCCGCCACAATCGACGAGGGCTTGGTTCCCGCCGCGAAGGGCACGCCGCCGCTCATCGGCGTCAGCGTCCCGTCGGAGTTCACCGTGAAGCCGAAGACGTAGCCGCTGACGCTGGTCGAGTCATACGCGGTCACGTAGACATACGCGCCCGAGGAAGCCGTGGTCACCGCCGTCGGCGTCATCACGTCGGTCGGGCTCGCCGGCAGCGTCAGCGGCCAGTACTCCGAGCTCAGGCTGGCGTTGGCCACCGGCGTCGCCAGCGAATCGTCCTTGTTGATGGGGAACACGGCGATCGAACCCGAGCAGGGCGCAGCCGTCGAGCAGCTCGGCAGCGGCTGGTAGGTGTCCGCCACGTAGAGATACGAGCCGGTCACGTTCACCGCCATGGGGAAGACTCCCGGCGTATTGACCGTGTTCTGCGGATACAGCTTGCCGTCATTGCCGATGGCGAACTGCACGATCGAGTTGTCGTCGCGGTTCACCACGTAGAGGTTCGTGTTGTCCGTGGAGGTTGCCTCGGCCACCGGGTTGCGCCCCCCGGAAGGGAAGGGCGAGGTGGGAATCTGCCGCATGCGGCCCGACTCGGAGTTGATTTCGAAGACGTCCACTTCGCCGTAGCTGGTGGGGCCCGCCCCCTGGGCGCTGGTCACGTAGACAAAGTCCACCGTCAGCGTGCTGCAGGCCGTCACCAGCCCGGCCGCCAGCAGGCTGACCGCGGAGGCCAGCACCAGCTGGCTCGATCTGTTGAACCTCATGCGCATCTTTCGTCAGCGGACCGGAACCCAGGCCCGAAGTTCCTGATTGGTGAGTGGAGCCGCGTCCGCCGCTTTTCGCCCGGCCGCGCCTCCGCTCCGATTGCGTTGCCAGGGTTCCGCAACCTCCGGCACCCCGGGGCAGGATCCGGCACCGGACCGCTTCCTGCCCAAATCATTTCCGCGCCGGCCGGCGGACTCAGCTGGTGCGTCCGGTCGCCACGCACCACAGCGCCGGCCCGTCCAGCGGGAACGCCGTGTTCGCCGAGCCGGACTGGCTGGTCAGAACGCCGGAGTTCTGGTCGATCAGCCGGCCCGTCACCGTCGAGTCGTTGTAGTTGGCCGTATAGATGTACTGGTAGGAGGGGTCTTCGAGCATGCATTTCGGCCCTGCGCCCGTGCCCACCGTGGAGCCGAACCCTCCGCCCGCCAGCTCGCTCAGCTGGTGCGTGCTCGGATCAATCACGTACCCCACAATGCCGCTCTGCGCGTTGTTCGGGTCGGTGTTGTTGCCCTGGTTCACCACGTACACCCACTTGTTTTTGTTCTCCACGATCAGATAAATCGGATTGGACTGCGCCGGATCGTCCGCCACCGCGCCGCCCGTCATCGCCTGCAGCGCGCCGTTTGCGCCCAATGAGTAGGGCAGAATCTGGCTGGTGGCGCCGTTGGTCACCAGCGTGCCCTCGTTATCCAGCACGTAGATGGTGCCGTTCCCGTTCACGATCGCCGTCGCCTGGCTGATGCCCAGCGGCTGCGAGGTGTTCTGCGTCACGGTCAACTGCCCGGTGGACAGGCTGTAGGTGTAAGGAAACACCGAATCGCCCGTGGCCGACGTGCCGCTGAGCGTAAGAATGTCGCCCGAGACCAGCACAAAATCGATGGGGTTGGCCGGAACCGGGAAGTAGGAGAGCTGCGCGCCGTTGGCAGAGGTCACCTGGGCATTCAGCAGCAGCGAGAGCCGCCCCGTGGTCGGATCCACCTTGAAGGCCGTGATGTCGCCGCAGCTCGTCACGCCCTGGCCCAGCGCCAGCGCGCATGCCGTGCTCGAGGGCGCGTCGTGGTCCAGCACATAAATAAAGTTGCCGGAGGCGTCGGAAAACATGCGCTCCGGGTTGATGCCCTGCGTGTAAAAGGTCTGCTGCGACTCCAGCACACCGTTGCCGCCAATCGAAAACTGGGTGATGTTGCCGCCCGAGCACGGGTCGGCTGTCGTGCAGTTGGCCCCGCCCGACGCCGTCTCACCCGTGTTCAGCACATAGAGGAACCTTCCGCCAGCCAGCAGTACGGCACGCGCCGGGTTCGATCCGCCGGAACCGATGGGAAGCCCGGCAATGGGATAGAGCTTGCCGGTGTTGTGCTCAATCTTGAAGCCTGAGACGATCCCGTTGCTGGTCGTCGCGGCGGTCTTGATGCCCGTCACGTACAGGTACCCGACCGTATAACTCTGAATGCAGGATGTGATGCCGAAAACTACGCCGGCCGAAAGGGCGCTCAACAGAAGGGCCTTGCCGAATTTCCTAAACTTCATGCGATTCCTTCATCCTGGTCCGGCGTGCGCCGCCAAGTTTGCTAGTTCCGCAGCAGAGCTGGGTGGGATGGGTCCCTGCTGCATTGTAAAAGGCGAGGGCTGGTTATGCCTAGTTTCCCTCCCATCCGGGTCCAGGCTGCGCACTCGGCCGGTCCCGGCGGGCTCTCGCACTCCGGGCTTCCGTCTCCGGCTCTCGTTGCACCCGCTTCCGCTAAAGATGGGATTTGGACTCGTCCGGCGGGGCAAAGGTCACCCTTGGGCCGCCCGCCGGGCGACTCTTTTTTCCACCCGCCGCACTACCACACCCGGCAGGAGTTTTCCGGATACATCGGCTGGCCCTTCTTGCAGTTGAATGCCTTGCCGAAGGCAGGGAAGTTCCGCACCACGCCGTTCACCCGCCAGTGGTCCGGCGAGTGCGGATCCACCAGCACGTCCTGCCGCGCGAACTGCTCGGTTTCGTTGGTGCACCACACCTGTGCAAAGCCCAGGAAGAACCGCTGCGCTTCCGAGTAGCCATCGATTTTTTCGTCGATGGATTTATGCTCCTCGGCCAGCGTGTTCATCAGCGCCATGTAGGCAATCCGCAGTCCGCCGTTGTCGGCCGTGTTCTCGCCCAGCGTCAGTTTGCCGTTCACCATCGCCGCCTTGGCGTCGCCCTGGGCCGGCGCCGCCTCAAAGCCGTCGTACTCATTCACCTCGCACGCCGTCCGCTGGTCGAAGGCCTTGCGGTCTGCCGGCGTATACCATTCGCGCAGATTCCCCTTGCCGTCGAACTTCGAGCCCTGGTCGTCAAAGCCGTGCGTCATCTCGTGGCCAATCACCATGCCGATGCCGCCGAAGTTCACCCCCGGGTCCATGTCAGGGTCAAAGAACGGCGGCTGCAGAATCCCCGCCGGGAAGTTGATGTCGTTCATTGAAGAGCTGTAATAGGCGTTCACCGTCGGCGGCGTCATGCCCCACTCCTGCTCGTTTACCGGCTTGCCCAGGTGGTCCAGGTTCCAATTCATCTCAAAGGCATCCGAGCGCTCCACGTTGCCCAGAAAATCGCCGTGCTTCACCTTCAGCCCGGCGTAGCTGCGCCACTTGGACGGATAGCCGATCTTGTTGCGGATCATCGACAGCTTCTTCTCGGCCGCCTGCTTGGTCTCCTCGCTCATCCACGGCAGCGTCTGGATGTCCTCGCCCAGCGCCTTTTCGAGCGCCGCTACAAGCTTGTCCATCTGGGCTTTGGCGTCGGGCGGAAAGTACTGCTTCACCCAGTCCTGCCCCACGGCCTCGCCCAGCGCGCGGTCGGTCATTGACGTGCACCGCTCCCAGCGCGGCAAGGGCTGCTTCTGCCCGGAGAGCGTCTTGCTGTAGAAGTCGAAGTACTCGTCGTAAAAATTCTGCGCCAGGTAAGGCGCCGCGCTGTGAATCAAATGCCAGCGGAAATATGCCTTCCATGCGCTGATTGGCTCGCTCGCAAGCAGCGTGTTCATCTCCTTGAAGAACTCCGGCGTGGCCACGTTCAGCGTGCCAAACTGGCCCACCTTCACGTCCTTGAAGTACACGTCGAAATCGAAATCAGGCGCCAGCTTGGCCAGGTCCGCCAGCGTGTAAATGTGGTAGCGGTTCTCCGGATTGCGCAGCTCCACGCGGCTTGTGGAAGCCTTGGCCAGCGCCGTTTCAATGGTCATCACGTCCGCGGCTTCCTTCGCCGCCTCCTCGGGCGAGTCCCCGGCCAGCGTCAGCATCTTCGTCACGTGCGCCACATATTCCTTGCGAATGTCCTCGAAATGCTTTGCCGGCGAAATGTAGTACTCACGGTCCGGCAGCGCCAGCCCGCCCTGGAAGATCCCCGCAATCTGCTTCGACGAATCCTTCTCATCCTGGCTCACGCCAAAGTTGAACAGCGGCCCGCCGGCCCCGCTCGCATCCAGTTCGCCCATCAGCTGCGCAATCTGGCTTGCCTTCTTCAGCCGCGCAACTTCCTTCAGCGCCGGCTCCAGCGGCTTCAGCCCCTCGGCGTCAATCTGCGCGGTGTCCATGCACGCCGCGTAGTAGCCCCCATACTGCTTCTGCAAGGGTGTCTTCGGATCATTCGCCGCCGCGTCCAGCTCCTTCCAAAGCAAATAGCGGTTCCGCTCCTGCAGAATCGAAAACGAACGCGCCCACAGCACATGGTCGCTGGGGATCGGGTTGTTCTTCACCCAGTTGCCGCAGGCGTACTGGTAAAAGTCCGTGCATGGGTCGACCGCTTTGTCGATTGCCGACGGATCAAAACTCTTCGATGCCTTCACCGGCTCGGGTTTTGACTCATTTGCCGCCGCGCTGGAGGCAGTCTGCGCCGCGGCCACTCCGGCCGCCAGCACCAAAAGTGGAATCATTTTCATCGGGTTCATGGAGATTTTCCTCGCCAGGCAGCAGCTTGCCGGTCCGTCGCCTTTCGCTCTTTCAGGCTCTACCGCGGACCTGGTCCCGCCCTTCCAAATGGGCTTCCACTGCGATGCCTAGCAGCCTATCACGCGCGCCAGCCCCGGCTCCATGCGCGCCCACGCCGCCCGCGCGCGGAGGTTCCCCCGGCGCTTTGCATCACGCCTAAAAAATGCTCAGCATGTCTCGCTCAGGATCTCTCGATGAATGGTCCCGGCCCGCATAGAGCCGCGCCGATGAGCTTCCGCTCCGCCCTACTTCTGGTCCAGTTCCGGTCGCGGGTCTGATTCCATGCTGTAAAGCAGTGGGATTCCCTCGCCGTGCGGCTGCTGTGGTGCTGCCCATTTCCTCCGCGACAGCCGGCGCGAACCCCGGACCATGGTGCTCCAGATCCACACGCCCACCGCCAGCGCAAACGGCGCAAGCACTTCCAGCAGCGCGCGCAGTTGCATATGCCCTCCGCCGCCTGTAATGCTCGTTCCGTCGCCCAATGCGGTCATCCAGTCCCCCTTTTTCCCCTCTACCTCTAAAGAACGTGCCCACGCCGGATTTTCCTTTTTCCCCTCTTGCCCGCCTTGCTCCCAGCCTCGCCGCGCCTTTCCGGCACTCCTGCCTCCGTGCCCGTCCCGCGTTTTCCTCAGCCTTCTTCACCGCGCGCCAACGCCTTTCTTTACAGCCCGCCCCGCCCCCTGCCACACTGGAGCGTGGACACCCAAACCATCCTCATCTTGGACTTCGGTTCGCAGTACACGCAGCTCATTGCCCGCCGCGTCCGCGAGTTCAATGTCTTTTCGGTCGTGCTGCCATGCACGGCGCCGCCCAGCGAAATGCAGGCCCTCAAGCCCCTCGGCGTCATCCTCTCCGGCGGCCCCTCGTCGGTCTATGACGCGGACGCGCCCGCCGCCGACCCCGGCCTGCTGGCGCTCGGCGTGCCCACCCTCGGCATCTGCTACGGCCTCCAGTTCATCGTCCACAACCTCGGCGGCAAGGTCCGCTCCGCCGCCAAGCGCGAGTATGGACATGCGCAAGTCACCATCGAGGACCGCGCAACGGAATTGTTTGCCGGCTTGCCGCCCGAGCTCTCCGTCTGGATGAGCCACGGCGACGAGGCCCTCGAGCTGCCGCCCGGCTTCCATCGCACCGCCGTCACCTCCAACGCGCTGGCCGGCATCGCCAACCCGGAGCGCAGAGTATGGGCCGTGCAGTTTCATCCGGAAGTCCATCACACGCCCCTCGGCCCGCAACTGCTGCGCAACTTTGTCTTCAATATTTGCGGCGCAAGCGGAGACTGGACTCCGGCTCACTTCATCGAATCCACCGTCGCCTCCATTCGCCACAAGGTCGGCAACGGCCACGTCCTCTGCGGCCTCTCCGGCGGCGTCGATTCCTCCGTCGCCGCCGTGCTCGTCCACAAGGCCATCGGCCCCCAGCTCACCTGCGTCTTCGTCAACAACGGCGTCCTGCGCAAGAACGAGTTCCACAGCGTCCAGCGCAACCTACGCGACAAGCTCGGCCTGAACATTGTCGCCGTCGACGCCGCCGACCGCTTCCTCGCCCAGCTTGCCGGCATCACTGACCCTGAAACCAAGCGCAAGCGCATCGGCGCGGAGTTCATCGCCGTCTTTGACGATGAGGCCCATCGCATCGCCAAACAAACTGGGGGTGTCAACTGGTTGGTGCAGGGCACGCTTTACCCGGACGTCATCGAGTCCAGCAGCGTCAAGGGCCCCAGCCAGACCATCAAAAGCCATCACAACGTGGGCGGCCTGCCGGAGCGCATGAAGCTCAAGCTCATTGAGCCCCTGCGCGATTTGTTTAAGGATGAAGTCCGCCGCATCGGCCGCGACCTCGGCATGCCGGAAGACGTCCTCGGCCGCCAGCCCTTTCCCGGCCCCGGCCTCGCCGTCCGCATTCTTGGTGAAGTCACGCCCGAGCGCGTGGCCCTGCTGCAGGAAGCCGACGACATCGTCGTCAGCGAGATCAAGGCCGCCGGGCTCTACTCCAAAATCTGGCAGAGCTTCGCGGTGCTGCTGCCTGTGATGAGCGTCGGCGTCATGGGCGACCAGCGCACCTACGCTTACACCGCCGCCATCCGCGCCGTGCACTCTGAGGACGGCATGACCGCCGACTGGGCTCCCCTGCCGCACGAGGTGCTCAAGCGCATCTCCAACCGCATTGTGAATGAAGTCCGAGGCATCAACCGCGTCGTCTACGACATCACGTCCAAGCCCCCCGGCACCATCGAGTGGGAGTAGGCTGCGCTGGACGACGATTCCGGAACCTTGCTGGACTGAGGTCCGTGCTTTCCCACATCTCCAACACCGGGAGATGTGGGGCACCCCGAGTTCGTGCGAAGGAGAAATCGCCAGATGCGGGCCACCCGCCACTACACGGATCGTTATTTGGGGCGAGGAGCGGATGGTGCTGACGCACACCTATTTGCTCGAACTGCTACGTCCAGCGGCTGCTACGGGATTCGTGGTGGCCGGCATCCAGACTGGATTTCCAGCTTTATCGCGCAACTGGATACTGAACTCGCGCTGATTCCCTCTTTGGCGGGTGGCCCACATCTGACTCTTCCACCCTGGCACGAACCTTCGGGTGCCCCACATCTCCCGGTTTTGGAGATGTGGGAAAGCACGGAATCTAACCATCCGTTCTTCTCATCCCAAACCCCTTCGGTAACTCATAGCCGCGTCTTGCGGCTGTCCAGAACGATTCGATTTCAATGGTACCGCGTTCTCCGGTCTGGTAATGGCGATAGCTGGACCACGGCCAATCCTCCGGGTGAGTCACGAGCCCGCGCTGGACGGGGTTCCTATGCATGTACTTCAGCTTCTCACTGACCTTCGCGCTGGAGTGCACGTTGAAGTCGTAGTAGCGCCTCTGCCAAAAGGGCCGCTCGATAAGGCGTCGCGCGACGGAGATCTTCAGCGCCTGAACCGCGCGCATGAGTTCGCCGCAGCGCGGCTCGCTGACAAGCAAATGGACATGCTCCGGCATGACCACATAACCCGCGACCACGAATCGATAGCGGATACGCGTTTGTTCGAGCGAGGCCTCAAAGACCTCTTTTGCGCGAGCGGTGCGCAGGTAAGGTTTGCGTCGGTAACAGCTGAAGGTGAGGAAGTGGAAGTCGCCGGTTTGTTGATACCGCACCAGACCGCGGGGCATAAGTAAGGATACATCTGATTTGACGTTGGTTGCAGTCTGTTCCTTTCCCACATCTCCAACGTCGGGAGATGTTGGGCACCCGAGATTCGTGGTTGCGCGAGATTGTTGATGTGGGTCACCGGCGACGCTGCACGCGGTCGCGCGGACGCGACAAATTCTGGACTCGCGGGACGGATGAATTTTGGATGGAGCAGCCGCTTACTGCCCCTCGGGCTTCAGCACCGGCGCGCGCATCGGCGTGGTCTCAATCTCCACTCGCGTGTCCCTGGGGAAGACCACGTTCCGCCCGTGGCGCAGAAAATTGTTGCTGAACGAGAGCGCCGCGGCATACATGCCGATGCCTGCCGCCAGGTTTCTGCTGCCCGCCGCCATGCCCACCACGCGTCCCACCAGCCCAAAGCCGTTGGACGCCGCCGTCGTATGGGCCATCAGATTGCCGTCCTGGTCCAGCCCTTTCACGGCCAGCACCGTCAGCAGCAGCGGCACAATCGCGCTGCGCTGGCTCCTCGGCGTCACCGTGCCTTCCGCGTCCAGCTTCAGGTTCTGCGTCATATCGGTCGCCGCGCCGGCCAGCTCGCCCTGCACCTGCCGCCGATAGCCCTTCGGCAACTGCAACTGCTGAAAGCTGAAGCGCAGGCTGCCGTTGCGCTCAAACGACCGCGCCGCCTTGGCCTTTGTGACCTTGCCCACCAGCACCGAACCCTGCGGCACCGCGATATGTTCGTCGTTGTCGAAGACCGGCTCCACCACCAGCGCCTTCACCGCATCGCCGGCCTTCGCCGTCGCCGAGTTCAGGCCGTCCTCCAGAATCGCGTGCACATGCCACAGCTCTGGCCCGCTCGCGACTTTCGTCTGCGCCGCCGCCGGAATCACCTGCGCCGCCTGCGCCTCTGCCGCTGCGTCCTCGGGCAATTCTGCCGGCGTCTTCAGCTCGAAGTTCCACGCCGTGTGCTCCGCAATCCACTGCGGGTGATAGGGCAACTGCCGGTAAAGCAGCGTCAGTAGCCGCATGCGCAATCCCGGCGGAGTAAAGTAGTCAATCTGGTCGCGCACTCGCTGCTTGGCCGCGGCCCATTCACGCCGGATCAGCGAAACATGCTTCCTCGTGCCCGGCGTTTTCAGGTAGAGCACCGGCGCGCCGTTGGCCGCCGCGGCTGCCTCAATCGCCACCGCGCCGCCCGGCAATTCCAGCGCGCTGAATCGCACCTCCGCCGTGCGGAAGGGCGTGAAGTCCCCATTCAGCCGCGCCGCCACGCGCTCCTTGTGGTTCGGTTTCAGTCCCACCACCTGTCCGCGCAGCATGGTTCCCGCCGGAACCACCAGCCGGTTGTCCGCATAGATCGGATACATCAGCCGCGCCTCGATCGTCTCACCCTTTTTCATGCCGTAGCGCCGCGTCGTTTCCACCTGCAGGCTGGTGCCGGCGGGGAGTGTCGGCGTACCGGCCGGTTGCTGCGCAGTGGGCGTGGCCACCGCCGCCGCGGCGGGCGGCTGGGGCTCGGCCTTTGGCCGGTGATGCAGCGTTTGCGCGGGCAGGGTTGCAGCTGGGACGGCAATCAGCGCGGCAAGAGCCAGCGTCGCGGCCGCTCGGCTGCGAAAAGGGAAGGGCATTCGGGTCTCCTACCTCGCATTCTATCGGTTAGGACGCCGCAGCCCGCCCAACCCGAGCCGTCACTGCGCGCCCGCGCCGCCGCGCAGCAGGGCCAGCTCGTGGTTCATCGCTTTCAGTTGGTCCAGCAGCTCGGCGTGGCGCTTTTCGTCGACGCCCGGTTCAATGCCCTCCACGTAGAAGGTTCCGTTCGGCTCCAGCTCGCAGCAGCGCACCTGGTGGAAGCTGTCGAAGCCCTGCCGGCGAATCACCGCCAGCAGCTCTTCGCTGGTCAGCGACTCGCGCACCAGCGCGCGCGCGTCCGGCTGACCGTCGCGCACCAGCACCGTGGCGCGGCCCTCCAGCAGGCGCGTCAACTTCCGCGAGCGGAACAGCAGGTGCACCACCAGCCAGTTGATCGCCAGCAGGGCGAAGGCGCCGATCAGGCCTCCGCTCACTGAGGTGTCGTCGCCGATGATGGCGTTCTGCACCGTGTTCGAAAGGCTCAGCAGCACCACCAGGTCGAATGGGTTCAACTGCGCCAGCTCGCGCTTGCCAAAGATGCGCAGCAGCACGATCAGCGCCAGGTAAACCAACACCGGGCGCAGCAGCTTCTCGGCTAAGGGAAGCTGCATCTGAAACATGTGGTTGAAAACAAGAGAATGCGGCATGGCATGAGCATACCGTCGCGCCGTTTACCTTTCCAGCCGAATCACCACGTTCACCTGGTGCGTCACCGGATCGGTCGTCGGGGTCATTTTCTCCGCCACGCCGGCCAGCACTTTTCTGCCCTGAATTCCTCACTTTCCTGCCCGTAATTCCTGAGTCAAGAAAACTCGCTTCAGTCTTTGGTCTTTGGCCCATTCTCACTTCCGCGGGTTACCTCACATTCACCACTGCATCTCTGCTAAAGTGGAAGATGCCGGCGCAGCGTCATTGTGCGGAAGCACTGGCCCAATGCGGCTGCCACCGATGCTTCGATTCCCCAATTTCCGGAAGACCAACGTGAGCCCGATATCCGCGGAAGAAGCCTCCGTCTTTGCGCCTCTTGTGCCCTTTCGCGTCGAGCCGCGCTTCGTCGCGCGCGTCTGGGGTTACACTGACCTCCGTCCCTGGTACGACCGCACCGCCGAAGACGAGCCCATCGGCGAAGTCTGGCTCACCGGCGACGATTGCCTGGTCGGCTCCGGCCCCCACACCGGCGAAACCCTAGGCAGCCTTTTTCAGCTGCATCATGACGTCCTGCTCGGCACGGCCGTTCCGGCTCCCGGCTCGCCGCTGCTCATCAAAGTCATCTTCGCCCGCCAGAAACTCAGCGTACAGGTCCATCCCGACGATCTGCTCGCCCGCCACTCCGGCCAGCCCCGCGGCAAAACCGAGTGCTGGTACGCCCTGGCAGCCGAGCACGGCGCGCGCGTCGCCCTCGGCCTGAAAACCGGCACCACCCTCGAACAGGTCCGCCAGGGCATCCAGGACGGCAACCTCGAGCAAAACCTCGCCGTCCTGCCCGTCCACACCGGCGACATGATCTATGTCGACGCCGGAACCGTCCACGCCATCTGGCCCGGGTCCATTCTGCTTGAGACGCAGCAGAACAGCGACGTCACCTATCGCATGTTCGACTACGGCCGTCCCCGCGAGCTGCACATCGAGCAATCCCTGCAGGCCACCGGCACCGTCACCCGCGCCGGCAAGGTTCCGCCGCTCCAGCTCCCTGACCGCACCATCCTCGTCGACGAGGACTACTTTTGCGTGGAGCGAATTCCCGTCGCCACCAGCCGCTCCAGTTCCACGCTACCCGGCTCCGGCGAGCCCCGCCCCGGCCTCTTTTATCTCTTCGCCGCCGCCGGCTCCGGCCGCATCACCAGCGTCGCCTTTGCCCCGGTGGAGCTGCCCGCCCGCGGCATCGTCGCCGTGCCCGCCTCTTCGCCCGTCTTTGCCGTGCAGGACATGGGCGGCCTCGATCTCATCCGCATTTCGCCCAGATGGCCCGCCTGACGCCAGTTCCCGGCTCACTTGGCAAGAGCGCAAACGCCGTGTTCTCTATTCTTTACGTCCGTCATCCCGTTTCTGCACTTTGCCGTGAACCAATTTCCCACAAAAGTGCGTCTAACCCGTACAGTTGTGGAGAGGGGGTTTTCCGGATTCATCTTCCTCAGTCGCCGGCTCGCTCCAGGCGAGACGACAATCAACGCACTACCCGCCCGAGCCTCGCCCACAGCGGGCGCTTTAAACTCCGGCTTCGGGCGCTCGGGCCTCTTGTACTTGCTTCATTGTTGCCTTGATACCACCAACTTGCCGTGACACTGCTTCAGCCCTTCCCCGAAGTGCCGGAATGAAGTGCACGCACGGTAAGGTTCTGTTGAGGAGATGCAACATGCGTTGGAAAGCGTGTTACGCCCCGGTTCTTGCTGCCCTTTTTGTCGCAGCGGCAGTCCCCGCCAAATCCCAGGTCGCTCCAGCCGCCACACGCAGCCAGGCCTCCCTTTCGGCCGGCGCCGGCGTCTCCTACTTCGATCTCGATTACGGCATGTCCAACAAGATGATCGGCATCAGCGCCTGGATCGACTACCGCCTGCCCCTCATGCCACGCTTGCTCCAGGGCCTGGGCATTGAGGCCGAAGGTCGCGACATCAACTATGACCGGCCCTCCAGCCTCTATCGCATGCGCCAGGACACCATCGCCGGCGGCCCCATCTATACCTGGACCCACTACCGCCGCGTCCGTCCCTACGCCAAGTACCTTTTCGGCTTCGGCAGCATCGACTTTCCCAAGATCGGCCTTTACGACCACGACACGCGCGTGGTCTTTGCGCCCGGCGTCGGCGTCGACTACCGCATCAACGCGCACTTCAAAGCCCGCGTCGACTACGAGTACCAGTTCTGGCAGGCCATCTTCGGTCCGAACGACCTCAATCCGCAGGGCGTCACCTTGGGCGTGCTCTACACCTTCGGCCGCAACCGCAGCTACTAGGCCGCGGATCCCCGCGCGGTCTTCGCTTTGCGCCCGGTCTTCGCTTTGCGCCCGGTCTTCGCCTTGCGCCCGGTCTTCTTGTTGCCCGCAGCCTTCTTCGCGCGCCCGCCCGGCTTGAACGGCGGCAGCAGCGGCCGTGGGTCGCGCTCCTCCCATCTCCGGCGCGTCTCCTTCAGCACCCACGCGCGATTGGCCGCCATCTGCGCAATCACCTCCGGCGGCGCGTCGGTCTTTTCCTGCTGCGCGGCCCAAATCAGCAGCTCCAGCAGCACCGGCGCCAGCGCAATCCCTTTCTCCGTCAGCCGGTAGTGGCTGCTCCGCCCATCCCCGGCCGCCGGCTCGGCCTCCACCAGTCCGCCCGCCTCCAGCCGCCGCAGCCGCTCCGCCAGAATGTTCGTCGCAATCCCTTCGCCCGAGTGCTGGAACTCCCCGAAGGTCCGGTAACCCCGCACCATCAGGTCGCGAATGATCAGCAGCGACCAGCGGTCCCCCAGCAGCTCCAGCCCGATGCTCACCGGGCAGCCCGAACGCCGCGCATCCGTTGTTTTCCGTCCCACGCCTCCACGCTATAAACTTCACTTGCAACTTGCAAGGCAAATGTGTTCCCATCGCGTTGCGCTGGGCCTCGGCCCTCCCCCCGCCGCCAATCCCTCTTCGGAGAACCCTCCTCATGCCCATCGATGCCCGCCTGCACACCGCCGTCGCCGCGGCCCTCGAGTCCGCCAGCGCCGAAGCTCTCTCCCGCCCCGCCAACCCGCCCAGCATCGACGGCACCTTTGGCGGCATGGTCGATTTCCTCGCCATGCACGAGACCTACCACATCGGCCAGCTCAGCTACGCCTGCCGCTGGCTCGGCCTCGACCGCGTCTTTGGCTGAGGATGGCCGATGGCGCGCGCCGCGCCCAACGAGCCTCCGATTCTTCTGCCCCTGGGAAAAAGTGAGGTCTGTGCCCCTTTCATCGCGGCCTTATCGCGATGAGTGGGCGGCGCAGCCTTGCCGTCCACTCGGACTCAATTTCCATCACTCCTCGAATCCCGGTCGCATAGTGGTTGAAGCTGGCTGGTGGCCCGCTCAACGAGTCTCCCACTCCTCTCCCCTTCGAAAAGGGGAGGTCTGTGCCCCATTCATCGCGGCTCTCTCGCGATGAGTGGGCCGCGTGCCGCTGCCCCTGCCACAGCGAAGGGCCTGCTTTTGCTTCTCTCTGTGAAAGTTCGTCGCCTCTTGAGCAGAATTGACCAGTCTCCAAGCGGCGAAGGACTGCATGCTTTCAACTCCGGGCACTCCGGGAGCGACACGTCGTGAAAGTGCGGGAGGGATCCCATGCAGACCACCCTCGGGGACGACCCGGGCGATTTCCCCAACGCCGTGAGTTCGGGAGAGTTCATTGAGCCTTTGTCGCCCGATGCTCTCAGCGAGTTTGAATCTCTTAAGGCGTATTTCAGCTGCCCAGCCAATTCGGTTCTGTTCGCTGAAGACCAGCCGCCCACCAACGTCCTGCTCTTGTTGGCGGGCAAGGTCAAGCTTTTAATGAATTCGACTGCCGGCAAACGATTAATCCTTGGAATCGCCAATCCCGGCGAAACCCTCGGATTGGCATCTGTGCTTTCGGGCAGCCACTACAACATCACTGCAGAAACTCTGCACCCGTGTACGCTTGCATCCATCTGCCGCGCGGACTTTCTTGAATTCCTGGCGCGCCACCCGGCTGCCTACAGCAACGTAGCGCGCGAGCTGTGTGTGGACTGCGCTCGAGCCTGCGAACAGGTGCGGGCACTCGGCCTGGCGCAATCCGCCCCCGCCAGGCTCGCGCGCCTCCTCCTGGCGTGGAGTGACGACGGCCAGGAGACCACACGCGGCACTCGGTTATTCTGCTCGCTCACTCACGGCGAAATCGGCGAGTGCATCGGCGCTTCCCGCGAGACGGTCACCCGCATCCTCAGCGACTTCAGGTTCCGGGAAGTGCTGGAATCGCGAGGATCGGCCTTCATCATCTCCAACCGAAGTGCGTTGGAAGCCTACGCCGGCATCGCCTGAGCTTCACCAGCCCGCCTGCCCCACAGCCCGCCCTCAGCGAAGTCGAAGGGTCCCGATTCCGGGACCTGGGGAAACCCGACGCCTTCCCCCCACCCAAAAACTTGTCATCCCGAGCGAGTCTGCGCAGCAGGCGAGCCGAGGGATCTGCGGTTGCTTTTCACAATTCCAGGACCCCCACCCCATCCCGCACCCATCAAAAAAAATCCACCCAGTTTGCCGATTAATTCTCCGGTTCCGTCACAATAGAGTTAGCCATCCCATCCCACCCGGAGAGACCCCATGTCTGAAGAGCTCCAGCCCCAAGCTGCGCCCGCTCCCGCCAACCCCGCCGTCGACCACTGCCTCCACGTCTTCAACTCCGTCTTCCGCACGGAGCTCGCCCGCGGCGTCCCCGACTACATCGCTGCCAAGAAAGCCGGCATCGCCTTCCGCAGCGCCCTCCCGCCCCTTGACGGCCACCACAACATCCGCAACTTCATCGCCTGCGTCGCCCACGGCATCCTCCTTGGCGCAATCGAGGACCGCCAAAGCTCCAAACTCCTTTACGCCGCACAGGTTGCACTCGCCGCCGCGCGTCCCCGCGTCGCCACGCAACCCTCCTCGGCCACATAGACAGGGACAGATACCCCCCCACCCCCCCTACAAAATTTGCAGTTTTCCACAGGCATTTTGCCGACAATTAGAAAGCAGTCTTCGCCTCGTCTTCGCCTCGCGCGCCACCGCCGCACTCGGGATCGTGGTCATCGGACGCCTATCCGCTGTCCGCTGCCGCAAAGTGTTAGCATCAGACTTGACAGATGCAAACTAAAAAACTGAAAATCATTCCCCTCGGCGGCCTGGGTGAGTTCGGCATGAACTGCCTGGCCCTGCAATGGGAAGACGACATTCTCGTCATCGATGCCGGCCTCATGTTTCCTGAGTCCGAATTGCTCGGCGTCGACATCGTTGTTCCTGACATCTCTTACCTCGTTGAAAACAAGGAGAAAGTCCGCGCCATCATCCTCACCCACGGCCATGAGGATCACATCGGCGGCCTGCCCTGGATTCTGAGCGAGCTCAAGGTGCCCGTCTACGCCACCGAGTTCACCCTCGCCTATGTGGAAGGCAAGCTCGAAGAGCATCAGATGCTCGACGACGCCGAGCTGGTCGAGATCACTCCGCGCGAGAAATTCACCCTCGGCCCCTTCACCATCGAGCCCATCCACGTCACGCACTCGCTCGTCGACTGCGTCGCGCTGGCCATTGAAACCCCCGTCGGCGTCGTCATCCACACCGGCGACTTCAAAATCGATCTCTCGCCTCTCGACAACAAGCCCTTTGACCTCCACGGCTTCGCCGAGTACGGCAAGCGCGGCGTCCTGGCCCTGCTGCAGGACTCCACCAACGTCGAGCGCAGCGGCTACTCGCCCAGCGAGCGCTCCGTCATTCCGCGCCTCGACGAACTCTTCTCCCGCACCAAAAAGAAGCTCTTCTTCAGTTGCTTCTCCTCCTCCATCTATCGCATCCGCATCGCGCTTGAGCTGGCCCGCGCCCACGGCCGCAAGGTCGCCATCGTCGGCCGCAGCATGATGGAAAGCTCTGAGATTGCGCAGGATCTCGGCTATCTCGACATTCCGCCCGGCCTCATCATCCAGCCCGGCCAAATGCGCGACTACTCGCCCGAGCAACTCATGATCCTCATCAGCGGCACCCAGGGCGAACCCATGAGCGCACTCAGCCGCGCCGCTGTGGACAACCACAAGCACGCACGCATCGACCCCGGTGACACCGTCATCCTCAGCTCGCGCATCATCCCCGGCAATGAGAGCGCCATCTTCCGCGTCATCGACCACCTCTATCGCCGCGACGCCAACGTCATCTGCGACGACGGCTCCAACGGCCTCATCCACGTCAGCGGCCACGGCAGCCAGGAGGAGATGCGCCTGCTCATCAATCTCGTCCGGCCCAAATTCTTCATCCCCATCCACGGCGATTACCGCCACCTGCGCCTCCACGCACAGGTCGCCCTGGGCACCGGCGTCGTCGAACACGCCATCGTGATTGAGGACGGTGACGTCCTCGAGCTCGACAAAAACGATGCGCGCAAAAAAGACAAGGTCACCGCCGGCCGCGTGCTCATCGATTCCGGCTCCACCATCGACGTCGTCCAGGACCTCGTCATTCGCGACCGCCGCATCCTTTCTGAAGACGGCTTCGTCCTCGCCGTGCTCGCCATCAACAAGCGCACCGGCAAGGTTGAGCAGCCGCCCGAGCTCGTCATGCGCGGCTTCGGCGCCGCCGACATCACAGAGAAGGCCCGCGAAACCGTCCTCAAAACACTCGACGGACTCACCGCCGAAGAAAAATCCGACTACGGCATGGTCAAGGAAAAAGTCCGCGTCGAACTCAAGCGCCTCATCCAGAAAACCACCGGCCGCCGCCCGCTCATCATGCCTGTGATCCTGGAAATCTGAGGCCAGCGCCGGCGATAATCAAACATCCGAAGCATTGGGTCCTGCTAGACTGATTCCACCATGAAATGGACCATCGTGATCTTGCTCAGCATCTCTGCCGCGTTCGCCCAGAGCACGCCTGATGCAGCCCACGCACACAGCAAGCGACAAAGTACTGCCGTCATGCCGGTCGCGAAGGTGCTGACCTCCGCTCTTTCAGAGGTCAAGGCCAAATCGCGGGTGGCAGTATTGTTACCCAGCGAACTGCCTGAAGCCGTTGCAGGAGCTAAGTACGCCAGCGTTGAGACCGCTTCGCAGGACGAATACGCCATAGAGCTGGACTACGAGTTGGGAGTCGGCGATTCTGGTTTCGCCGCGTTCTTTACTGCAAAAGTCCACCCCAAATACGCGCCAAAGGACATCGGAAATGTGCGCGAAGTGAAACTCTCGCATGGCTTCGTGGGCTATTTCCGTCCAGTGAGTTGTGGCGGATCCTGCGCCCCAGCGAATCTCTGGTGGGAGAAAGATGATGTCTTGTATCAATTCCAGTTGCAACTATCTCCAACTCTGTCCGAGCGCGATCAACAAAGCGCGATCGTTGCGGCCGCCAATTCGGCGATTGTCGCCGGAGCCCGTTGAGTGTGACCAATGCCGAGTTGAGAACCGCCGGGGGGCACTCTGACCACATCGCCCGCGCCGTCTACACTGGAATGGCCAAGCGGATCTTCCATGACGCACGGAGTGAATCGACAGTCGTATCGCTCTGAACCATCCGCGCGGCGGTTCCCTTCAAAGGCGAATGATCCCTTCACCGATAAACTTCCCGCCGATTGCCAACCTGCAAAACCAGAACCGCCAGCAGCTTGTCTTGAATATCGCAAATGACGCGATAATCGCCTACGCGATAGCACCAAAGGTCGCCCAATCGTCCCTTCAGCGCTTTGCCCAGGGCGCGCGGATCGTTGCCACGAGCCACGCGCTCGTCCAGAAAATCGAGAATTCGCCGGGCCGCGGGCTTGTCGATTTTTCGCAGTTGCTTCTTTGCGGTCTCCGCGTACTCAATCGTCCAAGCCAAGGTCTGTCCTGACCGACGCAGCGGAATGCACCTTTTCCCGCCCTTTGCGCACGCGCTCCAGCGTCCCGGCGGCCAGATAATACTCCTCCGCTTCAACGATGCCGTTCTCGATCATCTCCCGCAAATAGAAAGCCTTCGTGCGCCCCGTTTTCGCCGCCAACCGATCCAGCCGGCGTGCCAGTTCCGGTGCGAGCCGGATAGAGGTTGCCACTGTCGCCCCCTTGAATACACGTATTCATTGTATCGCGCCGCTCCGGGCCGCGCAATTCCAATCGAGATTCCGCTCCAATCCCCCTCATCTCCCGGATCTTTCAGGGGATAATTGCAGAATGGCAGACCAGCTCGTCACCCTCTCCACCATCCGCGCCGCCGCACGGCGCATCGCCGGCGTAGCCGTCCGCACGCCGCTGGTCCGCGCGCCTTTTCCCGGCATCGCCGGCCCGGGAACCGGAAAAGAAATCTGGCTCAAGGCCGAAAGCCTCCAGCCCATCGGCGCATTCAAAATCCGCGGCGCAGCCAACAAAATCCTCCAGCTCACGCCCTCGGAAATTGCCCGAGGCGTAATCACGTACTCGAGCGGCAACCACGCGCAAGGCGTCGCCTATGCCGCCCGCGCGGTTGGCGCAAAGGCCGTCATCGTCATGCCCTCCAACGCGCCGGCCATCAAGCGCGCCGCCACGCTCGCCCTCGGCGCTGAAGTGGTCGAAGTCGGCCCGGCATCGAGCGAGCGCCTCGCCAAAGCCGAGGAGCTGGTCCGCGCCCACGGCTACATCGTCATTCCGCCTTACGACGACGACGAGATCATCGCCGGCCAGGCCACCTGCGGCCTTGAAATCGTCGAAGATCTGCCCGACGTCGATCTCGTCCTCGCGCCCGTCTCCGGAGGCGGCCTTCTCGCCGGCGTCGCCGCCGCCGTCAAGCAACTTCTTCCCAATGCAAAGATCATCGGAGTCGAGCCCGAGCTCGCCGGCGACGCCGCCGAAAGCTTTCGCGCGGGCAAAGTCGTGGAGTGGACCGCCGATCGCACCAGCCAGACCATCGCCGACGGCCTCCGCACCCAGAGCGTCGGCACGCTCAACTTCGCGCACATCCAGCAATTCGTCGATGGCATCCTGACCGTCAGCGAGGCGGAGATTCGCGCCGCCATGCGCGCCATCGTTTCCACCGCTCGCCTTGTGCCCGAGCCCAGCGGCGCGGTTCCGGTTGCGGCGCTGCTCTTTCATTCCGCCCAGCTGCCGCGCTTCCGCAAGGCCGTGGCCGTGGTCAGCGGCGGCAACGTGGACCAGGCCTTCTTAGCCGAAGTCCTCACGGAATCGGCGCTGACAGAATCAGCCTCCGAACGTCGTTAAAGGAGAATCTCCGAGGGGAATCATGATCCGCCAATCCGCTGCCCAAAAACCTTTAGCCCGCCTGCTTGCATTTGCCGCGCTCGCTCTTGCCTTCGCCTTCGCCGGCGCCCTATCCGCCCCGGCCCAGCACGGCCCGCAACTCGTCAAGCCCATGGCCGGCCCGCGCGCCACTGCCCTGCAGGTCACCTGGCTTTACGTCACGCCCAGCCTCAGCGCGCAAAAGCTCACCCGCGTGCAAATCGGCCGCGAAATGGTGGTGGCCGAGCGCAGCGGCCCCTGGATGCGCGTCTACGCCAACACCGACATTGAGGAAGACCGCGCGCCTGACCAGCCCATCTTCGGAGACGACAACAGCGCGCCGCCGCCCATCTCCGGCTGGATCCAGGCCAAAGGCATCGTTGAAGCGTCCACGCCCAACGGCGACCAGATTCTGATGGGCGCAGCCGCGAATCAGGAGGCCCTCGCCGTTGACCCGCGCGGCCCCCAGAACGCCGCCCAGAGCGCGCATCTGCTTTACCGCCGCCTCGCCGAGATGTTCCCCAACTCGCCGCTCGCCGGCCAGGCGGCCTGGCGCGCCGCCGACATTCAGTGGCAAATTCAAAAGGCCGACCTCGGCACCCTGCCCTCGGCCCACTCCAGCGACCCCGCCCTGCGCGAGGAGATGGACGAGTCACGCCTCAAGGATGTCATCAAGTATTACCCGCACACCCGCTGGGCCGACCTCGCCGCCTTTGACCTCATCTCCAACAAGCTCTGCGGCGACTGGCAGGGCTCGCCCAAATGCCCCGCAAAGGAAGCCAAAATCTACGAGAAATACGCCGACGAATACCCTGACGGCCCGCGCACCGCCCGCGCTCTCTATGAGGCCGCCTATCGCGAGTCCGTCCTCGCCGACATGTTCCACGCCACCGGCGACGACCGCAAGAGCAACGACGCGCACCAGGACGCCCAGCGGCTGGCCGCCGCGCTCAAAGCCAAGTTTTCTGATTCCGATTACGCCTGGCGCGCCGCCGCCCTCGTGTACAAATTGGATCAGGGCATTCCCGACTACGGCATCGATCAGTGACCGGCCCAGTGACCGGCCCAATAACCGCCCAGTGACGGCCCAATGATTCACCCAGCGATTGACATGAAGATTGATTCATAATTGACCAGCAGACGGATTTTTCCGGCGCGCGCAGCCCGGCTTACTTCCACCCTTTTTCGGAGGCTGTTTGAATTCCTATTTGCAGTCCGTCCTTCTCGGCATCGTGGAAGGCCTCACCGAGTTCCTGCCCGTCAGCTCCACGGCGCATCTGCGCATCGCCGAAGCGCTCATGCACATCCCCCTCGACGACGCCTACTGGAAGATGTACACCATCGTCATTCAGGCCGGCGCCATCTTCGCGCTGCTTCTGCTTTACCTGAGCCGCATCGTCGGCTTCATCCGCACCTTCCCGCGCGGCGAGAATGGCGACCGCACATGGCTTACGCATCCCATCTCGCTCACCTTCATCGCCTTCGCGTGCACCTCGGTTCCGGCGCTGCTGCTCAAGAAATGGAGCGACCGCAACCTGGGCAGCATTCGCGCCATTGCTCTCGCGCTGCTCATCGGCGGCGTAGTCATGTGGGTTGTGGACGCGTGGTACTCGCGTCAGGAAGCCCGCACCACGCACGTCGAAGAGATGGGCCTCGGCCAGTCCATCTGGATCGGCCTTTGCCAGGCGCTGTCGGCCATCTTTCCCGGCGTCTCCCGCTCCATGTCCACCATCGCCGCCGGGCAAATCGCCGGCCTTGACCGTCCCTCCGCCCTCGAGTTCAGCTTCCTGCTCTCCATTCCCACCATGATCGCCGCCACCGGCTACGACCTCGTGAAGGAAGTTCTCCCCATCCACATCCTCGGCCACACCGCGCCGGCTGAGGTGGTCATGGACACCAATCGCTGGATCCTCCTCATCATCGGCTTCGTCGTCTCCTTCATCGTCGCCCTCGGCGTCGTCGAGTGGTTCCTCATGTGGGTCCGCCGCCACGGCTTCACCATCTTCGCCATCTATCGCATCGCCCTCGGCATCACCCTGCTGGTCTTCGGCGCGCGCATCATGGCCGGCTGAGCCCGGCCGGCTTCCCCCTGGCCAACTCCTTCGGATGTTGGACACTGTGGTTCCTCCTGTCCGGTTTTCGCGCCGGCCCCCGCGCACCGGCAGGGATAATAGAAACTGCTCTGGGAATTCTCGTCCGCTTTGGCGGCTGATGCGCGTCCATCGCGGCAGCCAGGCAGCAGCGGAGGCGTCCCCAACATGAAGTCCATTCCGATCGCTCTGTCGCCGACCCGCAACCGCGCCCTCAATGTCTTTCTCGGGCTGGTGCTGTGTCTGGTCTCGATCCTCCTTTTCCTCGCCCTCGCCACCTATCACCCCACCGATCCCTCGCTGAACACCGCCACTGACCTGCCCACGGCGCACACGGTCCACAACTGGGCCGGGGTCTTCGGCGCATGGATCAGCGACCTCATGCTGCAGGCGCTTGGGCTTGCATCCTTCCTGCTGCCCATCTGGCTGGGCGGCGTGGGCTGGAGCTGGATGCGCTCGCGGTCGGCGGGCACGGCCTGGCTGCGCTGGATCGGCTGCGGCCTCGCCGTCGTCTTCGTCCCCGCCCTCTTCGGACTGCTGCCGTGGCACTGGCGCTGGATGCACGCGGTTCCCGTCGAAGGCGTCATGGGCCGGCTTGCCTCCGACGATCTGGTCACCTATCTCAACATCCAGGGCGCATGGGTCGTCGCGCTCGGGCTCGGCCTCGCCGGCCTCTACTTCGCCTCCGCCATCAACTTCTGGGCCCTCAAAACCGGCCTCGAGGACCGCTGGCTGCAATCGGTGGCCCTGCGCGACCGCTGGCGCAACTGGCGCGAGGAGCGCGCCGAGCGCAAGGCCGAACGCCAAGCCGCGCTCGCGGAGCAGAACGCGCCCGGTCCCCAGCAGCGGCTCTTTTCCGGGTCCATCGATGTCGCCGAGGACGCCGAGCTCGAGCCATCGCTGCGCACGCCCCGCCGCTGGGCCGGCTTCTTCCGCCGCAAAGAGCGCGCCGTGGCCGCCGATCCGGTCGAAGACATTCCCGCCTACCAGCGCGCCGCCGTTGCGGCCGACGACGAGCCGGTTCCCGTGCGCCGCACCAACATCTGGGAGCGCGCCGACGGCCAGCCCGCGTCCGAGCCCGCCTCCGCCTCCGCTCCCGCAGCTCCTGCCGCACCCGCGCCCGCCGCGCCTCACGCGCCCGCTGCCCGCCTCGTGGAGATGCGCTCCACGCGCTTTGCGCCCGAGCCGCACCCCGCCGCCCATGCCGCGCCCGCACTCTCCGCCGCCGATCAAATCGCCATCCACGAGCGCGCCGACGCTGAAACGCGCAGCGTCACCCTCGCGCCCAAGCACGTCAGCGGTTACAAGCTGCCGGCCAGCACGCTGCTCAACGCCGGCGCGGGCCCGCAGGCCGTCCGCGAGAACGATCTGCGCGAGGAAGCCAGCGTGCTCGTCGAAAAATGCGGCGAGTTCGACGTGCGCGGCCAGGTCGTCCAAATCAATCCCGGCCCCATGGTCACCACCTATGAGTTCAAGCCCGAGGCCGGCGTCAAATACAGCCGCGTCACCGGCCTCGCCGAGGACCTCTGCCTCGCCATGCGCGCGGAAAGCATCCTCATCGAACGCATGGCCGGCAAAAGCACCGTCGGCATCCAGGTGCCCAACCACGAGCGCGAAACCATCTTCCTGCGCGACGTGATCGAGTCGGAGACCTTCGGCAAGGCGCGCTCGCGGCTCACCCTGGCCATGGGCAAGGACATTAATGGCCGCATCGTTACGGCCGATTTATCATCCATGCCCCACGTGCTCATCGCCGGTTCCACCGGCTCCGGCAAATCCGTGGCCATCAATGCCATGATCATGAGCCTGCTCTTCCGCACCACGCCCGCGCAGGTCCGCCTCATCCTGGTCGATCCCAAGCGCGTGGAGCTGGGCATGTACGAGGGCATTCCCCACCTCTTTACGCCCATCATCACTGAGCCCAAGCTGGCCGCCAACGCGCTGCGCAACGCGGTGCGCGAAATGGAGCGCCGCCTCAAGCTGCTGGCCAGCCGCAGCGTGCGCAACATTGACCAGTACAACAAGCTCTTTGAAGGCGGAATGCCGTCGCTCTTCGACGAGGGCGAAAACGAAGAGCCACTGCCCTACATCGTCATCATCATTGACGAGCTGGCCGACCTGATGATGCTCGACCGCTCCAACGTTGAGGAATCCGTCACGCGGCTGGCGCAGATGGCCCGCGCCGTCGGCATTCACCTCATCCTGGCCACGCAGCGGCCCAGCGTGGACGTCATCACCGGCCTCATCAAGGCCAACGTTCCCACCCGCATCAGCTTCCGCCTGGCCACCAAGGTGGACTCGCGCACCATCCTCGACACCAACGGGGCTGAAGCGCTCTTGGGTCGCGGCGACATGCTCTTTCTGCCGCCCGGAACCAGCCGCCTCATGCGCCTGCACGCGCCCTACGTCAGCGAAAAGGAAACCGCGGCCGTGGTCGCCTTCTGGAAAGATCAGGGCCTGGCCCAGTACGCCGACGGCTTCCTCGAGTCGCCCAGGGAAGAACGCGCCAGCATGGAGGGCTCAGGCGGCGAGGAGGACGAGAACGATCCTCTCTTCGACGACGCCGTCCGCCTGGTTTTTGAATTCGGCAAGGCTTCCACCTCGCTGCTGCAACGGCGGCTGCGCATCGGCTACGGCCGCGCCGCCCACCTCATTGACCTCATGGAGCGCGACGGACTCGTGGGGCAGGCCGACGGCTCCCGCCCGCGCGAGCTGCTTAAGGCGCCGGGCTGGCTGCACGAAGTTTCCGTCTCGGACGATTAGCGCCGGCGGACTCGCGGGAAGGGACGAACTATGCTTGGCATCGGCGCGGATCGCAATCTGCCGAGGGTCCTGCTGATCGACGAGGACATGATCAGCCGCGAAGTCATCGCCACCCTTCTCACCCTCAACGGATACACGCTCCACACCGCTTCAGAGACCGCCGGCGGCCTGGAAATGCTCCGCACCGGCGTCTGCAGTCCCCAGGTCATCCTTGTCAACGTGCAGGCCGCGGGCCTCAGCGGAGCCGAACTCATCCGCGAGCTGCGCGCGCTCAGCCGAGCGGCCCTCTACGCCATGGGCGTCGGCAAGCCCGAAAAAGAACTCCGCGACGCCGCGGACGCATATCTTGAAAAGCCCGTTACGGGCGAAACGCTGCAAAAGCTGCTGGGTACCCACGGCAAACAGCTTTCCCCGCTCGCCAGCCGCATCGCCGCTGAGCCGGTCATCAACCAGGAAATTCTGGCCCAGTTCCGCCAGGTGATGCGCGAGCAGACCGTGCGCGAAGTCTATGCCGCCGTGGTCGCCGACCTTCACAAGCGTATTCCGGCGCTCGAGGAGGCGATTGCCCGCAAAGACCGGGTCCAGGTCCGGCAGATCGGCCATTCCATCAAGGGCGGATGCGGCATGGCGGGCGCACGGCAGGCTGCCCGGGTGGGCGCAATGCTTGAAGGGGAGAGTGACGAATTGAGCAACTCCGCCGCATTGCTGGGTGAGTTACATGGTGCCCTTGAAAGGCTGGAACGCACGTTGGAAGTAGCATTTTCCGGGCAGGCAACGTAAGATGTTGTCCGGCAGGACATAAGCTCCCCAATCACCCGGTTGGGCGCATCACGATCTGCCAGCACAACGGTTGGCGGGGAAATTCCGCAGCCGGCGACCACCCAGGGGAGGCTAGCCGCTCACGTGGAACGAACGATTCGCATAGTTTTGGCGGACGACCATCCTGTGGTTCGCATCGGCGTCCGCAACATGCTCACCGAGCAGGAAGGCCTGGAAGTGGTGGGCGAGGCTGACGATGGCGACGAGGCCATTACCCAAACCCTCGAGCTTCAGCCGGACATCCTTCTGCTCGACGTGGCCATGCCCCGCTTGCCGGGCCTCGAGGCCATGCGGGCCATCATGAAGGGCTCGCCCTCGGTCAAGATTCTTCTCCTCACCTCCACCATCACCACGCAGCAGATTATTGAGGCGCTCCACATCGGTGCGCGCGGCATCGTGCTCAAAGACGCCCTCGCCGGCCACCTCACCACCGCCATCAAGACCGTCTGCGCCGGCGATTACTGGATCGGAGGCAAGCGCGTCGTCAATCTCGTCTCCGCGCTGCACGACCTCATGCTGCAGGCCACGCCGCCGCCGCATAAAACTTACGGCCTCACCCCGCGCGAGGTCGAAGTCGTCGGCTGCATCGTGGAAGGCTGCAGCAATCGCGACATTGCCAAGCAGTTCGGGCTCAGCGAGGAAACTGTCAAGCGCCACCTGTCGAACATCTTCGACAAAACCGGCGTCTCCACGCGCCTTGAGCTTGCCCTCTTCGCGATCGCGCACCATCTGGTCACGCCGCAGTAGCCCGCGCGGAACCCGCCGCGCTGCATCCCGCGCCGCACCAAACTCATCTCATCTCTGTCTGCCTCGTACCGCCTGCCCGCCGTGGCGGATGCGCGGCTGGCCGCTTGCGGCCTCTGCAACACATTGCGTCAGAATCAAAAAGGAGCCTTTCGCATGAAGATTGGATTTCTTGGACTGGGCGGAATGGGAACGCCCATGGCGCTGCGCCTGATTGGCGCAGGCCACGAATTGTCGGTGTGGAACCGCACCGAGGGCCGCACAAAGCCGCTCATCCGCGAGGGCGCGATTGCCGCCGCGACTCCGGCGGAAGCCGAATTGGGCGCGGACGCGGTCATCACCATGCTCTTCGACGATACGGCTCACGAAGAGGTTCTTTTTGGCGCAAACGGCCTGCTGGACGCGCTTTCGCCCGGTGCGCTGCACATCTCCTGCAGCACCATCAGCGTCGCGCTCTCTGAGCGGCTCACCGCCGAGCACGCCCGCCGCGGACACAGGTACGTGGCTGCGCCGGTCTTTGGCCGGCCCAGCGTCGCCGAGGCCGGCAAGCTGTGGATCGTCATGGCCGGTGAGGAATCGGCCGTAGCCGCGGCCCGCCCCATCCTCGAGCCGCTCTCGCGGGGAATCTCCGTCGTCGGCGCAGAACCGCGCCAGGCCCATGCGCTCAAGCTCGGCGGCAACTTCCTCATCAGCGCCATGATTCATTCGCTCAGCGAAGCCTTCGTCTACGCGGAGTCGCAGGGCATCGCGCCCGACGCGTTCCTCGATGCCGTGAACAGCGCGCTCTTTCAGTCGCCGCTTTACGCGGTCTACGGCAAGGTGATGCAGCATCCGCCGGAGCATCCGGGCGCGACCGTCTCGCTCGGCGCAAAGGATCTGCGTCTGCTGCGCGAGGCCGCGGCCAGCAAGGGTGCGCGCCTGAGCCTGGCCGACGCCATGGCCGAGATTTTTGCCGAAGCGGAACGGACCGGACTAGCCAACGAAGACTGGGCCGTGGGCCAATATCGCATGGCGCAGCGGCGCGGAAGGCTCGGTAGTTAAGCGTTCCGTCATTCGCCGTGCGACGTGACGATGAGTGCCGCGCGGCCCGATTCGCCCCGATTCGTTAGGATAAAAGCATGAAGCTCAAGGGAAAAATCGTTTTCATCACCGGCGCAACCGCTGGAATCGGCCGCGCAGCCGCGCTGGCCTTTGCCGAGGAGGGCGCGCGCCTGCTGCTCGCGGCCCGCCGCGCGGACAAGCTCCAGGAAGTGGCCGCCGCAGTGCACGAGCGCGGCGCAGAGGCCGTGCATTCCATCCAGTTGGACGTGCGCGACGCCGCCGCCGTGCAAAAGGCCGTGGACCATTTGCCGAAGGAATGGGCCGAGATCGAGATTCTCGTCAACAATGCAGGCCTCAGCCGCGGGCTCGACAAGCTTTACGCGGGCAGCCTTGAGGACTGGGACGAGATGATCGACACCAACGTGAAGGGACTGCTTTACGTCACCCGCGCCGTCACCCCCGGCATGGTCGAGCGCGGCCGCGGCCACGTCATCAACCTGGGTTCCACCGCGGGCGAACTCCCTTATCCCAACGGCGCCGTCTATTGTGCCACCAAGTTCGCCGAGCGCGCGCTCAGCGATGGACTCCGCCAGGATGTGCTCGGTACGCCCATCCGCGTCACCAGCATCGACCCCGGCATGGTGGAAACCGATTTCAGTCTGGTGCGCTTCCGCGGCGACGCCGGGCGCGCGGAAAAGGTCTACAAAGGTCTTACGCCGCTCACTCCGGAGGATGTGGCCGATGCCATTGTGTGGGCCGCCTCGCGGCCCGCGCACGTGAACATTGCCCGCGTGCTGATGACGTCCATACACCAGGCAAACTCACTGCAGTTTTCGCGCAGCCAGACGCAATGAGCCCGGGCAGCGACCATCCGCGAGCGGCCACGGGCAGTCCGTATCGACGATCAGCCCAGCTCGGCGAGCTGCGCCTCAATCTGCTTGAGCGCGGACTCGAGCGCCGCGCGCCTGCCTGCGTTGGAGGTCCTTTGCGAAAGAATATGTTCCCGCTGCAACTGGAGAGCCTGCACCTTGCGAGCCTTTTCGGCGCGTTTCAGCTCGGCCAGGCGTCGCTGTTCTTCGCTCACATAGGTGTTGTCGGCCTTCTCTTCCGCGTGCTGCGAGGCTTCCGCCATCTGTTCCTCCACCGATTTGCTTTCCCAACCACGTGCCATAAGTCCATTCTACCGGGGACGGCTGTCCTTGCGCCCTGCAAGCCTCGGAGTTTGGCTCTGGCACACGCGGAGGCTGTGTGATGCGCGTCTGGCAAATCCCGTCCTTCGGCGTGGATTCTCTTGAACTTGCGGAGCGGCCCATGCCCGCGCCCGCCGCCGGAGAAGTCCTCATCCGGGTGCAGGCGGTCTCCTTCAATTACCGCGACCTGATGGTGGTGAAAGGGCTTTACAACCCAAAGCTGAAGCTGCCGCGCGTCCCCTGCTCGGATGGCGCAGGCGTGGTGGAGGCCGTGGGCGAAGGCGTTACCGAATGGAAGCCCGGCGACCGCGTGGCCGGCATCTTTATGCAGAACTGGCTGGACGGCCCGCCCACGCCGGCAAAGGTAAAGGGCGCGCTGGGCGGCGACATCGACGGCATGCTGGCCGAATCTGTGGTGCTGCGCGCGTCCGGCCTTGTCGCCGTGCCGGAACATTTGAACTTTCTCGAGGCATCCACGCTGCCCTGCGCCGCCGTCACCGCATGGAACGCGCTGAAGGTTGGAGGTGTGCGCGCAGGGTCCACAGTTCTCGTGCAGGGAACCGGCGGTGTCTCCATCTTCGCCATCCAGTTCGCACGCCTGAAAGGCGCGCGCGTTCTGGGCACATCCACTCATCCGCAAAAGCTGGAAAAAGCCCTGGCGCTCGGGCTGGACGCCGGCATCAACTCCGCGGAAACGCCGGAGTGGGCCGGCTGGGTGCTGGACCAGACCGGCGGCGAGGGCGTGGACCTGGTGGTGGAAGTGGGTGGCGAAAGCACTCTGCCGCAATCGCTGCGCGCGGTGCGCATGGGCGGCGTCATCGCGCAAATCGGTGTCCTCTCCGGGGCCGCATGCCATCTTCCTTTGGCCCAGGTTCTGCACAAGCAGGTGCGCATCCAGGGCATTTACGTCGGCTCGCGCAAGGACTTGGAGGAGATGAACGCCTTCCTTGCGCAAACCCCGCTGCAGCCCGTCGTGGAAGGCTTTCCCTGGGCCGAATCGCGCGAAGTGCTCAGGCGCATGGAATCGCAAAGCCACTTTGGCAAGCTCGCGGTCACACTCGATTGATGCGCTGGAGAGCCGCGCGCACCCCGCGAAATCTCCGCTGTGCTGCCTGCTTTCCCTTCGCTCAGGACGAGTACCAAAGGCCTGGAAACTCCCACAATGAAACGGCATGGAGGCGGAAAGTGATGCGAAATTGGCGTACGCTAGAGGGCTGAAGGCGCGCGAACGCTCGCTGGGCGTCAGCTCCCTCAAAAGGACCGAAATCCCATTGCCGACTCCGACGCACATTTCGATCTCCCAGCCAGCGACAGTCAATTGCCGGTGCGGGAAGGATGTGTGGGCAAAGCGCTCGATTCCGGTCGCCGCCGCGCTGGGCACGGTCTTCATCCTGCTGGCAGGATGCGGCGGGAACGTCGTCTCCGCCAATCCTTCCAACGCGCAATTCTCCATCTCGCCCGGCGCGGCGCAAATTGACACGAATTGCACCGGCTGCAACGCCGCGCATTCAGCGCAGCAGCTTGGCAATCAGTTCACGGCCACACTCGCCGGCGGCGGCCCCGCGTCCGTCACGTGGTTGGTGGCCGGCGGAGATCCCGTCGCGGGCACCGGAAAAATTACGGCATCCGGCCTCTACACTCCGCCAACTTATCTGACGAGAGATCAAGTCCAGGTCGTCGTCACCGCAGCGCTCCGGTCCAATCCAGGCGTGCGTGCCAGTTCCGTCCTCACCGTGACGCCGGGATTTCTGCAGCCGCTCACGCCGGAAAATCTCGCGCTGGGGCCCGGAGGAACGGCAACCGTCACGGGATTTCTCTCCGAGGCGCGCGGCTCCGCGGGCATTCGCTTTGCCCTGAAGGACCCGGGGGCCGGCGACGCTGCCGACATGGGAACGCTGAGCGCCACAAGCTGCCGGCGATCCGCCGACGCCTTCACCTCCTGCACCGTGACGTATACCGCGCCGGCAACCCTTGCATCCACCCGCATGGTTCATCTCCAGGCCTTTGCGGGCCAAGCCGGCGCGCGGATCGAGACGCAGGTGCTGTTGAACACTGCGGGGGTGGCCAGCGACCCCGTGACCCACCAGTCGCAGCAGTTTTCTCCCATGCTCCTCGGGAGTTCCGGGGGCAACAACAATGACTTTGATGCCCAGGGAGACACCATCGCCGATTGCTGCAGCGGGACCCTCGGCGCGCTGGTCGAGGATGAGCACGGAGCGCGCTATCTGCTCAGCAACAATCACGTGCTGGCGCGCAGTGACCATGCCACGGTCGGCGATGCGATCGTGCAGCCTGGACTGATTGACAACAACTGCACACCCAACGGCGACGGCGCGGGCACCCAGCCGGTGGGCACGCTGGCCGCCTGGCTGCCGCTTGATGAAAACGACACCAACGCCGACGCGGCCATCGCGCGCGTTGAATCGAATTCCGTGGATCCGCAGGGGCGCATTCTTGAGCTCGGCGCAAAGCTGCCGGACGGCCAGTTGGCGCCTGCGCCGCCGGGCGTCTCCTCCACCGGCGGCCTGGGAGAAGCGGGTTCTCTGAGCCTGCCCGTGGCCAAGAGCGGACGCACCACGGGCCTCACCTGCGGCGAAGTTTCCGCTCTGAGCCTCGACATCAAAGTGAATTACTACCGCGACTGCGCGGAGACGCGCCCCTACCTCACCAAGCTGTTCACCAATCAGATCGGCATCAGCGGCGACCAGTTCAGCGATTCGGGTGACTCCGGCGCGCTCATTGTTGACGCCGCCGACGCCGAGCCGGTGGGGCTCTACTTTGCCGGTGGCACGGACGCTTCGGGCGTCGATCAAGGCGTCGCCAATCCGGCGCAGGACGTGCTCAGCGAGCTTGCGACGCACGCCGGCAACGGCGCAGCCTTCACCTTCGTCGGCGGCGCGGACCATCCCGTGAGCTGCTTGAGTTTCGGCAACAGCACCGCCGCATCCGCGCAGGCCCGCGCCCTCAGCGCCGAGCAGATTGCCCGTGTGCAGAACGCGCTGGAAGCCGCGCGCACTCTGGTAAACCCCGGGTCGGGAATCCTGGGCGTCGCCATGGGCAAGAGCAGCGACGATCCTGGGACCGCGGCCGTCATCGTATACGTCAGCGAGGGCAGCCATGCAAGCATTCCAGCGCTCATCCGCGGCGTACGAACGGTGATGATTCCCACCACGGCCGGCGCGGTCGCGCTCGGCTCAGCGCCCATGGCGAACGCACTTTCCGCCGCGCCCGCATTGGACGCCACCACTCTGGCCCGGGCGGTCGCCGTAAAGCAGCGGATCGGACGCGGACTGATGGATGCGAATTCCGCATTTTTCGGCGTTGGAGTGGGGCAGAGCCTCGACAATCCCGCTGAAGCGGCTCTGGTGATTTACGTCGACCGGCAAAAGCTTCCCGCGCAGTTGCCCGCGGTTCTGGACGGACTGAGAACCCGCTACGTGGTCATGAACCCAATGCACGTGACCCGCTCCTATGAGATTCCCTTTCGCTCACGCATCCACTGCCTGCCCCATCCGCGGAGTAAGGACGCAAGCGGCACGCTGCCGGATTTGCGGCGGCATACATTGTTTTGAGCAGCCGCTTCCATGAAGTTGAGGTTCGAATCGTGCAACCCATCGTGAGTGGGAGCCGGGCCGTCTGTCTGGCGGCATTGTTGGCTGGATCGGCATCCGTCCTGCGCGCCGCGCCCGTTGTGACCGGGTACATTTTTCCCCAGGACACGCTCCTCGAGGAGCAACCGATCGACCTCAACGGAATGACACGCGTCAATTTCGCCTTTGCGCTGATCCGTGACGGACGCATGGTGGAAGGCTCTGCGAACGACGGCAGTAACCTGGCATGGCTTGTTGCGCAAAAGCGCGCTCACCCTTCGCTTCAGGTTTTGATTTCCGTTGGAGGCTGGCAGGGCTCCGGCGGCTTTTCTGATGCGGCGCGGACGCCGAAGAGCCGGAGTATCTTCATCGACAGCGTGATGGCCTTCCTGCACACGTACGACCTCGACGGACTCGACCTGGACTGGGAGTATCCGGGTCTGCGCGGAGCGGGGAATAAGTCCCGCAAGCAGGACAAGCATAACTTCACCCTCCTTCTTCAGGAGTTACGCGCGCAGTTTCAAAAGGAGCTTCAGACAACGCACAAACGGTACTATCTTACAATTGCTGCAGGCGCATCTGAGGAGTATCTCGAACACACGGAGATGGCGAAGGTGCAAAGGTATGTCGACGCCGTGAACCTGATGACTTATGACTATTACCAGGCCGGAACCGACCCGACCACCGGGCCCAATGCGCCACTCTTCACCGACCCCGCGGACCCCAAGGGAGAATCGGCGGACGTCTCCGTGCGGGCCTTTGAAGCGGCGGGCGTGCCCGCGGAAAAGATCGTCCTTGGCATTCCCTTCTACGGCCGCATGTGGGGCGATGTGAGCGGACAGAATCATGGCCTGTTTCAGCGCGGCCGTGCCACATCGACGAGTTATTTGCCTTATAGCCGTATCGCGAGCTCGATGCTGAATCACGGATTTATTCGATACTGGGACGCCGATGGCGCGGTCCCCTACTTATACGATGAACAGGACCATCTCTTCGTCTCCTATGACGACCCGGAGTCGGTGAGAAAGAAGTGCGCCTATGTGGTCGCGCATCATCTGGGCGGAGTCATGTTCTGGAGTTATTCGGATGACACCTCCGGAGTGCTTCTCGAGACCATTGATCGCGCTCTCAAGTAAGCCGGCGGCGCGCGCGAGCGGATCGAATGGGGCGCGCGAGCGCAATTTAGCGCAGCAGGTCTTCGAGTACCGTGCTCAGGTTCGTCTTCTCGTCGCGATACTTCACGATCACCGGCGCGTAAAGGCTCAGCCCCCATTCGGCGCCTTTTCCCTGGGTCACGGCCCGGGAACCCGGCACCACCACTGCGTTCTCCGGAATCATGAGCGGCAACTCCGCCGTGGCGCGCAGCACCGTGCCATGCACAAGATCGAAGACCGGAGTGCCGCGCGTCAGCACGGTTCCGGCGGCAAGCACGGCGCCGCGGCGGACGATTGTGCCCTCATATACGCCGGAGTTGCCGCCGAGCAGAACATCATCCTCCACGATGACCGGATTCGCGTTCACCGGCTCCAGCACCCCGCCGATTTGCGCAGCGGCGCTCAGGTGGACGCGCTTGCCAACCTGTGCGCAGGAGCCGACGAGCGCATGGGAATCGACCATCGTGCCCTCGTCCACCCAGGCGCCGGCATTGATGTACATGGGCGGCATGCAGACGACCCCTTTGGCAACAAATGCGCCGGCCCGCACGCTCGATCCGCCCGGCACCACGCGAATGCCGGACTCCGGCGCAAAGCACCGAACGGGATAGGTGTGCTTGTCCACGAACGAGAGACCCGCGGCCGGCCAATCCCTGAGCGTGCCCAGGCGAAACCCGAGAAGAATTCCCTGTTTGACCCACGCATGCACTTGCCAGCCCGTTTGCGACGCTGGATCGGGCGACGCGGCCCGAATCTCACCGCGCTCAAGACGGTCGCGCAGCTCAAGAAACGCATCCATGGCGGCACTGTCGCCTGCGGCGGCGGCGCCGGCCGCATAATGGCGCTCAATCGATTCCTGCAGTTCCTGGAGGGTCATCGCATCCCGAGTGTATCAAGGCGAGTCCGGCCGCACACGGTCGTCAAGTTTCCTGAAGCGCCTGGCCAAGGGCGTCTGCCACCGCTTCCTGCTGCTCCGCGGAAAGACGATTGAAGAACGGCAGCGCGAGCGTTCGCCGGCCCACGGACTCCGTGACGGGAAGCGATGCACGCAGGGCGCTGGGGTGGCTGCTCCACGCAGGCTGAAGATGAATGGGCGCGAAGTACGGCGCGGTTGCGATCCCGCGTTCGGCCAGCGCGGCTTGAATTGCGTCGCGATTCGCGCCTTCCGGCAGCCGAACCACATAGACGAACCAGCTTATCTCGCCGCCGGGGATTTCCAACGGCGGCCGCTCCAGCCCCGGAATTCCCTCCAGCATTCGGTGGTACCGTTCGGCAACCGCGCGCCGAAGTGTGAGAATCTCATCCAGACGGGCCAACTGCACACGACCCATCGCGCAGGCCAGCTCGGAGAGCCGGTAGTTAAAACCAATCTCCGCATATCCGCGCCCGGGCGCGGCGGAGCCCGCGGCCGAGGATCCGTGAGCGGGGCTCCGGCCTTGGTTGCACAAGCTGCGCAATCGCTGCGCGTGGTCGGCGTCGTGCGCGAGCACGGCCCCTCCTTCAGCGGTGGTGATTTGCTTGTTGGGATAGAAGCCGAAGACGGCCAGGTCGCCGAAGGTTCCCGCCCGTTGGCCCTCACAGCTTGCGCCAAGCGCCTCGCAGGCGTCCTCAAGAATCACCAGGTTGTGCCGGCCGGCAATCGCGCGAAGCTCGCGCATGCGTGCGGGAACGCCGAAGGTGTGGACGGCGAGGATGGCCCGCGTGCGCGGCGTGATGGCGCGTTCAACCGCAGCCGGAGAAAGGTTGAGCGTCACCGGGTCGATGTCCACAAACACCGGTGTTGCGCGAACATGACGAACCACGTTGGCCACCGCGATGAACGCGAAGGACGGGAGAATGACCTCGTCTCCTTCACCGATTCCCAGGGTGAGCAGAGACAAATGAAGGCCCGCGGTACCCGAGCTGACGGCCACTGCGTGCGGGACGCCGTGGTACCGGGCGAGTGCGCGCTCGAATGACTCGAGTTCAGGGCCGAGGCACAATTGCGGCGAGCGCAGAACCACGTTGACGGCCGCAATTTCAGCCTCTGTGATGTCCGGGGCGGAGAGCGGAATGCGGAAGCTCATCTTTGCGCCGTTTCATCCGGGATTGGAGCCGGCGATTTGATGAGAATGCCTTCCAGCGAAACCGTGGCAAGCACGCGCGCAATGGCGGCTGCGGCGGTTCCGTCGCCATAAGGATTAACCATTCCTCGCATCGCGTCGCGAGAGTGCGGATCCAGAACGCGATCCATCGCATCCCGGATCGACTCCGCATCCGCGGGAACGTCCACGACGTTTGCCGCGCGTTCGCGGCCCTGCTGGCGCATGCCCACGTTCACCACCGGAAGCGCCAGGGAGGCAGCCTCCATGATGCCGCTGGACGAGTTTCCGACCATCGCGTCGACCGCGCCCAGCAGGCTCCAATAGGTCACCGCATCGAGGTTGACAAAGATGTGCGTGCCTGCTCGCGACGCAGCCAGGCTGTGCGCGCGCGCAATCAGCGCGTGGCTTCCGGCGTCCGCGTTCGGATAGACGAAGAGGAGCTGGCCGGGCGTATGCGCGAGCGCCGCAAAGAGCGCGTCGGCCTCCGCATTAGTGTCAGTCAGAATGGTCACCGGGTGCCAGGCGACCAAAATCGCCGGCGACCGAAGCTTCAGGTCAAGGCGCAACTCGAGCTCGGCGCGCGTGAGAAGTTGCGAACGGCGCAGATGGTCCAGCGAGGGCGCGCCGGCGCGGTGAACACGCCAGGGCTCTTCCCCCATCGCAATCACGCGTCGCCGTGCGGCTTCAGTGGACGTGAAATGGATGTGCGCCATCTTCGTGAGCGCGTTGCGCACCTGGTCGTCAATCGCGCCCTGGGAGACCTCTCCACCTTCAATGTGTGCGATGGGAATGCGCATGGCGACGGCCACTGAGGCGGGTGCGAGCATTTCGTAACGGTCCGCGATGAGAAGCAGGATGTCGGGCCGCCAGGCGGTCAGTGCGTCTGCGAGTCCAAGCATGGCGACGCCGATGGTTTTCGCCATTCCTGTATCGGAGTCGGAGCTGAGCAGGCACTCAACGCGCGCGCGGATAGGGAAGCCGTCACGCTCGATCTCCAGCACCGTGGCGCCAAATGTGGGCGAGAGATGCGGGCCGAGAACGAAGACGCCCAACTCCACCGCGGGATGGCCGGTAAGTTCCCGAAGGGGCCAGTAAAGGTGGCTGTAGTCCGCGCGGGAGGCGGTGACCACAGCGATGCGGCGGCAGCCGGAGAGCCGATGCACGCTCGCGCTTTCGAGGGCCGTATTCACGTCCTGAGTATAGATGGGCGGGATGACGCGGTTTTGCGGCGGGCCAGCCGAGCTGCGCAGCCCTGGATGTGCGAGTCAATTCGCGAACGATGTGACCACACGGAAAGATGGACGGCGGATTGTCCATGACACGAGAAGTGTGGAATGAGCGCTCCGGGGCGCCGCCGCAGCGGGGGGAAGGACGCTGCACATGAATGGTGTGCTCGCATACACTAAATGGTTCCGTAACTTTTCAGGGCAGATGCGGCCCAATTCGCGTGGAGAGAGTGTTGACCATGAACAGAGTTCGAATCGGCGCGGCCGCCGTGGTCGCGATCTGTGCGTGGCTCGCCGCTGCAGCGCAGGCGGAGCCGCATTTCAATCAGGAGGCGATTCGCCTGAACAATCGTGGCGTGGCGCTGATGGGGCAGCAGTTCACCGAGCGCGCGGCAGCCACGTTTCTTGAAGCCATCCAGAAAGACCCGACGATGGCGCAGGCGGACCTCAATGAAGGCATCGCGCTGATGACGCTGCAAAAGCTGACCGAGGCCAAGGAGTACTTTCACAAGGCGCTCAAGCTGGAGCCCGGCAATCCGCAGGCCTGGTACAACCTGGGCCTTGCGCAGCACGCGAATAACGAGGTGGATGCGGCGCTCTCGAGCTTTCAGCAGGCAGTGAAGTACGCGCCGCGCGACGCGGATTCGTATTACTTCGAGGGCGTTTGCTACCAGGAACAGAAGGAGTACGGGAAGGCAATCGTCATCTTCAAGCAGGCGCTGGCAATCAATCCCTTGCACGCTTCGGCGGAGTTCGCGACGGCGCGCGCGCTGCAGCGCTCGGGCCATACCGAAGAAGCGCGGGAACACTTCAAGCGCTTCCAGCACATGACCAGCACCAAGATTGCGTCAGCCATCGGCCTGGCGTACGGCGAGCAGGGGCACTTCTCGACCGCGCTGCCCGTGGAGATGCCGCAGGAGGTGCAGCGGACGATGATTCCGGTACGGCTGGAGCCGAAAGTGATGCAGACCGGACCTGCGGGAAATCACGAAACCGGCGGTGCCTGCATGATGGACGTGACCGGCACCGGCAGCATGGACCTGGTGCTGATGGAAGAGGGAGCGCAAGCGATTGTCGTGCTGCATCGGGAGCCGGATGGAAGTTTCAAGCCGATCGACGCTGCCGCGGCCGGGCTGAAGCTCGCGGGCCACGGCGTTGCATGCGCGGTGGGCGACTTTGATGCGGATGGGAAGAATGACCTGGCCGTGGCCACCGAGGACGGACTCGCGCTGTTTCGCAATCTGGGCAACGGCAAATTTGAAAACGTGACGAAGGCGGCGGGCCTGGAGACAAAGAATCGGCCGACCGGCATCGGGTTTCTGGACTTTGATCACGACGGCGATCTGGACCTGCTGGTGACGGGATCGCCGCTCGAGCCGGGCGGCGAATCGAATGTGCTGTGGCGCAACGACGGGAACAAGACCTTCACGGAGTGGACCGCGCCGACGGGACTGGGAGGCAGCGGACGGACCGAAGCCGCGATTCTGACAGACTTCAACAATGATCGCGCGGTGGACATTGCCGTGACCGGCGATGGCACCTCTCCGATTCTCTACATCAATCCGCGCGAAGGGAAATATCCGGCGCAACCTCTCTACGACGCGAAGTTGCCGGCGACCGAAGGCATTGCGGTGCTGGATTACAACAAGGACCGTTGGATGGACATTGCGGTGACGCATGACGGCGCGCCGGGGCTGACGCTGTGGCGCAACATTGCCGGACCCAACGATGTGGGGCGGCGCTTTGAGCGCGTGAGCCTGCCGCTGCACGGCGCGGAGCGCGGATGGGGCGTGACTCCGGTGGATATTGATAACGACGGCTGGATTGATCTGGCCGCGATTGTGGAGACCAAGGAAGGATCGCGCGTGAAGGTCTTCCGCAACCTTGGGAACGGCAGCTTTGCGGATGTGAGCCGCGCGCTTGGCCTGGATCGCGTGAAGCTGCATGAGCCACGGGGGCTGATTGCGGGCGATGTGGACGGAGACGGCGCGCCGGACCTGATTGTGATTCAGAAGGATGCACCACCGGTGCTCCTTCGCAACTTCGGCGCAAACAAAAATCACTTTGTGCGTCTGGACCTGAGCGGATTCGCGGACAACAAGACGGCCATCGGCGTGAAGGTGGAGATCTTTGCCGACGGGCAATGGCAGAAGTGGGAATTGCCCGGCGCGTCGGGCTTCCGCACGCAGGGTCCGCCGCAGATTCTGGTGGGACTGGGCAAGGCGGACCATATCAACCTGCTGCGGATTCTGTGGCCCACCGGCGTGCTGCAGGATGAGATTGATTTGCCGCACACGCAGGTGATTGCGATGAAGGAGGCCGACCGGCGCGGAAGCTCTTGCCCGGTGCTGTTTGTGTGGAACGGGCACGAGTACAAGCTGGTGACGGATGTGATTGGCGCCGGCGTGGTGGGCCACTGGTTTACGCCCACGCGGCGCAACACGCCGAACCCGAGCGAGTGGATCAAGGTGGACGGCGGCCAGGTGAAGACAGTTGGCGGCAAGGTGAGCCTGCGCTTTATTGAGCCGATGGAAGAGGTGAATTACATTGACCAGTTGCGGCTGGTGGCAGTGGACCACCCGGCGAACGTGGAGGTGAATCCGGACGAGAAGTTTCTGGACGATCCGCCATTCGCCTCCGGCAAGGTTGTGGCGTCACGGGACCTCCGTCTTCCCGTGGGCGCGTGGGACGGCGATGGACAGGACGCGCTGAAAGCGCTAAGCGTGCGCGACCACAAATTTGCGAGCGGATTCAAGCCGACGCCCTATGACGGATTCGCAAATGTGCATACGCTCACGCTGGATTTAGGCGCGCTGAAGCCGCACGCGCCGTTGCGGCTGCTGATGACAGGGTATGTGAATTACTTTAGCGCGACGTCGCTCTACGCCGCGTGGCAGGCGGGTATCAAGCCGATTGCGCCCTATGTGGAAGCGCAGTTGCCGAACGGTACGTGGCAGCGCGTGACGGGCGAGGCCGGCTTCCCGGCGGGCCTCGAGCGGACCATCGTGGTGGACCTGACGGGCAAGCTGCCTGCGGGCACGCGGCGGATTCGGCTGGTGACCAATCTTGAAATTTACTGGGACCAGGTGCTGGTGGACAACAACCCGCAAGGTGACGTGCGCACCACGGAGGCGCCGCTGACGCTGGCGACCGAGCAGTTCCGCGGGTATCCGAAGCAGCTTGAGGGAGCGAGCCCCGGCGATCTGAGCTACGACTACAATCGCGTGAGCCTTACCGGGCCGTTCCAGCACCAGCGCGGCAGTTACACGCACTTTGGCAATGTGACGGCGCTGGTGAAGGGCATCGACAACCGCTTCGCGATCTTCGGCAGCGGAGAGGAGCTGGCCGCAGAGTTCGACGCGAGCAGGCTGCCGCAGTTGCCGGCGGGCTGGAAGCGCGATTATTTCTTCTATGCGAACGGATATGTGAAGGACATGGACTGGTGGGATGCGTCGCCGTTCACCGTGGCGCAGTTGCCATTTCACCAAATGAGGTCCTATCCGTATCCAGCGAGCGAGACGTTTCCTGACGATGCGCGGTCGCTCAAGTACCAGTTGGACTGGAATGACCGCTTCGATACAGGCACGCCGGTGCGCTTTTACCGGTTCGACTTCCATACGCTGCCCTCAACGCCCAAGGACGACACGCTGAAGCAGCCGAGCCTGGCGGACAGGCCGTGATTGGCGAGAAGGCGCGGATGCGAAGCGCGGAGCAAAGGGGAAGGCGCGAACATGCGTGACGTTGTGCTGCAGCCTGCCGTGCGGCAACTGGAGATGCTGCGCGCGGGCAATGTTTCAGTGGCTGAGCTGGCCGAGGCGCACCTGGCACAGATTGCGCGGCTTGAGCCAACGCTGAACGTGTTCGCCGACTTCGACGCGGAGCGCGTGCGTGCGGAGGCCAGGCGGCAGGATGCGATGAAGGCGCCGCGCGGCGCGCTGCACGGATTGCCAGTGACGGTGAAGTCGTCGATTGCGACGAAGGGTTTCCGCTGCGAGATTGGAAGCCTGCTGAACAAAGGCCATGTTCCGCGCGAAGACGCCGTGGTGGGGTTGCGGCTGCGCGCGGCGGGCGCGCTGATTCTGGGCACAACGAACTGTCCGGAATTTCTGATGGCCTACGAAACGGACAACCTGCTGCATGGGCGGACGTGCAATCCGTGGGATCTCGCGCGCACGCCGGGCGGGTCGAGCGGAGGCGAGTCGGCAGCGATTGCGGCGGGGATGTCGGCCGCGGGGTTGGGAAGCGACAGCGGAGGGTCCGTGCGCGTACCCGCGCATTTCACCGGCATCTGCTCACTGAAGCCGACACCGGGAAGGATTCCTGGGCAGGGGCATTTGCCGCCGTGCGTGGGGCCGTTCTCCGTGCTGGGCGCGATTGGGCCGATGGCGCGCACGATCGAGGACTTGACGCTGCTGTTCCGTACGCTCAGCGGACAGGACCGGCACGACCCTGCGAGCGCGCCGATTGCTTTGCGCCTGCCGAGCCTCGACGAGCTGCGCGAAACGCCTGTGGGATTTTTTGAAGACGATGGGCTGATTCCCGTGACGGCGGAGACGCGCGAGGCAGTGCAGGCTGCGGCGGGCGTGCTGCGCGCGGCGGCCTTTCGCGTGGAGGCATTTCGTCCGCGCATGCTGGAGCCGCTGCGGCGGTTGTGGTGGAAGCTGTTTGTGCAGTGCGGCGCGATGTTTTATGAGCCGACTATTCGCGGCAGGCAGGAAGAGCTGAGCCCGATCTTCAAGGAGTTTCTTGCGATTGCCGCGTCGGTGCCGCCGATGACGGCGGCGCAGATGCTGGATGCGTGGGCGGAGCTGGATGTTTTGCGCGCCAAGGCACTCACGGAGATGGATGCGTATCCGGTGTGGCTGTGCCCGGTGGCCAGCGTACCCGCGTTCCGGCACGGCGAGAGGAGCTGGACCGTGGAGGGACAGGCCGTGGGCTATCTGGATGCGGTGCGGCATACGCAGTGGTTCAACACGCTGGCTGCGCCGGCTGTGGTGGTTCCCGCGGGCCGGTCGCCGGAAGGTTTGCCTATTGGCGTGCAGGTGGTGGCGCGGCCGTTTGAAGACGAGATTGCGCTGGGAATTGCTTCAGTGATCGATGCGGAGATGGGCTATCAGCCGCCGCCGATGGCGCTTTCCGCGTAGGAACTACGCGAAGCATTGTGAATGCCGCGCGGACCGAGGCGCAAAAAATGCAGGGCAGCCCACGCGGGCTGCCCTTTTGCAACTGGGCTGGTCCCAGAGCCGAGGGTTACGGCAGGTAGTAGCGGAACGAGGTCCAGACCATGTTGTCAATGCCGTTGGCGCCGCCGTCGGGATTGGTTGTGCCGCCATTACCGGACCAGAGGTTGCGCTCAAAGCGGCTGTACTGGAATCCCTGCCGAAGACGCCCTGCGGGTCCGTTGTGAATATCGAACCACCAGCCGGTCGCGAATTCTTGCACGTCCTTATTGTTGCCCGCGCAGTTTGCGGGATTCGAGGGGCTGAAGGAGCCGCCGGATGGAACCTCAGTTTGGCAGCCGGACATGTTCGCGGTGTAGGTTCCGTAGCCGACCTGCTTGGCGCTTACAGGATCGATCGTCCAGTCGCGGCCAATGTAGTCACCGCCGTAATTGAGGTAGAGGCTGAGGCGCTTGGTGGGATTCATCTCCAAAGTGCTGAGAGCGGAGAAGCCGTGCAGGGGAGAGAGGGTTCCATCGGGACGCAAGGTGACATCGGCGATGGTTGAGGAGCCGTACCGACCGACGCCGGCACCCCAGAGCCCCTTAAGGCCGATGCTCACGCGCTTGTCAAGGAGCGGACCGCGGAAACCGCCGCCGATGCCGCCGCCCCAGACGGTGTGGTTATATGGCGTTCCACTGGTGGGATAGATGCGGTCACGGAAGCTGCGTCCGATACCGAAGAGTTCCCAGTGTCCCCAGCCGGGTTCGACGGCGACTTTGGCGACGAAATCGGGGGTGGGATTGAAGGAGTAGTTGCTGGCGGGGTTGTAAAGACCGCCGGCATTGCCGGCGGAACCGATGAGCAGGTTGGTGGGCAGGTTTGCTCCCGCCGGATTAAGAGTTTCAGCATTTTCCGCGGAGACGCCGAAGAACAACGACTTGCCGATGTCTCTGGTAACACGGAAGCTGTACTGCCGGGTCCAGACGAAGCCGGTTTCATACTGCGGGTCAATGGAAGCTGGGAGGATTTCCGATCCGCGTTGGAGGCCCTTTGTGGTTTCAGTTGAAAGCGACCAACCCTGGCCGCCGGAGAAGTCCCAGCCGTCGTTCAGTCGCGCATCGACCCACAATTGGCGCTGACGCATGGTGTAGCTGTTCGACTGATTGTTGTTGGAGGTGGCGCCGGCGCTGAGCCAGTCCATCTCGTAGTAGCCGGTGAGTGTCATGTTCGCCAGCTTGCCAGTCGCCGTGAGCGCAAGGCGCGACTGACGACCAGAACCCTGAAATTCGCTCATCTGTGCGGCGTCTGAGAATTGGAGCGGGACGCCGGTGAACTGCGTGTTGAGTCCGCCGCCCGTGGCACCCTGGCGCCAGACGGTTTCTGCTGCGAGGAAGCTGCCCGCGGGCGAGATGGTGATGCCCTTGTAATGCAGTGCGTCAGGATGGGCGATTTCCTTCTTGATGCCCTGCGTCTCTTCCGTGATGCTGGAGACGACTGAAGCGTTGGCCTGCTTCATGTCGTCGACCGAGCTGCTGAGGGTTTTCACGGCGGAGGCATTCTCAGTGACCGCATGCTGCTGCTGGTCAGCCGCAGCCTGCGCCTTGGCCGCCGCATCTTCGGCCTGAGCAGCCCTCTGCTGCGCTTCCTGGAGCGCGGCATTCTTGGTGGCCAGGTCGTTCTTGAGGTTGTCGATCTGGCTCTGCTGGCTCTGCAACTGGTCGCGCAGCGCCTGAATCTGTTGTTCCACTGTTGGCTTGTGTTCTCTCCTGGCCGCGTGATGCTTGTGGGCGGGTGCGGGATTTTGCGCCGCAAAAGCATACGAGCCTACAAGACTGGCTGCCAACATGGCGACGGCAGCGGCTTTCAGCTGAAATTTCATTGGGCCTCTCACTTCTCTCATTCAGATAGTTGTGCCACAGGGCAACGCCAGCACGCTCCTCGCACGTTTCGCCTCTCGCCTGAACTGCAATCTGCATATGCCCAAGGAAGAATTGCCGTACGAAGCGAGAGCGTAGAGCCGGATGCAGTAGATGGCTTAACCACGCACTCTGCTGTCATGCGAATCCAAGTAAGAGGCTCGCAGAAATAGATGAATAGATGACGAATTCACACGCTTTTCACACAAGCAGCGACGATGCGCACGCCGCAGATAGCAAGCAAATTTACACGACGTTCACAGAGGGCGGACGCAAGTGTGCATGCAGCGCCTGCGGCAGGAAGACGGCAGGCGCTAGTTCGCGGAGGAATTCTGTTGGCGGCCTGCGCTGACGAGATTCGCGAGGATGCGATAAGCGCCGGGGACAAGCTCGGGCGTCTGGCGGTAGAGCGCGTAGGCCACGTAGATGAATGTTCCCTTGCCGACGGGTGCGACGACGAGGCCGCCGCGCTGCGGGTCCTGGCCGGGATCGGCCGTCTCAGTCAGTGCGGTGAAGGCGGAGTCCCATGTGCTGAGGAAGGAGTGCCCGCGCTCTTCCACCCAGCTGTTGAAATCGGCCGACGTGATTTTGTTGGGGAAGGTGAGGAGCGGATTGCCGGGCGCGAGGATTTTGACGGGCGTGGTTTCATCCACGACGCGTTCCGCGCGGCCGAGCGACAGCGGCAGCGGTGCGGGGAAATTGCCGCTCTGGTATTGGACGATGAGCGTTCCGCCGTTGCGGACAAAGTCATTCAGGCGCGCTCTTGCGGCGAGCAGATCGGGCCGGACGGAGTAAGCGCGGATGCCGATGAAAATGACGTTATAGGCGGAGAGATTGCCGGAGGTGAGATCGTCGGCGGTGAGCAGATGAGGCGTGACGCCGAGGCCTTCAAGGGCCTGCGGGATGAGATCGCCGGTGCCCATGACGTAACCGACGCGGAGGCCGGGCGCGACTTTGACCTCGACCTTGCGGGTTTCAAGGCGGGCGGCGCGATAAAGGTTGGTTGGCCGCAGTCCGGCGTAGCCCACGCTGCGCCAGCCGGTGGTGTACGTGTGTCCGGCGGAAGTGACAGCGGCCTGGATGGAGTATGCGCCGGCGTGCGCGGCGGCGGGCGTGACGGAAAAGAGAATCGGGTCGGTGTCGCCTGCGGAGGATTGCTGGAAGCTGGCCTGTGTAGGAGCAACGCTCCATCCATTGGGGAGCTTGAGCATGACGGAGCCCTCGGCAGCGGATTCTGTGTGAACGGTGACGCTGACGGTGAGCGGCGAGCCGTCCAGCGGCAGAATGCGCGCCTGAGGATCGACGCGAACACCGATGGCCGGCGTGACGACGAGCGGCTCGTAGAAGCCGCCGGGGCCGGTGACGCGCTGAAGAGTTTGCACCACCTGGCCGAGCCGGATGGGAAGGCCATCGAAGGAGAACTCGGCCCAGGCGGAGAGCGGATACGGCGCGAAGGAGCGCTCGCGCCAGGCTTCATTGTGAATGTCGTAGTAGGGCTGCTCGATCGAGGGCCGCGTGAAGTAAGGCTCGGTGGGCGCGGCGTCGGCGGGCACTGTGAGGCGGAAGATGGAGTCGGCGCTTTGGTCCGTCGATTCGGTGCTTAGGGGCTCGCCGTGCTTCCATGGTTCAGCGGTCTGGTGCTCGAACCATGTCCTGACGAGGCGGACCTGATCTGTGCCCTGAAAATCTTTGTCCTGAAGATCTGAGCCCTGAGGTGCGGCGTGCGCGGTGTGGATGCGGACGCGGAAGGTTTCGCCGGGCGAGACGCTGCGCGGAGCTTCGTCGGCGGAAGAGCCGCGGAATCCGCGGCTGCTGGCGTCGGACTCATCCGTGCGGAAGGCCATGAGGTCGAGGCCGAGAAGATCCTTGAATGCGGTCTGGAACTGGTCGATCTTGGCGTCGAGTTCGAAGAGGAGGCTGGTCCTGGCCTGCGCGCTGAGAGTGCTGGCCGCAACTTTTTCACGCAGGGTGAGCGTGTCGCGATAGAGAGGTGCGAGATGTTGGGCTTCGACAACGCCGGCGCGGCAGGGGCAGGCGGAGAGGAATGCGCCGAGGCCGCTGTCGATTTGATGAAGGCCGGCGGTGAGCCATGCGGGCGGATGCGGGCCCGCGAGGCGTGCGAGGCCGGAGATGGACGTGTCAATGCGGACGTGGGAGTTGAGGAAAAGATTGTGGTCGTCGGCGTTGGGTGCGTCGCGCGCGGCGGGGGCTTTTACCCCAGCCTGGGGAGCGACGGCCCAGAGGTGAAAGCGGGAATCGCCAGGTCCGGTGAGCGAGGGATTTGCGCCGCCGTTCTGCGACTTCTGCATGCCCCAACCTGTGCGCGCGATCTGCGAATAACTGCGGCCGAGGGTGAGGTCGAAGGTGCCGACGGGAATGGTGACGTCTGTGGAGAGCGGGCCGCTGGTCCACGCGCCGGTGATGTAATTGCGAAAGCGCGCGGGGGCCCAGTGGCCGGTGGCGTAATCGAAGATGCCTTGGCTGGTGACGCGCGCGAAGGGCGTGCGGCTGTAGACGGCGGAGACCTGCCAGGGCGTGAGGCCGTTTTTGAGCTGGTCAGGGAAGACGTTGGGATCGGCCGCGGCCTTGAAGACCTCCTGCGCGATTTCTCCGCTGACCTGATGTTGGCCGTGACCGTCACTGACGCCGCCGACGAAGGTGGCGACGATGATTTGGGGGCGGGTGCGGCGGACGGCGAGGACAGCGTCATAAAGCACGCGGCGATGCGTCCACTGCGCAAAGGATTCCTGCTGGGTCTTGGAGAATCCGAAGTCCACCTCAGTGCCCCAGAGCTGATGGATGCCGTAGTATTCGTCGGCCTTGAGCAGCTCATTGGTGCGGATGAGGCCGAGAGCGTCATTGGTGTCGGCGGACATCAGGTTCTGGCCGCCTTCGCCGCGGTTGAGGGTGAAGAGCGTGGCGCGGACGCCGTGGCCGCGGGAGAGATAAGTGAGCAGCGAGCCGTCTTCGTCGTCGGGATGCGCGTCGATATAGAGCACGCTGGCCGTGGTGTGGAGACGCTTGAGCGTTTGCTCGAGCGAGGCTTCGCCGCGGTCCATGGCCAGGGGCTGCGCCAGCAGCGCAGGCTGCGACGCGGGCAGCGTGTACGACGCGGCGGGCTGCTGCGCGGGTGCAAGGACGTTGGAGAGAGAAACGAGCGCGAAGGCGGCGAAGAGCCTGAAGGACACGGGGCGAAGGGCTGCGGCGGCGGGAACCATAGTACTGGCCAGTGTACAATCCGCCAGAGCGAACACAAAGGAAACGACGGAAGAGATGAGCCTGCATTCTGCGCACGAGAGCGGGACAACCATGCTGGAACGGCGCATCGGACTGCGCTCGGCCGTGCTGTTCAACATGCTGGAGATGATCGGCGTGGGGCCGTTTGTCACGCTGCCGCTGGTGATTGCCGCGGCGGGCTACCGGCTGTCGATTTGGGCGTGGCTGCTGGGCGCGGCGATTGCGGTGATGGACGGGCTGGTGTGGGCGGAGCTGGGCGCGGCGCTGCCGCGGGCCGGCGGTTCATACGCGTTCTTGCGGGAGATTTACGGGCCGAAGAAGGCCGGCAACTGGCTGGGATTTTTGTTTGTGTGGCAATTGAGTTTTTCCGCGCCGCTTTCGATTGCGTCAGGGTGCATCGGGCTGTCAGGGTTTCTGGCGTGGTTCTGGCCGGGACTCAGTGCGGCTCCCTGGGCGGCTTTGCCGGGACTGCATTATGCGAACTTTGCTGCGGTGGGCGCGTGTTTGCTGGTGACGGCGCTGCTCTACAGAAATTTGAGCTCGATTACTCGGCTGGCATGGGTGCTGTTCGCGGGAGTGATCACGGCGCTGGTGGGCGTGATTGCCAGCGGCTTTGCGCATGCGGCGGCGATGGGCGGATGGCGGATGCCCACGAGCCCGGCAGAAAGCGCGGGGCTTGCTATCGGAGGTTTGGCGCACGCCACGCTGATTGCGACCTACGATTACTGGGGCTACTACAACATCACGTTCCTGGGCAGCGAGGTGAAGGAGCCGGCGAAGACGATTCCGCGCGCGATTCTGCTGAGCGTGGGCATTGTGGCGGCGATTTACGTAACGATGAACGTGGCCGCGCTTCCCAGCGTGCATGAGGCGGCAGCGGGCGCGTTGCACGGCGTGACGGTGCACCTGCAACTGGTGGCCGACATTGCGCAGTCGGCCTTTGGGAAGTGGGCCGGCTACACGGTGGCGGCGCTGGTGGTGTGGACCGCGTTTGCGTCAGTATTTTCTCTGCTGCTGGGCTACAGCCGCGTGCCCTACGCGGCGGCGAAGGACGGGAATTTCTTCCGTTTTCTGGACAAGGTGCATCCGAAGTATCACATTCCGAACCGGTCGCTGGTGGCGATGGGACTGGTGGCGGCGGCCTTCTGCTTTTTCAGCCTGCAGGCGGTGATTACGTTGCTGGTGATTACGCGCATCCTGCTGCAATTCCTGCTGCAGCACGTGGGCGTGATGGTGCTCAGGGTAAAGCAGCCGGATCTGCCGCGACCCTTCCGCATTCCGTGGTATCCGCTGCCGCCGCTGCTGGCAATGGCGGGGTTCTTGTTCATCCTGTTCAGCCGGCAGGAGGCTTGGCAGGGCCTGGCCGCGGCAGCGGCGATTGGCGTGAGCGGATCGCTGATTTATTTGTGGCGGGCCAGGACGCTGGGCCAGTGGCCGTTTGCGGCGGAAGAGAGCGACTCAGCAAGTTAGCGAGCGGTTGAGCGTTGGCGGCTGCGTTTTGCCCGGCGGGGCGAAGACGGGGCGAAGGCTGCCTCGTAATTTTCGGCAAAATGCCTGTGGAAAACTGCAAATTTAATAGGGGGGTGGGGGGGTACCCGTCTTCTCGCTGCTCGGTGCTGGCCGGTCCGTGGCGATGCGCGGCGGGCCGGCGAGGCTTGACTCCTGATACCATTGTGCGCTTTTCGAGGAATTAATCGGCAAAATGGGATGGGAATTTTTTGCGGGCGGCGACTGCGGAGGGTTGAGCGAGCGCCGATGAAGGTCCGTGCATTCCCACATCTCCAAAACCGGGAGATGTGGGGCACCCGGCACCCGGCCGAAAATGGAACAACCTCTTGACCATCTACAGGCACCCGCCACGTGAGCCCCCTGGCGGACGAGTCGCGATTCCCACTCAGGCGCTAAAGACGCGCATGAATGGGGCGCGTGGCTTTCGGCAAGCGGATCAGGACGGCTCATCCGGCAGCGGCCCAAGAATATCGATCCCGAAGCGCGCCGCTGTCTCCACCATTTTGGGAATATCCGGAGGCGCAATCGGATCGCCCAGCGGCTGCGCCAGAGCCGACAGGAACTGCTCAAACCCCGCGGGCGTGGCCAGAATGAGAACGTGCGCCGGCTTGTCTCCCACCGCCTTGAAGCCATGGGGCACCTCGCGTGGTCCAAACACAAATGTGCCGGGCCCGCCGCGCTGCCAACGGCCGTCGATCACAAAGGCGATCTCGCCGTGCAATACGTAAAACGATTCATCCTCACGATGATGCATGTGGTACGGCGAAGCAAAGCCGGGCGGCATCTCCCAATGCTCCACCAGTGCAAACGCCCCGTTTGTGGACTGCCCCGTGGCCCGCAGCTGAGTGGGCAATCCGAGAAATCGAAAGACATCCTCCCCTTTGAAGTTGATCACCGGCTTGTTCCTCGCGTTCTGCTCACCCATTCGTCTTCACTCCCGCCTTGAATTTTTGCCGATTGTGGGCTGGCGCCGAGAGCGGTTTTCGCACTGCGGCGCGGGTTTCGGCACGGCTAATTCTATCGAATGCGCTGGGATATGGAAGTGGCGAGGGGCAAACGTTGGTTCTTCGCTGCGGCACGCGGCCCACTCATCGCGAGAGAGCCGCGATGAATGGGACACGGATTTTTTTCTGAGGGCAGAAGCGGGGGAGGGTTGTTGCACGGGGGGCGCCGGCCCTTCCCACCCTAATCGCAGAGAGCGCGGTTAGGATGGGGCACCCGGCAACTCCCGCATAGCGACGTCCCGGGGCTGAAGCCCACGCCTGCGCCGGCTGGTTTTCAGGGGCCTGAAGGCCCCTGCTCCCTCCGAGGCAGCTTGTTTGGGGAGGTGGCTGCGGGCGCTTTAGTTGAGGAAGAAGGTGCGGTAGAGGGTGTCGCGCTGGACGGGTTGGAAGCCGGCGTCGCGGATGATGCGGCGGAGCTCTTCCTCGGTGGTGCAGTTGCTGGTGCCAGCGGCGCGGACGACGTTTTCTTCCAGCATGACGGAGCCGACATCGTTGCCGCCGAAGTGGAGGCCGAGCTCGAGGACCTTGAGGCCCTGGGTGACCCAGCTGGCCTGCACGTTCTGAATGTTGTCGAGATAGAGGCGCGCGATGGCGAGGGTCTTGAGGTATTCGACGGAGGTGGCCTCGTCCCAGCCGCGGCCGCCGAGAGCGGTGTTGCCGGGCTGGAAGCTCCAGGGGATGAAGGCGGTGAAGCCGCCGGTTTCTTCCTGCAGGCGGCGCACGACCTCAAAATGGTTGACGCGTTGGTCCATGGTTTCGCCGACGCCAAACATCATGGTGGCGGTGGTGCGCATGCCGAGCTGGTGCGCGGTGCGATGGACGCTGACCCAATCCTCGGTGCGGCATTTGAGGCGGGCGATGCGGAAGCGGACTTCGTCGTCGAGGATTTCGGCTCCGCCGCCGGGGATGGAATCGAGTCCGGCGTCGCGGAGGCGGGCGATGGTGGTGCGGAGGTCGAGCGAGGAATACTCGGCGATGGCGAGGACCTCAGACGCGGAGAGGCAATGGAGCCAGATCTGCGGGAAGCGCTGCTTGATGCCGATGAAGAGCTTTTCAAACCAGTCGATTTTGAGGTCAGGATGGATGCCGCCCTGCATGAGGACGCCGGTGCCGCCCATCTCAATGGTTTCGGCGATTTTGTCGCAGATGGTTTCAAAGTCGAGGATGTAGCCCTCGGCGGCGCGCGGGCCTTTCAAGGGGCGATAGAAGGCGCAGAAGTTGCAGTACTCGGTGCAGAAGTTGGTGTAGTTGATGTTGCGATCGATGATGTAGGTGACGACGCCCTCAGGATGGAGACGGCGGCGGAGGGCGTCGGCCGCCATGCCGAGGCCGATGAGGTCAGAGGAGTGGAAGTAGTCGAGAGCCTGATGGCGGGAGAGCGACATGGGTATATTTTACCAATTGGGGCGGGCGCGCGCGTCGCGGGGCGGTGGTGCCTCGTCTTGTCCGGGCTGGCGGAAAAGGAAGATGCCGCGGGTGAGGATGGGGAGGCGGCGGGTGCGGGCGAGATTGGAGGCGGTGGAGATGCCGCTGAAGAGGACGAAGAAGTCCCAGAAGGCGCGGAGGGAGCTTTTTTTCGGCGGCATGGATGCGGGTGAGGTCATGGGAAAGCGCGTCCTGAGACAGCGTACACCTGGTGGATTGGAGTGGGAAAGATGGGGCGAGGATGCAGGAAAGCAGGGAGTAGGGAGTGGGGAAAGGCGAATGCAGGTGCTTCGACTCCCTGCGCTCCGCTTCGGTCGCTGAGGATGACAGGTTTTTATTTGTCGGGGCTGGGTTTGGACGGGGGTGGTTGCTGCGGGGTGGGTTTCTTTTTGGGTGCGGAGACGCCAAGGCTCATGAGGAAGAAGCCGAAGCCTTTGCGAAGCGAGTCGAGGAGGCTCATGGGTGCGATCTCCGTGGGGTGAGCGAGGAGGCCGGCCCGGTGCTGAAGCGGGAAAGGAGCACCGGGCGGGGCGGAGGGTTCAGTTCTTGCTGCCGGCGGGGGGCGCGGCGGTGGCGGGTGCGGCCCCGCCGGACTGGAAGCGGAGGATCTGGAGAGCGGCGGGGGGCAGCGGCTGGTTGGCGTGGGCGAGCAGAAGACTGACCTGCCAGATCTGCGTGTCGTTGAGGCTGGTGCGGAAAGAGGGCATGCCGGTGAGGCGGATGCCGTTGGCAACCTTCCAGTAGGTTTCTCCGGGGGGATCGTCGCTGACGCCGACGACGTTGCCGGAGTGGTGGGGCTCCCAGAGCGACGGCGCGGTGGGGAACATGTCATGGCCGGCGGAGGAAGGCTGGCCCTGGACTCCGTGGCAGAAGGCGCAGTTGTCCTTGTAAATGCGCGCGCCGGCGATGTAGGTCTGCTCATTGGGCTGGATGGGGGCCATCTGCGGCTTATCCGCGGCGATGCGTGCGTCGAGGGCCATGTGAGTGATCTGTCGCTCGAAGGGCAGAGGAGGGTCGGAGACAGCGACGGGGACTTTGCCGTATTTGAACCAGCCGAGGACACAAAGGGGAACGAGGATGACGCCGAGGAGAAGTCCGGCGAGGAATCGAAGCATGGCTAGAACCCTCCGTTGGCATCCATGGTAGAGCATTGGGGCGGGGTGGAGCAGCGGGAAAGTGCAAAGAGTGGAAGGACGGCAGGGCAGCAAAGCGGGCGCGGGCGCGTCCAACGGGAGAAGCGATTGGAGCGGGGCCGGGCAAGATGCCGGACAAGAGGCTGCCCCCGGATGATTTAATACGAAGTGGGGGAGCGCTTGATGCCGGGTGCTTCCGTAACGTTGTGGAGGGTTCCCGAAAGCATGGTATTCGTACGCCGAATGGCTTTAGTGCTGGCGCTGTGCGCGCCGGCGATGATTGCAATGCAGGGCGCGGCGCAGGGGCAGGACACGAGCTCAAGCAGCAGCGCGGCGCAGACCGAGCAAGCTCCGCAGAAGACGGTGACGCAGAGCAACGGCGTGCTGACGGTGCAGGCGCGGATCCGCCAGCGGCGGGAGCAGCGGCGGGCGCAGGAGATTCACGACGCCTATGCGCACCGCTGGGAAGTGTATGTGGGCGGCGGATATCTGCGCTTCAAGCCGGGACCGGATCTGCAGCGGGCGACGATGTATAGCTGGGAAACGGCGGTGACGCGCTACTGGAACGAGAAGCTGGGCCTGACGGTGGATGGGCGCGGCTACTACGGAACGGCGTACGTGGGGCTGAATCCGTACAGTGTGACGCGGCCGGCGATCAGCAACTATGGCGTGCTGGCGGGGCCGACCTACCGGTTTATCCTGCGGCCGAAGTATGCGATCAGCGGCCGCGTGATGGCGGGCTGGGCGCTGGGGAATTTCTCAAGCGACACGAACGGCTTTGGCGCGAAGCTGCTGGGGCTGTATCCGGATGGGTCGACGTATGCGGTGAACGCGAGCGTGATGGGCGAGACGAATCTTTCGCCGACGTTTGCGCTGCGGCTGGGCGGCGACTACTACGGGACGGGGTTCGGGTCGACGATGCAGAACAGCGTTGGATTTCACTATGGGTTTGTGTATAGATTTGGAAAATTCTAGGAACAGGGAGTTAGAGAATTAGGGAAGATGGACCGGCCAGGGGTGGATGCCTCTGGCCGGTTTTGTTGTGTGGGGATGAGGGAAGAGAAAGGCAACCGCGGATCTTTCGACTCGTCTGTTGAGCAGGCTCGCTCAAGAGGACAGGGTGGTTGGGGGGCGGATAGAGTGCTTTCCCACCATTTCCGCAAAGTGCGCGGAAAGGATGGGACACCCGGCGAGTCTAGAATAAGGGAGAATATCATCTCAAGCAGAATCCTCTGATGAAAAACGCAATCAGGAATCTACTCTCCAGACCATCGCTGCAGCCGCTTTTCGCGCAGATGCTGAAGGTTTGTCATGCGGGAATGAATTATGGAGGAGGTCAGACGGTAGAGGTAAGCGGCGAGTTGCATGCATTGGAGTTTGTCTCTCGGTCGACGGGACCACTGAGCACCTTCACTCTCTTCGATGTGGGCGCCAACGATGGTGGGTACCTTGGCTGTGCGCTAGCCGTGTTGGGAGGGCGAGCAAAAGTGCATTCCTTCGAACCGCAGTCTGCGAGTTTCGACGCGCTGCATAAACGGTTCCACGAGGATCCGCGGGTCAAGTTGAGAAAGATTGCGCTTGGAAGAAGTCCGGGTACGGCGAACTTGCACTTTGACGCGGCCGGTGAGACCACTGCCACGCTCCAACAAGGGGCGTTTGCGACACAAGAACATTCTGAGGAAGTGTCCTTGTCCACGGTTGATGAGATATGCCGAGAGGAGAAGATAGAACGCATCCACTTGCTCAAGATTGATACGGAGGGGTTCGAGATGGAAGTGCTCATTGGCGCCTCGGAGATAATTGGACGGGGCGCCATTGATGCGATTCAGTTCGAGTTTGGAGACACGTTTCTCCGTACGCCTTATCACTTTGTGGATTTTTGGGAATTGCTTTCCTCTAAGTTTGTAATTTACCGGATTCTTAGGCGTGGGCTTTGCAAGGTGGAGCGCTACTCTCCGGACCTTGAGATATTCAAGCTCGCGAATTTTCTTTGCGTGCGCAGGCCCTGATCTCGATAACCCACCTGTTGTTCTCTCGCGACAGGCTGCCCATCCGCTCTTGTTGTCGCGCATCAGTGGTTTGCGGCGGCGCGCCCGGTCTGGCGCCCGGCAGCAAGGTGGTGTTCAGCGGGTTTAGGTTTGTGCTTTCCCAGGTCGCCGTTTCTTGCTGCGCTCGAAAGCTGGAGCGTGGGCGCGCGGCAACGGATTTGGCTTTCAACGGCTGGAGGAGACGATCAGTTCTCGCGCGCGGCGGCTTCCAGCGCGGGCAGGTCCATCTTGACCATGCCCATCATGGCTTGCATGGCTTTGGGGTGACTGATCAGCGCGCCGATGTTGCGCGGGACGATTTGCCAGCAGAGGCCGAAGCGGTCCGTTAGCCAGCCGCAGGCCATGGGCTTGCCGCCTTCAATCAACTTGTCCCAGTAGCTGTCGATCTCCTGCTGGGAGTCGCAGCGGACGAAGAACGAAAAGGCGGGATTGAGCTGGTGCGCGGGACCGCCGTTGAGAAAGACCATCTCCTGGCCCTCAAGCTCGAGGGCGATGGTGGCGATTTTGCCCGCGGGCCAGGGGCCGACGCCCTTGGAACGCAGCTCGTCGAGCTTGCGCGCGTGCGGGAAGACGCTCAAGTAAAACTTGGCGGCTTCTTCGGCGTTGTTATCGAACCAGAGGAACGGCGCAACTTTGTTCATGGCAGGCATGGTATCAGGCGGGAGGGTGCGGAGTAACGTGGTTGTGAGCCGATTCCCACTCATGCGCAAAAGACGCGCATGAATGGGGCACCCAGAAGGGATGAGCGGGCCGCCTGCCACCTTTCATTCTTTGAGTGCTTGTTGCGGCACGGCTGAAGCCGTGCCCTTTCAAAGCGCCGGGGAAGTTGATTGCTTTCCCACATCTCAGAATCGAGATGTGGGGCACCCAGAATTCATGACCGGAAAGAGGGGCAGAAGTGGGCCACCCGCCCCTTTCAAAGCGCCGGGGAAGTTGATTGCTTTCCCACATCTCAGAATCGAGATGTGGGGCACCCAGAATTCATGACCGGAAAGAGGGGCAGAAGTGGGCCACCCGCCGACTCCTGCGACAACGAACCAAAACCATCGCCGGTGGTGATATTCCCATTTATGCCGCACAGCCACTGCCGCGGCGACAATTGCTATGCACACTGGCCTTGCCAAATCGGCTCTTCCGATTGCAAAGAACACAGCCATGACCGGAGCTACGCATAGTCCTACCTTCAATGCAAAGAGGTAGGACTGTCGTTGCCTCAGGCTGTTCTCGTCGTCTGTCATTCTGTGACCCCGTGATAGCAGTTGTAAATCGATTGGGCTCCAGTTCCTAGATCCCAGAGGACAGCCCGCGGGAAGATTGCGCTGAGTTACTGCAGGATGGGGATGTTGGCGATGCGTTGCTGCCACTCGGCGGGGCCGGTTTGGTGGACGCTGGTGCCTTTGGCGTCGACGGCGACGGTGACGGGCATGTCGCGGACGTCGAACTCGTAGATGCCTTCCATGCCGAGGTCCTGAAAGGCGAGTTGGCGCGCGCCGGTGATGGCTTTGGAGACGAGGTAAGCCGCGCCGCCGACGGCCATGAGATAGACTGCGCCGAATTCCTTGATGGCTTCAATGGCGGCGGGGCCGCGCTCGGCTTTGCCGATCATGCCGAGGAGGCCGGTTTCAGCCAGCATCTGGCGGGTGAACTTGTCCATGCGCGTGGCGGTGGTGGGTCCGGCGGGTCCGATGACCTCTTCGCGGACGGGGTCGACGGGGCCGACGTAATAGATGAAGCGGTTGCGGAAGTCGACGGGGAGTTTTTCTCCGCGGGAGAGCATGTCGGTCATGCGCTTGTGGGCGGCGTCGCGGCCGGTGAGGAGCTTGCCGGTGAGAAGAAGCACTTCGCCGGGCTTCCAGGTGGCGGCTTCGGCGCGGGTGACGGCGTCGAGATTCACGCGGCGCGCGGAGGAGACATCGTACGTGAGCTTGGGCCAGGCGTCGAGCGACGGCGGATCGAGATAGACGGGGCCGGAACCGTCCAGCACGATGTGGGCGTGGCGCGTGGCGGCGCAGTTGGGGATGATGGCGACGGGGAGGTTGGCGGCGTGGGCGGGGGTGTCGAGGACTTTGACGTCGAGCACGGTGGTGAGGCCGCCGAGGCCCTGCGCGCCGATGCCGAGGCGATTCACCTTGTCATAGAGCTCGACGCGGAGCTTTTCCGCGGTGGTGACGGGGCCGCGGGCGATGAGGTCCTGAATGTCGATGGGGTCCATGAGGGAGAGCTTGGCGAGGAGCATGGCCTTCTCTGCGGTGCCGCCGATGCCGATGCCGAGCATGCCGGGTGGGCACCAGCCTGCGCCCATGGTGGGCACAGTTTTCAGCACCCATTCGACGACGGAATCGGATGGATTGAGCATGACGAATTTGCTTTTGGCTTCGCTGCCGCCGCCTTTGGCCGCGACGGTGATGTCGACTGTGGAGCCGCGGACGAGCTCGACGTTGACGACGGCGGGCGTGTTGTCTTTGGTGTTGACGCGCTTGCCGGCGGGGTCGGCCTGGAGCGAGGCGCGGAGCTTGTTGTCGGGGTCGAGATAGGCGCGGCGGACGCCTTCATCAACCATCTGCTGGAGGTCGAGCGCGGGCTCGCCGGGCGCGACTTCAAAGCGCACATCCATGCCGACCTTGACGAAGGCGTTGACGATGCCGGTGTCCTGGCAGATGGGGCGGTGGCCCTCAAAGCACATGCGGGAGTTGATGAGGATTTGCGCCATGGCGTCTTTGGCGGCGTGGGACTGCTCGCGCTCATAGGCGCGGGCCAGCGAAGTGATGTAGTCGACGGGGTGGTAGTAACTGATGTATTGGAGAGCGCCGGCGACGCTGGCGATGAAATCGGCTTGGCGGATGATGGTCATGATTTGTTCCCTTCCCTTGCACGCGCTGGCCGCGCGCGCGAGCCGCACCTTTTAGGGTAATGGATTGCGGGGAGGGTTGGCTCTCAGGAATCTTCCATGAGGTGGCGTGCAGGGAGCATTCGTTGATGCAGAATGCGGCTGATGAAGATGCCGTCTTGCTCGATCCGGTAAAAGAGCACGTGCTTGTGATGCTCTATCCGGCGGTATCCGTGCCGAATCGCGTCACAGGTCCGGCCCATCTCCGGGGTCTGCGCGAGCTGATGAAGGGATGCGCCGAGGCTGTCGAGATAGCGATAGGCCTGATCCGCGCCCCAGGTGTCGACGGTGTAGTCGGCGATCTCGATGAGGTCGAGCCGGGCCAGTTTTGAGAGTTTGTAGCCAGGCACCGCTCAGGCCTTTCCAGAGGCCAGGGCACGGCGGCGAATGCGTTCACGAACCTCAGCGAGAACGTCGCCCCTGGCAACGCCGCTCTGTTCGCCGGCCTGAACCGCGGAGCGAATGGCTTTGAGCCGTGCGCGGTCTTCGCGTTCCGCCTGCCCCAATGCCCGCAAGCCCGCGCGCAGCACTTCGCTGGCGTTGGCATACTGTCCGCTGCGGATTTTGTTATCGACGAAGCTGTCCAATTGCGGAGTGAGGTTGATGTTGCGCGTCGGCATGGGGAGCTCCTGTGATTCGAGTTTAGAGCGATTGGCAATAGTTGGCAATGCGGAGATTGGGGCGCGGAGGTGAAGCGAGGAAGCCTCATGCGAACGAGGATAGCGCAGTTTTGGCAAAGGCCCGGGCCTGAAGGCCCCGCACATGCGCTCTCTTTTCCGGGGGCTGAAGCCCCCGGCTCCCTCCGAAATCTGTGAATTGCAACGGTGCGAACTAGGAAGGAGCGGCGGCGAGGAGACAGAGAACGGGTGCGAAGAGGAGGAGCTTCATGCGAACGAGGATAGCGCAGATTGGGCAAAGGCCCGGGCCTGAAGGCCCCCTTACATGCGCTCTCTTTTCCGGGGGCTGAAGCCCCCGGCTCCCTCCGAAATCTGTGAATTGCAACGGTGCGAACTAGGAAGGAGCGGCGGCGAGGAGACAGAGAACGGGTGCGAAGAGGAGGAGCTTCATGCGAACGAGGATAGCGCAGATTTAGTCTCGGACGGCGGGGGCGAGGTCGGTGCGGCGGAAGTCGTCGCCTTTGAAGAGGAGGGGTTCGCGGGTGGCGCGGGCGAGGGCGTAGCTGAAGCAGTCGCCGAAGTTGAGGTTGGCGGGGTGTCCGCTGCCGCGGCCGTAGTCGCGGAAGGCCTGGCGGGCAATGCGAGCGTGGTCGGCGGTGACGGGCTCGATGAGGATGGCGGAGTGGTCGAGGATGGAGTCGAGGCGCGCGATGAGAATGGGGTTGCGATAGGAGGCGGTGACAATGTGAGCCTCAAGATAGCTGGCGGCGGAGACGCGGACGACGGGCGCGTCTTCCATGGCGTGCGCAAAGGACTCGGCTTCGGGCTCTTCCTTGAGGATGGCAATAATGGCTGAGGTGTCAACGACCATGGCGGGTCTCTCGAAGTGTTAGTGGGGCAGTCCTGTTTCAGGGTCGTAGAGCTCGTCCATGATTTCGGCGAGGGTTCTGCCGTCGTTCATGAGGGCGGAGGTTTCGCGGCTGATCTCCATCAGCCATTCGGCACTGAGTTTACGGCGGTTGAGGAGTTCTTTTTCGCGGGTGAGCTTTTCCTCGACGGCCTCAGTGACGGCGTTGGTGAGAGAAGTGCCGCGGAGAGCGGCGAGCTCATGAATGAGCTGGTTGGTTTTCGGATTTTTGAGGTTGAGGCTCATGGGGGCAGCGCTTTCTCCGGTTTGATTCTACCTTTCTACCTTTTTGTTCTATCATTCTACCATGAAAGAGGGAACAGGGATTCGAGAGTAAGGCTTAGGGAACAGGGATTCGAGGGCAGGCGGGGCAGCGGAAAAGCAACCGCAGATCTTTCGACTTCGGTCGCCCGAGGGCGACCTTCGCTCAAGATGACAGGGTTTGGTTGGGTTGCGGAGGGGGATAAGCGCAACGTGCGGGCGGAATGGCCTTAAGCTAGAAGCATGAGCGGATTGGAATTGCAGGGTGGGGATGGGGCTGTGGCGGACGCGGTGCTGGCGGGCGAAGTGTTTGACCTGCTGGTGGTGGGGGCTGGGCCGACGGGGCTGGCGTGCGGCATTGAGGCCGAGAAGGCGGGGTTCCGGGCGGTGCTGGTGGACAAGGGGTGCGTGTGCAACTCGCTCTATCACTATCCGTCGCACATGACGTTTTTTACGACGTCGGAGTTGTTGGAAATCGGGGACATTCCGTTTCCGAGCCCGAATGCGAAGCCGACGCGGAATGAGGCTCTGGAGTATTACCGGCTGGTGGCGGCGCACTACAAGCTGGACGTGCGGCAGTACACGACGGTGGAGCGGGTGCGCGGCGCGAAGGGGGATTTTCGCGTGGAGACGGCGGACCGGTTTGGGCGGAGGGGCGAACTGCGGGCGCGGCGGCTGGCGATTGCGACGGGCTACTACGATTTGCCGAACATGATGGGGATTCCGGGCGAGGAGCTGAGCAAGGTGCAGCACTACTACGACGATCCGCACCCGTACTTCGGGACGGATGTGCTGGTGGTGGGCGGGAAGAACTCGGCGGCAATTGCGGCGCTGGAGCTGTGGCGGCACGGGGCGCGAGTGACGCTGGTGCATCGCGAGGCGGGGATGCACAGGCACGTGAAGTACTGGATCAAGCCGGACATTGAGAACCGGATCAAGGCGGGAGAGGTTCGGGCGTTTTTTGAATCGCGGCTGGTGGAGGTGACGGTGGATGCCGTGGTGCTGGAGACGCCGGAGGGGCGCAAGGAGCTGAAGAACGACTTTGTGTTCGCGCTGACGGGGTATCATCCGGACTTCGGGTTTCTGGAGGGGATGGGGGTGCGGTTCGAGGGCGAGGACCGGCGGCCGGTGTGCGACCGGGAGACGCTGGAGAGCAATGTGGAGGGGATTTATCTGGCGGGGGTGATTGTGGCGGGGTCGCGGACGAACGAGATCTTTATTGAAAATGGACGGTTCCACGGGCGGCAGATTGCGCGGGCGCTGGCATCGAAGAAGTAAACGAAGCGACAAGCAGGAGCGGCAGGCGGGGCAGCAAGCGGGCCGGGCGGGGAGCAGGCAAGGGGAATATCAGGCAGGGGGAGAGCAGGGTGCGGATTCGGCTGTGGCCACGATCGATACGCTGGCAAATGCTGGCGGGGCTGGTGCTGCTGGAGGTGCTCTCCATCGGGCTTTTCGCGGCGATTCTTATCGGCAAGCAGGCGCGGGAAGTTCACGAGCGAGTGCAGCGGCGGCTGACGAGCCAGGCGAGCTCACTGGCGATGCAGGCGCGGGAGGCGCTGCTGCAGCAGCGGCCGGGGTGGATCTGGCTTTCCGCGCGGATGATGACCGAAGCGCCGAGCGTGGCGATGGCGAAGATTACGGACGCCGAGGGGAACGTGCTGTTCGCGGGCTCGGGCGATTCGGACACGATGCAACTGACGGCGGCCGAGCAAGTGCAGATTCCGCAGATGAAGAAGGACCAGGCGCGGGTCTTCTCGCTGGGCGGAGAGCAACTGGAGGGCGCGGCGCCGATCTACACGGGGAACGACCTGCGGGGATTTGTGTGGGTGCAGGACGCCCGGAACTGGGATTACGAGCAACTGAACATGATCTTCCGGGCCACGGTGGTCTTTGGACTGATCTGGATCGGCGCGTCGATTGTGCTGGTGATTCTGGTGGCGCGGGCGATTTCGCGTCCGCTGGCAGTGCTGCACAGAGGGACGCAGGCGCTGATGAATGCGCCGGAAAGCGGGAGCAGCTTTCCGCTGCCGATGGGGGTGCAGAACGAGTTCGGGGACCTGATTCAGGCGTTCAACCGGATGGTGGCGTCGATTGAGGAGCAGCGTGCGGGGCTGAACGACACGCTGTCTCTGCTGGACTCAATGCTGGCGAATGCGCCGATCGGGCTGGCGTTTTTCGACCGTCGGAGCCGGTTTGTGCGGGTGAACCAGGTGTTTGCGAAGATGACGGGCGCGGCGGTGAGCCGACACCTGGGACGGACGCTGCCGGAGCTGCTGCCGCGGCCTGTGGCGCAGGCGCTGGAAGAGGCGGTGCTGAAGGTGCTGGGCGAGGGCGAGCCGGTGCGGAACCTGGAGCTGAGCTGGGAGACGCCGCGGGGCAACGGCGAGTGGACGTGGCTGGTGAGCGCGTATCCGGTGAGGACGATGCCGGAGCAGGTGCGGTGGGTGGGCGTGATTGTGCTGGACGCAAGCGAGCGGAAGCGCAATGAGGAGGCGCTGCGGCGGACGGAGAAGCTGGCGGCGACGGGAAGGCTGGCGGCGTCGATTGCGCACGAGATCAACAACCCGCTGGAGGCGATTACGAATGTGCTTTTTCTGCTGAAGAACTTCTGCGGATTGGAGGACCCGGCGCTGAACTATGTGTCGATGGCTGAGCACGAGGTGCGGCGGATGACGGAGATTACGCAGCAGACGCTGCGGTTCTACCGGCAATCGACGCTGCCGACGCGGGCGAATATGGCGGAGCTGCTGGACTCGGTGCTGACCTTGTATCAGGGGCGGATGCACGGGCAGGGGATTGAGGTGGAGCGGGATTACGACCCGGAGACGGACCTTTTCTGTTTCGCGGGCGAGGTGCGGCAGGTGCTGGCGAACCTGGTGGGCAACGCGATTGAGGCGAGCACGGGCGGCGGACGGCTGGTGGTGCGGGCGCGGCGGTCACGGCACTGGTCGCGAGAGGGCGAGAAGGGCGTGCGGTTTACGGTGGCGGACGCGGGAACAGGGATTGAGCCGGGGGTACGGGCGCGGATCTTTGAGCCGTTCTTTACGACCAAGGAAGCGACGGGAACGGGGCTGGGATTGTGGGTGAGCCACGAGATCATCCTGAAGCACCACGGGGTGGTGCACGTGCGGAGCCGGACGGCGGCGGACGGCGGCAAGGCGGGGACGGTGTTTCAGGTGTTTTTCCCGGACAACGAGGAGCTGAAAGGGCAGGAGCGGCAGCCGGCGGCGGCAGCGACGCCGGCGACGGCCTGAAGGCGGCGGGCGGCCCTCGGGACCCGGCGGCGGACCCGGCGGGCGGGCGGGTTGAGAGACGGGGCGGGAGCGGAACTTTTCAATGCGGGCCGGGTTGAAGGGAGTGACAGGCTGGAAATGATGCGTGACGGGGGGCGGTGCGTCTAAGGATGCAGGTTCCCCTGAGATGCAGGTTTCCCTGAGATGCAGGTTTCCCTGAGACGAAGGTGCAGCGAAGGCAAGGATTGAGGAGTCAAGCACGATGAATCGGCCATGGTTCCAGAGAGTGGTTTCGCAGGCGGTTGCGTGGGCGGCCGTGATTGCGGTGAGCGGCGCGCTGGCAGCGGCGCAGAGTGCACAGACGGCGGGTGCGCGGACGGATGGACAGGTTGAGATGGACGTGGTGCACGCGCTGGACGGGCAGACGACGCTGGCCAACGACCTGATTACGGCGGCGACGGTGAACGGGACGGTGACGCTGACGGGCACGGTGTCGAGCGCGGCATCAAAGGAGCTGGCCGAGCGGGTGGTGAAGGGCGTTGCGGGCGTGGCGAATGTGGTGGACAACCTGCAGGTGGGCAACCCGGAAGACGACCAGAATGCGCAGGCGGGCCAGAGCCAGGCGGGCCAGAGCGCGAATGCGGGCGCGGCGACGGAGGACAATGGGCCGCCGAGGGAGGCGGGAACGCCGACGAATCCGCCCGCGTGGAGCCAGACGCCGGACCAGACACAGAATCAGGGCGCGAATCAGGCGGAGGGCCAATCGCCGAATACGGGACAGCGGCCGGAGTATGGGCAGGCACCGCAGGCGGGGAATGGACAGGGACAGCCGGATTGGGGTCCGGCAGGGCCGCCGCCGGGCTATGGCCAGGGACCGGATCAGGGACAGGGACAGGATCAGGGTCAGGCGCAGGGACAGGGACCGATGCCGCAGCCGGGACAACCCGGATATGGCCAGCCGGGCTACGGACAGGCTCCGCCGCCGCAGGCCGGGAATGGGCAGGGCCAGCCGGATTGGGGTCCTGCGGGACCGCCGCCGGGGTATGGCCAGGGGCAGGGACAAGGACAGCAGCAGGGGCAAGCTCCGCCGCCGGGACAGCCGGGCTATGGCCAGCCGGGCTACGGCCAGCCGGGCTACGGACAGGCTCCGCCGCCGGATTATGGGCAGGGACCGTACAGCCGTGGGCCGCAATATGGGCCGCAGGGGCCGTATGGTCAAAGCCCTTACGCGCCGGGGCCGAATGGAAGTGAGCCGGGCCGGCCGCAGTACCAGATGGCGCGCGGACCGGTGACGGTGCCGGAGGGCACGCTGATCCAGGTGAGGACGAACGCGCCGGTGGCGAGCAAGCGGGCGACGGAGGGAACTCCGGTGCAGTTTACGGTGATCCGGGACGTGACGCTGGGCGGAGTGCTGGCGATTCCGCGGGGCGCGACGGTGCACGGCGTGGTGGAAGAGGTGAGGCAGTCGCGGTCGGGCGAGCTGGGCGGCAGCTCAGAGTTGGCGCTGCGGCTGACGTCACTGGACCTGGGCGGACGGAATTATCCGCTGGCGAGTGACCTGTTCAAGGTGCGCGGGCCCAGCAAAACGGGACGCACGGTGGGCAGCGCCGTGGGCGGCGCGCTGATTGGCGCGATTATTGGCGGCGCGGCGGGCGGTGGCGGCGGCGCGGCGATTGGCGCGGTGGCCGGAGGCACGGTGGGCACGGCGGCCAGCGCGGCGGCTCCGGGACCGGGGGTGTGGATTCCGGCCGAGGCGCTGGTGAGCTTCCATCTGGCGCGGGCGGTGACGGTTGCGCCGGTGAGCGAGGAAGAGGCCGACCGGCTGGCGCAGGGGCTGTATCAGGGCGGCCCGCGGCTTTACCGGCGTCCGGGGTACGGGGCCTACGGCGGGTATGGCAGGCCGTATGGGCCGGGGGCGTATCCGTATTACGGGCCGGTGTACTACAGGCCGTACTACTACGCGGGCGGGTACTACTCCTGGAGATGAGCCGGGCTTAGTGGATGGAATGCGACGGGCGTCCTGAAGGGACGCCCGTTGTGCGTTTGCGAGAGTCAGGGAGTAGGGAACAGGGAGTAGAAATGCAGATCCTTCGACTCCCTGCGCTCAAGCTGCGGTCGCTCAGGATGACAGGGTGCATGCGTGTGTGCGGGCCCGGCCTTTGCGCAGAGAGCGCGGAAAAGGGTGGGCAACCGGCAACTGACGCCCAGCTTATCCGCGTAGCGCTTTCGCCCGGGAGGATTCGGGGGTTTTGCTGGTTTTCACTCGCTCTCGAATGGGCCTCAGCTCCAGCAATTCCTCAACCACATACGCGCCAGTGGTCCCATCGGAGAAGGTTAGGATGAGCCCGTCGTCTCCGTCGTTCTCGGTGGTAAGTATTCGTATCGATTCCGCGATCATACAAGGTGTGTATCCTTATGTGGCTCGCGAAGCTGTGCAGTTTTGGTCATCTTGCTCAAAAATTTAGAAGATGACTGGGCCGATGGTACACGGACTCTCAGACACGACCCGAGGTGGATTGGGGGATGGTGCCCTTCGAGGGGGCAGAAGCGAGAAATGGGGCGCCCGGCAAAAGGCGCTGGGAGTGTGATTCTCACCCATTCCGCAAAGGGCGCGGAATGGATGGGGTAACCCCGGTGGCCCACTCATCGCGATGAAGCCGCGATGAATGGGGCACAGACTGTTTTCTTGGAGGGCGGAGGGGCAGGGGACTCGCTGAGCGGGCCACCTGCCCTTGGAGATTGGGATTGAGTGGGTGAGACGGTTTGTGAAAGGCAACCGCAGATCTTTCGACTTCTGTCGCTGGCGCGACCTTCGCTCAAGATGACAATGTTGTGGGTGAGGGATGGAACGGTTGTGGGTGAGGGATGGAACGGTTGTGAGTGAGGGATGGAACGGTTGTGAGTGAGGGATGGAACGCCGCGCCCAGGCCAGCGGGCGGGAGGGTTCGTCTATAATGGATGGGGTCGCGAAGAGCGAGATTTGTGCGCTGAAGCTGGGGTTTTTTGCCGTGGGATTCGTGCGGGAGCGCGGACGGGGCGAGAGGCCGGCGGGCGGGGCGCTAGAGAGCAAAAGGCGGAAGTCCAACCATGATTCGTTTCCTGCAAAGAGACAATCGCATGACGAAGGCGCTGTTTTGGGTCATTATTGGCGCGGCGTCGGTGTCGATGGTGGTGTACCTGATTCCGGGGCTGACAGCCGGCGGAGCGTCGTCTCCGAACACGTTTGCGGTGGTGTATCCGAACTGGTACAGCCGGTATATTTCGAGCGGCGACACGATCACCGAGCAGCGCGTGCAGCAACTGGCGCGGCAGCAGATTCTGCAGCGGAATCCGTCGTATGCGGACAACCAGACGATTATGAACCTGTTCGAGCAGCAGGTGGGCCAGCAGCTTGTGCAGCAGCAGATTCTGGCGGACGAGGCGCGGAAGCTGGGGATCCGGGTGACGGATGCGGACGTGCGGCGTTTTTTGCAGACCGGGCCGACGGGGCAGGTGCTGTATCCGGACGGGAAGTTCATCGGGCAGGCGCAGTACGCGGCGCTGATTGAAAACCGCTTTGATACTTCCGTGGGGGATTTTGAGAACAGTGTGAAGCAGGACATCACGGTGCGGCGTTTGGAGACGCTGGTGACGGCTCCGGTGACGGTGGGCGACCAGGAAGTGCGCGACTACTATCGGAAGCACAACGTGAAGATCAAATTTGAGTACGCGGTGCTGCAGGCCGCCGATCTGGCGAAGACGATCAACCCGACGGACGCGCAGCTGCAGGCGTACTTCAAGAAGAACGCGGCGCAGTATGCGCAGGCGGTTCCGGAGACGCGGACGATCCGCTACCTTGCGTTTACGGCGGACCAGGTTCCGGGGGGCGTGGCGCAGCCGACGCAGCAGCAGATTGAGCAGTACTACAACGACCACCAGTCGGACTACCAGGTTCCGGAGCAGGCGCGTTCGCGGCATATTCTGATTGGCGTTCCGCCGACGGCGGACGCGAAGGCGGATGCGGCGGCGAAGGCCAAGGCGGAGACGGTGCTGAAGGAGCTGCAGGCGGGCGGAAACTGGGATGCGCTGGCGAAGAAGTACTCCGACGACCCGGGAAGCAAGGACAAGGGCGGCGAGCTTGGATTTGCGCAGAAGGGGCGGATGGTTCCGGCATTCGACCAAGCGATTTTCTCGCAGCCGATTGGGGCGATTGAAATTGTGAAGACGCAGTTCGGCTACCACGTGGTGCAGGTGGAGGCGCGGACGCCGGCGCACACCCAGGCGCTGAGCGAGGTGTTGCCGACGATTCAGGCGACGATGATCCGGCAGGCGTCAGCCCAGGCGCAGGAGAACTACGCGGAGAAGCTGACGTCAGAGGCGATCAAGAACGGGCTGGACAAGACGGCGGCTGCGCACGGGCTGCAGGTGCAGACGACGCCTCCGGCGAGCGAGCAGGGCGTGATTTCGGCGCTGCCGGATGGATCGCAACTGCTGGCGAAGGCCTTCCAGGCGAAGAAGGGCGATCCGCCGGAGTCTGCGCCGACGGGCGAAGGCTATGCGGTGTTCCAGGTGACGGGAGTGACACCGGCGCACGCGCCGACCTTTGCCGACTGGAAGAGCCACGTGCTGGACGACTATCGCGTGGAGAATTTGCCGGCGCTGCTGCGGCAGAAGACGGCGGAGCTGGCCAGCCAGGCGAAGAAGGCGGGCGACCTGGCGAAGGCGGCGAAGGCCGTGGGCGCGAAGGTGGAGACCAGCGACGAAGTGACGGAGACGGGACAGGTTCCTGACCTGGGCGCAGTGGGCCAGGTTGCGCCGACGCTGTTCAACCTGCCGGTGGGCGGGATCAGCGGGGCAATCAACACGGGGCGGACGGGCGTGGTGGCCAAGATTGTGGACAAGCAGGCGCCGACGCCGGAGGAGATGCAGAAGAACCTGGACGCGACAAAGGACCAACTGCTGCAGCAGCGGCAGAACGAGGCCTTTGACGTGTTTGCCAGCGCCGTGATCAACCGGTACAAGAAGGCGAAGCTGGTGCTGCTGAACCCGAAGGCGCAGAGCGCGCAGACGCCAGGCGAATAAGATCGCTGAGACGGAAAACGAAAAGCCCGCATCCCAAGAGGATGTGGGCTTTTTTGCGGTGAGAATTTTCTGCAGGTGGAGTGATTTGCGGGGCAGGCGGCGAGACGAGTGAGGAGATGAGGCGGAGATGAACTTTGAACGGGCGCAGGGCGTGCTGCTGCACATCAGTTCGTTGGCTTCAGCGGGCGGGATTGGAGACCTGGGGCCGGCGGCGCACGAGTTTGTGGAGTTTCTGGCGGCGGCGAAGCAGCATGTGTGGCAGGTGCTGCCGCTGTGTCCGACGGGATTTGGGAACTCGCCGTACGCGGGCTCGTCGGCGTTCGCGGGGAATCCGTACTTGATCAGCCTGGAAGTGCTGGCGGAGTGGGGCTGGATTGCGAAGGAGAGAATCGCGGGGCTGGCCGGCGCGAAAGGGCCGGTGGATTTCGAGCGGGTGGAGCGGGAGAAGCTGCCGCTGCTGAAGGAGGCGGCGGGAAATTTTCTGGAGCGTGGAGCACAAGACCGGGGCACGCAAGACAGGAGCGCGGGCGAAGCGGGACTGGCGGGGCAGTGGGCGGAGTTCGAGGAGTTTTGCCGGGCGGAGCAGGGCTGGCTGAACGACTATGCGCTGTATGCGGTGCTGCGGCGGGAGCTGGGGACGGGCGCGTGGACGGAGTGGCCGGAGGAGCTGCGGTTTCGGCAGGCGGAGGCGCTGGAGAAGGTGAGGGCGGAGCACGAGCGGGCGCTGGCCGTGGAGCAGGCGCTGCAGTTCGCGTTCCGGAGGCAGTGGGCGGCGCTGCGGGAGCGGGCGGCGAAGCACGGCATTCGCATGATGGGCGATGTGGCGATTTTTGTGAATATGGATTCGGCGGATGTGTGGGTGCATCCGGAGATTTTCGAGCTGGACGAAGAGCTGCATCCGGTGAAAGTGGCGGGCGTGCCGCCGGATTATTTTTCGGCGACGGGGCAGCGGTGGGGGAATCCGCTGTACCGATGGGACGTGTTGAATGCGCGAGGTTACGACTGGTGGGTGGAGCGGATCAGGCGTGCGTGCGCGCTCTACGACATGGTGCGGCTGGATCATTTTCGCGGCTTCGAGGCGTACTGGGCGATTCCGGCGGCGGAGGAGACGGCGGTGCATGGGGAGTGGGTGAAGGGGCCGGGCGAGGAGCTGTTCGGCGCGCTGGAGGCGGCGCTGGGACCGCTGGCGCTGGTGGCCGAAGACCTGGGGCTGATTACGGCGGAGGTGGACGCGCTGCGGCGCGGGCTGCGGATGCCGGGGATGAAGGTGATCCAGTTCGGGTTCAGCGACAAGGGCGCGCATACGCACCTGCCGCAGCAGTACACGGCGGATACGGTGGCGTATACGGGGACGCACGACAACGACACGACGGCGGGATGGTGGCGCGGGGCGGGCGCGAAGGAGCGCGCGGCGGTGGAGGCGCTGGTGGGGCCGGTGCAGGCGGGGCCGGAACAGACCCGGCCGGTGTGGCCGCTGATGCGGGCGGTGGCGGCAAGCGTGGCTTCGGTGGCGCTTTTCCCGGCGCAGGATTTGCTGGAGCTGGGCAGCGAGGCGCGGATGAATACGCCGGCGGTGGCGCACGGGAACTGGAGCTGGAGAGTGCCGGAGGGCTGCTGGACGAAAGATCTGGCGGCAAAGCTGGCCGCGCTGGTGGACGTGACGGATAGGGAAAACGATCCGATGGGGTGAGGGGCGCTTCCCTCCGGGGCTAAAGCCGAGCGTGTATTTTTTCCGCGCGCCGTCATTATTTTGTCGATGGTGAGGCAGGGCCCGAAAATGCGGCGGCGTCTGGTAAATTTAATCATTCAAGTTAAGGTCAGGGAAGGCACGGGCAACCGGGATGAAGCGGATGAGCAACACTCTTTTCTATGGCGACAATCTGCCGCTCATGCGAGAGATGGCCTCTGATTGGGTCGATATGATCTATCTTGATCCCCCGTTTAAATCAGACCTCAATTACAACGTGCTTTTCAAGGCGGACGGCTTGAAGCCCGACGAAGCGCAGCTTACGGCCTTCAAAGACACGTGGACATGGGACGCAGCGGCGCAGGCAACTTATGACGAATTGCAGAACGCATCAAACGTCACTCTGATAAATTTCGTTAACTCTCTGCATGCGAGTTTAGAGCGGACGCCGATGTTCGCTTATCTCGTGAACATGGCAATTCGCCTCCTTGAAATTCATAGGGTTCTGAAACCGACCGGGTCGGTGTATTTGCACTGTGATCCGACGGCCAGCCACTACCTGAAAATGCTGATGGATGCCGTCTTTTTGCCCACTAATTTCCGCAGCGAAATCATCTGGCGTAGGACCGGGTCTCACAACAAGATGAAGCGGTGGGCGCCGATTCACGACGTGATTTTGTTTTACACGAAAAGCGATGAATTCACCTGGAACAACCCTCGGCGTCCGTACATGCTCGGGCATGTCAGAGAACATTTCGTCGAAGGCGAAGACGGGACGTACAAAACAGATTATTACGGGAATGTGTTGACAGGCTCAGGAACGCGCGGGGGTGAATCCGGTCGGCCGTGGCGTGGTTTCGACCCAACCGCCAAAGGCCGACACTGGGCCATTCCGGGCAAGATTTGGGAGGAAGTTGGCATCGACCCCGCTGGTTTGACTCAGCATGAGAAGCTCGACCTGCTCTTTGAAAAAGGCTTCATCACGATAACCGAGGGAGAAGCCTGGCCGATGTACCAGCTGACTATAGGACCAAACGACGGCCCCGCCGCTGCTGACGTTTGGGCCTTTCAGCCGTATACGGAAGGCACCGTGTTTGGAACGAGTGAGGGGATAGATGCTGATGTGCGTTGGCTGAGCGCGCAGGATGCGGAACGATTGGGGTACCCGACGCAAAAGCCTGTAGGAATTTTGAAGCACATTATCAACGCATCCAGTCGGCCCGGTGAACTTGTATTAGACCCCTTCTGTGGTTGTGGAACAACGATTGCGGCAGCGCAGATACTTGCGCGCCGGTGGATAGGCATCGACATTTCTCCCTTCGCAATCGAGTTGGTTCGGAGGCAGCGGCTTGAGGGTGCTTTTCCGCATCTCAGAGTGGGCGTTGATTACGAAATTAAAGGTCTGCCGACGACGCTGGAAGGTGCTCGAATGATGGCGGAGGCGGAGGACAGCGGAGATAGAAAAGCATTCGAGATTTGGGCTGTGTCTAAACTTGACGGGATACCGAACGACAAAAAGGGTGCAGACAAAGGCGTCGATGGGCGCATAGCCTTTAAGCCAGACGGGAAGACCGCTAAATTTGCGGTGGTATCGGTAAAGAGCGGGAAGCTAAAACCCGATGATATCCGCTCTCTTATGGCAGTCGCAAAGCGGGAAGAGGCATCGTCACTCGGATTCGGCGTGTTGGTAGCTCTCTATCCACCGACAGCGGGAATGAAGGCCGACGCGGCCTCTGCTGGAACGGTCGAAATGCACGGAAACCGCTACCCGCTCGTTCAAATTCTAACCATCGAAGAAATCCTGAAAGGCAAGAAGCCTCATCTGCCGCTGATCGACCCCACTGTCGGGCGGCGCAAGAAAGCAGACGTTGCAGACCTGCAAGGCAAGCTGTTAGGAGAATAGCCGTCCACGGAAACGACAGGGTGGGCTAGGTTCAAATTCCTGCGATGCTTGCCGGCGCAAATCCAAACTGACCCACTTCCGATACGCGCATTTTGCGCGGGGGGCCGGGCTTGCTATGCTGGCGGAACACTTATGGAAACGGCGGCGATTGAGACGGAAGGACTGACGCGGCGCTTTGGGGCGCTGACGGCGGTGGAGGACGTGACGCTGAGCGTTGCGCCGGGGCAGTTTTTCGGATTTCTGGGGCCGAACGGCGCGGGGAAATCGACGACCATCAAGATGCTGACGGGGCTGCTTGAGCCCTCGGCGGGACGGATGGAGATTCTGGGCCGGCCGTTTGGGGCGGCGGCGCTGGATTTGAAGCGGCAGATTGGCGTGGTGCCTGAAGGGATGGCGCTGCAGGGGCGGCTGACTGCGCCGGAGTATCTGCGGTTTGTGGGGCGGATGTACGGGCTGGACGCCGAGGTGACGAAGCAGCGGACCGAGGAGCTGCTGGAGTTTATGAAGCTGGCCGATGAGCGGCGGAAGATGGTGACGGATTTTTCGCACGGGATGCAGAAGAAGCTGGCGCTGGCCGCGGCGGTGATTCACGGGCCGAAGATTCTGTTTCTGGACGAGCCGTTTGAGGGCGTGGACGCGGTGGCGGCGGGCATGCTGAAGACGATGCTGCAGGGGATGATTCAGCGCGGGGCGACGATATTTTTGACGACGCACGTGCTGGAGATTGTGGAGCGGCTGTGCAGCCACGTGGCGATTATTCACCAGGGGCGGATAGTGGCGAACGGGCGGATTGAAGACCTGCGGGCGGGCGTGGCGAGCCGGCTGCCGGGCGAAGAGAGCGGCAAGCGGCTGACGCTGGAGCAGATTTTCCTGTCGATTGTGGGCGCGGGCGGCGAGGAGCCGACGCAGGAGCTGTCATGGCTGAGCTGACGGCGACGCCGGGCCCGGACGCAACGGCGGCGACGCCGGCAGCCGCGGGCGGATGGCTGAGTCCGCTGGCGCGTGCGCAGTATGGGGCGCTGAGGCGAATGCGCTGGCAGGTGTTTCTGTCGGGCATCAAGGCGATTCGGGGCATCACGGAGCTGGGCGCGCGAGGGATTCAGCTCTTTGTATTTTCGCTGATGGGCATCGGGCTGGGGATTGGGTTGAGCGCGGCGTCGTACTCGATTGCGTCGAAGGGCCAGTGGATTTATCTGCCGATTGTCTTCTGGGGCGTGTGCTTCCTGTGGCAGACGGTGCCGATTGCGCTGGCGTCGTTCCAGGACCAGTTCGACATGAGCGGGCTGCTGCGGTTTCCGGTGAGCTTCAGCGCGTTCTATGTGCTGTATGTGGTCTTCGGCCTTCTGGACGTTTCGACTGTGATGGGCGGGCTGTGCTGCCTGGGCATTCTGATTGGGACGGGGCTGGCGCGGCCGGAGCTGGTGGGGTGGCTGGCGGCGGGGCTGGCGGCGTTTGCGGCGTTCAATGTGCTGCTGGCGCGGGCGGTGCTGGCGTGGCTGGACCGATGGCTCTCGCAGCGGCGGACGCGGGAGATTGTGAGCGCGCTGTTTCTGCTGGGGCTGGTGGGGCTGCAATTGCTGAATCCGGGGCTGCGGGGGCCGAAGCATGGGCACACGAGGACGGCGCAGCAGACGGAGGTGGACCGGCGGCACGTGGCGGAGTGGCGGCAGGGATTGCAGGTGATGAGCCGCGCGCAAGCATGGCTGCCGCCGGGACTGCTGGCAGGCGGGACGACAGAGGAGCACGAGCACAAACCTGGAATTGCGCTGGGAGCGCTGGCGGGGATGGGGCTGTGGGTGGTGGCAATGGGCGGCGTGCTGGGGGTGCGGCTGCAGGCGGAGTATCGCGGCGAGAACCTGGGCGACGCGCCGAGCCGGAAGAAGTCGGCCAAGGCGGGACCGGAGTGGGGGATTGGCGGAAACGGGCCGCTGACGGCGCTGATTGAGAAAGAGATGCGGACGCTGGTGCGGTCGATGCCGCAGCTTTACGCGCTGGGCGTACCGGTGGTGATGGTGTTTGTGATTGGGACGCTGTTCAGGAACGGCGTGGGCACGGGACGCCATGTGTTTCAACTGGCGGTGCCGGTGTGCGTGGCGTATGGGCTGCTGGGATTTACTCGGGTGATTTACAACAACCTGGGCATGGAAGGCGGAGGGATTCAACTGCTGTTTCTTTCGCCGACGCCGATCAGGACGGTGCTGCTGGGGAAGAATCTGTTTCACGCGGCGCTGTATGCGCTGATGGCGGTGGCTGCGGGCGGGCTGGCGGTGTGGCGCGTGGGCTGGCCGAGCCTGGCAGTGACGCTGGCGACGGTGGCGTGGGTGGTGCTGGCGGTGCCGGTGAACCTGACGGCGGGCAATGTGCTTTCGCTGGTGATGCCGTACAAGGTGAATCCGGGGCGGCTGACGCGGCAGCCGGGTTCGCAGGCGAACGCGCTGCTGGGGATGCTGTGCCAGAGTCTTCTGCTGGGGATTGGCGGGGCGGTGTTTGGGTTGTGTTTTCTGTATGGGAAGGAATGGCTGACCGCGCCGGTGCTGCTGGTGCTGGCGGGGGTGGCGACGGCCGTGTATCTGCGGTTTTTGCGTGGGGCGGACGCGATGGCGAATGCGCACCGGGAGCACTTGCTGGAGGTGTTGGGCAAGGTGCAGTGAGCGGGGCCGCCAGGGTTAAAACCCCTTGGCTCTTTTGGCGCGTATTCGGCACGACTGAAGTCGTGCCCTGTTACAAGACTTCTTGCATTGAGATTTATACGGCGGTGCCCGCGATCTCCGGAGCAGGGGCTGAAGCTCCTCGAGGTAGATGAGGCTCTGATGTGCGGGCTGAAGCCCGTACCCTTCAAATGCCCTGCTTTGAATAGAGAGCTGAAACCCCTGAACAATGGCCCGGGCCTGAAGGCCCCGCGGGTTCGCGCTCGTTTCAGGGGCCTGAAGGCCCCTGCTCCCTCCGAAATCTGAAACTGTCGTGCTAAAACGGAACTATACGGATTTTTGGCGTGGGATTTACTCGTATCTTTAATGATATTAATGAGTTACACGTGATTTTGTGGTTTTGTTGTGGCCAAAAACCGTGTCCATTTTCAAATTCGTGAATGTTGGCGTTACTCACGAGCGGGGCAGGATCTTAACTTGTGCCGGTTTCCATACTCTTACCTCGCGAGCGTGCGCCACGATCCTTGCCCTCTTTGTTTGGCACCCGCGTGAGATACAGAACGATTTGGCATCATCAGGGGTTTCCACAATTCGACTGGATCGATCCCCAAGCGCTGGGCGTTGCCTTCCGCGATGCAGATTCGCGCAACGAGAGACTCACAGCGCTGGCGCAGAGTGGCGATTTCCTGATCTCGATCATGCAAGGCATCGGCTTGGGAGCGGCGTTGTGCTTCACGCGGCGACAGCTCGCTGCCTTTTGCTTGCTCCTCTGCTGCCGCGGCAATCTCCATATCCAGGCCGTACTTTTTGAGAGTTTTGCGGTCAAAGCCCGTCTGTTTTGCCACCGCCAGGACGTGCAGGGGTGCGTCTTCCGGAGACTTCGCCACGGCAGTCACAAGATAGACTCGCACCGCCTCACGCACTTCGTTTTCCATCGATGGGCGCGGCATAGTCAGTTCTCCGTGAGGCGTTTGAACCGCGAGCCCTTGCCAATATGCGGGCGCACGAGATTTTCTCCACGATTTGGCGTGGTGGAGAGGATGCGATCAACGCCCGCCAACGTGGCCTTCGCATCTGCGATCCAGTGTTCGGACAGATCGGCTTCTCCGCGAGACCTTTGCGCTTCGGCATTTTCCAGAGTCAATTTCGTCCTCTGCTGCAACTGGACGAGGTTTTGTCGATGTACCCCATTCGCGGTATCGAACAAGTAGTCGTCACAATCCTTGACGCAGTTCAACATCTTTGGACAGGGCGATACCTTGAAGTCATGCACGCAAAGGCCAAGCGGAGTTACGTGTACCGCCTGTAGCTGCGCTTCCAGAAAGGCATCGCGGACATCGTCGTGCAAATTGAAATAGATGTCCGCAACGGCGCCTTTTGTACGGCCGGATTGGAGCGCACTCTTCAACGTGTTGATCCGTTCAGAGGGAGTCAGGTGCTTGTAAGCTTCCAGATCTCCGAGATGTTCCCGGCCTTGCCAGCGCGCGATCACCTCATCGGGAACGCCGGCCACAGCCGCCTTGGTTGTGACCCAATGTCGAAACTGGTGACTGTGCAGGCGAAAGAACTGTCCTTCCTCGTCCCGCAATCCGAAGCGTACAAAGACGGATCGCGTGGCCGTTCCTAACGCCGTCCTTCTTCCCAGAAAGTCGTTGACGGTCTGCTCCAAGACGGGCTCAACCAGGAGGGGGTTTGTTTCAAGATGCTCGTTGAAGAAGTTGCGAAATGCGATGAACAGGCTCTTGGAGAGACTCTGCCGAGTCCCATCGCGGCGATCGACAACCCACAACGCCGGCACGCGCAGTCTGAGCAGGTACGAGCGAACATCCGCTGCCCGATATTCGTAGCGGGCCGATTTCCGGCCAGGTATCCGTATCGCCTCCCGGGCAAGCTCGGAAAGGGGAAGCCGATTGACGCTGGTAGGGGCAATGCGAAGAAGCTTGGCGACCTCTTCGCGCCGCAACAATCGATTTCCGGTGATGCCGGGGAGAGTTACCCGGTCGGGCCTGGCTTCAAGTAGCCGAGCGCGTCTGCGGGCAGCAAGAGTCAGCTTCTTTGCTTCCTGAATAGCGGTCCTGGCAAGCTCAGCCTGTTTCGGCGTCATCCAGCGAACCGCCAGCTGTTTCCGCCCGCCGCGGGACTTTTCCTTGTGGTACCGTATTCCCCAACGTTTCCTTGTGCCAGTTCCCTCCGAGCACAGGCAGTCCAACGGCAGCGTGAGTGCTTCGCCGATGCGAAACGCCGTTGCCAGCATCACCGCGAGGATACAGGCAATCAATCTGTCGCGCGGCTCCCTCGCATATTTCGCATAGATGTCGCCCACGGCCTGAATCGCGCCGTCTGACGGCAAGCGCTTCATCCGCTCCAACTGTCCATCCAATGTGTATCGCTCTGAGTCGTCGGTTCGCGGCGTGGTGAATATGACTTCCATCGGCCGCACGATACCGCCACCCGGGGCCGCGGCGAGCGATCGCATCATGAACTGGAGTTGAGTGGACCTCTTGTAGGTTGTCGATGGGCTCCAGTGGGCGAGCATTACTTGCTCGGTTTTCAGCAGATCCTCCTCGGTCAATAGCGACCAATCGAATCCATGCGAGTCGCCGAATCGAGAAGCGATGGCTTCCCAGAGCATGCGCGCGATATCCACTCGATACGACATCGTTCCGGCGGCACATCGGCTCAGCATCAAGTAGGCTTTTACAACGTTTGCAAAACGCGGTGGCAGGCCATCGGTCTCGGAACCGTAGCGAGTGAAGTGCAGCCGTGAGTTGGAGGTCTTGTGCCTGGAAGTGCGCAGATGCCGGACATCCCAGATCGGCGAGTCAAAATCTCCGTTGGGAAACAAGGCAGGAAAGAGCGCCCGTCCTTGACGCACATACGATGTCTCCGCTGCCAGCGTCATGCAGACGTATCCTTCCTGCCGGATTCCTGCGCGATCTGCGCCAGCAACTGGCGAATGGCGGCCATGACGTCCTCAAACTGCATGGGAATGCGGGAATCGCTAACCGGTTTCATCGCCTCCGCAATACGTTCGAGCGCCGCCAGAACCTCGGCGTGAGGGCCGGTACGGAAGGCCGCGAAGAACTCACAGGGATAACAAGTGAGCGGGGGAGCCAGGCGGCACAGTCCATCCTTGCGAACATCGCGGCCACACATGCCAATCCCACCCAGGTTCAGCGGGGCCGTTGGCAAGTGAACGAGTTCGCCTGGGATACTCTTGGGCGGAACACCTGGGAAAACCGATCGAGTATGCGAGTCGACAATCCTTCCGCGAAATCGCTGCAGCAAGGGATCGAATATCCGGTCGAACTGCTCTCCCAACTGATCAACAACGTAAGACGCCGCTTCTACGTAAACGTCGACGTTCTGCAGGTCCGTGTGGTCGAGGACTTCAGCTATCCTCTCCCGTGATGCACCCTCTCTCGCCATCTCCGTCGCAAGAGTTGACCGAAACCGTCGTGGCGTGAGGTGAAGCTGCGATCTGGTTCGAGGTGAAATCAATCGAGCCGCGGTTGCGAATCGCGCCATCGCCTGGTTGATGCCTTCCTCGGGAGAATCCGACGGCAACCAATGAAACAGAGGATCCTCCGGCCCTCCCTTGCGCAGCGCGATCAGCAGTTGCCCGAGTTGGTCGCTGACCGGTCTCGTTCGGGTCTCCCGGAACTCCTTACGCTTTTTCACGCGCGGCATCTGAATCTGGTATTTTGTGATCGTTCGCGAACGGCCGCCGTCAACAATCTTCGTCTCGAAGACGCGCAGGTCGTGGTTCTTCATCCGCGCGGTTGACTGCGGATTAAGGCCCAGTTCCAAATGCAGCATGAGGAGCGCGCGATCAAACGGCGTTCCCGCACCTGCGGCAATCGCCTGGATTACGATCCGTTGCTCGTCCGAGTCCAGTGGCCCTTTCAGCGGATCCAGGAAACGAACGGCGGCTCCCTTGACGTTGCCTTGCGCGCGAATAGTCTTCAAAGCCAGGGCAAGATCGCGATCAAACTCCGGCAGTTGCAGGCCGAAAGCTCCCCAGAAGTACATCTCCCGCAGGCGCGCAAAGTCGTTGCCCTTGCTGGCCGTCGAGAGGCCATGCTCGAGAAATGCACGGAACATCTCCTCGGTCACTTGGCTCCAATCGAATGGCGCACATCTGTAGGCGCCAACCGAGTGCGGCCGCGCGGCGTACCAGAGAACGAATCTGCGGAACATCACGAAATCGTTCCAAACAGTCATGCCTTTTGAGAAGGTCAGCCTGTATGCAAGGTAGATCTTCAGGATGTGGACGGATCGGCCCGAGAGACTCAGCCGGGAAGAGGCAGGCAGAATAATTTTCCAATCGATCTTGAGCAGACGGCCGCCATCGGCGGAAGCGCGAAAGCTCCAGACTTCATCTGTCGTATCGACGATCTGCCGGTCTTTGGTGATGACCTGTGCGCGAACAGCCGGCAAGGGCGGCAGAGGCGGTGCTTGTTGTTTCAATATCGCCGTGGCGGCAGTCATGGTTGACCTGCCTGGGAGCCGTACAGGCGTTCGTTCCGTTCGCGGAGAAAGGCGCCGGCGCAGCGGGCCATCGCGTTCTGTGTGTAATGCAGCGGCATGGTGGAGCCCGGCTTCCAGCCGCCCAATGCTCGCAGCAGGGCCAGCGTCTCTTCCTCGGGATGCTGAGCGAGCAACTCTTCCGCCAGGACCTCAGCCCAGGTGTGACGAAAACTATGCCAGGAAAGATGTTCAATCCCGGTGTTCCTTGCGATTACACAGGCCACTTCGTTGGTGGCGGTAATCGACAACGCTTGTCCCGCCGCCGTTACGAACAAATAGGGACTCTGCCCAGCTGGACGTCCAGTTGGCGGCCGGTTCGTCAGATAAGCGCGGAGACCGCTTCGAATCTCTCCCGATAGATCGAGCACCCGCTCGATGGTCTTCACGGCAGGGCGGTGCCGTCGATGATCTGCCGCGTCATGAGCCCGTCGTCTGACCTTAAGCCCGGGCGATTCCGGCCGTGGCAAGTCATCCAGCCGAAGCTTGAGCAACTCTCCACGTCGAAGGCCACACTGAATCGCAATCCCATACATGAGCCAGTTGCGCAGGCGCGTTTCGGTTCGGAATGGATTAGCGGCGGCGAACTGAAAAGGCAGAATAAGGTTGCCGTTGGCTACACGGCGAGGACCGATCAACCCGTTAACGCGCGCCACTTCTTCGACGGTCAGAGGCTGGATCCGTTGCGAATCACCGCTCTGGCGAGTGACTGCATGAAAGGCCTCATCCAGACATGCCCTCTGGCAGCGGATCTGATCGAATGACACTCTCTGCGTGCGTCCCTGGCCGGCAGGATCGGCCGCCCACTTCAGGAAATCACGGATCACGCTCGCATGCCGGGCCACAGTGTTGCTGCTGGAGACCGAGGCCTGTGTGATCTCAACGACGTGACCGCCAACTCTCAGAAACACAAGCAAGTCTTGAATCTGCATCCCAGTCAGTGCTTGGCCTTCTTCGAGAAGATCGTCCAACTCTCCGCCGAGAGCAGCACTGCTCCACGTATAGAGCAAGCCAATGGATCGCAAATCGTTGGTCAGGGTCGAAGGCATGGACTGCCAACGCCTGCGGCGGACCACCCACCGTGTGGCAACCCGAACGGGAAACCAACTGGACGCATCTACCAGGGTTGGTAGCAACTCTCCGGTGTCGAGCGTCAACGCAAGAACCCGGAATCGACGCTGCCGACCCTCCGCCGCCCGATCCTCGCTCGCATGCTCCCTCATCGGCACAGTCACCTGCCATGCCCGAAAAAGACGAAGCGAAGATGATTTTGTTAGCCAGCCATGGTCTCAGCACCGCGCCCTTCGATGGAGCCTTCCACTCCGCCCTAAACGCGCCGCCCTACGGGCGTCGCAGGGCTCCGTTCCAGGCTCCATCGAAGCAGAACAACCACCCCATCACGACGAACCCTACGCCGTTAGAGGTTCTTCTTCTGCTTCCGAGAAAAGCGACAAGTCAATCCTCGTAAATGGACACGAAAACCAAGGTAGTACCCTAGAAGGGGATGTCGTCGTCGGAGATTTCGGCCTGCTGGGAGTATTCGTCCTTGGCGGCCGGGGCGCGCTGGTCAAAGCCGGCGGTGGAACCGGAGCGGCTGGAACCGCCGGAGCCCTCTTCGCGGCCGGAGAGCAGGGAGATGTCGTTGACGAGGATCTCGGTGCGGTATTTCTTCTGGCCGGATTCCTTGTCGTCCCAACTGCGGGTCTGGATTTTGCCCTCGATGTAAAGCTTGGAGCCCTTCTTCACGTAGTCGCGAACGATTTCCGCGAGGCGGGTGAAGGCGACGAGATTGTGCCACTCGGTCTTGTCCTGCCAGTTGCCCTGCGCGTCTTTGGCGCGGTCGCTGGTGGCGAGCGAGAAGCTGGCGACCATGGTTCCGCCGGCGGTGGAGCGGATTTCGGGGTCTTTGCCGACGTTGCCGAGGAGGAAGACTTTGTTGACGGATTTGGCCATGACGTGAGGTCTCCGGTAAGGGAAAAGGATAGCAGATGGTTGAGGGGTGAGGCGGACGGCGCGGTGGAGAACCTAGTGCTTGCGGGCGAGGGAGCGGTTGCGGAGCCACTTGGAGATGCCGAGGGTGAGCAGGAGGCCGCCGAAGGGGATGCACGCGAGGGCGATGATGAGGGCGAACCATCCGGTGTTGGTGTGCGCGCCGGAGGAGGTGAATCCGCCGAGGAGGGTGACGAGAAGGATGGCGGCGAGGATGCCGGAGCCGACCATGGAGCCGCCCCACTGAAGGAGCTGGCGTGTGCCGTCGCCGGGCATGCCCGCCGAGGTGTGCGCGGATTTGGGGCGGGAAGCGGGCATGGGAAGGCTATCCAAGGGCGAGGCGGAGCATGGCGTAAGTGAGGACGCCGGTGATGGAGACGTAAAGCCAGATGGGGAAGGTGAAGCGGGCGATTTTGCGGTGCTGGGGGATGCGGCCGGAGAGGGAGAAGAAGAAGGTGGTGAGGACCATGGGCAGAGCGACGGTGGCCAGGATGATGTGGCTGGCGAGGAGCGGCAGATAGACGGAACGGTACGCCGCGTGGAGGGGATAGCGGACGTCGCCATGCAGGGCGTGATGAAGGATGTAAGTGATGAGGAAGAGAGTGGAGAAGGCGAAGGCGGTGAGCATGGCGGCGCGGTGGGCGCGGATGCGATGGGCGCGGATGAAGGTGTAGCCGATGAGCAGGCAGACGGCGGCGCAGCCGTTGAAGACGGCGTTGAGCGCGGGGAGGAATGCGTACTGCGAGCTTGCGGCCGCGGGGGGATGGACGTAAATGAGCCAGAAGAGGAAGAGCGTGGCCGCGGCGGAGAGGACGAGGATGGCGGCGACGGCGTTGCGGGTGGATGAGGGCGAATGCGATGCGGGAGCGAGAGTAGTCATAAGGCGCTTAGTGTTTGGCGGTGGCGCTGAGCATGAGCGTGGTGAGCAGCAGCGGCAGGTAGAGAACGGAGACTTTGAGCAGATCGCGTGCGACCATGCGGCTCTCCACAGGATCCGTGATGCGCAGGATGCGGGCGAAGCGGATGGTGTAACCGAGGTAGACGAGACCGAGGAGGGTGGCGATGACGGCGTAAACGGGACCGGCGAGGCCGAGCTTCCAGGGGGCGAGCGATACGGGAATCATGAGGACGGCGTAGAAGAGGGCCTGGACGACGGTGGAAAGGCCGTCAGGCTGGACGACGGGGAGCATGCGGATGCCGGCGCGGGCGTAGTCTTCGCGGTACATCCAGGAGATGGCCATGAAGTGCGGGAACTGCCAGACGAAGAGGATGGCGAAGAGCGCGACGGCGGGCCACTCGATGCGTCCGCGGGCGGCGGTCCAGCCGAGGAGCGGGCCCATTGCGCCGGGGAAGGCTCCGATGAAGGTGGCGAGGGTGGTGACGCGCTTGAGGGGCGTGTAAACGGCGACGTAAGTGAATGCGGTGAGCAGGGCAAGCGAGACGGTGAGGAGATTGGTGTGGATGAGGAGCCAATATGCGCCGAGGCCGAGCGCGCCGAGGCCGGCAAGGATTCCCATGGGCAGGGAGATGCGGCCGGAGGGCAGGGGGCGGTCGGCGGTGCGGCGCATGAGCGCGTCCGTGGATCGCTCGAGTGCCTGGTTGAGCGCGCCCGCGCCGGCGGAGACGAGGCCGATGCCGAAGAGGGTGTCAAGCAGGCCGCGCTGGAGGCTGGAGATGTCCGACTGCATGGAGCCGAGGTAGAAGCCGGCCCATCCGGTGACGAGGACGAGGCCGGTGACGCGGACCTTGAAGAGCTCGCGCAGATCGTGAATGAGCGTGGCGGTGGTGCCGGGGCTGGGCGCATGGAGGGGCACGTGCGCGGGCGCGTGGGCGTCGGGACTCCGGGTTTCCGCATGGCCGGCCGAGGCGGCTGCCTGAGAGGTTGGTGTCATGGGTACACGAATGATTGCGGCGGGCCGGGAAACGGCGGGCCTGGATAGATGATAGCAAGCGAGGGGTGGGCGGGGTTTCAGGCGCAGAGAGTTAAGTGGGGGCGTGCGGGGGAATTTGGATCAGGACGCGGATTCGGGCGTGGATTCGGGCCTGGATTCGTGCATGGATTAGGGCGCGGGCTGGACGAGGCGGAGGATTGCCTGGGTGATCTCGTCGGGGGTGACGGTGTCGACGGGAAGCGAGAGGTGAGCCATGCGGTAGAGCGGGAGGCGGCGGTCGTAGCGGGCCTGGAGGCTGGGGCGGTCGGCGAGGATGGGGCGGATGCGCTCTGTGCCGCGGCAGCGGGCGAGGGTGGTTTCGAGGCGGACTTCAAGATGGACGAGGAGGGTTCCGGGGGCGGCGAGAAGAAGCTCGCGGGTTTCTGTGCGCTCGATTGCGCCGCCGCCGAGCGCGAGGACGAGGGAATCAATGGCGGCGAGGCGGGCGATGGTGGCGTGCTCTAGGTCGCGGAAGGCGGCTTCGCCGTCGCGGGCGAAGATTTCAGCGATGGAGAGGCCGGAGTCGGCCTCGATGACGTTGTCGGCGTCAAGGAATTGCCAGCCGAGGCAGGCGGCGAGGAGCGGGCCTACGGTGGATTTGCCGGAGCCCATGAAGCCGGTGAGGACGATGCGGCTGTGCGGGGTTGTCGGGGCGGATTGCAAGTGCGTGGCTCCGGTGCGCGAGGTGTGGAACCAGTATAGGGAAGCGGAGGGCCGATGCGCGGCGGGGCAGGCTAAGATGGAGCCATATGCGGCGGATCTCGATGGGATTGGCGGCGGCGGCGATGCTGGCCGCGGTGGGATGCGGGTATCAAACGCTGGGCGCGGCGACGCATCTGCCGCCGGATGCGCGGACGCTGGCGGTGCCGCTGTTTGCGACGCGGACCGAGGCCTACCACACGGAAGAAGTGATGACCGAGGCGGTGATTCGCGAGTTTGCGGAGCGGACGCGGCTGCGCGTGACGCCGAACGGGAACGACGACGCGGACCTGATGCTGCACGGAACGATTCTGCAGGAGACGGTTGCGCCGCTGACCTACAACACGTCGACGCAGCAGTCGTCGAGCTTTCTGATTACGGTGGTGGCGGCGGTGAGGCTGACGGGGCGGGATGGGCACGTGTTCTACGAGAACAAGAATTACGTTTTCCGGCAGCAGTACCAATCGACGACGGACTTGCCGACGTTTCTGGATGAGAGTCCGGCGGCGGAGGCGCGGCTTTCGCAGGACTTTGCGCGGGCGCTGGTGGCGGATGTGATTGAAGGGATGTGAGGGATTTTTGGGGGGGCGGGCAGCGCATTGGTCTGCGCTGCCCGGTACAGCGGGGGAGGGAAAACCCTTGGGTAAGGGGTCGACCCGGAGTCAGTGTAGCCAAGGGTGATTTTCGCAGCAAGAGAAATGCGGCGAAAACGGCGCGGGGGAACCGGAATGGGCATTACGAGAGTCCAGTGTGCGATGCGGGTAACCGGTATTACTTAACGAAGTAGTCAACCCGGCGAAGAACGGGGATTGGCTGCCCGGCGAGGGAAAGGTATTCTGGAGCCGCATGAATCGCGAGGCTAAGACGCAGAGCGGGAGCGTGGGGCGTTGAGCGGCGCGCGCTGGGGCGCGGGGATGCAGGCGGTGGCGCGCTTTGTGGCGGAGATGGAGGCCGCGGGTGCGGGCACGGGGCCGCTGAAGCCGGGGTATGTTCTGGCGGGCGACGAGGCGTATCTGCTGGACCGGTGCAGGGCGGCGGTGCTGAAGGCATTTGTGCCGCCGGAGATGCGGGATTTCTCTCTTTCTGAAATGGATTTGGGGCATACCTCGATCTTCGAGGTATTGGACCGGGCGCAGACGCCGTCACTGATGGCGCCGTTCCAGGTGGTGCTGGTGCGCAACGTGCGGCAGCTTTACACGCGGGGAGCGAAGAAGGAAGAGTTCGCGGCGCTGGAGAGATATTTCCGGTCGCCGAATCCGCAGGCGCTGGTGATTTTTGTGGCGGACTTTGTGCGCATTCCAGCAGACGCGCGGCGGATGGAGCTGGACGACAAGAATTGCTATGAGCGGCTGCGCGAGACGCTGGGCGAGCACTGCGGGATGGTGGAGCTGGCGCGGGTGAGCGACGAGGATGCGATGCGGTGGGTGGTGGCGACGGCCGAGCAGGCAGGCGCGAAGCTGGAGCCGGACGCGGCGCGCGAGCTGGTGGATGCGCTGGGCGCGGACATGATGCTGATTGCCTCAGAGCTGGAGAAGCTGCTGCTTTATACGCACGGGCGCGGGCGGATTACGCTGGGCGATGTGGAGACGATGGTGCTGGGCGCGAAGCAGCGGTCGTTGTATGAGCTGACGGATGCGATCAGCAGCCACAATCGAGCGCGGGCGCTGGCGCTGCTGGATGGATTGCTGAACTCGTCGGATGCGGGCGAGGACGCGGCGATTGGGCATCTCTATATGCTGGCGCGGACCTTCCGGCAAATGCTGGTGATTCTGGAAAAGAATGTGCGGGACTCGCGGGCGATCTGGCAGGCGCTGTGGCAGGGCTTCAGGATTCCGCCGTTCGCGGCCGAGGATTTGATCAAGCAGGCGCGGCGGTACAAGAGCCGGCGGGAGCTGACGCGGGCGCTCAGGCGGATTGCGCGGGCGGATTTGGAATTGCGGTCGTCGCCGCCGGACAAGAGGATTGTGCTGGAGCGGCTGGTGTATGACCTGGCTTCCGAGCCGAAGCCGGAGCCTGCGCCGTGGGCGGGGGCGCAGTTGTCGTTTGAGGTGTGAGCGACGGATCGCGCTGAAGTCTGCAATGGGATCAGGGGAATCGGGCAACGGGAAAACAAAAAAACAATTGAATGGCCGATCGCGTGGCCGGAGGTACGAGATGCCGGTGATGACTGAGGCAAAGCGGGTGGTGTGGAATCCGCGCGAGGACCGCGTGATTCACGCGGTGTGGCTGGGCGTGTTCTGGGTGGGCATCCTGGCGGGGTTCGGGGTGGACATGCCGGGCTTTGCGCGCCAGCAGCCTTCGTGGCCGTGGATTGTGTATGTGCATGCGGCGGCGTTTGTGATCTGGCTGCTGATTCTGACGGCGCAGGTGACGCTGGTGATGAAGGGCAAGGTGGCCTTGCACCGGCGGATGGGCAAACTGGCGGTGGGCTGGGCGGTGCTGATGGTGCTGCTGGGACCGACGACGGCGCTTGCGGTGATGGCGCGTTTCAAGGGCATGCACGTCATGCTCCCGCAGTTTTTCGCGGTAAACCTTGTGGACATTGGTGGATTTGCGGTGATGTTTGCGTGGGCGATTGCGATGCGGCGGAGCCCGGCGGTGCACAAGCGGCTAATTCTGGTGTCGATGATCGCGATGGCCGATCCGGGTTTCTCGCGGTTCACAGGATGGCTGCTGCACGAGCCGCATTCAGTGTGGCCGTGGTTCTGGTATTCGTTTTACGGAAACGTGTTTCTGGTGGTGCTGATGCTGGCGTGGGATTTGTGGCGCTACCGGCGGACGGTGTGGCAGTTTGCGGTGGGCGCAGGTGCCGTGCTGGCGAGCGAAGTGTGGGCGACAGTGATGTATTTTGATCCGTCGTGGAAGATGACGACCACGCACTGGGTGGATGCGTGGGCGCGGATGACGCACTGAGGCGGGCAGCGACTATTCAAGGATGAGTTCAGGCGGTGGCTCGTGGCCGCGCATGGTGAGCGTGAGGGCTGCGCCGAGGATGAGTGCGCCTCCGAACCAGGCGAAGGGGCCGAGGTGCTCGCCGAGGAGCTTGACGCCGAGGAAGGAGCCGAGAGCGGGCTCGATGTTGAGAAAGACGCCGGCGCGCGAGGCGGGCACGCGGTGGATGCCCCAGTTCCAAAGGAAGGTTGTTGCGGCGGTGCAGGCGATGCCTCCGGCGGCCAGGGCTCCCCAGGCAGCGAGGCTGATGTGGAAGAAGGGCGGCGGCGGGGCCTTGTGGGCAAGGAAGGGATTGGCCAGGAAGCGGCCGAGGACCCAGACGGCGAGCATGAGGGTTCCGGCGAGGATGGTGTAGGCGCTGACGATGGGCGCGGAGCGCGTTTGAAGCAGCTTTTTGCTGATGAGGACCCAGACGAGCGCGGTGATGAGGGAGATGACGACGAGGAGATCGCCTTCAAGCGAGGATCCCCCGGTGCGCTGGCGGGCGTGATGGCCGCCGAGGACGATGAGGGCTGCGCCGGCGGTGGAGGCGAAGAGCGCGAACCAGCCGAGCGGCTCGAGGCGCTCGCCGGCGAAGAGGACCGCGGCGACGCCGAGCAGGACGGGCATGGTGCCGACCATGAGCGAGGCGTGGCTGACGGTGGTGAGGTCAAGGCCCTTGAACTGGATGAGGAACTGGACGGGAACGCCGAAGAAGGCGGAGATGAGCAGGAGGAGGGTTTCGCGGCGGGTGAAGCGGACGCGGTGGGCGAGGGCGACGGGGAGCATGACGAGCGAGGCGAAGAGGAAGCGGTAGAGGACCATGTAAGGGACGCTCATCTCGTCAAGCGCGATGCGGCCGAAGTAAAAGCCTGTGCCCCAGAAGCAGGAGGCGAGGGCGCATGCGCCATAGCCGAGAAGGGCGGTTCGGCGGCTTGAGGGTGGGAGCGAGGACATTCCTCCTTACTGTCGCATAAAGAGGACCGTTTTTGACGGGGCAGGGAAACGCTGCCAAGGTGGGGTGTTATCGGCGAGAATAACCATCGATGCAGGATGCGCGGTTGAGGGCGGGCGGATGGATGCGGAGGGCGCTGGCGGTGGGGTTGGCGGCGCTGACGCTGGCGGCGCTTCCGGCTGCGCTTACGGCGGCGGGGCAAGAGGGATTTGGGTGGGCGTGGCGGCACAAGAAGGAGAAGAAGCAGCCGGAGAAGCCGCGGAAGTGGATGCAGCCATCCGAGCCGGCGGCGATGAGCATTGCGGTGGAGGCACTGGGCTATGCCGCGCCGAGCCCGTTTTACCAGGGGCTGCGGGAGCGGCTGGTCTCACTGGATTTTCTGGATGAGAACCGTCTGCTGTTCAGCTTTCGCGCGCCGGGTCTGATCCACAGGACGGCGGGTGCGGGGCAGGCCGACGGGGAGGGCGAGGAGCGGCAGATTCGGGCGCTGGTGCTGACGCTGCCGGATGGCGGCGTGAAATCGCAGGCGGTGTGGACGCTGCACGACTCGGACCGCTACGTGTGGATGCTGAAGGATGGGCATTTTCTGCTGCGGGACCGGAACAACCTGGCATTGGGAGATGCGGCGTTGGAGTTGAAGCCGTATTTGACGTTTCCGGGGCCGCTGAAGTTTGTGGAGATGGACCCGGGCGAGCAGTACCTGGTGACGGATTCCGAGGAGCCGGAGCACGAGGGGGCGAAGGCGGGCGAAGTGGGGAGTCCGGCGACGGCCGAGGCGCAGGTGAGGACGGATGGGGCGGAGGGTTCGGGGGCGGGCGCGGGCGGGCCGGATATTGTGCTGCGGATTGTGCGGCGCGCGACGGGCAAGGTGATGCTGGTGAGCCGGGTGCGGATGAAGGTGCATCTGCCGATTAACGCGGACGGGTATATCGAGGTGCTGCAGGGGACGGGCTGGGATTGGCTGCTGAACCTGGATTTCTTTACCGGGGGAAGCCGGATTGTGGGGAAGGTGGCGTCGCATTGCCGGCCGACGGTGGAGTTTGTTGCGCCGGACGAGGTGCTGGCGACGACGTGCGACGAGGACGGGGCTCTGCGGCTGGTGGCGCTGGAGACAAGTGGAAGGGAGATGTGGGAAACGGCGACGCCGGCGACCGATGTGTGGCCGATTGTGGTGAGGGGCGCGAGCGGGACGCGGATTGCGCGGGAGACGCTGGCGGTGACGTATCCGCTGGGTCCGTATTCGCCGCTGAGTTTTGACGATGTGAAGGGGCAGGTGGTGCGGGTCTACGACGCTGCGAGCGGGAAGGTGCTGCTGACTGCGCCGGCGAGCCCGGTGCTGGACGGCGGGGGAAATGTGGCGATTTCGCCTTCAGGGCGGAGGGTGGCGGTGCTGGACGGGGGTTCGGTGCGGGTGTATGAGCTGGGCGGGAAAGGGCCGCCGGCGGGTTCCGCGGGAGCGGGCAAACCGCGCTAAGACACGAATTTCCGGGTTTTCAGGGCTCTGGAGCCCGTGTACACTGGGTTGCGGGAGACTTTCTGCTTGGCCACGGCGGTCGTTCATTATCTGGCTGCGGCGCTCACGGACCGCGGACGCAAACGCCCTTCAAACGAGGATGCATTCGGATACTCCGTTGAAGACGGAGTGTATGTGGTGTGCGACGGGATGGGCGGAGCGGCAGCCGGAGAGATTGCCAGTTCGCTGGCGGTGGACGAGGTGCTGAAGCTGCTGGCAGGGCGTGAGCCGGAGCGTGGAATGCCGCTGCCGGAGGCCGTGGAGCAGGCGATCGTGGCGGCCAATCAGGCGATTTTTACGCGGGCGCAGCGGAACCACCGGCTGAGCGGAATGGGCACCACGATGGTGGCGCTGGCGGTGGAAGACCGCCACGTGTGGGTGCTGAACGTGGGCGACAGCCGGTGCTACCGGTTTCGCGCGGGACGGCTGGAGCAACTGACGCTGGACCACTCGCTGGTGGAAGAACAGGTGAGGATGGGGCGGATGACGCGAGCCGAGGCGGCGCGGTCGCCGTTCCGGAACATGATTACGCGTGCGCTGGGCACGCAGAGCCGCGTGACGCCGGATGTCTTTGGGCTGGAGGCGGAGCCGGGCGACCTGTTCCTGCTGTGCTCGGACGGACTGACGCGGGAGCTGTCAGACCGGGTGATTGCGGCGAGGCTGGGTAGCGAAGCGCCGCTGGAAGAGATCTGCATGGATCTGGTGAACGCGGCGAAGAAGGCCGGCGGGCACGACAACATTACCTGCCTGCTGGTGCGCGCCGCATCCTGAGCCGGCACGGCAAAGGCGGCGATGGCCGGCCACTCCGCAGGGCCAATTCTGAATAAGCAATTCTGAGCAATGCAGCCGTGGGCGGAATCGCGGCCGGCGCGCGGCCGGCGAAGCTGTGTGCAATTGCGGGCTTTCGAGTGCCGGTGGCGAAGCGATGGACCTGCTGCAGCGGCAAGGCGTTGCGCGCGGATGCGCGACTGACTGGCGGGATGCCGTTCCGCGGCTGAGCGAGACATCCTTATGGAGTCCTGATGGGTAAGCGCCCGGCGCGGCAGTTGCACAGGTAAATCCTTATCCCGTCCTTATTCGCCGCGTGGAAACTAATCGCAAGCATAGGTTGCCAGGAACCCAGCGGTATCTGCTCTCGGCTTGCACCGCGAGGCGATGGGGCACAGAAGAGGGCGCGCGGCCGGGACGCGAATAGGCGACTGGACGAGTGGACGGTGCACCCGCAGCCTGAACTCGCAATCTGGATTGCCGTAGAGCTGGCACCACCCTGATGGATTGAGGACCGCAACCGCACAGAGGCTAGGAAACTGACCCGCGGCGCACCGCGAAAGAGGCGCACCGTCGAGGTCTACACCACGGAGGTGACAGTGGGAATACAGGCGATGCTGATGGAAATTCTTCTCTCAGGATTCTTTGCGCTGGCCTGCTTCAAGGCGCGTGCGGATGCGCCGAGCATGCATGGGCTGGCTCCGCAGCGGCTGCTGATGCTGGTGGATCGCGTGGAGAGGCTGCGGCGTTCGCGCTGGCAGTGGTTCGCGATGGTGCTTCTGCTGATGGTGATGCGGATGCAGACCGGCGTGCCGATGGTGGCCGAGGTGACGGTGCTGGCGCAGTTCGTGCTGTTTCTGGCGCTTCCGACGCAGAAGCGCGCGGCGGAGGCTTTGACCCGCGGATGAGAGCGCTAGCGCGCGATTTTTCCGTGCGACGCGACGGCGGTCTTTTTGATGGACGTTGGGCAATTTGGGAATTGAACGAATCTTCAAAAGGAGGGCAGTAATGGCAGCAACCAAATCGCAAGGCAGGGCATTGACGTTATTCATGGTGGGGATTACGACGGCCTGCGCGGGAGTGGCGTACTTCTCATCGGGCAGCGGCAAACTGGCCTTTTTCGTGGGGCTGGTGGTGCTTCTGGTCTCCTTCGCGCTGTGCATCAAAATGAAGCCGGAGGAAGGCAAGATCGCCGCGAAGGCGCAACCGGCGGTGCTGAAGCTGGTTGGAGTGGGCGTGGTTCTGCTGGGGTGGGTGACGGTTCTTTACGGACTGCACCTGACGACCAGCGTGGGCGGGCGGATGACCACGTCGATTATCGGATTCGCGATCTCGCTGGTGGGAGTGATTTATTTTCTCCCCGCGGCGGCGAACAAGAACGCGATCTGGAAGTAGCCAACGATTTCAATCCATCTCCTTTGGCGATGGCCAAACCCAGCATGGAGCTGAACGGATGAGACGAGTACGAAAGATATCGAGTATTTTCGCCCTTGCGTTTGTGATTGGCACCAGCGCAGGATTCGTGGTTCCCGCAAGCGCCGCACCTTCGGCGTCGGCTGCGGAACTGAAGGCGGCCGTTGCGGCGGCGCCCACCACTGCTCAACAGGCAAACGGCGACCCCGGCGGCGTGACTACAGGCACGATCAACGACGTGCCGGTGGCCGACGCCAAAGCAGGCATAACGATAGGCGACGTGGCCAACCAGGTGGGCCAGAACAAGGTTGCGGTGAACTTTGTGTGGACACTGGTCACGGGCTTCCTGGTCATGTTCATGCAGGCCGGCTTCGCGATGGTGGAATCTGGACTTTGCCGCGTGAAGAACGCCAACCACACATACATGATGAACTTCTTCGTGTATGCGTGCGGTCTGTTCGCGTACTGGATTATCGGTTTCGCGATCCAAATGGGAGGCACGGCCGGGAACATGAATCTAGGGGGTCTGCAGCCGCTGAACGGCGAGCACCTGATCCATATATTCGGGACCGGCTGGGGTATCTTTGGCACCACCGGCTTCTTCCTGGCAGGGCACACGTATGACGTGGGCGTGATGGTGATCTTCCTGTTCGAGATGGTCTTTATGGATACGGCTCTGACCATCGTGACGGGCGCGGCAGCCGAGCGCTGGAAGTTTTTGGCCTTCGCGATTTCGTCCGTGCTGATGGGTGCATTCACCTATCCCCTGTATGGCAACTGGGCGTGGGGCGGCGGCTGGCTTTCAGCATTGGGCGCCAACCTGGGGCTGGGCAAGGGCTATTGCGACTTTGCCGGTTCCGGCGTGGTGCATGCGGTGGGCGGCCTGACGGCGCTGGCCGTGGCGCTGATCATCGGACCGCGCATTGGCAAGTTCAACCGCGACGGCTCAGCGAACGCGATCATCGGGCACGATATTTCGGCGGTGCTGATCGGCTGCTTCATCCTGGCCTTCGGCTGGTTCGGCTTCAACCCGGGCAGCACGCTTGGCGCTTCGGCGGCAGGCTGCCTGCGCATCGGCTCGATTGCGGTGAACACGATGCTGGCGGGCTGCACGGGCACCTTCGGCGCCATGCTTTACATGTGGGTGCTGAAGGGCAAGCCGGATGCGTCGATGAGCGGCAACGGCCTGCTGGCGGGTCTGGTGGCGATCACGGCGCCTTCGGGCTTCGTGAGCACAACGGGCAGCGCGATTATCGGCTTTGTGGCCGGCGTGCTGGTGTGCCTGAGCGTCGCGTTCATTGAGAACTGCATGAAGGTGGACGATCCGGTGGGCGCAATCAGCGTGCACGGAACCTGCGGCCTGTGGGGCGTGCTTTCGGTGGGCTTGTTCGCCGACGGCACGAGCAATTATGGCGGGTCATGGAACGGCGTGACGGGCTCAGTGACGGGCCTGTTCTACGGCGACGCGAGCCAGCTGGTGGCGCAGATTGTGGGCATTGCGACGCTGGTGGGCTTCGTGTTCACCTTCAGCTACGTGCTGAACTGGATCCTGGACCTGATCATCGGACAGCGCGTTTCGATTGCGACGGAAGTGGCCGGTCTGGACCTTCCGGAGATGGGACAGCTCGGTTATCCGGAATTCATGTTCAAGCCGGAGCCGGACTTCATGATGGCCGCCGAAAAGGCTGCAATGGCCTAAACCATGCCGCGCGCCACGCGCCGATGGAGGTGAGACTCCGCCGGCGGGTGCACGCGGACAACGAGTTTGCCCGTGGCATACTCCTGGCGCAGCAAGGCAACCTCTGCGGAGCCTTGCTGCCCACTTTTTAAGTTTTCGAATGGGGGACCATCGCATGAAACGACACGCGCTGCATATTGCCACAGATCATGAAGAGACGATGCTGATGCCGACGGCCAACGCGCCGCTGGCGCTGCCCGAGGTGCTTGGGGCTGAGACGGCGGGTAGGCTGGAGCGGATGTTTCGCGATCCGCGGCTGCTGGAGCCGGAGGAGTGCGCGGATCTGATTACGCAGTTGCGGAGCGCGACGGCGCTGGCGCCGCACGTGCCCGAGGTGCGCGTGTTGCTGGGCATGGCGCTGTGCGTGGACCTGCAGGCGCAGGAGGCGCTGGAGGAGCTGCGCGAGGCGACCCGGCAGGCTCCGGATTGCTTTATTGCGCGGTTGAAGTTCGGCGAGCTGCTGATGCGGCTGCGCATTTGCAGGCAAGCCGAGGAAGAGACGCACAAGGCGGCGCAGCTTGCGTCGAATCCGGTGCAGTCAGAGCTGGCGCGCAGACAGGCGACGATGATTCGCACTATGCTGAGAGAAGGGATTGAGCGCGGCGGATACGGCGGCGTATTCAAGCGCTTGCTGGGGATGCGCCGCAAGGCGGCGAAGACTGGCAATATGCCCGCACTGGTGAGTTCCAAGTAGGAGAGGATGCCTGCAGCCCTGCAACTAGCTCTGCTGATCGCAATTCTGCTTCCAGCAAGCAAGATTGCCGCGTCTCTGTGCTCGCGGTACGGCATTCCGGCGATCATCGGCGAGCTGATGGTGGGCGTGGTGGCGGGTCCCGGGTGCGTGAACATGATGCACCTGCATCTGTTCAGCGGCACGTCGGCGGACGATGCGTTCATGCTGCTGGCGCAGATCGGCGGCTTTGTGCTGATGTTCATGGCCGGCCTGGAGACGGACATCGAGCGAATGCGCGAGGCCAGCGTGACGGCGTTTCTGGTGGCGCTGTCGGGCGTGATCTGGCCGTTTTTTCTGGGAGCGGGCGCAGGCCATATGCTGGGGCTTTCGTGGACCAGCGCGTGCTTCCTGGGCGGCGCGCTGACGGCGACCAGCGTTTCCATATCCGCGCGGACGCTGATGGACGCGGGGAAAATGACGACGCAGGAAGCGACGATCATCCTGGGCGCGGCAGTAATCGACGACGTGATGGGGCTGTTCGTGCTGGCGTTTCTGGCGGCATCGAGCACCGCCTCCGGCGAGAGCTTTGGCGTGGCGCCGATGCTGGCCGACTGGCTGCGCCACCACTGGCCGGAGGCGGCGGCGCATCCACTGCTGGTGCAGATGACGCTGATCGCGATCTGCGTGACGGTGTACTTTGTGGTGGCTTACGGCGCGGCGCAACGCTGGATCGACCCGCTGATGCGGCTGTTCCGCACGCTGGACGCGAACGAGGCGGTGACGAGCTGCGTGCTGGGAATGGTGCTGCTCTACGCGGTGAGCGCGGAGTGGCTGGGCAGCGTGGCGGGCATTACGGGTGCGTATCTGCTGGGCTATGTGTTTGCGGGCGCGAAGCTGAAGTCGCTGATTGAGCGGACGTTTTATGCGATCGGGCACGGGCTGCTGATTCCACTGTTCTTTGTGTCGATTGGGTTGTCGAGCAATTTTCGCGCGCTGGGCGGGCACTGGATGCTGCTGACGGTGACGTTCGCGATTGCGATTGTGAGCAAGCTGATTGGCTGCGGCATGGCGGCGCTGGGGATGGGTCTGGGGCCGGTGCCGAGCCTGCGCATTGGCTGCGGAATGATTTCGCGCGGCGAGGTGGGGCTGATTGTGACGTCAATGGCGGCGGAGACGGGAATCTTCAAGGACTACGAGATTGCCGTAATGGTGGCCGTGGTGCTGTTGACCACGCTGGTGACGCCGCTGCTGATGCGTGGGGCGTTCGCGATTCATTGCCCGCAGGATGTGACGGACGACGACGATGAGGACGATGGCGGCGAGGGCGAAGAGTTTGCGACGCCGATGAACGGCCACGCGGAGGCGTAAGCAGGCGGGTACGAGCCGGATACGCGGGAGTGGCATGAGCGTTGACCGGCGCGCGCGCGTGTGCGAGGCTGCAAGGGGAAACCCGGTGCGAGGGCGCGGCCCGACGTGACAAAAGGACAGCCAAAGGAAGGGAATCGTGCGACGCACTTGAGCGTTGCGGGCGGGCAGGAGCGCGCGGCGGGGAGGGTTGGGCACTGAGCTTTCCCTCCATCACGGCGGCGCAGATTGCCGAGGGGCTGCTGGCGGTTCCAGCGTTTGTGCCGGCGATGGTGTGCACGGGGTATGTGGCGGCCTGGTTCACGGACCTGCACGGGTTCAGGAAGCGCACGCTGGTGGAGCGGATCTTCTGGAGCGTGCCGCTGTCGCTGGCGATTGCGCCGATTGCGTCGGTGCTGATCGGGAAGGCATTCTCACTGAATGTGGTGGTGGCGCTGCTGTGGGTTTGCGCGGCGGTGTGCGTGGGCGTGGTGATTGCGGAGGCGCGCGCGCTGCGGCGTGCGGACGAGAAGTGGAGCATTGGTTTTCGTCCGCTGGGCGGCGTGGCGCTGACGGCGGCAGTGGCGTGGATTGCGGTGGTGGTGCTATCGCTGGTGGACCTGGAGTGGGGCCGTCGGCTTTACATGAATGTGGCGATGCTGGACCAGTGCTTCCGCATCGACTGGACGGAGAGCGTGCTGCGCACGGGAGTGCCGCCGGCGAACCCGATGTACTGGTTCCACCATGCGGCGACGATGCGGAATTACTACTTCTGGTATGTGCTGTGCGCGGCGGTGGCGCGGATGGCGCGATTGCCGGTGCGCGCTGTGTTTTTGGCAAGCAGCGTGTGGGCGGGGTTCGCGCTGGCGGCGGTGACGGGGCTCTATCTTAAACATTTTTTGCAAGTAGGTGCGCGGCTGCGGAGGCAGTTTTTGCGCGCGCTGCTGCTGCTGACGGTGACGGGGCTGGATCTGCTTTTCGTGGCGTGGCAGCTTGTGGAGTATCAGGCGCTGCCGCCGGCGGACCTGGAGGCGTGGTCGCGGGACGCGATTGTGAGCTGGCTGCACACGCTGCTGTGGGCGCCGCATCACATGGCGGGAATGCTCGGATGCATGTTTGCGTTTCTGTTGGCGTGGTTGGCGGCGCGCGCGGGCGCGCGGCAGCGGGCGTGGAGCGCGGCGTGGATTGCGATGGCGCTGGCGAGCGCGTTCGGGATGTCGGTGTACGTGACGTTCGCGTTCTTTCTGCTGGCGCTGACGTGGGGCGTGTGGCAGGCGGCGGCGGAGCGCACGCCGCGCGCGACGCTGCTGCTGGGCACGGGCGGCGCGGGCGCGGTGGTGCTGCTGACGCCGTATCTTTGGGAGCTGACGCACGGCGCGTCGGGGTTGCACGGCGGTTCAGTGCTGGGCTTCACGATTCGGCAGATGATTCCGCCGGGTGGGTTGGCGGCGACGGCACTGCTGCAGCATCTGGCGGGCGGGGATGCGCACTTGGCGCGGAACCTGGCGCGAGTGATTTTGCTGGCGCCGGGCTACGCGATTGAGCTGGGATTTTTCTTCGTGGTGTTGCTGGTTTATCTGGTGCCGGCGTGGCGCGGGCGGGTACGACTGACGGCGGCGCAGAGGACGCTGGTGTTTCTGGCGGTGGCGATTGTGCCGTTTCTTTCCACGATCCGGTCGGACGTGTTGAGCGTGAATGATTTTGGATGGAGGGCGGCGCTGCTGCTGCAGTTTCCACTGCTGCTGCTGGGCTCTGAAATGCTGATGGGCTGGAAGGCGGAGCAGGAGAGCGCGGCGCGGGCGGAAGAGAGCGAAGGCTTGCCGCGGAAGATGCCGGGCTGGCTGCGATCGGCGGCGGCGCTGGCGCTGGTTTTTGGAGTGTTGGGGACGGGCGCGCAGGCGCTGATGCTGCGGTTCATCGTGATTGCGGGCGACCGGCACGCGAGCGAGGGCGCGGACGGGCTGGAACACAGCTTTGCGCACAATGCGTATCTTTCGGAGCTTGGGTATGCCGCGCTGAACCGTGCGGTTCCGCGCGACGCGATTGTGCAGTTTGATCCAATTGTGCGGAACAACTACTGGCTGGCGGCGGACCTGATGGGCGCGAAGCACCAGGCGGCGATTGTGACGGACCAGCCGTTTTGCGGGGCGGAACTGGGTGGGGACCCGAGCGGCTGCGCGGCGATGGCGCCGGCGATGGATGCGCTGTATCACGGGGAGACGGCGGCGGAGGCGCGAGCGGCGTGCGCGGAGTTTGGGATTGATTACCTGGTGACGCGTGTTTCCGATGCGGCGTGGAAGGACCGGCAGAGCTGGGTGTGGACGCTTCCGGCGGTGGTGGCGCAGCCGGAATTTCGCGCGGTGAAGTGCGGGGAGTGAGCGCGCGGAAGCCGGAGCGCGGATTTGGCTTGCGGGGCAGACAACATCTGACAGAATGAGTGTGGCGGAGGCGGCGCGCGTGCCGGGCGCCGCAGACCTGCCCCGCGGGAGAACCTCGCCCTGAGCTTTCCATGGATTACCGCGTCTGAGATTTGGAGCACGAAGCTGGCGATCGCCGGGTTTGTGCCGGTGATGGTGTGTCCCGGCTACCTGGCGGCGTGGGCCTGCGACCTTTACGGCTTCCGGCGGCGCACGCTGGTGGAGCGTGTGTTCTGGAGCGTGCCGCTGTCCCTGGGAATTGCGACGATTGCGTCGGATCTGGTGGGGCGGTTTGCATCGATTGCGGTTGCTGCGGCGCTGGCGGTGCTGTGCGCGGCGGTGTGGGTGGCGACGCTGGCGCGGGAGTGGGTGCGGCGACGCGAGGGGAAAAAGTTGGCGATTGGCTGGCGGCCGATGGGGAATGCGGCCGCGCTGTGGGCCGTGGCGTGGGCGGTGTTTGCGGTTCTGTCGGTGGTGGATTTCGAGTCGGGCCATCGGCTTTACATGAGCATCGGGGTGCAGGACCAGGCGGCGCGGATCAACTGGACGGAGAGCATTCTGCACACGGGCGTGCCGCCGGCGAATCCGGGGTACTGGTTTCATGGGGCCGCACCGATGCGGAACTACTACTTCTGGTATGTGCTGTGCGCGGTGACGGCGCGGTGGACGGGGCTGGGAGCGCGGGCGGTGTTCAACGCGAGCACGGTGTGGGCGGGGTTTGCGCTGGCGGCGCTGGCGGGACTTTATCTGAGGCATTTTTTGCGTGTGGGGGACCGGCTGCGGGTACAGTTTCTGCGTGTGGCGCTGCTGTTTACGGTGACGGGCGTGGGGATTTGCCTGGCGGTGTGGCAGATTGCGCATGCGCCGCCGCAGGAGGGGTACATTCCGGGCGCGTGGATGCCGGGGCACATCTCGAGCTGGCCGGATTCGCTGTTGTGGGCGCCGCATCACGTGTCGAGCATGGTGTGCTGCATGCTGGCGTTTCTGCTGGCGTGGATGGGCGGGAGCGCGGCGAAGAAGGACCGCGCGTGGAGCGTGCTGCTGGCGGCGTGCGCACTGGCCAGCGCGTTCGGACTGTCGGTGTATGTGTCGTTCACGTTTTTTGTGCTGATGGTGATGTGGGGGATTTGGCGGCTGGCTGTGGAGAAGCGCGGGGCTGCGGTGGGGCTGCTGGCGCTGGCGGGCGCGGGCGCGGCGGTGCTGCTTGTGCCGTATGTGTGGGAACTGCTGAATGGGACCTCTGCCGTGGCAGGGGGTTCGGTGTTGGCGTTTGCGGTGCGCACGACGATTCCGCCGGAGGGGCTGCTGAGGACGGGGCTGTTTGCGGCGCTGGCCGCGGCGCATCCGGTGCTGGCGCGGAACCTGGCGAATCTGGTGCTGCTGCTGCCGGGATATGCGATTGAGCTGGGGTTTTATCTGGCAGTGCTGGCGATTTTTGCGGTGCCCCGGTGGCGCGGGCGCGTGCGTCTGACGGAGGCGCAGAGGACGTTGGTGTTTCTGGTGGTGGCGAGTTTGCCGGTGGTCTCGTTCATTCGATCGTCAGTGATTGCGACGAACGATTTTGCGTGGCGGTCGGTGCTGGTGCCGCAATTTGCGCTGCTGCTGCTGGGCTCAGAGGTACTGGTGGGATGGAACGTGGACGATCCGAAGCATGCCTTGAAGTTCGAGGTAACGGGGCTGCCGCGAAGGACGCCGTACTGGCTTCGATCTGTGACGGCGCTGGCGCTGGTGCTGGGGATGCTGGGCGTCGGGTACCAGGCGCTGATCTGGCGATTTCTGATTCCGCTGGTGAGCGCGAATGCGCGGGTGAGCCAGAGCGGCGAGGCTGGGGATGTGGCGGAGAATGCGTACCTGTCGCACGTGGGGTATGCGGCGCTGGACAAGGCGATTCCGCCCGATGCGATTGTGCAGTATAACCCGGCGTCCGCGAGCTATGCGTGGAGCGAGGCGGATTGGCTGGGCGTGGACCACCAGATTGCGATTGCGAGCGACCAGCTGTTTTGCGGGGCGGAGCTGGGCGGGGACCCGGCGGGGTGCAGGGTGATGGCGCCGGCGATGGATGAGCTGTATCGCGGGGAGACGGCGGCAGAGGCGCGGGCGACGTGCGGCGAGTTTGGGATTGATTATTTGATTGCGCGGGCGACGGACGCGGCGTGGAAGGACCGGCAGAGTTGGGTGTGGACGCTGCCGGCGGTGGTGGCGCAGAAGGAGTTTCGCGCGGTGAAGTGCGAGTGAAGATGGATTCGCCGCGTTTGGCCGCGAGGCATTACGCGACGTCGGGGTGGAGGGTGCGGCAGGCATCCTCGGTTTCGCCGGCCATGGCGAGCAGCTCGCCCTCAGAGAGCCATTGGGTGTTGGTCTCGCTGTCGTAGCGGAAGCCCTCGGGGAGCGGATTGCCGGCGGTCTCGGCGTGGCCATTCCACCAGGGGTGGACGGGCAGGATGACGAAGCGGTCATCGAGCTCGACGGAGTGGAGGGCCTCATCCTCAGAGAGCAGGACCTCATGGAGTCTTTCGCCGGGGCGGATGCCGATCTGGCGGATCTCGCAGCCGGGGGCGATGGCGCGGGCGAGGTCGGTCATCTTCATGCTGGGGATTTTGGGGACGAAGACTTCGCCGCCGACCATGGTTTGAATGGAGCTGAGGGCGAAGCGGACGCTCTGCTCGAGGGTAATCCAGAAGCGGGTCATGCGCGGGTCGGTGATGGTGATGCGGCCGGATTTGCGCTGCTGCTGAAAGAGGGGAATGACGCTGCCGCGGCTGCCGGCGACGTTGCCGTAGCGGACAGAGCTGAAGCGGATGGGTTCGCCGCGTTGGCAGGCGTTGGCCTGGATGAAGAGCTTTTCGGCGATGTGCTTGGTGGCGCCGTAAAGGTTGACGGGATTGACGGCCTTGCCTGTGCTCACGGCGAGGACGCGCTGGACGCGATTGTCGAGGGCGGCGTCGATGACGTTTTTGCTGCCGTTGATGTTGGTCTGAATGGCCTCGGTGGGGTTGTCTTCGCAGGTGGGGACCTGCTTGAGGGCGGCGGCGTGGATGACGACATCGACGCCGACCATGGCGCGGCGGAGACGGTCGGCGTCGCGCACGTCGCCGATGAGGTAGCGGAGGTTGGGATGGTCGAAGCCGGCGATGCGCATTTCGTGCTGCTTGAGCTCGTCACGGCTGAAGATGATGAGGCGGGAGGGCGAGTACTCGTCGAGGAGAATGCGCGCGCACGCTTTGCCCAGGGAGCCGGTTCCTCCGGTGATCAGGATATTTCGTTTGCGAAGATCGAACACTCTGCCTCCCGACGCAGGTGTGTGTTGTGTTGACCGCACTCCAGATTGCAGTCGGCAACCGCTGCAATGCTGGCTGTAGGTGCGGCTCGTATTGATGATAGCCGCTCTGCGCCGGCGAAGTGCGGGTTGGCGCTTGCGTCTCTGTGAGCACCTGGGGACCGATTTTGCAAGGCGGTCCGTGCTGGGAATGAAGTGTGCGCCGCTGCTGCCGGGTTGAGAGGCTCCGGAGGCTGGGACGTGGATGATTCGAAAGGTGTCCCGGGGTTCGAGGGATGGGGGCTGCCGCGAAGAACGGCGCACTGGCTGCGCTCTGCGTCGGTGGCGGCGCAGACGGAGTTCAGGGCGGTGCGGCGCAGGTGGGAAAGAGGGAAGTGCCGGGCTAGATTCGCCGCGAGAAAGTCGCGCGGAGGGCGAGCGAGAGAGCATGTAGGGTATTAGTGAGATGGGGCGGCGCTGTGTTTTTTGGGGAATTGGAATGGGGTGAAGTGCCGAAATGATCGAAGTTGCGCATTGCGTGATTTGCAACGGGGCGATTGCAA